>Ga0183095_10099_pt2 | contig 436787 bp, 443 predicted proteins | sample BioMet4_FD_130346 | JGI IMG/M metagenome (GOLD analysis project Ga0183095, IMG submission 130346) | Microbial communities from bioreactor (seeded with sewage sludge) at LBNL, California, USA - Biofuel metagenome 4 (v2) (version 3) | ecosystem: Engineered > Bioreactor > Anaerobic > Unclassified ...
GTCAGTTACCACCTTAAAACACCCTAAAAATCTTAATAAATCATAACTGTTTTTCTCTATTATATGCTTTAAGTAACATTGGAATTTTGAGCCACCATCCCACAATGAGCCTGATAGATTTCACTTGAATAACCTTGGTTGGAATGAAAGAGTGCTCTAGCAATAATAATCAGTTTTTTCATAACAGCAATTTGTATCAAAGTCGTATGTTTACCTTTTTCTTTAAGTCTGTCATAGAAACATTTCATCTCTTCATTAAAACGAATCGTTACCATTGTCCCCATAAATAATGACCTTCGATACAGTTTATTACCCGCTTTTGAAATGCGTGTTTTTCCTCTAACCGAAGTACCTGAGGTTTTTTCAATTGGGTCAAGTCCTGCTAAAGAGATGATCTGTTTTTGATTGGCATTGGGATATTTTAGAAAAAGATGGATTAACGCAATAGTTGCAATATCGCCAAGTCCTTTAATGGTTTGGATACTTTGGTATTTCAACGCTAATTTACTATCTTTGGTGATGAGTCTTTTTATTTCATCGATCGTATGCTGTTCTTTTTGTTTAAAGGCTTGAATCTCTTTTTCCAAGGCTTTTTTTAAAGTTGCAGTACTCTCTTTATGCTGCAGTTTTTCTAAGTGATTGCTTGTTTGGACTCTTTGTTTTACTAATAGTTGGTAATAGCTCATCAAGTCATTTATTTGCTCTACAATCACATCAATAACAGGAATATGAATCTCTTCTTCTTTTGCCAGCATTCCTGCTTGGCAGAGCATCTTTGCATCTACTTTATCGGTTTTATTACGAATCGATAGCGCTTTAGCAAAGTTATGCGAAGCTTTTGGATTGATCTTAAAGACTCGAATGTGTTTATTGGCACAAAAGAGTTCTAGGGTACTGCTATAACTTGATGTTGGTTCGTAAACAAAAACGAGGGAATCGTGTTCTTTTTTATAAAGTTTTTTGAGTTTAGAAAATAACTGCGTAAAGCCTTTAACCGTATTGGCTATTTCTATCTCTAGCTCACTTTGTGGGATAAACACACTCACAGTTGACTTAGAGACATCCAATCCGATAAAATTATCCATGATAAACCTCCATGACATGATTGGAGAGTTTGGTAGGCAAGAGGATAATTCCTCTTGCTGATGATTCAACCTTATTGCACATTAACTTCGCCTCGTACAATACAGTCTAACCTCAAAGTTGACTTTGTTACCACTCAAGTTTTTAGTGCAATTACCTAACTGACCCTCAAGCTAATTCTATTTTTTAAGATAAAAGAACCGCTCTGGGCTAAACCCAGCATCTTAACATCCCAAACTCTATGAGTAACTGTATAACTTTCTGGCTTTTTTCATTATACGAGGGCTAAACTTTTTACTTTTCTTTACATGTAAAGCGAAAAAGGCAGGGAAGGTAAACGTTTAGCGTTAAAACATGGGGATTTTAAAAGAGGCTGGAGCTGGTGAAGGGACTCGAACCCCCGACCTGTTGATTACGGATCAACTGCTCTACCAACTGAGCTACACCAGCGCGATGAAATTTTACCCCATGTTTACTTGTATTACTTTAAAAGTATCCTCATTTGGGGAGTGAATGAACCATTTTACATGTAAAACGTTTTTTCACTCCCCAAAAACCTTAGTGTGCTAAGGCTTGGTCAATGTCGGCCAGTAAATCTTCTAAGTCTTCAATGCCCACAGAGAGGCGAATCATGCCCTCATTTAGTTCATAGGAAGCTTTTTGTTCATCAGTATACTCCGCGTAAATCGTATGATACGGTGCAATCACTAACGATTTGTTGTCTTGAATGTTAGTTCCGCGTTTAATGATGGCAAGAGCATTTAAAAACGCATAAGCTTTCTCTTTATTTTCTAAACTAAAGGTGACAATTGCACCACCACCGCTGAACTGTTTGGACGCATTGGCATAAGCGCGGGAATTTTCCAAAAATGGATAATCCACGCTCACGACGTCCGTTTTGCTTTGAAGGTGTTTTGCCACCGCCAAAGCATTGCTACAGCTGCGTTGGACTCTCAGATCCATGGTTTCCAAGCCAAGAGAGAGCAAATAAGCACTTTGAGCGCTCAGTGAAGCACCCAGGTTTCTAAAGGTCTCTTTGCGAAGACGTGCCATAAAGGCAAATGGACCAAATTTTTTGAAAAAAGGCTCCAAATTCACATGGTTTTTCCAGTTAAACGTGCCATTGTCGACAATTAAACCACCCAAAACATGCCCACCACCGCTGATGTATTTGGTTGCGGAGATAATCTCTATATCTGCGCCATGTTTTTTCGCATCAAAAATATTCCATGGTGTCATCGTTGTATCGAGTATTAAAGGAACGTTGTGTTCTTTTAAAACACTTTTAATTGCTGCAAAATCAGGCACGATCAGTTGTGGATTGCTTACGCTTTCACAAAAAAGCAGACGTGTTTTTGCATCGATATTTTTCGAGATTTCCTCAAGATCATTCACATCGACATAACGTACTTCCACTCCAAAATCGCTGAAAAGGGTTTGAAACAACGAGAGCGTGTTGCCGAACAAAAATTTAGTGGTGAGGATGTTGTCGCCACTTTTCACCAGTGCAAACAGCGCATTAGAGATCGCCGCCATACCTGTTGCCGTAGCGATAACCCCAAAAGCACCACTGATGGCTTTGATTTTGAGTTCAAACTCTTCGATGGAAGGGTTTGAGGAGCGTGTGTAGACATGCCCCATCTTTTGACCTTTAAAAACAGCCTCTAAATCTTCCGCTTTTTCAAACTCAAAGGCTGAACTTTGGTAGATGGGGAAGCGCATTGCGCCATGTTGGTCTTTGTGTGCAGGTTTGGCGTGCAATGCTTTGGTGGTAAATCCCATAAAATATCCTTCTTTGTAGGTAAATCGCGTAGAAAAAATTCCGCACGAGACACTTTGAGCCGATGGGACGAAAAGCGTGAGCGTTTCGGGAAACACATCATGCCTCAACCGTGTCGAGAAAGGGTTTTTTCGATAGCTGATTTACGTTTACATGTAAATAATTTTTCCGCTATTCTCAGCGGGTACTATGTTCTCACGTGCGACGCACTCACCGATGATTAAGACCGCTGGTGTGGCACATAATGCGCTCATTTTATCTAATTTTCCCACAGTTCCCACTATGGTGACTTGATCGGGCAGGTCAATCTTCGAGACAAATGCCGCAGGAAGGTTGGGGTCGATGTTTTGTTTGGCTATGGCATCTTCGATTTTTTTCGCAAAACTGTGCGCCATTAAAACAATGACCGTATGCAAAGGCTGTTTTAAAATGCTCACCCAATCATCGTTAAAAAGCGTCTCACGAAGGTGCGCAGAGACGATAGTCACCCCTTTGGAAATATCACGAATCGTGGGCACAATACCTGAAACGGTGCATGATCTTAGGGCTGAGGTAATGCCATTGATCACCTCAAATGCAATGCCATGTTGTGCCAAAACTTGTTTCTCTTCTCCCAAGCGACCAAACAGAAGCGGGTCGCCACCTTTAAGGCGTCCAACGACAAGTCCTTGTTTGGCATATTCGACCAAAAGCGCGTTAATTTCATCTTGGCTTTTAGAGTGAAATCCTTTCTTTTTGCTCACATCGACCACTTTACATGTAAGCGGAATGAGGGCGCGAATTTCCTCTGAAACCAACGCATCCACCAACGCAACATCGAGCAGTTCAAAGGCATTTAAAGCATCTAATGTGAGATTACCCACATACCCCGTTCCACAGCCGATCAAAAAGACTTTTCCCACACCTGCTTTGGCGATCTCTTTGAGTTTATCCAAATCACGGTCTGGCTTTTTGCGCTCGGTTTTCAGTCTGTCGATGAGTGCAGTCAAATCACGCGGTAAAATTTTCTCGATCTTATCACGAATCACTTGTGCCAAGGTGGGCGAACTGCCGCCACTGCTGACAGCGACTTGAATGTCACCACGACGCGTGAGTGCGCTAAAGTAAAAATCGCACAGTTCTGGCACATCAACCACGTTGAGCCAAAAATGATGAATCGGTTTGAGCGCGACCAAACGCTGGGTCACTTGCTCATTGCCCGTCGCATCAATAATCACCTCAAAACCCTCAGCATCACTGTCCTCAAACGTTTTACATGTAAAGATTTTGGAATCAAAATAGGCATCGAGCCTTGATTCTGCGACGATTTCGTACGCAAAATCAAGACTGTCCAGTACGCGCGCTTTTTGTGCGGCGACTTTGCCCGCCCCGATCAAAAGCGTGCGTTTTGGCGTGAGTGCGATGCCTAGAGTGCTCATTTTTTCACGATCCTGACACGCCAGCCATTGCCTTCTTTCGTGGTCGCTTCGACGGTGTGTCCTTCACTTGCCACCGATTTTGGCACGTTATCAATCGGTGCGCCATCATCGAGTAAAATCTCCAAGACCTCACCGCTTCCAATTTTAGAGAGTTCCATCTTCGTTTTCACGAAGTTCATCGGGCACGCAACGCCACTAAGGTCTTTAAAATGGGCTGATTTTTCTTCTTTAGGCGCATTTGCCGCCGCTAACTCTTTCTCTTTGGCAAATTTAAGGGTATTATCCATTGTCTCGTAAAGCTTGATAACTTCTTCTGCCAGCTCGATGGATTTTTCATCGGCATCGCCCTCTAACATCGTTCCAAAATAGGCGTTGAGCAGTGTCGTGTCAATAAAAAGTGTTTTAAAGGCTTTCAATACGCCTGCTTTATCGCGCGCATCCTCTCCACGTGTGACCAAAAGCATACGAGCCGCCAAAAGACGAATCAACTCATAGTCTTTTTCCTCTTTTTCAAGTGCTTCTTTAAGTGCCTTTTTATCGGCTTCGATAAGGTCGTACATACCTGCACTACATTCTCCTGTTCCTCTTCCTTTTAGTGAGAAGAGTTCCACCGCATCATAGTCAAAGTAAGGGTTTTTATCCTCTTTGAATGAAGGGATATCCACGTATTTTTTGCTGATTTCAGTGATGATAGCAAGCCCGCCATCGTCAATCCAGTCTGCAAAACTCTTGTAAGCCTTTACATGTAAAAGCCACGTATCCAAAACTTCTTCGACAAAGGCAGGAACATGAAAAGCGGCAACATCACCCGCTTTTTGCGCGTACACACTGCCATCACCTGACGTGCGAGAGCCTGCTACCACGTTGTACGCTGGGTAGGAGTAGCCCTCATTGCGTTGGACTTTTCCGAAAAATCCAAGATCGCCGATAAGGTGCTTTCCACAACTGTTCGGACAACCCGATAAATGGATTTTAAATCCTTGAAGGGCGTCATAGTCACGCTCATCGATCAGTTTATTGAGACGTTTTTGAATCGCATCCACCGCACCTCTGGGGCGAGCGATGCCGAGTTGACACGTTGCCGCACCTGTACACGCGACCATATCGCCAAAGAGCGTTGGTTTAGAGACTTCAACAGAAAATTTTTGCAAGATGTCGTGCAAACTTGCCATTTGAGGCGCTGTAAGGTTTCGGATGTAAAGGTTTTGATCTCCTGTAAAACGAAGCACATCTTCGCCAAATGGAAGCAGTGCATTGGCAAGGTTGCGTGCATTTTCGAAATGAATGTCGCCTAAATGAACAGGCACTTTACATCCGTAAAGCCCCTCTTGTTTTTGGGCGTAAACGTAACGGTTCCACCATTTTTTAATGTTTTGAGGAACAACGAAAGGCTCATGCGTTGTGTCGCCAACCGTACGTTCAATTTCAGTGATTGGCATCTCCCAGTCACCTTTGGCTTTTACCGCTTTAAGCTCCACGTCAAGGAGTTTGTTAAACTCTTCAAGACCTAGATCTTCAAACAAGAAGCGAAGACGCGCAGCATGTTTATTTTTGCGGTTGCCATATTTGTCGAATACTTGTTTGATCGCTTGAGAGTATAAAAAGACTTCGGTATCTGGCACGAAATCGCGAAGCTTTGTTCCTAAGCGAGATTTTGCACCCATACCGCCAGCCGTAAAGAGTTTAAAGCCTTTCACGCCATCTTGAATCTTGGCGATAAAACCAACATCGTGAATCGTAGCATAACCACGGTCTGCTTCTGAGCCACTAAAGGTGATTTTGAACTTTCGAGGAAGCGCAAACGAGTCTTTTTGCTCTAGCATTTTAGAGGTAATCGCAAGGGCATAAGGTGAAACATCGAAAATCTCATCTTTCGCTGTGCCTGCAAGTGGATCAGCCATGACATTACGGACGGTATTTCCTCCGCCACCACGACCACTGAGGTCGATGCTGTGCAAGGTTTCGATAATACTGATAATATCTTCAATCTTGACATAGTGGAGCTGTGCGCCACCACGCGTGGTGATGTGAATCGCCTCGTGCGCGTACTTCTCTGCCAAGTCTGAGAGTGTTAAAAGTTGTTTGGGGGTTAGGATACCGCCAGCCAGTTTGATGCGCACCATAAAGGTATTGGCTTCACGTTGTTCGTACACGCCAAAGGGAACGCGCATCGTTTTAAAGGTGAGATCATCCAGTGTGCCTGCTAAAAATTCGGCATGATTTTTTTTGAAAATTTCCAAGTCATCGTAGACCATTTGGGGAATAATATAGTGGCTCATAATCGTAACTCCTTATCGTTACATGTAAACGTTTTAATGAAGAAGGCAGCTTCCGAAATAAATCCTCTTGCAACACGGTTGAGGCACGATGGGAGCCCCGAAACGCTCCGCTTATTCGTCCCATCGGCTCAAAGTGTTTTACTCGGATTTTTTCTACGCGCCTTCTTCATAACTCTAAATAATGTTAATTTCTTCTTTTTCAACCGTTTTGTTTTTAATAATAAATGACTTCATATCAGGTACTTCGCCTGCAAGTGAGACGATAATGTAGCTGACATTGGGATCAAACGCTAAACGAATGTCCTCTTCGCTTGGACGTGCGGGTGTTTCTGGGTGAGAGTGATAAACAGAGATCAGTCTCAACCCTTCTTTTTGCGTCTTTTTAAACGCGTCAAACTGCTCTTGCGGATCAAAGCTGAAGTGTTCATTGCTTGCATCCGTATTTTTCATATGGATGGCGTATTTCACTTCGCCATTGATCCCCGCAAGATAACCACATGCTTCAATCGGGTTATCTCTAAGCGCGTGTGCGACGATCTCATCGTACACGCTTTGTGGGATTTTTATCATAGCTTTGCCTCACAGACAACCGCTTCATAATCTCGTATCTCTTTGATTCCCTCTCCACCACAGACGCGACATTTTGGGTTTTTCTTGAAATTCACATTTCTAAAATTCATTGTTTTCGCATCAAAGGTTAAGAGCCTGTTGTAAAGGGGCTCACCGACACCCACGATGTACTTGAGTGCTTCTGCGGCTTGGATGGTTCCAAGCATTCCTGCAACCGCTCCTAAGATGCCCGCACTTGAACATGTCGGAATGGCATTTGCAGGAGGAGGGCTGTCAAACACACAGGCGTAACATGCGCTCTCGTGCGGTTTAATCGTCATCGTTTGTCCACCAAAACGTAAAATACCACCATGAGAATAAGGGACATTTGCTAAAACACACGCATCGTTAATCAAAAATTTTGCCGAAAAATTGTCGGTTCCATCGATGACAAAGTCGTAGCCTTTGACGATGTCTAAAATGTTGGAAGCGTCTAAGAATTTTTGATAGACGGTCACTTTAACATTCGGATTGATCGCTTCCATTTTCGCTTTCGCCGAGAGCACTTTAGGCACACCAATGTCTGATGTGGCGTGAATGACTTGACGTTGAAGGTTTGAAAGATCGACTACATCGCCATCCACGATACCGATTTCACCCACACCTGCGGCCGCTAAGTAAAGCGCTACAGGAGAGCCAAGCCCGCCTGCACCGATGACTAAAACTTTTGAATTGGCAATCTTCTCTTGTCCTTCAATACCGACGTCTTGGAGGATGATGTGGCGCGAATAACGCTCTAATTCCTCATCGCTAAACTCTTTCACGCGCCACCTCCCATAAAATATAAAAAGTTGATCTCATCGCCATCTTTTAGGGTAATACTTTTGTGTTCGTCTTGTCTTACAAATTCATCATTGAGCTGTACCGAGACCATGTCAGGTTGCTCTACATTTTCAATAATGAGTAATTCAGGTAAGCTAACGCCATCCTTAATCTCTTTTACGTCGCCGTTAATGGTTAATTTCATGGTTGTCCTTTGTGTATCAAATTTAAAAGCACCAAGGGTGCGCGGGCATTCCGCCGAGGAAAACCCAGTGTTAACGTAGCTTTGAGAGCTTTGCCCTCAAAGCGTGTAGAGAGTTCTTCAAGAACTCGCCTTAATGGAACTGATGTGGAAAATGTTTACGAAGTAGGGCAAAAAGCTCCTCTTCAAACTCTGCACTGGTGCTTGCTTTGTCGACCAAAACATCGCTTACATGTAAAGACTTTGTACGACGTGTGGTGTACTGCTCTAACACTTCAGTGATGATACCACCACCTGCGATGTCAAATTCATCGACGATGACAAAACGACCTAACTTTTGGTTCTCGGAAAATAATTCCATTGCCAAAAGATCATGCACTCTAAAGATGACACACGCCGCTTCATGACGACCTACACTTGGTTCATCGGCATGGTCTAGCGTATCGCCATCGATCACGCGTTTGATCTCTTCAAGATAGATGGTACTTTGCGCCGAACCGATCTTGATCTTGTAGGGTTTATCCAGTTCCAACGGTTTTGCGCCTAACCAAAAGAGATTCGCTTCAAATCGGTTACTGACTTTTGGCGCACTCTGGTCTGCACGGGCTACCACATCGCCATTTCGCACGTAAATCTGTGTTTCAAGCGTAAAGCCAATGGCTTCGCTTTCTTTAACACTCGTTTTGACTTCGGTGTTAAAACTCTCGATGCTTGCGACTTTGGAGCGTTTCAAAGATGGATAAAAAACCACTTCATCACCCACATTGAGCTCGCCACTGGTGACGGTTCCCGCATAAATTCGACGGTCATCGTTGTCGCGTGTAAACTTGTACACATCTTGTAATGGCATTCTAAAGTCATCATTCTCTTTTTCTTCCACGCTTTTGAAACTATCTAAAATTTCTAAAACCGTTGGTCCTTTGTACCAAGGGGTCTCTTTGGCATGCTCGATGAGGTTTACACCTTCTCTTGCACTGATCGGGATGAAAATGTCGCTTTTAATCCCAAGTGTCGCCAAGTATTCGCTGTACTCCACTTTCAGTTTTGTAAAGGCGATTTCACTAAAGTTTACCAAGTCCATTTTATTGACCACAATCGCCACTTGTTTGATGCCCAAAAGGGAAAGAAGCATTCCGTGACGTTTGGAGTTTTCCGCCACGCCCTCTTTAGCGTCGATGAGAAGTAAAGCCGCCTCCGCGCGAGACGCTCCACTGATCATGTTTTTCAAAAATTCGATGTGACCAGGAGCGTCGATGATGATGTACTCTCGTTTTTTACTTTGAAAAAAGACGCGCGCACTGTCTATCGTAATGCCTTGCTTTTGCTCATCGGCTAGTGCGTCGAGCAAGAAGGCATACTCAAAGGGACGTGCATTGTTTTCACACATCTTTTTCACACTCTCAAGTTTTCCTTGTGGCAATGAGTCGGTGTCGGCAAGAAGACGCCCGATGAGCGTACTCTTACCATGATCGACGTGTCCTGTGATGACAATATTGAGTCTTTGCATTACATATATCCTTCTTTTCTTAGTGCTTCAAGTGTGCCGCCGCCGTCTTTATCTTGCGCTCTGCCTGAGCGTTCCGCGATATCTTTAAACTTACCACTGGTAAGCTCTTCGATGATCTCTTTTGGATTACGAGCCACAGAGTCCACAGGTGCCGTACACGGAAAACATCCGAGTGATCGGTAGCGTTTACCATTACCTTGGTCAAAATAGAGGTTGATAATAGGAATATTTTCCCTCTCAATGTACTCCCAAATGTTCAGCTCCGTCCACTCCAAAAGTGGGTGGATGCGCACATGCGTTCCAGGTGCAAAATCGGTTTTATACTGGTTCCAAAGCTCTGGTGGTTGGGTACTCGCATCCCATTCGCTCTTTTCATCACGTGCTGAAAAAACACGCTCTTTGGAGCGACTGCCTTCTTCATCGGCACGAACACCAACGATCACGCCCGTATACGGTGCTCCGTTTAGCTCATCTTCCCATACTTTTTTGTAAGGATTCCATTTACGGCGTGCCCATGTTCCATCAAGCGTATTTTTGAGCGCGTCGCTTTTAAGCTTTTTACAGCAGCTGAGGCGATCAAGTCCATTGACAAAGGTTTCACCCTTTGCCAGCGCTTCTTTGTTTTGCCCAACAACGAGGTTTAAGTCCCATTGAATCGCGATTTCATCGCGGTATTTGATCATCTCAGGTATTTTAAACGCGGTGTCGATGTGCACGAGCGGATAGGGCACATGCCCAAAAAATGCTTTTCGTGTGAGCCACAAAAGTACCGTGCTATCTTTGCCGATGCTCCAAAGCATGGCAAGATTTGGGAAGCTTCTGTAAGCTTCTCTCAAAATGTAGATACTCTGGGCTTCGAGTCTGTCTAAATGATCCATATCAATCCTTTTTATGCAGATGCAATCCGCACTCTTTATGTTCAGGGTTCTCCCACCACCATCTGCCTGCTCTGATATCTTCGCCCTCAGAAATGGCGCGTGTGCAGGGCTTACAGCCGATGCTTTTAAAGCCTTTGGCGTATAAGGCATTTTGAGGTATAGCGTTTTCACGCATATAACGCGCCACCTCTTCATCGCTAAAATAGGCGATAGGGTTGAATTTTAAAAGCTCAAACTTTCCATCAAACTCGACCAGTTTTGTGTCGCTTCTAGTAATGGACTGCGCGATGCGAATACCGCTGATCCAGCCATCATACCCTTTAAGTGCGTGGGCTAAAGGGATGAGCTTGCGTACATGGCAACACTCTTTGCGAAGGTTGATATCATCAAAGATGCCGAATTCTCCGACCTTTGCTTCTAAAGCTTTGATCTGTTCGTCACTTGCGCTAAAGCGTTTGATGGTAAGCCCAAAAAAGGCTTCGATCTCTTTTTCATATACTAACGATTCATCAAAAAGTTTGTGTGTTTCAAGCGTAAAAATATCAAAATCAATGCCCGCTTTTTGCGCAAGTGAGATGTTGATGGCGTCTTCACTTTGATGGCTAAATGCCAATGTGACTTTAAGAGCTTTGGCTCCAACAAGTTCTTGAAGGGTGTTAATCGCTTCAGCGACTTTTACCTCATAGTTTTGGTTCATATCTGATACTCTAAGTGTGTTTTTTCTCGCCCAAAATCGATTTTGTTCCATGCGCGCTCATGAAAGTAATAGAGCAACGTTTTAGTGATAAGCTCAAATCCGCCAATAGAGATGGCGGCAAGTGGACTTCCTGTGACGATAAAACTGATCAACATGGTATCAACCGTTCCGAGTGTTCTCCATGAGATTGCTTTGACGATACTACGTTTTTTATCCTCTACCATGTTGCCTCCTTTTTAATTTTCAGAATCATAGCATTTTGGTAGAGTATTGTCAAGTAAGTTTATTAGAATAGTAATGTATAAAATTTAGAATTTATTTTTCTCAAAAAGTTTAGTTTAAGTGATAAAAATTAGACGAAAAAATAAAGATAAATTTATCTGCTTAGGTGTGAGATTATTTGGGGTGTAGCAAAAACAAAAAAGCTTTAATTTTTTATTTGATAATGGTTATTATGATTTATTAAAGGATTTTCAAGTATGCTTTGTTCACAAAATTAGTATAAGGAAATATACCCATGAGCATTTCATCTCATCTTTTAAAACTCTTTATAGGCCTTAGCATCACGTCTGGCTTTGCGATGGCCAGTGAAGTCAATGTCTACTCTCACAGGCATTATGACAGTGACAAACTTCTGTTTGAAGCGTTTGAAAAACAAAGTGGCATTAAAGTCAATGTCATCGCCGCTAAAGCCGAAGAGCTTGTCTCCAAGCTCAAAATTGAGGGCTCTAACTCACCGGCTGACGTTTTACTGACTTCTGATATTGGCAATTTATACGAAGCCAAAGAGGCGCATCTTTTGCAGCCTATCGCTTCTAAAACACTGGAGGAAAATATTCCTGCGCATCTTAGAGATCATGAACATGAATGGTTCGCACTGACCAAGCGTGCGCGTATTTTTGTCTATAATCCAGAAAAAATCTCTGAAAAAGAACTGGGCAGTTATTTGGATTTGAGCAATCCTAAATTTAAAGGTAAAATTCTTACCCGTAGCTCTTCTGCAGCGTACAATAAATCGCTTTTAGCCTCCATTATCGCTAATCACGCTGAAGCCAAAGCGTTGGAATTTGCCAAAGGGTTAGTTGCAAATTTGGCAAGAGAGCCTAAAGGAAACGACCGCGATCAGATTAAAGCGGTTGCCAGCGGAGAGGGCGACTTAGCGATTGTGAATACTTACTATTTAGGTATTATGCTCAATAGCAAAGATCCTAAAGACGTTGAAATTGCGAAAAGTGTAAAGCTCTTTTTCCCAGCGCAAAAGGCAGAGGGAACACACATCAACATCAGTGGTGCGGGTGTAACGAAGTATGCTAAAAACAAAGAGAATGCGATCAAATTGATCGAGTTTTTAAGCAGCGCTGAGGCGCAAACCATTTTTGTGGAAGCGAACTATGAATATCCTGCCAATCCTGCGGTCAAGGCTTCTGGAACGATTGCGACCTTTGGAACATTTAAAGAAGACACTTTACCTCTTTCCGAAGTGGGCAAATACACCAAAAAAGCCGTTGAGATTGCCACAAAAGCAAACTGGCGCTAATGCACAAGTTCAACTACTTACTGGCCCCTTTTTTGGGGCTGGTTATTTTTCTTCCGATCGCCTCGCTGATCGTTTATTTCATCGCTCAAAGCAATTTTGACGTTGCGACGATGCTTCAAGCAGAACTGTGGCTTTACAGTAAAAACACGCTGTTTGTGCTCTTAGGCACCGCCTGTTTGGTGCTGCTCTTAGGCATTAGCAGTGCTTTTTTAAGCGCACGATATGTTTATGTTGGCAGTCGTTTTTTTAGTTTTGCATTTGTGCTTCCTTTGGCATTTCCAGCGTACATCATTGGTTATACCTATGTGGGCTTTTTTGAATTTCACGGCATTCTTTCCACGCTTGTCTCGCTTCCAAAATTGAAACTGGATATTTTAAATGTGTACGGGGTGGTTGGGATTTTATCGTTTGCGATGTATCCATATGTTTTTATCTTGGCACGCGTCTCATTTGCTTCGATCTCTTCTACGGTGGTTGAACTCGTTTCACTCAAACAGCTCTCTTTTTGCAAAGCCTTTTTTACCGTCTATCTGCCTTTGGCGTATCCTGCTATTTTTGCGGGGCTTGTCCTTGCGATGATGGAAGTGCTCAGCGACTACGGTACGGTAGCATACTTTGGTGTCGAGACTTTTAGTGTGGGCATTTTTAAAAGTTGGTTTGGGTATGGCAATTTGAGTGAGGCGATCAACCTTGCGATTGTGATGTTGGGCATTGTTGTTGTCATTTTATTTGCAGAAGCTAGACTCAGAGCTCGGTTTCGTTTTATCAGCTCAACGCACAGCGCTTCTAAAGCACCAAAAATTGTTTTAGAAGGTTATCGCAACGCTCTAGCATTTAGCCTTTCGCTTCTGATTTGCACGGTGACACTTTTGATTCCAACAGGCGTGCTGGTGTATTGGCTCTATCTTGATTGGAATAGCCTTGATTGGGGAGCTTTGAACTATCTTTCTCGAACGCTCAGCCTCAATATTTTCTCTGCGCTTTGCATTATCACGCTAGCGTTTGTGATGGTATACGCTCTTCGGTTTTACCCAAGCAGACTGGGTGCCATCAGCCATAAACTCTCCATCCTTGGGTACTCCATTCCAGGAGCCATTGTGAGTATTGGCATTTTACTCTTTACCAATTTTATTGACCAAAGTGTGGGGAAAGTCGTTTTAGGGGGAAGCTTTTTTGCCCTTATTTTTGCCTACCTAACACGCTATTTTGCGGCCAGTATTGGCTCGGTTGAAAATGGATTTAGCAAGATCGATAAAAGCATCGATGATGCGACGATGGTTTTTGGTACGGGTCTTTGGGAGCGTATAATGCGTGTTTACCTGCCACTGATGCGACCTTACCTTTTGAGTGGTTTTTTGATTCTCTACATTGATCTTGCCAAAGAGCTTCCCGCAACCTTGCTGTTAAGACCGTTTAATTACGACACGATAGCCATTCGCATTTACGAGCTTGCGAGCAACGAGATTCTTTATAAAAGTGCGTTACCATCGCTTTTGTTGGTGGGCACAACCGCCATTGCGGTGTTACTTCTTAATTCAAAATTTGTACGAGGTCGACGATGAAACCTATCGTAAGTATTGAGCATTTGCACAAACGTTTTTGCAAAGGCAGTGTGTGTGTCGCCAATGAGATCAGTTTTACGATCAACGAGGGCGAGATATTTAGCGTTTTGGGCAGAAGTGGGAGTGGAAAAACCACCCTTTTGCGTATGATTAGCGGTCTTGAAAATCCTGATAGTGGTACGATTTGTATCGGTAATACGGTTGTTTACGATGCCAAAACAAACCTGCCTCCTAACCAGCGTGAAATCGCCATCGTTTTTCAAAATTATGCCCTTTTGCCGCACCTAAACATCGCTCAAAATATCGCGTTTGGAAGCAAAGCAAGCTCAGAAGAAGTTTTACATGTCATGCAAAAAACCAAGATCGAAACGCTCTCTTCCAAGTACCCGCACGAGATCAGCGGCGGTCAGCAACAGCGTGTTGCGTTAGCCCGTGCCATCTTGGATAAGCCCAAAATTTTACTGCTCGATGAACCACTGAGCAACATTGACACGGAGTTACGAACCATTTTACGAAGCGAACTTAAAGAGATGATCAAACTGTTTGGCATCACAGCGCTGTTCATCACGCACGACAAAGAAGATGCGTTTTACCTCTCCGATCGCATTGCCATTATGGACGGCGGTGATCTTTTGCAAATCGGCACGCCCAAAGAGATTTACAATCGCCCCAATTCTCTTTACTGCGCCAATTTTTTAGGCAAGATCAATACCTTACCCCAACGCTTTTCACAAGGTTTTCAAAAGCGCTATTGCAGACTTGATGCCATCATTTTAGGCAAGGGACTTTCCCACCATGCACGCATTCAAGTGATTGTGTTTTACGGCAATTTCTATGAAATCACCTTGAAGTTTGAAGAAGAAACGCTGATGGCGTACAGTTTTGATGATAGCCTCAGTGTAGGCGAGATGATAGGCTTTGAGATTGATGAAAAAAAAGTGATCGCGTTTGATTAGAAAACGATATAAAAATCTGAGCCTTTATGTTCTTTGGAGTGAATTTCAAGCCTAAAACCATTGGCTTTGCAGATGGTGTTGACGATGTCTAAACCGATGCCAAAGCCGCCTTTATCGCTGTTAGCACGTTTATAGCGTTTGGTAATGTCGCCTAGTTTGGAGTTGTCGATGCCGATACCACTGTCTTTGACACGGAACTTTTCAAAGTCCAATGCCACTTCGATGCTTCCTTGAAAACGGTTGTATTTGATGGCGTTGGAAAGCAGGTTGTCGATGAGTTTGGTGAGGCTCTCTTCATTTACATGTAAAGATTTTTCTTCCAGTTTTAGGCTTAAGTCGATCTGTTTACTTGCCATTAAATCTGCAAAGTATTCGAGGCGTTCAACGATCAGTTTTTTCACATTGACATCATTTTTCTCTTCATTTTGTTTGTCGTGCAGAAGCATGTAACTAAGATTTCCATAGAGTGTCGTAATGCGTTTGGCACTTAGTTCGATGCGTTTGCGTTTCTTTTCATCTACATCTTTAAGCGTGCTAATGCTCATCAAAATCGCCGTAATCGGCGTGTTGAGCTCATGCGTTGAATCTTTGATAAAGGTGTCGAGTGTTTCAATTTCTGCTTTGATGGGTTTTAAAAAGAGTTTTGCAAGCACATACCCAAGCAGTGTCGCAAAGGCAAGGCTGAGCAAAAGATAGAGAATAATCTCATATAAAATGGCACTCAAAAGATGTGAGATATGTTTTTCTTTGATGACAATGTATTGCACGCCAAGATGGTGTTGCACGCTATCATCGACATAAAAAAAGCTATTGTCTTTGAGATAGAATTTTTTCGTAAAATCAGGTGCATCGCTAAACGTTACATGTAAAGGTTTTTGACCTACGCCAAAAAGCGCTATTTCAAATCCTTGTTCGATATCGAAACACTGTTCTATAAAGCCTTGATGCAGACAATGAACCAACTTTTCATCTTCCATCATATGCGCTGTGATGATTTTGTGTGAGACGGAAGAGGCGATGGTATTCATCTTTAATGAATGGTTTTCATACAGATTTTTTTTCTCGATACTGTAAAACATGCCTGCGAGAATGAAAATAAACGTATAAATCGAGATGAGATAGATCAGTAAAAAACGAAGGAGAGAGCGTTTTTCATAATGGCTTAAAGACATAACCGACCCCTTTAGTATTTTCGATCAACGCTTCAAGTCCGTAACTGCGAAGATTTTTGATGTAGGTACGCACCGTCGCATACGTCGGTACTTCTTCAAAACGCCACACCTCTTCGATAATCTCTTCAAAACTTAGCACACGGTTTTTATGTTTTAAAAAATACTCCAGCAGTTGCACCTCTTTTTTGCGGAGTTTATACGACGTCTCGGGCGTGATGATCTCGTAATTGGAAGGATCAAAAAAGAGAGTGTTCGTGAGGGTGATGCGCTCGTTTGTATCGATGTTGTGAAGTTTTTTTGTACGCTCAATGCGCACTAAGAGCTCTTCAAGATCAAACGGTTTTTTGAGGTAATCTTCCGCTCCTAGCGCAAATCCTTTTTTCACATCGCTAATTTGATCTAAGGAGGTTATAAAGATGACAGGTGTGGTAATGCGAGCATTTTTGATCTCTTTTAAAAGCTCAAACCCATTCAGGCTTGGGACATTGATGTCAAGAAGCAAGAGGTCAAACTTATGCTCAAAAATGGCATCAAGCGCTGTTTTACCGTCATAAAAGAGCTTTACATGTAAACCATGTTCGACTAAAAACTCTTCGATTATTTCACTAAGAATTGGATCATCTTCAAGGAGTAGGATTTTCATAAGAGGCATTATACATGAAATCTAGCAGAGGCTTATGGCATTGTTTTATTTTTACATGTAAAAAAAATTGGGTTGAAAAATGAGCCCTATTTTTTTCACATGTGTATCAAAGTGTATGCTAAAAAGTGTAACGATAGGCTAAGGAGATTTGGCTATTTTTGCTCTTAAGTGCAGCCATATTTTCCCAATAATAGGCCTCTCCTACATCGGTGAAGATTCTATACCGATCACCTCTTTCAAAAGCATAGTGCGTAAGAGCATAGGAGACAATGATGTTTTGATGTGTACTGAGCTGATAGGTCGTTCCGAGATGGAGGGAAACCATTGATGTATCATCAAAATGACTGGTTTCGATAAAAGGGCGTAAATGATGTATATCCGTATAGGAAACGTTCATAAATGGGCTGTATTGTAGGCTAGCATCGAAGATAAAATCATCGTATTGGTACGATGTCCCCATACCAATATAAGGCCCTTTGTACTCTTGCTCAAATGTGATCAGTAATCCTCCGTATCCTATCTTATCAAACTCGAAATAGTTCCCATTATAGATTCCGAAACCATTATAGCTTTGAAATTTTGCCTTTTCATCTTTATACCCAAGGCTAACCCAGAGGGGTACATCTTCAAAGAAATTCAAAGAATACTTCAATCCAATATCAAGAAGCGAAACATTAGGATTTTTAGTCTCTTCGTGGTGTGACCACAATGATACAATCGTAGGGTCAGCATCCTGCCAATCGTAATCATCCATGACACTATTATTGCTTGAAATATTTTTTTTATATTCAAAGTAAGCCTCTAAAGGATTCGTAATCTTATAGCGTGTCTCTACGCCTAATAGCTTGACATTTTTTGCTTTCCATACAAGTTGACTCACTTTTCTATTGATATCCGTATCATAAAGATATTCGTTAGTGGTTGAATTAAACAGAGATAAGGAAACACCAAGTGTTAAACCCTCAAAATCGTACTCTTCTTTTTGGAGAACATTTTCCGTTGCGAACACAGAGCTTGCGGTTAGCACTAACGTTAAAAGTAAATTTTTACATTTCATCAATGACATTCCTTGTTTATCAAAGTATAACGATTTATTGTTGAAATAATAAATATTCAAATTTCGCATCCCGAAAAATATACATTATTAAAAAGGTAGATATAGTTGACATAAAACGGTGTTTGTGCTATTATTTTGGCAATTTTTCAACAAGGAGTTCGACCATGACCGTTTATAGTGCCTCACTACATGGAAAAATTACACTTGTTTTACGCCTCATGCGTTGCTGCTGATACCTTCATTTTAACACGCTACACTAACCATTCAATATCATTTTAACGATAAACTCGTTTTTACATGTAAAGAGATAGAACTATGAAAAAAGAAATCAAATATGAATTAACATATGGGCGCATTAGCCCCATTACTGAACTGCCCGATAGACAGCGTTTTCTCAATACCTTGAAACATTCCAATGCCAACAAACTTGCCCTTTTAAACGTGAATGGCTTTTGGAATTTTAACCATGTGTTTGGTTATACCATCGGTGATGAAATCTTAAAAATCATCTCAGCAAGGCTTCAAAAACGCTTTCCGCATTCCGTTGTTTTCCACTTAGGCGGTGACAATTTTGCCGTACTTGCGGGGAAAGAGGTGGGCAAAGAGGCATTTTTGCAGGCGATTAACTCATGTATGTGGTACTTTGGGTATTCGCCGATTGAGATTGAAGATGAAAAAATTTACGTAGCGATTCGTATGGGTGTTGCCATCGACTATGTTGATCTTTTTCTCAATGCCGAATTTGCCATCAAACAAGCCAAACGTATCGGAAAAGACATCGTGGTTTATGACTCATCCAGTGTCACGTTGTGTCGACCAACCCATTCCAGTGCCAGAGCCGATTTGGAGTGGCAAAAGGCGATTCGCCAAGCGTTGCTGAAAGATCGTTTTGAGGTGTATGCACAGGGCATTCAAGGTGGAAAAGTAAAAAAATTTGAGTGTTTGGTGCGCATGAAAAGTACCAATGGCGGTGTCATTTCACCGTATCATTTTTTAGAACAAGCCAAACGCGCTAATTTGTACAACAGCATCACCAAAGTGGTGATCGAAAAATCGTTTGCTTTTTTTGCCGATAAAGAAGCGGAGTTTTCGGTCAATCTTACCCTTAGTGACATCTTAGATCAAGAGACGGCAAATTTCATTATAGAAAAGATGTATGCCTACTCGGTGGGCTCTCGCTTGACGATAGAGTTGGTGGAGAGTGAACACATCGAAAATCATCCTGAGGTAATTGCGTTTTTATCGACGCTCAAACAACAAGGGGTTAAAATCGCGATTGATGATTTTGGAACGGGGTATTCTAACTTTGAATACGTGGCAAAATTGCAAGCAGATTTCATCAAAATCGATGGCTCTTTGATTCGAAATATCACCAAAAATGCAACACACCGCGCCGTGGTTGAAGCCATCGTGACGTTTGCCAAAAAAGTGGGCATGGAAACCGTCGCTGAGTTTGTCTCAGACTTTGACATTTACGAAGCGTGCCAAGAACAGAAAATCGACTACTTTCAAGGCTATCTCTGGAGCGAGCCTCAGCCATTGCATAAGCTTAAATTGTGAGGGGAAAGTGGCTAGAGATAGCCACTTTTGGGTTTACATGTAAAGGGTTATTTTTTATTCAAAAGTAATGTATTTGATTTTGAGCCATTTAAAAAATAAAAATGATTTTGCTAAATGAACACGTGCAAGGGACGGATATTGAATCTCTAATTCTCCATTTTCTAACCATTTTACTTGAACTTCGGGGCTACCAAATGTATTAAGCGGTACACGATTATCATGATTTGAATCTGCTGAAAATACAAGGTTTTTGATCATTGCTTGATCCGAAATATAGACATTTTCATTCGTCTTTACAATGGCGACCTTGGTCGTAAAACTCGTTGTAGCACCACAATCATATTGAAAAATAACTGCTTTGAGATTTCTACTTGGAGCATTACTTTGCTCAATAATATCACTCCCACACATGGTGGAAGTATCATCTCCAGAAAAGAAAAACAGTACGAAAATACTGATAAATACTATAATGAAAAAAATCAAAATTCTCAAAATTATTTTTAGAAGAATCTTCAAAACCGTCATTATGGAGTTCCTAAATTAGAATTATTTAAGATGGAATGTTCCATTATACAATGGAAATTTTAAATAAAGAAGATTTGTCTTTTAGCTTTTTAATAAGCTTATATCAAATATCACTCCGCTCCACAAATATTCCACACACGCCCTCTATACTTTCCCTATAACTTTACAAGGAGTGCGTGATGAAGAAGATTTTAGGTGTGTTTTTAGCGGTGGCGTTGAGCCTTAGTGCTGTTTTTGCGGCAGATGCTTTGTCTAAAAAAGGAATGGCGGGTCCATTGGAAGTGGAGTATAACAGTGAGAAGCCTCTCTCTCAGGGCATGAATATGATCAACATTAAAGTCAAAGAAAATGGCAAAGAGATCAAAGATGCGAAAGTGAGCGTTACCGCTGCAATGCCAGCAATGCCAGGAATGCCAGCAATGGAGCAAACTTCTGAGGCAATGTTCGTCAATGGTGCGTATATGGCTCATGTGGTGTTTTCAATGAATGGTACATGGCAGCTTAACATCGTCATCGAAACAGCTGATGGTAAAAAGCAACGCTTAAAATCAAGCGTTAACCTCTAATGAAACGCGTCATTTTCATGCTCGTAGCCCTTTCGGGCTACGCCTTGGCGCAAAGCGAGTTGACCTCTTTAGCGTATGAGCATAACTATGAGTTAAAGGCGCTCGAAGCTGAAGTGAGCGCGCTTGAAAAAGAGGTTGATATAAGCAAGATTTGGGAAAACCCTATGCTCTCACTTGGGGTCAACGACATCTTTTTAAATGAGCCTCTCACAAGAGATAAAGACGCCCAAAATGAGGCAATTTCGCTTTCTCAAAAGATACCAACGGGTGGAAAGCTAGACATCAAAGAGTCGATTGCTTTGCAAGATTTGGCGATTAAAAAGCTGGAACTTAAAACCAAAAAACTAGAGATGCAACAAGAAATTGGTGTGTTAGAGCAAAGCTACATTCGTATCAACCAAGACCTTGCTTTAGTGAACAAGTACGAAAAAGTGTTGGAAGATCTTAAAAATGCTCACCTTGCTTACAACACCACGAGTGCGCACTATGTCGATACGCTGAACAATACGATTTTGCAAAAAAATCTAGCCATCGAGAAAAAAACATTGCTTCGTGACAAAGCGTCCATCGAGCGCAAGTTAGAGAGTATCATCGTAGCGCATGTGCCTGAGATGAGTGCAAATGAAGGGTTATTGCCTTATAAACTCAGCGATGAAGAGAAGCTTTTGGAAAAATCGCCGAAGCTTCAAACCCAAATGATGATTAGCCAAAAAGAGCTGCTCAATTTACGCTATGAAAAAGCAAATAAAACACCCGATGTCACGGTAACTCTTGGCTACAATCGAAGGCAAGGAAGAGATGACTACGCCTTTTTAGGCGTTTCTGTACCGCTTCCGATTTACGGCAAAGAGAATGCCTCCATCCAAAAAGCCACACTCACCCATGCTTCCTCCGAACAGAGTGTGCAGTCGGTGCATAAAAGTTTGCAGTTTGAGCTAAGAGACGAGCTTCTCAACAAAGAGTTGCAGTACGACAAAATCTCTTTGGCAAAAGAGGTGTTACATGAAAATGAAAAGATGTATGAAGTGCTCCAAAGCACCGCATTGTCTCAAAATGACGCGCTCTTAAGCCTTCTCAATGTACTCACGCAAATCATTGAAGCACAAAAACAGATCAACGCTAACACGTTCGCGTATAACGAGTCTATCATCAAAATCTACACCCTTTTAGGAGTCGAGCTATGAAATACACCTATCTTATTTTAACAGCGCTTTTACTCGTAAGTGCGCAGCTTGATGCCAAGCAGATTTTCAATGTCAAAACCATCGAAGTGAAAAAAGTTTTGGAAGGTTCTGCCAAAGATTTTTACGGCTATACCAAAGCTAATGAAGAAAATGTCAAAGAAGTGAGTTTGCGTTATGACGCGTTTATCGAAACGCTTTACGTGAACAAAAGTTTTACGAGCGTTAAAAAAGGTGAACCTTTGGCGAAGCTCTATTCGCAAGAGATTTACACTGCGGAGTTGGAACTTATCAACGCATTACGCATCAAAAGTGACAGTATGGTACAGAGCATCACGCAAAAGCTCAAACTTTTAGGGGTCGATGAGAAAACGATTGCGAAAATTATCAGTGAAAAAAATGTGCCTGAAAACATCACCATCGTTTGGCCTTACACTGGCATCGTAACTCAAAAAGCAATCAATCAAGGTGCGTTCGTTCCCAAAGGGATGAAACTTTACGAGATCAGCGATTATACGAACTTATGGCTTATCGTCAAAGTGTATGAAAAAGACCTTGATTTTGTTAAACGTACCCAAACGGCCGACATCTTTTTTGATATGAGTGCAAAACCATACAAAGCCAAAATTGATTTTATCTACCCCAAAGTTGACCCACAAACCAAAAGTGTGGACGTGCGTTTGGTGATCGACAACAAAGACCTCGAAATCTACGAAAATGCGTTTGCTAAGGCGCGTTTTGGAACAGCCAAACGTGAGTATTTGAGCTTACCAAAAAGTGCCGTGATGACCAAAGGGGCTAAAACGAGCGTGTTTGTCAAAGGCGAATTTGAGGGCGAATATGAACCACGAGAGATCGAAGCGAAACGTCTAAACAACGATACGTATGAGATTGTCTCAGGGCTTAAAGAGGGCGATGTGGTTGTCTCAAATGCACTCTTTATGTTTGATGCCGATGCTCAAAATAATGGCGGGGCAATGCAATGATCGAGAGCATCATTGAAAAGAGTGTCAAAAACAAAGCACTCCTTCTTATCGCTTTGCTCATTGCTGCTTTCCTCTCGTATTGGGCGATCAAGCAAACCCCACTGGATGCCTTGCCAGACCTTACGCCTCCGCAAGTCATCGTCAATGTTAAGTATTTGGGGCAGTCACCCAAAATCATCGAAGATCAGATCATTTATGAGCTGACCAATGCCCTTTTAGCAACCGCCAAAACCAAAACGGTGCGTGCGTTTACATCGTATGAAAATGCCATCGTTTACATCATTTTTGAAGAGGGTACCGACCTTTACTGGGCGCGAGATCGAGTCAATGAAGTCATCCAAAATGTCTCTAAAAATGCGCCTAAAAACGCAACCATCAAGCTAGGACCTGATGCCACAGGTATTGGTTGGGCATTTGAGTACGCACTCACGTCTCACAATCGCAGTCTTGAGGAGCTTCGAAGTATTCAAGACTATCTCTATCGCTACGCACTTTTGGGAGTTGAAGGGGTCAGTGAAGTGGCGAGTGTAGGCGGTTTTGTCAAAGACTATGAGATTACATTGCACCAAGACGCCCTCTACAAATATGATCTAAGCATCGATGATCTTATGAATGCCCTTTCCAAAAACAACAATGATCTCGGCGGTCGAGTCGTGCTTGAAAATGGCTTTGAACAGATCGTTCAAGCCAGAGGTTTTGCGCGTTCTTTGGACGAGATAGCAGGCATCACCATTAAAACGGTAAATGGTATTCCTTTAAAACTCTCCGATATTGCAGATGCCCGAATCGTGCCAACGTATCGTAGTGGTATGGCAGAGCTGAACGGTGAGGGTGAAGTCGTTGGCGGTGTCGTTGTGGTGCGCTACAAAGAGAATGCGTACAAGGTCATTCAAGCGGTTAAAGAGAAGCTGGCATCTTTACATGTAAACGATGTGGAAGTCGTCACAACGTACGATAGAAGCGATCTCATCACCAAAGCGATCAACAACCTCAAGCGTGCTCTTTTTGAAGAGAGCATCGTTGTTTTGGCGGTGGTTATGCTCTTTTTGCTTCATTTTAGAAGCGCTTTGGTCGTCATCATCGTGCTACCACTCACCATCGCCTTGACTTTTTTGGCGATGAAGCTTTTTGGGTTGGAGTCGAACATCATGAGTTTGGGTGGCATTGCCATTGCTATTGGTGCGATGGTTGATGCGTGTATTGTAATGATCGAAAACGTGCACAAGAAGCTTTCGCATGGCGAGCCAAAAAGCGAAGAGGAGCGCAAAGCCATCATCATTGCTTCGTCCAAACAAGTCGGTCGCCCGATCTTTTTTGCCCTGTTGCTGATCGTGGTGAGTTTCTTGCCTATCTTTACGCTCAGTGGGCAAGAGGGAGCGCTTTTTAAACCTTTAGCCTATACCAAAACCTTTGCGATGCTCATCGGCGCGGTGCTTTCCATCACGCTCGTTCCACTTTTGATGCTCTTTTTTGTCAAAGGCAAAATTCTTGATGAACATAAAAATCCGCTCAACCGTTTTTTTATCTGGGTTTATGCGCCACTTTTGAAACTGCATATGCGTTTTTGGTACATCGCTATGGTTGCATTTATTGGCTTTTTGGTACTCGGTTATCACACCTTTACGAAACAGCGTTGGGAGTTTATGCCACCTCTGAATGAGCAGACCTTTATGTACATGCCTGTCACTCCGTTTGGTATCAGCATCGAGTTGGCTAAAGAGTACGCACAAAAAAGCAATGAGATCATCAAAAGCTTTCCCGAAGTGGAAAGCACGTTTGCCAAAGCAGGACGAGCGGAGAGTGCGACTGACCCAGCTCCCCTTTCGATGATCGAGACGATCATACAACTTAAACCCAAAGAGCAGTGGAGAGAGGACATGACGTATGAAAAGCTTCGAGATGAGATGAACGAACAGCTTCAAATGACGGGGCTTGTTAACTCGTGGACATACCCGATTCGCGGGCGCATCGATATGCTTATCACAGGCATACGAACACCGCTTGGCATCAAACTGTATGGCGACAATGACCAAGCGCTAGAAGACAATGCCAATAAAATTGCCAGTGTGCTTGCCAACTATGAGGGAACTAAAAGTGTTTTTGCGGACAAAGCGAACAGCGGCTACTACCTCAATATGACACTCAAACCTGAAAATATCGCCGCGTATGGACTTACCAAAGACGATGTTCTAAACTTTGTAGACAGTGCCATAGGTGGCTCAAAAGTGACCACACTTTACCAAGGCATTGAGCGTTATGCGATAACGCTAAGACTGGAAGAGGAGAGTCGCAAAGATATCAATTCCATCAGCGAATTGACTATCAAAACACCGTACGGTTTCCAACGCTTAGGGCACTTTGTGGAGCTTGGTTACGATGTGGGGGCGAGTGAACTCAAGTCTGAAATGGGCAAGAAAGTCAACTACATCTACATCACCATGAAAGAGGGCTTTTCGTCTAAAACGTATAAAGAAGAAGCGAGTAAAATCCTAAAAGAGAGCGTCGAACTTCCAACAGGTTTTTACATCGGTTGGGCAGGGGAAAGCGAATACCTAGAAAGTGCCATGGAGCGTTTGCAGTTCATCCTTCCGCTCACACTTTTGGTCACGTTTATGCTCATCTACTTAGGGCTAGGCTCGTTTAAAAATGCGCTTTTGGTCTTTTTGACCTTACCGCTTGCGGCTGTAGGTGGATTTTTGTATGTGGATTATCTCAATTTCAATCTCTCCATTGCCGTCATTGTGGGCTTTTTAGCGCTCATCGGCATTGCGGTGGAGACGGCTATCGTGATGATCATCTACCTTGAAGAAGCGCTTTTACATGTAAAGCATAGAACCAAAGAAGCGGTGCAAGAAGCCATCTTTGAGGGTGCAGTGCTGAGAGTTCGCCCGAAACTGATGACCGTGTTTGCCATCCTTGGCGGACTGTTACCGATCATGTGGTTAAACGGCGTCGGAAGTGAAGTCATGCAACGCATCGCCGCCCCGATGATCGGTGGCGTGGTAAGTTCGGCGATTTTGACGCTTTTGGTGATTCCTGTTTTGTACTATCGGATGCAGAAAATCGAGGAGTAAGAGGGTTTTACATGTAAGGATTTTTCCTTACATGTAAGTTATGATAAAAGAGATTTTGCACACTCGTCCGCAACAGCTTCTGGATCTTGAAGGAGTCCTTCTTTAATGCCTTTGGATGCAATGTCCGGATAAATTTCAAATCTTTTTGCTTTGTATCCTGCCCAAATTTCTCGTGCTATATCTTCAGGTTTGGCTTTATCAAGGTGTTGATTTTGGGACATTTTGGTATCCATTGGCCCTGGGAATGCTTCGTAAACGTCGATCTGTTTTAAGGCAAATTCTGCTCGTAAGGCTTGTGTGATCGAATGAAGTGCACTTTTGGATGCAGAGTATAACCCCATAATGGGTAAATTTACCAACGCTAAAATGGACGTTATAGTGATCACGGCACCATTTTTGGCAATCTTGTTTTCAAAGGCCTGACACATATTGAGTGTTCCAAAAACGTTGGTTTCAAAATCGCTTCGGCATGGTTCAAAAACTCTTTTTTCACTATTGACGCCGGCATTGTTAATCAAAATATCAATTTCGCTGATACTATCGGCTAGATTTTGCACGCTCTGATGATCGGTTGTGACAAGGCTATGAATTTCCACTCTAGGATCAAGCGCTTTTAATGCTGTCGCATTTTCAACATTGCGTACGCACGCATGAATTTTTTTGGCATTGTGAGCAAGCGCTTCTTTGAGCAACGCCAGTCCCAGCCCGCCGTTTGCGCCAGTGATTAAAACGGTTTTATTGGTTAGCATGATGGTTCTCCTTCTAAATTATCATGAACTTTTTTGAGTAACACAATGAGTGTGTGTGCTTCTTCTTCGCTAAATCCTTGTGTGAGGCGTTGATTAAATGCTTGCGAAAGAGGTGCCACATATTCGACTAACGTTAGGGCTTCTTGTGTAGGAATAAGTTGAAAAGATCTACGATCATTTGGATTTTCAATACGTTTTAAAAATCCTTTTTGTTCTAAACGATCAATACTTCGAGTGATATTCGCTTGATCTTTGTAGGTTGAATCTGAAAGTTCTTTTTGTGTAAGACCACTACGTTCGACAACGCGAAAAATGAGCGACCATTGTTCAGGTGAAATGTCATACTTTTTAAGATAATTATTAAAGTTGACTTTGGAAAGTAGGGCAGTTTTATTAAGAATAAAACCTAGAGAATTGTCCATATCAAATTTCATTGTAACTCCTTGCAATGAATTATAGCCATCGAATATATAATTGTCAAGACAATTATATATAAGTCAATTAAATATACAATAAGAAAGAAAGGGCAACTTTACATGTAAAAATTGATCCTTTCTTTTGCTATCTCAAAACCACCCTTATTTCTGTGAAATTCCCACAAACTGTGTCAAAATTCTCTTTAAACTTCCCTCTTCGACTTCTTTGTTAGGTGTCGTTATAATCTCTCTAGGTGCGACGATGGCTCCGAGTTTTGAAAACTGTAAACGCATCGCGTTGCAGACATCATTTCCTCCCACGCCAGAGTGGGTGGCGAGTTGGACGTATTTGAGTGCAAAGAGTTCTCTAAAATCTTCACCGCTTCTAGATAGCCACGCGATGACATTGCTAAGGGACGGTGGAATGGAGTAGTTGTATTCGGGCGATACGACGATGTAGCCTGTGGCGGTTTTCATAGTGTTTGAGAGTTCAAGGATTTTGCTTGGAATGCCATCATTGACCTCTTTTGAAGAGTCATACAAGGTGATGTTCAAATCGATTAAATTGATGATTTGACTTTTTATACCCAGTGTTTCTAGGCTTTTTTCTATTCTTTGTGCCAACTTCATATTTTCATTGAGACTTGCAACCAATAGTAAATACATGTTCATTCCTTATTACGATAGGGTTAGGACGATTATAGTACGAACACGTTATAAGAACAAGAAGAAAAGAGTTTAAAATAGTTTTACATGTAAAGATTCAGCTGAGCATTTTCTCCATCGAAAAATTGACGATCATCTGCCCATTTCTCTTGATTTCATTGCGATGAAGTGTTTTAAAACCTCGTTTTTCAAAAAAAGGTTTTGCCACGATGGAGGCTTCGAGGTATAAACGTTTTATGCCTTTTTGCTCTGCCAAATTTTGGGTATACGCAAAAAGCTCGCTCATCACGCCACGTTTTTGATACGCTGGATGGGTGTAGGCACAGTCGATATGCCCGTTATCTTCGAGTTCTATAAAGCCTACAATGGTTGCTTCCACCATCGCCATAAACGGTTTTTTAAGGGCAAGTCGTTTGACCCAATAGGGATAATTGGGTGGTGTGTGCGCCCATGCTTCTTGCTGTTCGCGTGAATAAATCGTTGGAGAAATCGCATGTACGCAGGCGTGATGTAGGTCTGTGATTTCGGTGGCGTTTGCGTCGGTGTAGGGTGTAATGGTGATTTTCATAAGAGAATTGTAGCATGTTACATGTAAAGATTTTTTCAGTGACGCCTCTTTGAAAAAGAGCAATTTTTGGATTGTGCCAGATAGCGCTTTGCGTTATACTTTTGCACCATGATGGAGAGACAACAAGGAGAAGATATGCAGCTCAAAATAGCCGAACTCAGTGACATCGACAACGTTTTAAAGCTCCACGCGAAGTATCAGATTAGTACGATTCAAGAAGAAGATAAACAAGATGGTTTTGTCACCACCGCTCTTACCAAAGAGGAGTTAACCAAACTCATCAACGAAGAGCAAGGGCTTTTCATCGCCATTCACGAGGGTGAAGTGGTCGCGTATGTGATGTCTGCTTCGTGGCAATTTTTGGCGGCTTGGCCGATTTTTGCGTATATGATGGACGACTTAGTGAACCTTGAATATTTGGGGCAAAAAATAACGCCTGAAAACTCTTACCAGTATGGACCCGTTTGTGTTGATAAAAGCGTGCGAGGCAGTGGTGTACTGGAAGCCATCTTTGATTTTGCACGAGAACAGATGGCAAAAAAGTACCCCATTTTAGTGACGTTTATCAACAAAATCAACACGCGCTCGTATGCCGCGCACACGAAAAAAATTGGACTCGAAGTAATCCAAGAGTTCTCATTCAATAACAATCACTATTATGAATTGGTTTATGACACAGCCAAAGCGCTTAAGAATGGAACGTTACAAACTCATTAAGATTGATGCGAGGCGTTCGGTAACTGTTGATGAGTGCTTCTTTGTCTTCGTAACCTAGCGCCATACCGCAAAGCAGAAGCATGTTTTCTGGAGTACCAAGCTCACGTTTAACGATGCTTGGAAATTCAGCCAGAGCAGCTTGAGGGCAGGTTGCTAACCCTTTTTCCGTAGCACTCAGCATAATAGACTGCAAAAACATGCCATAGTCGAGGTAAGAGCCTTTTTCTAAATGCGTGTCGATCAAAAAGTAGAGTACCACGGGTGCATCAAACGCGCGGTAGTTGAGCTTCCATTGCTCGATTTGCTTTTGTTTATCCTCTTTGGCAATGCCTAGCGTGGCGTACATCAAAAGCCCTGTCTCTTTTCGCCTACTTTTATAAGGTTCTTCCCATATGGAAGGATAGTACGCGTAGTCCATGACCTCTTTATCGCCACGCTCAAAGGCTTCGATGACTTTGGTTTCTAATGTGCGTTTTTTTTCTCCACTGACGACACACACGCGCCATGGTTGCATGTTGACACCAGAGGGTGCATGTTTGGCATCGTTTAAAATCGCTTCGATGAGTGTTGATGAAACCTCTTGTTGTAAAAAAGCGCGTGTGGATTTTCGTGTTTTGAGTGCATCCGATACGGTCATAATAGAGCCCTTTCGTGTTTTATTTATTTTACGAAACTTTTTTGAAATTAAATGAAACTGTTTAAAATTAACTTCCATTTTTTATTCTAAACACTACGTTAACACTGAGTTTTCCTCGGCGGAATGCCCACACACCTTTGGTGCTTTTACTAAGTGTATAAGGTCAGTTACAAGATGAGGTATAATTCTTCTTTATTTTAAAGGATTTGACGTGGCTTCTGCAGTTGATTTTTCAATTATGGCGATTTTTCTTCCCACCTTCTTTTTTGTCTCGGTAACGCCAGGCATGTGTATGACACTCGCAATGAGTTTGGGTATGAGTATTGGGCTCAAGCGCACGTTTTATATGATGGCAGGTGAACTGGTCGGTGTGGCGATTGTAGCGCTCTCTTCGGTGATTGGTGTGGCAGCAATTATGATCAACCATCCTGATATCTTTACGATTTTTAAGTATGCGGGTGGGCTTTATTTGGGCTATTTGGGGTTACAACTTTGGCTCAATCGCGGCAAAATGGCACTTTCTAAAACCGAATGTTCTGCCACGATTTCTGCTGCTTCTTTAGCGACGCAAGGTTTTGTCACAGCGATTGCCAATCCCAAAGGGTGGGCGTTTTTCATCGCACTTTTACCGCCTTTTATCAACCAAGCTAAACCGTTGATTCCTCAAGTTTCGGTGCTTTTAGCCATTATTTTAGTGCTTGAATTTATCTGTTTGATTATCTACGCGAGTGGCGGCAGTACGATGCGTAAGTTTCTGCAAAAAAGCAATAATGTCAGGCTTATGAACCGCATTGCAGGTACTTTGATGCTCGGTGTGGGTGTGTGGTTGGCGTTTGGATAACTCTTTACATGTAAGGATTTTCCTTACATGTAAAGGATAAAAGCAGAATTATTCTATATTGTCTTGGTTGTAGATTTTCTCGTCAAGCTCACCTTCACCTTTAGCCACGATAACGGCTGTCATAGCATCGCCAGTGATATTCACGGTGGTTCGTGCCATATCTAAAATTCGATCAATTCCCGCGATAATTGCAATACCTTCTAACGGCAAGTTTACCGAAGTAAGCACGAGTGAAAGCATGATAAGCCCAGCCCCTGGAACACCTGCTGTTCCGATGGACGCCAAGGTTGCCGTTAAAATAATGGTCATATAGTTGGCAAACGAGAGGTCGACTCCAAATGCTTGTGCGACAAACACCGCACAAATACCTTGGTAAATCGCTGTTCCATCCATATTGATCGTCGCACCTAGAGGAAGAACAAAGCTTGCAATCGGTTTGGAAACACCAAGATTGTGAATGACATTGCTTGTTGTGACAGGAAGTGTTCCTGAACTACTGGTGGTTGTAAATGCAACCGTTTGCGCAGAAGCCATACCTTTAAAAAATTTGATAGGATTGAGTCTTGCAATAAAAGCGATACCCCCACCCATCGTGATAGCCATATGTACGATACATGCGATATAAACACATGCAATGACTTTAGCAAGGCTTACAAGGACATTGACACCGTATGACGCAGAAACCCATGCCATCAAACCAAAGACACCGATTGGGGCAAAGGAGATGACAATTTCGGTCATTTTGAACATAATTTCGGAGAAAGACTCAAAAAATACCGCAACGGGTTTGCCTTTTTCGCCTGCCATGCTAATGGAAATACCAAGGAAAATAGCAAAAAAGATGATTTGTAAAATGTCACCTTTCGCAAGACTCTCCACAGGGTTTGTTGTAATGAGCGCTAAGAGTGTGTCAACAAGAGGCGGTGCTTTTTTGGCAACGATAGCAGTTGTGTTACTCAGCGCTACGCCAGAACCTGGCTCAAAGACAACGCCAAACGCAAGTCCAATAGCAACCGCAATCGCTGTTGTGACCAAATAGATACAAAACGTTTTGATACCAATACGACGCATTTTACTCAAATCTTCCATCGAAGTGATACCTGTTACTAAGGTGACGAAGATCAGAGGTACAATCAGCATTTTAATAAGGTTGATGAAGAGAGTTCCTAGAGGCTTAAGCATAAGTGCTACATCTTTAAATAAAAGTCCTACAACCAGACCCAAACAGAGTCCAATGAAGATCTTTTTCCATAGAGCCATGTGTTTCCACCATGAGATCATTTTTATTCCTTACGATAAGATAGATCCATTCTAAAAATGCAAAGAGACTTCAAAGAGGCTTTTTTGAGAAAGACGGTGTATAGATGTATCTTTTTGATACAAATAGATGTAAATAAAAGTTACAGTGTTTCCTTATGATACATTATCATGTGGAAAAATGTTACAAAACGATTGTCTTTATCTATAAGTTTCCTTAAAATTTTTAAGTACATTTTAAAAATAAACCGTGAAGTTATAACGAAAGTGGTCTAAAAGAGGGTTTAAAAGGTTTACATGTAAGAAAAATCCTTACATGTAAACTCAATGTAGATGATTATTTAGTGTTGTAGCTTTTGGGCGAATGAACTCATCTCTTTCTCAAAGACTTCAAACTTTTTATCCAGTTGCGTTCTTACTTTAGCTTTCTCCGCAGGCGTTAAAAACGAATAGTCGATGCTGTTGTAGACATATGTTTTGATGGTGGCGTAACTTGGGTGGTAGCGGCTGGCGAGTAGGACATACTCATGCGCCAAGTTATCCCTCGAAACGCCTGAATCGTCCGTAGAAATGACGATAGGCACACCATAAGCGGCATAAATGGAGTAGGGGTGTTCTTTTCCTGTAACACCCAAGATGAACTCATTGCTTGAGAGGTTGATTTCCACGGCGGCATGCTCTTTAAGCTCTTTAAGAAGCGAGAGCGACTCTTTTTCATAGGCAATATCCACACCATGACCGATGCGATCTGCCCCTGCGATTTTACGCGCTTGGGTGATGTGAAAGAGAAGCTCTTTAGGTTCCACCATACCGATGGTCAGCTCTCCCGCGTGAAGGGAGTGGGGCACTTGTGGGTAGTGGCTTGCGAGGTAGTTGAACATACGCATATGAAGCGTATAGTCGTTGATCGCCACCGTGTTATTCTCTGGTGCTACGATGTTCACGCCCACGATAAGCGGTGAGCTAAGTACGGCTTTGTAGCCCGCAAGTAGATCGGTATAGACTTGAAGTGGTTCGAGCACTCTCACCGCATACGTTTGAAAGCGCATCGTAAAGTTTTCCGTGTCGATACCCTCGTGTCGGTGTTCTACCTCGCTGACAAAATGGTGTACTTTTTCACCAAAAACTTGGTTTTGTGCATAAACCGCACTGATACGATCCAGCAGAGCGTTGACCTCTTCTTGGGTGGTGGCATGATGAAGAGCGGCATTGATATTTTTGGCTTCGTCAGCGCTGAAGAATTCAGTGCTATTGACACCCACACGTGAGAGCATAGTTTCGATGTAGGAGACATTTTCATTGAGTGCGCGCTCTTTGATGATGTTCAGCCCCACGTCCATATATTGATCAGAGATCGGTGAAAAATAACCAAAGGTGTTGAAAAAGTTGCTATCGGGCGGGAGTTGCTCATGGCTGTGGTTGTCGAAGTCTTTGTCAGACCAGAGTGTGAGCAGTTTACGATAGAGCGTATCATTGGAGATGAGTTCATCCACGCTGACACTTTTGCAGGTTTCATTGCCTTTGACTTTAACAATTTTGAAAGTACATGAGTCGATAAACCAACCTTTGTTTTTCACCCATTCAAGGTACGTTTCGGCATAAATAGAACCCGTATAGTGGTGGTGCAAGTCACCACCTTTGGGCATTTGGGTGAAAAAGAGGTTGAGCATGGCAATATTGGGAATATGCGTCTCAAAAGAGCGATCATACAGTGCCGAAGTTGCGCCTTCATCATCGCTTTGCGGTAGGTTCGGCATGGGGGCACAGCCTACCAAAAAGCTCAAAAGTAGTAGTAGGCTTAAGTGTTTGAGATAGCGCATGGTTGTCCTTACATGTAAAATTATTTTTAGAACTTTAAGCTTGCAATGCGTTCATTGGCCTTAGTGATACGCTCAAGTGGGATGGCACCGTTTTTGACTTGTGCCAAAATAGTTTCGACGATCTCGTCGGTTTTCGTTTTTGAAAGTTGGTTTCCAAAGAGAAGCATGTCAATACCTGAGTTAATTGCTAAGGTCACGGTATCTCTAAGCGTGTAATACTTTGCAATCGCTTCCATCTGTAAATCATCGCTGATGAGTACACCCGTGTAGTGCATTTTTTCTCTTAAAAGTTGAGTGTTTATGGCGTAAGAAAGCGTTGCAGGGTAAGTGTCATCGAGCTTTGCGTTATAGACATGCGCAGACATGATCATCGAAACACTGTTCGTGTTGATGAGCTTTTGGTACGGCTCTAGCTCTTTTTCGCTCCATGTTTGAGTCACATCAACAAAACCTTCGTGCGAGTCACCTAAGGAAGAGCCATGCCCTGGAAAATGTTTAAGCACACTGATAACGCCTTTTTCTCTGAGCGCATTGATAAACACAGTGGCGTATTGCACGACTATGGCACTCTCTTTGCCGTACGAGCGTTCTAGTTTAAAGATGACTCTATTTTCTGGGTTCAACGCCAAATCCACCACAGGTCCAAAATCACAGTTAATGCCATGCTCTTTGAGCATTTCTGCCATATGTGTGTAAACCTCTTTGGTCTGTTCAAGCGACATTTTAGAAAGTGCAAACGCGGAGGGAATTTCTTCGAACCCATCACGCGCTTTGAGCCTTGCCACTCTGCCACCCTCTTGGTCGATGGAGATGAGAAGCGGTTTTGTCGCGTAATGTTTCAGTTGTTTGGTAAGTTCTCTCAGCTGTGCGGGAGAGCTAATATTTTTGGTACATGCTCTATCACGGTAAAACCTGTCAAATAAAATAACACCACCCAGTTCATAGTTTTGTAGGTCTTTAACGATGGTACTTTGCGCATCAATCGTTGCATCATCAAAGCCAACAACGAGCATGTGACCTATCATTTTTTTTAAAACAGCATCGTCTGGCATCGCTTGAAGGGGAAGTGTAGCGAGTAGTAAAAGCATCAAAAAGGGAATAATTTTGCGCAAAAAATATCCTTCTATTTTTTAAAAATTATAGCGCAGTTAGGATTTTTTAGGTTTGAATCTCACGGCTTGATGTAGAGGATTTTGTATGCAATGCAATTGATAGTCGATCATCGCGTGAAAAGGAGTGAGAAACATTTCTAATTTTTCTTGCGCTATCGTTTCGATCTGCCACTGGTTCAGGAGTTCCAAGACTGTAAGCGTTGACTCAATGGTCGAGAGGCAATACTCTAGGGGTTGCTCTTTGATCTTAAATTCTGAACGTTTCGTAGAGTCAAAACTAATGTGGGAAAGTCCATGTAAATTCTTACTCTCACGCATCATTTTGAGTGAACATGCCCATGTCGAATCAATAAGAAAAATAGCCATGGGCTTCTTTACATGTAAAGCTTTTTCAGCCAGAGGATTTACATGACTGAGGTTGATGGCATGCTTTGAAGGATAGAGTATAAAACTCTCATGCGTTGCGATAATCTGGTTGATGCGCGCATTGTCACTAAAGTCGATACCCATAAAAAGCTCAGAGTTGGGTAAGGATAGATGCGTCAAATGCCCCGTACCATTTTTGGTTTTTTTAAACTCTTTGGGGTGCATCAAAACGATGAATTTGGTCTGTGTAGCAATAGGGCGGATGTGCTCGCACATACACGAGCTTTTGGGTCTATGACACTTATAACATTTCGCTCTATCACCGTAAATCGTCTGCATCGCCTGCCTTAAAATAATGGGGGATTATACTGAAATATGTGAAAGTAAAAAATAACTTGATATATTTTAATATTTTGATTTTAATGTTTGATGACAATAATAGATATCCCATCATTGACTTCTAAATCTTTTTTAAACTCATTTTCATCTCTAATACTTCCCAAATCATATACAAGAAAAATAATTGAATTATATTCTTTGGAATAAGACATAATATCTGCATTGATTTCATCAACTATTTCCTTACTCTTGGTTAAAGATTTTGATAGCTTGATTTCTAGAGCGAGACCAAGTTTTTGAAATATAAAGTCTGGAATAACTTCTTTATGGGCTATTTTTACTCTTCCTACTTCTCTATCATAATCCACGCCTTTTTCCATTCCTCTTCCGATTAATAATTGTTCGATAATTTCTTGAATCTGTATTTCTTTTTCGGGAGTATTAAAAACAGCACGTCTTAAATTAGCTTTTAAAAAGTCTTTAATTTGTAATACCTTATTTTCTTTTATACCAAGTTTATTTTCTAAGAAAGCTTTTAAAATTGATAAATTGGCATGAACTGAATCAAAGTAATTTTTTTGTTGAAGAGCGATTGTATTCATATAAGTTGGTAATTTATCCAAATTATAAACATCCAATAAGCTTGTCCCTGAAGCGATTTGCGCTACTTCTTTAACAAGTGTATTGTATTTGCGTATGTAAGTTTCGTAACTTGAATGCTTCCATACATTTGATTCAGGTGTTGCTTTAACGCTTTTTTCCATAGACTCAAGTAGCGCATTTGTGAATGTCAAATATTCTTTTAATTTAATTTTTATCTCTTCCAATATTTTTCCTTTATAGTTATTTTCTGTTTGCAACTTATTTGTATAGTTTAACTCTTAATACTATCGTTCCATTTTTTATGAGACTATAAATTCAACTTCTAAATTTCAATCATACCAACACAATCCCCATTAATTCAAGCAGTTGAAGCGCCTCAAATCGGCTAAAAATAGCTCCTTTGAGGTGGTTGGTGCGTAGATCGATCGTCGTGTTACTTGCATCTGTGAAATTGGCGTATTCCAGATGGGTGTTGCCAAAGAGTGTGCCTTTGAGGTCAGAGCCTCGAAAGTCTGATTTTTCGAGTTTTGCATTTCGAAAGTCAGCTTCGGTGATACGGCATTCACTCATCACCACTTTGTTCAAGGTTAAGCCAAAAAAATTGCTGTCACCCAGAAGGCAGTCTCGAAATTGGAGGGGCTCGATAGAGAGAAGACTCTCCCAGTTTGCCATCGTCCAATCAATCCCGATCATTTTGCACGAGGAGAAGTTAACAGCGTTTAGTTTAGTGTCGGTGAGTTTCATAAGGCTTAGATTGCAGTTTTCAAAACGACACCCTATAAATCTGCAGGATGAGAAAAAGGTTTCACTAAAATCGCAGGAGACAAAGGTGCAGTCATCAAATTCCGCTTTGGTGATTTTTTGTTTGCACAGATTGACATTTGTAAAATTCTCTGCAAATACGTCCATTTTGTCCGTGATAGATAAAGAAGTCATCCTTGACAGCTTAGTTGCTTGTGATTTCTTTGTAAATTTTCACTGCCAATGCCACTGCCTCATTTTTCTCAGGGATAGAAAGGCTTGGGAAAAAGGCTCCGAGCCCTTCCTTGTGGTTGGTTTCTAAAAACTCGATCATCAAAGCGTAACCGATGATAAAACCATCTTTTTGCTCGAAATTTTCACGAAATCGCTCCAGCAATTTGCCTCTGGCGTGTGCCCATTTGACGATGAATTTTTTGATGAGCTCTTTGTGTTTTTGAAGGGAATTTTGAATCTCCAATATCTCTTTAAAGGTCGTAAAGGTGTTGATAATATTTAAAAAAAGGCTGATATTGGCAGACTGCATCTGCTCTGAAAAAGCAACCGATTTGAGTTCTAATTTTTCGATGATATAGGCTTCTATCTCTTCGAGATCATACGATTGCTCGATGAAAAGTTTGAGGCTTTCAGCGTTAATGTCAATGTTCTCAAACCCTTGTTTGGAGATGGTTTCAACGTAGTTATGGATGTCAAGTTTGAGCCTGCTAAATTCATCATCGGCAATTTCAAGAATGCTGGCGATACGTGAGAATTTTCGGCGAAACTCTCTTGGAACGGCGATGTTGGACTTATAACCGATGTCATGTTCTATCTCTGCCCATGCGTGTTGCAAAATGGTTCGCACTTGAATTTCAAATTTGAGATTTTTGTAGTTTTTATACTCTCTGAGTTGTGCTCTTTCATCGTTGATCGAGCAGATGATGTGGTAGGAGAGGTAGCCAAAGCGATCAGGATCTAAGATTTTCTTTTTATCAATGGAGTTGACCTCGTCAATTTTGAACTCTTTAAAAATCAGATTGACAATCTTTTCCACATCAATTTCAAAGTAGCTGATGATGCGACAGCCCACAATATCGGTGATTTCGCTGAGGTCTTGGTATTTGTTTTTCCCGTCAATTTTTTTGGCTAAACTGCTTTTTTCTTTGACCCTGTTTTCAATGGAGTGGTACGAAATTTTCTCTTGCTCAAGGAGTTCTTTGAGTAAAATATCCATTTTGTCACTAAAGTTCTCATATTGCTTGAGCTCTTTTTCATATTCGGCGATGAGATGATGTTTGTTATTTTCCAAAAGGACTCCTTGTCTATGATCGATAAAATTATTTTATAGTATAGGAGCTTAAGATCATGCGCATAGTTTGGTACCTTTTTAAGGCAAAATATTTATTTTAGCTCTTCGCTCACAACCCCATCATTCACACGAATAATTCGATCAAATAACGGAATCATCCGTTCATCATGCGTGACGACCAAGATAGCAACCTCTTGTTCGGTAGCAAGTTTTTTAAGTAACTGCATCACCGAAAGGGCACGTTCTCCATCCAATGCAGCTGTTGGTTCATCGGCTAAAATGATTTTTGGATTATTGGCGAGCGATCTTGCGATGGCCACGCGTTGACTTTGTCCGCCTGAAAGTTGTGAGGGCATCGCGGTGAGTTTGTTCCCCACACCCAAATACTCCAACAACTCTTTCGCTTTTTGAGTCGCTTCTTTGGGGTTGGTTTTATTCATCAGCGGAACGAGTGTTATGTTCTCTTCGACGTTTAAAAAAGGGATGAGATTGTGCGACTGAAAGATAAAGCCGATCTTTTGACGGCGTAATTTCCGTGTGTCGCTGATGCACCAGTGTTGATCAAAAATCAGTTCCCCATCCAGATACAACTTCCCCTGTGTTGGTTCGGTGATGCACCCTATCATGGTGATGAGCGTTGTTTTTCCCGAACCACTAGGGCCCAAAAGCGCAACGGTTTCGCCTTTGAAAATTTCAAACGAGCACGCTTTAATGGCCATGACAGCATTTTCACCTTTTCCATAGGTTTTTGCAAGCTGCTCTACTTTAATGACACTTTGATGCGATGGCTTCATATTACCCTCCAATGGCGCTAGCGGGGTCAATTTTGAGTGCTGAACGCACGCCAAAAAGCGAACCGAGGATACTCACGATGATGACAATTTCCAAAAGACTGAACGCATCAGCGCTCATCAAAATAGTGCGTTTGGGAAATAAGTCCATTAAACTGTGTGAGAAGAGATTGCCTGCTATAAACGATAAGATGCCTAAAAGCACGGACTGTTGCACAATCATTTTTATAATCACCCCATTCGAAGCACCGATGAGTTTTAAAATGGCGATTTCCTTGAGTTTGCCCATGGTCATGGTGTAAATAATGAGTGAGATAATCACGGAAGCGACGAGCAATAAAATCACCGTAAACATACCGATCTGTTTGGCGGAACGTTCGATGAGATTTTTGGTTAAGAGCGAGGATTGTTCCTCTTGGGTAAAGACCTTAACGTGTTTCCATCGTTCGATTTCTTGCCCGATTGCTTTAAGATCCGCCCCTTCTTCCACCGTCGCGATGATCGCGTTGATGGTTGTTGTATCGGTTGCTTTAGTGCCTCTGGCACGGTCATTGCGAATTTGCTCATTGCTCGATAAAAATTGAAGTTTTTGTGCATCGGGAAGCGAAAAATAGACCATCAAATCGCCACTGGAAGAGACAGCGTCTTTCGTAATGCCGACGACGTTAAACATATCTCTTCCAATCAAAATTTCATCATGCAATTTAAATCCCGTTTTTTTATCGACAATCATTTCAAAATGATTCGCAAGAATCGGTCTTCCTTCTACGAGATGATGGGGCGTGTAAAAGGAGCCAATATCGTACCCCATCGCAAAAACCCTAATCGGCTGATTGTTACGGTAAAGTTGAAGGTTTTGAAAGGTGAGGGCTGAGACATCTTTCACGCCTTCAAAGGCTTTGATTTGGTACTTGATGTCTTCATGCAGGCGCGAATTTTCCGCAAAAGGGCCTAGGGTGTCTTGTTGCACAATCCATAAATTGGCGTGGGTGTCTTTGAGCAAAATATTGGCATCATCCACCAATCCCCGATAGACACCAATCATAATTAAAACAACGCCTAAAAGCATCCCAATGCCCATCGATGTTGTGAGAAATTTACCCAGAGAATGGGCGATGTCTCTTTGTGCTAAACTGATCATAATTTAATCCGCATACCTTCCGTTATGTCACGTCCTGCTGGTAAAAGGATCGTATCCTTCTCCGTTACGCCATTTTTTATGATGATGAGACCATCGGCGCTGATGGACTGAAAGCTCAGTGGTTTAAAATGTGCATGACCTTCATTGCCGAGCCAAACGCCTTTTTCACCTTTGTGTGTTGCAAGCGCTAAGAGCGGAAGGGTTAAGACATGGGTGTGATGTGCCAGCGCAATCGTCGCTTCCGCACGTTCGCCCACGTAAAGAGGGTGTTGTGGCTGATCAAACGCAATGTTGACCTCTCGCTCCTCTGTGGTTCGATCGCTTTCCAAACCAATTCGAGCGATATGTCCATGATAAGGCGTGGAAGGATGTGAACGCAATGTAATAGACGCAGACGCTCCTACATGTAAAGTTCCACTTTGTCGTTCATTGATATAGATTTTAACCCAAATGGAGTTTGGATTGATCAGTCGAAAGACAGGTGAGCCCGAAAGAACGGTGCTTCCCACTTCGGCATCACGAGAAAGAACCACCATATTCTCAGGAGCTTTTAACGTAAGATCCTCAATTTTGGCGTTGTTGCTTTTCACAAGAGCTTCATTTCGTGCGATATCGGCCTGCATAAGGTTCACTTGCCACGTTGCATTTTCCACTTGAGCTTTGGCACTTTGTTCTACGGAAAATGCCGTATCTAACTCCGCTTGTGCCACAAAACCTTCCGAAATGAGATGCTGATAGCGTGTCAGTGTCGTGTGTGCTAAATGATATTTGGCTTCCAAATCTTTCAGGAGACTTTGTTGGGAAAGAAGCGACATCTGGCTTTTTTTCATCGCCATCAAGGCTTCTTCCTTGGATGCAAGCAGATCAGAAGGATCCATCACCGCAAGAATCTTTCCTTTCACAACTATTTCGCCTTGATCGGCAAAAAGGGAGAGCACTTTTGTTGTTGTTTTAGGCGCTAACACGATCATCTCTTTCGCTTCAATCGTTCCGACTCCAAAAGCGGTTTCATTGACATCTTGGAAAATAGGCGAGATCGAAGCAAATGTGATCTTCGGCAGATACACTTTGAAATAAAAAAAGCTTCCAATGGCCATCACCACCACTAAAATCAATGTATTTTTCATAACAGACGCCCTGTTCATAGGGAAGCTCCTTTGGGAATGAGTCTTTTAATATGGGCTAAAGAGGCTATTTTTTGCAACATAGCAGCACTTTGCGCAATCAAAGCATTGTCATAGGCGCGTTGGGCTTCAAGCACTTCAATGTAGGTGGCTAACCCCTCTTTGTAACGCCCTTTGGTAATGGCAACGGTCTTGGCAAGTGCGAGTGCTGCCATCTGTTTGGCTTGAATGGTCGCATCCAAGCGCTTTGTATCTAAAATGGCTTCATACAACTCTTGCCAAAGGGTTAATTCACGCGCTCGCAATGCTTCTTCTGCCATTAAAATACTGACTCTATCTTTTTCGATTTGATGGGAAATCCTACCACCTGTTACGAGAGGGATAGAGGCCTTAATGCCAATTTGATTGCTTGAATAAGAGGAGATGGAGGTATCACTTCCTAGCGAACCTGCGGAGAGGATGGTGCCATAGTGTTCTGCTTTCGATGATTCGTATAAGGCGTGACTTTGTTTTATTTTAGCGCCCAATGCTTCAAGCTCAGCGTTATGTTCTTTGAGCATGTGTCGCCATTGTGCATCAGGAAAAGAAGGTAACGTGGTGTGTGAGAGTGCTGTAAAATCATCTTCAATGCTAATGTCCTGTTCCGAAAAACCGGTGAGCATGCTCAGCAAATGGGTAAATTTACGCTCCTCATTGCGACTGGTTTCCAGTAAATCTTTAGCGTCCAGTAACGAAGCATAAAAGCGTTCGCTATCGGCTTCCGTTTTCAATCCCACATGTTTCATTTGACGCGATTGATCGTACAGTGCTTGGTAAAAGGCAAGCGAGAGGGCATTAGCTGTGCTGACGCGTTGAAGGTATGCGAGTGAATAGTACGCTTGCCAGACTCTTTCGCCCAGCAATGCTTTGGCATTTTCATTCAGTGCTAAAGCAGACTCTGCATCTTGCTGTGCCGCATCAATGCGTTTTTGTGTTCGACCAAAATCCCACAAGGTATAGGTCAGTGTCACATCGACATGTGTTGAAAAATGATCTCTGGTTACAAAACTGCCACTATTTTGCGAAACGAGCGTTTTTGTGGGATAATATTCTGCATTAAGACTTAGCTCGGGATACGTAGCGGCTTGTGCTATACCGATACTTTCGCGTGCCGAATCTAATTGATACAGTGCGAGTTTGGCATCGGGATGCGATATAAGCGTGGCGTCAATGGCTTCTTGCAGTGAAAGTGTTTTCGCAAAAAGTGTTTGCAGTGCCAAAAAAATTAAAATAACAGTTCGCAGTAGTGTCATCATAAGCGCTCCTATACGGTAACGTATTGTACTATGTCCACGTGAGTCTTTACTTGATTCGTATCAATTTTGCAAGTGTGAGCGTTATCGGTACGTGTGACTATTTGTAAGAAGCGATGGTCGCTGCAACTGCTTTTAAATCATCGTCATTTAATCCCACAGCGATAGGTTTCATAACGCCTTTCATTGCGCCACCTTCGCCATTTTTATAACCATTGACAGAGGCAATGATTTTGTCTGCATCCCAGCCTGCAATAATTTGAGACTTGTTCAATGCTACCTTAGCTGCTTTTTCCCCATGACAAGAGAAGCACTTCGCCTTATAAATTTCAGCACCATCGGCTGCAAATAAAGTTGAAACAGAGGCAATGAGTAAACTTAAAAGAATTTTTTTCACGATTTTCCCTTTTGGAATGAATTTTTAAAAATATATAATAAATAGAAAATTATGTCCTTGACGAATATCAATATTGATCCAAATTAAGCATAACCTTTGTACAATAAATGCGTAGTAACCAACTTCAAAAAGGAGAGACCATGGCAAAAAGTAAAGATATGAAAAAAGAAGTCAAGAAGAAACCCGAGAAGTCGCTCAAAGAGAAACGCGAAGAAAAAAAAGCGAAGAAGTCCTAGTTATCTAGGGCTTCTTTAGCTGACTGCTTTAAAGATCAGCACGACACTGCTCACCACAACCATGCACAATGCTATTTTTTTGAAAATCTCCGCATTAATACGGTGAAACAACTTTTCCCCCAGATAAAATCCTATAGCCAATGCCGGAATAGAAAAAAGCAAGATGACCCAGAGTTCTTTTACTTTGAGGGTGCCTGCCATGTACGACAAAATGATAGACACGAGATTGATCAGTAAAAAATACCGCGTCAGATTTCCTCTGAGAACACGTGCATGTTCTTCTGCTTTGGCGTTGAGATAATATAAAATAATCGGTGGCCCATTGATACTCGTGGTCGTCGCCAAAAAACCACTTAATCCGCCTGCAATGGCTTTTGCAAAGGTATGATGACGAATCGTGACGTGATAGTTTTTCCACAAAAGGAATGTAAAAATAAGTAAGATTCCGCCCATAAAGAGTTTCAGCAGATCCACATTGATGACACGCAGACAATACGCCCCAATCATTGCCCCTAAAATACTCGTGATCAGAAAAGGTGAGATCGCTTTGAAACTACCGTCATGATGCGTTGTTTTCATCATCATCAGTCGTATGATAAGACCGGTGAGCATGGTGATCATCACCGTATCTTTGGGGTCTAACACAAGGGCTAAAAGCGGCGCTGTTATGATCGCATAGCCAAATCCAGTCGTGGTTTGTAAAAAGCTTGAAAGGATAAAGACAGCAAAAATATACCATTCTATCAACACTTCCACCGTCTCCTTTACGTCGATACGACATTATAACAAAGTAGATGAGGTTTACATGTAAAGGTGAAATGCTATTTTTCTCTTACATTCCAAAAGTATCGTAAGAGTATTTTAAGTGCATAACTTCTATACTTTGCAGATAACTTAAAAAAGAGAGCAGATGAAAAAAATCGTTTTAATCGCAACCCTTGTATTGAAAGACTCACGTGAAGGTGTTTTGGAGGCGTTAACCACGTTGCATAAAGCAACCCATCAAGACGATAAGGGCTGTTTGCAGTATGATGTTCATCAAGACATCGAAAAAGAAAATACCTATGTTTTTATTGAGACGTGGGGGAGCGAAGCGCTTTTGGCGGCACATATGGAAAAAGAGCACTATAAAGTGTATAAAGCATTTATGGGTGATAAACTAAAGAGCATAACGCTCCAAAAATTGGAAAAAATCTTATAGGAGACACTATGGAAAATCCAACAATCAAACAACTGCAAAATCGAAAATCCATCCGTCAATTCACGGGTGAAGTGATCAACGATGAGCACTTAGAGCTTATCTTTAAAACAGCGCAACGCGCACCAACTTCCATCAATGCGCAACAAATAAGCCTCGTTTACACACGCGATAAAGCCAAACTCAAACAGATTTCCGAGTTGTGCAACCATCAAGCGCATATTGCCACTGCGGACGTGTTTGTGGGCATTGTTATTGACTTCAATCGTACAAACATCATTACCGAGAGCATGGGAAAAAAACACGTCATCGAGCAGAGTGCGGAGGGCATTATGGTGGGAGCTGTGGATGCGGGGATTATGCTTATTCAGCTTCAAGTGGCTGCTGAAGCTTTGGGGTATGGCACAACATCTATCGGTGCGGTGCGTGAAAATTCTGACACGATGATAAAACTTTTCAACCTTCCTCCCAAAACGTTCTTAGCGGTAGGGTGTACCATCGGTGTTCCAACCAAAGAAGCCAAAAATGCTCCTTTGAAACCACGTGTTGCACTCGAGAGCTTCGCAATGCAAGATACCTACGATAGTGAAAAAGTGAAAAAAGGGGTATTGGAATATAATAAGACCTTTAAAGCTTTCAGAGATGCGACAGGAAGCGGTTCAATGCCTACTTACGCAGAGATTACCTCAAATGCGTATTCGAGTATTTACTACCGAAAGACAGGCAAAGTTTTAATGGCACAAGGGTTTGCGTTTAAGGACGAATAGCCTTTCAAACAGAGGAATGCCAAGGCATTCCTTTTCTCTTCTTTTACATGTAAAGAGTCACTATTAAAATTAAAACAAACGTTTGACATAAACATCTGTTTTGTGATAGCATTTGACTCATATATTTCATAAAGGAAGACAGTGTTCAAGATTCCTAGCAAAGCAAAAACAATCAACCAATCCAAAGCAAAGATCTTAGAAACGGCTTATCGTCTTTTTGGAGAGCGTTCTCCAGAAGATGTTTCTATCCGAGAGCTTGCCAAAGAAGCAGGGGTCAATATTGCTTCAATTCACTATTATTATGGAAGTAAAGAAGCATTATATCTTGCTGTTGTGACCAATATTACAGAACTCATGGCTGAAAAATACAGTGCGTTTACACTTGCCTATGAAACAGCGCTCAAAACATCAATACCTTCTGATGCATTTTATATAATGTGGGTAAAATATCTTATCGAAACATTGGCTCGAACGATGCTTGGTAAACTGAAAACCAATAATTATCTGCATCGTATTTTAATACGTGAGCAGATGACACCTTCCAATGGTTTTGAGCTTCTCTATACCAAGGGACTTGAGCCAATGCTGAATACATTAGATAGCTTGGTGGCACATATCATGCACCAAGATAGCGCTACCATCGAAGTAAAAGCACGCACTCATGCCCTTCTTGGCTCGATCATCGTATTTAGTGTTCAACAAAGTACCATTTCACAGCGTATCCCTTTTTTAGGGGAAGATGTGGATACAAACATGGAAATTATTATTCGTACAATTTTAGAAAATACAGAGTATGTCTTACAAGAGTTGAGCAGACAAAGGAAATAGCGATGAAGAAGATAGCAATAGTGATTACATTGGCACTTTTAGGAAGTGGTGGATGGTACTATTATCAGAACTATGTCAAAGTATTGGATAAGACACTACATTTTTATGGAAATATCGAAAATCGTACACAAGATCTGGCGTTTCGTTTTCTTGGCAAGATCGAAACAATTGCAAAAGATGAAGGTCAGTCTATCGAAAAAGGCGAAATGCTTGTTACGCTAGATACTACATCATTGCGGTATGAATTGGAAAATATCAATGCGCAAATCATAGCTGAAAAGGCAACTCTAAAGAGGCTGATGAAAGGGTATCGTACAGAAGATATTGCTCAAGCACAAGCCAGTGTGCAAGAAAGCTATGCAGCATTTTTGGGGGTACAAGATATCTATAATAGACAAAAAAAACTGTTTGATTTGGATGCTACAACAGAGCAAGACTATATCGCAGCAAAGACACAATACGATAAAGCAAAAGCCACATACGATAAAGCAAAGAGCAATTATGCACTCCTTCAAAGTGGGTATCAAGTAGAAGATGTTGAGGTGCAAAAAGCCAAAGTATTGGCACTTGAAGCTAAAGCCAAAAGCCTTGAATATGACATTAAAGATGCGACGATTTATGCACCAACCAAAGGAACTATCCTTGCTCGTCACAAAGAGCCTTCTTCGATTGTGTCTGCTGGGCAGAGTATCTTACAAATCGCGTTAGAAGATGAATATTGGGTTCAAGCCTATGTTGATGAACCAGACCTTGGCTCAATCACGCAAGGTGAAAAGATGCTTGTGTATGTTGACTCACGCAAAAAACCGTATGAAGGTCACATTGGATTTATCTCTCCTGTTGCGGAGTTTACCCCTAAAAATATTGAAACAACACAGCTTCGTCCCGATCTTGTGTATCGTTTTCGCGTCATTATTGCAGAGCCTGATTCACATCTCAAACAAGGAATGCCTGTTACGATTACATGTCAAAAAGATCAGTAACCATGACGATTGTAACGGCTCAAAACCTCTCTAAAACATTTGCAAATAGTCAGAAACCAGCTTTTGATGCGTTAAATTTTAATATCGAGAGTGGAAAGATTACAGGACTGGTGGGGCCTGATGGTGCTGGAAAAACAACACTGATTCGTATCTTAGCAGGGTTGCTAAAATCCAGTAGTGGATCGTTGGAAATTTTAGGTACGACCATGCCTTGTTCTCAAAGTGACTTTTTACAGCAAATTGGTTATATGCCTCAAAAATTTGGTTTGTATGAAGACTTGAGTGTCGCAGAAAATATGCGACTTTATGCGGCTTTGCAAGACGTTGAAGAACCTACAAAACGCATCAAAGAGCTCTTAGATTTTACCGATCTTTCGGCTTTTTATACACGTAAGGCAGGAGCGCTTTCAGGCGGGATGAAGCAAAAACTAGGTCTAGCCTGCGCGTTGATTAAAAAACCAAAATTGTTACTGTTAGATGAACCAGGTGTTGGGGTTGACCCAATTTCGCGCAAAAATCTTTGGGAAATGATTCAGAGTCTTCTGAAAGAAGATATTGCAGTTTTGTGGGGAACATCGTATTTAGATGAAGCCGATAAATGTGATTCTGTGATATTGCTCAATGAAGGTAATGCCTTGTACCAAGGCACGCCTACAATTATGAAAGCGCCGTTGATTGGCTATGTGTACCGTATTGAAAACATAAGCAGTGATAAACGAGCACTTTTAACGGCGTTGTTGCATTTAGAAGACGTCATGGACGCAGTGTTAGTGGGTGAAGCGATACGCGTTAACCTGAAAGAAAATGCCTCTTTCCCCTTTGATGCGTTACATGCCTATGATGCCAAAGCAAAAGCGGTGGTGTGTGATCCCACCTTTGAAGATGCTTTTGTCCGTTTATTGGGAGTTAAAACCGAACCTGAATCACTCTTAGCCACAAAAATGGCTACGACTCCAATGAGCCATTCGCTTCTGATAGAAGCCAAGAATTTAACCAAAAAATTTGGTAATTTTACAGCAACAGATCGTATTGATTTTGAAATTGGACGAGGGGAAATATTTGGCTTTTTAGGACCTAATGGTGCTGGAAAATCAACCACTTTTAAAATGCTTTGCGGATTGCTTGTTCCAACACAAGGTACTGCGAAAGTGATGGGTGAAGACCTCTATGTTGCTGGGGCAAATGCGCGAACACATATAGGCTATATGGCACAAAAATTTTCATTATACGGGAGTTTAAGTGTTCAAGATAACTTAGATTTTTTTGCAGGCGTGTATGGCTTATCTGGTCAAAAATGCGCGCAAAAAATAAAAGATATCATTCAAACATTTGAATTCAAACCGCATCTTCAAACCCAAGCAGATCTCTTACCTCTAGGCATTAAACAGCGTTTAGCGCTTTCGTGTGCCTTAATGCATGAGCCTTTGGTTCTGTTCTTAGATGAACCGACCAGCGGAGTTGATCCCATCACTCGCAAAGAGTTTTGGACACACATCAACGGCATTGTCAAAAAAGGTGTTTCAGTGATGGTGAGCACGCATTTTATGGATGAAGCGGAGTATTGTGATCGGATTATGTTGATTTATAAAGGCAAAGCCATTGCTTCGGGAACACCCGATGAGCTTAAACATCTTGTCTCTTTGAATGCGACAATGGAAGAGGCTTTTATTCATCTGATACAAGCATATGATCAAAGGCTTATAGATGAAAAGTAAACGTCTTGTTGCCCTTTTGATCAAAGAAAGCCTTCAAATCATACGTGATCCAAGCGCCATTTTAATTGCTGTTATCTTGCCCCTTATTTTACTTTTTTTGATGGGATATGCTGTTTCATTAGATGCGAAACATATTCCTTTGGGGATATTTCCTAAAAGTAATACGAAAGAGGCTCATGAACTAGTAACTTCTTTTGTTGGATCGCCTTTTTTCGACACATCAATACAGTATGATAAACAAAAATTAATCCAATCACTTCAAGATGGCCATCTTAAGGGCGTGATGGAAGTCTCTGGTAATTTCGGAAAAAATAATACCTACGCGGTACAACTTTTAATCGATGCGACAGAGCCTAACACAGGAGGTTTAATTCAAAATTATGCCTCGAAGATTATCCAAAAATGGGCGGTACAAGAAGGAATAATGCCCTCAGCAGGTATTAGTGTTATTCCACGCTATTGGTTCAATCCACCACTTTCGAGTCGTTATTTTTTACTTCCAGGCTCCATCGCGGTTATCATGACATTGATCGGTACTTTGCTGACAGCTTTGGTGATCGCGCGTGAGTGGGAACGAGGTACGATGGAAGCATTGATGGCAACACCCGCTTCGATGATGGAGATTATACTAGGCAAATTAATACCGTATTTTTGTTTAGGTATGGGCTCGATGGTGCTCTGTTTTGGTGTGGCTTATTTTTGGTATGAGATTCCTTTTGAAGGCAGTATCTGGATCTTATTTCTTTTAAGTGCTTTTTACCTTTTTCCTTCGCTTAGCATTGGCTTACTGATTTCCACGGTTGCAAAAAACCAATTTGTTGCTGCACAAGTTTCAATCGTTGCAGGCTATCTACCGGCATTTTTATTATCGGGTTTTTTATTTGAGATCAACAATATGCCTTACTGGTTGCAAATTTTTACACACATCATTCCTGCGCGTTATTTTGTTGAGTCCTTGCAGACAATTTTTCTTGTGGGAGATATACCTTCTATTTTTATCAAAGACATGGTGTGTATGTTTCTTGTCGGGCTTTTCTTTTTCTTACTGGTTGTCAAGAAAAGTAAAAAGGGATTGGAATGATTACACGGTTATGGGCCCTCATTCGTAAAGAAGCGTTAGCCATAAAAAATGACAAAAAAAGTCTTTTTGTGGTGATCGTACCACCTTTAATACAAGTGTTAATATTTTCTTTTGCCGCGACATTGGAGGTAAAAAATATTGATTTAGCGGTGTTTGATCACGATGGCTCACAGGAAAGTCAAGCTCTGATTCAAGACTTTAAAGGCTCCTCGTACATTAAAAACCTTGTGCAGATTAAGAGTGAGCATGACGTGGCAGAACTTCTCAATACCCAAAAAGTTTTAGCTGTTCTTGTCATACCTCAAGGCTTTAGCAAACAAATACAAAATGAAAAAGCAACGGTGCAGTTATTGTTAGATGGTAGGCGTTCCAATACAGCACAAATCGCGGAGGGTTATATCAGTAGCATTGTGCAGACATTTTTTCTCGCCCAATCACATGTAACACTCAATGTCACGATCAACACTCGATTTTTATACAATCCCAATATCAGCAATTTTTGGTGGATTGTCCCCAACCTTTTTGGCTCCATCACGATGGTGGTTGCCATGCTTTTAACATCGCTTTCCATTGCCAGAGAGCGAGAACTTGGCACATTTGATCAGATCTTGGTCTCACCGTTGCGCCCTTTTGAAATTCTTTTAGGTAAACTCATCCCTGCCTTAGTGATCAGCATTTTTGAATCAACCTTAATCTTACTGTCTGCCATTTATTTTTTTGGTGTCCCACTTATGGGCTCTTTAGCCATTCTTTATGCCAGTGTGGTTGTCTTTTTATTTTCCATATCAGGAGTTGGTTTGTTTATCTCAGCAATCTGCAATACTCAACAGCAAGCTATTTTAGGGGCATTTGTCTTTTTACTTCCTTCGTTGTTACTCTCAGGCTTCGCGACACCTGTGGAAAATATGCCTTTATGGCTTCAACCGCTGACCGAGTTCATTCCCCTTAAATACTACCTTATTCTGATCAAAGGGGTTTTCTTAAAAAATATCACATGGAGCGTTGCATGGCCACTGATTGCGCCTATGTTTGGATTAGGCATTATTTCTATGAGTGTAGCTATGGTATTTTTTAGACGGAAATCTCGTTAAGTATATATAAATCGTGTGTGGGCAACTACTTGGTTGCCCCTAAAAAACTACGATTTAAACTTCGATAATTCATGATTGAGTGTTTCCGTGAGTTCATGAAGGTGTTCACTCGCCCCTGCGATCTCTTCGACACTGCGTGTATTGGTATGGGTCAATGTGCTAATTGCTTCGATATCTTTGGTAATGGCATCAATCTGATTGGATGTATCGATATAGTCTTGAACGGTTTTTTGCGTGTTGGTGATGGTACGTGCAAGAACGGTTGCCACTTCTGAAACATTGGACTGGACATTGATGGAAATGCCAGAAATTTTAGTGATATTTTCAGAGTTGGTATTCATCTCAACACTGACTCCATTGATGGATTGTGTGACAACATTGATGGTCGCATTGATCTCGACCAAGGATTTTTGCGTACGCTCTGCAAGTTTGCGTACTTCATCCGCAACGACTGCAAATCCTCTTCCATGTTCTCCTGCCCTTGCTGCTTCAATGGCGGCATTGAGTGCGAGGAGATTGGTTTGATCGGCGATGTCATTGATGACATTAAGGACGTTTTTCACTTCATTGGTATTATCACTCACAAGAGTGAGTTTGTTCGCAAGTTCGATTTCGTTGTGGGCGGTATTTTGAAGAAGACTTGAGAGGTTAGAAACGTTTTCTTCGACTTTTTTAAGGCTTTGTGTGACCTCATGTAATTCATTTTTAGAGCTTTCTGCACTATGCCTAGATTCTCTCAAATAGGCTTTTAATGAAGTAGCTTCTGTGGTGGTTTTAGTTACGATAAGCGCCTCTTCTTCAGCACGTCTCCCCACATCAATCGCAGAGATAGAGAGTTCATGTGCCACGGAAGCGTTTTCCGCACTGTTTGTTTTTGCCGTTGTAATGATGGTATGAATTTTATCGATGAAGAGATTGATGTTTTGACTCATCTTGCCTAACTCATCTCTTGAATGTATCGTAAGGCGTTGTGTCAAATCACCATCATTGCTAGAAAGGTTTTTGATGACATCATTGAGTCTCTCCAAAGGTTTAAACTGCGTATTGAGAATGAACCACAACAGAATCAGTGAAAGCCCAAGCAGGATATTTCCAGAGATAGTTAACGTGATGAACATGTGATCGATAGCTTTGAAAGCAACGTCTTTGTCTATGGTCACAAAAATAATCCAGCTATTTTCTAGCTTATTGAAAACTAATACTTTATCTTTTCCGTCGCTTGCTTGATAGTCATAAATGCCTTCAGGGCTATTTTTGACAAGAAGCTCAAGATGCTTAAGCGACTCATTGGCGTCATACAGCACTTTCCCAATTAATTTTGGATCAGGATGAACATTTCTTTTTCCCATAGCATCGGTTGCAAAGGCATACCCACCTTCAAATTTTTTTGTATTAATTTTCTCAATCACTTGGGTTAAATAAACATCATTGGAAACAACACCTGTGAATACACCATTCACAAATACAGGCGTGGCGATAGAAATGGTGGGTTGTCCTGTGGTGGCATCGGTGTAAACATCGGTGACGACAGATTTTCCTTCCGCTTTTGCCTTGATGTACCACGGTCGTTTTCTAGGATCATACCCCTCTTTTTGTTTCGTTTGGTCACTGTAGATCATCAAACCACTCTCTTCTACACCCATGTATGCTACGGCAGCTTTAGTCTTTTTAAACGCTGTTTGGAGATAAGGTTTCATCGTAACATCTGTAAATTCTGGCAAGTGGGCAATGTCTTCCGCGGTTGTCTCTAGGACGAGTTTTTGAGCATCAAACCACGAATCAATCTCCAGTTTTAACGCATGTGCTTTGGCTAATTGCGTCTGTTCTATCTCTTGCCGTAGGTCTTGTTTAAGATTGATAAAACTTAACATTCCAAAAATAAAGAGAGATGCTCCTAAAAATAGGCCTGCTGATACAATGATTTTTTGCTTAAATCCGAGATGCATATTGTTCCTTTATTTGACTCAATCGTGCAATTTTTTATGCAATGATACTGAGTGGAAATTACCAAACTATTACATCATCTTATAATTTATGAGTAATTTTATGACGTAAAATTAAAATAATAAAGAGAGCTATCAATAAACTTTTTTCGTTGGAAATCAAGTAGAAAAGTTTATCGTAGGGTTCAGAGCGAGCATAATTTTTAGCATTGTATGGAATAATTGAGTTATGATAGAGGAAAGATAAACGTGCTAAGGGAGAAAAAATGAGACGATTTTTGATGCGAATCTCTTTTGGGCTGATCCTCGCAAGTCTTGTGTTAAATGCTGTTTTGGTGGTGATGTTTTCATGGACCTATACCGCCCTCACGCAAGAGACACTCGTCGCAACGGTTTACTTTACAAAACCCTACGATAGCAGTGGTTTTCATGTCGCGCATTTGAATGGTGAAAATGGCAAAGTGGTTGGCGATTTTAAGATCTATGGTGAACAGTGGCGCATCGATGCTAAATTTATGAAAATGAAATACTGGTCCAATCTTTTAAAACTGGACTCACGCTATGTTTTAGAGCGCTTTGAAGGGCGTTATAAAAAGAGTGAAGACCAAAACAGCCATCAAAACCTCTCATACGATCTTGGCGAAAACACCTTATTAGATCGTTTCACCCTGCTGGGATGGAACCCCTTTGTCGACATTGAATATGGAAGCTCCGTCTACCAAGAAATCACACTTAATCAAGTCTTTGAAATCTATAAAACCCCAACAGGCTTCGTGGTACGAAGAGCTCCGTTGGCAGTGGATGACAATGCAATGAAGAGATGATTTTCTAGTTTGCATGGCTTGGGATGAAGTATAATTAGCTTTACATGTAAAAGTAGTCTAGCTGCATTTACATTTATTAAAGAAGGGAAAAATACGTAATGCATGCATACATAATAAATACAAAATATAGTGTCGAAATTTTAATAAATTTAATTTTTGATGAAATACATAGTCTCGATACTTTTAAAAGCGAACTATCAGCAAAAGAAAGTCAATTTCAGCATTATCAAAAAGAATTTGAATTTAAAGATTTTAATGATGATTTTTGTGATTTACAGGTACAAGATGCTTTTATAAAAATGGCTGAATCAAAGAAAGGTGTTGATATTTTGAAAAGTCAAATTCATGTATTATCTATAAGCATTCAAAATAAAGATTTTTCGATTCGAGCTCTATGCGGTGCATTATTGCAAATTGCAAAACAAGGGATTTCTTTTGTACATGGTAAGTATAAACATTTAGCACCTAATGGGCACAAAACTTTTGGAGCAGAAACACTCAAAAATGTAATTTGGGAAGGTAGAAATCAAACATTACATTTTGAGGAAGGGATTTTTCAGCAACCAATAATAGACTGTTTCAAAAATTTGGAAATTGCTTATGGCTCAGATTTTTTATTATCCAAGCCACCCAAAAATAAATCACTTGAAATTATTAGATTATTGGACTGGACGACTTATAAAAACTATGAAAAAGATATGGTATCTATTTTAGGGTAGGATAATTATAAAAAGCCATTTCTACTTATTCATACTTCTTTTCCGCTAAAATACCTCTCCAAAAAATCTTTACATGTAAAACCTAGGAAAGCAGAAATTATGAATCCACTTATTCCCATTTTAGTGCAAAAAACTGGCATTGCCAAAGAAAATATTATCAACATTTTAAAGCTGTTAGATGAAGGCTCGACCATTCCGTTTATCGCAAGATACCGCAAGGAGATGACGGGTGGTGCGAGCGATGAGCAGTTACGTGAGTTTGAAAACATTTATGCGTATGCGAAAAAATTGCACGATCGCAAAGAGGAGATTTTACGGCTGATTGCTGAAAAAGCCAAGTTGAGCGATGCGGTGAAAAATGCTGTTGAAAAGGCGGAGAGTTTACAAGCATTGGAAGATATTTACCGACCGTACAAAGAGAAGAAAAACACCCGTGCGGCGCTTGCGATTGCGGCAGGGCTTACGCCATTGGCGGATGTTTTGGAGAGGGCAGAGTTAGAACTCGAAGCGTTTGAAAAGAGGGTGCAGAGTTTTGTGAATGACACGGTTAAAAGCGTGAAAGAAGCAATCATAGGGGCGCAGGACATCATCGCGGAGCGTTATAGTGATGATGCGAAAGAGCGTGAGTATTGGAGAGCGCAACTGCATGACTACGCTTCATTTGAGATCAAAGCGAGTAAAACGCTCAAGCCTGATGGACTTTACGCCAAGCTCGCAGGCAAAGCCGAGAAAATCGCCTCCATTCCCTCACACCGTTACCTTGCAATGATGCGAGGTGTTGCGGAAAAAGAGTTACATGTAAAGATATTGCATGACATGGAAAGGGTGGAGAGTGCGATAGAGCGTTACCGCATTCCACGCAATGCGAAAAGTTCCAAAAGCTATCTTTTGGAAGCCTATTTGGATGGGTTTAAAAGGCTTCTGTTTCCTTCGTTAGAGCGGGAAATTCATGCGCTTATTAAAGAAAAAGCTGACACACAGGCGATTGCCACCTTTGGTAAAAACCTCTCACAACTGCTCAACACACCGCCTGTGACCAAGCGCGTGATTTTAGGCGTTGACCCCGCGTACCGCACGGGGTGTAAACTCGCGGTTGTCGATGAACATGGTACGTACATGACGCACGCCGTCATCTATCCAACCCCGCCGCAAAGCGACTATGAAAAGTCTGCTAAGGTCATCAAAGAGTTTACTCAGAAGTATCGCATCACCGCCGTGGCGATTGGTAATGGGACGGGCTCGCGCGAAAGCCAAGAGTTTTTTGCACGTCTAAACCGCGAAGAGGGATTGAACCTTGCCTATACCGTGGTCTCCGAAGCGGGTGCTTCTATTTATTCCGCTTCTAAAATTGCCACCGAAGAGTACCCGAACCTTGACGTGACGATTCGCGGAGCGATCTCCATCGCACAACGCCTGCGTGACCCGATGGCAGCACTCGTCAAGATCGACCCAAAATCGCTTGGCATTGGTCAGTACCAACACGATGTCGATCAAAAACAGCTCGAGAAAAAATTGAATGAAGTGATCGAAGATTTAGTCAATCGCATCGGCGTTGATCCCAACAGCGCTTCTATCTCGCTACTCTCCTATGTGGCAGGCGTTGGTGCAAAACTTGCCAAAGCCATAGTCGAGCACCGTGAGAGTAAAGGGGCGTTTACATGTAAGTCTGAACTTTTACATGTAAAAGGTTTAGGGGCGAAAGCGTACGAGCAGTGTGCGGGGTTTTTTCGTATTCGTGAGGGGAAAAGTGTTCTTGATAACACAGGCGTTCACCCTGAGAGTTATGCCATTGCGCAAAAGCTTTTGGCGCGTGCTGATTTGGCAACACTTTCCAAAGAGCAGATTATCACTTTAGCGCTAGAGCAGGGCATTGGCGAAGCAACGCTTCAAGACATCATTGCCGAGCTTTTAAAACCAGGGTTTGACCCACGAGAGAGCTTGCCACCGATTGCCTTTCGTTCGGATTTGACCGACATCAGCGAGCTGAGTGAGGGTTCGATTGTTTCAGGCGTGGTGCGAAACATTGCTGATTTTGGCGCATTTGTGGACATTGGGCTTAAAAACGACGGACTCATTCATATCTCGCAAATGAGCGACAAACGCATCGCTCATCCTTTGGAAGTGCTCAGCATCAACCAACAACTCACACGTATTCGCGTCCTTGAAGTGGATAAAGAAAAAGGCAAAGTGAGTCTTAGTCTTAAAGAGCTACCGTAGGTTGGTAGCTCCGTTTCATTTTCTTATGCTTTAAACTGTTTGAGTTGAGCGTTGAGTGCTTCACTCATGGCATCAAGATCATGCGAAGTTGCAGCGATTTGTTCGATGCTTACAACATTTGAGGCAGCAGAAGTATTGATCTTTTCAAAGAGTGCTAAGATATTGTGGATGCCAAGTTTGATCTGTGTAGAATTATTGGCAGTGACTTCGACTTTCGCTTTCGCTTTTGACATCGTATCGACTGTTAAGGTAATGACCTTTTGAACAGTTTTAGAAGATTCTGAGCTCTCTTGAATAAAACGAGCATTGACGCTCATCTTTTCGCTGACACTATTGATTGACTGGACGATGACCTGAATGGTCGCGTTGATTTCCAGTAAGCTTTTTTGGGTTCGTTCTGCGAGTTTTCGTACTTCATCGGCTACCACGGCAAATCCACGCCCATGTTCACCCGCACGCGCCGCTTCGATGGCGGCATTGAGCGCTAAAAGATTGGTTTGATCGGCAATATCGCTAATCATGGTTAGGATGGATTGTACTTGTTCTGTCTCCTGTGAAAGCCTCTCTAAGTCGCCGGCTAGGGCATTTTCGGATTCTGAACTTTGTTGGATGTCCGCTTCCATGCGACTGATTTTAGTTTTTGCTTCTTGCAACATGGTGTTCGCATTATCAATCTCTTGAACCATCATGACAGATTGCTCTGTTGTTGCTTCTATGACCTCTTCAAGTTTGAGTAATTCTACTTGATTGAGATTGATCTCTTTGGCATTATCTTCAATATGCATGCCAATCGTACGGGACGTTTGACTCAGCTCTGCAGCCGTGAGGGCATTTTTTTCAGAAGCCTCTTTGACATTGTGCATAATGCTCTGCATTTTGGCAATGGAATGGTTAAAGTTGTCGGTAGCATTTGAAATTTCATCGTTTCCATCTAAGGTCACTTGGTAAAGAAGGTTGCCTTGTTGGAACTCTTGAGCTAAGAAGGAAATGGCTTTAATACGGTGCAAAATAACTTTAATGGAGAGATAAATTAAAGTAATGGTCGCAAGAAAGATAAACGCGAATATAAAACTAAGCATGATACTTTCATTGCGCAAAAGATCACTGGCATTGGTCTCATTGGCACTGGCATATTCATTGGCTAACACAACAATTTGATCAACAATATTTCGATGTTCTACATAGGCATCTTTCAGTTTTCCAGAGGCTAAGAGAGATGCTTGTTTGAAGTCTCCTGCTTGCACAGCAGGGATAAACTCTGTCTCCAAAAGTGTGAAATAGTGCATCGCTGGAGCATACGCTTTTTCGACCATTAGCGGTTTTATTTTCTCATGGTGAAGGTTTTTGACCCAAAAGGCATGTCTTTCTTCGTATTCTTGCTTTAATGTTTTGATTTTTGCGATAAAAGTGGCAAGTTCAGCGCTGTTCTCGGTGCGTAACATCTCTAAGCTAACCAGACGCGTTTCAATAATATATTCAGGTGGCGGTAAAATGTCAGCAACCAAATCTTTGGCGAGGATAATTTCATTGTAAAGTTTACCATTGATTTTAACTTCATGAATGGTTGTATAGGCAAAAAATGCAAATAAAAATGAGCCTGAGATAAAGACAATCGCAATACCCCAAAGCCGCAGTTTTATGGTGATGGACTTAAACATTAAAGATCCTTTGTAAAATTTCAAATGCTACGCCGTATTTTACAGGAGAAATAAATGCTAGGTCACCCTTGGCTGATTAATAAATAATCAATTTTGAAATATTTTGATGTGAATAAAAACGCTATTTGCCTATTTATTAATCAAGTAAATGACTCGACATGAAATACTTTACATGTAAAGATCACTTAGAAAAAATGATGCAAGCCTTGATACCCAATATACAAGCCCACAAGCAAAATAAGGCCGCCTGAGAAATAAGGCGCTTTTTTGGCAAATTCCCCAAAGCCATTCCATCTTTTTGAGAGATGGCGCATACTCAACGCGGCGATGACACCTGATGTTACCAACGTAAGTGCAAGACCAATGCTAAAGGCTAACACAAGCGCAACACCGAGTGTAAACTGTTTGAGTTGTAGGCAGATGAGAAGCACCGTGATCGACGCAGGGCAGGGGATAAGTCCGCCCGTTAGTCCAAAAAGCAAAATCTGTCCGTTGGTAACCTCTTTGTTTGAAAAGCGCTTTTTAATATCTTTGGCGTGTGCGAGTTCATGGGGATCACTGCAACTTCCAAGTTCTTCAAAGATGATCTCTTCTGTGCTGTGGTGGTGCTCGTGATGATGGTGCTCATCGTGGTCATGCGAATGATGATGGTCGTCGTCATGTTCATGTGTGGTGAAGCAAGCACGTTCATTTTTCCATGTTTGCCAAAGCGTCCAAAGTGCGATAAACGTCATGAGGCAACCTGAAACAACTTCAAGATACGGCTCTACTGCTTCGGTTGAAAAACGCGCACCAAAATGCATACCCAAAAGCGCGATAGCCCAAACTACCGCAGTATGTGAAAGCGTCGCAGCAAGTCCGAGCATGATAGACTGTTTCACCGTTCCTTTAATCGCGATAATAAACGCCGCCATCATCGTTTTGGAGTGTCCTGGTTCTAAGCCATGCAGGGCACCAAGAAGAATAGCGCTAGGTAGAAAAAGCCATGCGTTACCTGAACTGTTTTGAAGGATTGAGGCGATATCAGTCATGTGCGATAGTCCTGGAATATATGTGAACAAAATGTTGAGGCATCGAAAGTTCCTATCTTAAAAGTAGCGCTATTTTAGCTAAATTCTTTTAATTAACATGCTGTTCACACAAAAGGGTTACAATAGTGTAATCTGATTCAAAGGAGTCACAATGTACGGATATGAATGGATGGGACATGGGTTTTTTATGCCGTGGATGATTATATTTCCCATAATACTTTTAGTGTTTTTTATGGTGATGCGAGGCGGTAGAGCATCGTGCCATCATCATGAAAAGGAAGACGAAGCGTTAGAAATCGCCCGTAAGCGTTTTGCCCGTGGTGAGATTGACGAAGAGGCTTTTGAGAAGATCAAAGAGAAGCTTAACGCTTAAGTATTATCTCTGTGAGAGAGTTTTAGCCAGTGCTCGCTGAATTCTCTCATACTGTGAATCTATGGGGTGTCCATGTGATTCAAGATTTTTAAGGGCGCTTTCGCTTTCTGCCAGTTTCTTCTCCCATACGTAAATCTCTTTTTGTTTATTTGAAAGAGCAAGTTCGAGCTCTTTGGTGGATTTATGAAGCTGGGCTTTTTGGTTTAGCAGTAGGTCTTCACTTTTGAAAAGATGTGTGATTAAGGGTTTACGCTCATACAACTTTTCTTCGCCATTTTCTAAAAATTTTACCTCTTTAGCATCGGTATATTCAAGCCTATCAAGTGTTTGATGGATATGATCTAGCTTCTCTTCAACTTTCTCAAATTCCTTATGTTCTTTATAAAGATGTTTTGTAAGCTCTTTGTGTTCATTTCGGTAAGTGTTGAGTTTCTTTTTAATAGCGATAATATCGTTTCGTTTATCGTAAAGTGTTTGTTTGGATTTTTTGTGCTGAATCATTGTAGAGCGAATGGTTGTCATATTCCATGCACGATTGCTTTCGTCTAAAATAGGGTTTGGTTTGTAATGATTGCCTTTGGCGTCGATGGTCTCATGAATACCATAGTGACTTAAAAATTCAATGGCTTTTTTCTCTTGATTTGAAAAGTGAAATAAAATAATTTCAGCGATGCTAAGCATCATTTTTTCAAACATCTCACGCAGTAAAAAGTAGCTTAGCCCCCGAATTTCACGCAAATCTTCAAGTTCACTGGACTCGATTACAACAATATCGGAGATGTTAACAAAGACTGGGATAAAAAGTGCACGAAATTCAGATGGATTTATTTTTTTAATATTCAGTGTACTATCAAGTGCAAAAGTGAGCAGTTCCAACATACGTGCTTTGTACTCATCGTTCGGGAAAAAACGTTTTTTATACTCTTGTAACATTTCAGGAGAAATACCACATGCTCTTCTATCGGGTCCATCTGCAGGGGTTTCTACTTGAAAAAACCGTTTGACATAAATGACATTTTCCGTATATAAAAAGAGATCATTGTTGGTTAACGAGAGTTTTTTAGCGATCTGCTCTTGTAAAAGGTCTTTGTATGAATGGTATTTTTTGGGTAGCTTACAACTGCGCGCATTGGTAAGAATCTCTTCAATATTTTCTTCTTCAAAACGGTACAACACATCCAGATATAAATACTCTTTCGGCTCAAAATTTTCAAAAAATTTTTCAATTGTTTTTTCAACAAGACTAAATGATGACTCTTCCATAACTTCCCTATCTGTGTAAAATCGGTTTCATTGTACCTGAAAATAATAAAATTTTGGTGACATTTAATGTGCAAAATGGGCTTTAAGATGTTCAATGCAACTATATCCCATCGCCAAGATACTCTCTTTTGAGTTACCTCCAAGATGGGGAGTGCAGACAAGGTTAGGTAGATCGATCAGTTCCCAATCTTGTGTTGGCTCAACCAAGAAGGCTTCCAGTCCAGCGCCTGCAATTTCACCACCTTTGAGTGCCACTTTGAGGGCTTCTTCATCGATGATACCGCCACGGGCAGTGTTGATAATAAACGCACTCTTTTTCATCGCTTTAAATTCGGCTGTTGAGAAGAGATTTTTACTCTCCGATGTAAGTGGCAGATGAATGGAGATGATGTCTGCTTCTTCTAAGATGCGTTCTTTACTGGCAAAGGTAATGCCATATTTTTGGGCTTCTGCTTCATTTTGAGTACGATTAAAGACCAAAATGGTACAGTGAAAAGGAGCTAAAAGCTCTATGACACGCTTTGCAATGTTGCCAAAGCCAAAAAGGCCAATGGTCTTTCCTGTGAGCTCGCTGCCTCCGTTAACTTTCCAAACATGCTGTTTAAGAAGTGTTGTGGCTATGTGTAAGTTTCGAATGAGCGAGAGCATGAGACTCAAAGTAATTTCTGCAACTGAGTTACTGTTTGTTCCACCACTCCAACCGAGTTTGACACCTCTTTTTTTCATTGCATCAAGATCTAAATTGTCCAGTCCTACACCATAACGGGAGAGTATTGTGAGTTTTGGACAAGCGCTTAATATCTCATCGTCTATCTCTTCACGACCAACAATGGCACCATCCATGTCTTGCAAAAAAGCGATGATATCTTTTTTGGTTTTCAATCTGTTGTCGGCGTTGTTTTTAACATCTGGAAAATGAAATGTAAGTTCATTCATGAGTTCGGATGAGCGAGAAAAGAGGGGTGTGATAACAGCAATTTTCATGAAATTTCCTTTTACATGTAAAACATCTTTTTTAAAAAAGTATAGCATGCTTTTGAGAAACTTTATTGAGAAGATTGATCAATTTTTGTTAATCTGCTATTTACTTTGAAAAGATACAATCAGATAATTATTATCAATAAAGGAACTCTATGAAACAACTTTTTTTTGCAGTAATGCTTCTTCTACCGTTTGGACTCTTTGCTGATACGCTGAAAGAGGGTACGACAATACAAGCACCTGTTATTAAAGACCAGTTTGAAAAAACGGTGGACATTACACCTCAAACCAAGCAGATTATCATCGCATATACTAAAGCTCAAGGGGATCTGTTAAAGAGCTTTTTGGAAGCAAATCCAAACTATTTAAGCGAGAACAGTGCGCTTTATTTGATGGATGCAACAGCAGTTCCTAGCATGGTGATGAGTATGTTTATGCTACCAAAATTTAAAAAATATTCTTATGCTATTGGACTTTTAGAAAATGAAAAAGATGTGGCGTATTTTCCTAAAAAAGAGGATCAAATCACCATCATTACACTTAATAATCTCAATGTTACGGCTATTGATTTTAAAGATAAACTCTAACATGTAAGAGAAGTGAATTTCACTTCTCTTGTTCTGCTAAAAGTTTGTTTTCTTCATCACTAAAGATACGCGAACGTGTAATAAACTGATACCCTTCATCAATTTCCAATGAAAAGGAGTTTCCAAAAGCGGCTTTTTCTTCTTTCACATCTAGGACAATTTGAGAATAACGAAAGTATTCGAATTGGTCTTTATCGATAAAAAACTCACATCCTCCGACTTCGCCCATTTTAATATTGCGTGAGGGAACATGAAAGTCTTTTTTTTCATAACACATCGGTGCTGTGCCATCGCAACAGCCACCACTTTGGTTGAAAACGAGTTCGCCATATTCATTTTTAAGCATTTCGATAACTTTGAGAGCTTCAGAGGTTGCAGTAAGTCGATGAATAGTCATGAAGGCTCCTTTAAAAAAAGTGCATGGGCGTAAAAGCCCATGCGTTCTTGCGGTTTAGAAAAATCCGAGTTTATTTTTATTGAATGATGTCAAGATATTTTTGGTGTGTCTATAAGCGTTAAGCATCATCATGTGTGTTTCACGTCCGATACCTGATTTTTTATAACCACCAAAAGAGGCATGAGATGGGTAGAGATGGTAGCAGTTTACCCATACACGTCCCGCTTCAATGCCGCGTGACATGCTATGAAGTTGATGCGCATCCCTTGACCAAACGCCTGAGCCTAGACCATAAATTGTGTCATTGGCAATGGCAAGTGCTTCCGCTTCATCTTTAAAGGTTGTGACACATAGTACGGGTCCAAAAATCTCTTCTTGGAAGATACGCATTTTGTTGTGACCTTTGAAGATAGTAGGTTGAATGTAATTTCCTTTTGGGAAGGTTTTGTTTTTGTATTCTGCACCACCGATGAGGCACTCTGCACCTTCTTCTTTACCAATGCGGATGTAATCTAAGATTTTCTCTTTTTGATTGACAGAAGCTTGTGCTCCCATTTTAGTTGCTGGATCAAGAGGATTTTCTTGAGTGATTGCTTTTACACGCTCTAAAACACGTTTCATAAACGGCTCATAAATAGACTCTTGGATGAGGGCACGTGATGGGCATGTGCAGACTTCACCACTATTAAAGGCAAATAAAACAAGTCCTTCAATCGCTTTGTCAAAAAATTCATCGTCTTTTGCCATGATAGATTCAAAGAAAACGTTAGGCGATTTACCACCGAGTTCCAATGTCGAAGGGATGATGTTTTCAGTAGCGTATTGCATGATAAGTTGACCTGTCGTCGTTTCACCGGTAAAGCCTACTTTTTTGATGTCAGGATGTGTTGCAAGGTGTTTACCAATCTTTCCACCTGCACCATTGATAATGTTAACAACGCCTTTTGGCAATATATTTTGAATGGTTTCCATCAAAATTAAAATAGACATTGGTGTCGCACTTGCTGGTTTCAAAACAACGCAATTACCAGCAGCAATAGCAGGAGCGATTTTCCATGCTGCCATCAAGAGTGGGAAGTTCCATGGAATGATTTGCGCAACAACACCGAGTGGTTCATGAATTTCTTGGGAAATTGTGTTTTCATCCAAATCTGAAACGGTTCCTGATTCTGCTCGAATAACAGAAGCGAAATATCTAAAGTGATCCACAACTAAAGGAACGTCTGCATTGAGAGTTTCACGAATCGCTTTACCATTGTCGAGTGTTTCTGCAATAGCAAGAGCTTCTAAATTGGCTTCGATAGCGTCAGCAATTTTGTTAAGTAATGTGCTTCGTTCAATAACGGAGGTATGTTTATAGGTTTCAAACGCTTTAACGCCAGCTGCAACTGCTGCATCAACATCTGCTTCAGAGGAGCGAGGGATTTTAGTTAAAAATTCGCCATCAACAGGGGAAAGATTGTCGAAATATTCACCGCTAAGTGGAGCAACCCACTCGCCGCCGATAAAGTTCTCATAACGAGGTTTATATGTAGGTCTTGAATATGCCATTTTTGCACCTTTATTAATAATAGAATTAAAAGATAATAATTATCTCTTGAGTAACTCTATAGCAGCTAGCTTTAACAACAAAGACAAAGTGGCAACTAACTATTTTTTTTAGGTTGGATTAAATATCTATAAGTGATTTAGTGCAAGGTACTGAAGAGAAGCTTCAAAGCTATTTGCAATGACGATAGGTGAAAACATGAGATTGTGAGTTAGTCCAAAATCTTCAATTGACATACCCAAAGCATCACAGGGGGCATCCCCTAAATGAAGAATGGATTGCGTTTTATCTTTGAGCGTTCGCATGTCCGTCGAATACGCCACCACATTTTTACCTAACCCTTGTGCATAGCCCACTTCCCAAACCGTGCCACTATCGGGTTCTGGACCACGAAATGGAGAGAGATTGGCGATGACGATGTCACACATGCGTATCATTGCTTGATTAGCTTGCCGAATCGCTTCTGCTATCTCCTTGGGATTATTCCCTGAAATGGTGTTATCAAGTGGAAAAAGTCCTTCATAACCATAATGTTGACACAGACGTTTATGCGCTTTACCCACTTCAAGAGCATTGGGTAAAAAAACTTCAGGACCTGCAAGATAAATTTTTTGCATCAGAATTTCCTTTAGCGTGAAAAAGGTTCAATCATTTTGAATTGTAACATGTTAAGAACGCGCAGAGCTTATTCTAGTCTTTAATATTACTTTTGAATGAGCTTGAATCTTATCAAAAAATCTATGATAACATCTCTTATATGTACCCAAATAGGCTCAAACAACAGTGAAACGCATAACGATATTAAAAATGCTCCAATCATATCAAAAGGGAAATGTACACCCAAATAAATTCTAGACCATGCAACAAGAAGCATTAAAATAAAAAAAATCATGCTTAGTTTATACTCTTTTGCCAAAAAAATACTGATGAATACAGCACTAAAAAATATCATATGATGGCTGGGGAATGAAGCGTTTGAAGCGTGATAAATCAATGTTCTTCCAACCCCCATCATGAAAGGTCTTGGATGTGGAAAGAGTATGCTTATGAGTTGCCCAATGCAAAGGGAAATTATAATGACAAAAATTGATTTTAAAACCATTTCTTTTTGAGCCTCATTCCCAAAGAGCCAAAGAAGTATGAAAAAAATAGGGAGAGCATATAACAGATACTGCGCAAAAAATTTTGCAATACCAACAATCAATTCAGAGGCATTTGCAGAAGCGTTTATACTCTGAAACCATATTAAATTTATTGTTTCCAAATTTGAAATCATCGTACTGAATCACTCACTTTCATTCATGTTTTTGTTATGTTAAGTTCTCTATTTTTCTATATTTGAAGAAGCGCTTTTCCCTTCATAGAGAACATAACTCTTACTGCTATAAAGTTTATGCAAGTCTGATTGATGGGTGATATGTTTTTCATCTCCTTTGTTCACAACGACAAAATAATGCGATTCATTAGAGAGATTGAGATCATTAAACGCTTCAAGAGAGGTTGTTTGAATGGGTTCATTCATATAATACATAGAAGAAAAGGATTTCTTTTCTAAAAAGTAAATAGGTTCTTGTGAAGAAGCATGATGACGATAAAAATCAATAAGATATTTTTCGCTCATAACAAGGTTTGGAAACCATAAGACAATAACCAACCCAATCAATGATACAACAGGCACAAGCCAGATGTTAAAAGCGATTACTTTAGGATACTTTTGAATCAAACTGCCCTCATTTTTATTTAATAGTAGGGCAAGAAGAATGGCAAAAGCAGGGAGTGATGGCAATATATAGGTCCAAATCACATTACTCGCCAAGGTAAAAAATAAGATTAAAAAGAGCGCCCAAATTACCAGTAAACACAAAATTGGATCTTTGAATAGTTTTAAAAACATCTCTCGTTTAGTGTGCTGATGAAGGCTTTGATAGCCAAAGAAAAAAGCGCTGATTCCCCATGGTAAAGATGCTGCCAGCCACATCAACCAAATAGCACCGTGCGGATTTTTGTGCACATAGCCGTATTTGTCGCCATGCCATCCTGAATCTAAAAAGCGACCAAAATGTTCTCCAATGATAAAATAATTCAAAAATCCAGGTGTCTTCATTTCAGCAATAATATACCAAGGGACGCTAATGATTAACATTAAAAGCGTACCTTTCATCCACGGAAGTGGTTTCAACAGCCTAAAACGCGTTTTAACGGAAGGTAACATCCATAAAAATAGAATGCCACCTACAATCACCACTGCCAAAGGACCTTTGGCAAGAAGTCCCAATCCTAGGCCAATAAAAAAAAGATACCCCCAAGAACGCTTTCCTGTAAGGGTAAACATCATAAAGGCAACCAAGGATAAGGTTGTGCTAAAACTCAAAAACGGATCAGTTAATACAGCACCACTGAGTTGGAAGGAAAGGAGCATGCCAAAATAGATGACAACGGACCACAAAGCACTCTTTGCGTTTGTTAATGTTTTGACAAGGTGATACATCAACCAAGCGGTTGCTAAACTTATTAACAAGGAGGGCAGGCGTGGTGCAAAATCGCTGATGCCTAAAAGCTTGTAGGAGAGTGCTTCTGCCCAAAATGACAAAGGTGGTTTTCCCCAAAATGGAACACTATAATCATAATAAGGGCTAATCCAATCGTTCAGTTTTGCCATCATGAGGGCGGTATTGGCATAGCGTGCTTCGGTACTGTCCGTTAAAGGAAAATAATACATGACAATAAGACGAGCACCTATAAGAGAAAATAACGCCATAATCAGGTTTTTAAATGTGTTTTGCATAATTGTCTCCGATGATGCTTTGTATCAATGATTTAAACGTAGGGCTTAGTAAAATTTTCATCTCCTCTTTGCGATGAGGATGAGCATAAAATGTTTTAAAAGGCGATTCTGTCCATGTCTTGGCTTCAGATTCCGCTAAAAAGCCAGGATGCAGCAAAATCTCAATCAAACCCTCTTGATGACATTTTTGCAGTGCTTTTTGAATGGAAGAGAGCGTCATATTTCCTGTAAACAGTACCCCAATAAAAGAGGCATTACATGTAATGTGGTGTTCATGAAGTTTTCGCGCTAACTGATTCGAAAATAGATTGAGCAAAAAATGTTTAATGAGATTAAGTCCGCAATAATTTTTCAGATCACGTAAAGAAGAAACTTCAAAGAAAAAAGGCTCTTTGGGCACACGTACATATGTCACTTGGTAGGGTAATTCCTGAGACAATTCGATCAGTATATCGCTGATAAAGGGTATCGTATGATAGTGCTGATGGGAGTCAAGATGAATCGTTTGTGTTTCCAGTAGCGTTGCATAGCGTGTGATTTGAGCAGTATATTCAGCTTTGATCGCTGCTTTGATGATTTTCTTTTGGGTTAGATTCCCAAAATAGTAATTGATGAGTATTGTTTCATAACGTTTACAAAAAAGCCCTTTTTCATCGATTAAATAAGCTATTTCTTTGGTATCTGAAAGCGGTTTTCCTTCCGCAATATTCAGATGCAAAGAGGTTCTCAAAGAGGGTCTTTGACGTAATTTTTCTAACGCATCCTCAACATAGGGAGTGTTGATCATCATGCTGGTGGATGTGAGCATACCTTCATCAAAACAGCGACAGATTGTTTCACTCATCGCCATAGAATTGGCAAAATCGTCGGCATTAATGATGATGTTCAACTAATTCTCCAAAATAAAGGGGTCTTTTTTTCACTTCAAGATGAATTTTCCCAATGTACTCACCGATAATGCCTAAAACAACGAGCTGGATCGAATTCATAAAAATAGTCACAATCAACGTTGTTGCATAGCCGGTACGCTTAACATCAAAAAGCATATAATCAAAAAAAGTATATGCTCCTAACATCGTTGAGATAAAAGCGGTCAGCACGCCGATATAGATGGCAAAGCGCAACGGCTTAATGGAAAATTGCATGATACTATCAATCGCTAGTCCAAACGATTTTCGAAAATTGTATTTGGTGTTTCCCGAAAAACGTTTTGGAACTTCAAATTCAAGGACTTTACAGTTTGCATACCCAATATAATTGAGCAAGCCTCTAAACATCCTGTCGTTTTCATTCATAGTTTTGAGTGTATCAATATGTTTACGACTGAGTAGCCTAAAATCGGGATAGCTTTTGGGAATTTTAATATCGGAGAGCTTATCAAGCACCCAATAGAACGTTTTTGAAAAAATAGTATACATGTAAGATTTCTCGACATCATTGCTGATTTTCTTAGTTAAGACGACTTGATGACCATTGAGCCACGAACGTACCATCTCTTCCACCAAATAAGGAGGATGTTGTAAATCGCCATCCATGAAAACAACACAATCTCCTTGCGCATTATCCATACCAGCGCTCATTGCCACTTCATGTCCAAAGTTTCGATACAAGTTATAAATGTTGATATTGGGATAGGTTGAAGTTAATGTTTGGAGCGTTTGAAGTGTTGCATCGGTACTGCCATCGTTGACACACATGTATTCAAATGTAACCACGTCTTTAAGTGCCGTTTCCACTTTGAAAAGTTCTTGAAACAACTTAACAAGATTGCCCTCTTCATTGTATAAAGAGATGACAATGCTGGCCAATGGAAGTTTCATTGTCTATTCCTAAGAAAAACAAATTTTTTGTAGATGCAATAATTTTGTATTGCCACGAGAGCTGACGTCATGAGCTGCGATACAAGGGCATTAAAATGTAAGAGCGTATAAAAGAGTGTAAAAAGAAGCATATTGCTTGCAAATGAGAGAGCAACGCTCATGCCGTATTTGAAAATTGAGGTGTGGTGTTTGGTATTGGAATCGAACGTATAATAATATTGGAAAATGTAGTTAACCACAGCCCCTAACACCATTCCAAAAGCGGTTGCAAAAATGGCATTGACACCTAACCAGACTAACAAAGTCATGCTGGAGAGATGAAGAAGTGTAGCCCCACCACCACTCATAACAAAACGTTTGAGCTGTTTCCAATCCACATCAGACTCCCTAAAAATCATACTCAAAAAATTGATCTTAACCTAAACGTTAGTGGGTTATTGTCACGTTCTTCTTAACAAAAATCTTTGATGCTATTGTAGAAGATTTAGATGAATACAAAATGAATTCGTTTTACGGTGTATTATTGAAAATTACCTCCTAAGGCAGAAATCAATGAAATTGTTCCAAGCACTTGTCTGTTTTGAAGGTTAAGAACGGTGATTTGATTGTTTAAAAGTGATGTTTGTGCCACAACAACGCTTGTGTAGTTCACAATGCCTTGTCGATATTGGTACATGTTAAAGTCAAATGCTTGTTGTGCTAAGTCAACAGCTTCTTGTTGTACTTTCATTTCTCTTGAGAGTGTTTCAAGTGTGGAAAGGGCATCTTCGACTTGTTGGAAAGCGGTTAAAATACTTTGGCGATAGGTCGCAATATTGGCTTCGTAGGTACTTTGTATCTGTTTCAAATTGGCTTCTCTCAATCCTCCATCAAAAATGGTCTCTGAAAGTGCGCCTCCCACGGCCCAGATAAGGTTTGGTTTGGAAATCAACGAAGAGAGCACATTACTTTCGTAGCCACTTGAAGCGGTCAGATTGAAGGTGGGGAACCATGCATCTTGAGCAATGCCCACTTGAATATTGGTTTGCTTCATCCTGCGTTCCGCTGCGGCGATGTCAGGGCGTCGCTCCAAGAGTTCCGAAGGCAGAGAATAGGGAATATCTGGCAGAACGATCGGTAGTTTTGGATTGGCATGTATTGAAAATTCCGAAGGAGTTTTACCAATTAATGCGGCAATTGCATGTTCTAACTGTTGTCTTTGTGCATGCAGATCAATTTTTTGTGCTTCAACGCTTTTCATTTGAGCTTGAGCGGTGATCACATCTTTTTTGGTGACGATGCCTGCATTGTATTGATTTTGTGTAATTTTAAGTGACCGCGCATAGGCTTCTAGTGTTTGATCTAAAAAGACCTCTTGCGCATCCACATTTCTCAACTGAAAATAATTTTGTGCCAAAAGTGTCTGCGCGGAAAGTTTTGCAGCTTCCAAATCGTTCAAGCTCGCTTCTGCACTGAGCGAATAGGCGTCCACTAAATGGCGTGTATCGCCCCAAATATCAGGTGTCCATGAAGCTTGAAGGGGGAGTTTATAATCCGTTGAGCGTTTTTGTTTATTGGTTGAATTGACACCAGCAGAGGTTTGTGACCGAGATATGTCTGCTCCCACACTAAGGGTTGGAAAGAGGGATGCTTGTGAAGACTCAACAACAGCCAAAGCTTGTTTGTACAAGGCTTCGTATTTGCTGATGGATAGATTGAATCGCGATAACTCTTCCATTAGGGTGTTCAGTTCAGCGTCGTGATACATCTCCCACCAAGCACCTCGAACAGCATTATCATTAGGCGTTGCTTTTTTCCAATTTCCTTCTTCATGATAGGCTTGTGGAATCGTAACAGCCGTGGACGCAGACGGCGTATTTTGTTGGGTACAACCCACAAATAATGTATTGGTAACAAGGAGTATTGATAAAATAGAATATCTCATAAGCAATTAACCTTTTATAGATTGAGGTGTTTTGGAAAATTTTGAACGCATTTTTTCACCATACAGGTAAATGACGGGTGTTGTATAGAGTGTTAAAAGCTGGCTCAAAATTAAACCACCTACGATTGAAATACCAAGACCTTGACGTAATTCTGCACCATCACCAAATCCAAGTGCTAGGGGGATTGCTCCTAAAAGTGCCGCCATTGTTGTCATCATAATAGGTCTAAAACGCAAACTACAGGCTTTCTGAATAGCATCCATCGCGGGTAACCCTTCATTTCTTTGAGCCGCAATCGCAAAGTCGATCATCATAATGGCATTTTTCTTGACGATACCGATGAGTAAAATGACACCAATAAGCGCGATGATATTAAATTCCGTGCGAAATGCCATCAATGCGAGCAGAGCACCCACACCTGCGGAAGGCAGTGTGGAAAGAATGGTAAGGGGGTGAATATAACTCTCATATAGAATACCAAGGACAATGTACACCGTTAAAATGGCGGCTAAGATTAGCAGTGGTTGGCTCTGAAGTGATGCTTTAAAGGCATTGGCACTTCCTTGAAAACTTCCGTGGATGGAAACGGGTAAATTCAACTTTTCAACCGCAGAAGTGATGGCTTCGGAGGCTTGGGAGAGCGAAATACCAACAGGAAGATTAAACGAGAGTGTCGCTGCGGCAAATTGTCCTTGGTGATTGACGCCCAAAGAGGTGAGGGCAGGCTCATAATGACTAAAAGCTGATAAGGGAACTTGTGAGCCATCACTGGTGATGATATAGACCGAATCTAAAGCATTGGGGTACTGTGAAAATTGTGGATCGACTTCTAACACTACACGGTATTGGTTGAGAGGATTATAGATAGTAGAGATCGTGCGTTGTCCAAAGGAGTCGTTTAAAACGGCATCAATCATACTGGCCGTAATGCCTAATCTTGAGGCAGCATCGCGGTTGATGACCAACTTCGTTTGAGAACCTTTGATCTCTTGGTCACTGCTTACATCAATAATTTGAGGCAGTTGCATGAATGTTTTACGAATCATAGGCTCCCACGCGCGTAAGGTGCTCAAGTCATCGGATTGTAGGGTGTATTCGTATTGCGCATTCGATTGCCTTCCTCCGATACGAATATCTTGTACGGGGACTAAAAAGAGATTAGCGCCCGGAACATGTGCGAGTTTTCCTCTGAGTCTAGCGATGACCTTATCCGCCAAAATTTTACGCTCTGATAGAGGCTTGAGACTAATGAACATTCGCCCACTATTGGCCTGTTGACCTCCTGTGTACGCAATGACATTTTCAATGGCAGGATCGGCTTTAACAATGGAGACAAATGTATTGAGTTTTTGAGACATGGCTTGAAAGGAGATAGATTGATCCGCTTGAATACTTCCCATAATACGTCCTGTATCTTGTTGGGGGAAAAACCCTTTAGGGATGATGATGTATAAAGCAATGGTGATGCCAATGGTGGTAAAAAAGAGGGCAAGCATCAGCCTTGAATGATGAATCGCCCATGCTAAAGAGTGTTCGTACGCTTTGAGAATTTTAGTAAATACCTTTTCATTGAGATCTGATAACCGACCTTGTTTTTTTACAGGAGGCTTAAGTAAATAAGCGCACATCATCGGTGTTGTCGTAAGCGAAATAATCAGTGAAATAATAATGGCAATGGAGAGTACAATCGCAAATTCTCGAAATAATCGTCCTATAATACCTCCCATCAGCAAAATAGGTAAAAAGACCGCAATCAATGATAAGCTCATCGATAAAACAGTAAAGCCAACCTCTTTACTCCCCACAAGAGCAGCTTCAAAAGCACTCATCCCTTGTTCCATCTTTTTGGAGATATTTTCCAACACAACGATAGCATCGTCCACAACAAATCCTGTTGCGATGGTTAATGCCATCAATGAGAGGTTATCAAGGCTGTAACCAAGCAAATACATGATGGCAAACGTTCCTATCAGGGAAGCAGGTACGGCGACACTGGGAATTAACGCCGCACGCCAATTGCGCAAAAATAAAAAGACAACTCCAATCACAAGAAAAAGCGAAATAATGAGCGTTCGCTCGACGTCATGAAGTGATGCGCGAATGGTCGGCGTTCTATCCATGGCGATCTTTAAATCAATCCCTTGAGGAATGGATGAAGAGAGCAATGGTAGTGTGCTAATCACCGCATCGACGGTTTGGATGATATTGGCATTGGGTTGACGAAATAAAATGAGCAGAACCGAAGGCTTGCCATTGGCAGAACCTGCATTGTGTAAATCTTGGTTGGAGTTGACCACCGTTGCAACATCTTTGAGTAAAACGGGCGCTCCATTGTGGTACGAGACGATCAGCGGCATATAATCCGCCGCTTTCTTAGCTTGATCATTCGCCCCTATTTGCCAATGGTGTTCATTGTCTTCGACACTGCCCTTGGGGCGATTGGCATTGGTTGCACTAATGCTTGTACGGAGTGTTTCAAAACTAATGCCGTAATGATTGAGGCTTGAGGGATTGACTTCAACGCGCACTGCTGGCAGAGAGCTCCCGCCTACAATGACTTGCCCGATACCGTCGATTTGTGAAAGCTTTTGCGCTAAAATTGTCGAAGCAGCGTCATACATTTGTGCTTGTGTGAGGGTATCAGATGTCATGGAAAGAATCAGTATGGGAGCGTCGGCAGGGTTTACTTTTCGGTAGGTAGGATTGCTGAGCATGCCTGTGGGCAAGAGCGATAAAGAGGCATTAATCGCTGCTTGAACATCGCGTGCAGCCCCATCTATGTCGCGATCTAAATCAAATTGCAAGGTAACACGCGTTGAGCCCATGGAGCTTGAAGAGGTCATTTCTGTTACCCCAGCGATACGTCCAAGACTGCGCTCCAAAGGCGTTGCAACGGTAGCTGCCATTGTTTCAGGACTTGCACCTGGCAGGGAGGCGGAGATGGAAATCGTAGGAAATGCGACTTGTGGTAAGGGAGAGACAGGTAGCAATCCAAACGCAAGAGCACCTGCTAGAACAATACCGATGGTTAACAGTGTTGTTGCGACATGTCTTGCGATGAAAGGGGCACTAAGATGCATGATTAATGCTTTACATGTAAAGAATGAAATCGCGTAGCCAAACGATCAAAAAAGAGATAAATCACCGGTGTTGTGAAAAGGGTTAAGACTTGACTGACCATTAAACCACCTACCATTACAAGACCTAATGGATGTCTTAATTCAGAGCCCACACCTGTTCCCACCATCAAGGGGATTGCGGCAAAAAGTGCGGCTAAGGTTGTCATTAAAATAGGCCTAAAGCGCAATAAACAAGCTTGATAGATGGCATCGCGTGGTGATTGCCCTTGATGACGTTCTGCTTCAAGGGCAAAATCGATCATCATGATAGCATTCTTTTTCACGATACCAATCAATAAAATAATACCAATGATTGCGATAATATCCAGATCATTTTTGGTCAATAAAAGCATCAAAAGAGCTCCCACTCCCGCGGAGGGAAGCGTTGAGAGAATGGTGAGTGGGTGGATATAACTTTCGTACAGAATACCTAAGACAATATACATGGTCACAATAGCAGCAAGAATGAGCAGAAGCGTATTAGTCAGTGATTTTTGAAAGGCTGCCGCTGCTCCTTGAAAGCGTAATTCCATACTAGGTGGTAATCCAAGGGCATCTTTTTGCTGTTGAATGGCCTCTGTTGCATCGCCCAAAGAGTAATTGTGCGCTAGGTTAAATGAAATAGTTGTGGTTGGAAATTGATCCAGATGATTGATGACTAAAGGTGTTTGTCGCTCGCTGATATGGGCGATGGCACTGAGTGGAATGGTCGCTCCTGTGCTACTCGTGACATAAAGATTTTCAAGCGCACTGGGTCCCATTTGATAACGAGGTTCTACTTCCAAGATAACGCGATATTGGCTGGTTTGTGTGTAAATGGTTGAAATTAACCGTTGACCGAACGCATTGTAAAGTGCCGCATCGATAGCTGCAACACTAATGCCCAAACGACTTGCGGTAGAGCGGTCAATATCGACGTAGATTTGAAGCCCTTGATCTTGTTGATCGCTTGCAACATCTCTTAATTGCGGAAGTTTAGTGAGTGCTTCAATCATTTTGGGTGTCCATGCTTCTAAATCCTTAGCATTGGCACTCTCTAAGGTAAATTGGTATTGTGTTCGACTAACTCTATCTTCGAGGCTGAGGTCTTGAATGGGTTGCATGTAAAGGGTAATGCCCGCTACATCATGCAGTTGTGCTTGAATCTCTTGAATCACCTCTTGCGCATTTTTTTGACGTGTAGCATGTGGTTTGAGATTGATGAGAATACGTCCACTATTGAGTGTTGTATTCACCCCATCAACACCGATAAACGAGGAGATGCTTTCAATGTTGGGATTTTCTAGGATTTTATCAGCGAGTTCACACTGTTTTTGGGACATAGCGCTAAAAGAGATGGATTGCGGCGCTTCGGTGATGCCTTGAATAACGCCCGTATCTTGCACAGGAAAAAATCCTTTGGGGACATAGATGTACAACAAGGCATTTAAGACCATTGTTAAAACGGCGATGGTAAGCATCATTTTTTGACGATCAAGTACCCATGTCAGCATCTTAGCATAACCTTGAATCATTGCATCAATGATGGCACCACTGTAACGGTAAAATTTTCCTTGTTCATTCATCGGTTTTTTACCCAACAATTTAGCGCTCATCATCGGTGTCAATGTGAGAGAAATAAACGCCGAAATTAAGATGGCAACCGCCAGCGTAATGGCAAATTCACGAAACAGTCTTCCCACGACATCTTGCATAAAAACAAGTGGAATTAAAACCGCCAACAAAGAGATGGTTAAAGAGATGATCGTAAACCCAATCTGTTTTGAACCTTTGAGCGCCGCATCTAAGGGATTTTCTCCCTCTTCTATGTAGCGCGCGATATTTTCAATCATAACAATAGCATCATCGACGACAAATCCTGTGGCAATCGTCAGCGCCATCAGCGTTAAATTGTTCAGACTAAAGCCCAAAAGATACATCACGCCAAACGTTCCGATGAGGGAAAGGGGTACGGCGACGCTTGGAATCAAGGTTGCAGGGATATTGCGTAAAAAAACAAAGATGACCATAACCACTAAGATAACGGCTAAGATTAGCTCTTGTTTAACATCTTGCACCGATGCACGAATGGTTGTGGTACGATCCGTGAGTAACGAAACTTCCACCGCATTAGGTAAGGATTCTTGCAGTTGTGGGAGTAGACTTTTGACACGATCAACGACTTCGATCACGTTGGATCCGGGCTGGCGTTGAATATTGATCAAAATGGCGGGTGTGGTATTTTTCCATGCCGCCAAACGGACATTTTCCGCATCGTCAATGACGGTTGCAACATCGCTAAGACGAATGGCTCTACCGTTTGTATAGGCGATAATAATGTCTTTATACTCTTTGGCAGATTTGAGTTGATCATTAGCATCGATGGTTGAGGCATTCTTAGGGCCGTCAAATCCACCTTTGGCTTGGTTAATATTAGCACTATTGACGATGGTACGTAGTGTCTCCAAGGAGATGCCATAGGCGGATAACGCTTTTGGATTGACTTGAATACGAACGGCTGGTTTTTGTCCTCCGCTTAAACTGACTAACCCGACACCGCTTAATTGTGAAATCTTTTGAGCAATACGCGTATCGACCAAATTTTGCACCGCAGGCAGAGGCATGGTTTTTGACGTAACTGCCAGTGTTAAAATCGGTGTATCGGCAGGATTAACTTTGTTGTAAATGGGAGGCGTGGGCAGATCGGTCGGTAACATTGATGTGGCGGCGTTAATGGCCGCTTGCACCTCTTGCTCGGCTACATCTAAAGCTAATTTGAGATCAAATTGCAACGTAATAATAGAAGAGCCACCCGAACTGGTGGATAACATTTGATTGAGCCCAGGCATTTGACCAAATTGTCGCTCTAAAGGAGCGGTAATCGAAGAGGTGATGACATCGGGACTTGCCCCTGGGTAAAGGGTTACGACTTGAATGGTTGGATAATCAACTTCGGGTAATGCCGACAAGGAGAGCATCCGATAACCGATGCTACCTGCCAATAGAATAGCAAGCATGACAAGCGATGTTGCGATAGGTCTTAAAATAAAAATGCGAGAAGGATTCATTTTTGCGAATCGCTTTTCGTACGAGAAGCTTTTGAAGGAATTTCTTTCGTTGTGTTCATATCGACCTTACTTCCTTCGCGCAATTTATCGACACCATCGACGACAACGATGTCATTTAGGCTTAAGCCTTCTTCGATGATCGAATTGCCATTTTGTGTGGAGCTGACTTTAACACGTTGAACACTCACCGTTTGATCTTCTTTGACACGGTATACAAAAGTGCCTTGTGCGCCATGTTGTATGGCCGCACTTGGAACGTACAGTGCGTTTTGTTTCGTTGTTACTAAAAGATGAATATTCACAAATTGATTTGGAAAGAGTTTGGTCTCGGGATTATTAAATTCTGCTTTGAATTTTAACGTGCCTGTTGTTGTATCAATTTGGTTGTCCATACTTGCAAGATGCCCTTTGATGATGAATATGGAATCACTTCGATCGTACGCTTCAACTTCGAGTGTTTTATTTTCTTGCAAAGCTTGTGTGATAGCAGGAACTTTATCTTCGGGTAAGGTAAAGGTAGCCGAAATCGGATTGATTTGGGCAATCACCGCTAAGCCTGTGGTATCGGACGCGTGAATCATATTGCCTTTATCAACCAAGCGAAGACCGATACGTCCACTCGTAGGTGCCGTAATCGTACTGTAGTCTAGTTGCAGTTTGGCACTGTCGATGGATGCTTCGTCCACTTTAATCGTACCTTGGTATTGATGCACGAGGGCTGTTTGGGTATCTAAAACTTGTTTGGAGATAGAATCTTGTTGCAAAAGCACTTCATAACGCTTCAAATCAATCAGTGCATTTTCAAGAAGTGCTTGGTCTTTTAACAGTTGTCCTTGCGCTTGTTTGAGCTGTACTTCAAAACTTCTTGCATCGATTTTTGCAAGAACATCGCCTTGTTTGACCATCTGACCTTCGGTGAATAAAATATCCATTAACTGACCATCTACACGACTTTTGACAACGACATTGGATAAAGGAATGACGGTTCCAAGACCCTGAAAAAAGATTTTAATAGCACCTTGCTGAACAGAAGCCGTTGAAACGGACATCACTCGTGCCGCAAAAGCTTTTTTAGGATCATTGCTTGTAGTAGGTTGACTTTTAAAAACAGTAAAGTAACTTGCTATGCCAATAAGGGTGCCTGTAATGAGAGCAAGAGCCCATTTTTTAGTTTTTGAAGAAGTTGAAAATGACATAAAATTGACCTTTTCATGAAATAAAGAGTCTTTGACACGGTTTTCACCAAACCAAAGATTAGCATTTGATATTTGCGAGGTATTATATCAATGAAATGTTAACTAACTTTAATGAAATGAGTCAAAAAATGACCTGAGAAGTATTGTTGTTGTCTAAACCAACTTGTTGCAAAGTGGTATTTGTCAAGTGAAGAGCAATTTTGGTCATTTGAAATTCTTTTACAAGCTTAAAACACAAGTAGATCTTTAAAAGTGCACGGCTACTTCTGCACTTCGTTTGACACTATGTCTTGGCTGATGAATGAAGTTTAATATTCTTGCTTGAGATTTGAGTAAAAGGAAAGTGTAAAAAGAAAGTTGTTTCTTGATTTGGAATGGATTCAACCCAAACTTTAATGTTATACATTTTACAAACAGAATTCACAATATCCAGCCCTATACCAAAGCCTCCTACTGCATTGCTTCGTCTCTCAAAGCGCTTAAAAATGCTCTTTTGATTCTCTTTATGAATGCCAATACCTTCATTTTTAACGGTTAAAAGATGTTCTGAAAGCTCAACGCAAATCGCTGTTTTGGGATAACTGTATTTAATAGCATTCGAGAGAAGATTATGGATCACTTTTTGAATACGTGATTTATCCATGTAAACGAATGTTGTTTGAAGTTGTGCTGTAATTGTATTGTCTTTAGTCGAAGCTATTTCATTAAAAAATCCAACACTCTCTTGAATTAAAAGGGCAAGATCAAATGACTCTTCAAACACTTCATCAATATCATGAAACGCAATATAACTCAGGCTATTGTAAATTTGAGAAATGAGTTTTGTGCTAATGGAAATATGGTTGATAACACGTACATCTTTAAACGAGCTTTGCTTCAAGTTTGAAACACTCATCATTAAAGCGGCAACGGGTGTATTTAGTTCATGAGAACTGTCTTTAATGAAATGATTGAGCTTTTCAATGCGCAAGTGAACTGGCTTAAGCAACAAGCGGCTTAAAAAGTAGCCTTCAACACCCACAAAGAGCGCAGATATAACCATTGTAAACAAAATAATAAATTTTAACCTGAGTATCTCTCGTTCGCTATTTTCTTCATCAACAACAATGTAAGCTACGCCATTAATGGGCGTTGCTAATCGATGAACAGCATAGGGTGTTGTATTTAAATCAAGCAACGGCGTTTTAAAGCTTGAAAAAAGAGTCTGTTTATCTTCTTTTAACAAAGCAACCGTGAAAAATTCTTTGGGTGGATGAAACAGGTACGGCACTTTATCCATTTCCGCTTGCATCAACTCTTTTTCGTAACTCATCACAACGGTTTTAATTTCCATTGAACGTTTTTCATGAAGCTTATTGGTTTCATTGTTGTAGTACAAAATAGCAATAATGCTCATGAGAAAGAGTGCAGAAGTGACATAGATGATTAAAAATCGCCATAATGCGCCCTGTTCTTCTTTATTCAAAAATATATCCATTCCCTCTAACGGTTTGAATTTTATCTTTTCCAATAATATTGCGTAGATTTTTAATATAAACCCTAATCGTCGCTTCGCTAGGCATTTCATCATAGTCCCATAAATTTTGCATCAGCTCTTCTGAGGAGACAACCTTACTTTTGTGGTTACTTAAATAGAGTAAGATTTTGCACTCTTTACGTGTCAGAGTGTAAGGTACTTCATTGACATACAAGCGGTTTTTAGAAGCCATTAATGAAAGATGGGAATCAATAATGATGGCTTGTTCATTGATAAGGTTAAATCGTTTTTGAATGTTTTTAATGCGCAAGTCAAGCTCTTCAAGATCAAAAGGCTTTTTGATGTAATCATCGCAACCATTTTCAAATCCTTTTTTCAAATGAGCCGTATCTTGAAACGCGGTAATAATAATAGCAGGTGTCGTGTCCTTATAGGTACGAATTTCTTTAATAAGATCAATACCACTGAGTTTTGGGACATTAATATCAAGAATTAAAAGATCAAATTTTTGGGCACTAAGTGCATCGGAAGCCGACTGCCCATCGCTAAAGTGAGTCGTTTGATGAAGATGGCGATTTAGATGACAGAGTAGAATATCAGATAAAATTGGATCATCTTCTAGCAATAAAATTTTCATCGACCACTTCCTTTTAAGCCAATTATACCATAGCCTTTTGCAAAGCTATGGCATACACGATGATGGCTTTTTTTTCTCAAAAAGAAAATAATCTAAGCTGATTTTTCCTGCGCCAAAGCTACATAGTACACCAAGAAATATCAGATAGTAAAGAGGAATTTCAAAACCTCCATCGGTTGCACTAAAGCCATTGTGTAAATGAACGCTTAGAATTGCAACCACCATAACAGCACTTATTGGTAACGAAATCCATCTCGTTAATAAGCCTAAAATTAGTAAAACAACACCCACGCTCTCAATGCTTGCGCAAAGGTAAGCGTTGAGTAAAGGCAAAGGAATATTAAGTGTTTCAAACCACTCTGCAACGGAGTGAATATCGCTCCACTTCCGTACAGATGGTTCATAAAATCCATATGCCAACATAACTCTTACACTCAACAATACGATTGATTGCATTGTGTTAACAAGAAATAACCGCATTGCAGATTATTTCTTTTCGCCACCGCATTTAGCAGCACCACATTTGGCATCAGCTGGTTTTTTAGCATCACTCGCTTTGTCGCCTCCGCATTTAGCGTCAGCTGGTTTTTTCATCTCTTTCGCATCTTTCGTAGCGTTCATATCACCACCACATTTACTATCAGCTGCCATAGCGCCACTTACGAACATAGCAGCGATGAAGAGTGCTGCGAGAGGTTTAACGTTTGAAAATACTTGCATTGTAGATCTCCTTTTGGGTTTGGATAGTGACAGTATAATGACATTTTGTGTAGTGAATATGTAGTCGTATTACACAAAAGTTTTACATGCATGTGTTAGAATGCACACTATGAATAGACGTACATTTATGGCACTGAGTGCTTCATCACCTTTTTTTTTAAGCATAGACGCGTATGCTAAAGATGTTCCTGCTTCTGTGTGGAGAACCATCGAAAGTGTCCAAGAAGTCTTACTGCCTGCAACAGAGCAGATGCCCTCTGCAAAAAATGTCAATGCCCTTTCCTTTTTAATCGTCAATAGCGCCAGCCCCTATTTTGATCAAAAGGATTTGGAACTTTTGATCGAAGGAGCTTCTGTTTTTAACCAAAAATTTTCTCATTTTTTTCAAGCAAATGCAGAAGCTCAATACCGTATCGTAGAGCTAGCAAGCGAAGATGCTTATTTGGAGCAATGGCTCTCACGGATGATTTATTACACGCTTGAAGCGATGCTTGGCGATCCAATTTACGGGGGAAACACGCATGAAATAGGATGGAAATCTATTTTACATGTAAAGGGAGAACCGCGTCCTAAAAGAACCTATGGGAGCAAAGTATGACGTATGATGTATGTATAGTAGGGAGTGGCGCAGGTGCTGGGCCTCTTGCTTATGAACTCTCTCGTGCGGGTAAAAAAGTGGTGATCCTTGAAAAAGGAGACATCTACAGTGAAAAAGATTTTTCAAAAGATGAGATAGCCTATACCAAGCGTGATGTTTTTACACCAAAATTAAGAGACGAATACCATGTCATTGAGAGCTTTGAAGAAGGGAAATGGGTCAAAACACCTTCGTATGAAAATAACTGGAGTTTCTGGAATGGTAGCCTTTTGGGAGGCTCTTCAAACTTTATGAGTGGATTTTTTCATCGCCTCAAACCCAATGATTTTAAATTAAAATCTCTTTATGGGGCTTATGAAGGAGCCACTATTGAAGATTGGCCTATTACGTATGAAGAGCTTGAACCTTTTTATGAACTCACGGAGAGAATCGTAGGAGTCTCAGGCGAGATAACAGAGTACGCTCACCAAGAACCACGCAGTACCACGCAATATCCGTACCCTCCTTTAGCGGAACATCCTATTGTTGAAAATTTTGACACGGCTTGCAAGGCTTTGCATTTTACGCCGTTTAAAACGCCTAGGGCTATTCTCTCAGAGCCCAAGGAAGGACGAAACCCTTGTTATTACTCCAATTACTGTGGTTCGTATGCTTGTTCAAGTGGAGCAAAGGGAAGCTCTCGTGCTGCGCTTATTCAGCCCGCTTTAGCGACGGGAAATCTGCATATTATCGCCAATGCGTTCGTTGTGAAATTAGAAACAGATAACACACACACCATTAAAAGAGCACAGTACCTCACAAAAGCAGGGACGAAAGAGTATGTCCATGCTAAGCTTTTTATCCTTGCAGCACAAGCGGTGGAGAGTTCTCGCTTATTATTAAATTCAAAAAACAAGGCATTTCCAAAAGGACTTGCTAACTCATCAGGGGCTGTTGGAAAAAATATGGTGTTTTCAGGTGGAGGTATTGGTTCAGGAGAGTTTGATTTAAGCCATTTCAATCAAGAGACACTTTTACAAGCAGGCCTTTTTGTCAATCGTGCGCTCAAAGATTGGTATTTTACGAAAGAGTTTAAAGGGGGCGTTGTTGATTTTTTATTTGAACATGCCAATCCAATACGACGTGCTAACAGCCTGAAAAGAGAAGATGGGACATTGATCTTTGGGAAAAAACTTCAAGATAAAATTTTTCAAACCTTAACAACAAAAAGGGTACTCAATTTTGAAGTCTTTAATGATTGGATGCCCAATGACAACTGTTTTATCTCTGTTGATGAAGCATACAAGGATAAATACGGTATTCCTGTTGCAAATATTCGTATAGGAGCACACCCTCAAGATGTCATAGTAGGCGAATTTTTAGCCCAAAAAGCGGTACAAGTGCTTGAAAAAATGGGAGCAAAAAATATTACCTACGCTATCTCGCCACTGCCTCCACAAAATCTTCAAGCAGGAGGATGTCGTTTTGGAAATGATCCGAAAAAGCACGTACTCAATCGTTATTGTCAAAGCTATGACGTACACAATCTTTTTGTAACCGATGGTAGCTTCATGCCAACGGGAGGAAGTGTCCCTTATACATGGACGATTTACGCCAATGCCTTTCGCGTTGCAGATTATATTAAAAAGAATTTCGACACTTTATTGGTAATTTAGAAAAATATATTTAAACTAAAATAACTATTTAGAAGTAGAAATATGCCTAATTATATATAAGAAAATTTGTTATGCTATTGATTTTGAGATAAATAATAAGAAAAACTAATTATTTGAAATTTAGAACAGTACTCTGAGATTTTTAAAAGCAGTAAAAAGAAGTTGAGAAGTTTGTTTGAAAGTCTCTAAAATAGGGATGGTGCGGATAAAGAGACTCGAACTCCCATGCCTCTCGGCACCAGATCCTAAGTCTGGCGTGTCTACCAATTTCACCATATCCGCACACAACAGTAGTAAATTTTGCGAAGCTGAAGCTCCGTCTTTAAGGGTGGTACGCCCTACACGATTCGAACGTGTGACCTACGCCTTAGAAGGGCGTTGCTCTATCCAGCTGAGCTAAGAGCGCATCTTCTCTCGGTTTTAGGTGGTGCGCTCGAAAGGAGTCGAACCTACAACCTACGGATCCGAAGTCCGTTGCTCTATCCAATTGAGCTACGAGCGCATAAACCGCGCCACACAAAACAATGGGGTGAGTGATGGGGATCGAACCCACGACCCTCAGAACCACAACCTGATGCTCTAACCGACTGAGCTACACTCACCATCTAAATTTAATTCTGAGAAATAAGTGGTCGGGGCGAAAGGATTCGAACCTTCGACCCCCTGGTCCCAAACCAGGTGCGCTGACCAGACTGCGCTACGCCCCGACATTTAAAAAAACCTATTGGTCTTTTTAAGGCTGAAATTCTAGCCAAAATCCAGCCTTTTGTCAAGGAAATTTTTTTAAGCCTTTGGTTGGAACTCGATAAGTCCTTCCGTTGGTGAGCTAGCCGTTGCAAAAGGCTTCTTTGCAATACGTCCTGCAAGGAAACTTGAACGTCCTGCCAGTACGGCGTATTTCATTGCTTCTGCCATCAGGATAGGATTTTTAGCTTGCGCAATAGCAGTATTTGTAAGAACACCATCCGCGCCTATTTCCATTGCAATTGCAGCATCACTGGCACAACCAATACCTGCATCAACGATGACTGGAATCTTAACAGCCTCTTTGATAAAAAGGACATTGTAACGGTTTTGGATACCAAGACCACTACCAATAGGAGATGCTAAAGGCATTACTGCCGCACTACCCGCATTTTCTAAGCGTTTCGCCATGATAGGGTCGTCATTGGTGTACGTCATGATCGTGAAGCCATCTTTGGCTAAAACCTCACACGCTTTAAGCGTTTCCATCACGTCAGGGTAGAGTGTTTTTGCCGTATCGCCGATGACTTCAAGTTTAATCAGATCAAGACCTGTTGCTTCTCTAACCATACGAAAAAGTGTAATGGCATCTTCTGCGGTGGTACATCCAGCAGAGTTTGGAAGCAGTTTGATGTCTGTGCCCTTGAAATAGTCCATCAGATTTTCTTCATTAGGATTGGTAATATTAACACGACGCACAGCAACCGTGATGAGTTTAGAACCACTTGCGAGCGTTGCGTCTTTGGTCGTTTGAAAATCGGGGTATTTACCGCTTCCTACGATCAAACGGCTTGCAAATTCGATATTTCCTACTTTGAGGGTGTCATTCATTTTTAGTTCCTATTGAGTAAATTTTTCACGGTTTCGGGAAGGAGTTCGTGCTCAAGTGCGTGAATTTTGGCTTCAAATGTTTCCAAACTCATACCTTCAACTTTCTCGAAACAGCGTTGCGCGATGATCTCACCGCCATCAAGCTCTTCGCTGACGTAGTGAACACTGATACCAGCGACTTTCATCGGTGAATCAAAGCTCTCTTTTATAGCATTGCCTCCCTTAAAAAGCGGAAGGAGTGAGGGATGTAAATTGATCGCTTTAACATGCTCTGTAAAATAAGGGGTGAGAAAACGCATAAAGCCAGCCAGCACGGTTAGCTCAGCACCGCTTTTTAAAATAGCTTCCACAAGGGCTTCATCAAAGGCTTCACGGCTTGCGTAAAGCGTGTGATCGATAATGAGAGGCTCAATGCCATAGCTTCGTGATTTTTCGATTCCTGCGGCGTTGGGGCGGTTGCAAATGGTGGTTGCAACTTCGATTTTGCAGTGTTCAAAGACTTGGTTGTGAAGAGCTTCAAGTAATTTTTCTAAATTACTCCCTTCTCCACTGAATAAAATAGCAATTTTCTTTATAACCATTTAAGACCTTTACAAATATCAATCGGGGTGAGCGCAAAATTATTACATGTAAACTTTCGTGAGACGAGGGCATGAGCAAGTGAACCGCTGATGGCCGCGTCTTTTGGGGTGTATCCTTGCGCGATGAGGGCACCTATCATGCCAGAGAGGACATCACCACTGCCACCTTTGGCTAAAGCTTGTGTGCCATACGTGTTGATGAAAAGCTCGCCGTTGTGTGCGATGATGGTGTTAGCCCCTTTAAGCACGAGTACCACATGCGGAAAAGCAAGGCTAAAGCGTTTGGCGTATTTAAAGCGGTTAGCTTGGATCATTTCGACGCTGATTTTCTCTTTACATGTAAGCTCTAAAATCGCGCTAAATTCTTTGGGATGTGGGGTTAGCACAACCGATTTTTTGGATGCAATAATCTCTCCCATCAGCGGATGATAGGATAAGGAAGCATCGATCACCAGCGGCACATCATTGGAAAGCAAAAGTGTTTTAAGTACTGCTTCATCAAAAGGCATTTCAAGCCCCATGCCTGCCACGATAACATTGGCGTTTTTAGGCAGCGTTTCACTGTTCATAAGATAGATGGGCAATTTTTTGGGCTTTTCACCGATGAGTGTGACGAGTCCTGCCCCAAAATGAAACGCTCCCATGCCAGCCAGTCGTGCTGCTCCCTCTTTGGAGCCTTGTATAATCGCAACATGTCCAAAGGTGCCTTTATTGGCGTTTTTTTTGATGCGAAGCGGTAGTACAAGATCGCTTTTGCGAAGCAAAAAATTGGGGCTAGGTGTTTCATAGTGACTTCGAGCAATGCCAAGATTGGCGACCTTAATATCGCCGATGGCATCTTTAACGGTGTCGTTTAAAAGACCCAGTTTTAAAGCACCCATTGTCACCGTTTCATTGGCGTGGAAGATGACAGAGCTCAGTGTTAAATCGCTCAGAATGCCGCTGGGAATGTCGCAGGCAATCTTATAGCCTTTTCGTGCATTGAGCGTTTCAAGCAGTTTACATGTAAAGTCATCTAACGCGCGGTTCAGCCCTGCACCAAAGAGTGCATCGACGTAAACATCGGCATCAATAAGCTCATCGACGATGACAACACCCACTTTTTTCGCGCGCTCAAGTTGCACTTTTGCAAGCTCAGATTTGAGTTCAAAAGGAAGGTAAAGACTAACAGTGTACGCACCATGAAGCAGACGTGCGGCGACAATGCCATCGGCTCCGTTATTTCCCATACCACACACAAAGAGCGCACTCTTTTTACATGTAAGCTTTTTTTTCACAGCGCGTGCAAGTGCAAGTCCTGCATGCTCCATCAAGATTTCAGGGGTCAATCCAAAGGTTTGATAACAACGTTCATCTAAATGATTGGTTTCTTTATAGACGTACTGCATCGGTTTCTCCTAACGCTTACGGAAGCTCAGGGCTTCTAAAAGATGCTCTTGCAAGATCAACTCACTCTGCGCCAAATCGGCAATGGAGCGTGCGATACGAAGCACTTTATGAATGCTTCTTTGACTCAGCCCCAAACGGCTTTGTGCCATCTCTAAGCTCTCACTGGCTTTGGCTTCAAGGGTGCAAAATCGTATGGTATTGGACTCATCCAATTTGCCATTAAGCTCATTTTGTCCACGCTTTTTTTGCATCACAAAGGCTTTTAAGACCTGCTCAAACATTTGAGATGAGCTGAGTCCTTGCTCTTTTGAACTCTCTTCGCTCATCTGAATGTACAGGTCGATTCTGTCCATAATTGGCTCGGAGATGCGGTTTTTGTACCGGTTAATTTCCACTTCACTGCAACGGCACTCATGCGTTTGGCTGAAGAGATTACCGCAAGGACAAGGATTTTGGGCAGCAGCAAAGAGAAATTTAGTCGCGTAGCTCACTTTCGTATTGACCCGTGAGATCAAAACGCGATGATCTTCCAAAGGCTCTCTAAGGCTCTCTAAAACGGTCTTAGAAAAGTTGGGAAATTCGTCAAAAAACAAAATACCATTGTGGGCGAGGGCGATTTCACCCGCACGACTTTGAGAGCTTCCCCCACCAAAGATTGAGGGGCGCGAAGACGTATGGTGCGGGGAGCGAAAAGGCCTTAAAGGGCTTAGTTCAACGTCCTCTTCTTGGAGTGATTGATACGCATTGGATTCGAGTATTTCTTCAATGCTTTGAGGGGGTAAAATGTAGCGAAGGCGTTTAATGCTCATGCTTTTACCACACCCTGGGCTTCCTTCCATCAAAAGGTTGTGCATGCCAGCTGCTGCGATCACCATCGCACGTTTGGCGCGGTGTTGACCTAAAACATCGCTAAAATCGAGGGGAAACTGCATGGCGTAAAAATAACGTTTTGATTCAATGTCTAAGTGATTTTCGCAAAAACTTTGGTGAGGCATTGGCGCTTCTGTCTCAAAGCGCTTTTCTTTAAAAAAAAGTAGCGCTTCTTTCAGTGTTTCAACCCCAAAAACCTCAAGATTGGGGATTTGTTGTACTTTTGAGAGAAGATCACTTGGGATTAAAACACGAAGGTTTGGTGTAGATGCCGCCAAAGAGAGAATAATAGGAAACATAGAGTTAGTTTTCTTAATTTTACCATCAAGCCCTAGCTCACCAAAGATGAAAAAATCTTTACATGTAAAGCGTTCTTTTTGAATGGCAATAAGAAGAGCCGTAACCAAATCAAAATGGCTTCCCTCTTTTTTAAGATCGGAAGGGGAGAGATTAATCGTGATTTTTTGAGCAGGAAATTGAAAATCGATGCTCGAAAGAGCTGATTTGATGCGTTCACGTGACTCTTGGATAGAAATATCGGTGAGTCCAACAATATTAAATCCAGGAAGTGCCCGCACCAAAGTTGATTCTACATCGACTTCATGGGCTTTATTACCGTATAATGTTGCACATTTTGCGTGTTTAACTTTGGATAGAGCAACTGCTTCTTCCACAGTTATTTACCTGCTTTTTGCTTTTTTTTCCACTCTTTGTCAAATTTTTTACGTTTTAAGTAAGAGAGTTTTTCGATAAAAAGGCGACCTTTGAGGTGATCCATCTCATGCTGAACAGCAATAGCCATAAGATCTGTAAATTCTGCTTCACATCGGTTACCATGTCGATCATGGTAGGCTATTTTAATATGCTCTGCACGTTCAATTTCATCGTAATAACCAGGCACACTCAAACAACCTTCTTGGTAGATCGTGCTACCATCTTTTTCCAGGATGACAGGGTTGATAATTTCATAGAGATTTTCTCTCTTTTGCACGCCTTCTTCATCGACAAGATTAATCACCAACACGTTCAATGGTACGGCTACTTGAATAGCAGCAAGTCCAATACCTTCTTTAATGACCATTGTGTCATACATGTCATCTAAAAGTGCATGGAGTTGTGCATCAAAGTGTACGACGTCTTTTGAAGACTCTCGTAAAAGCTTATTGGGATAAACTAATACATCTAAAATCATTGTTCCTCGCTTGGAATAGATGGCACACAAACAATATAAGGGACGAGCCTTTTTCCTGTATGTGGTAACTCTTCAAGGGTTGTAGCAATAAATTCTTCGGCATTATGATCTGTGTCGAGCGCAACAATGGAGAGTTCAATATCGGTCTCTACCTCTCCTGTCCCTACAAAAAAGCTAGTTTGATACACCAACTCACTGATACGATCGCATGCTTTTTTAGCACCAATAATGTCTGTATGTTTTAAGATCATTGCAAAAATTCCATCGCCAAAATGAGCAACAATATCACTTCTTCGAGATGTTTTGAGCAGTAACTTTGCGATATTGCGTACAACAGTATCTTTATCTTTTTTGTTAATGACTTTTTCCAATGAGCTCTCTTTAACACGCGCAAGCACTAAAGAACTCGAATGGGCATAATTTTTAATCAACTTAATTTCATCTTGAAGTGTTTTTAGAAGATAGCGTCTATTATAAACGCCATACTTCACGTCAAAAATAGATTGGTTATCAACTTCTTGCAAAATAGTTGTTGTTTTTTGATAATAATCTTTTAAAAGATCAATTTGTTTGGTGGTTAAACCAAACATTTTATTAAGGTCTTCACTCAACGAAGAGATGATATTTTGAATGGAAAGCGGATTAGCATTGGACTCCAGCTGTGAAGCTCTTTTCTTAATGATCTCTTGCATAACGTTAAGGTTTCGATAGACAGTTGAGACGACTTGCATAATGTTCTTAATTTGCGAAAATCCCTCTTTGACTTCTCGTTCAATGCGTGCATGATTTTCATCATTATTGGTACTTTCTAATTCCAAAAAGTCATTAATACGTTTCTTAAAGGCCGCAGGCTTACTTTCTAAAAGCTTGTCGAAATAGATCTGAAAATTAGTAGGTGTTGGAGGGATACTTTCATCTCCCAACACCTTTAAAACTAACGCGGCAAATTTTTCAAGCTCAACATTGGAAGCTTGCGTTACAATAGGCTCTTTGAGAGGTGATGGAGGTGGAGCTGGTTCGACGACATCATCTTTCGCATCGATACTATAAACTCCTGTTTTCCCTTTTTCTTTATTAAAACGAACCATTGCTTGCCTTCTTTGATAGGTTATTTAAAACTTTTATCCAATACTTTATCAATCAAACCGTATTCACATGACTCACCAGCGCTCATGAAAAAGTCTCTCTCTGTATCTTTAATGATTTTAGGGAGTTTTTGTGAACAGTTTTTTGCCAAAATTTCATTCAAGACTTGTTTCATTCTTAAAATCTCTTTAGCCTGAATTTCAATATCTGTTGCCTGCCCTTGAGCACCCCCCAGTGGTTGGTGAATCATAATACGTGCATTAGGAAGCGCATAACGCTTACCTTTAGCTCCAGAACTGAGTAAAAAGGCTCCCATGGATGCTGCTTGACCAATACAAATCGTGCTAATGTCTGGTCTAACATAATTCATCGTGTCATAGATGCTAAAACCGCTCGTAATAACGCCACCTGGGGAGTTGATATAAAGATAGATATCTTTTTCAGGGTCTTCTGCTTCAAGGAACAAAAGTTGAGCTACGATTGAAGAAGCAACAACATCATTAATCTCACCGCTGAGCATAATAATACGATCTTTTAAAAGGCGAGAGTAGATATCGTAACTTCTCTCACCGCGACCCGTTTTTTCTATAACGACAGGAACATAGTAGCTCATTATTTACCTTTTGTAAAAAGCTTTGTGAAGAGTCTCTCTTCAATAATAGACATTTTAATCGCTGGAAGAACACCTTGTTTCTCATAATATTCTAAGTATTCTTTTGGATTTGCACCTTGTTGCATTGCTTCAAAGTAGATCATTTGAAGCACTTCTTGATCACTCACATTGATACTTTCTTGCTTTGCTAACTCATCAACAATAAAAGTGAGTTTAACACTTTTTTCTGACTCTGCTCTAAACTCTTCTCTTTTTTCTTTAATTTTTTCTGGGTTAGTAGAATATTCTTTAATTTCATCTTCACTGAGTTTACCAAAAACGCTTCTCATTTGTAGGTCAATCTCTTGATCAACAATATTCTCAGGAAGGTCGAATGTGATTTTCTCTAAAACATTTTCAACAAACTTAGGTTTAACATCTTCATTGAAAAGTTTTGCTAATTTCTCATTGCGGATTTCATCTTCGATTTGACCTTCTAGTGTTTCAAGTGTTGGATTTTCAACACCTGGAAGCAATTTTTTGATCATCTCTTCATTTGGAGTTTCAGGAATATCTTTGACTTTAATCTCTTTAACGGTGACTTTAAATACCGTTGGTTTCCCTGCAAGGTCTTTATTGCCGTATGTTTCTGGGAATGTTACTTCGATATCTTTGCTTTTACTGCTGACTTTGAGTCCGATAATGCCATCTTCAAAACCAGGGATAAATGAACCACTTCCAATTTCAAGTGTATATCCTTCTGCTTTGCCACCTTCAAATGCGACGCCATCGATAAAGCCTTCAAAATCAATCACAACAAAATCACCTGATTTAACAGCACGTTTTTCTTCGACCGTTTTAAGCTCTGCAACAAGAGCTAATGTTTTATCCAATCGCTCACTAATCTCTTTTTTGGTTACTTTTGGAGTTTTGTACTCAGGCACACACTCTTTGTATCCTTCAACAACAATCGTTGGTTTAAATGAAAGTTTCATAACAAGCTCTAGCCCGCCATCTTTCTCTTCAAATTTTGAGAAACTTGGCTCGCCAACGACAAGGTCAGCTTTGATGTCAAGCTCAGTCAATGCTTTGGTGAAAAGCTCTCTCAGTGCTTCTGTTTGTGCATCTTCTTTGAGTTGTTTGCCGTAGCGTGCTTTAACGATATGTGCAGGAACTTTTCCTTTTCTAAAACCATCAACTTTCATATTTGAAGCCGCAGATGCAATCATCTTTTCTTCTTTTTTTTGTAATAGCGCGGGTGAAATGGTTGCCTCAACTGCAGCATTAGCACTATTTGTACGGTTAACTTTAATTTGCATAAAATCCCTTTTCGATATAAAATTTTGCTCAAATATAGCAAAAATTTGCTTTTAAGTCGCTTTTTATCCATTAAAAAGCAAAATGGAGATAAAATATCTCGTCTTAATTTTAACAGAAGTGAATCAAAATGCAACGAAGAGAAGAGTTTGAACAAGCCGTCAAAACGATGCTTGAAATTATTGGGGAAAATACCCAGCGTGAGGGACTTTTAAAAACACCAGAGCGTGTGTTTAAAGCGTATGAATATATGACGCAAGGTTATGCCCAAAGCCCAAATGAAGTTCTCGGCGAAGCACTTTTTAAGAGCGACAATAATCAAATGGTATTGATTAAAGATATAGAGTTTTATTCGATGTGTGAACATCACCTTTTACCGATTATTGGACGAGCTCATGTTGCCTACATTCCCGATGGAAAAGTTGTTGGACTTTCTAAAATCCCTCGTATGGTGGATATTTTTGCACGCCGTCTTCAAATTCAAGAACAACTGACCGAACAAATTGCTAAAGCGATCGATGATGTGATTGCTCCCAAAGGGGTAGGTGTCGTTATTCAAGCGCGCCATATGTGTATGGAGATGCGAGGCGTTGAAAAAACACACTCCAACACTACAACCTCCGCACTTCGTGGACTCTTTCTTAAAGCAGACACGAGAAAAGAGTTTTTTGATATTATTAACGCACCACAGGCTAATCGTTACTAATGCCATTAGCTCGCCTTAAAGAAAAACTTCACGGCAAAAGCCTCTCTCCCATGTTTGGCACGATCACCAAAATTAGCTCCACGACCATTGAGGCGTGCGGACTTAGACCGAGTATTGGTGACATTGTTAAAATTGCCTCCTTAGATGGTAAAAAAAGTGAGCTTGGAATGGTCACTGAAGTCGATCGAAACTCCTTTTTTATCTCACCTTTTGGTTTTATTGAAGGGTTTAAAACAGGCGATAAAGTGTTTATTAGCGAGCAAGGCATGATGATCCCCGTAGGAGAAGAGTTACTTGGACGCGTGGTTGACCCTTTTATTCGCCCAAAAGACGGCAAAGGAACAATAGGTGCAAAGTCTATGGCACCTATTATGAAAGCTCCATTGGATCCTATGAAAAGAGGGTTAATTAATGAGCCGTTTCGTGTGGGGGTGAAAACCATTGATGGTCTTTTGACGTGTGGCAAGGGTCAGAAAATGGGTATTTTTGCAGGAAGTGGTGTGGGTAAGTCCACACTCATGGGTATGATCGTTCGTGGTGCGGAAGCCTCCATTAAAGTGGTGGCACTCATAGGGGAACGTGGACGTGAGGTTCCTGAGTTTATTGAAAAAAACTTGGGGGGCAATCTTGAAAATACCGTAATCGTTGTTGCCACCAGTGATGATTCTCCTTTGATGCGAAAATATGGTGCATTTAGTGCGATGAGCATTGCCGAGTATTTCAAAAATCAAGGCAGAGATGTTTTGTTTATGATGGATTCTGTGACACGGTTTGCGATGGCACAGCGTGAAATTGGTCTTGCTTTAGGTGAACCTCCAACGTCTAAAGGGTATCCACCATCTGTTTTGGCACTTTTGCCACAACTCATGGAGCGAGCGGGAAAAGAAGAGGGGAAAGGTTCGATTACGGCGTTCTTTACCGTATTGGTTGAGGGTGATGACCTCAGTGATCCAATTGCGGATCAATCCAGAAGTATTTTGGATGGGCATATTGTGCTCAGTCGCGAATTGACAGATTATGGTATTTACCCGCCGATTAGCATTCAAAACAGTGCATCAAGGGTTATGGGTGATGTCATTGATGGCGAGCATAAAAAAGCAGCAATGCGTTTTAAACGGCTTAATTCCATTTTAAAAGAGAACGAAGTTCTCATTCGTATCGGTGCATACGAAAAAGGGAACGATAAAGAGTTAGATATGGCAATTAATAAAAAAGAGAAAATGAATGGCTTTTTGCAACAAGCTCCAGAAGAGGTTTTTGAGTTTGAAGCAACGGTTGCTGAGTTAAAACAGATCATTGCCTAAATTTCTTTAGTATTTTTTAATATAGAAAGTAATAGTATTCAAAAATTAATTAGGATAAACTTTATCCTATATAGAAATGGAGAGAGAAGACAATGAGAGTCTATTTAGATAATAACGCGACAACCATAGTTGATCCTAAAGTTTTTGCAGAGATGGTTCCTTATTTTTGCCAGATGTATGGTAACCCAAATTCTTTGCACCAATTTGGTAGTGAGAGTCATCCTGCACTTCGCAAAGCGATGGATCAGCTTTATGCGGGCATTAATGCAAGTGACGATGATGATATCGTCGTGACATCCTGTGCCACTGAAAGCAATAACTGGGTGATTAAAAGTATCTATAACGACTATATTTTGAATGGTGATAAAGACCATATCATTACCAGCGAAGTCGAACATCCCGCTGTGGGCGCTTCCTGTAAATTTTTAGAAACGCTTGGTGTTAAAGTCACCTATTTACCTGTTGATACCAATGGTGTTATCAATGTGGAAGACCTTAAAAATGCTATTACTGATAAAACAGCACTTGTTTCTATTATGTGGGCAAACAATGAAACTGGTATGATTTTCCCGATTGAAGAGATTGGTGCGATTTGTAAAGAAAGAGGTGTACTTTTTCATACCGATGCTGTTCAAGCCGTTGGTAAAATTCCTGTGGATGTGAAAAAAGCCAATGTTGATTTTCTAAGTTTTTCTGCACATAAATTCCACGGACCTAAAGGTATTGGTGGGCTTTATATTCGAGGGGGACAACAACTGACTCCTTTCTTTCATGGTGGAGAGCACATGGGCGGGCGTCGTAGTGGTACGCTCAATGTTCCAAGCATCGTAGGCATGGGAAAAGCGATGGAACTTGCTGTTGAAAGCCTTGATTTTGAAAAAAATAATGTCCGACGCCTTCGCGATAAACTTGAAGATGCTATTGCGCTTATACCCGAAACGTTAGTGATTGGTACTAAAGAGCAAAGAGTTCCTAATACCATTTTGGTTAGCGTCAAAGGTATTGAAGGTGAAGCGATGTTATGGGATTTAAATAAAAGTGGCATTGCTGCTAGTACAGGAAGTGCATGTGCAAGTGAAGCCTTAGAGTCTAATCCTGTTATGGAAGCTATTGGAGCAGAGGCTGATTTGGCTCATACGGCATTAAGACTCTCTCTTTCACGTTTTACAACGGAGGAAGAGATAGACTATACAATAGAAGTTTTAAACAATGCAGTAACACGCCTTCGTGCTATTTCAAGCACATATGCATACGCGCCATCATGGCACGTTAGTAAATTATAATTCAATAACGATAGAGGATAAAAAAATGGCAAAAAATAGTTTGATTGGCGGCTCCATTTGGGAGGAATACAGCCAAAAAGTACAAGATTTGATGAACCATCCACAAAATATGGGTGAGTTGACCGAAGAAGATGCAAAAAATATGGGTGGTAAGCTCATCATTGCTGATTTTGGTGCAGAGAGTTGTGGCGATGCCGTAAGACTTTACTGGATCGTTGATGAAGCAACCGAAATTATCAAGGCAGCTAAATTTAAAAGCTTTGGCTGTGGTACTGCGATCGCAAGCTCAGACACCATGGCAGAACTCTGTATCGGTAAAACGGTTTCTGAAGCGGTTAAAATTACCAATATTGATGTTGAACATGCAATGCGTGATACCCCTGATGTTCCTGCGGTTCCACCTCAAAAAATGCACTGCTCCGTTATGGCATACGATGTTATCAAAGCAGCAGCAGCTTCGTATAAAGGCGTAGATGCCGCTTCATTTGAAGATGACATCATTGTGTGTGAATGTGCACGTGTGAGCCTTGGAACGATCAAAGAAGTGATTAAAATCAATGACCTTAAAACCGTTGAAGAGATCACCAACTACACCAAAGCAGGCGCGTTTTGTAAATCGTGTATCAAACCAGGCGGCCATGAGGCAAGAGAGCATTATTTGGTTGATATTTTAAGAGACACCAGAGCGGAGATGGAACATGACCATCTATTGGCTATCTCTAACTCCAAAATCGAAGGTAGCAATACGGTCGACTTTGATGATCTGACCATCGTTAAAAAATTCCAAGCGATTGAATCCATCATTGATGAAAACATTCGTCCAATGCTCGTTATGGATGGTGGTAACCTTGAAATCCTCGACATTAAAGAGGGTGATGGTGGCATCAGTGATGTTTATATTCGTTATCTTGGCGCATGTAGTGGCTGTGCAAGTAGCTCTACAGGTACGCTTTTTGCGATCGAAGCTGTCTTACAAGAGAAATTAAGTAAAAATATACGAATATTACCTGTCTGAAAAGACTTCAAAGAAGAGTCCCCCACTCTTCTTTGAAATTCTTACATGTAATAAGGAAAAGATGTGGCAAAAGTCGAATTTTTAGGACCTCTTGGTCGCCCCAGTATTGAAGTGGATATCTCAAATCTCAGTGAACTTAAAACCTTTTTTAAAGACGATAAAGAACTTCAAGATTGGCTTGCCATCTGTGCAGTTGCGCTAAACGATACGCTCGTTTGTGACCTCAATATCCCCCTCTCCAAAGACGACAAAATCTCACTTCTCCCTCCTGTTTGCGGAGGTTGATCTATGTTAGAACTTCACAATGGCCCTTTACATGTAAACACGATTTTGGCCGAGTGGTATACCAAAATCAGTGATAAAAACTATGGAGCGTTCATTCCTTTTGTGGGAATCGTTCGCGATGAAGATGGTATCGAGGGATTGAGTTTTGATATTTACGAACCCATCTTAAACAGTTGGTTTAACGCGTGGCAGGAAAAAGCTAAAGTGCAAAATGCCTACCTTCTTATGGCACACTCGCGTGGTGATGTTCCTAACCATACTTCCAGTTATATCGCAGCGGTTGTTTCCCCTAAACGAAAGGTAGCTCTTAAGATGATCAATGATTTTGTCGAAGATTTTAAAGCCAATGCTCCGATTTGGAAGTATGATTTGGTGGATGGAAAGCGTGTGTATGCCAAAGAGCGTTCCCATGTGCTCAGTGGAGCAGGTCTCTTAAAGGCGGATGCATGAGTCACTCATTTCCTCCTTTTGATGAGACGCTTAAGGCGCTTGAAAATTCTATTCAAACCGAAATTGGCATTGAAAATATTTTTATAGGCGATGCTCTGGGTCGTTTTCTTGCCGTTGATATCGTAGCTCCTGAAAACAATCCAACCCATGCCACTTCTTCGATGGATGGGTATGCCATCCGTTTTAGCGACCAACAACTAGGCTCTCTTATTATTAGTGATTTCATACCTGCGGGGACTGAAACGCATGGTATCGTACACAAAGGGGAATGTGTCAAAACCTTTACAGGTACGTTGATGAGCGAAGGCAGTGATACACTTATTCCCATCGAAAATGTGGACGTAAAAGAGGGTAAGATTCACATTACCTCCGCTGTTTCCAAAGGCTTTGCGGTTCGTCCTGTGGGAGAGAACTATAAAGCGGGTGAGGTGCTCATCAAAAAAGGCACGAAGATCGGTTTTGCGGAGATTGGTGTGATGGCAGAAGTGGGTATGGTTCAAGTTGAGGTCTTTATGAAGCCTCGCATTGCCATTCTTTCCACGGGCAATGAAATCTTGGACTTTGGCGAGCCTAAAACTTCTTATGCACAGATTCGCAGTTCAAACCACGTCACGGTTGAGAGCATCTTGCGCCAACTCGGCTGCGAAACCATGCGTTTTAAGCTCATTAAAGATGATCGTGATGTCATTGAGCAACAACTTCGTCAAGCCCTGATGTGGAGTGACATCGTCATTACCACAGGTGGTGGAAGTGTTGGGGATTTTGACTACTTGCAGAGCATTCTTACCGATATGAAAATCGAAAACATCATTGATGGGTCGTACATGAAACCAGGTCGTCACATTCGTGTCGTCAAAACCGGTCACAAGTACATCTACGCGCTCCCAGGCTTTCCGTACAGCGCATCAGTCTGTACCTTTTTGTTCATCGCTCCCTTGCTTCGCAAACTGCGTGCACAAACCTTTGCCTTACCAACGATTAAAGCCTTTATGGGCGAACTCTATAAAAAGCGCTCCAAATTTGTGGAATTTACCGCTTGTAATCTTCGCTTTACTGAGGGTCAGCTCATCGTTGACTTGCACGGTAAAAAAGAAGGCAGTAGCGCCATTCTCAACAATCTTTTAGACAATCCCGTTCTTCTTCGTGTCGAAAAAGATGTTCAAAAAATTGAAAAAGGTGAGATGGTTGACGTGGTATTGCTAGACTTGTAAGAGTCTGGCAATACCCAAAAAACTTCGTTTTAGTCTTTACATGTAAAGAGATAACTTCTACGTTCTGAAAGGTTTTTATGAATAATACCCTCTTTGACAAAACCATCACCTGCCCTTATTGTTGGGAGAGTTTTTCGATTTATATTGAACCTAGTAGCGAAGTAGGGGAGAGTTATATTGAAGACTGTTATGTCTGCTGTCGTCCCATTGAAATTTACGTCGCATCGAAGAGTGATGATTTTATAGAGATTCGAGTTAGCCGTATCGAAGGCAATGAGTTTTAAGCAAAAGCCTTTACATGTAAACGTTAAAAGCCAAGCCTTTTTATCTTTGGAGATACATCATGAAACGATTTTTTTATCCACTGCTGATTTTAATTCTAGGCTGTGCGTCTCTTTTTGCGCAACAAACATTCACCGATAAGGCCAATACAACACATACGGATATTCCCGATTCTATTAACCGTATCGCCGATGCATGGCCTGCGCATAATGCGATTGTCACGATGCTAGGAGCTGGCGATAAAATCGTAGCAACCATCGTCACAGAGCAGATGTGCCCATGGCTTTACAAGATCAATCCACACATGCGTCAAGCAGCCGTTGTTTTTAGTAACAATACCGTTGCGATGAGCTCCATCGAAGAGTTGTTAAAAGCCAAACCAGATGTTGTCTTTACCTTTGTGGGCAATAAAAATATCGGGGTCTTTCGAAACCTTGGCGTGCCGATTATCGAGCTTTCGCTTGTGGATTTTCCTTCTTTAAAAGAGTGTGTTTTGATGACGGGCAAAATTTTGGGTAAAGCTGCACAAGCAAAAGCGGAAGCGTATGCACTCTATTTAGATCAAGTCACACAAAAGATTGATGAGAGGCTCAAAGATGTTCCCGCTCAGCAACGACCCAAAGTGTTGCATATGAGCAATATTAGCACCTCGTTTGTGGTGGATGGTTCAGGTTCAATGATGGACTCTTGGATTCGACTCGCTGGAGGTATTAACGTCGCCAGTGAACTTCAAGGCCCCAGTAAAACTGTCTCAGCCGAGCAAATCATCGCATGGAATCCCGATATTGTCATCATCGGCTCTACCTCTAGTGAGATTCAAGCAAGCGATTTTCTCAACAACCCAATGTTCAAAAATATTTCCGCAACCCAAGCCAAACGAGTCTACATTAATCCCAAAGGGATGTTCTTTTGGGACAGATACAGCGCCGAAGCGATTTTGCAAGTCCAATGGGCAGCACAGATTTTTTACCCTGATAAATTTAAAGAGTTTGACATTGAGCAAGAGACTATTGCTTTTTACACACGCTTTTTTGACTATCCGTTGAGTAAAGAAGAGGCAAAAATGATTCTAAAAGGGATTCCCCCTAAAAAATAAAATGGGTTTATGAAGTAAGGTTTTATTTTACATGTAAAGCTTTAAAATCTCTTTATATCTCTTGCCAAAACCTATAATATCATGGCGTTCCACTAAACTCTTTTGCATGTAAGATGCTTTAATGGAACACCGAATTTTAAGCTAATCGTATCAAAATAGCCCTATCCAACTCCAATAGGTATAAACCATAACCGTACAAAATACCGCACCAAAGAGACTCATAATCGCACCGACTTTAATCAATTCGCTTGAGGTGATCTCTTCCGTTGCAAGACCGATGATATTCGGGAGATTGGAGACGGGGAGTAGGTATTGGTGAAGCATATTCATACTGACTAAAATGACAAATGCCGTGACTTGCATGCCAGCATTAGCGGGAAGCGCTGCAACCGCAATGGCATGAGCAATAACCACAGGCGTCAATGCGGTTGTTTTAGGCCCCGCACCTGTGAATAAAACTTGAAGGGCAAGCATCAGCCAGATGAAAATGACGACTTGTAGTTTGACATCGAGACTGAGTAACGGATGAAAAAATGTACTCGCAAGCCATGTGGCGGCACCTGTTTTAACCAGCAATGAACCCATAGACAGACCCGCGCCATACACAATAAAAACATTCCAAGGGACTTTTTTCTCAGCTTCTTTCCATGTCATGACTTGTGTTGGAACAGGGGCTATCATCGCAGCAACGGCAAGTAAGGCAACAAGTGTGGTATCAAGTCCGTGCAGTTTATCGGTCGCCCATAAAAGAAGTGTCATGATAAAAATGACAAACGTATAAATCTCTTTTGAACTCATTTTCCCCATGTCGCTTAATTGTTGATTCATCACATCGCGACCAGCGGATATATCTTCAATATCGGGTGGAAACATTTTAATGATGATATAGGTTGCAATCAAGCCCATGAGTAAAGCGGGTGGCATGCCGATTTTAAACCACTCCATCCAGCTGACATCAACGCCTGTTGCATTTTTGATAAGGCTAACGGAAATGGGGTTCGCAGCATGGGAGGTCATAATGCCCATGCAGTACATCGTTCCTGCAATAGTGACAATATAAATCAACCCTTTTACGAGGGTACTTTGCCCTTTTTCTGCACCAAATGCCAAACCCATCGAGGTGATAATCGGCAAAACCAAAAGGGTTTTTGCTGCAAGAGAAGGAATAAAAAAGGTCATAATCAGCGTCACTAAGGAGATTGCCCAATACAAATTGATAGCCGATTTTCCAATCTTACTCACGATGATAAGAGCAAGTCTTTTAGAAAGTCCTGTGTCACCCATACACGCCGCCATAATCATACCTAAAACAACAATCCAAACGCCCGTAGAAGAATAGCCGATCAGTGCTTCTCCAATTTTCCCTGCCCCAAAAAGCACTAAAAAAGCAATGATTAAAAAACCGCTCTGTGCATCATCTAGGGCTTGCGAAATCCAGACGATGATAGCAAAGATACCAACACCAAGCGCGACTTTCCCTTTAAAATTTAATCCCGGCATCTCAGGTGTGAGATAAATCATGGAAAGCATAGCGACTAACGCCAAAACAATAAAAATCATCTTCTTCGTATTAAACATATAACCTCCTGGTATACACTTTAGATGTCAGATGAAAGAAATAAAAAAACTACTTATAGTAAAGATTAAAAATATTAAATTTGGTTCTTGAAGTAGGATAAGATAAGAAACCTTAAATTTTAGGAATGAAAAAAAGTTATATTCTAGGAGACTTTAGGTGAAATTTGTAGATTTTCTAAGGGGAAAAAGATTGGAGCTAAACTTTTAACCTTTGCGGCGCTCTTTTTAAAAATATACGCAATTTTGAGAGGCAAATTCTTTACATGTAAAGAAAAAAGCATCCGTTAAAAGTTTAGGCTTTTTGAGTCGACTTATCTTCTGTAATGATCAAAACGATCATAATGTCGATGAGGTCCGTAATGGTAAAAGCCATGTCCCATAGCATCGTATAAAAGACCATAAAAGAGGACGGTACCTGCCACATCTACGACATCATAAACGGGACCTCTGTCAATGATGCGTTCTCTAATAATAACAGGTCGATCGTACGTGACGACTCTATCTTCAACCATAACAGTCGTTGTTTGTATAGGGGAACCTTCTACGATGACGTGTGAAGAAGGAGGCATAGGTGAAACTCTTTCAACTCTGTAGATAGTTTGGTCTGCTGTGTTGTCATACACAACCGTGCCACTTGGTAAGATATAACCTGCACCAAAAAGTGATGGTGTGATCAACGAAAATATGCCTAGCGTCATAATAAAACTTTTGCTGATGTAAAGGTTGTTTAGTTTTGATTTAGTAGGGTACAACATTGTTGAAGCTCCAAAATTCATATTTTAAAACTATTTGGATCTATTATAAGTCTCTTCAGTTAACGATTTGTAAATTATCGGTACATACGGCATCATTTTGTGCCATCAATCTTCTTTACATGTAAAAACGAAACCTCTTTATGTCTTTTGCCATTAAACGAAAAAATCGTTTGAAGATTGATCTTTTTTCCGCCTTTTAAAACTAAAAACTCTTCATAATCGATCATCCTTAATTCTGTAACAACACCTTTAAGTGTAGTGCTTTGTTCCTTTTCCAGATAGACAATGGTGGAAGGAATTTTACGTTCTATGGCGACCATGAGTTGATCGTAAAATTCGCAGGAGATGGGTGTGTTCATAAGTGACTTCTTTGTGTGTGGATTTACGATGCGATGGCTAAAAAGCCAAGGTAGACAAAAATATACCGAGCGAATTTTGAAAATCCCACGATGATAATAAACTTCCACCACTCATAACGAACAACGCCTGCAACAAACGTGAGTGGATCGCCGATGATGGGAAGCCAAGAAAAGAGCAAGCTCCAAGCACCGTATTTTTCAAAAAGAGACGAGGCTTTTCGGAGGTGTTTTTCGCTCATATAGTTTTTGCGAAGTGCAAAGTCTGTGGCGTATTTTCCAAGCAGATAGTTGACAAATGCGCCTAAGGTATTGCCCAGCGTTGCGATGAGAAGCAAAAAAAAAGGGTTTAAATGAAGGCTAAGAAGATAAACAAAAAGCGCTTCGCTTCCACCCGGTAGTAGCGTGGCAGATGCGAAACTTGTTAGAAAAAGAGAGAGATAACTCACTGATTAGGAAATGACCGCTAAAATCGTCTCTTTGTCAGTGAGGTTGGCATCGTATTTGACGACCAAGATTTTCTCACTTTCGTTGCGATACCACTCAACAATGCCCTTAAGCCCTTTGAGGTGTTCTACACGTGAAATATCAAATTCACCATAAGGCAAGTAGATGTTTTTATTATGGCTTGGATTTTTAAGGCTAGCGATCAAAAAGAGCCAGAGAATACAGATGATGAAGATTACCCACGCAATCTCCATAATGCCAAAGTGTTGCAAGAAATAACCACCAAACACACCACCCACAAATGTTCCACCGTAACCAAACGTATTAAAGACACCCAGAGCCGCACCTTTTTGGTGAACTTTAGCGTATTTGCTTGCCATGGATTGCATGAGCGGTTCATGCATATTAAAGCCGATAAAGAAGATAACCACACCTACGATGAACCATGGAGCTTTGTGCGCATAACCCATCATGACGTAGCTGATCGCAAAAAGGGCTACACCGATCATGAGCATCTCTTTGGCTTTATGTTTTTTCTCTCCTAAAATGGCAGAAGGTCCCATCGCAAGCACACCACAAAGCATTGCAGGCAGATATACCATCCACAGCTCTTTTTTGGCAAAACCGAACTCTTGCACCATGATGATAGGAATGACCATAAAGGCAAGCGTCATCATCCCTTTTTGAAGCATGTTGGTGATGTTCATTTTCATGAGGTTCTTGTCTTTGAGAATATGTCTCAGTTGCGTCTCATCAGCACCATAGTTGTGAATAATTTTGGGAGGGTTAGGCACTTTGGTGTAAAGCACGATCATCGCAAAAACAGAGAGGGCAGCGGTGATAAAAAAGAGCTTATCGACACCGTAATAACCACCAATGACAGAACCTAACATCATGGAAATCGCAAAACTGGCAGCAATACAGCCACCCATAATCGCCATGGCATGTCCGCGTACCTCTTCTTTGACCATGTCGCTGATCATTGCCGTTCCTACAGCGCCAATGGCTGCTGCACCTTGCAAGAAACGACCCATCATCAGTCCATAAATCGTCGTGCTATACGCACACACGAGCGAGCCGACGAGAAAAACAACCAGTCCAATAAAAATAGTAATTTTACGTCCAATTTTGTCTGATAAAATGCCAAAAGGAATTTGCAGAAACATTTGCGTGAGTGCGTATCCACCGATGGTAATACCCACTAAAAATTCGTTTGAGCCTTCGAGATGAAGTGCGTAAACGGAGAGGACGGGAAGGACGATGAAGAGACCTAAGAAACGGAGTGAAATAATAAGGCTAAGGGGAAAAATAGTTTTAAACATGGGTGCAAAAATTCCTCAAGATTAATTAAGGACAATTTTACCCTTGTTAAACTTTGAAAATTCTATAGATTATTTTGGGTGAATTTGGAGCAAGGTTGTTTTATGTTATAATTTTTTGATACATTTTTGAGTCGGATACGCCCGAAATAGCTTATACCAGACTCAACAAGTTAAAAAAATGATGAGATACCTTTAAGGGTAAGCTCTTTTAATGGATTGTGATGCGATATAGTCTCCCCCTTTTGATCTGTCTGCTGTTTGTGTTGAGCGGTTGTGCTCCAAAATCTGCTCCTACGCCTCAAGATGAAGCGTTTGTCACCTCTGTAAAAGCTCAAAATGAACGCTTTAATGCACTCGCTGAGCATGAGAACTTTGATGAACTTCTTTCGCTTTTTCGCCAAAATTGCGCCGCACCGCTGAGCAAAAAAGCGTATCCGAATGTTTGTGAACAAGCGTTACATGTAAAAGATGCCAGAGCCTTTTTTCAAAACTCATTTGAGCTTAAAAAGATTCAGCCTAATGATCAACGCTCGATGCTGACGGGGTATTACGAGCCCTTATTGCATGGCAGTATGAAAAAAAGTGCACGCTTTAAATATCCTGTGTATGCAAAACCCAAAGATTTGGTCGCAATTGTGGGAGAACACGACAAAAAAATGCGTGGACGCTCCGTGAAAGGCAAAATGCTTCCGTACTATACCCGTGCAGAGATTGAAAAGCATAAAATCAATGCCGAAGTGCTCTGTTATGTGGACGATAAAATCGATCTTTTCTTTATGGAAGTGCAAGGTTCTGGCAGGGTTGAATTTGAAGATGGTAAAGTCGTCTTTATAGGCTATGCGGACTCCAATGGGCATCCGTACAAATCACTCGGTCGAGAGATGTTCAATCGTGGCATTTTTACCAACCTCGAAGATATCTCTTTACAGAGTATCAAAGCGTGGCTAGTAGCGCATCCTAACCAAATTGACGCGATGCTCAATACCAATCCAAGCTATGTGTTCTTTCGCAAAATGGAACAACGTGCTACGGGAAGTTTAGGACTGGTTTTAACGCCTGAACGCTCCGTTGCAGTAGATCGCAGTTATATTCCTCTAGGCTCTCTTTTAGCGGTCAAGAGCGAATCGCCTAACTACAAAGTCGATAAATTTGTCTTTGCGCAAGACACGGGTGGTGCCATTAAAGGGCCCAATCGGGCTGATATGTTTATGGGCTATGGCGAGAGGGCACAGTGGATAGCAGGCGAGCTCAAAGCACCGCTGGAAGTCTGGATAATGCAACCGAAGTTTTAAACAAAAAGTAGGTAGAATAAAGCCTTATTTCGTTTTGTGGAGCAGCATTTGAGAATTATTTTAGCCACGTCCAATCAAGGAAAAGTGAAAGAGTTTCAGTCATGGATCAGCGAGTACGAAGTGGTTGCGTACAGTGATGTTATGCCTGCTTTTGAGATCGATGAAACGGGCTTAACCTTTAAAGAAAATGCTCTGATTAAAGCGCGCGCCGTGTATGAAAAACTGGAGCGTAAAGACGACATCGTTTTAAGCGATGACAGCGGCATTAGTGTGCCTTCCTTAGGTGGAATCCCCGGTATTTACAGTGCGCGTTATGCAGGAATTAATGCGAATGCTAAAGAGAATCTTACCAAATTGATTGCGACCTTAAAAGAGAACGGTCTTGCAAAAACACCCGCGTTTTACACGGCAGCGATTGCGCTTGTGTGTGCCAAAGGTGAATTTTGTGTACATGGCTGGATGCACGGTGAAGCTATAGCAGAGGCTCGTGGAAACAATGGTTTTGGCTACGATCCGATGTTTGTTCCCTGCGGATTTGAGCAAACCTTGGGTGAACTGGATGAAAGTGTCAAAAAAGCGTTTTCACACCGAGCCCGCGCGTTGGAGCTCGCGTATATCGTGCTTAAAAGCTTGAAATAAAAACGTAATCAAATCACATTAAAATGTAAATCAGGCTTTTTTGATAATGGCTATGGTGCATAGCTCTTATTAAAGAAGCCTCATAATGAAACCTCAAAGGATAAAAATGGCAACAGTATTAATTATTGGCGCGGGTGGGGTGAGTCGTGTCGTCACCAAAAAATGTGCGATGAACAGCGCGGTATTTTCACACATCGTCTTGGCAAGCAGAACCAAATCAAAGTGCGACCAAATCGCAAACGAGATCAAAGAATCTTTACATGTAAACATTGAAACGGCTGCGATTGATGCGGACGATGTGGATGCGTTGGTGGTTTTAATCGAAAAAGTAAAACCCGCTTTGGTGATGAACATCGCCCTTCCATACCAAGATCTTACCATCATGGATGCGTGCATTAAAACCAAAGTACCTTACCTTGATACCGCAAACTACGAGCATCCAGATCTCGCAAAATTTGAGTACAAAGAACAATGGGCAAGAGATAAAGCGTTTAAAGACGCGGGCATTATGGCACTTTTGGGCAGTGGATTTGATCCGGGTGTGACGAATGTTTTTTGTGCCTATGCACAGCAATACCTTTTCGATGAGATCAACTCTATCGACATCTTAGACTGTAATGCAGGCGATCACGGTTACGCATTTGCGACCAATTTTAATCCCGAAATTAACCTTAGAGAAGTGAGCTCCAAAGGGCGTTACTGGGAAGAGGGCAAGTGGATCGAGACTGAGCCAGTGTCTGTGAAAATGGTGTGGGATTACCCCGAAGTAGGGCCAAAAGACAGTTATTTGCTGTACCATGAAGAGTTAGAGTCTTTGGTTCAAAACATCAAAGGGCTTAAACGTATTCGCTTCTTTATGACGTTTGGTCAAAGCTACCTCACGCACATGAAATGTTTGGAAAACGTCGGTATGCTGCGCATTGATGAAGTGGAAGTCGATGGTGTGAAAATTGTGCCGATTCAACTCTTAAAAGCACTCCTTCCCGACCCAGCAAGTTTAGGACCTAGAACCGTTGGCTTTACCAACATCGGCTGTGTATTTGAAGGACTCAAAGACGGTCAAAAACGAAAAATCTACATCTACAACGTCTGCGATCACCAAGCGTGTTACCGCGAGACAGGTGCGCAAGCGGTCAGTTACACCACAGGCGTGCCTGCGATGATCGGCGCTAAAATGATGTTAGAAGGTAAATGGGCTGGTAAGGGTGTGTTCAATATGGAACAATTCGATGCAAAACCCTTTATGGACGAGCTCAACACCCAAGGGCTTCCTTGGAAAATCATCGAAATGAAACCTGAGGAAACGTTCGAAGTTAAGTAGGTTTCTTGCATAATTGCAAGAAACCTCTGCCTTGTAAAGGCAAGCTTTAGTGCCACAGCGGCTAGCGTAGCTTTTTTAGGCTTTGCCTAAAAAGCGTTATAAAAATATGATGTCTCTTGCTTAAAGCTTTACATGTAAAGTTTTGAGCTCCCTCTTTGACAACTTTACATGTAAAGGATGATCATGTCAAAAAAAGCAAAAATCTTATGGACAACGGATAACAAAGAAACCGCCTTATTAATGGTATGCCTTTATGCGCACAATGCCATTTTAAAGGGCTGGATGGATGAAGTTGAGGTGCTTGTTTGGGGTGCTTCGCAACGTTTAATCACTGAAGATGCAGAAGTAAGAGCCAAAGTGGAAGCGATGATAAACGACGGTGTCAAAGTCGTGGCGTGCCTTAAATGCGCTGACACGATGGACATTACTGCTCCACTACAAACGTGTGGTATTGATGTTTTTTACACGGGCGAGTTGCTTAGTTCGTGGATCAACTCAGGTGAAACCATTCTTAGCGTATGAAAACACAAACTATTCTCATCACAGGGTGCTCTTCGGGCATCGGTTACACCTGTGCACATGGGCTTAAAAAGTTAGGTTACACTGTTTTTGCAACGTGTCGTAAAGATGAAGATGTGAAGCGTTTGCAAGCTGAAGGTTTGAATACTTGTAAACTTGACCTTTGCGATTCAAGCAGTTTACATGTAGCCCTTGCGTGGATGCTTTCACAAACGGGTGGTCGCATTGATATACTCTTTAATAATGCCTCTTTTGGACAACCAGGAGCCGTGGAAGACCTCAAACGAGATGTATTACGAGAACAGTTTGAAACCAATGTTTTTGGAACCGTTGAGCTTACGAATTTAGTGCTTCCTTATATGCGAAAACAAGGGCATGGACGGATTATTTTCAACAGCTCTATTTTAGGATTTGTGGCGATGAGTTACCGAGGTGCATACAACGCTTCAAAATTTGCGATTGAAGGACTAGCCGATACGCTGAGACTGGAACTTCATGGCAGTGGCGTTGACGTTGTTTTGATTGAGCCAGGTCCAATTCGCAGCAATTTTCGTAAAAATGCACTGGCAAAGTTTCTTGCCAACATTGACCAAGAGCGCTCCGCACACAAAGCAATTTATGAAAAAACACTTGGGCGCCTTCAAAAAAATGGTGACAGTGCTTTTACCTTAGGCGCTGAGGCGGTCTTAAAAGTCTTGGTTGAAGCGATGGAGTCTGCAAAACCAAAATTTCGCTACCCCGTTACGTTCCCTACTAAGCTTTTTACCATATTAAAACGCATTTTACCAACATGTATTATGGATTCGATCGCTAGAAAAGCGGGGGAATAAGAAGTCTCAAAAGAGACCTCTTCTCAAGTTCTAAATTTATTCAAAATGGCATTGAGTTTTTCAGTCAATGAGTTAAGATGCTCACTTGCACCCGCGATCTCTTCGACGCTTCTCGTATTTTGGGTTGAGAGTGTGTTGATCTCTTCAATTTTAGAGACGATTTCTTCTATTTTTGCCCCCGTTTTAATATAATCGGTGACGGTTTTGTCGTTCAAGTTGGTCGCAAGGTTCATCATATCAACGGTTATGTTGATTTTTTTACCCACATCTTCCGCAATCACAGAGAGCTCTTGTACCTCTTTAGAGTTTTTATTCATTTGGTCACTGCTATCCATGATGGCTTGAACAATGATATTAATGGTGGCATTGATCTCCACTAGACTTTTTTGAGTACGTTCTGCCAAAGTGCGTACTTCATCAGCAACAACGGCAAAGCCTCTTCCATGTTCCCCTGCGCGCGCAGCTTCGATTGCGGCATTGAGTGCTAAAAGGTTGGTTTGATCGGCGATATCACTAATGACCGTTAGAACATTTTTCACTTGATCGGCGTCGGAACTAAGCTGTTGAATTTTTTGTGCGAGTTCCATCTCCGTGTGGGCGCTGTTTTGAACACGTTCCCCTAACTGTTGGACAAATCCTCGAGCTGTTTTCAGTTCTTGGTTCGCTTTGATGACCTCTTCTTTAGAGGCTTTTGCTTCTTCCACTGACACACTGATCTCTTTTTTAATGATAGTAGACATCTGCGTTGTTTGATTGATGATATTGGTTGAGTCCTCGACACGTTTACCGACTTGCAAGGTTGTGACAGAAAGCTCGTGTGCGATTGAAGCATTTTCGCTGCTGGTATCCTTGGCAAGGGCGATGGTTGCACGCACTTTTTCAATGAAATTGTTGATCTCTTTGGCTGCACCACCAATTTCATCATGGTGTTTGATGTCTAACTGTTTGGTAAGATCGCCATCTCCTTCTGCAAGGTTATGGGCTGTTGCTTGGAGATTGAGCAAAGGTGTTGCAATAAGGCCAGTAATAAGAAAATAAATGGCAAAAATAGCTAAAAGTGCCACAATAGCACCTGATACAATCGTTCCAATCAGCATAGCATTGATGTTGGAGTTGACTTTTTTGTCCTGTGTCGCCGTGTATGCTTCAATGGAGTCTGTGTAAAGACCTGAAACTATAATCCAATCCCACGCTTTAAAATACTTGGCATAGGCAATTTTTGGAGCATCTTGTTTGGTTTTAGGATGTTCAAAATAGTACGGTACAAACGTACCTTCCTCCATATTCTTGGCTACATTTTGAACGATTTCATCACGGTACATATTGCCGTGAGAGTCTTTGATGCCTAGTTTAAACTCTTTGTTTTTTTGCGAAGGATTTGTTGCATGAAAGGCATAGGCATACCCTTTATCTGTTTTTTTGATGGCATAAAAATAACCATCGTCTGCATAGCGGAGTTTTTCTAAAACCTTAATGGCTTCATTTTGGTAGCGTTCCTTAATACTTGACGCATAATCGCCTGTGCCAATCACCAAATCAAGTGGTTCATAGTAAAAGTTGTATGAGAGCTTTGGCTCATCTACTTTGGTGACAGGATGTGGCCAAATAAAACGCGTGACGCCTGTTCCCTCTTTGGCAGCTTTAATAAGATCTTTAATGACGAAGTTTCCTTCTTTATCTTTCATATCCATGAGATTTTTACCGACAAGCGCTTTGTTGATAGGATGTACCACATTAATACCCTCGGTTGAATAGGCATAAAAGTAGCCAATGTCGTTGTTATAGCGATACCCATTGATGAGGCTTAAAAGCATGGTTCTAAGCTCTGCACTGGAGAGTTTATCTTTATTGTTTTGATAAACATCATCCAAGGTTTTTTTCAAACTCATAGCGTCTGATTTAATATTTTGTGCGATGTTTGCTTCGGAAGAAGAAGCTTCGTAAAAGGTGCTAATGGCATTTTCAGCCATACGTGTATACGCTTTCAGCTCATTTTTGCTGAGATCTAAAATAAGCTCTTCAGTATCTTTTGTTTGTGCTTTTCTAAGTTCATTTGATTTATAGGCCATAACGAGCAAAGAAGCTCCAGCAACAAAAAAAATCGTTAGTGTAAATAACAAGAGCGCTTTTATTTTAATGCTTAGATTATGCATATCTTATCCTTGGGTGGAATATCACTATTATAGTATCGGTATTATGATACAAAATGATGATATTTCTAGGTGTTTTTTCCATTAAGGCAAAAAATGTTACATTTCATGTGTAATTTTGGGAGAAATGTATGTTAAAAATAAGTCGTATCGAAACTATTTTACATGAGATTAAAACACCGGTGTATGTGTGTGAAGAGCAGTTATTAGAGCAAAACTTGACTCTTTTAGAAGAGGTTGCCAAACGTTCAGGTGCTACCGTTTTACTCGCTCTTAAAGGCTTTGCATTTAAAGCACTTGCTCCTTTGGTCGATCGCTATTTGAGTGGCTGTACTTGCAGTGGACTTCACGAAGCTAAATTTGCGAAGGAGTATTTTAAAGGTACGATTCATACCTATTCACCTGCCTATAAAGAAGAAGATATCGATGAAGTGATTGCTTTAAGTGATCATCTTATTTTTAACTCGTTCAATCAATGGGAAAAATACAAAGTAAAAGCGATTGGCAAAACAAGTTGTGGCTTGCGTCTTAACCCTGAAGTCTCTTCCAGCCCTGTCGATCTTTACAACCCTTGTGGTCTTTACAGTCGCTTGGGCATCACCAAAGAAAATATGCAGTATGACAAACTTGAAGGCATTGAAGGGCTTCATTTTCACGCCCTTTGCGAACAAGATGCATCTGCACTTGAAGCGGTTTTGAAAGGGTTTGAGGAACGATTTGGTGATTTGATTCCTCGTATGAAATGGGTCAATTTTGGAGGAGGGCATCACATCACGCGTGAGGGCTATGATGTGGAAAAACTCATCTCCCTTATCAAGGATTTTAGAGCCAAATACAATAATATCAAAGTCTATTTAGAACCGGGTGAAGCCGTGGGCTGGCAAACAGGCCCTTTGGTGGCAAGTGTGCTTGACATCGTTCACAACGGCATGGACATCGCCATTCTCGACATCTCCGCAGAAGCGCATATGCCAGACACGCTTGCGATGCCTTATCGTGCCGCGATTCGAGGTGCAGGTGAAGTAGGTGAAAAACCTTATGTATACCGCCTTGGAGGGCCGACGTGCTTAGCCGGCGACATCATGGGGGACTACAGTTTTGACGTGCCACTGAAGATTGGTGATAAGCTCATCTTTGAAGATATGATCCATTACACGATTGTTAAAAACACCACCTTTAATGGCGTAAAACTACCTGATTTAGCCGTGCTTCACAAAGATGGACGCTACGAAGTGACGAGCCAGTTTGGGTATGATGAGTATAAAAGACGTAATTAGAAATCTTTACATGTAAAAGAGGAAGTCATGCACTTTTTCTTTTACATCCTAACAAAATCCTTATCTTTTAACCCAAAATCAAGATATTTCCCCGCTTTTATCTGCTCTATACTTTCCTAAATGACAAAAAAGGAAAACAATGGTTGCAGATATAACCCTTTTTATAGGCTTTTTAATTTTGCTCATAGGAGCGGCGAAAGCATACAGTGGGTTTTTTACCAAAGTGTTGGTGGGTGAGAAAAACGTTTTAACACTTATTCTTGCACCGGTAGAAAATAGTCTTTATCGCTTGTGTGGCATCAATCCTCAGCTTGAGATGAACTGGAAAAAGTACGCTTTGGCACTGATGCTCTTTAATGGTGCGGGCATCGTACTTGTGTTGGTGGTGCTTTTGTCACAACATCTTTTGCCACTCAATCCACAAGGCTTACCCGCTTTGCCCTTCGAGTTAGCCTTTAATACGGCAGTGAGTTTTGTGACCAATACCAACTGGCAAAATTACAGTGGTGAGAGTACGATGAGCTATTTCTCTCAAATGTTTGTCTTAAGCGTGCAAAATTTTCTCTCCGCTTCAACCGGTATTGCGGTAGCCGTAGCTTTTATGCGAGGTATTATCTCTAAAGAGAGCGAGTCTATCGGCAATTTCTGGGCGGATATGGTGCGCGTAACACTCTATGTTTTACTCCCGCTCTCTTTGGTGTATGCGCTCTTTTTGATATCACAAGGTGTCATTCAAAACTTCGCTCCTTATGTCAGCGCAGTGACATTAGAAGGGGCACATCAGAGCATTCCGATGGGGCCTGTGGCTTCACAAGAGGCGATTAAGATGTTAGGAACGAATGGTGGAGGTTTCTTCAATGCAAACTCCGCGCATCCTTTTGAAAACCCGACCCCACTTTCTAACTTTGTGCAGGTTTTTTCCATCCTCTTCTTGCCCATTTCATTGCTTTTTGTCTATGGAAAAATGAGCCAAAAAAGCGGTGAGGGACGTTCTATCCTGATCGCGATGGTTGTCCTTTTTGTGTTGATGTTAGGTTCTCATTATGTGTCTGAAAAATTTGGCAATCCTGAAATTTCAGGCATTGTAGGGGAGAGTGCGATGGAAGGCAAAGAGGTGCGTTTTGGCATTGCCTCAACCTCACTTTTTTCAGTAGCTACAACGGCAGCATCGTGCGGTGCGGTCAATGGTATGCACGATAGTCTCACTCCGCTTGCAGGTATGGTGACTATGGTGCAGATGATGCTCGGTGAGATCGTCATCGGCGGTGTGGGCGCAGGGTTTTACGGCATGATGGCGTATGTCATTTTAAGTGTGTTTATCGCAGGACTGATGATAGGCCGTACACCTGAGTACATGGGCAAAAAGATTGAAGCCAAAGAGATGACTTATACCGTCATAGCTGTATTGCTTCCAGGCTTATGCATCCTTCTTTTTACGGGCTTATCACTTTTAATCCCCGATGCCACCAGCTCCATCTCCAACCCTGGACCGCATGGGCTTTCTCAAGTTCTTTATGCCTTTAGTTCGGCGAGTGCAAACAATGGCAGTGCTTTTGCAGGACTCAGTGGCAATACACTTTACTATAACTACGCACTTGCCTTGTGTATGTTTGTGGGACGTTTTGGTGTGATTATCCCCATGTTAGCGATTGCGGGAAGCTTGGCACGAAAGAAAGTCGTTCCCTTTGGTAAAGGCACACTCAATACCCAAAGTGCGCTTTTCATCACCCTTTTGGTGGCAACCATTGTGTTAACGGGAGCGCTCACGTTTTTCCCTTCACTGGCACTTGGCCCTGTGATTGAGCATTTGATGATGCTTGAACACATCTCTTTTTAAGGAATGAGTATGAAAAAACGAAATAATTCTAGCTACAACCAAGCGATTATTAAAGACGCATTCAAAGGGAGTATTGCAAAATTAACTCCCAAAGAGCAGCTCAAAAATCCGATCATTTTTGTGGTCTATTTGGGTACATTCATTACGGGCTTTATATGGCTTTATGAGAGTAGTCAAGGAGTTATCTCTCTTTTTGGATTTGAATTTTGGGTCTTTGCATGGCTCTTTTTTACCGTCCTTTTTGCCAACTTTGCAGAAGCATTAGCCGAAGGCAGAGGCAAAGCACAAGCGAGTGCGTTACGTTCAGGCAAAAAAAGTAGCAGTGCCAATAAGTTAAATGAGGATGGTAGTCTTTCAAAAGTGAGCTCGCAGAGCCTTAGGGTGGGTGATGTCGTCGTTGTCAGTGCGGGTGAAGTGATTCCAAGCGACGGTGAGGTCATCAAAGGCATTGCGAGCATTGATGAGAGTGCCATCACCGGCGAGTCAGCTCCCGTCATTCGTGAATCAGGAGGGGATCGCAACTCGGTTACGGGAGGTACGCTTGTTTTAAGTGATGAGATTACGATCAAGATCACGAAAAATCCGGGTGAGACGTTTTTGGATCGCATGATTAGCCTCATTGAAGGGGCTAAAAGGCAAAAAAGTCCGAATGAAATTGCGCTCTCGATTCTGTTGATGGGCTTGACCGCTATCTTTATTGTGGTGACGTTAACCCTTAAACCGATGGCGTTACATGTAAACGCAGATATTTCTGTTGTCTCCTTGATTGCACTTTTGGTCTGTTTGATTCCTACAACAATCGGGGGGCTTTTAAGTGCCATTGGCATTGCGGGAATGGACAGGTTGCTTAAAAAGAATGTGCTGGCAATGAGCGGTAAAGCGATAGAGGCTGCGGGTGATGTCAATGTGTTATTGCTCGATAAAACAGGCACGATCACCTTTGGTAACCGTATGGCAAGCGTTTTTCTTCCTATTGACATCAAGGAGATTGATACTTTGGCGTATGCCGCATTGTTAACATCACTTTCCGATGACACACCTGAGGGGAAAAGTACGGTCACTTTGGCGCAAAATCATTATGGCGCTAAGGAACCGGCTAATCTTAAAAGTGCCCAGTTTATCCCCTTTAGCGCCTATACGAGAATGAGCGGACTTGACCTTGATGGCAAGGAGTACCGCAAAGGGGCGGTGGATGCCATTGAAAAATTTGTCACCGCAAAAGGAGGAAAGTTCCCCAAAGAGGCACACGATATGTGTATGCAAATCGGTAAAAAAGGTGGCACGCCTTTGGTCGTATGCGAGGGCAGTAAAGTCTTAGGGGTGATTCATCTCAAAGACATCATCAAACCTTCCATCAAAGAGAAATTTGCCGAGTTTAGAGGCATGGGCATTAAAACGGTGATGATTACGGGAGACAATCCTATCACGGCTGCTGCGATTGCCGCCGAAGCAGGTGTGGATGATTTTGTCGCCGAAGCAACCCCCGATACCAAAATAGCGCTCATTCGTAACTACCAAAAAGAGGGTTTCACCGTTGCGATGACGGGGGATGGTACCAACGACGCGCCTGCCCTTGCCCAAGCCGATGTGGGACTGGCAATGAACAGCGGAACCCAAGCAGCTAAAGAGGCTGCCAATATGGTGGATATGGACAGTTCGCCTACCAAACTCATCGAAGTGGTTGAGACAGGTAAAGAGCTTTTGATGACCAGAGGTGCGCTAACGACTTTTAGTTTAGCCAATGACATTGCGAAGTATTTTGCGATCATTCCCGCCCTCTTTGTAGTGGCGTTTCCTCAGATGGAAGTGCTCAACATCATGCACCTTTTATCGCCCGAGAGTGCTATTTTATCAGCGGTTATTTTTAACGCGTTGATCATTATCGCACTGATTCCTCTGGCGATTTCAGGGGTTGGGTATAAAGCCTTGGGTGCAGATGTGGTGCTAGGAAAAAACTTGGTTATCTATGGACTTGGCGGTATTATCGCTCCATTTGTGGGGATAAAACTGCTTGATATGTTGCTTGCAACATTGCATCTTTTGTAAAAGGAAGACTATGAAAACACTACTTCAATCCGTTAAATTGCTTTTAGTCATGACATTTTTACTCGGAGGTGTCTATCCTCTTGTGGTGACAAACTTAGGTGCATGGGTTTTCCCAACCCAAAGTTCTGGGCTATTACTGGAAGATAATGGATCTGTTATAGGCTCAGAGCTTATCGGGCAAAATTTTTCCAAAGAGGGTTATTTTATCGCTAGACCCTCTGCTGCGGGGGATGATGGCTACGATGCACTCTCATCCAGTGGGAGTAATTTAGCACCAACAAACAAGCTTTTGTTGGATAGAATAAATGCGAGTAAAGAAGCTTTACATGTAAGATTTGGCGAGGGTGACATTCCCAGTGATTTGGTGATGACTTCAGGCAGTGGGCTTGACCCACATATCTCGAAATTAGCAGCCCTTTATCAGGTCAATACCCTTGCGAAAGAGCACCATGTGGATAACGTTCAGATGCTAGAGCTTGTCAATCAACATATCGAGCGAAAATTTTTGGGTTTTATAGGCGAGGAGAGGGTCAATGTCCTTCTTTTAAATCGTGCGTTAGATAAAAACTTTGGAGTTTTAAATCCTTAAGATGAATGAAGATGTCTTAGAAACGAGTGATCCCGTTCTTCAAGAGATCAAAAACAGACGCGAAACGGGTGAGCTAACGCTCTTCTTTGGAGCCCTTGCAGGCGTGGGCAAAACCTACACCATGCTTCGCAATGCCAAAGAGCTACTCAAAAGCGGTACACGCGTTTGCATCGGTTATGTAGAGATGCATGGTAGGGCTGAAACAGAACGTTTAACCCAAGGCATACCTTCCATTGCTCCAAAAAAGATCGTGTACCGTGGAAGTACCTTGTATGAACTTGATATTGATGCCATTTTGGAAGCCAAACCCGATGTGGTGCTTATTGATGAGTTGGCTCACAGTAACGCTCCCACGTCAAGGCATCAAAAGCGTTATCAAGATGTTTTAGAGATATTAGACAATGGCATTGATGTTTACAGCACGATGAATGTCCAACACCTTGAAAGCCTTAACGATTTGGTATTGCAAATTACGGGTGTCAAGGTTACGGAAACCGTTCCCGATAGCATTTTAGAACGTGTCGATAAAATCCAAATCATCGACATTCCTCCTGAAAAATTGGTTGAGCGGCTTAAAGAGGGGAAAATCTACAAACTGCAAAGCGTTGAAAAAGCACTGATGAACTTTTTCAAGCTGGGTAACATCAATGCGCTTCGAGAAATTGCCCTCAAACAAGCCGCAGGACGCGTGAGCAAAGACGTTTACGAGCTGTACAAAGAGAATAAGCTGGAGCGTTGGGAAGCGGTTGAAAAGGTGATGGTGTGCATCGATGGCAGTGAATTTTCCGCCAATTTGATTCGCTATGCCAAGCGGCTCTCTTCGCAGATGAATGCGGAGTGGATCGCGCTGTATGTCGATGATTTCTCAACCAATAACCGTGAAAAATTGGCTAAAAATATCCGTTTAGCCGAAGAGTTAGGCGCTGAGGTCAATACAGTTTCGGGGCAAGATGTCGGCGAAGAGATTTTAAAACATGCCAGAGCACGCTTCGTTACGCACATCGTGGTGGCGAAACGCAAAAAGAATTTTATAGGCAAATTTTGGCGTATGGATATTGCCGATGAACTGCTCAATGTAGGTGATGAGTTTTGCATCATTTCGTACATCAACAAAACCAAAGAGCAGACCTTAGAATCTTATGTGATTGAAGAAGAAGAGAAAAAAGAGGAGATGCCTTTGTGGCACTCTCTTTTTGGTTTAGGACTGCTCGGTATCATCACGTTTGGGTGTATCATTTTTAGAAATTATTTAGAGCTCCTCAATGTTGCACTGCTCATTTTGATTCCTGTGCTGATTGTCGCCTCAAGGGGTGATATGAAAACATCCATGCTCATTACGTTTGTGGGTGTGGGGCTTTTTAATTACTTTTTTGTTCCTCCTATTTATACCTTTGTCGTAACGGATATCTCACATTTGTGGAGCTTTTTCATCTTTTTTATTGTGGCGTATCTGATTTCGTCACAAGCCAAAAAGTTAAAACTGATTGGCGAGGTGATACGAGAACGAGAGAAGAGGGTAAGACGACTGTATAAACTCAGTCGCAGGGTAACAGCAGTGTCTGAGATAAAGCAGGTGATTAAAATAGCGATGCCTTTAATTGCCGAATCGCTCGGCAAAGAGACCTTCTTTTTCTTGCGTCGCCATGTGGATGAGATGCCAAAACTCTATGCGCATTATGATCCTCAAAGTCCACTTTCCAGTAAAAAACACGATGCCATGTTTGAAAAATTAGAGGCTATTTTTATCTCTTCGAGCGAGAAAGCCGTCCTTGATTGGTGTTTAGACAATGGCAAAATAGCAGGCGCTGGTACGGATACCTTTTTGGCCTCGGACATGCTCTATATTCCGATTCAAAGCCGCGATATTGTGTATGGGGCTCTTGGGATTAAAATCAAACAAGATGAGATGAATACGGAGTTTAAGATGTTTTTAGACTCGGTCACCAGTGTCATGGCGGTCTCTTTTGAGCGTATATCCCTTTCGGAGAAAAACAGTAAAAACGCGATTACCCTCGCACGCGAAGAGCTTAAAAATGCGCTGTATGGTTCGATTTCGCATGATTTACGAACACCGCTTGCTTCCATCTTGGGGATGGTCTCGATGCTGAAAACAGATGAGACATGGTTGGATGAAAAGAAGCGCGTTATCATCTCTCAAGTTATTTTTAGCGCGAAAAAGATGGAACGCTTGATGAACAATCTGCTCGATTCGGCACGCTTTGAAAGCCACAAAGTGGTGCTTAAAAAAGATTGGTGCGATGTCGCAGACATCTTCTCTCAAGCGGCGAAAGAGTTTGAAGATATCTTAAAAGAGCGCAATTTTAGCATCAAGATTGAAGAAGAATCGGGCATTTTTAAAGCTGATTGTGTTTTGATAGAACGTGTGGTTGTCAATCTTTTGGAAAATGCGATTAAATACTCGCAACACGGAAGTGCCATTACATTAGGGTTTGAAAAAGAGGGGGCATGGTGTAAAATCTTTGTTTTGAATGAAGACAGTCACATCAGCGAAGAAGACCTTAAAATGGTATTTGAGAAGTTTTTCAGAATCAAAGGCATTAGTGATGACATCAATGGCAGTGGTTTAGGGCTTTTTATCTGCAAAAAAATTGTAGAAGCGCACGGTGGAACCATTTGGGCAAGAAATGTGGAAAACAGTGTCATTTTTGAGTTTAACATCCCCATAGAGGAGGAATAATGTCTCAACCTAAATATAAAATTTTGATCATCGAGGATGATAAACAGATTCAAAAGCTTTTAGAAGTGAGCCTTGAAGAGCATGCTTTTCTCTTAAAATTGTGCGGTACGCAAAAAGAGGGCATGTCTTATATGATTCAGTTTAATCCTGATCTGATTTTGTTAGATTTAGGGCTTCCCGATGGTGATGGAAAGCTGTTTGTGCAAAAAATACGCGAGTTTAGCAATATCCCCATTATTATTGTCTCGGCACGAAATGGCGAACAAGAGATCGTAGATTCACTCAATCTTGGAGCGGATGATTATGTGGTAAAACCATTTTTCACAGGAGAACTCGTTGCTCGCATTAACTCTGCACTTAGGCATGCTCAAAAAAAAGAAAGCACACCACTGCTCAAAGTTGGCACACTTGAGCTTGATCTTGAAAAACGTGAATTTAGGTTAGAGGACGTGCCTTTGCATCTCACCCCACTCGAATTTAGCCTTTTAAAATTTTTTATGCAAAACAGTGGTAAGGCTCTAACCCATGCGCAAATCTTAAAAAATGTCTGGGGTGTTGGCTATCAAAGCGATACTAAAATCCTGCGGGTGTTTGTCAATCAGATTCGCAAAAAAATCGAAATCGACCCCAATCGACCTCAATTACTCATCACCATTTCTGGCGTTGGATATCGATTTGGATAAATTTATGTTTCGGTCACATATTTACATGTAAAAAATTTTTCTAATGTTACTCACTGTTTACTGCTTTAGCGTTAGCATTGCTACTGGGATATCCCCAAGCCAAATAAAGGAGGAGAAGATGACTATAAGTTCAAATTCTCTTTACGGAACGTCATCGTACGCGACGTATGGCAGCAGTACCAACAGTGCTAGCTCGTTAATGTCAAAATTCGCAGAAGAGTTGCTTACTTCTTTGGATAGTGATTCGAGTGGTTCTGTGGACAGTACTGAGTTTAGCAGTGCTGCTCTAAAACTTTCAAACGCTGATGAAAGCACGGTCAATAACGCTTTTAAAGCACTTGATAGTAATGGAGACGGCAAGATCAGTGTAGATGAATTAACGTCTATGCTATCCGCGCAGCAGTCTACAGCAGCGGCAGGAAGTATGCCCCCACCTCCTCCGTCATCGTCCTCTTCTACGCAAACAGATACAGGTTATACGGCAGATGAGCTTACCGCTATGGCGAGTGAAGTTTCCTCTACGGATAGCAATCTTGCCTCATTACTTTCTTCAGTGGTTGCGAATTTCTCAGCAGCTGATACGAATGGTGATGGTAAGGTAACCTCTGCTGAAGCTATGGCATATCAGCAATCAACGCAACAAGATACGACAACCAGTGGAACAACCGATGCAAGTAACGTTGCAGCGTCAGGAAGTATGCCCCCACCTCCTCCGCCACCATCCTCTTCTACACAAGAAGATACGGGCTATACGAAAGATGAACTTACCGCTATGGCGAGTGATACTTCATCAACCGATAGCAACCTTGCTTCTCTTTTTGATACATTGGCTCAGAATTTCGATGCGGCTGATAGCAATGGCGATGGCAAAGTGACTTCTGCTGAAGCGAAGGCATATCAAGACTCCACGAAAGCTGCAAGTATTGGTACAACAACCAGTGCTTCGGCAACAGATGAGAGTAGTAACGAAAATTCTTTGATGAAAGCGCTTTTAGCGCAAATCATCTCGAATTACGCTACCCAAAATACTCTTTCAAGTAGTTCTGTTAGTTTTAGTGCCTAAGCTGAAAACCACGCTCTAAGCAAGGCGTGGTTTTGTGTTACTTTTCATTTACTTTATCTTCGTTATAATCAAGTATGATTAAAATTTTAATGATCGAAGATGATGTTGAACTCGCACAACTGCTTCAAGAATCTCTTTTTAAAGAGGAGATTGAAACTATCCTCGCCTTTACCCCTTTAGATGGATTGACAGCACTTCAACACGATACATTTGATGCACTCGTTCTTGATCTCTCTTTACCTCAAATTGATGGATTAGAGATTTGTCGCATTGTCCATGAAGCCATTCCCACACTCCCCATTATTATCTCCTCAGCAAGATCTGATATGGGCGATAAAGTGATGGGCTTTGAGCGTGGAGCGGATGACTTTTTACCCAAGCCGTATGATCCACGAGAGCTTGCTTACAGGCTTCGTGCCATTTTACGAAGAGGCTCAACACTCAATGAATCCACGCATCATACCTTTAGCCTTGATGAAGAACGACACATCATCAAACGGGGTCAAAATGAGCTAAAACTTACTATGGCAGAGTATGATATTGTGGCGTATATGTTAAAAAAAGAGGGCTTTGTGATTTCAAGGGAAGAAATTTTACTCAATATTGGTTCGATCAAATACGAAAGTAGTTTAAAAAGCATCGATGTCATTATGGGCAGAATTCGTCAAAAAATTGGAGATGATCCCAGAAAACCTCGTTTTATCCTCTCTGTGCGAGGGGTTGGGTATAAATTTGTCAATGCGTAAACTATCAATCGTCACCCTTATCACTGTTTTTTTCGCGCTGAGCTTCGTTGTCATAAACATTGCCTTTGTTATTGAATACAAACGACAGATAAGCGATCAAGAATTTTTCACCTTTCGACGTTTCTTGGTCGCGATGAAAATGATGCATGACAATGTCCCTGATCGTAATGCAACGCTTGCAAAACTGGGTATTCGCATGAGTGACCACGATAAAAACATCCTGCTTCAAGAGGGTAAAAAGATATTGGAAGACCCTTTTGCCGATATGATTTTATACGAGAAAAAACTCTATCTTGTTCCAAGAAAGCTTCCTCATCCACCGCCTCCTCCTAATGAACCATTTATGAGAGAAGGGACATTTCCTTTTCCGCCGCCACCACCGAAGATGAGAAGGGAAGAACCTCCCGTCTTGGAAAATTTAGAAGAGACATCATTTTACAGATTGATTATTTTAGGAAGCATTACCAATACTCTTTTGCTTCTCTTCTTCGGGATTGTACTTCGAAAAGTATTGCGTCTTAGTCATCTGAAAAGTGCCATTCGCACCTTTGGCAATACGAAAAAGTTTCAAGCGATTGACGTGGAAAGTCAAGATGAGCTAGGTGAAATCGCGTCAGAATTTAATCTAGCCATGGAAAAAATTCATCTCTTAAAAGAGGCACGCACCCTTTTTCTACGCAATATCTTGCATGAGCTTAAAACACCTATTATGAAGGGTAAGATTCTTTCAAATTCCCTAGTCGATACAAAACAGCAATCTCAAATGGAGCGTATTTTTGAACGTTTGGAAACCCTTTTGGGGGAGATGGTCAAAGTCGAAAAACTGAGCTCAGATGAGTGGATTTTACAGACACAAGAGTACCGTTTGGTTGATATTCTTGATCATGCTATGGATTTACTCCTTTTAGGGGATACCAAACGGATTCATATTTCGCCACAAGAGATGGCGCCTTTGGTTAATGTCGATTTTGAACTGTTTGCCACGGCCATTAAAAATCTACTGGACAATGCACTTAAACACTCAAGTGAAGAGGTTGCCGTTGATATTGATCTTGAAAGCATCAGTATCTGTAGTTTTGGTGCAAAAATACCGAACGAGCGACTCGATTTTTCACGTGCGTTTAATCGAACGGTTGAGGGCTCTAGTAGTGGGTTAGGGCTAGGGCTTTACATTGCTAACGCTATTGTTGAAAAGCATGGATTTCGCTTGAGCTATTTACATGTAGAGGGACAAAACTATTTTACGATTCATTTCTACCCCAATGCGTTACATGTAAAATAAATTCAGCAAATTGCCTATTTTTTAATCATTTAGGTTCTTCTTTTTTATACGAGTCTTCGTTATACTTACTTCAGAAAACATGTCATGAGGCTGTGAGGCCTCGCACACTAATAGGTAGCTAGGGTTCCGACAAAGCAATTTGTGTCTGGTCCGAGAGCTATCAACCTCTTGAGTAGAGGTTCACGGAGGGATAAAAGCCCGGGAGGTTTCTCAACCTCTTGGCGTGTTAATCTCATCTACTCAGGAGCCTCTTATGAACGCTTTCTTCTCACCCACCCTTAAGTTATTAGTTGCCGCAACGCTGGCTATGTCCATTGGTGCTTCTACTCTTGCAGCAGAAGTTAAAGATAAATTTCAAGTGGCTTGGACCATTTACGTTGGCTGGATGCCTTGGGATTATGCTGAGCAATCTGGTATTATTGACAAATGGGCTAAAAAATACGGTATTGAGATAAAGATGGTACAAGTCAATGACTATGTCGAATCCATCAATCAATACACTGCAGGCAAATTTGATGGCTGTGTGATGACCAATATGGATGCATTGACTATCCCAGCAGCGGGTGGTGTGGATTCAACAGCGGTTATCATTGGCGATTTCTCCAACGGAAACGATGGTATCATTCTCAAAGATAAGAAAAAACTCTCCGATATTAAAGGTCAAAATGTCAATTTAGTGGAACTCTCTGTTTCTCACTATCTTTTAGCACGTGGACTTGAATCAGTTGGGATGAGCGAAAAAGATGTAAAAGTAGTCAACACCTCTGATGCCGATATCGTGGCTGCCTTTTCTTCGAAAGATGTCACCTCTTTAGTCACATGGAATCCACAACTCAGTGAAATCAAGGCGATGAAAGGTGCAACTTTGGCTTTTGATTCCAGTAAAATCCCTGGCGAAATTATTGATATGCTTGTGTTAAACACCAAAACAATGCAAGACAATCCAAAGCTTGCTAAAGCACTTACAGGCGCATGGTATGAAGTGATGGCACAAATGAAAAAAGGTGATGCTCAAGCGATTAGCATGATGGCAAAAGCTTCTGGAACGGATGTTGCGGGTTTTAACAGCCAACTTAAAACCACCAAAATGTTTTACGATGCGAAAGATGCTTTAGCCTTTTCAACCAGTGCGGCACTGCCTGCAACGATGCAAAAAGTGAGTGAGTTTTCCTTTGAACATGGCATTTTAGGCGATGGCGCTAAAGATGCAACGTTTGTTGGCATGTCCTTTCCAAATGGAAAAGCGTATGGCAGTGCGAGCAATATCAAGCTTCGCTTTAGCGACGAATACATGAAACTAGCGAGTGAAGGTAAACTTTAAGGGTTTTGTTAAAACTCTCGATCAAAGAGGATGAACTATGCGACTGATTAACCAAAAGCCTTCTCATTCCAAAGCTCTTGTGCTAGGGCTGATGCCTTTTTTACTGATTGTGTTGATGTATGTTTTTGCATCGAATGCAAGACTACACGAAAATGAGGACGATAAACTCTTACCCTCTTTTTCGCATATGGTTGACACAATGGAAAAATCTGCCTTAAGTCCTAGCAAGCGTTCAGGAGAGGTTATTTTTATCAATGATACGCTCTCTTCGCTCAAACGTTTAGGCATTGGTGTGGTTATCAGTGCTCTTATGGGGCTTATCATTAGTATTCCTCTAGGGCTTATTCCGTTAGTCAGAGCGGGTCTTTCACCCTTTATCGCAGCTTTTTCAATGGTACCACCGATTGCCATTTTACCTATTCTCTTTATTATATTTGGGATGGGGGAAGTGGCAAAAGTGGCACTCATTGTTATCGGTGTCACACCACTTATCGTGCGTGATTTACAACACCGCGTTGAGGAGTTTTCCAAAGAGCAGCTCATTAAAGCGCAAACATTGGGTGCTTCGACATGGACGCTTGTGATCCGTATCATTCTTCCGCAAATGTTACCGCGCCTTTTAGATTCGGTACGTTTGACCTTGGGAACCGCGTGGATATTTTTGATCTCCTCAGAAGCTATTGCTGCTACAGAGGGGCTTGGGTATCGCATCTTTTTGGTGCGTCGTTATTTGGCGATGGATATGATTTTACCCTATGTTATTTGGATCACTTTGTTGGCTTTTTTAGCAGATTTTCTACTGAAAAAGTTTACATGTAAATTTTTCCCATGGTACGAAAATAAGGATAAAGCATGAGTTTAATCACCATTAAGAACTTGTGGAAACGCTATGGTGAAACGGTTGTGTTGGAAAACCTCTCCTTTAGTATTGAAGCAGGAGAATTTTGTACGCTGGTTGGCCCTTCAGGGTGTGGCAAGAGTACGTTTTTAAAAATGCTTTTAGGGGAAGAGAGCCCGACAAAAGGTCTGTTTTTATTTGAAGGCAAACCGTTCCCTGCCGAGCCAAGCGCTGAGCGAGGTATTGTGTTTCAGCGCTATTCACTCTTTTCGCATCTGAGTGTATTGGAAAATGTAATGCTTGGCATTGAACTAGGGGCATCGCCTCTTTTGGGTAAACTCTTTGGTAAAGCGAAGAAAAGAGCACGTGAAGAGGCGATAGCGATGCTTGAAGCAGTAGGGCTAGGGGATGTGTTGCATCACTATCCAAGTCAACTCTCCGGTGGTATGCAGCAACGTCTCTCCATCGCGCAATCGTTGGTGAAAAAGCCAAAACTGTTACTGCTCGATGAGCCTTTTGGTGCACTGGATCCGGGTATCAGGGCTGACATGCACGCACTCATTTTGGATTTATGGAAAAAAAATAATTTAACGGTTGTGATGGTCACGCATGATCTTCACGAAGGATTTTACCTAGGAACAAGGCTTCTGGTGTTCGATAAAGTACGTCTTGACCCACAAGCACCGAATGCCTTTGGAGCCAAAATAACCTATGATATTCCCCTTCACGATAAAAAAGAGAAGGAGAGTGTGTTTAAAAAAATTAATCAAACGATAACGAGGGAAGCATTATGATAAGCAAACATCTCAATCTTAAGCAAGAGAGCATTGTGCTGGATGAAGTATTGCCCGGCGGTGGTAAATGGTCTAAAATCATTAAACGTGGTCAAAAGGTGCGCATCAGCACGGAAGATGGCAAAGGAGCTGTGAGTGCTCTTTTTTACAATGCTGATAATACCGCTGAGCGCTATAACTTCGCCGATACGGTTAAAATTCAATGGAACGCATTTTTAGGAAAAGGCAAAGTTCTGTTTTCAGAACTCGGACATATTCTCTTTTCTATTACCGAAGATACGACCAACGGACTCATGGATACAGTAGCAGGCATGAGCAATCCACGCCTTGTCAAAGAAAATTTTGGTGAAGGGTCATTTAACGATATTCGTAACCGCTACTACAAGAGTGATCGTGAAAATTTCTTGGTAGAGCTTGGAAAATACGGTATGGGAAAACGAGACATTGTTGCGTGTCTTAATCTGTTTCGTAAAGTAGATGTTAAAGAGGGAAGCAAACTTTCTCTTTCACCGTTGCGCCCAGAGACGTGTGGTTATATTGAGTTAAGAGCAGAGATGAATGTGCTTTTAGTGCTCTCTAACACACCGCATGTGATGGAAAAAGGGGTGTATAACCCTAGTGATGTGCAAATCACCATTTATCAAGGTGCTCCTTTGAGTGAAGATGATTTTTGTATGAATTTTAGTCCCGAAGCCAAACGTGGTTTTGAGAACAATGCCCGCTATTTTGCGTAAGGAGATGTGATGAAACGAGAAATTCAAACCGCCATTTACAATGAACATGTGCCTTCTGGCATTCCATGGTCAAAAATCATTTATAAAGGACAAACACTGCGCATTGTGGATTTAGAGGGATGTCAAGCGGTCGATACACTGTTTTATAATGCACATGATCACGAAGAGCGTTACAGTGCGTCCGATACGATACGAGAACAAGGCAGTATCTTTATTACGACAGGAACGAAACTGATCTCCAGCGATGACAATGTGTTGATGGAAGTGGTGGCAGATACGTGTGGAAACCATGATACCCTTGGTGGACATTGCAGTGCCGAGAGCAATACCGTACGTTTCGGGCATGATAAAAAGTACATGCACAGCTGTCGCGATAACTTTTTATTTGAAGTCGGTGAATTGGAGATGAACCCTCGTGATCTTACCAATAACATTAACTTTTTTATGAACGTCCCTGTGGAAGAAAATGGTCATTTAGCGATTGTGGATGGTATCTCCAAACCGGGTGATTATGTCGAAATGACAGCGGTGATGGATACCTTAGTCTTAGTTTCCAACTGCCCACAGCTCAACAATCCGTGCAATGGATTTAATCCGACACCCATACAGATGATCGTCTGGGATAAAGAGTGATCGCATAACCGCCTAGAAGAGCGCATCTTCTTCTTTGCTAGGACGGCCTAGAAAAGAGATGAACTTGGGACGACCCAAAACCATCATACAGGATGAGAAATGTTTTCAAAAATATTGATCGCCAACCGAGGCGAAATCGCGTGTCGCATCATACGCACGCTCAAAAAGATGGGCATTGCTTCTGTTGCCCTGTACACCAAAGCGGATGAAGATTCTTTACATGTAAGCTTGGCCGATGAGGCGTATTGTATTGGTGAAGGCTTAGCCAGCGAGAGTTACCTTGATACCCAAAAAATCTTTGATGTGGTCTATAAAAGTGGCGCGGAGGCGATTCATCCGGGGTATGGATTTTTAAGTGAAAATGCCACGTTTGCCAAAGCATGTGAAGAAAAGGGCATCGTGTTTATTGGCCCGCGGGCTGAACATATGGAAGCTTTTGGTCTTAAGCATACCGCACGCTCCCTTGCCGAATCTAACAATGTTCCTCTCCTTCCCGGCTCTTCATTGCTCTTGGATTTAGACGAAGCAATAGTGGAAGCCAAACGTATCGGTTACCCTGTAATGCTCAAAAGTACCGCTGGGGGTGGTGGCATCGGGATGCAGTTGTGTTATGACGAACAAGCCCTTTGCGATGCGTATGCTTCGGTCAAACGCCTCAGTGAAAACAACTTCTCCAATGGCGGAATGTTTTTAGAAAAATACGTTGAACATGCGCGTCATATCGAGGTGCAAGTCTTTGGCGATGGCAAAGGCTATGTCGCAACGCTTGGGGAGCGAGACTGCTCGGTGCAACGCCGTAACCAAAAAGTCATTGAAGAAACTCCCGCTCCTTTTTTACATGTAAAGACACGTGAAGCGCTTTTCAGTGCGGCGCGTACTTTGTGTGAGTCAGTTAAGTATCTCTCCGCTGGGACAGTTGAATTTGTGTACGATACGCAAAGTGAGCAGTTTTATTTTTTAGAGGTCAATACCCGTTTGCAAGTCGAACACGGTGTGACCGAAGAAGTCAGCGGCATCGACTTAGTGCGATGGATGATCACACAAGCGTATGGGCATAATCCCGAATTGTACGAATATAAGCACATGCCTCATGGGCATTCTATCCAAGTGCGTGTGTATGCCGAAGATCCGATGAAAAATTTTCAACCCAGCTCTGGTGTGCTCACCCACGTGCATTTTGCTCCCTCTATTCGAGTGGATAGCTTTATCGAAACGGGTTTGAATGTTTCGTCATTTTACGATCCGATGATTGCAAAGCTGATTGTCAAAGAAAATACACGAGAAAACGCCTTAGCCAAAATGGCGCAGGCGATTAAAGAGACGCGCATTGATGGGATTGAAACCAATTTAGACTACCTTGGCGCGATTGTAGCGGGAGATGTTTTTCAAGCAGGCAAACAAACGACCAAGTTTCTCAATACATTTCGCTTTGCTCCTCAAAGTATTGATATTTTGCGTCCCGGAACGCATACAACCGTGCAAGATTATCCGGGGAGAATCGGGTATTGGGACATTGGCGTACCTCCGAGCGGTCCGTATGATAACCTTAGTTTTCGTTATGCTAATGCTTTAGTCGGTAATAGTGATGATGCCGCAGGTCTTGAGATAGCCATTGCTGGTCCTACGCTTCGCTTTAACTATGATGGAGTTATTGCGCTGTGTGGCGCTGTGATTGATGCTTTTATTGATGGTGTTAAAGTGGGCATGAATCAAGCGTTACATGTAAAAGCTGGCAGTGTTTTAAAACTCAAAAAAGTACACACGAAAGGCTTTAGAAGCTACCTTGCCGTGCGAGGGGGCATTGATGTGCCTTTGTATTTAGGAAGCCGTTCGACGTTCTCTTTAGGACTTTTTGGCGGACATGCGGGAAGAGCATTGCTTGCAGGAGATGTGCTGCATGTGGATGCCATGGTTGCCAAAGAAGCGTGTTTTGAGACCATTACCCCTTATCGTTCATTTACAAATGAGTGGCGCATTGGAGTGTTGTATGGACCACATGGCGCACCCGATTTTTTTACCAATGAAGATATCAAAGCCTTTTTTGAAGCCCGTTGGGAAGTGCATTACAACTCTAATCGCACGGGGGTAAGACTCATCGGTCCTAAACCTACATGGGCGCGTAGTGATGGTGGAGAAGCAGGTTTGCATCCTTCCAATATTCACGATACCGCCTATGCTATTGGTGCGGTGGATTTTACGGGCGATATGCCCGTTATCTTAGGTCCTGATGGTCCAAGTTTGGGCGGTTTTGTCTGTCCTGTGACGATTGTCAGTGCGGAGCTTTGGAAGATAGGACAACTACGTGCAGGCGACACCGTCACCTTTGTACCTATCTGCCATGATGAAGCGATGCAGATGCTTCGCTTGCAAGATGAAGCGCTTTGTTCACTGAAGACGTATGACGAACGAGCGATGTTGTGTGAAAAAGAGATAGGCTCACCCGTTTTATACTATGATGAAAGCAGTGCGCTTTTGCCAAGTGTGACCTTTCGTCAATCAGGCGATAGCAATTTACTGATTGAATACGGAGAAATGCAGCTCGATATTAGCTTACGTTTTCGCATTCATGTGCTGATGCAAGCGGTGGTTGATGCCAACATCCACGGTGTGATTGAATTGACACCGGGAATCCGTTCGTTACAGATTCATTTTAATCCACGTTTGTGTGAGCGTGAAGCACTGATGCAAACGGTGCAGAGTTTAGAGCTCTCTTTACCTTCCATAGAAGATATTGAAGTGCCTGCGCGCATCGTGCATTTGCCGCTTTCATGGGATGATGAACAAACGCGCATTGCGATTGATAAGTATATGAAAATTGTCCGTCCTGATGCACCATGGTGTCCAAGCAATATTGAATTTATTCGTCGCATTAACGGATTAGAGAGCATTGATGAGGTCAAACGTATTCTGTTTGAAGCGAGCTATTTGGTCATGGGCTTGGGCGATGTGTATCTGGGTGCTCCTGTGGCAACGCCGCTTGATCCAAGGCATCGACTGGTGACGACCAAATACAATCCTGCTCGTACATGGACACCTGAAAACGCTGTAGGAATTGGCGGGGCATATATGTGTGTGTACGGTATGGAAGGACCAGGAGGCTATCAGTTTGTAGGACGAACCGTTCAAATGTGGAATCGCCACCGTCAAACCGAAGATTTTAAAGAGGGGAAACCGTGGTTATTGCGCTTTTTTGACCAAATTCGTTTTTACGAAGTGAGTGCGGAAGAGTTACTGCGTTTGCGTGAAGATTTCCCCAGAGGGCGAGCTAAATTGCGTATTGAAGAGACAACCTTTAGCCTCAAAAAGTACCAAACGTTTTTAGATGAGAATGAGACCACTATCAAAGCCTTTAAAGCCACTCAGCAACACGCATTTGAAGAAGAGCGCAACATGTGGGAACGCACGGGACTTGCTAATTTTACCTCACAAAGTGCACACGAAGAGCATCATGATGAGAGTGCTTCAGTGGTGATTGATGACGATAAAGAAGCGGTTGAAGCTCCTATACAAGGCAATTTATGGAAGATTTTAGCCAAAGTAGGTCACACCGTGAAAGAGGGTGAACCCTTAGCGATTGTCGAGTCGATGAAGATGGAAGTAGAAATTGAATCGCCTGAAGATGGTGTGATTGTGGATATTTTGTGTGAAGAGGGTGAGAGTATTTATGCGGGCAAACAACTTTTCATCTTAGAGCCTTTGAAAGCGTAGCCATTATGAAAGGCTACTTTCCCGTCATTGTTTTACTCGGTGCTTCTGTTTTATGGGGGCTTTCATGGATTCCGCTCAAAGCCATCAATGCGATGGGTATACAGGGTATTGCTTTGAGTTTTGGAGCATATGGCATTATCGCTTTGGTGATGAGCCCACAACTTGTAAGACAAAGAGCGTTAGGGTGGAAACATCGAAACATGATGTTTTGGATTGCCTTATTCGGTGGAGGAGCTAACTTGACATTTACCTATGCACTCATTAATGGTGAAGTGATTCGTGTGATGGTGCTTTTTTACCTTTTGCCCGTATGGGGCGTTTTGGGTGGCTACTTTTTTTTAAAAGAGCGCATTGATAGGTGGCGTTGGGTTGGGGTCGTTGCGGCTGTCTTAGGTGCGTTTTTGATTTTAGGTGGCTTTAAAATCTTTAGCACTTCGCCTTCATGGATTGATGCGTTAGCGCTTCTCTCAGGGCTTTTATTTGCGCTCAATAACCTGCTTTTTCGCTTTGCGCAAAGCGTACCTGTTGCCTCTAAAATAGGGGCGATGTTTTACGGCTGTTTTATCTTAGCAGGACTTTTACTCTTAGGGAAGGTTGAGCCTTTCCCACTAGAAGTTAGTATACATGCGTGGGGAGCACTTGGATTGTATGCACTGATTTGGCTTTTGCTTGCCAATATCGGTTCGCAATGGGGCGTGACCCATATGGAAGCAGGGCGTTCGTCCATTATTATCATTATGGAGCTGATCACCGCGGTGATTTCCGCAACGCTGATTGCGGGGGAGACGATGGATTTTAGAGAATATATCGGTGGATTTTTAATCCTCAGTGCAGCCTTGATAGAGGCACTGCGCACGCAAGAAGATGAGACAAAGGAGAGAGAATGACACTTTTACATGTAAAGCAAAATTACGCTCAAAATATGTGTACACCGAGAGAACTGGTGCAACAAATCAAAGAGTGTATCGCACACTTTTCAGACAATCCTATCTGGTTACATGTTTTAAGCGATGCAGAACTAGAGCCTTATTTAACAAGACTTGAGCATGCCAAGATGGAAGAGTTACCCCTTTACGGTGTGCCCTTTGCTATAAAAGACAACATTGACTTAGCGGGTATTCCCACCACGGCGGCATGTCCAGACTTTAGCTATCTACCAGAGCGATCTGCTTATGTGGTAGAGCGTTTGATTGAAGCAGGAGCCATTCCTATTGGCAAAACTAATCTTGACCAATTTGCCACAGGGCTTGTGGGTACACGTTCGCCTTATGGCGCTTGTCAAAACAGCATTGACTCAGCGTATATTTCAGGGGGCTCTAGTTCAGGCAGTGCGGTCAGTGTTGCCCTTGATATGGTCGTTTTTTCTCTAGGAACCGATACCGCAGGTTCAGGCAGAGTGCCTGCGGCGTTTAATAATCTCTTAGGCTTTAAAGCCAGCAAAGGAGTCGTGAGCACTTCAGGTGTAGTCCCCGCATGTCGTAGCTTGGACTGTGTCTCGTTGTTTTGTAAAGAAGCAAGCGATGTTTCAACGATCTTTGAGATTATGGCATCGTTTGATGAAGAAGATGTTTATGCCAGAGCATTACCACCCCAAAAGAGTACGATACCCTTCAACTTTACCTTTGGTGTGCCCAAGGCGAGCGATCTTCAATTTTTCGGAGACACAGAGGCAAAAGTGCTGTTTGAGAAGAGTATTCAGCGCTTGATTGGCTTAGGCGGCATACCTAAAGTGATTGATTTTAACCCCTTTTTAGAAGCGGCCAATTTGCTCTACAGTGGACCATGGGTTGCCGAACGCTATTTTGCGACCCAAACACTGCTGCACACATCGCCTGAGAGCTTTTTAGAGGTGACGCGTGCCATTATTGCCCAAGGAGAGATGAAAAAAGCGAGTGAATATTTTGAAGCAGAGTATCAACTCAAAGCGTATCGAAGAGCGGCGGAGAAGATTTTGGCCGAAGTGGACTTTTGTGTAACGCCGACCACAGGAACAATTTATACCATTGAAGCTGTTCAGGCTGACCCTATAACGCTCAATAGTAATTTAGGCTATTACACCAATTTTATGAATCTTCTGGATCTTGTGGCATACGCTTTACCAGCAGGAGAACGAAGTAATCATCTGCCATTTGGCATTACCCTCTTTGCCGATCATTTTAACGATAGAGCATTATTGGAGATGGGTGAACGTTATCGTAAGGAGTCTGTATGAATCAAACTATCCAAATTGCCGTATGCGGCGCACATATGCAAGGTCTGCCACTCAATCATCAACTACTCAGCCTAGAAGCTGTGTTTATCAAAACGTGCAAAACAGTTGTGGGATACCGCCTTTTTGATGTTCCTCAAAAACTGCCACCTCGTCCAGGAATGCTCAAAGACAGCACAAGTCCTTATGCTTTAGCGCTGGAAGTGTGGGAAATGCCCTTGGAAAACTTTGGGGCGTTTATGGTGCAAATCGCGTCACCCTTATGCATTGGAACCGTTTTTTTAGAAGATGGAAGCAGTGTGTATGGTTTTTTATGTGAAGCGGATGCCCTGAAAGGCGCAGAAGAAATCAGTCAATATGGTGGATGGCGAAACTATCTTACATGTAAAGATCAATAGTGGTATTTCTCTTTTGCTCAGGTGAGCAAAAGAGAAAGAATTTTAGACGATCTCTTTCAGCTTTTCACGAAGAACGTTAGCCGTAAATGGCTTGACAATATAATTATTAACACCCTCTTTGATCGCCGTAATGACTTCACGCTTGCCACCTTCTGTCGTGACCATAATGATGGGAGTGTATTTATACTCTTCCATTGCTCGAAGATTACGTACAAGCTCTAAGCCGTTCATTTTAGGCATGTTCCAGTCAGTCATGATGGCATCAAATTTTTGACTTTTGATTTTTTTAAGCGCATCCAGCCCGTCTTCAGCTTCTGTTGTACTGTAACCGATACTGCCTAAGGTATTGCACAAAATTCTGCGCATTGTTGAGCTATCATCAACCACTAAAAAATGCATGTTTTTTCCTTTAAAAAATTCTTACGTATTCATAAGCAAAAAGTGTTCTACTTTTGCTATGATATGGAAAATTTTGAGGAAAAGAGATGAACTATATTGGTTCAAAAGCAAAGCTTCTTCCTTTTATTCATGCCACCATAGAAGCTTTTGTGGGGCAGGATCTCTCTTCCAAAGTCTTTTGTGATCTTTTTGCGGGTAGTGGCATTGTCGGGCACTCCTTCGCGCAAAAAGGGTGCACGATTTTAAGCAACGATCTTGAATACTACAGTTATGTGCTCAATCATGCGCTTTTGCTAACAGGCGAGCTTGATGATGCCTCTAACATCATAACATTACTGAATGAATTACCTCTCAAAGAAGGGCTGATGTACCACTATTATTGTCACGGCAGTGGGAGTGGAAGAAACTATTTTAGTGATGAAAATGGCAAAAAAATAGATGCCTTGCGCCAAGGGATCGAAACCTATAAAAAAGATGAAAAACGCTACTTTTTTCTTTTAGCATCTCTACTTCTTAGTGCCGATAAAGTTGCCAATACGGCTTCCGTGTACAGCGCTTTTTTAAAACACTTAAAACCTTTAGCCCACGTCCCATTATCGTTAGAACCATTGGATTATCAGCCAACGTACAAGTCTCATCAGATTTTTTGCGAAGATGCCAATGTGCTCATTTCCAAAATCAAAGGCGATATTCTCTATCTTGATCCACCGTATAATCGTCGCCAATATGGGGCGAATTATCATATTTTAAATACGATTGCACATTATGATCATTTTAACCCTAAAGGTAAAACAGGTGTCAGGAGTTACGAAAGCTCGTCTTTTTGTAAGCCGATAAGTGCTTTACACGCATTGGAAAAACTGATCAAAGAGGCACAATTTTCGTATATTTTTTTGAGCTACAATGATGAAGGATTAATCGTTTGTGAAGAGATTGCTTCCATGATGAGAAAGTATGGAAAATATAATAACGTAAAAGTGCCGCATCAACGCTTTAAATCCTATCAAAATAGATTCAAAAAACGCCTAAACTACGAGCATCTTCATATTTTGGAAAAAATTTAGATTTTACATTGTACAATAGCGCTTTTATTTCTAAGAAAGGAGAAAACATGTTGAAACGTTTAACACTAGTCATGGCTATGGTTGCATTTTTATCATCATCAGTATTTGCTCAAAGCTATCTTTCGTCAGAAGATGCAGCACCAACAAAAACAAAAACTGTAAAAACAAAAACTGCAAAAAAAGTAACAGCTGCTAAAAAAAGCACCCCTAAACATCACGTAGCTTCTAAGAAGACCAAAAAAAAATCATCTAAAGTTGCGTAAGGCTTAAGCAAGTTCTGGTAGTGTTAAACTATCGGAACTTCTAGGTTTATTTTTAAGCTAATCCACTGTAAAATCCCTCCAATGCACAACGTCTAAGGTTTAGACAAACATAATCGTATTAACTTCTTTTCTAACTACTTTTATGTTTTTTCCTCTTTGTGCCATTTTACATGTAAGGATTTTTTATGCAAAGAAGAACGTTTATGAAAGGCTGCGTAGCACTCGGTGCCAGTTCGGTCATCCTCCCTCAGGTTTCGATTTTAGAAGCCAGTGAGCCAAAGAGCAAAACTCGTATTTTTTTCGTCACAAACAGTTATAACCTTAAGCACGAAAATACAAAGGGTTTGACTAAACTCTGGGTTCCACTTCCACAAGAAACAAGCTATCAAAAAGTGAGCGATTTTAAATTTAGCTCCAATGCAACAAACGCCTATGTCACCGATAAAAACAGCTACAAAGCTAGAACGCTTTACGCTGAGTGGAAAAACGGCGGCGAAAAAGTACTCGAAGTGACCTATACGATTACGACGTATGAGCGCAATTCTGACCTCTCAAAAGCAACCGCTTCAACCAAATACCCCAAAGATGTTGTACATTACCTCAAACCAACGGCACACATTCCTACAAGCGGCAAAGTCAAAGAACTTGCACTGAAAATTACCGCAACCTCTAAAACGCCTCTTGAAAAAGCTAAAGCGATTTATCTTTGGGTCACTGAAAATATGTACCGTGACAACGCCGTAGTTGGTTGTGGCGTAGGTGATGCAGGCAAGGCTATAGAGCAGAACATTATGGGCGGTAAATGCACCGATATTAGCTCTGTTTTTGTAGCACTTCTTAGAAGTGTCGGAGTGCCGGCTCGTGAAATCTTTGGTATCCGTTTAGGCAGTTCTCGTTACTCAAAAGCATGCGGAAGCAGTGATGAAAAAGGGTTGGCAAAAATTACTGGCGCGGAGCATTGTCGAGCGGAGTTTTATCTTGATGGTTCTGGTTGGGTTCCATGCGATCCTGCCGATGTGGCTAAAGTCATCTTGACCGAGAAAATGACGCTGAACGATCCGCTCATTAAAGAAGTGCGTGAATATTTCTTCGGCAACTGGGAGATGAACTGGATGGGCTATAACACGGCACGTGATTTTGTGTTAACGCCAACCCCAGCGCAAAAACCACTCAATATGTTTGGTTATCCGTACGCCGAAGTCGAAGATGAAGTGTTAGATTACTACGCTCCAGCCGCCTTTACGTATAGCTTTAATTCACAAGAAAAACTTTAACGTATGAAAAAAGAGATTCTAGGCGTACTAACAGCACTGCTCTCAGCCCTTGCCGCCACGGCATGTTGTCTGCCGCCTTTGCTGTTTTTACTCTTTGGAATCTCTTTTGGATTTTTAAGTTTCCTAGAAGTCCTTACCCCATTTCGTATACCGCTCTCTTTATTGTCGCTCTTTGTTTTGTGGCTTTCATGGCGTAGTTACGCGCATCATACCTTTACATGTAATCCTCAAAAGAGAAAGCGTTATCTTTGGTTTTATTCAATAATTTTAGGGATAATCCTCATCCTATTGCTTTATCCCGAAGTAGCAAATCTTTTCATAGAGGATGTAGAATGAAAAAATGGTTGATTTTATTGTTACCATTGATGCTCTTCGCCAAAGAAGAAGTGGTCATAAAAGTGGCTGAAATGCACTGTCCTTTGTGTACCACAGCGGTCAAAAAAGCACTCAAAAGTGTCGAAGGTGTTGAGTCATCTAAAGTGACGTTAGAGACAAAATTAGCCGTCGTCATTGCCAAAGATGGCATTGAAGATAAGACGTTTTTAGAAGCGGTGAAAACGACGGGGTATGAGGGTGTGATTGTCTCTCGGCATCGTTTGAAAGAGTGATTGAATAAGTTTGTCTCCTTTTACTCTTCATGTTGCGCTATGCTTTTTTCGGTTTGTCGAATTTTTATAATAATATAGAATAGACTTGTAACCAATATACTTGCAGATAGTAATGAAATAGTATTAAAATAACCATACGATATAATGAATAAATCTTGAATAATCATTAATATCAAACCACCTGTTAGCATACTCGATGCAGTATTGTTTTTTATATGTAAATTATTACTGGATAGCTGTTCAATTGTTTTTTTACTAAAAATTTTATATAAACCAAATAAAATTAATATTTTTGAAAATGCGAATGCTATGAAATAAATATCCCCTAAAAAGTTAAGCCTGTATCCTTTTCCCAAACGAAATTCTTCTGGGATAAATAGTAATTCAGAAAAAGAATATAGTATTGATATATCCTGTTGTGTTAACGTGTTGGTTTTTTGTAAAAAAATATTCATATATAGGATATAACCATAACCAATAAAAAAACTTATCCAAAACAGTGAAATTTCTGCGATAAAAAATAAAACTATAATTTTTGTGAATGGAGATAAGTTTTTCCATATTGTTGGTTTCATTGAATATCTTGTCCTTAGAAAAGAATTTTACAAATCAAGAAAGCATAGCAAAAAAATGATTTAACTAACCTCTCTTATCTCGCTATCCACATTCACATGCTAAACTTTCATAAGCCAAAATTCTGGTCAAACTTTTTACATGTAAAGGCAAATCATGGGCGAATACTCTTTTCTTTTAGCGATAGCGACGGTGTTTATATTGGGGACGATGAGTCCGGGGCCTAGTTTTATTTTGATTGCCAAAACGGCTGTTTCAAAGTCTCGTAAAGAGGGGTTTGGGGTTGCGATTGGTTTAGGGATGGGTGCGGTTGTCTTTTCGCTTTTAGCCATCTTTGGGCTCTATGCTATTTTGAAAACCGTGCCTTTTTTGTATGGCGCTTTAAAAATCGTAGGAGGCATGTACCTTGTCTATTTAGCCTATAAAATGTGGAAATACGCCGATACGCCTTTAGAGACCAAGCTTAGTTTGGAGCAAAAACCAAAGAGCTTTGCCAAAGCCATTTTATTTGGGTTTGCAACACAAATGAGCAATCCAAAAACCGCCATCATCATCGGAAGTATTTTTGCCGCTTTGCTTCCCCAAGAGATACCGCCTTTTGGAACGCTGTTTGTTTGCCTCATCGCGTTTATCATCGATGTTTCATGGTACTCGTGCGTTGTAGGACTGTTATCGACACAAAAAGCCCAAAAGATATATTTACGCACTAAAAAGTACATCGATAGAATTGCAGGAAGTGTTTTGGGCGTGCTAGGTCTTAAGTTAGCGTTGGATAGGGCGTAGGTCGGTTACGGTACAATACTCCATAAATTTACCATACAAGGTTTGATATGAAGAAGATATTACTGGGCTTACTGGTTATTCTGGTCGCGGCGGCGGGAGTGCTGTTTTTTTTTAAAGGTAAAGATACGTATGAGGGGCATACGTCTTCGGTGTCGCAGAGCGATGGGTTGCATGTGGGCTCAACGATCTCGTACACGCTGTTTGATCAATTTGGCAAACCGCATACGCTGGATGATTCGATTCATACGCTGATTTTGGTCTTTGCAAAAGATACAGGACATACGGTTAAAGCGTATCTAGGAGCGCAAAGTGCGGATTATCTCTCTGTTCATCATGTGGCATTTGTCGCGGATATCAGCCCTATGCCTGTGGTGATTCGCAATACCTTTGCACTTCCCGATCTTAAAACGCAACCCTACAGTGTCAATCTCATTTTAGATGGAACAATCGCCGCATCTTTGAAAAATGGGGCAAAAGTCGATGGCATTACCGTGGTGACACTCAAAAATAAACAGGTCGAAAAAGTAGAATATGCAGATGGTGTTGAAGCGCTTAAAGCGATGATTGAGCGAGAAAACTAAACGGGGTGAGATGGCGTGATTGATTCACGCCACCCTTTAAAAATTAGTCTTTTTTGTAAGCGTTTCTAGGAGCGGCTTTTGGAGCACGTCCTGCATCAGAGCGTGGTGCACTTGGTCTATCGGCTCTTGGAGCGCGTGGTGGTCTGCTATCGCCGCTATCACGAGTCCCTTTGTATCCGCCGCCTTCGCGTGGTGCTGAACTGCTTCCCTCTTTGGCAAAAGGGTTACGGCTCTCGCCTCTGCTATCACTTCTAGGAACGCCATCGCCTCTTGGAGGACGTGCTGCATCTCTGCTTCCGCCATCACGTGGGTTAGAACCTTTGTATCCGCCACCATCACGTGAACCTGTGGATGATGTACCTCGATAGCCGCCGCCATCGCGTGATCCGCCAGAGTTTCCTCTATAGCCGCCACCATCACGTGAGCCTCTGTAACCGCCGCCAGAGTTTCCTCTGTAACCGCCACTTCTGCCGCCACGACCACCATCACGCTCTTCGATGTTTTTAACCACAGACTCTAAGGTTTTTTTATCTAAACCGATTTTATCAGGACCTACTGGTGTATTTTCTTTCAAAAGGTTTGAGAGAAGTTTAAGCGCGATTTGCGACATATCCATCTCTTCTTCAAGAATCGAAAGAAGTTTGCTTGCATTTTCATTGAGTTCAGCATTTTTAATATCATCAGCAATTTTAACCAGTTTGTTCTCTTTCACATCGCGTAAACTTGGAACAATTCTGTGCTCGATTTTAGAGCCGACTTTTTTACCGATACGTTGCATGGAGTGAAATTCAATAGGCGTTACTAAAGTAATCGCCGTACCTTTTTTGCCCGCACGTCCGGTTCTTCCGATACGGTGAACGTAACTCTCTGGATCAAATGGCATATGGTAGTTGAAAACGTGGCTGATGTCAGCAACGTTTAGACCACGTGCTGCAACGTCGGTTGCGACAAGGATTTCGATTTGTGAACTACGGAATGCTTTAATAACGCTCTCACGTTGATTTTGCTCCATATCGCCGTGTAAGCCTTTAGCGGCATGTCCAACTGCCATGAGTTGTGTTGAAAGTCTGTCAACCTCTTTTTTGGTACGGCAGAATACGATGGATTTTTCAGGCTCAAGTGCATCTAAAAGACGAATCATCGCATCGTCTCTCTCATATTCGTTGATCACGTAGTAAAGTTGTTCAATGTCTTCGTTTGTGGTGTGATCTTTTGGCGTAATGCTGACAAATTTTGGCTCATGTAAGATTTTACTTGCAAGGCGTTTGATAGGATCTGGCATTGTTGCTGAGAAAAGAAGGGTTTGACGCTCTTTTGGAAGGTAAGTAAAGATTTCTTCAATGTCTTCTAAAAAGCCCATATCGAGCATTTCATCCGCTTCATCTAAAACGACCATCTTAGGTGCAAAACCTGGAAGTCTGCCGTTTTTAAGAAGATCAAGCATACGACCAGGTGTTGCTACGATAACGCTAGCACCTTTTTCGATCAAGCCAATTTGGCGTGAATACGAACTACCACCGTAGATCGTAACGGTTTTAATGCCACAAAAGCGACCTAATGAGTAAAGCTCATCGCTCACTTGGGTTGCAAGTTCACGTGTGGGCGTAATGACTAAAAGTTGTACTTTATTGAGATGTTGATCGAGCATACTGAGTGTTGGGAGTCCAAAAGCAGCTGTTTTTCCTGTACCGGTTTGTGCTTGTGCAACGATGTCGTTACCCGCTAGCACTAAAGGGATTGCTTCTACTTGTACGGGGCTTGGTTCTGTAAAGCCAGCCTCTACGACGGCTTTAAGAATCTCTGGGTGTAAGCCAAATGATTCAAATGTGGTTGTGTTGTTTTCCATGTGTTTTCCATGTGTTTAATTTTTCCAAAACAATACTAATGTGCAGCTAGGCACAAAACTCATGTACATAAAAATTTTAATGGGGGACGAACCCGTCAATATCGTATGCAAAAACCTACATACTCACTGAGGATTTCTCAAATCTGGTAGGTTTTAGGTGAAGTTCTTTGTTTCTTAATGAAGTCTTGAAATTACGAGCATTATAGTGGAAATTATTTAAAACAATATTAAGATTTGTAACTGGTTTGGTTTTTCACGCTTGGATGCTTGTCAAAAGAGTGACAATAAATGCCAGTATCCTGCTATTTATTGGCTTTTTTATAAAAGTACAAGATAGGTTAAAGTACACTTGAAATTAAAATTAAATGCTATCGTTAAAGGTCAATAAACAATGGTGGATATACGAACATTGAAAGAGATTTTGATTAAAAATTTGAAATTAGAAGATATGAAACCCGAAGATATAGATGACACGATGCCACTTTTTGGAGAGAATGGTTTAGGGCTCGATTCTGTGGATTCCATTGAACTTGTTTTAACCATTGACAAAGAATTTGGTGTCAAAATTTCTGATTCCAAAGAATACGAAAAAATATTTGTAAATGTTCAAAGTTTATTAGATTTTATTAATGCCCACAAATAGTGTTTATGTTAATTGTTTTGAGTCGGTTTGCTGTGCAGGCGAAAGTAGTGAAGCACTATTTGAGGCGATTTGTACGCATCAAAGTGGCATTAAATCCTTCAGTGAATTCATTCCTAACAAGTCCATCGCTTTAGGTAAAATCGAAAAACCTTTTTCCATTGAATCCCTTTTAGCGTTTACATGTAAAAAGGTTTTAGTCCAAAGTGGCCTTGAAAATTTTGAGAATACACTCCTTGTTGTCGGCTCTTCCGTGGGCGGAATGCAAATGAGCGAGAATATTTTCTTACGAGACCATCACTACCAAAACATCGACCCAAAATTGCACGCAATTGATGCCATCGCACATATGCTTTCCAAGCATTTCACGTTTAGGGATGACATCTCCTTCTCAACCGCTTGTACGTCCAGTGCCAATGCTTTAGGATATGGCTATGAGATGATCGCTAAAGGGGTTTATGAGAGTGTTTTGGTGGTGGGGTTTGATACGCTCTCATTGACAACCATACGGGGTTTTGACGCTCTTGGCGTGTTGAGTTCTCATACATGTCAGCCTTTTGATGTAAAGCGTGATGGTATGAATGTCGCAGAGGGCATCGCTGTTTTGCTGCTGGAAAATAAGCCTCAACCTACGAGCATGGAGCTTTTGGGCGTGGGGTACAGCTCAGACGCGCATCATATGGCACATCCTAGTCCTGATGGGGCGGGTGCGTTGTGCGCGATGCAAAAAGCGCTTCACTGTGCCCATATTGCATCATCAGAAGTAGGGTACATCAACGCGCACGGTACAGGCACGCAGGCAAACGATACCAGTGAAGCGTGTGCGATTGAAAGCCTTTTTGGTGCTCATGTGCCTGTAAGTTCGACCAAATCGATTACGGGACATACGCTAGGCGCAGCGGGCGCACTAGAAGCGATCATCTGTGTTATGGCGCTTCAAAAACAGATACTTCCACCCAATACCTATCTTGTTGAACCTGAAAACAAAACGCTACATTTCATACATGAGGCGAAAGCACACTCCTTTCGTTATGCACTGAGCAATTCGCTCGCGTTTGGTGGCAACAACACCGCACTGCTTTTTGGACTGCCCCAATGAGAGTCAATTTAGAGATTTTAAGCAGTGCCTATCTTCTGGGTGTTAAAAGCATTGAGCTGGCTCACATCAAAGAGCTTGTGCCTCACATGATGACGCGCCGTCGTTTGACCAAAGCGGCGAAAATTTGTGTCGAACTGTTAAGCCACGTGGAGCATTTTGAAGGGGGACGTATTCTGTGTGGAAGCGCGTTTGGCGAGCTTGAAACGACAGCAAATATCTTGAATGCGATTGACAAGGAAGAGCCACTTAGTCCCACCGATTTTCAAAATTCGGTTTACAATACGGCTGTTTCATACCTTTCTATTTTGTACCACAACCAGAATGAAATTTTGACACTCTCCAGTGGTGATAAAACCTCCCTTAATGTTCTTAAAGCAGGAGCGCTGAAAGCATTGGATGGCGATACACTGCTTCTTTTATGCTTTGAAACGTTGGATATTGCGGGTATCGAACAGGTCAATCATTGTATTGATTACCTTGAAAGCGGGGTGGCATTAGTTGTGCGTGTGACGGAAAGAGAGGCGACTTTAAAGCTCCAAAAAAGTGAGCTAAAAGGTGTACCAAACTCCATTAGTGAGATGTTACATGTAGCGCAAAATGCATCACAATTAGAATCCTCCATTATCGAAGTGAACCTATGAATTTACCCCATCTTCCACCCATTCGTTTTGTCAAAAAGCTGCTTACATGTAAAGCAAAACAAGCCACAGTGCTGTGTGAATTTCCATGTTTACCAACGCTTCCAATGTTCACAGAAGCTGCTGCTCAAGCCTCCTCAGCCTTTTCTAAGACGGATACACCACGAAATGGTTTTTTGGTTTTAATCAAAGATGTCTCTTTACATGTAAAGGTGCAAAGCTTAACATGTATCATCATCATTGAAACGCGTACGTCGCTTGGCAATTCGAGCGAATTTTACTTTGAGGTGTTTGAAAAAGAGGGTAGTGAGATATGTGCCAGTGGAACGTTGATGCTTGTGCTTGGAGAGCGTGGTATATGAAAATTTTTGTGTTGATGTGGGTCTTTTTTTTAGGACTTCATGCGGAAGAACTAGCGGGGACGTTTATTACCGAGCCTGTTTTTAACGCCTCTGTGTACATGCAAACCGTCGGTAATCCTGACAATCCAGCAGTCGTTTTAGTGCATGGATTGGGTGATGAGGCTTCTACCATTTGGGAAAGCAGTATTGAACGGTTAAAAGATGACTACTTTGTGGTGACATTTGACCTTCCAGGATTTGGACAATCCAGTAAATCCAATGAGCTTTATTCTCCACTCAATTATGCCAAGTTTATTCACTATATCACTCAAACATATGTGAAAAAGCCGTTTCACTTGGTGGGGCACTCGATGGGTGGAGCGATAGCGCTGAAATATACCAGTATGTATCCTTCCGATGTGGAGAGTTTAGTGCTTGTAGATGCGGCGGGTATACTGCATCGCTCTGAGTACAATAACTTTTTAGTGCAAAATGGTGTCAATGCTTTTTTTGATGAGCAAAATGGTCTGATCCAAGGTCTTCAAACGCAAAAAGTAACCTCATTTATCGACAAAATTGCGGAGAAAATTGATCGTAAAATGTCTTTAGATATGGAAGTGGTTCTTTCCAGTGAAGATTTGCGAGCCACTATTCTTGGAGGAAGTCCTTATAGCATTGCCGCCGTTGCGTTGGTCGAGGAAAATTTTAACGGAATTCCTCAAAAAATTAATGCAAGAACGACGATTATTTGGGGTGAAACAGACACAATTGCACCTGTGGAAACGGGGTATGTGCTGCATAAACTAATGCCCAATGCCTCTTTGAAAATACTGCCACATACGGGGCATGTTCCTATGGTCAGTCATGAAGAAACCTTTTTAAATCTTCTTGAAGCACATCTTGTAAATCAAGATGGGATTGTGCGACCTACTGTGCCGCTCAATGCTCCCAACTACAGTGCCACTATCAGAGATATTGATGGTAGAGTTTATACGGGAAGAATTGGAAATATGAGCATCATTAATTCTCAAAAAATTATCATTAAAGATGCGGTGGTTGAGGAGTTGGCCATTATAAATTCGGATGTAAAGATTATCAACAGTACCATTAAAAGTACAAAATCGGTGGTACTATCGGCTCAAAATGCTAAAGTTTTTATTGTTGCGAGTGATATTTCGGGCAGAATAAAATTGCAAAATACCAAACTTCATCTCTTGGGCATTACGATGGATACCTTTGGAAAACCTATTGAAGCGCTCTCGACCTCGATGGTATTTTATTCGTTGTGTCAAATCAACAACAAACTGATTCACGGAAAAGAAATTTTAGGGCTACATTAAGTGATAAGTGCCTATTTTAGGCTTTTAAATACTACAAACTCAGTAAAATTTAATCTGAATGTCAATAGAATGAATTTAAATTTTTCTAAAGGATGGTAATGAAAAAGCTTCTGATGTTAACGATCGCCTTTGTCTTAAGTGTCACTTTTTTGGGGTGTGGAACGCCACCCGTTTACAATGTCAACAATAATGCCATTGCTGTGACTGCTGATAAAAAAGCCAGCATGTCTGATGTTGAAAAAGCCATTATCCGTGCGGGCGGAGGACTTGGCTGGATCATCAAAAAAGAGAAAGAGGGTTTGCTCAAAGGTACGCTTGTTTTAAGGACGCATACTGCAGTGGTTGCGATTACGTACAATACACAAGAGTACAGTATTAACTACGAAAGTAGTATTAATTTAGATTATAACGCGGAAAACAATACGATTCACAGTAACTACAACGGATGGATTCAAAACCTTAACAAGGCCATTCAAGTACAACTTAGCTTGCTCTAATGCATCAAAGAGGATGGCACGCTCTGCCATCCTTTTAGACTAATGGCATACATTTTTTCCCCATCAGCGTGGTAGAGATTTTATCCACGATGTGTAATTCGATAGGTAAATTGATCTTTCCAATACGGTGCTTAAGCGTACTTTTGACTGCTTTTTGTGTGATAGGCTGAGTGGTTTCTAAGAAAATTACCACCATCTCATCTTTCAGTTCCGCATTGTTATGTTTGACATGCACGAGTGCTTTCGAGATACCTTCTTGTGCTTCTAAAATTTCTTCGATTTGTGCTGTAGCATAACGTTTTCCTGCAATTTTGACAATGTTACTGCTTCGTCCTATCAGTTGAAACTTCCCGTTTTCAAGAATCGCATAATCAAAGCTCTGAATTTCCCCAGCTGTTTGTACCAAGCCCTCTTGCCATAGCGTTTTTGAGATAAAGGGGGATTTTACATGTAAAAGTCCTTCGGTATTGAGCGATGTCTCTACTCCGTGGAAAGGGCTCCAAAAGGTATCGTCTTGTTTTTTAAAAGCGATGCTTCCACATTCGGTTGAGCCAAAGAGTTGAATGAGTGTGGTGTTGAATTTGTCCGTAAATTCTTTGGCGATTTCGGTGGGCAGAGGACCTGTGGAACTAATAAATATCGTCTCGCTCAAATCTTTTACTTCATCCAGTCTGAGCAGTGATTTGATGTAAAGGGGTGTGGTCACGACAAGATGGTGAGGCTTTGCATATTCAAGTAGATCGTGCGGCAAAAAATGCTCTTTAAAGAGTAAATCCACATCCAGTTTGAGTGGCAGTAAAAGGGCGGCTAAAAAACCGTAGATATGAATGAATGGCACGGTTGCAACCACTGTTTGAATCTTGAAATTCCCAAATTCTAACAGCAAGGCTTCCATATCGGTTTCAATGTTCTCTCTGCTTTTAAAGGCACCCGTTGGAAATCCCGTACTGCCTGAGGTAAAAAACATGGCGGCAAAGTCGATCTCTTTGAATATTTCAGTGCCCAAAGACTCGATTTTTTCTTTTAAAGAGAGATTTTCTTGATCATACAAAATAGGCTTTGCGCCTGAAAGATAGGCTCTTAAAATCTCTAAGGCATTCTCTTCTTTGGTTTTGGAAGGGATAAGAAGTGTTTGATTTTTAAGCGCCCGGTCGATGAGGTGTGCGCTTTCATAGACGTTTTCACTGCCATCATCGTTTTTTAGAATGACTTTCAATGGCTTCTTCTCCCCATCAGTAAAATTAAAATAGCCCCTATCCCAATGCACGAAACAAGACCCATATAATGAAGTGCCCCGATGTCGCTAAAGACTAAAACGCCAAAGCCAGCAAAAGCGCTGATAAGAGAGGCTACAATCGTACTCTTTGTTTCGCTTTCAAGATGGTTACTCTTTCCCATATAAATACCATAGTCAATTCCAAAAGAGATCACAATAAACAGCATAAAGAGATGAATAATCGTAAAATGAAGCCCTAAAAGCGTTAAAATAAGAGCGGATGGAAGTAAAACATAACTCGAACTCAGTGCCAATGTTTTGCGGCAAACAGCAAAAAGGATGAAGGCGTTAAAAGCAACACTCAATGCCCCACTAAGAAGCAATTGATGCATAATTTTTTGAAGCGCAACCAGAAACATTCCTTTCGCATCAATAGCATAAGCAAAATCAAATTTTTCCAATAAACCTCGCTCGCTGTTTTTAACAAGTGCATAAGTGAAGTAGTGACCATCTTTCTGTACGACATCAAACCCCATCGCATTAAGCGTTTCGAGCTCAAGATTTGGGTAACTTGGAGATAAAAGCTGATCGTTATAGGCATTTTTAAAGAAGCCTTCACGAAAACCAATCTTAGTGGCTTCCTCTTCGATAAGTGTTTTTTTCTCTTTTACATGTAAAGCTTCAAGCTCTTGTTTTCGCGCTTCGTAAAAGGCTCTATCGAAAAAGTATGAGAGCGGTACGGTGGCATTTTTAAAACGATTTTTGATGGTATTACTATGCGCTATAAGCGCATCAATCGAGTTGGCTTCGATCAAAATTGGGGTATAGCCCTCTTTTTTAGCCGCGTCTTTAAAGAATTTCTCCTCTTTCATCAGAGCTGTATTTTGGTAGTCCAGTTTTTTGATGTCGGTATCGACCTGCAAAAAATAGACCGAAACCGCGATGGCTAGCAAAGAGAGTAAGGCGATGGCGCGGTAAGGCAGTGGAAGTGAAAATGTGAAATTGGCAAAAGGGTGTGCTTTTTTAAACCCAATAAGTGGAAAGAGAAAAACAAATTGAAGATAAGAGAAGACCAGTGAGAACATCGCAAACACACACACTTGTTGGATGAGTGGAAAATTGATCCACGAAAAGACCATAAACCCGCCAAAGGTGGTCAAAAAGCCATAAAAAGCGGAAGTATTAAAGCCTTTTTTATGCTCATAATGACCGTAAAAGTAGTAGAGAAACATGTAATCAATCGCGAGTGCGCCAATGGCATTTCCAAAGGCTAAAACAAAGACAGAGACTTCACTCCAAATCATACCAATGAGCAAAAACGAAAGCAGTGTTGAGGTGGCAAGCGTCACGATGGTGTTGATGAGAAGGTAAATATTTCGAATGATAAAAACATAGAGAATCAGAAGTAAAAGGGTAGAAAGAGCAATCAAAAAATTGACATCATTTTGAATTTTTTGCGAGTTTTCCACAAAATAAAATGTTGGGCTAAAGACACGAATCGTTTGCATGCCCTTGAGTTCTTGATGCACAAGATCGTAAACCGCTTTATAACTCTCAATGGTATTGGAGGTGTCTTTGATGCTAAAAACACTAAAATATCCAAAGTCACCTAAGGCTAAGTGACCATCACGAATACTCATGGCAATAGGTTTCTCTTTGGGGGTAAAATACCCCAGTGGATCATTGGCGTCTATTACAGTATAGTAGGGATTATTCACCATTCTTTCATAAAGAGTTTTGAGCTTTTCGTGAATGTTTGGTTGGTCGTCTTTATTCAGATTTTTCAGATAAAAAGCGTTCTTTTTGGTGTATTCTATAAGTGTTGCATTGGGGACAATGGCACTTTCTAGCTTCAAAAGATGGGATGCTAGCAGTTTCTCTTCGATGGTTTTTATGTGAGAGAGAGACTCTTTATCAAACCCTTCCGAAGCGATCAAGATTTCCTTAGAATTTTTGAAATGGGAATAGATTTCAAGTGCTTCTTTGCCCTTACTTTCAGGTAAAAAAGAGAGTAAATTGGTGGAGACATGCACCGAGTTTTGGTAAACGAAAAAAAGTGTGCCAACGATGGCAAATAAAAGAAGATTGAGGGTTTTAGTCCATGACTTCAATGGTGATCCTATCGCCGTTTTTAATCTTTACATGTAAAGAGTGAAGCTTCTTTTCATGCCGCACAATACGCACTTCTTCAAGTACCTCCGCCGCTACGCCTTTGGGGGTTAAAACGGTCTCATCTCCTTGTGTGGTTGCCTCAAAAAAGGAGTTGAGCAAAAGTGTATTTTCATCATGAACTGCTTTGATAATCATAAAAAAATAGTTCATGGAAGGCATACTTTGCGCATCAATCACCTGATAGCCTTTAGCATCTTGAATGGTGAGCTTTTCTTCAAAATAGGTCAAGACTTTAGGTTCTGGTTTGACATATTCAATGACAATGTTTTGCTCGCCAAAAGTGATGTATCCCTCTAAGGTGATATTTTTATCAAGCGCATAGAGATAGCGTGTCTCTTTAAAAGCAGCGCTGTCATTGGCAAAAAGAGAAAGAAAAAAGAGACAGCATAAAACGATGACTCTCATGTATCACATCCGTTTTAGGAAGATAAAATGACGGTGCAAGAACTGCACAATGCCACCTAGAATAAAAACAAAATACCAGCCAAAAGAAGAGTAGATAATCCAGTAGTGGTCATTTTTCAGCAGTAATATGCTGACGTGTAAAAGGATATTAACACTTGCAAGGACTATCCAAAAAATCGTTGAACAGTTGACGTAAGCTTCTTCTGCAGCGCTAAGAGTTCGTTTATGGATTTTGCGTGCGAAGTGCAAAATGATAGAATCGTTATCAAAATAACTTGCAATCAAGAAAAAGATAAATGCCAAAGAAATCAAAAGGGGTAGAAATTTGAGCACTAAAAAGTCATCTAAAAAATAGGCGCCTAGCGCTACCGCCATGTAAAAAAGAGGAAAAATTGTGGTTTTGACCTCTCGTTTTTTTTGACTCAAAAGCCAAAGTACACCAAAGCTAAAAAGTCCTATAGAGACTGTTTTAATATCAAAATAACCAAGAAGCACCACAACGATGGGTGCGTATAAAAACGAAAAAAGTATATGCATTACCGTACCATTCCCCCACTAATATTGATCACTTCACCATTCACATACGTTGCTTTATCGCCTAAAAAGAAGACGACTTCTGCTACCTCTTCAGGACGACCGAGCCGTTTACAGGGAATCAGATCGGTGATGTTCTTATCCACAGCATGAACCATCTCAGACTCAATCACACCTGGCGCTACGGCATTGACTCTGATATTATAACGTGCAACTTCTGCACAAAGCGCTTTGGTAAAAGCGATAATGCCACCTTTTGCAGCTGAATAGTTCACTTGTCCAGCATTTCCTACGAGACCAGAAATGGAGGAGACATTGACGATAGAGCCTGCTTTTTCTTTGATCATATTCGGTAGAATTTGCTTGGTGACATAAAAAAGGCTGTTAAGGTTAACATCCATAACATCACTCCACGCCTCATCTTCCATAAAGAAAAAAAGTTTATCTTTGGTGATGCCTGCATTGTTTACCAAGACGTTTACATGTAAAGATTCTAACGCCTTTTTCACTTCCTCTTTTTGCGTGATGTCAAACGGGATAATTTCACCGTTTTTGATCTCTTCAAGAAGTGCTAAGGCTTTCTCTTTGTGACGATGGTAGTGGATGTACACAAAGTACCCCTCTTTGGCAAAATAACGCACGATAGCTTCGCCAAGGCTACCTGTTGCTCCTGTGACTAAAACTTTTTTCATAAAGATACTTCCTCTTTCCAAAAAGGGTATAGATTGAACCATTGATGAGGGTACGCACGAACATGCGATGCAAAGAAATCGGCATAAATTTGCATGGCTTTGTGTATCTCTACTTCTGCATGGTTGTTTTTATTCATGACTATTTCAATAAATTCGATACGGTAATGTTGGGGCTTTTGATAGCTAAAGGCGATGCCCATGAGCGGCTTTTCGGTTTTGTACGCAATGCTAAAAGGGTTTTTATTGAATGCTGCTTTTTCGCCAAAGAAAGTGACAAACTCTCTGTTTTTGGCTTCCGTTGCACGATCAGCCATCATTGCTACAATTTCGTTATTGAGAAGTGCTGAAGCAATTTTCATGGTGACATACACTCCGCCTTTGGAGAGATCGATGATGTTGAGATGTGGATTTTTGGTTTCAAGATTGTCTTCAATACACTTGATGGGTGCGATGAGTGATTCTTGCATGACAATGTTAATTTTAAGATCTGAAAAACAGTTACCAGCACTTGCCCAACCGCCAAAATGCGATAAAAGCAAAATACCACCTTGATGAAGATGGTTCATCAAGGCTTCTTTGTTGGCTATTTCAAACGTATAATCTTGGGGGCTCACTTTGGAGACAAAACGGTCACACATGGTGATTGCAAAATGGCGTAAGTGTTCAAAATAGACTCTGTTGTTAAACGGTCGGTTGATATGCGCGTAGTAGTCTTTGAGCGCCTCTTTGACATTGCCCGCGACTAAAAAATAAAAAAAGGTTACAGGATACATCAGGTAATAAATAAAAGTGTAGCCAAAGAGCCTATAAAAGGTAAAAACGAGTTTGATACTCCATCCGCTTCCTCGCTGTTTTGTACTCATTGGTACTTTTTCTTGAGAAAAAATTTCCACGGTAAAAGTTTGACATGCACCATGACAATCGCCGCGGTATCCCAAAACTTTTTAAAGTGACTCACCCGCTCTTCGGGTGTGGGATAGTAACATTCAATGCTCACTTCTTTGATGATGCGACCTTTCCATGCGTGTTTGACAAGCACTTCCATCTCCCAGTCAAACCGTTTGGTTTTGATGATGAGGTCGAGTATGGAAGTCGGGTAAAGTCTAAAACCCGAAAGCGAGTCGGTAATACTCTGTTCGGTGTCCCAACATGCCCAAAAATTACTAAACCATCTGCCAAATTTAGAACCATTGGGAACATGATTGATCTCAAAATTACGTGCTCCAATGATGATCTGATCTTTACCATCGCAGGCGTTGCATATCTTTTCAATTTGAGAAGCTAAATGCTGTCCATCGCCATCTAGGCTGATAAAGTAGTCAAACCCACGTTTTTGAGCTTCGTGAGCGCCAGTCATGATGGCAGCGCCTTTACCTTGGTTGGTTAGGTGCCTGATAATCGTGAGTTTTTCATGCGGTTTTAAAATGATGTCAGCTACGTTGATCTTAGAGCCGTCATCCACAACAATCAAAGCGTACCCTTGTGTTAAAACCTCTTGTGCCACTTTCTCAATGGTAAGAGGATTATTGTACGTAGGAATCACAACAACGATATCATCTTTTTTCATAAGTGAGTTCTGCTACTTTTTGTTCATTTTGTGTGACACGAATTTTGAGTGTTTTTTCGTGCGTTTGCGTGTCGAACCAAAGCACACTAAGAGGCGTAATATTTTTTAAAAATTTTGCTTTTTGAATTTTGACAATTTCAATTCCTAAAATTTCTGCACTTAAATCAAGCAAAATAAACCCAGGAAGAATAGGATTTGTAGGAAAATGCGCTTGAAAAACGGGATGTGACGCGTCGCTAAGTCTCACACAAAAGCGTGCCCCTTCTTTACATGTAAGCGTATACAAATGGTTGAGTATCATACACTCCTTGCAGCGATTCTAAAACAAACAAGCGTATTATATAAATCTAGTTAAAATAAGAGCTTAAAAGAGAGTTTTCTGTTAAGGTTTCATTTACTTTTTTAGAAAATAAGGAACATTTGAATGAATCCATTTTTTAACGATAACGACAGTGTCTCTGCCCTAGAAGCACAGTACAACGCTCAACGCATCGCATTTGCACCGATTGTATTTCAAGTGGCACGCTCTATGCGCGATCTAGGCGTTTTAAAAGCACTCTATGAGCACAAAGAGGGTCTGAGCATCGAAGCGCTGGCAAAAGAGACCAATCTAAGCACATACGGCATCACAACACTGATCGAAACCAGTCTGAGCGCGGACATCGTCAAGCAAAAAGGCGAGCTTTATTTCATCACCAAAACGGGTTGTTTTTTACTGAACGATCCGATGACCATTGCCAATATGAACTACAACCACCATGTGAATTACCAAGGGCTTTTTTCTCTGGATGAGGCGATCAAAAGTGGCAAACCGACAGGACTCAAAGTCTTTGGCGAATGGGAAACCATCTACCCCGCACTTTCCATCTTGCCTGAAAACGCGAAACAGAGTTGGTTTACCTTCGATCATTTTTACTCCGACAGCGCGTTTCCTGAAGCGGTGAAAAAGCTTTTGAGTCTCAAACCGAGCAAAATTTTAGATGTGGGCGGCAATACAGGGAAGTTTTCGATGCTGATCGCAAAGAGCGATAAGGCTTTACATGTAACCATTATGGATCTGCCAGAACAGCTCGCATTAGCGCGTGAAAACATCGAAAAAGCGGGCTTACGTGAGCAGATTGACCTTTTGCCTGCCAATGTTTTAGCCCCAAAGCACAGCTTTCCCAAAGGGTTTGACATCATCTGGATGAGCCAGTTTTTAGACTGCTTTAGCGAAGAGGAGATTGTCAACATTTTAAGCAAAGCCAAAGAGGCGATGAATGAGCAGACCTTGCTTTGCATCATGGAGCCATTTTGGGACAGGCAACGCTTTGAAACATCGGCATTTTGCATCATCAACACCTCGCCTTATTTCACCGCCATGGCAAATGGATGCAGTAAGATGTACCACTCAAAAGACTTTATCAAGCTAATCGAAATGGCGGGATTAAAAGTCGATGAAATTATCGATCATTTAGGAGTTTGTCAGAGTATTTTGAAGATTAAGAGAGGTTGATAAAGAACAAAATATGGAGCAAAAATAGCGATAAAAGTAGCTTGTCCGCTTTATTTTCTATGAATTGTTCCATGAGCGCTCATCACCGGTAATTATTCCTTTTTGAATGAGTATCTTTCTAATTAGATTAAACCCTGTGTTTCCAATTGGAAGTACTTCAAGTTGGATAGGAATTCGATTTAACCCAATGCTGTCTTTTTGATGAAAAAAAATTGTGCCACTCCACAATCCTTTTACAACGCCAACTTGCAGATTGGAAAGCTTGATACTTCGTTTTCCAAAGTACAACCACTCTTTTGTAATATGAGTTTTATTTATTATTATACGTTTGAAAAAGCAAGCATCTACAAATTTACATATTCCTACAACAACGACTAATCCACCAAAGATTAAAGTAACCCATTGATTTAAACACATAAATCCTAACCCTAATATGATCATTGTTAGAAATGCGAGTGCGCTAAGAACACGTTTGCCATCATCATACATGAATATGTAAACAGATTTTTCTCTTACCATTATTGCTTGATCCATATTAGCCTACTTATGACATAAAAATGGGGAACTGGTTTTTTTATTTATTCTCATTTCATCGTTTATCTTTACATGTAAAGAATTTTAGACAACAAAAATAAAAAGTTATATAAAGTAGCCTTTTTGAAGATCAGAGAGTTTAGCTGTTTTGCGTCCAATCAAACTCCATCTGTTTGGCGGTATTAATGGCTAATTCTTGCCCCATCAGGCGCTCTACAAGGTGCAAACTCATGTCGATGCCAGCCGAAATGCCTGCGGAGGTGACGATCGAGCCTTCATCGACCCACCGCCTGTTTTCTTCTACATGTAACGTTGGAAATAGGGTACGAAGATCATCAATGTCTTCCCAATGGGTTGTTGAGGATTTGCCTTCAAGTAGTCCTGCTTTTGCTAACAAAAAAGCACCTGTGCAGATAGAAGCGGTGATGGTAGTGTGAGATGAGGTGCTTTTGATCCAAGAAATAATATCGTTGTCTTCGAGTTCTTTGGTCACCACGCCACCAGGAATGAGTAAAAGATCGGGTGTTGGATGTGAAGTAATGGAATAATCAGGGTGCAGTTTCAGCCCAGCTCTTGCGTAAATAGATTGTTTAGTTTTACCAACCGTAAAGACTTCAAAAGCAAGGTTTTCTGGAGAAGAAGCCGTTTTGTTAAAGACACGTGATGCAGTTGTGAAGACTTCATAAGGACCCGCAAAATCAAGGACTTCAACATTGTCAAAGATAAAAATACCCACTGAATATGCCATAAATTTCTCTCCTTCTTACCATTACATGTAAATATAAAAATAGTTGGTATCGCCTTCATGTTTATAGGCAAGTTTCATGCCATGTAACCGAATGACGTGCCAGGTGATAAACAGACCAAACCCAAGACCACGGGAGCTTTTTTGTTTTTTACCTTCTAAAAAATAAGGCTCTGCATAACGCTCTAATGAGAACTCTAGAGCAGGCCCTTTGTTGGAAATGGTGATACTTTTAGCATCATTACACAAGAATACATGATGATCGGTAGAGTAATTAACGCCGTTGTCTAAAAGGTTTTTGAGTGCCACACCAAAAAGCTCAAAATCGACATGGAGCTCAGCAGGAGTGAGCTTACAGGTAATACTCTCTTGTTTATCATCTAAAATATCAAGGGCAAAGTCTACTACATCTTCAATGTGATAGTGCTTGATTTCCAGCTTAAGTTCATCGGCACTCAATTTTTCAATGCGCGAGAACTCTTCTAAGAGCGCTTCTTGGCGCTTGAAAACGTTTTGCAATATCTTGGTATAGGTGGCATCTTCGATCATTTCAGCGGCAAGTTTCCCCTTCGTAATCGGTGTTTTCAGTTCGTGCATAATATTGCGCAAAAAGAGTTGCCTTGAATCGCGTAATGCTTTGATTTTGATGACAGCGCTGTCAAATTCATTGGCAAGAGCAGCGATTTCATCTTTTTTCGTACTTTTACATGTAATGTCATAATCACCATTGGCAAAGTATTTGATCTTCTCTCTGAGTGTTTTAAGGGGAAGAATACTTCGAATAATGCCAATGTAAAGGAAAATCACAAAGGCAAAGGTTAAAAACGGAAAAAGAATTTGAGGAAACACCTCTTTTTCAAAAGGCACTTCTAAGATCACAGGCTCATCGTTCCTTTTTTGTAAAATAGCATAGATATGAATGCCATAGGGAATGACATCCAATGCAAATCGCATCTTCTCTTCCATCTGTCTTATCGGAAAAGGACGAGGTGGTTTAGGCAAGGAGAGAAGCTTCTCTCGAAGTTTTTTATCTTCAACAAGAATAAAACCCATTTCATCAAGCTTACTAAAATCAAGTTGTTTGGTGAAAGGGTCAACAGATGAACGCACAGCAAGATGCGAATAATCGTGCATACGCCTTAGGTTGGTCTCTCGCTCATGCATGGTGAGTGAAAAAAAGATAGCACCAATCCCGATAAGCGCGAGTGCAAAGATAAGTGTAATACGTGTAATAATTGAATGATACCATCTCATGCTTGAAGCCTATAGCCGATGCCCCGTACGGAGTGAATGAAATGAGGTTCTTTAGAGCTTTCTCCTAGTTTGGTTCTAATGCGACTAATAAGGACATCAAGACTTCTGCTTTCGTTATCTTCATTCAGACTAAGTGTGCTATTTAACAGTTCCGTTCGAGAAACAACGCAGTTATTTTTTTTGATGAGGTGTCCTAATACATCATATTCAGCAGGGGTTAGTGTAAGAGGGGCGTTGTTAAATAAAATAGTATGACTCTCTTCTTTAAGGATAAGAGCGGATGTTGAGACTTCTTCTGCTGTGGAGTGACTTTTTTTGTAGCGTCTCAGTACACTCATAATGCGTGCATAAAGCTCTTTAGGCTCATAAGGTTTGGGTAAATAATCATCCGCTCCGAGCTCTAGACCTACGATTTTATCTTCCAAATCGCTTCTAGCAGAGGAGATGATAATAGGAATATCACTTTTAGAACGGACTTCTTTGCAAATTTCTAATCCATCCATACCTGGCAGGGAAAGGTCTAAAATCAGCAGGTCATATTTGGTGAGGCTTAAGGCGCTAATGCCTAGATACGGGTCTTCATAGTTGGTCACGATGATGTTGTAGCGTTTTAAAAAATTGCATAAAATTTCTGCGAGTTCGACATCATCTTCAATCATCAAAAGGTTGGGTTGCATGGTTTTGTCCTATCGTGATTTTATAGGGGCATGTATCAAAAGTCTTTGCAATGCCAAAACAGTTGGCTGGAGACGACCTCTGCCCAAAATCTTGTCAAATAATACACTTACTCTTTGAACGGTTTGTTAATACCAAAGCCACAGAGTAATTTTTCATTTTCGCTTTCAATACCAAATTTATAAAGATGAAAATAACTTTTGGTTCCCTCTGCAGTTGGTAAGCTAATATCGTGTGTCACAATCCCTTCATAAAGAGAAAGGCGATCCGTTTCGGCAATTTCTTCGGCAGTATGAGAGTCAAAAATATCGGCGGCATTTCTATTTTTCCATGTTTTAAAGCCGATAAATTTTTGATACGCTTGGTTCATATAAAGATACTTCCCTTGCGAATTTTTTATAAAGGCTGGAGCGGGAATATGTTCTACAAAAGCGATAAATCGTTCGTGTTCTATAGCTTCTTGAGCGGCACTGGCTTTTTGTTGGCTTATATCACGAATAATCCCAACCATACGGATATTGCGATCATTTTTGCCACGAATGACGCGACCTCGAACCTTCACCCAACGAAGAGGCTCACTTTGACGAATGCGATGATCAACCATGAAATATTCGCTATGACCATCAAGATGTGCTTTAAGGCGTTCATTGACCAGAGCCATATCTTTAGAATGGACTAAATTAAGCCATGAGGAGAGTGTTGAAGGGGTTTCAGTCTCATTATACCCCATGAGCTGTTTCCACTTTTGAGAGTAAAAGACATCATCGCTTTTCATATCCCAATCCCAAAAAGCTTCATCACTTCCTTCAAGGGCAAGTTCTAATCTTTCTTTTTGCGTTAAGAGGAGCTCTTTGCTTTTATGAAGCGCTGATATGTCAACTATCAGCGCTGTAAAGCCTATAATATTATTTTGTTCATCAAAGAGGGTTGTCATATGAACGGTTGTTTGCTTCGGTATATTGTTGTCAAACGTGAGTAAAAGAGGGTGCTCACCTTTTTTTGGAAGCGTACTAATATGATCTATGGTTGCTTTAAAAAAAGTTCCAAACGCTTTTTCAAACGCTTTATTGTAATAAAGTCTATTCTCTTTTTTGTAAAGAAAGGGTATAGGAATCGATTGAAAAATATCATCGAAAGAAGTAATATTTTGAGGGGTTGTTTGTTTTTTTTGGTTTTGAAGAAGTATAAACAGAGTTATGGTAGAAGCCAGTAACACACCAATGCACGCAAAAAGGACGATCTCTGTCATACGAACCTCTTTAACATAAAGTTATCCCGCCCTTACGAGCGGGATAGAAAGGCGAAGACTATTTTAAAAGCTCTTTCTCTTTAACGATAAATGGGACGCCTTTGATGCCAGCACCAAAGTATTTGTTTTTAAGTTCATCAATGTGAGCGACTTCAGTATCGCTAACTTTTTGATCAAATTTGACGTTTTCATCGTAGTATTTTTTCAAGATTTTAATTTTTTCAGCATCGGTTTTAGCTTTAGCGGTTTCAGTGTAGATAACGGCTGCTTTTTCAAGAGAGCTTCGCTCATGAACCGGTGTAAAAATCAACTTAAGGTTATTGGTTGTAAGTCTTTGTTCGATTTGAGCAAGTTCTTGTCTGCAGTAAGGGCATTCAGGATCGGTAAAAACTACCAATGTATCTTTTTTAGGGTCATTGCCTAAAGAGATGACATTTTTCTTTTCCTCTTTTTTGTAGATTGCTGAAAGCTTTTTCTGAAGCTCTGCCATCTCCATCATCTCTTTGATGCTTCCACCTTGTTTGATGCTGATAACATCAGGGAAAATCAAATCATCTTTGGTAAAGATGCTGAGTTTTTGTGAACGTGTTCCATCGGTAAGATTTAGAGTCACGAAATCCATGCCATCAATGCCATCAACGCTTTTGCGAGAGACAACTTCAATGGTAATATTGGGTACTTGAATCGTTGATTTAAAGTGTTCAACAATCTGTGCGTCTGTTGCGGCAAAAAGTGTGCTAGAAAGAAGCGCAACTAACCATAAAATGTGTTTTTTCATTCATTTTCCTTATAAGTTACAGAAACTAATCTGCATGAAATGTTAGGTATTATACAATAAAACCAATCATAGTTTGTTAATGAAAGGTCAACGAATGCCAGAGAATGCCGATAAAATGGCACTTATAGAAGAAATCGAAAAATTGATAGAATCTGATCCAAACGCTCCAATTTCTTCATTTTCAATGTTAGAGTTCTTAGAATTAGAGGATTTAGTCTCGGTACGCGAAACGCTTTTACGCTCCAAAATGAACCGTTCTTCTGAAAATGACGCATGGTTTGATGAACTCTGTAAAAAGTAGTTACACTCTTTACATGTAAAGGTCACTTATGGATAAAAAATGGGCTTATTTAAACGACATTGAAGGGTGTGAAGTCATAGGTCTTTATACAATGCATGCGCTCATTGAAATTGTTTATCTCAAAGAGGGGAAACCTAAAAGTCTCACCATAAATTTTCATGTTGCAGGTGGTTCTTTGGGTTATTTTGAGTTTTTCAAGTTCGATACCATTCCCCTTCCCCCTGCAAAAACGCCTTATTCTCCTAGTGAAATGTTCACAAAGATTTTACATGTAAACCTTTATGCCACTGTTGGCGAGCATGAGCGTTTTGAGGAGTTGGAGTTTGTCTGCGAGGAGGGCAGTTATCTTTTTTTCTACAGCGAAGACGAAGAAGAGGCGCACTATGCCAAAATCGAAAAAGGCAAAAAGCCCTCTTTACCTCAGGTCAAACGCATGAATGAGACTTTACCGAAAGAGCTTTTTAGTGTGGAATTTTTCAAGGAAAATCTTGCTTTTGCTCTTCTTGCACATGGTGAGCAAAAGACGCCACACGGCTTGCCTTACTCAATGCATCTTTTAAGTGTTGCCAGTGAAGTCATTAACGCTCTTTACATGGAGCCACTGAGTTTCGATGAAAACAATGTTGCCATTGCTTGTGCACTTTTGCATGATGTTAATGAAGATACAACCACCCAAATCACCAAAGAGAGTTCGTTAGCAGGGAATAGTGAAGTGATCGCTAAAGGGGTACAAGCGCTTACCAAAGATAAAACGCTCCCTTCTAAAGATATGCAGATGCACGACAGTCTTGAGCGGCTTAAAAAACGTCAAAACTGCGTAGCACTGGTTAAACTTGCCGATCGTATTACCAATTTGGGTGTACCTCCCAAACACTGGGATGAAGCGAAAAAACGAAAGTATCTTGAAGAGGCAAAGATGATTTTGAGTGAACTTGGCTATGCCCATCACTATTTAGCCCACAAACTGCATGAAAAAATTGAAGCGTATGAATGTTACATGTAACGCTTTGGAACGAAGTATGCTTAGGTTGTCAATATCACAACAAAAGGATAGGTCATGCGTGTATGGATAAACTACATCAAATATACCCCTGAGGTCGTCGCCTTTGTCGCAACCTGTGTTGTTCTAGTGCGATAATTTATCAAGGTCAATCGTATAAAAAGGGGGTAAACCCCCTTTTTTATGCGTGTTAATATTTTTTTCCCTCACATGGAATTAACTCTTTTTCGCTCACATCTTCTACCAACGCTTTCATGCTTTTGATCGTAAAGAGTTTAAGGTCATCACCTTTCAGTGCTTTGAGTTCGGACGTAAACCCACTTTTAGAGAGGATCACGAACAGATCAGGCTCAAAATCTGCTTTGGCGCATTGCTCTTTAAGTTTGGTAAGTTCGGTTTTTTTCACTTTCGTGTTTTTGTATTTGGTACTTCCAGCGATGAGTTTTCCTGAGGCTGTCTTAGCCAAAATATCAATTTCTGCGTTTTTATCCCAATAACTTCCCACCTCTACGATAGGATCTTCGATCATTATTTTACGTAAAAGCTCAAATGAGAGTTTTTTAAAGATGAGTTCATAAAATTCTTGTTCGCGAGAGGCGAATGATTTTTCAACTTCACTGTAATCGCCCTCTTTGATTGTCTTATAAAATGGCGAGACAAAGGCAAACCAAAAGCGCATAAAAGGGGTCATGAAACTTAGTTTATCGGAGTTATCATCATCGACATTGACAGGACGTTCCAGCGAATACTCAAAGCGGATTAGCGCGCTGTCTAAGAGTGTATCGAGTGCAGATTCGCCTTCTTCTCGGCTAATGTGGGCTCGCTTAAAGGTTGAATGCACACGACGATCGCCCGTTGCCATAGCGCTTAAAAGTGTATGGCTGAGTTTGTTGCTAAAGGTTATTTTGGCAATGTCGCTATGAATATAAGGATAATTTTTGAAAATCTTAGTCTCCATAAGCTCTAAAAGAGGCTTGTGCATGTCCACTTTCCAGCTTGTTCCTCCAAATACAGAAAAATACTCAATGGCTTTTTCCATATCATCGACATGATTTTGGAGACAAAAAGAGCGAAATTGGTGTAAAAGAGTTGGATGTTTTGGCATGAAAAGAGACCTTTGTATTGTTTTTTAGCAATTATACACGAATAAAGGGATTTTCAAAGGAGCAGAAAAAGGAGCGCCGCAAAGATATCTTTGCGACACTCAAGAGCGTTTGGTTATTTAGCGTGGCTTCCGTCACAAAATGGTGCATTAGCACTTTTTTTACAGGCGCAAAGGTAATACTCTTTTGCCTCGGTGACCGTGAATGCTTTAGGTGTAAAACCTGAGCCTTTATGGCTACCATCGCATAAAACAGTCGTAGCACTTTTACCACAGGTGCAGAAGTGGTACTCTTTATTGGCTTCTAGTGACATTTTAACAGGTGACATTTTTCTTCCTTCAATCATTTAGTGCATTGGCACATCAAAGACTAAAACCCAAGCGGGTTTCAACGCTTTTATCTCATAAGCTTTACTTTCGGTAATTTGTACTTCATCTCTTTTCTCAAGTACAACACCATCGATTTCAATGCTTCCTTCGACAACGAATACGAGTTTACCACGATTTGGAGTAGAAGATGCTAAGGAAATTGTTTTACCTTCCTCTAACTCAGTGGTGACGATAAACGCCTCTTGTTTGATCGCAATGGAGTTCTCTCTTCCATCAGGAGAAACCAGCGTAACCCATTGATTATTTTTGGTGACATCTCTAAAATCACGTTGGTTGTAAAGGGGTTTCCCGCCTTTTTGATTCGGGTGTATCCAAATTTGAAACAGAGCTGTCGTTTCATCTTTTGAGGCAAATTCGGAGTGGTACACCCCTTCGCCTGCGCTCATATACTGAATTTCACCCGCATGAACTTCACCATGATTGCCAAAAGAGTCTTTGTGAATCAAAACTCCCTGGGTCACGATAGAGATAATCTCCATATCACGATGCGGGTGCATCCCAAAGCCTTCGCCTTTTTCGATAATATCATCGTTAATGACGCGAAGTGCGCCAAAGCCCATACGTTCTTTGTTGTAATATTCCGCAAAGGAGAAGCTAAAATGGCTGTGAAGCCAACCATGTTCCGCAACACCTCTTTGGTTTGCTTTATGAATTGAAAATGCCATTGTTTTCTCCTTTACATGTAAAACATTATTTTTGCAAAATTCCCTCTAAGGCTACGTCGATTTTAACCTCTTCACCCACGATCACGCCGCCAGTCTCAAGCGCTTTGTTCCATGAGATACCAAAGTCTGAACGATTGATTTTACCGTTAAGACCCAGTCCTACACGTTTGTTACCGTATAAATCCGTTGCAGCACCGCCGTTTTCAAAAGCTAACACAACAGGTTTTGTCACACCTTTCATTGTCAATTTTCCATACGCTTTATCGCCTTTCACTTCATCAAGGACAAAGGTAATGGTTGGATACTTTGCAACATCAAAAAGATCCGCTGAGCGTAAGTGCTCATCTCTGTCTTTAATACCTGTATCGATGGTGGCAGCTTGAATCGTTCCGTTTAAAGATTTAAGCGTTTTGGTTGCTTCATCGTATACAAAACTTCCGTTGAATGTTGAAAAATTTCCTTTTACGGTTGAAATCATGGCGTGTTTAACACTAAAATCTGCACTAGAATGCATAGGATCAACGTTATAGTTTCCGGCAAATAGGGCAGTTCCTGCCAACAAAGAAGATGCGAGTAATGTTTTAATTTTCATAATAGTTCCTTTTTTACTAATTAGTAATATATGAGCAAAAAAATGCGAGCTTACACGAAGCCTATTGCGCTTTTTGCAATTTACGTAACAGATCGTACAATGCGATCAACTCTTCATCGCTCAACACGTCAAAATAGCTTTGCAGGTTGCTTGCATGCTGGGGAAACATTCCTCCGATGAGTTCTTTTCCTTTTTCCGTAATGCTGACAATGCGTACACGGCTATCTTCAGGTGAAGGCAGTGTGTTAATAAGGCCATCTCGTATGAGATTTTTCACCACCACAGTGACATTGCCAGGGGTGCTTTCAATCAATTTTGTGATTGCACCTATGTTCAAATCGCCACGATGGTAAAGGACTTCTAAGACTTCAAATTGATTCATGCTAAGACCTGATGCGTTGATATACTTCAACTCTTTGGCACGGATTTTCTGAAATGCACGGAGGATTTGAATCCATGTTTGCATACTTCTATCGGTGCGTTCACCATAGCTTTTCACATTTGATCTCAGTTTCATCTTTTTCCTTCCTTTGCCGAAATTATATTACTAATTAGTAATAATGTCAAGAGTAAAATGAATTTTTTCTTCAAAAAGAACAAAAATGTCATTTTGATCTGAAATAAGAACTGAATTTGCAGGAATTGTTATATAATTTCGCCGCATTTTACAAAGTAAAAGGCATTAGGAGAAAGTATGGAAGAAAAAAATAACGAAAAATGCAATGAAAATATCTCAAGTAAAGTGTTCGCATTCAATGAATTTTTAGAGGGTAAAGTAGAAAAATTACTGCTCAATGTTCTTAATATTGCGCGTTATGTCTTTATTATTATGATGATTGTCTATTTGGGGCAGTGTCTTATCAGCCTTGGCTATAAGATGATTTCCTTTACCATCTCACAAGGTGCGCTTGATTTTAGCTCAATTAAGATCATTTTGACCGATGGCTTGTTTATCTTGATTGTTTTGGCGATTGTCAAAACGCTCTTTATCCAAGATGGCTTTGACTATGCCGTGACCTTTCTTGAAATTTCGTTTGTCGTGTTGGTACGAAAGCTCATCTTACTAGAGACAGACCCTTCTGAAACACTGCTTTTACTCGTGTTAGGCGTCACTTCGGCACTCTTTTTTATCTTAATTGTCTACATTAAAGGGATGAAACATAAGTGGGAGAGAGAAAAGTGCGAAAAATGTATTAAAGCAGGAGAAAAATAAAACAAAAGAAGCTTTACATGTAAAGCTTCTCAATAGTATTGCGAGGGTAAAAATCTCTTAATTTTACCCCAACACTCTTCTGTTTCCCTCTTTTTTTACATCATCAAAATTATCGAGGTAGTCAAGATAAGCGACTAGGTATTTACGGCTGATATCGAAGTGCTCTTTAAAGGCTTTGATATCGACACCGTTTTCCTTACGCATAATGTCTCTTAGATGCGCCATCATGGCGCTTAATGCAATGGTTGTGACAAAGAGGTTATGCTCTAAGCGTACGACCTTTTTAGCACGTGTGAGGCTTTTGAGTGCATCATCACCCATCTTGCGGTCAAGATCGAGCTCATCGTAGATGTTGTAGGGGGCATCGGGTGTAAATTCAGCTGCGAGCAAGGTGTTATAGAGTTTATCTTCAATGAGGGTTTCGATATTGGCAATATCAATTTGTGCATTTTTATAGATACCACCCACAAAATCAAGTAACCCTTCATCGCAAAGATTTTGCAAAACGCTTTCTACCAAAGCAACACTCGCCCATTTAAGTTTCAAAGAGAGCGAGTTTGCAGAGAGCAAGGCGTAGGCATTTTTAGCGTAAATGGCTTGAACAATGCGTCCCAACTCTTCTTGCATCGTTATAGGGTAGAGAACTAAGCCCTTTTCATCGACAAAAACATCACTCATCTCATTGGCGATCTCTTTGGCTTCTTCATGGTTTAGCCCAAAGCGTTGGTTAGAGGAGATGAGCCCAAAACCGTGCTTGTGCATTTCGACTAAAATGGTAAAAGCCGTTTTAAAATCTTTGGTATCGAGTGCTTTCAGAAGCTCTAGTTTGACCTTTTTCTTCATAGGGTCATTGATGGGATTGAGCACGCGCCCACCACCAATGGTACGTCCACTGGAACAGATGATAAACGGTTCATCGTGGACTAAAAAGAGTTTATGGTTGAATTGCAGTTTAGCATAACCTTTGTCCGATTTATCGTCATGTTCGTAAAATAAAATACGTGTTTCCACTTGTTTCGTACCCACGTACAAAATGACTTTGGCATTGTGTTTTAGCGTATGTCCACCGATACTCTCAACCCAGACATCAGCACAGTCAAATCCTCGAATAAACCCTTTTTTGCAGAGCAGTGCTCCTTTTTCAAAAGAGGTTTTTTGGGCGTTTTGAAGGTTGATCGCGGTTCTCTGAGAAGAGTACGCACTCTCAACATCGTGGTCATGGACTTGAAGGTTACGGATGACAAACTCTTTCTCTAGTTCGGGTGCGAAGAGCTTTTCACCGACTTTAATGGTTCCATCAAGTACCGTTCCTGTCACAACCGTTCCAGCCCCCGCAATGGAGAAAGAGCGATCGACGTAGTAACGAAAGAGTCCATTACTTTTTTTAGGCGTTACGGGCAGTGCGAAAAGTGCGTCTTTGAGCTTTTGAATAGAGGAGGGCTCATAAATACTCACAGGGATAATTTCTACCAAATGAAGGTTTTTGAGGGATTTCAGATACTCAGTAATTTCGTATTTTCGTTGTTCGAGAACTTCAGAAGTGGCAAGATCTTTCTTAGTGAGCGCAATGATAATATTTTTTACATGTAAAAGGTTTAAGATCTCTAAATGCTCTTTGGTTTGGGGCATAATCCCTTCATTGGCATCCACCACCACAAGGCTTGCGTCAAACCCAAAGGCTCCAGCAATCATATTTTTTAACAGTTTTTCATGCCCTGGAACATCGATAAAAGCGACATTTTTGTCCTCATTCTGCATAGAAGAAAAGCTAAGGTTGATAGTGATACCTCTGCGTTTTTCCTCTTCTAAACTGTCTCCTTCGAAGCCTGTTAAAGCTGTAATAAGAGCAGTTTTTCCATGATCGACGTGTCCTGCGGTTCCAACGATGCTATATTCCATTAGTGCGTACCTATAATGAGTTTGATAGTTTCAATGAGTTTTTCTTCCACACTTGGAAGAATGGTGCGAAAATCGAGTAAAAATTGGTCATTTTCAATACGCCCAATGACATGCTTCTCACGAAATTGTCGCTCCAATGCAGTCGCTTTGCCTTTTACATGTAAAGCGATTGTGGGGAAGCGTCGGTTAGGCAGTGTACCTCCGCCCATATAGGTTTCACTCCCTACAACTTCGCACGCATTTTCACCGATAATCTCTTTTACATGTAAAGCTCGCTGCTCCAAATCTTCAGTCGTTCGAAAGAGTAACCAAAGCGTTGGAATCTGCTCGTACTCTTCTCTCAAATAGGCTTTAATACTCTCTTCGAGCAAGCTCAGCGTGATTTTATCGACGCGAAGCATACGCAGCAGTTGGTTCTTTTTTAATTTTGCGATCAAATCAGCGCGCCCAGCAATAATGCCCGCTTGAACACTTCCAAAAAGCTTGTCACCGCTAAAGCTAATCAGTGAAGGATTACATGTAAGAATTTCGCCAAGGGAATGCTCGCGGTGACCCAAGTTATACGGTAATTTAGGCACATAGCCACTTCCAAGGTCATAATAGTCCAAAAGGTTATGATTGGATGCCAGTTGTTTGAGTGATTCGTACTCCACCGCTTCACTAAAGCCTTCGATAGAAAAGTTGGATTGATGCACTTTCATCAGCATGGCTGTATTTTCGTTAATGGCGTTGGCGTAGTCAGTGACTTTGGTTTTATTGGTGGCACCCACTTCATTTAAAATGGCGCCACTTTGTTTCATGACTTCAGGAATGCGAAAACTGCCACCGATTTCGACCAATTCGCCCCGAGAGACGACCACTTCTCTATTTTTAGCAAAGGTATTTAAGATGAGAAAGACGGCGGAAGCGTTGTTATTGACAACCAGTACATCTTCAACATTTAAAAGCTCTTTCAGATGACGGCTCACATGTTCATAACGCTCTCCGCGACTTCCCAATTCCACGTTATATTCTAAATTGGAGTAGTTGCAAATAACGTCGCTTGCACGATCCAGCAAGGTTTTAGAGATGAGGCTTCTGCCCATGTTGGTGTGTAAAATGACACCCGTGGCATTGATGAGAGGTTTGAGTGAAGGCTCAAAAAGGGCATCGTACGCTTTCTTGATCTCCTGCATTAAGGCTTCTTCATTAAAACTTTCGATCTCTTTGTGAATCAGTTGTTGACGTATTTCTTCGATTTTTGTTCGTGCAATTTTCATCATCAAGGTTGCATTACAGCCTTCAAATAAGGAGTGTGTAAGGCACTTGTCAACCTTAGGAAGGGTTCTTAAAGCATTCATGCGTTCTCCGGAAGCGGTAATTTAGTTTCATCAAAAAGATATTTTTTGTTTTGAATCTTCGTTAGAATCCCTTGGTCACTCAGTTGTTTAAAGAGTTTAATAACCGTAGGTTTACTCACATCAACTTGCTCCATGATCTCGCTATAGGAGTAGTTAAGAATGTTCTCATAGTCCAAGTTTTTAATGATAAATCGAATGATTTCCACTTGCTTGCTATCGGTGACAGCAGAGATGGTTTTAATGATATTGTAAGAACGCTCAATCTCTTTGGCTTGAATTTTGGGTAAAAGTACATCGTGCAAGGAATTTAAAAGTTCTTTGATATTGACGGGTTTGATGATGTAATTATCGACATGGAGTTTAATCGCATCAAGCAGATATTCTGTGTCGGTGAATGCGGTTGTTACAATGCAGGGAAGTTCAATTTCAAGGTCATATTTGAGTGTGCGCAAAAAATCAAGACCATTGCTGTATTTGAGGTGAATGTCGGCGACGATGACATCTATTTTTTCACTTTGTATAATTTTTAAAGCTTCGTCAATGGTTTGAACAGGGTATATTTTTTTCACAAAATCTTCAAGAACGGCTGTTGTGTGTTTGAGAAGATCAGCCTCGTCTTCAATGTAAAGAATCGTGAAGCTACCAAGTAATTCAAAATTGCGCTTGTTCATCGTCATCACCCTCATTTGTATTGATGTAATTTTTTGGCATTTCTATCGTAAACATCGTACACGCCCAAAAAAGTTTTGTTCCTAATTTATGGCGAATATTTTTACAGGTTATTTTACCATGCATATGTTTTTCGACCATCTGTTTGGACATATAAAGCCCAATGCCAGTGCCTACACTCTTGTGTTTAGTCGTAAAATAGGGGTCAAAAACTTTGGGTATTATATCACTTTTTATTCCACCACCATTATCAATAACATTGATATAAATACGCTCAGAATTTTGCTTGGCAATGATATGTATGATCTTGGCAGATTGGTCTGTTTTGGTTGCTAAAATATCTTTAGAATTGCCAATAAGGTTGAGCAAAACATGAATCAGTTCATTTTTAAAACCAAAGACTTCTAAATCATCTTTGATGAACAATTCAAGGGTAATCTCCTCACGCTCCAGTTGATATTTGGAGAGGTCAATCGCTTTTTGAATGACAGCATTGATACTAAACTCTTTTTTACTTTTGTTTGGGTTAAAGAAAGTGCGAAAATCTTCTAGGGTATCTGACATCGTAGAAGAGAGCAGTTGAGCGTCTTTAACGCGTGAAGCGATGAAGGTTTCATCGAGTTTTTTGGCAAAAAATTTGCTTTCAAAACTTTGGATAATCATCATCAAAGAACCCAGCGGTTGTCTCCATTGATGGGCAATGTTTTGCAGCATCTCCCCCAGACTTGCCAGTCTGGCCTGTTGGAACATAATGTTGTCTTTTTTACGGCTATTTTCGACTTCACGTCTGATGCGAAGTTCGAGCGAATCGTTGAGATCACGGAGCTCTTTGGTTTTAATCAAGACGTTCTCTTCAAGGTAGTTGTGTAGGTTTTTAAAATGGTTGATGATGATGAGAAGTACCATGGTGATAAAAAAGAAGATCATACCGATGAGAAGAATCAGCATCACTGTGCTGGTTTGAAAGAGGCTGTCATTGACCTGTTTTTCGGTGATGGACTGTTTTAGATGGGTAGTAATCAGGCTGGAGAGATAGATATTCAAAGAGTTGGTCTCTAAAAGAATATCGTCGATCAAAAAGCCAACTTGCTCATTTTTAGAGTATTTTAACAGTTCAAGCACAATATTGATTTTACTATCGATATTTTGCATTTTGACACTCACCTTTTCCACAATACCTTGCTGGAAAATCGTTTTTTCTGGAATGTCTGGCGTGACTAAAAAGAGGCTGAGCCATTTACTCGCATAATAAGGAAGTCCACCAATATGGCGATTGGTAGCGAATTGGTAGCTATTCCATTGTTTGTGGATGATCTGTTGACTCAGGTAAATGACTTCAATAGCATCATCATTGCTAATCTGCTTTTCACGTATGTCATGGAGTGTTTCAGCGATATTGACTCTGTAATTATCTTTAATCTCTTCCAAATCAAATTGAGGTTGGGTGTGTTTTTGAAACAGCGTTTCATAGTCGTATTTGAGTGCAAAAATAGAGACGAACATCAAAAAACCAATCGTCATCGTGCCACTTAAGATGATAAAGATGAGAATTTTCGTTTTATTGGAAAACTTGATCGTTTCTAATTTTTGGTTAATAAATTGAAAAAATGTCATCTTAATACTCATACTTTTGAATAATCTCAAACTTGCCATTGACGTAGTTTGAGAGATACACTTGGTTTAAAAGTTGCGCATTGTGGTAAAAAAGAGGAATGTTATCCAGTGTGCGAGGTGAAACATGTTTGAGTTTATCTAAAAATTTGCTACGGGTAATGGTTCCATTAATAGAATTGAGTGCAGCGACTGTTGTTTTTGCTGCAAGGTACGCTTCGTATGAGACCAAAGAAGGTTTCTCATCAGGATAGTAAAATGCGAGGTTTTTCAAATACTCTACGGCTTCTTTAGAGTAGAAATCATCGTAAGAGGGAACAGTTTGCGAAAAGAGAATATTGTCGCCTTTTCCTTGTAACTCTCCCATTAAAGCATCTGCATTGACAAAGGAAATGGGACAAAAAATAATTTTTGAAGAACCATATTCTTTGACTTTCTCAATAAAACGTGCCGTTGGTTTATAGGCACCTACTAAGATGATAGCCTCAGGTTTTGCCGCTTCAATTTCATGGATAGCATGACGAATGGAGAGTGTATTGCGTTTATACGTGCCTTCAGCAATAAGTGATAAGTTACGTTTAGAGAGGGCATTTGTGAGTGCGATGTACCCCTCTTCACCATAATCATCATTTTGATAGAAGATCGCAAAGCGGGTGATATTTTTTTGTCTGGTGAGGTACTCCACCAAGGCATCAAGCTCATCGGTATAAGAGCTTCTGAAGTTGACAATGTTGTCGGTATCTTTGGTGCGTAGAAATAGCGCACCGGTATAAGGAGCAATGAAAGGAATGTTGCTTTCCACAATGATGGGAAGGACTCGCTTAACCGTTGGTGTTCCTACGAAGCCAAAAAGAGCAAAAACCTCGTCCTTGGTAATGAGTTTAATGGTGTTGCTAAACGTGTTTTCTGGCTCATATTTATCGTCATATTGGATAAATTCGATCTTTTTACCTTGAATTCCACCTCTGGCATTGGTATGACTAAAATAGGTATTTGCACCCACAACGATATCTCTGCCCAAGTGGCTATTGATACCACTTAGGGGAAGCGAGGCGCCCAATAGAATCGTATTTTTTTCATAGTTCTTATATTGTGGAGCAACCATAAAATAAAATAAGATAAGAAAGAGAGCAAAAAAGCTCAATACCAGAAAGTTTTTGTTTACCAAAATAAAGTCACCTTCATTGTTTGATGATAACTATTATAGCGGAAGAATATTAACGCAACCTATAGTGAAAAAAGCCCCTATAATTAGTTGTATATAAATATATATAACGATATGCAAGACGATAAACTTTCTCTTGTTAAGAGCCGTTTAAACCAATTCATTTTACAATTAGGTAAACAATGATTTACCAATATGGGAAACAAAATGCAAAAAGAGTATATTTTTTACGATAACATCGGCTTAGATTTTCCACTGAGTGAAGAGATAGAGCTTGTCAAAACGGCTTCTAAAGGCGAGTATCTCGTCTCCAATCACCCTGAGGCAGAAGCGATTATTTACGCACCAGAGATCAATTTCTACCTCAAACAATCCAACGATAGCATTGCACAAAAAATAAATAATGTTACAAAACTTTACGCAATGCGTGCTCTTGGATTTGATTTTGCACAAGATATGGACTATTCACAAGAAGTTGGCGATAAGGTTTTAATCGTCACTGAAGAGGTTAGTCATGAAGCATTGAAAGAAGAGTTAAGAGAGGATGACTTTACGGTCATGCTTCTTTCCCCATCGATGATTTTAGATGTGAATGGGCACATTGGAAATTTACATGTAACGCTTAAAAAAGAGGGCGAACTCCTTGAATTAGAGTGCGATCAAATCATTTGGTGGAATGCGCCCGTGTTTGCGATGAAACAAAGCGGTGTGTATGACCCCGCACTTCTTAGTTTGGAAGGTGCGCTTAAAAAGCTTCGTGACAACAAAGGCGAGTACCACTATAAAAACTATATTAGCTACGACCCTTCCATCTGCCAGTACCATGAAAGACGCGAAGAGATTTGCGGTAAATGTGCTGAGGTCTGTCCAACGGTTGCCATTTTAAAAGAGGATGAAGAGAAGCACTTGGCATTTTCACATATAGACTGTCATGGCTGTGGTGGTTGTATCAGTGTGTGCCCCAGTGGAGCACTTGATTATACGCAGATGCCACGCATTGCTTTTTCGCATTTGAGTGAGTATTTTAAAGGCTCAACAGCACTGATTATTCCGCATAAAATGGATTTAGGTTTGATTGACATTCCTTTGAAAGAGGGCGTTTTGCCACTTATGATTGAGGGTGAGAAGTATTTGCATGAAGCCCATTTGATGAATTTGCTTCAAACCAGCGGCAATCCGATTATTTTCTACACCGATTTTATCTCTAAAGGTACGGGTGACGTCATTCGCATTCTTAACGAAATTTTTGAGAGAAAGTACCATAAAAAAGCCATTTATGTCTGTGAAGACAGTGCTGATTTAGCACGTATTTTTGAAACGATTGAGAGTATTCCTGAGTGTATGTACGGCATCAATGAAGAGGGTCTTCGCAAACGAGAGATCTTCTCAGCACGCCTTGCGCATTTGGTGGGTGATGAAGATTTAGGTGTGGTGAAGACGGGTGAACATGTTCATTATGGCGACATCAAAATCGATGAGAGTAAGTGTACATTGTGTCTTAGCTGTGTGGGAGCGTGTAATGTTCGCGCACTCACAGCGCACCCTGAAGACAATTCACTTCGTTTTAATGCGTCCATTTGTACGAATTGTACCTATTGTGAAGTGACCTGTCCTGAACAAGGTTGTTTAACGGTCATACGCGATGAGATCAGCTTAAAACCGAGTTGGTTTTCGCAACGTATTATGGCAAAAGACGAACTCTTTACCTGTATTGAGTGTGGGACACCGTTTGCGACGGTTAAAGCGGTTGAAAAAATTGCAGCAGTCATGACGCCGCTTTTTGGTAATGATGAAGTGAAACTTCGAACGCTCTACTGCTGTGCAGCATGCAAACCCAAAGTGATGTTTAAAGCGCACATGGAAAATGAAACTAAAGGAATGAATGTATGAACAAAGAGGCGATCAATAAGGCAAGAGCCGTTTATTATGGGCTCTTTGCCTCCCTTTTGACGTTTTTTGACAATCCAAATGATCTTGGAATCATTCAAAAAACAATGGATGCACTGGCTCAGAATCCACTTGATGAAGAAAGTAAAGTCGCGTTTAGTAATATGCAAAATTTGCTTATTACTGGAGGCTATACGCTTTTAAAAGAGGAGAGCGATAAAGTCTTTTTTAGTCCTTACTCAGCGTATATTCCTGTCACCGCTTCATTTTTTGTAGAGAACAGAGACGATGGCAAAATGCGTCAAGAGATGGTGAAATACGTTTTAAGTTCCAACTACAGACGGGATAACGAGAAATTTAAAGAGTTGGAAGATCACATCGGTTTTATTGTTCTGTTTATGCAAAAAATGATCGAAGAAGAGCTCAGTGGCAATGAGAAGAGTGCACAACTAGCTCGTGAAGTTTTTGAGAAGATTTTAAATCCTTTTATTGATGAGTTTATCGCAGCTCTTCATGTTCATGAAGAGAGTCATTTTTACGAAGATTTCGCAGTTATCATGCAATCATTTATGGCACTTGAGAGACTTTATCTGGATGTGAAAAAACCTATACGAGAGAGTGAAACACCAAGAGTATTTACCAAAGAGTTTAAGAAACCCCATAAACAACTTACCCCAAGACCGAAGAAGAATATGGAAGAGTTTGTTCTCTAAAAAACTCTTAATACGCCTTTAAAGCAAAGCTTTAAAGACTACGTTAACACTGGGTTTTCAAAGACAGAAAGCCCACTTCCCATTGGTGCTTTATGTTCTATAAATATGCTAATTTTGCATAGTATTTATCTTTACATGTAAAGGGAGAGCGCTAAGGAAATCACGGTTTCTTTAGCGCTCTCTTTGGTACTCAAAGAGAAATTCTGCAAGGAGAAAATGACCATGCAAGATCAAAGAAGGAGTTTTCTTAAAAAAACTCTCGGCGCAAGTGCTGTTGTTGCCGCTGTTGGCGTTAGCGCAATTGCTAATGAAAACGGTGCAAAAATAGCAGGAAGTAATGGTGTTGTTAAGGGACACTCTAAGAAAAAAGAGATTCTCTACAAAAAAACAGCCAATTGGGACGCGTATTATCACGCGGCAGTCTAAGGAGATTAGATGAGTAAAGAGATGTTAAAAGACGCCTCTTTGCATATGGGACGACGATCATTTCTTAAAATGGCAGCGATCGGAGCGAGTTTTGGAGCAACAACAGCGTTTGCCTCCAGTGACTCAATCAGACCAGCTACTGAAGAAGAAGTGAAAAATCCTTTCCCAGGTTCAAAGAAAGTCAAAACGATTTGTAGTATCTGCTCGGCAGGTTGCGGTATTATCGCTGAAGTACAAAACGGTGTGTGGGTTCGCCAAGATGTGGCACAAGATCACCCGATTAGCCAAGGTAGCCACTGTTGTAAAGGCATTGACCAGATTGATTTGGTGAAAAGCAAACAACGTATTAAGTATCCTCTCAAAAAAGTCGATGGAAAATGGCAACGTATCAGTTGGGATCAAGCCGTTAATGAGATTTCAGAAAAAATGCTTAAAATGCGCGCCGAAAATGGCCCAGACATCGTAGAGTTTTTAGGTTCAGCGAAATTCAGCTTGCAACAATCTTACTATTTTAGAAAGTTTGCTGCAATGTGGGGAACAAACAATATTGACCACGTAGCTAGAATCTGACATAGTGCTTCCGTCGCAGGTGCTGCGAATACATTTGGATACGGTGCTATGACACAACAATTTGGTGATGCTGTAAACGCTAAGGTCATTATGATGATCGGTTGTAACTCAGCGGTTGCAAACCCAATTGGTTTTAAACACTTCTTACAAGCAAAAGACAGAGCGGGGACAAAATTGATCGTTGTTGATCCAATTTACACTCGTAGTGCTGCAAAAGCAGATCTCTACCTACGTATTCGTTCAGGTACAGACATTGCATTTGTGTACGGCATGCTCCATCTTATCTTCAAAAATGGTTGGGAAGATAAAGAATTTATCGATACGCGCTCTTATGCAATGGATCAAATCCGTGCAGAAGCTGCCAAATGGACACCGGAAGTTACTTCGGATGTTACAGGCATTCCGGTCGATCAAATTATTCAAGCAACCACACTGTTTGCAAAAAATAGCCCAAGCGCTATTGCATGGTCATTGGGTATTACACAACACAGTATTGGTTCTTCTAACACCAGAATCCTTCCAATCCTTCAAATTGCTCTGGGCAACATGGGTCGAAAAGGTGGTGGGCTTTACATTATTCGTGGACACGACAATGTTCAAGGTGCAACGGATATGGCAAACCTTGCTGATACGCTTCCTGGTTATTATGGCCTTGAAGATCCAGCATGGAAATACTTTGCGACATCTTGGGGCGTGGATTACGAATGGCTCAAAGGTCGTTTCTTTGAGAAAAAATGGATGAACGAAAAAGGCTTCTCTTTGGCTAAATGGTATCAAGGTGTTCTTCAAGAGGAAAAAACCTACTCTTCAAGTCCTATTCGTGCTGTTTGGATTCAAGGGACGGGCATTACCTCTATGTCTCAACAAGCCAAAATAAAAGAGGCGCTGGATAAAGTTGATTTAGTGGTGATTGCAGAGCCATTTGTCAATGAAGCAGCCGTTCTTACAAGCCGAAAAGACAATATCTACATCTTACCGGTTGCAACTCAATTTGAGAGCGAAGGAACCGTTACCGCAACGAACCGCTCTTCTCAATGGCGAACCAAAGTGGTTGAGCCGCTTTATGAGAGTAAACCAGACGAAGAGGTTATGTTCCTTTTTGCGAAAAAATTTGGTTTCTATGATGAGTTTGTTCGTGGTATGAAGATGGGTGTCAAAGAGGGTAAAGTCGTTCAAGTTAAAGAGGACTTTAAATGGCCAGATGATGCAACTAACGAAATCGCGCGTACCATTAAATCCATTGGTCTGAGTGGTTGGACGGCGGAACGTTTACGCGCGCATCAAGAAAACTGGCATATGTTTGATCCTGTAACACTCGAAGGTAAAGGACCTATGAAAGGTCAGTATTATGGACTTCCATGGCCATGTTGGGATGAAAAACACCCAGGCTCACCTATACTTTACAATCGAGATGTTCCCGTCAATGAAGGTGGTATGGGCTTTAGAAATCGCTTTGGCTTAGAACACAATGGTGTCAGTCAATTGGCCGATAAAAGCGTGACCGTTGCGGGCTCAAAAATTGAGGGTGGTTACCCACAACTCACTAAAGAGAACATTGAAAAAGTGCTTGGTATTACCCTTACCGAAGAAGAAAAAGTACAAATGGGTGGAAGCTGGGCGATGGACTTTAGCGGCATCATTCAGCAAAAAGCGCGTGAAGCTGGGGTTTGTGTGTATGGAAATGCACGTGCTCGTACGATTGTGTGGGAATTCCCAGATCCTGTGCCAATGCACAGAGAGCCGATCCACTCACCAAGATGGGATTTGGTTCAAAAATACCCAACGTATGAAGATCAGGCTAAAAACTTCCGTGTTGAGACAAAATATAAGTCTGAGCAACAAAAACAAGATTGGTCTAAAGAGTTTCCAACGATGTTGGTGAGCATGAGGGTGGTTAACCTCTCAGGAGCTGGTATGCTTGAGCGAACGAGTAAATACCTCTCCGCACTTACGCCAGAGATGTATGCCAATATTCACCCAGACTTAGCACTCAGTCATGGTATTAAAGATCGTGATATGATGTGGATTCATGCACCGCAAGGCACAAAAATCAAGGTCAAAGCGTATCACAATCAAAGCGTAACGCCAGATCGTATCTGCATGCCATACAACTTTTCAGGGGTGTTCCAAGGAACGGATCTGAGTGCCAATTATCCAGAAGGTACGAAACCGTATGCGATTGGTGAGAGTTCCAATACGATTACCAATTACGGTTTTGATGTGATTACGCAAATTTCAGAGTTCAACGCTGGTCTATGCCGCGTCGAGAAAGCATAGGGGGTGGATGATGAGTAATGATATGGCACGAATGAAATTCTTTTGTGATAATGATCGTTGTATCGAATGTTTTGCATGTATGGTTGCATGCGGCGAAGCCCATGAACTTCCAACAGGGATTAATCGCCGTAAAGTCATCACCCTCAATGAGGGTGTGATCGGTAAAGAGATCAGCACTTCCATTGCCTGCATGCATTGTACGGATGCTCCATGCGAGCAAGTGTGCCCAGTGGATTGTTTCTATATCAGAGAGGATGGTATCGTCCTTCATGATAAAAGCAAATGTATCGGTTGTGGTTACTGCTTGTACGCATGTCCGTTTGGTGCACCACAATTTCCAAGAGATGGTGCCTTTGGGCACAAGGGAGCTATGGATAAATGTACGATGTGTGCTGGCGGTCCATTAGAGACAAACTCCGTTCATGAGCGTGAACTTTACGGTCAAAACCGTATCGCTGAGGGCAAAGTTCCTATGTGTGCGGCCGTCTGCTCCACCAATGCCCTTTTGGTCGGAGATGCAGAGAGTGTCTCTGCCATATATCGTAAACGTGTTGTAGGTCGAGGTAAAGGTGCATAAAGGAGCAGCAATGAGAAAGAATCTACTGATGATCATTGCAGCTCTGAGTTTGGCAACAGTGGCATTTGCCACTGAGAGCCAAATCTGGGGTGAGATGCGCATACAAAATATTTTAGAATACGGCAAAGAGGGCAGTACCCACTTAGGACCTTTGTTTACCCTGTTGCAAAATAAATACTTTGCATGGATATTCCTAGGAGTCTTAATCGGAGTTCCTTTAGCCTTCTATATCCATTACCTGATTATAGGCCCCAAAGTGTTTCCACACAGTGCAAAGAAATACTATGCCTTTAATCTCTATAATCGAATAATCCACCAAGTAGCCGCAATAAGCTTTTTGGTGATTATACCCACAGGATTCATTATCGTTTTCGGTGACTTCTTTGGTGGTGGAACCTTTGTAAGAATGGCAAAGAACCTCCATGGTATCTTTACCATACCTTTCACTATTGTCGTCATTCCTATGGCTCTGATGTGGCTTAAAGAAGCACTCTTTAACATGGATGATGTCAAATGGTTTATGATCCTAGGAGGTTACCTCTCTAAAGAGAAAAAACCCATCCTAGCAGGGAAGTTTAATGCTGGTCAAAAGATGTGGTACTGGGTAGCAATACTTGGTGGTATTACCATGATCTTAAGTGGTGCATTCATGTTCTTCCTAGACTTTAAAATGCAAATGTTGCATGATCTCACAGGTCTATCTCAAATAGATATGTTAAGAGCAGCAGCGATTATCCATAATGTGATGGGCTTTGCAATCGTTGCAATGTTTATCACCCATGTGTATATGTCCATGTTTGCTATTAAAGGAGCAGTGCATAGTATTATTACTGGGTATGTTGAAGAAGAAGAAGTCAAGATTCTTCACAGTACATGGTATAAGAAACTGAGAGATCAGGGTAAGTTTTAATTTGACACGCTTTACAAGCCAAGCTTGAAAAGCTACGTTAAACACTAGGTCACTGAAGCTTGCCTCTTGCGAGGCAGAGTAAGTGCTTTACATGTAAAGAGCAAGAGCGTAAAATCTCTTGCTCTTTATTTATTTTTTAGTGCTACAATATGCGAAACAAGCACGTTAAGGGGAAGGTATGAAAGCTTACTTCTTGCATGGCAGAATTCTTTTACATGTAAAACAGTTCAGAGAGCTTTAATGTTCTCTGAACTATACTTTCCTCCGCTGCTATAACCCTCCAAGTAATATGCTTAATTTACATATTTAAGTTACTTTTAAGTTTTTAAACTACTCTTTTTTTACCATTTTCACCTAAGCAAATCTGTGGTAAATTTACTAGAAATCGGTAAACAGTTGTTTACTAAAATTATATAACGCATCGTAAAAAGAGGGTTTTGTTTCTATAAAGATACCGTGTTTTCCCTTGTTTTCGAGCTTTTTTATCTATTTCAATGAATTCAGACTATATCGGTCTACTTTTGTTGACTTTAAGAAATGAGGAACAAAGCCGTGATAAATAAAGAATCTGTTAATAAAGCCCGCTCACTCTACTATGGCTTCTTGAGCAAAATATTTGTTTTTACAACAAGTTTGGATCGTTACAAAGGTGTTTCAGAAGCACTTGATGTAATGATTGAAAATCCTATTGATGAAAATTCAGCAGAAGCACTCAAAGAAATTAAAGCATTTTTAACTGAAAAAGGTCAAAATGCACTGATTCAAGAGTACGATGATGTCTTCCATAATCCCGCCTACAAAGTCGTTCGCAATACCGCTTCCTATTACGATGAAGGTGTTGAGAGTGGACATCAACGCGTAGCTGTTAAAAATTTCTTAGCCAAAACCAAAATCAGACGCGATGAAGCTAATTTCAAAGAGAATGAAGACAGTGTTGGATTTATCTTTACCTTTATGCATGAACTCATTGAGCTCATTATGCATGGTGGAAAAGAGTATGAAAACATCCAACATTGCCTTTTTACGGAAGTTATAAACCCTTTTATGGATGAGTTTATTATCAACGTTTATGAACATCCAATGTCCAAAGCTTACCAATCCATTGCGATTGTGCTTAACGCATTTATGGCGTTTGAGCGTATGTATTTTGAAGTGGCAAAACCACCTCTTAAAGAAAAAGTTAGAGTTCAAAAACCTGTCGAAGTGATTTCAGGGGCAGAAGCAAGACGAAGAGCGGAAAATAAAGCTAAAAAGATGGCAGGGCTGGAAGCAAAAGTAGAGCGTACCCTACGCTAGTAACCTAAAGAGGTTGCTCAAGAAAATGGTGATTTTTTTGAGCAATCTCTTGCAAAAGGGATTAATGTATACAAGGAGCATTGCATGAATGAGAGCAGACGTGGCTTTGTTACAAAAGCTGCACTTGTGGGTGCTGTCGCTGCCGTTGGCGTAGTGGGTGCACAAGCAAGTTCTTCTAGTTCAAAAGGTTCAAATGGCGTTGTTGTAGGTAAATCTAAAAAGAAAGAGATTACTTATAAGAAAACACAAGCATGGGAAGATTATTACAAATCTGCCCTATAAACGAGGAGGCATAGCGTTATGGAAAAAACAACCGAACGTGCTCTAACGACGACCGTAGGTCGAAGGTCATTCCTCAAAATGGCAGCCGTTGCTAGCGTATTTGGCGCTACTTCAGGTTTTGCTGGTGAGAATGTGACAAGAGCCGCAACAGAGGAAGAGGTTAAAAACCCATTTCCTGGAAGCAAAAAAGTTAAAACGATTTGCACTTCGTGTTCCGTCGGTTGTGGCGTGATCGCAGAAGTTCAAAATGGCGTGTGGGTTCGTCAAGAAGTCGCACAAGATCATCCAATTAGTCTTGGAGGACATTGCTGTAAAGGTGCAGATATGATCGATATGGTCAGATCTGAAGTACGCCTTAAGTATCCAATGGTTAAAGAAAATGGTCAGTGGAAACGTCTTTCTTGGGACGATGCGCTTAACCGTATTGCCAATAAATTGGCAGAACTTAAGAAAAAAGATGGTCCTGATTCTGTTCAATTCTTAGGTTCTGCTAAGATGAGCAATGAGCAAGCGTACTATTTTAGAAAGTTCGCTGCATTCTTTGGGACAAATAACACAGATCACCAAGCTAGAATCTGACACTCTTCCACAGTCGCCGGTGTGGCGAATACATTTGGATACGGTGCTATGACAAACTCTCTTGGAGATATGCAAAAGTCAAAAGCAATTATTATTTTCGGATCTAACCCTGCGGTTAATCACCCTGTAGGTTTCCAACATTTATTGAAAGCAAAAGAGCGCAACAATACACAAATTATCGTTATTGATCCACGATTTACCAAAACAGCTGCTAAAGCTGATATCTATGCACAAATTCGCCCCGGTACAGATATTCCGTTTATGTACGGTATGCTTAACATCATTTTTGCAAATGGTTGGGAAGATAAAAAGTATATAGATGACCGTGTATTTGGTATGGATAAAATTCGTGAAGAAGCTAAAAAGTGGACACCAGAAGTTGTAGCAGATGTTACAGGCGTTCCAGCTGAAAAACTCATTCAAATCACTAATATCTATGCAAAAAATCGTCCTGGTTCATTGATTTGGGCTATGGGTCTTACACAACACTCAATTGGTACTTCCAATACGCGTATGGCTCCAATTCTCCAGTTAGCTCTTGGTAACATGGGTGTAGCAGGGGGTGGTACAAACATCTTACGTGGACACGATAACGTTCAAGGTGCTACCGATATGGGATGTCTCTCTGATTCACTTCCAGGCTATTATGGATTAGCAGAAGGTTCATGGAAATACTTTGCTCGTATGTGGGGCGTTGAATACGATTACCTTGTCAAGCAATTCAAAGACGCAACATGGATGACAAAAACTGGTTTCTCACTTGCAAGATGGTGGGCTGGTGTTCAAAATGTAAAATCCGATGAAAAAATCGAAAATGCAGGCACACACCTCAAAGCATTGATTGTTATGGGTAACGGTATTACTTCTGTTGCACAACAAGCAAAAATTAAAGAAGGCTTAGACAATCTTGATTTGTTAGTTCTTGCAGACCCGTTTGTCAACGAAGCGGCTATTTTAACCGATAAAAAAGACAACGTCTTTATTCTCCCTGCAGCAACTCAGTTTGAGACCAGTGGTTATTGTGTTGCAACCAACAGAAGTGCACAGTGGAGATACAAAGTTGTTGAGCCTATGTATGAGAGCAAACCGGATCAAGAAATTATGTTTGCTTTAGCAAAACATTTAGGCTTCTACGAGCAATACACTAAAACCATGTTAATGCAAATCAATCCTAAAACAGGTGTACTTGAGCCAATTCCTGGTAAAACAACGTTCCAGTGGCCAGAAGATGCAACCAATGAAATTGCACGTACCATTCGAACCATTGGTTTAGTAGGTTGGACAGCAGAGCGTATTAAAAAGCATACCGATAACTGGCATATGTTTGATGAAGTCAGCGGTGCAGGTTTTGGACCAATGAAAGGTGAGTACTATGGGTTACCATGGCCTTGCTGGACAACAAAACACGGCGGTTCGCCAAACCTTTACGATACCAGCATCGCTGTTAAAGATGGTGGTATGGGCTTTAGAAATAACTTTGGCTTGGAAAAAGACGGTGTTAATCTCTTGGCAGAAAAAAGTTCAGCACCTAAGGGTTCTAGCATTGAAACTGGATACGAAGAAGTTACAAAAGCGAATATTGAGAAACTCCTTGGTCGTCCATTGACAGAAGAAGAAAAAGTAGCGTGTGGTGCAAACTGGAAAGTATGTTCTACTGGCAAGTTAATTGAATTGGCGCTTGAAGTTGGTCTTTCACCGTACGGTAACGCAAAAGCGCGTGCGATTGTTTGGAACTTCCCGGATCATATCCCAATGCACAGAGAACCACTCCACTCACCAAGACAAGATTTGGTTGCAAAATACCCAGCGTATGCAGATAAAGCAAACCACTTCCGTGTTATGACGAAGTACGCTTCTATCCAAAATGCAAAAGACTATTCAAAAGAGTTCCCAATTAACATGGTAACAGGACGTTTAGTCACGATGAACGGTGCGGGTATTGAAAACCGTGCATCTAAGTACATCGCGGCATTAACACCTGAGATGTTCTGTGATATTCACCCAGATTTAGCGCTCAAACATGGCATTAGAAACGGTGGAATGATGTGGGTACACTCACCTGAAGGTACCAAAATTAAAGTGAAAGCGAAGTATTCTCATAGCGTACTTCCCGATATGGTCTTTATGCCATTCCACTTTGCAGGTTACTTCCAAGGAACAGATAGAACGGGTAATTTCCCAGCAGGAACGAAGCCTTATGCAAGCGGCGAGAGTGTCAATACCGTTACGAACTACGGTTACGACATCATTACTCAGATTCCTGAAACTAAGGGCGGCTTGTGTCGCATCGAAAAAGCGTAGGGGGTAGATGATGGAATACGCAAGAATGAAATTTTACTGCGATGAGAGCAGATGTATCGAGTGTGATGGGTGTAGCGTAGCATGTGCCGAAGCGCATGAACTCCCTGTAGGCATCAGTAGACGTAAAGTTGTGACGATCAATGAAGGCATCCCAGGTAAAGAGTTCTCAACTTCGATTGCTTGTATGCACTGTACCGACGCACCTTGTCAACAAGTGTGTCCTGTGGATTGTTTCTATATCAGAGAAGACGGCATCGTGCTTCATGATAAAGATAAATGTATCGGTTGTGGCTATTGTCTTTACGCTTGCCCATTTGGTGCTCCACAATTCCCACGAGATGGCGCTTTTGGCGCTAAAGGGGCAATGGATAAATGTACCATGTGTGCCGGTGGTCCTTTAGAGACGAATTCGGTTCATGAGCGAGAACTTTACGGTCAAAACCGTATCGCTGAGGGAAAAGTGCCTGTGTGCGCAGCAATGTGTTCCACAAAAGCGCTTCTTGTCGGTGATGCTGAATCCGTATCGAACGTTTACAGAGCGCGCGTGATGGCTCGTGGTGGAAAAGGCGCAAACTCTCCTTATGGATGGGACAAGGCTTATAAAAACCAATGAAAGGAGCAGCAATGAGAAAGTACATAAGCATGATCATTGCAGCTCTAAGTTTGGCAACAGTGGCATTTGCCACTGAAAGCCAAATCTGGGGTGAGATGCGCATACAAAATATCTTAGGATACGGAAAAGAGGGAAGTACACACTTAGGACCCTTGTTCACCATGTTACAGCATCAATACTTTGCATGGATCTTCCTAGGCGTCTTAATCGGAGTTCCTTTAGCCTTCTTTATCCATTATAAGATTATAGGCCCAAAAGTATTTCCACACAGTGATAAGAAATACTACGCCTTTAACCTCTATAATAGAATTATCCACCAAGTAGCCGCAATTAGCTTCTTGGTCATTATCCCAACAGGATTCATCATCGTTTTCGGTGACTTCTTTGGGGGAGGAACACTGGTGAGAGCGGCAAAGAACCTTCATGGCATCTTTACCATACCTTTCACCATCGTGGTCATTCCAATGGCTCTGATGTGGTTAAAAGAAGCCCTCTTTAATATGGATGACATTAAATGGTTTATGATTCTAGGAGGCTATCTCTCCAAAGAGAAAAAACCAATCTTAGCAGGTAAGTTTAATGCCGGTCAAAAGATGTGGTACTGGGTAGCGATACTTGGTGGTATTACCATGATCTTAAGTGGTGCTATGATGTTCTTCCTAGACTTTAAAATGCAAATGTTGCATGATCTTACAGGTCTGTCTCAAATCGACTTACTCAGAGCTGCAGCGATTGTTCATAACGTAATGGGATTTGCAGTCGTAGCTTTATTCATTACCCATGTGTATATGTCAATGTTTGCTATTAAAGGAGCCGTTCATAGTATTATTACTGGGTATGTGGAAGAAGAAGAAGTTAAGATTCTTCATAGCACATGGTATAAGAAACTGAGAGATCAGGGTAAGTTTTAATTTGACACGCTTTACAAGCTAAGCTTGAAAAGCTACGTTAAATACTAGGTCACTGAAGCTTGCCTCTTGCGAGGCAGAGTAAGTACTTTACATGTAAAGAGCAAGAGCGTAAAATCTCTTGCTCTTTATTTATTTTTTAGTGCTACAATATGCGAAACAAGCACGTTAAGGGGAAGGTATGGAGCCAGTTTATTCAACCAAGATTACTAAAATTAAGGGCAAAGAGAAGTTTGAGCGAGACGATATACTTGTTCGTGAAATCAAGTTAGAAATTTATGTCAATGGCGAAAAAGTGGGTGCGGTTATGGCCACACCGGTTGATCAAGAAGCCCTTGCCATCGGTTATTTGATGAGTGAAAATATCATCGAAAAATTTAGTGATGTCACTTCACTCAAACTCCTCAATGATGGTATGCAGGTGCACATCGAAGCTAAAGTCAATGTAGCTAATATTAAAAAATTGAATGCCGAAGGTGTTGTTATCAGTGGATGTGGAAGAAGTATGACTGCCAACATTGATCCCGAAGCGATTGAAGCGAAAGTCATAAAAAGTGATTTTACACTCCGTGCGGATCTTCTTTGTAAAGAGATGGGACAGTTTTACACCGAGTGTCCTTTGTACGAACAAACAGGGTGCGTACATACTGCGAAGCTTTTTACTGATGCACATACATATTTCATTGGCGAAGATATCGCGCAGCACAATACGATTGATAAAGTGGTTGGAAAAGCGCAGATAGCAGGTGTTGATGTGCGTAATGCCTTTTTGATGGTGAGCGGTAGACTCTCTTCCGAGATGGTTGCCAAAGCCGTCATGCACCAAATTCCTATTTTGGCATCGCGTACGGCTTCAACGTGTTTAGGGCTTATGATCGCTGAGAAATTTGGATTAACGCTCATTGGATTTGTTAGGGGTGATACGATGAATGTTTACCGTAATCCACAGCGAATTATCGTTGAGGAGTAGAAAATGTCTGAGATGGAAGAACTGATCAAAAAATATTTGAATGAAAAAGGCAAACTAGACTGCACCGATGGCTTTAAAATCGCAGCAAAACTAAAGTGTTCTACCCTCGAAGTGGGTGCATGTGCCAAAGCAATGGATATACGCATCGACTCTTGTGAACTAGGACAGTTTGGGAAACTTGAAGGCGGTATCTACGACGCAGAGGCAGAGAATCGCCTCACGCCACTGTTAGATGAAAAGAATCGTGTTACATGTAAAGCTGCACGCGCTGCGGCAGCTGGTATTGGACTTAAAAAAATTCGTGGCACATTGAAAGAAAAAAACTACGATGTAACATTTTGTGAATTAGGATGTTTTAAAGAAAAAGCACGTCCACGTTTGTATGTCAAAACCAAAACATGGATCGAAAATGCTGAGGGTGAATTGCTTTTTGGCAAGGGTAAAACAGAAATCTTAGAGCTGATTGAGCAAGAGGGGTCTATCTCTAAAGCTTCTGAAAAGATCGGTATGAATTATAAAAAAGCATGGACACACATCAAAATCTTGCAAAAAAATATTAACGACACCATGGTTCAAACCAAGCAAGGGGGTGGCGAAGATGCAGGAACAACGCTTACTCCTGTAGCACGTGAATTTATGGACAATTACCGAAAGCTTCAAGCGGAGATTGAAACCTATGCCAATGAACGTTTTAAAGAGTTATTTCTAAAGCCGAGGAATAAAAAAGAGTTTGAAGACTAAATTGTAGTAAGCTATTTTGGTGCTATGAAGATTATGTAATATTTCATGTGTATTAGGATTTAGGGTTAAGTCTTAGCGTTCTTTTAAGTTCATATAGGTTGCCCTGTAAAGGGCAACCTTACGATTAGTTCTTGGCGCGAGTTTTAAAGTCTGGATAGAAGAGTTGTTTATCCATTAGTTTAAAGTTAGCGATTTCTGTTTGAATTTTGTCAGATGTGACCCACTCTATAAATTGTAGAGCACCTTTATAATCGGTATTGGCACATCTTTGTGGGTTAACAGCAATAACGGAGTAAAAGTTTTTAAGTGCATCAGCACCTTCATAGACGATAACCAAAGGTGGGTTACCTTTGTGATTTGCTTCGTATTTGATGTAAGTTCCACGATCTGTTAACGTAACACCTTTTTGTTCTGCTGCGATGTTGATCGTAGCGATCATGCCTTGCCCCGCTTCAAGATACCATGGTTGTTTTTCAGGTGTATGACCTAAAGCATCTTTCCAAACACCTTTTTCTTTATCATGTGTTCCTGATTTATCACCACGACTGACGAATTTAATCTTTTCCGTTTCAATAATTTTGAACACTTCTGAAATACTTTTACCCGCAAATTTGGCTTTCATGTCAGGTGTGCCAATAACAACAAAGTCATTGTACATGACAGGGGTTCGCTCAACGCCAAATCCTTTTTCCATGTATGTTTTTTCAGATGAAGGAGAGTGGACAAAAAGTACACTAACATCGCAGTTCTCACCTAGTTTTAAAGCGTTACCCGTTCCAACGGCGACCCATTTAAGATCAACACCTGTGTCGGCTTTATATTTAGGAACAAGGACATCTAAAAGACCAGTGTCACCTGTACTCGTGGTTGTTGCCATTTTAAGGTCAGCCGCACAGAGTAGCGAACTGAGGGCAAGAAGCGAGAAAAGCACTTTCCCTTTTAAGCGGTTCTTTACTGAAAACATTGAATAATCCTCCGAATATGTTTATTTAGCATGTTTGTAGTGTAGCGTATCTTTTTTTAAATTACATGTAAAAGTAGGGATAATTTTGGATTTTATTTTATCGGGCTTAAAAGAAGCTTTTTGGTTACTTGTTAACCTTGATCCTGAAACGATCTCGGCGGTTGATGTGACGCTAAAAAGTTCAACTCTTTCTATTATTTTTAGCATTGTTATTGGGTTGCCATTAGGGTTCTGTTTGGGCTTTTTTCAATTTCCTGGGCGAAAATTTTTCAAGCTTCTTTCCGACACCCTTCTTGCCATTCCAACGGTAGTGGTAGGTCTGATTGTTTACGCGTTTATCTCTAACCGTGGACCATTTGGAAGCTATGAACTGCTTTACACCTTACCGGGCATTGTGATTGGGCAAACACTTTTGGCATTGCCGATTATTGTCTCATTGAGTGCTACGGCTGTTGAAGGAATGGAGAAAAAACTTTACCTCACACTTGCCTCCTTTGGATTAACGATGGCACAGATGATTCGAAGCGTTGTTTGGGAGCTTCGTCATGCATTGATCGCCGTTGCTGTTGCTGCATATGGTCGTGTGGTAGCAGAAGTGGGCATAGCAATGATGATTGGCGGGAATATCAAGTGGTTTACCCGTACCATTACCACGGCGATCTCATTAGAAACTAACAAAGGCGAATTTGCCATGGGTATTTCACTTGGATTGGTATTGATGAGCATCGCTTTTTCGCTTAATTTTATGCTCTTCTTTTTGAAAAAACGCGCGAGAATCGTTGTATGAATACGGTCATGTATGAACTTAAAAATTTACGAACGTTGTATGGTGAAAAGCCTGTTTTGGACATTCAAACATTACAGGTATATGAAGGTGAAATTTTAGGACTCGTAGGTTCAAATGGTAGTGGCAAAAGTACGCTTTTACGCCACCTTGCCTTTTTAGAAGCAGCACAAAGTGGCACGCTTTGTTATCGTGGTTTTGATGCGAGTTCCATCCCTTTGTCCCTCAAGCGCGAAATTGGTATTTTATTGCCGGAACCTTACCTACTCAAACGTAGTGTACGAGAGAATCTTCTCTTTGGACTCAAAATCAGAGGAACCCTTGAAGATGCACCAGAGCGAATGAATGAAGCGTTAGAGTTAGTTGGACTTTTGCCTAAAAAATTTTTACATAGGGCATGGCATGAACTTTCCAGTGGAGAGACTCAACGTGTGGCATTGGCTTCACGACTCGTCCTTCATCCAAAGATGCTTTTACTTGATGAACCAACCAATAGTCTTGATTACAGCGGTGTTCCACAATTTACCGATGCTATTTTACATGCCAATCAAGTGTGGGGAACTACCATTGTCATTGCCAGTCATGATCTTTTGTGGCTCAATGAAATTGCTACACGTAAAGTTGGGCTTCATTTTGGACGTTTGATGGATTTTTCAACAACCAATCTCATCGTCGGTAAATGGCGTGAAAGTGGGGATGAGCGCTTTTTTGACTTTGATGAAAATCAAAGTATGTCATTACCAAAAAGCTATCGTATCGGCGAAAAACGAGGTGTGGCGATTAACCCACGTGATATTTCAGTCTCGATTGAACCTTTTACATGTAAAGATGATACGGTCTATTTGACAGGCATCATACGTGATGTGTTGCATGTCACCAAAACCAATGAGATTTCACTCAAAATTGTCATCGGCAATCATCTCTTAGAGTGTGTGGAGAGCTTTGAATACTTTAAGCGTTACCACTTTTACCCTTCTCAAAATGTGTATGTGAGTTTTGCCAAATCGGCGATAAAAGTGCCTTCTAAAGAAGCCTAGAGGAGTGTATTTCAGAGTCAAATCTTGAAGGAAAGGGTATTCAGGTATACTGTGGCCTAACTGATGTTATTCAGTACTTCAAAGGCAGAAACCATGGCACAAAACTCTTTTTTACGTTGGCTCGGATGTGGCATTTTAGCACTGATTCTTTGGCTCTTTTTCCCATTTTTAAAAAGTTTTTTTGTTGCCCTTTTGATGGCAATGGCCGTTTCTCCGCTACATCATCTTCTTGAGCGGTTTCTATCCAAATATGATGTACTTAAAAAGAGTGCATCTGTGCTTTCGGCAAGTATTGTCACGTTAGTTTTTTCACTGATTATTTTTGTGCCGATTACACTTTTTTTATTCAATCTTCTCAGTCATCCCTCTGATACGCTGGATATGATTCGCTCCATCGGCGATCAAATAGAAGAACAAAGTAAGCATCTGCCGAGTTATATGACATGGCTTGTGACTCCCATTGAAAGTCTTATTGAAATGTCAAAACTTCATAAAGACGAAATTATTGCTTTTTTAGCGAGCTGGCTTGGAAATGGTCTTAAAATGTTTATGTCCATGTTGATGGATATGGCAATAATAATCGTATTTTTCTTTTTCCTAAGCCTATACGGACGCAAAATCATCCTGTTTTTGTTCCCTATTATTCCGCTCAGTCGTTCTACCAAGCGGGATTTTTTAGAGGAGATGACAACGACTATGGCGGTGGTTTTTTACTCTCTTACGGGTGTGATGGTGGCACAAGGCATTGCCTTTGGTGTTTTCATTGCATTTTTTGATGGGTACAACGCTTTATTATTAGGGTTTTTAGCGGGGATTTCGTCGATTATTCCGATTGCAGGAACAGCGCTGGTGTGGATGCCGATTGCAGCAAATGAATACTTTCAAGGTAATACCTTTAATGCCATAGTGATTGCGGCGTATTCGTGGGCTATTTTGGCTTTTTTTATTGACAATATCGTCAAGTTGGTTCTTCTTAATTTTGTCAATAAAATACTCAGTAATGGCAAAAAACGCATCAATGAATTTATCATCTTTTTTGCGATTGTGGGTGGACTTGCTACATTTGGATTTTGGGGATTTATCTTAGGCCCTGCAATTATTGCACTGGCACTTACGACGCTTAGAGCCTTACGCAAAGCCAATCGCTCAAATCTTGGTCATGCGCAGGTCGGTGTCACAAAGGGTTAATTTTTAGTGAGAACTTGGATCTCTTTTTGAAGCTTATCAAGTTTTTTCATTAAGTGTTTGATTTCACTCCCTTTCATGACATCATCCATATCGGTGTTCATCGCTTTTTGAGTTGTCTCTTGAAAGGCTTGGCTTAATGCTTCAAATTTTGTTTTGGCTTTCTCAATCAAAACTTCGTAGTCATCGACTAATGTCTCTTCAAGGTCATTGAGTTTACATGTAAGCTCATCTTTGTTTTTATACACATAATAGGCACTAATACCTGTAATAGTCGCACCGAGTGCGAAACTGAGTAAATGGTTTTGATTCATTGTATCCTCTTTTTGGGTTGAATTTTTGTTAAATAGCTGCGAAAATGTTTTAATGGCAAGAGAGACATTGGTGAGTTGAGCGATACCACCAGAGGCCTTAAGTGCTAGGAAGTGACTTTTTTCTTCGAGTCCAGCTATGAGTTCGCTGACATCGTCTAGCATAAATGTGGCTTTTTGGCACAAAGTGCTCAGTTCATTTTGGCTAAGAGCGATAAACGCGGTTGCTTTGTGCATGGTTTGGATATGTTTGATGGTGAGCAAAACAATAGCGGTGGCAATAATGACCATGCACACCATAATAATCCCTACAAAAAGGGAGAGAAGCTGCTGATCGTTCATGTAAGAGCCTTTCAAACCTAGTATACTCTTGTTTATGAACATTACTGCTTGCTTTTAGGGTTGCCCTTTTAAACCAAGATTTAGGGTTGTATTATCTCCCATTTTGAATCTTTATAGATCAGTTTGAATATCTCTATGGTGTTTTCTTTAGTTGTATTGGTATCTTCATCAAAGATTCCATCACATTCAAGTTCAAAACTGAGCGTGTGATCATCTACCCATGCCGTGTGTTGCGTAATGCACTGCGCATGAAATTTGTGGGTAAAAACTTTGAGTATACGATCTTGCTCAAGGGTATAAACACTGATGCGGTGGGACTCTTCTGCTTCTGTTACAAAATAGTTTTGAGTAGGGCTGAGATAAGGCATGCCATCGAGTCTTATTCCCTTACCATCGCGTAAATCAAGGGCATAATAGGCTTCACTATCGGGCATAAAATCACTGTAGATAAGATATTTTTCTTTGAAAAAACAGCCTTTGAGCGTGTAAAGGAGTGTTTTGTACTCAGGGTCATCGCCCAGATATTCATCTTTAAATTCTAGGGTTTGTCCATTGAGCAGATGAATCGTTTTAACATCTTTCTCTTTTGTGAAAAAGGCCTTGCATTGTTCCAGTTGTGTACTATTGACATCACGCTCAAAATAGGCAAGATCCGCTAACAAAGTAGTTGTGATACATGCTAACACTATCCCGTAAACTTTCATGGTGCATTTCCTTTTGGATGCATGAAAATTCTCGCAGGGCAGGAACATACAAACGAAAAGCAATTTTTGATCCGCTTTTTGTTGGTAGTTACACTCCTTTTATTCGAAAGATAGTGTAGGCATTGCTAGAGTGCTTTTGTATGTTTTTTATTGGTATGGGTTATGAGCGCCAAAGACAAAAGTGATAAACAGGCTGCGACAAGATAAGGAATTTTAAGTCCCACCGTTTCACCGATAAACCCTGATGCGATGGGGGCGATAGCTGCACCCATCCAGCGTAAAAAATTATAGCCACCTGAGATAATATTGCGTTCAAAGTGTGATTCCATAACGTATGTTGTAAATAAAGAGTTATTGATTCCCGAAAGTAAACCGCTTAAAATGATGAAAATTGCCATAAATGTCAGTGAATTGACACTCATAAGTGCTACTAAAACAAGAGCAAAAAGAGACAAAACAACAGGGATGATCTCTTTAGCTTTCCACCTTCGTTCAAGCTGTGTACTCAGGACTACCGAACCAAGAGCCAATGCAAATCCCCATCCAAAAAAGAGCAGTCCAATCTCAATAGGTGTCATTTGAATCACTAAGGGTGAATACGCAAGTACCACAAAAAATCCATAGTAATAGAGCATAGCTGCTAATGAAATTTTGACGAATTTTGCATCGTGAAATAAGGCTTTAAGCTCTTGGACGCCAGCTGGTTTATGGGATTTCTTTTCTTTGGGGTTTTTAACAAAAATGACCACCAATAAAAAAGCGATAACGGTTAACGTACCTGTGATTAAAAAAGGGTAGCGCCATGAGTATTGCCCGACAAAGCCTCCTAAAAGAGGACCTGCTGCAATACCAAATCCGATAGAGCCTTCAAATAAGCCAATAGCTTTGTGGTGATCGCTTGAGAGTGCAATTAAAAGAATAAGCGCTGTTGCAAAAAAATGTGCATTCCCATATCCCCAGCCTGCTCGAAAAATCGCTAACATCGTAATATTTTGTGCCGTTGCGCACAAAAGGGCAGAAATAGCAACAATAGCAAGTCCCAAAGCCATGACGCGCTTATCTCCTAATTTACTGGCAAGCATTCCCGCAGGAATCATAATCAGTGCCATCATAAAAATATACGTTGTAAACAGAAGTTCGACTTGCCAGCTCGTTGCCCCAAGATGTTGTGCGATGTCCGGAAGGATGGGATCAACCACACCCATACCCATAAATGCGAGAAAAGTTGCGAAAACAGTGACTTTTTGTGCGAGATTATTGCTGTGTATTTGACTCATGAAATGCCTTAAGAGAGTTTGTCTAGAAGGGTAAAGAGCATTTTTCGCTCTTCATCGGTTAGCTTTTGGGCTAAAGTATTCCGAAATGCTAGTACACAGGCTTCCGTTCTTTCTAAAAGTGCTTGTCCTTGTGGCGTTACAGCAATAACATTAGCACGCTTATCGCCTTCAACTGATTTTTTAACAATCAACTCTTTTTTTTCCAATGAATCGAGTGTTCGGCTGATGGTTGTGTGGCTTTTATTTAAAAGTGTTGCCAATGTTGTTTGATTAACTTTTTCACATGAGGTAAGAATTTCAAGTAAAATTCTCTGCTCAGGCGCAATGCCATATTCACTTAAAAGGGTATTGATGGTTTGGTTGATATGATTGGCAGCACGTGCAACTCGAAAGCCGACTGTATTGTTAAGTGTTTCTTTCATAGGTACTCCAAATGTTTGCATATGCAATTATTGCATATGCAAACTTATTGAAGTGTTAAAAAATTATAGTTAAGAAGAGGTCTTATAAAAGCAAATCTGATTGCGCCCTTTTTCTTTGGCTTGGTACATGGCAAGGTCAGCCTCTTTGAGAATCATCGTACTGTCTTTTTTAGGATCATTTCCAAAAATAGTACACCCAATGCTTGCCCCCAGTTGATAATTCCCATGTGCTAAGGCATAAGGCTTGCATAAAAGTGAGAGAATTTTATGTGCAATATTTTCTGTTAGATGATTAGCACTACCGTGCTGTTTACCAATATCTTTGAGTAAGACAATAAACTCATCACCACCAAGTCGTGCAACAAGATCACTCTCCCTGATCGTCTCTTTAAGACGTGCTGCCGTTTGAATCAGAAGCATATCGCCTGCATCGTGTCCAAACGTATCATTGAGCTCTTTGAAGTAATCCAAATCAATAAAGAGCAATGCTCCTAAATGGCTCTCATAAAGACAATGTTTTAAGGTTTTGTGCAAAGATTCTTCTAATAAGCGACGGTTTGCCAGACGGGTTAGAGGATCATAGTAAGCCAGTTCTTGAATCTTTAGCTGTTCTACTTTATTGGTGGTTATATCGTTAAAATTGGCGATAAAGTGGGTGATGGTACCTTGATCATTGCGAATAGCAGTAATGGTGATAAATTCTGCATAAATTTCGCCATTTTTTCGCTTATTCCAAAGTTCACCTTGCCAAAAACCTTCTTCAAGTAATGCTTTCCACATCGCTTGATAAAAAGTTTTATCGTGATAGCCTGAATGAAGGACTCGGGGTGTTTGGCCAAGGATTTCATTGTCACTATAGCCCGTAATACGTGTAAAAGCCTCATTTACCTTTAAAATTTTTTCTTTAACATCGGTGATAAGAATAGCCTCTTGTGTTTCAAACGCAACGGCGGAAAGGTGTAGTTGTTCAATTTTCTTCTGCGTGTCAATGTTAATATAAACACCTGTAAGCAGTAAAGGTTCATTTTGCTCTGAAAATTCAATGACTTTACCTCTTACTTGTATCCAGACCCACTCACCCGAAGCCATTTTCATTCGACGTTCAATTAGAAAGGTTGCTTGAGCAAGAATCTGATCTTGAATTGAGGGTAGCATATCCTGTGCATCATCAGGATGTGTTAGTTCGTAAATTTTATCCCAGGGTGTCTCAAAAGAGTGGGGTTGATAGCCAAGGAGTAAAAAGCATTGTGTATCCCACGTCACTTGATTTGTCTTTAGATTCCATGTCCAAAGACCAGTTTGTGTTGCTTCCATGGCAACACGAAACTGTTTTTCATAGGAAAGTTGTTCTCTTTGTCGGCTATTTTCCTTGTAATAACGCACAATCAATGTCAGAGTGAGTGCTCCCGTAAGTGTGATGAGAAGCGTGATGATACCCAGTATTTTTTGACGTTCTTTATCCCAATAACCAAGGGTATTGGCTTCATTGGTTTGAATTTCTACAATAAAAGGAAAAATTTTGGCGAGACGAAAAACATCTAAAAGGGTATGTGTTTCATTTCGTAGGTGGGTAAAAAAGTCTTCGTTTCCTTGTTGCCGATGGCTCAAATTATAGTGTGAAGCACCAAGGTATAATTGGGCATTGGTTGAGACCAAAAGAGTCCCATCTATTCTCCACAAAGAGACAGTGCCTTGATCTGTGGGTAGGGTGTTTGTATAGCGATTGGTAAGATAATCAATGTTGATGTTGGCAATGACGTAGTATAATCTGTCTTCGAAAAAGACTTTTTTGAGCAGAGGCAAAAAGGTTATCTCTGAAGAAGGTATAGGTTTTTCAATACTACTAGAATGGGCATTATCAAAATCTCTTCCTGCCCATGGGACACCAATGCGAAGTAAGGGCATTTCTCCAAAAGGGATAGGCAAAAAATTTTCTACGGGTACTTTCTTGCCAATATTGGCTTCATGAGAACTTGCGATGATAACACCTTCGTCATTTAAAAGAGAGAGTGAGCGTAAATAGGGTGCATTATGCAATAGTTCAGTAAAAACGGGAGCAAGAGCAACATCAGAGGTTGATTCATTACTTAAAAGTGGGATACGATCTATGGTGATACTAGCATGCTGAAGGATTTGAGAAAAATGTTCTTCAATTGTATAGGCATGAAGATTGGCAATATGACGATGTGTTTGGATGGCTTCTTGGCGTAAGCTTGAGAGTGCCATAATGATAAACCCAATAATTATCGCAAAAATGGCAATCGCTGCGATAATATACCGAGTGACCTTTCTCTCCTCCAACAAAAACTGTTTCATAGAATTACTCGAGCACGACAATAGGTTCTAAATGGTGGCGTTTTGAAGCGCTTAACAGCCTACCATCATGTTTAATAGCCTGAATAAAGGCTTCAACTTTCTGCTCCAAAGAAGGCTCATTTTGTGCTATTGCCCAACCATAAGGGGTGATATGAAATGGGTTAGTCGGTTTAATTAGCTTTGCCCACTCTTGTTCTTCAAGCATATAAATACCAAAAGGGTAATCGGTCATAAAAACATCAGCACGTCCAGCTTCAACCTCTTGTTCTCTTGCGTGAAGAGAATCGACGATAAGCAGTTTGGCATTTTTGAGGGAATTTTGCATGAGTTTTACATGGTAAGTTCCCTTAGCAACCGCAACGACAACACCTTCTTTATCAATGTCATTCCATGTTTGGATACGGCGGTTACTTTTGGCAGCAATAGCATAGACATCGCTGGCAAGATGAGGTGTTGTAAGGGTAAGGTATTTTTTTCGCTCTTCAGTATGACCGATGGCAAACATGGCTATATCGCAATAATGTGTGTTTATGTCTTGAATGAGTGTTGCAAACGAGCTGGATTTAAACTCTACACTGACACCCAAATCTTTGGCAAACTCTTTAGCTAAATCAATGTCAATACCGGTGAGTTCTTGCGTTCGTGGATTGACATAAGAGATGCCATAATACTCTGGCCAAATGCAAACACGTATTTTTTTTGTTTCAAAAATCGTCGAGAGCACATCTGCGCTGAGTATAGATGTTGATGTTAAGATTATAAAAAAGATCCAAAATAGATGTGCCATAATTGTGACCTTTTCATGGTAAAAATATTTACATTCTAAAGTATAACACAAAACAATTTCCTAAATTCATAATTTACCAAAATCGTGCTAGAATAAAGCCAATAAAGATAAAGGAGTTTACAATGTTTGTGAAACTAAACGATAGAGTTTACCTCAATGCTGACCGTATTACACGTATCAAAATTGATGAGGTACAAGATGGTATTCGTGTTCGTTTTTACGAAGGTCAAAATCAAGTGGCAAAAAGTCAAAAATTTGACAGTGTAGAAAAAGCAAGTGCGTGGATTGAAAAAATAATGAATGCAAAATAAGAGAGGATTTTATCCTCTCTTCCCTCTTTTTTTAGGTCTAAGGTTTAGACTAACTTAATTATACTTACTGGAGAAAATCATGAAATTAGATTGTAGTGGCTTGGCATGCCCAGAACCCGTTTTACAAACAAAAAAAGCGTTGGAAACACTCCCAAATGATTCTGTTCTTGAAGTGACAGTGAGTTCATTGGCTTCCAAAGAAAACGTGACTCGTTTTGCACAAAATGGCGGATTTGACGTAAGAGTGCAAGATTTAGCGGAAGGCAAAACTCTTATTACGATCGTCAAAGGCTTTACATGTAATGTTGTAGCGGATGCTAAAGATGAGAAGTTTTTAGACAAAACCTTGTTTCTTAAAAGCGATAAAGTCGGTGAAGGCGAACTGGGTGCAAAATTGATTGTTGGCTTTTTAAAATCCACTTTAGAGCTTCCTAAACTACCTCGTCGCATTGTGTGTGTCAATCAAGCTGTCCTCTTAACAACCGCGGATGAGAGTGCGCCTATTATGGAAGTGCTTAAAGCGCTTGAAGCGAAAGGCGTTGAGATTTATTCTTGTGGCGTCTGCTTAGAGTTTTTTGGTGTGAGTGATAAGCTCAAAGTTGGAAAAATTGGTAATGCCTTTGGCACGATTGAGATGCTTTTTGGTGGAGAGGGTACAATATCATTATAATAACGCTTTCAAAGCAAAGCTTTTCAAACTACGTTAACACTGGGTTTTCCTCAGCGGAAGGCTCGCACTACTTCTTGATCATTTCATGGTCAAGAAGTTGAAATTAAGGTACTAAATGAACAACGAAGCAAAATTGACCAAATACGTCAAAGCTGCTGGTTGCGCTGCCAAGCTGGGTCCGGGAGACCTCACAGAAGCGTTGGGAGGGCTTTCCTGCACGCATGAGAATGTTTTGGTCGGAATGGATACCAGCGACGATGCGAGTGTTTATTATCTCGATGAAGAACGCGCACTCGTGCAAACCGTCGACATTATCACGCCTGTGGTGGATGACCCTTATGTGTACGGACAGATTGCAGCGGCAAATTCTTTGAGCGATGTTTTTGCCATGGGTGGCGAAGTGGCTACGGCGATGAACATTGTCGGATTTGATGGGTGTCATCAACCCCGCTCGATCTTAAAAGAGATTTTAGAAGGCGGGCAGAGTAAAGTTGTCGAGTGTGGCGGCATCATCATCGGCGGACATACCATCGAAGCGCCTGAAATGACCTATGGTATGAGCGTGACGGGTTTTGTGCATCCAAAGAAAATTTACCGCAACAATACACCACGCATTGGGGACATGCTGATTTTGACCAAACCTTTGGGGATGGGCATCTTAACAACGGCGATTAAAGCGGATATGCTAGAAAAGAGTGTTGTTGAAAAGGTCGCTTCCATCTTATCAACGCTCAACCATAAAGCTTCACGCATTATGCGCCAATACGATGTGAGTGCATGTACCGATGTGACGGGATTTGGACTTTTTGGGCATGGGTATGAGATGAGTTTTAACCGTGTTACCATCGCGTTTGAGATGAAAAATATTCCGATTTTAGATGAAGCCAGAGCACTTGCTGATATGGGGATTATTCCTGCAGGTGCATATACGAACAAGAGTTATTTAAGCTCTAAAGTTCACGCCAAAGTACCGCATAAAGATGAGATTATTTTATACGATGCGCAAACCTCAGGTGGACTTTTGATGGCAGTGTCTCAAAACGATGCCCCAAAACTTCTGAAACATCTTCAGGATGAAGGGTTAACGTACAGCGCTATTATCGCGGAAATTTTGCCTTTGGGTGAAAAACCACTGCTTTACATGTAAAGAGATGAGATAACCCAAAAGGGTTATCTCTTGTGGGTTATGCCTTGAGATCAAGGTTTGACCCAATACCCTCTGATGCCAGCCCAGAGACTTGCGCTGATGCAGTGTCTGTTGGTTGAGGCAGAGATTCCAACATTTTTGAAACCATCTGTTCTTGAACCTTCATTGCTTGCTTCATTGCATAAATTTCTGTGCTTGACGGGATGCTACTATTGAGTGCGTCCATTATTTACTCCTTATTAAGAGCTAACTCTATATCGGCAAATTTCCATTTGAGTTAAAATTAATCTGGAACTTAAAATGCTTGAGTTAATATGTGATACACTATATCGCAAAAGCAGGGATCGTTTGTAAAGGATACTTTATGGAAGCCAAGCATTATCTCTTATGCCCTCTTTGTAGTTACGAAACAGAGCATATTACACTCGCACGAACGCATCGACATATTCGTTTGCAGAAAAAATGGATGGTCTGTCTTGATTGCAGACATCTCCAAGAAAAGCCACATCCCAAACGATTTTTGATTCAAGCATTTAAAGTTTTATGGTTACATGTAAAACAATTTGCTTTTAAAAAGCATACGCACAATCCATCCTCTCTTGTTCCAAAACTTTTGCATAAACCCAGTTGTCAGAAGTGTCATGGGCATCATTTATTAGAGTGGGATGGAAATTGTCCTAAATGTGGAAGCGCTTTTTTAAAAAAAGTAGTGTGAGCTTATTTGGTGTGCACTAAAAGCCACCCAATTACCCATGCACCGTCTTTAGCAAAATAGACTTTTTGATCAAAAAACTGCATTGCATCAATCGTCTCTTTTGCCAATAAAGCGCCTGCGACTAAATTTTTTGCCCCATAATACCCTCGTAAAAAGCATTGTGCACTATCATCATGACACTCTTTTTGTTCTTCGTGCGAAAAGAGAGCAATAACTTTCTCAAAATCTGCTTTTTCTAAACGAACAAACGGCTCTAACTGACCATTGGTTTTCAAATAGGCAGTTGCCCAAAAAATACCACCAGTGGCATAGAGTGCCTCTTTTGTGTGAGTTGTTTGAAGTGTAGAGAGCTCATTTTGAATCACACTGACACATTTTGCTTCAAAGGAAGTATTGGTGTCACGTAAGTCTGCTTGTTGGGTTAACGAAACTGTTCCGAGGGGAATTTCAAAAAAATCAATGTCATTTGGTACATCCATCCAAGCCACTTTGGTGTTTCCTCCACCGATATCGATCATGGAAGCGTTAAGCCATTGTGTTTTAGGAACAGAACCGTAAAAAGCAAACGTGCTCTCCTCTTTTTCATCGATAAAATACAGAGCATGATGCGTCATTTTTTTGACTTTGGCTTCTAACGCGGATCTGTTTTTGATTTTATGGATAGCACTGCTAGCGATAATAAAGATGTTCTGTTCAGATATGTTTTGGTCATGTAGAAGTGTGTTTTTAAGTAGTGCAATGTCTGAACTGACGTATTGCATCATCTCTGGTGTCATGATATGTTGCTCTGTTATACCACTTTGAGGAGCGGTGTTAAGAGCATTTCGATAGTTGATCTTGGTAAGATTGTTATCTATTTCAATAACATAGGCTTTCACACCTTTTCCTCCTATTTCAATGGCGCCATACTGCTCTCCAAAGAGGGCAGCGTGGCATATAAAAATGTAGAGAAAAAGACGTGAGAGAAAACTTTTTTTAAAGAACAAGGCAGTAGCCTGCGATAATAGCGCCAATACCGCTTAAGACTAAAGAACCCATCCAAAACTTTTTATTGCGGGTCAGTGCTGAGATAGAGGCAAGCGCAATAGAAATTTGTAAAAAAGTAATTGCAAAACTTAGAATGTGATGGATGTGATAGTAGTGATCACTCTGCTCATTTCGTAATTCCTTCAGTCCTTCAATACGTTCTGCTTCGGCTTTAATCTCTTCTTGTTCTTTTTTGTAGACCGCTACTTTTTTCTTAAAATCTTCCGCTTTATCAGGGTAGATTTCCGCATTAACCGTGTAAATATGCGCCTTCACACTTTTAGCTTGGTAAAAATTCCACTGATCTGAGGCTTGACTTTGGTACAGTACCGCTTCGTTTTTGGTGAGGATCGTTTTGGATGTAATTTGTGATTCATACAAACCAACGAGGGCAGTCACAATGGCGATAATGGCGGTACTTAGCGAAATATACGAAAGCCAACCTTCTACTTCTTCCTCTTTATGTTCAACCTCAGCAATAGCTTCCTCAACTTGTTTTAAATGTTCTTCAATGGCATTACTTTCCATGGGTTATCCTCTTGTATAATCTAAAAATGCGCGCGTATTTTATCAAAAAAATACTACTTTTGATCTACTTTTGTTTTTAATGTTTTCTCTGTGATCGTATGGATGTAATAGTACGCCACACCGATAAGTAATCCAACAAGAGGAAGCGCGTAGTACCAGTGTGCTTTTGCCCATTTAATGACGCCTAAAATTTCATTTCCAAAGTACCAAACAGGGATAATAATCAATGCTGCCCAACACCATGCCGCAAACAGGTTGATCACAGCATATTTTTTAGCGCTGTATCCAGTCAGTCCTATGGCGATGGGGATAATCGTGCGAAGCCCATACAAATAGCGCTGTAAAAAAATGATAGGCCAGCCATGTTTTTTAAGTAGGAGATGCGCTAGTGCAAATTTACGTCGTTGTTTTTTGAGTGTGCGATGCACATAGCTTTTGTTAAATCTTCCAATGTAAAAATAGATCTGATCTCCTGCAAAGCCACCCAGACCTGCTACAAAAATAGCGGTAAAAAGTTGCATGTCACCTGTATGGGTAAAAAGTCCAGCCATCACCAGACCGCTTTCACCTTCTAAAATACTCCAGAAAAAAAGAATAATATACCCATACTCTCGCATGCTTGAGATAAAAAAGTCTTCCATAATCTACCTAATTTAATTCTTGTGTCGCATGGAAGCGGCTGTTTGTTCTGCATTAAAATTTCGAGCGGCTGCTGCAACCTCTTTATCAACAATGGTTTGACCAATGGGAAAAAGTGAGATAGCGGCAAGTTTGAGGTGTTGGATGCCAAAAGGAATACCAATAATCGAGGCAAAACATGCAATCGCAGAGAAAACATGACCAAGAGCGAGCCAAATGCCTGCAAAGAGAAACCAAAGAATGTTGCCGATAGTTCCAAAGGTACTGGTTCCAATATCGTCTTTGTGTAGGAGCTCTTTACGACTGATGGCTTCTTTACCAAAAGGGAAAAAAGTAAATTGACCGATGATAAAACAGGCTTTTGCCCACGGGATGCCAATGATGGTGATAAAAGCCAACACGCCTACAATCCACCAGCACAGTCCCATAAAAACGCCACCTAAAATAAACCATAAAAAGTTGCCAATTGAACGCATACTACTTCCTTAACAGATTGAGTGTCGTATTCTACTTAAAAGTAAGGTTGATTTTGATTACAAAGGGTGAAATGCTGGAAAAAGAAGGAGGGCAAAGAGTAACGCTCAGACCGGGCAATCTGAGCGCATCTTTTAAAATGATTGAGTGTTTCACAAAAAGGAGGTTATTGACTTGGTAATGAAAGTATAGGAGAATAGATTAAACGTGTGATTAACCTTTTGTAAATAAAAAGTCAATGAGAAAAACTTGATCACTTTATTGCTTTTTGACATTCATTTTTTCAATACTGGATCCACATGGATCATAATATAAAGCACTGGATGTTTGGACATAACATTGGCTTTGACAGCTTTGGCTATGATGTGACCTTCTGTTACGGTAATGGAACCATCAATATCCAAATGGACATCAGCCAAAATCAAATCACCTGCTTTGCGTGTTTTTAACTGATGAAATCCAATGACACCCGGTGTTGCAGCAATTTCGGCAGCAATAGCGTCTACTTGATCTTCGCTGATAGATTTATCTAACAAATCTTGTGTGGCATCCCATAAAAATTTCCATCCCATTTTACTCACAACAAATCCAACGATTAAAGCCGCGATAGGATCAAGAATAGGAAAACCTGCAAGGTTTCCAACAATACCAATGGCGACAACCAAAGACGATGCCGCGTCCGATCTTGCATGCCAAGCGTTGGCAATCAACATACTGGATTTCACTTTTTGGGCAACCGCTAACATATAGCGGAAGAGCAACTCTTTTGCCATTAGCGAACCAAGTGCCGTCCAAAGTGCTATTAGATGCACCGTTGGAATAGACTCTGGCGTTTGGAGTTTATGCACTGCCGACCAGACCATGCCAATGCCTACCACTAAAAGCAATCCACCTAAAATCATAGAAGCTAAGTTCTCATAGCGTTTATAACCGTAATGGTAATGTGTATCTGCCTTTTTTTGACTTTTCCATGCCGCCACAAGGGCTACAAAGTCGGCGCCAAGGTCGGATAAAGAGTGAATACCATCAGCAATCAAACCCTGTGATCCAGAGGCGATACCAATAATAATTTGGAAGATAGATAAACAGAGATTGACAAAAGCACTGACCCAAATGCTTTTGTTAACAGCTCTTTTGGTCTTTGCTGTACTCTCTTCTTCCATCCCCATTTCTTCCGTAAAATTTCCCAAGACAGACTCCTATACGCTACGCTTTGTTTTAAATTCTAGCAAATTTTTTAATGTAGTACATTTTAACACTTTGCGTTAAAAAGATATACCCTTTGATGGCTATTTCTATGGTTTGAGAATGCGATTCATGAATTTTACTATTAGTCGGGGTAACGTTATCTTCTGACGTTGGTTCATCGTTTTGTCTGAGTACCGTTGCTGTTGATGAGACCATACTGCTGAGTTTTTCAGCCGCTTTGCTGGAACGAAATTCTTGCATAGAAGACAAAGCAACACTCAGAAGTGTCATACCCCCAACGACAACGGCGGTTCGTACATCGTCCATATAAAGTGAAACACTGGCAAGAACAATAAGCATGAGTGTCAATGGATTTTTAATATTTTCAAAGATAACCAGCAAAGGGTTGGCTTTTTTGTTTTCTGAAATGATATTAGCCCCAAATTTTAAAAGATGCTTGTGTGCCTCATGTTTGCTTAACCCTTTTTCAGAGCTATTGAGCTTTTCAAAAAGTTCTTCTTTGGAGCAGGTTGCAAGTTCTTTGAGTTTGTTGGTGCTAGACTGGCTACTGGCGATATTTTGCTTAGATGCTTTAAAGTTTTTTGGCAAAAATGCAGGCACTAAAGTGTGAAAAAAATAGTCATATTTGAATATGGTTAGTTCCTTCTTATAATGTTAAAGAAGGTGGTTTAGGGCTTAGAGTCGGCTGATTTAAAGTTTTGTGCAGGGCAAGAACAAACCACCTACAAAAGAGCAGACTATACGAGAACTCGGGTGATCGTCCATAACGGCTCCTTTCTTTTTAGGTGGTTTTCTGTGCGTAGAATTGTAGCCAAATTTTTTAAATAAATGGGTTACAAGAAATGAAGAGTTTTTGGTTACATTGACTCCGTATAAAATTTCATATAGCAATATTTTTGAAGCTTTTTTACAAATGAGTTATACTCTTTTTATCTTTACATGTAAAAAGGTTTTGTGTGATTATTCATCTGGATTTGGACTGTTTTTTTGTCTCTGCTGAGCGCACACGAACGCCTTTTTTGAAAGGTAAACCTGTCGTTGTCTGCAAAAGTAGCGATGCCAAAATCTTTAGTACGCTTGATAGCGAAAGCGTCATGACTGAGTCTGTAGGTGGTTTTAATGGACTGATTCAGCACAAAAAAACATTTTCAAGCTTTGATAAAGAGGCATGGAAAAGCGAATTTATGGATGAAAAAGGCAGAGTGCATGGCATTGTGATTGCGAAGAGTTACGAAGCAAAAAAGTACGGCATCAAAACAGGGACTTCTTTGCGGGATGCACTGGCGATGTGTCCGAAGCTTCTCATTGTACCCAGTGATCATCTTTTTTATCAACTGCTTTCCACCAAACTCAAAGTCTTTTTACAGACTAGAATTCCCATCTTGGAGCAGTATAGCATTGATGAGTTTTGGGGTGATCTTAAAGGGTGGGTGAAGGAAGAAGAGACATATGCTTTTGTAGCTTTCTTGCAAAAAGAGATTTTAGAGAAATTTGATTTGCCTATCTCTATTGGTGCATCGAGTTCGAAGTGGATCGCAAAACTTGCCACCGACTTTCGAAAACCATATGGACTGACATTAGTTCCTCAGCATGAGATTGCTTCGTTTGTCTCTTTGATGCCCATCGCAACCTTTCCTGGCATCGGGCGGGTGCTTCAGAAAAAGTTTGAAAGCTATGGCATAGCGACTTTGGGCGAAGTGCTGGAGCACCATAAATTGGTTTCTGCGTGGGGAACTATTGGTAAAGAGCTATTAGCACGCATCAGTGGAGTCGATAACGAACCCGTGATTACCAAGCGAGATCGTCGTTCCATTGGTATTTCGCGCAATTTTCATGTGATTCATAACCGCGATGAGGTATTGCGTCGCGCCATCATCCTCTCGCGCCATCTCTCTTACACGATTGCCAAACTTGATTTACACCCCACGACCTATTATTTATACCTTCGATACGAAAATGGTGTTTCGTCTAAAAGCTCCCAAACGCTTGATCGCTCTTTCAGCGAGAGCCTATACCGTGAGTGGGTTATTCAGATGTTTGCAACGCTTGATATTCATTCGCATTATGGCATTTTACATCTGGGGTTAGCACTTTCGAACTTCATCACACCGACACAAACCAAGACCTTTTCGCTTTTACATGCAGAAGCTGATGAGAAGTCAAAACGGTTGTCGGAAAAATTGACGAAACTTCGGGATAAGTACGGCATAGACATCATAAGAAGTGGTGTTGAGAAGCAGGAGAATGAGAGAGAATAAACCATGAATACACTATTTAAGAAGGAGCCCACCCCAAAATGAAGTGGGCTAAGAGAGAAAAAATTAGAATTTGTAGTTAGCTTTAAATCTCAACTGATCACCGTCTTTGTTTTTACCTTTAGATTCAAACTCTGCGCCCAATTTGAAGTTTTTCAAAGCACCATCAAATTTGTAAGAAGCGTAAAGAGAGGTATATGAACCTTTTGTATTGTCATTGAAATCAGACTCCACATAACGGGCACCAACATTTGCAGCCGCTGTGATGTCGTAATTTAAATCAACAGCATACGTATCGGTATTTTTTTGATATCCTGGAGTAGAGAAAACAGGATCGGTATAAAGTAGGTCAGCACCATTTCCTAAACCAGAAATAATACTGCTACCAACAGGTATATTGTCATTACTGACTTGTGAGAATGCTACATAACCATTAAGACCTTTAAAGCTCAAACCTGCTTTAAGTCCATAAGCATTGATACTGTCATCTTGACCAGCTGCTGCCTTTTCAAAATGATTGTAATAGTCTTGAGCAGCCAGTGTATAACCGAAGTCACCAGCTTTAGCTTTATACAATGCTTCAACATACCCTAAATGAACACCCTCTATGTTTTTGTCATCTAAATACGCATAAGCACCTGTTAGTGTCAAGCCTGAAATCGATTTATTGATGACAGCAAATGTATACGCACCATTTTCAGGCTCAACATTATCAGAAGAACCTGTTGCAAATGATTTGGTAAATTTACCAACATTACCATTGCCATCTGTTCTAGATTGGAATTTTTGAACATAACCCGCGACCAATGTTGTGTTTGGAAGGTCAGTATTAACAATCGTAGCACCTTCAAATGCCTCTTTTGTCATTCTTGAACCACTACTACTTACAAGAGGTGTATCAATGAACATACGACCGACTTGAGCAGTTGTTTTACCAAGGGTGTATGAAAGGTATGCTTCTGAAAGAACAGCGCCCGTGCCGTATTCATCGCCACTAAATCTAGCTTTGTCAGCATCCGTAGCAAATGGTGAAGAGTTACCTTGCGCTGTAAAGTTAGCACCAAAACCATATAACGTATCTGTTTTATAGTTCAGTAAGACACCTGTCGTGATAAGATCTTCTCTGTTGTTGCCCGCACTGTCTGTTTTACTAAAATAATAAGCTCTAAGCTCACCACTTACTTTACCATTTTTAAACGCGTCCTCCAATGTTGTTGAAGCTGCAAATGCACTCGATGCAAGTCCAGCAACTGCGATAGCCACCAAGCTAAATTTAGCTAGTTTCATACTTTTCTCCTTTTAAAGTTTTGTTTAAATGCTCCTTAATTTAGCAGATGAAAACGACGTGAAAATGACTTTTATAAATTTTTTATATTAATATTTAAAATTAAATATATACAGGAATAAATTTTTCTGTATTTGTAACAAAAGCAATGAAACTACTCTAAAAAATAGCAGAAGGGAAAATGGTGTTAAAAGTGGGGGAAAACTATGGTAAAGGTATGTGTTTAAGGTTTTTCTTTTGAATACAAAAGGACTCATAGGCTTCTTTGCCCACGTGTGCAGCCTCTTTATCGGGATGAGCATCAGCGATTTCATCTTCTTTTAGATGACTGATGCAAAAGCATTTTCGCGCTCCATCAAACCATGTGGTTGCAAATCGGTAGCCTTTTTTACTGACGGGACTGTGTGGGTCAACAAATCCCTCTTCTTGTGTGCAATGTGTTGCTTCTTTGAAGTAAAAAAAATCACTTTGACAGATTTTGAGTGCGTAATTAAGGGTAAAGCGAGCGATGCCTTTATCGCATACAACCACCAGTGTCGTGCGCAATAAATCTTTGAGTAATAGAACAATCATAAAGAAAAAGGGAAAAAACAAAGCACCGATAAGCCCATGCCACACATCTTCTTTTTGCCATCCGCTGTAAAGCATCACCAAAGAGATAGCAAAACCAAAACCGCAAAAAAGAAGTTGCGCAATGCGCACACCAATCTCTGCGCGAATACGCTTTTTAATGTCAATAGATTGTACATAAAGAATTTTACCAAGGTCATGTGGAAGCTTAATGTTATAGCGAGTTAGAGGCTCTTTGATGTTCATGTACTCTCTTTTACATGTAAAGTGTATCATGTGAGGGTTTTAAGAAGTAATGGCGAGAGGGTGTAGGAATCGAACCTACCAGCAAACGGTCAACCGCCCACCCAATCGGCTTTGAAGGCCGTGGTGCACACCAGAGTCACATACCCCCCGCAAAAGGTGAATTATTCTAACTAAGTCAAAGTAAAAAAGAGCTTTATAGGGGGTTAATATGCTTGTATTTGGTGTTTTATCAAACCATAATTAAGGAAATGTGTTTGAAAAAAGATATAATTAAAAAAATAAAATAGCGAAATGTTTGAGAGAAAAAGCAACAATACTGCAGACTCAATGGTAGTTATTCCAAATTATCCAACAAAACGCTTAAAAAATTAAAATTGAATGGAAAATTTTCGTGGAAAAATATGTAGAAATGTATTCGGACTTTATAACCAAAAATCATAAAATCGTTTTATCAATCCTGCTTTTAGCGACGCTGTTCCTTGGGTATTTTGCGGTGCATCTCAGTGTGGATGCCTCCGCTGAAACATTGCTCCTTGAAAACGATAAAGACCTTCAACTTACTAGAGAGATTCACAAACGATATACCAATTCGGACTATCTTGTCATCTCCTTTTCGCCCAATGAACCTATGCTTTCTGACAAGAGTCTAAATACAATCAGAAGTCTTAAAGAGGCACTTTTAAAAGTGGATAGCGTAAAAAGTGTCGTTAGCATTTTGGATGTTCCCCTGCTTGAGAGTCCACCACGATCCATCAAAGAGTTTATTGATGACATACGAACGCTTGAAAGCAAAGATATTAACAAGACCATGGTGCAAGAAGAATTTACAACAAGTCCTATTTATAAAAACAATCTTGTCAGTGCGGATTTTAAAACAACGGCCATTCTGATCAATTTAAAAGATGATACAAAATACATGGAGTTTGTCAAAGCTCGCAACACGCTTTTAGATAAACAAAAAGTAGAAAAACTCACTAAAGAGGAATCACTTCAACTTAAAAACATTCAAAAAGAGTTTAAAGACTATAGAGAGGTCGTCAAAGATGAATCTCACCGCGTGATTAAAGAGGTCAGAGACATTATCGATGTGCACAAAGACAGTGGACAGCTCTTTTTAGGCGGCGTCATGATGGTTGCGGATGACATGATTAGCTTTGTCAAAGATGACATCAAAACGTATGGTATCTCGGTTATTCTCATTATGATTTTAGTGCTTTGGATCATTTTTAGACAGTTACGTTATGTATTGATCCCCGTTACGGTGGCCTTTTCTGCGGTTGTGATTACGGCGGGACTCTACACGCTTTTTGGGCTAGAAGTCACCGTTATTTCTTCCAATTTTGTCTCCATGCAACTTATTATGGCAATCTCTTTATCCATTCACCTTGTATCCAATTACCGCGAAAACTACATCAAAAATCCCGAGTTATCGCAAAAAGAGATCATCGCCATTACGATGGAAAAAATGGTTTTACCGATGTCATTTGTTGTGTGTAGTTCAATCGTTGCGTATATGTCGCTCATCAGCAGTGGCATCCTTCCGGTTATGAATTTTGGATGGATGATGGCAGTGGCATCGTGTATTTCTTTCCTTTTTGCCATTGTATTTTCACCTGCAATGTTGATGGCTTTGAAGAAAAAAGCTCCTGTTTTAACGTATGACAAATTTACCAAATTAACATTGGCATGTGCCAATACCGTCAAAAAATATCCGAAAACAATTTATCTGGGCTCCCTTGCTGTTGTCATTTTTAGCATTGTTGGAACAACGCAGCTTGTCGTTGAAAATAGTATGATTAATTATTTTAGAGATAAAACAGAAATTTACCAAGGTATGAAAAAAATCGATGAAAACTTAGGTGGAACCACGCCACTTGAAGTGGTCGTAAGATTTCCCAAAAAACAGGCGTCTACGGAAAAAAGTTCAGACCCTAGCGGCGTGCTTGATAGTTTTGAAGAAGAGTTTAACAAACAAAGTGGTGAAGCGCAATATTGGTTTACTGACCAAAAAATGGAAGAGATATTGAAAATCCAAAAATTTCTTGAAAGCATGGATAATGTTGGAAATGTCTCGTCACTTGCAACACTTTTAAGGGTTGGAAAAATCATTAAAAATGGGCAAGGATTGGACAGCTTTGAGCTGGGGATTCTTTACAAAGCGCTTCCTGAAGAAGATAAAAACATGCTTTTAGATTCGTATATTAACATTGAAAACGATGAAGCACGATTTATCATACGTATCAAAGATTCTTCAAAAGATCTCAGGCGCGAAGAGTTAATCAACACTATAAGAGCAGGATTGGAAAGGGAAATTGGCTTAAAAGAGAGTGATTTTGATATTGTGGGGATGATGGTTTTATACAATAACATGCTCCAATCACTCTATCAGACTCAAATTTTAACCGTGGGCGAAACCATATCTATACTAGGATTGATGTTCTTATTTTTATTTAGGTCTGTTAAGATAGGGCTTATTGCGATTGTTGTCAATATTATCCCTATTGGTATTGTATTTGGTATTATGGGAATCTTTAAAATACCTCTGGATATTATGAATATCACGATTGCTGCCATTGCTTTTGATATGGCGATGAACAATACCGTTTATTATTATCTGCGGTTTAGAGCGGAACTTAAAAAAGATGGTGATTATGTTGCCACAATGATGAGATCCCATGCAAGTGTTGGTAATCCTATGTACTATTGCGCTGGCGTGACGGTGATAGGGTTTATGGTTTTGGTGACATCCAACTTCGTTCCAACCATTGTGTTTGGACTTTTGACTGTCGCCACAATCTTTGTTGCCATTGTTGCCGATCTTTTGCTTTCCCCGTTATTGCTGATAACCTTTAAAGCATTTGGAACGCCTAAAATAAAAGAACTTTAAGAAGAGGGCGGAATTTCGTAAAACATCTATTTAATCACTATTAAAACTATTGCGTTACTATTCCATTATTATATTATCCTCTAAAGGAATGTTGTCGTGAAAAAAATATTTGGATTTTTGACAGTTCTCATCTTCGTGGTGAGCTTCGCACAGGCTGAACCAACGATACACCAAGTTTATGAAGCAGCGCAAGCGGGTAAACTCAGTGAAGCACATACCATGGTTGAAGAGGTTTTAAAGGCACACCCACAAAGCGCTAAAGCGCACTTTGTCAATGCAGAAATCCTTTCTGCCCAAGGGCAAATTACGCAAGCGCGTTCAGAACTTAACGTGGCTGAGCAGTTAGAGCCAGGACTGCCATTTGCCAAACCACAAGCGGTTCAAACGCTTAAAGATAAACTTGGACTCATAGGGGCAGCTACCAAGTTTGTGTCCACTGAGCATCAAGGTGCAGCATCTTCTTCTAAACCTTTTCCTTGGACAACCGCATTGCTCTTTGGTGGTGGTGCACTTGTTTTTATTTTCCTCATTCGATCAGCCTTTAGCCGAAAGCCTACACCTTCCAACAATGGCTTGAATAGTGGAACGCCTCCAACTGCAACCTATCCTAATAACGCTCCTATGAACCCTGCTGGTCCACAAAGTGGTGGAATGGGAAGTGGCATCGCTTCTGGATTGGCGACAGGACTTGCCGCAGGTGTTGGTGTGGCTGCGGGTGAAGCGCTGTTTAACCACTTTGCCAATAATAACGCAACACCTCCGAGTGCAGGAGCGCATACGACGACACCTGTCGATACGACCCCGCAACCGTCTTCGTCTGATTTTGCAGATAACGACTTTGGTATCAATGATGACACTTCATGGGATGATAGTTCTTCGGGTGATAGTATGAGTGATTCCAGCAGCGATTCTTGGTAAAAAAATAGAGCAAGGAAAGTGGCAAGAAGCTACTTTCCTTACGGCTTTTTCACGTTACATGTAACATGAAAAACCGATTAGTCTTTCATCCGCTCTTCAAGCTTTTTCGCCCAAAAAGAAATAGGATAGGTGAGCATCAAATACCCAATGGCAAGGGGTATGTAACTCTCTAGCGTTGAGTAGGTGTAGGCATTGACCTCTTGGGCATTCATGGTAAACTCACTGATCGAGATGATGGAAAGCAAGGATGAGTCTTTGATGATAGAGGCAAATTGACCCGTAAGCGGCGGAATAATCCGTTTGTAAGCTTGGGGGAAAATGATATACCGATAGGTTTGAAACGGGGTAAATCCAAGGGATTGTGCGGATTCGTACTGACTTTTGTGAATGCTTCGTATGCCCGCTCTGATAATCTCACTCACATAAGCCCCCGAAAACAGCGCGAGAATGACGGTTCCCACGATGTAACGATTGTTAAAGCCCAAATTGTTGGCAAACACATAGAAAAAGATCAAAATTTGCACCAAAAGCGGCGTTCCTCTGATAAGCTCAATGTAAAACCTCGAAAAAAACCGCAAAAGAATGACTTTAGAATTTTGCCCATACGCGAAAAATACACCGATAAAAAGGCTTAAAATCAAAGCAAAAAAGGAGATGACGATGGTCATGAAAAAGCCATCGATAAACTTTTGTTTATACGTATAAATCGTATCCCAATGAAACTCATAGGAGACAGAGGTAAACATACCATAACAGATGGCGGTAATGATGCATGTAAGAACCACAAAGTTAAAAATATAAACGCTTTTGTGCGTTTTTACTCTCTCTTTTTGGTCAATCTCTTGGATGAAAAAATCGGTTACATGTAAAATGGTTTTGCCTTAAAAGAAAAATGGAATACCCAGTTTATCAAACGTCGCTCTCGCTTCCGTGAGATACTTTTTAGATAACGCATCAAACGTGCCGTCGCTTTTAGCCTGTTTGATAAACGCATTGACGCGCTCTCTTAATTCATCATTGCCTTTTTTAATTGCCATACCCCAATACTCAGGATTTTCCTGAAATGGTTTTAACAGAGCAACGGTTGTCTCTTTATGATTTGCCCAGTTTTTATAGATGGTCAGTTGGTCATACAAAAAGCCATCTGCCTTACCTTGAATCACTTCCAATACGGCGGCATTTTCTTTGTCAAAGACTAAAAGGTTAGCATTTTTGAGGTATTGGTTTGCATAAATATGCCCCGTTGTCCCTTTTTTCACAGCAATCTTTTTACCTTTTTGGTTTAACTCCTCGATGCTCTTCACACCACTTGTTTTGTTGGTCAAAATCGCCAAGTTAGTTTGCGCATAAGGAATCGAAAAATCGATCGTTTTTTGACGCTCATCGGTGATGGTCATCGAAGAAATGATAAGGTCAATTTTCCCAGTTTTCAACGAAGGAATCAGCCCATCCCACGCGATATTTTCGATTTTGACTTCGCGCCCAAGGTATTTTCCCAGAGCCTTTGCTAAGTCCACACTCACCCCACTGGGTGTTCCATCTTTGTCGCTCATCTCAAAAGGAGGATACTGTAACTCCATGCCAACGATGAGTGGTTTTTCTGCTGAATTTACAAACGTTGTAAAAAGACTGAGCCCGATGAAAATGTTGATAAGGTGCTTAAACATCGTCTTTCCTTTTTAAGAGATTTCTCTATTGTATTCAGAGTTTTCTTAGGTATCGGTTAGGGGAAAGAAAGAAAAAATGTCAGATGGTTTATGTTTAACCTTCTTTACATGTAAAAGGTTTTATACAGGTTTTGGCTAAAATTTAATGCAAGGAATTGGGCTAATAGGAAGAAGAAGTTAAAAATTTAGCCCTATTTGGATTTGTTAGTTAATCTCCCTGTAATACTATCTGTTTTTAAACTTTCAAAATCATATTTGTAAGAATTTGAATTCAATGTACGGTAAATTGTCTTAACCAGATGCACAAATGGTTTTTCATCATTATCGCCATAACATTCTAAGAGGTACTTTGCGAGAGTAGCACCCCATGCCTCGCCTTTTTTATAGGTGCTTCGAAAATCGGAATTTAACTGATACAAAACTTTAAAGAAGTCATCCGCTGAATTACATTCTGTCGTTTTCTCCAACAAGGTCTCCTTGGTAATATCATTAGTAGAAACAATCTGACATAATTCATTTGTTGATAAATTACCGTATTCGAAATCAGGGTTAGAGATAAGAAATTCACCAAAAAAATCTTCATTTTCAGCTGCTTTTTTGACAACTCTAAGATTATCTTCTTTATCCGCATCTAATACAACGAAGCTATATATCTGCATATCAATATCCTTTCGTAAACTTTCCCTAAATGCTAGGCCTTTCCCCTTTGCTTCTACAAAACTTCCTCGTAGATTGATGACAGCTACACGATTTTCATTGTTAAATACAAATTTTACGGCGCCGAATTCCGTTTCTCCCTCTACATAAACATTGATTTTGATCCCAAAATCTAGCCCTAAATTACGAATAAATAAATTTGATATTTTTTTATTACCATCTAAAATTCTAGTATGGCCATATATCTTTATTTTATGTTGTTGATTCACTGTTGTATAACCACAAGCATCTTCTTCTGGAAATTCTTTTTCATACATAAATTCCATGATTCTTCGAAAGCCTTCCGAAGCTTCTTTAAATTGCATGGCTGCTGCAATCTGCCCTTTTAAATGACTACGTATATTATTCCTCATTAAACGAATTAAGAGGTGTAAATTATTATTGCTATCTAGAGAAGCTGCCGTTTGACAAAACTCATTTTTGTAATATACAAGTCTATCTTCTCCAATTTCTTGAAGTAATTCAATCGTTTGGTTTCGAAGTTTTTCTAGCTCTAATGTAATTTGTTCAAAAGAATGGGGATAATTTATTGAAATATTTTCATAAACGATGCGATGTGTTATAGGCTCAATAATTGTGGATAAAGAAACTAAAGTGTTGAAATAACTCAGAATATCTTTTGAAATACTGTTTTGCATACTTTTTTCAAACCGTTCTAAGTGCCATTGAATCACTTGAGCGTAACCTTCAGCATTTTGCATTAAATATGATGGTACTGCCGCAGAATTAAAAAACTTAATAGCAAGTTCATACAGCACAAAGCATCTGTAAGGGTGAAAGTATAGCTTCATAGATTCGTTGTATTTAGGAATATTTTGAAAAGCACTCAAATATTTTTCTAAAACAACAGGCTTTCTACGATCAATATACACTTTTGAGTCATAATAATTATTTCCAATATATTCTATATCTGGAAGATTGATAGATGTTTTAGAGTAAATAGCATCTGCATTAATAAAGCCAAGACACCATAGATTGTAAATATCGGATTCAGAAAATGTAGGTAGGTTATAGTCATTCATCTTTGTAGATAGTGCCTTGGCATCCAATAGATTCAACTGTCTTAAATTATTAATTTCAATATAGCCATTGAGTGAAATTATTTTTTCGATAGTTTTTGGTTCTAAAAGATGCTTCATTCTACTCATACAATTCCTTTAAATAACTTCACGATCTTTCCGAAAAAGCATACACGGACTAAACTTTTAACCTTCTTTACATGTAAAGCTTTTTAATATCTCAAAAGAGGCACATATCTCCTTTCCTTAATTCTAAATCACCTGCATTTTTAACTCCGAATTTTAAAGATTCTAAACAAGAAATATTGATGTATAGTGTAGTAAAGACTGCGTTCTTTTAGCTCTTTTAAAGATAGGAGATTACCATGCAAAAAGGCTTTGGTGCTACAAAAATTATAGGTCTTGTTCTTGCCGTCGTGGGAATTGGTGTTGCGATATGGGGGTTTCAGTTATCAAGCTCTATCGGTTCACAAGTAACACAAGCTGTGACAGGTGCCGATACCGATAAAGTAATGACTTATTATATTTTTGGTGCTGTCAGTTTTGTTGTTGGATTGTATCTTTTCAGTAAAAAGTAAAAATACAGACATAGCGATCTTCCAATTGGCTTGAAAAATAGAGTAAAGTCTTACAGAATGAGGTTTTTCGGGAGAATATCCCATGAAAACCCTACTAACATTATGGAGAAATAGTATGAGCACAATAGAAACATACAAACAAGAAATTGAAACTGAGTTGGATCATGCACGGGAAAAACTAGATGTACTGAAAGCCAAGATAAGAGGTTTTTCGGATGTAGAGCGTATTCAATCTTTCAAAGATATTGAAGAACTAGAGAAGATGGTGAGTGACATGAAGACTCAGATACGAGAGCTCAATGTTGAGATGGACGATTCTTGGAATCAAATCAAAGGTGACATTGACAGCTCTCGAAAGACAATAGACGATGCCTTTGCAAAGTTAGACAGGGCATTGGTCTAGGATTTTCTGCCTCGAAAGAGGCTAGTTTTAGTGCCACAGCGGCATAGTGTGAGCTTTTAGGCTTTACCTAAAAGGCGTGATAAGAAAGTGTTGCAAAACTCTATGAGAAAATCGTTAGAATTGATTTAAATGCCATAATAGAAAGCACTATTCTTAATGCAAAGAATAATTTTTTACCATCGATCTTATTTCTCAATTTTGTACCTACATATGAGCCTAAAATAGAGCAGGCAATCATAAAGAAAATCATTCCAAGATAGTCAGCAAAAATAAATCCAAAATTGAGATAGACGAGCGCTTTTAAACTATGTGTAATGCTCATAAGCACCGCAGAGGTAGCAACGACTTTATCATTATCTTCAAACTCTTTAATGAGTTTTGTTATGACAAGTGGACCCGTTGTGCCGACAACAACAGAAAGTCCTGATTGAAAAAATCCAATGACGTAGTAGCTTTCATATTTTTTTATTTTGTCATTAAAAGTTTGAGACCATAAGGATAATAAGATATACGTTCCGATAAATAAAGGGATATATTTGATCGTAATAAGATGGAGTAAAAGAGCAAAAATACCAACACCGACAAGAGAGCCAATCAAGAATTTGGGGACAACGCTGTACTGAATATCTTTATGTCCAAAATAGGCTCTTGATACATTGCTCGATATTTGCGTTAGTCCATGAACGGGGATAAGCGCATTGAGTGGTAAAAAAGATGGAAGAATAGCGATCAACAATAAGCCACCGCCCATCCCTACAGCACCTGTGAGGACGGATGTGAGAAAAGTGATCAATCCTAAAATAAATTCATTCATCAATGCGTAACTCCTTGATCATCGAAAAATTATACAAAAAATTTACTAAGCCACTCAAAATATCTTTACATGTAAAGATTGCTGTAACGATTTTAACTTCAAAAAGTTATGCAATACCTCTTTCCTCAACCAACCGTTTGAGCTCTTTTTTGTCGATGATGTGATGTGCTCCACCGTAAAGATTGGCTTCGAGTTTGGTCAAAATTTCCGCGATCAACGCATCTTTTTTAGCATAAGGAAGCAAAAGATCAAACAAGGCTTTATCATTTTTGGCTTTATCAATCGCTATGGCTAAAGCGTGCGTCGGGGATACTGGATACATTTTTTGTTTTTGGACGAGCCATGCCCCAAAGATGAGAGCCAAAAGAATGCCCAGTGTTGCGTAAAGAGCGTTCATGTACGGTTGAATGGAAAAGGGCTTTTTCTGCTCCTCGGATGTTACTGGCACAGCCGTTGGCTCACTGCTTTTGTTCTTCTCCAAGGTAGGCGCACTTGTAGCCACCGCACCGATGATGTGAATGGGTATGGCGTTCGTTTTTTGCGTTACCACCGTATGCGTTTTGGCATCAAAATAGGAGAGTTCAAAAGAGGGAATCGTGAAATCTTTATCGGAGACAAACGCGATATGCTCGCTAAATTCGCCTTCATAATCCTCTTTGTTTAACGAAGCCTCCACTTTGGGCGCATCGGCATACAGTGCGACATCATTGATCGAAGGATTAAACGGGGCGATGTCATCGATGTTTCCTTTGCCTTTAATATGAATGGTGAGATTAATGGGCTTATTAGGCTCGGTGGACGTTTTATCCACACGCGCTTCGATGGAAAAATCACCATAAAGATAGGTGTTGGCAGGTAAAGGTTTCACGTTTACATGTAACGCGTTGGAAAAAACCTGTTTCCATTTGATTTGCATGGGGGCGAAAAGCGAATCATTGAAAAAACTATCGAGTCCACCGCCTGCTCCCATATCTGATTTGACGGCGGTACCGACACGTGAAAAGATGGCGGGAATCTCAATGTCGCCTGCTTTTTTAGGAAACAGCACATAATCATACTGTTTGGTGACATACTCGCCTTCAACGTTTTGATGGAGAGTATCTTCTTTCTTGACCCAAAAGTCTTTCAGTGAAAGCTCACTGACTTCAACTTTATCGGCTTTTGCACCCACCTGTTGTTTGAAAATCATGCTGAGTTTGATCGGCTCGCCCACATACGCACTCTTTTTATCGGCTTTGAGCTCTACGACAAAAGGCTCACCCGATTTGCTGGCTTGTGGCGTTAAAACGGTGATTTTTTGAGGCTCTGTGGTGTACGCTTTACCCGCGATTTTCACGCTAAAGGAAGGAATCGTGACATCGTGTGTTGGCGAAAAGGTGTAACTGCGTGAAATATTTCGGGTTGTATTGCCATTGATCATCTGAATGCTACTGGCGCTGGATGTGCCTAAAATGGGAAACTCATCCACTGAACCAATGCTCGGAAACGTGACATCACTTCCCTCTGCGCTGAGTGTAAAGGTCACGGTGTCGCCTGGGTACAACGCCATTTTATCGACACGAATCGACGCGTCCGCAAAAAGTGAAGCGCAGAAGCAGATGCAAAGAAGCGCTATTTTACCAAGGTTTTGAAGTATCATCTTTTTCTCCTTTGTTGCTCAGTGGCAACATCAACGTGTTCACCCCTCTTTGGTTCAACATTTTATCCCATTGCCGCTCTTCATGGTTGCTAATAGGCGCATTGGGGTCTTCTGCTTGCACCGCTTGCTCTTGTTGAGCCTGTTGTTCGCTCCTCTTCTCAGCTTCTTTTTGAGCCTCATGTTCCTTGGATGAAGGTTTTTCTTCAGGTTTGGAAGGGGTGGGTTGTTGCTGCGCCGAAGAGGTAGCATCTTGAGCATTTTTAGGCTCATTTTGAGAAGATTTGTCGCTTTGCTGAGGCTCAGAATTGCCTGCGTTATTTGACGCATTAGCATCTTTGGGTTGCTGCTCTTTAGAAGACGATTTTTGCTGTTTGTCTTGATTTTGATTGTTCTGAGAAGATTTGTCTTGGTTTGGTTCTTGTTGTTTTTGTTCTTTTTTCAAGAGCTCTAAATTGAACCGTGTGTCTTCGTCTTCTTTGAGTTTGAGCGCGGATTCATACGCCGCGATTGCTTTATCATTTTGGTGCAATTGCGCATAGGAATTTCCCATATTGTGCAAGGTTTGAGGCAAAAGTTTTGGGTCTTTAACGTGTTGATACGCCTCTAAAGCTTTGTCATACGCCTTTTCTTTGTAATAGGCATTGCCCAAATTGTACGCGGCATTATCGTTAGTCTGATCTAAGCTTTGATACAGCGATGAGGCCTTGGGGTAATCGCCCTTTGCATACGCCTCTTTTGCTTGACTCGCATTCCAAAAATCAAGCAGACCCGCTTGCATAACACCCATCAAACAGACGAGTAAAAGGAGTGATTTAACCATGAACTCTCCTTTGTGGTAAAGAAATGAGACTGAGGAGTAGAAACAAAATTGCTAGCATCAAGGGGTAGTAAAACAGCTCTTGGTAGGCATGAATCGTGTCGCTTTTACGGGTATGACTTTTGAATTTAGAGCGAATGTCTTCCACCATTGCTTTGATGTCATCATGACGCAACGAGTAGCGCAAGTACGCGCCATCGTTTTGCAGCGCGAGCTGTTTTATCGACTCGTTGAGATGGGTGATGACGACATTGCCTTTATCATCGGTAAGCATGCCACTCTCCGTCTTAATCGCGCCGCCTTTTTCTGTACCGATGGCATAAACATAGACTTTTATGCCGTGTGTCTTCGCGTAGGCGATCTCCTTGTCAAACGTCTGCGTATCACCACCATCCGTGAGTAAAATCAATGCTTTGTGCGTGCCCTCTTTCATTAAGTTTTCAGCGCTTTGAAGGGCTGAGAGAATGTTGGTTCCTTTTTGCGATATGGAGTGGGCATTCATATGTTCGACCAAAAAGCGCAAGGTGTGAAAATCACGACTCAAAGGAGCGACCAAAAAGCCTTGTGAACTAAATCCGATCACCGCGACATTGGCTTCAGAAAAGACATTCAAAAAGTCATCAAATTTTTGCTGAGCGAGTGCAAAACGGCTTGGGTAAACGTCATCGCTGAACATGGAAGCAGAGAGATCAAAGCCCACAACGACATCGATGGATGTTGTATCGACAGTGACTTCGCCCTCTTTGAGAACGGGGCGAGCAAGGGCAATGATGACGAAGCTCATCGCTAAAAGCATCAGCACATTGCGCGAACGCCGTGAGAGACTTTGACGTGAAAAGCTCATTTTGGCAAAGATTTCAGGGGCAAAGAGTGACTCTAGGCTACTGCTGCGTCGTGTGAGAAAATAGCTTAAGGGGAGCAGTGCTAAGAGTGCCCAAAACGCTTCTGGATTTAAAAATTCCACACCTTACTCCTTGTTGGAAAGTATCATATAAAGTCCCATAGACACAAGGGCTGAGAGAAGAAAATACTGAAAAAAGTACTCTTTTTTGACGTACTTATCGGCGGTAATTTCACTCTTTTCAAGGCTGTCAATTTGATGGTAAATCTCCTCCAAACGTTGTTTGGAATTGGCTTCAAAAAAGATGCCACCTGTCTCTTTAGCGATGGTTTGCAAGACGTTTGGATTGTAATCGTTGGAGCCTCCAACGCCGATGGTGTAGACTTTAATATGGTATTTTTGCGCCGTTTTAATGGCGACATCCATGGGAACTGTGCCAGCATTATCCATACCATCGGTCAGTAAAATCGCAATTTTATTTGGAGAAGTCGAGGTTTTAAAGATGTTACTGCTCAAATAAAGCGCTTCATAGAGTGCCGTTTGATGCACACCCGCAACCCCCGCATCGAGGCGACTGAGGAGGTCGAGCAAACTATGCTTATCAAAGGTCAGTGGTACGGCAACGTAGGCAAAATCACCAAAGACACTGAGGGCGAGTTTGTCGTCTTTGCGCGCTTCAATGAACTCTTGCACGATGGATTTGACGATGCCTATTTTATTGCTCTCATGCATTGAACCGCTCACATCTAAAATCAAAGAGAGCTCGTACCCTTTGCCATGCTGAAGAATGGTTTCATCTTTAATCACAGGCGAAGCAAGTGCTGTAACGAGCGAGAAAATCGCTAAATACTTGCTAAGAAGCCGTGCAAAACCGCCTTTGTGTTCCACTTGGTGCAGGAGTGGTACATTGGGAAAAATCAAAACCGAACTTCGCATTTTCAACCACTTAAAAGAGGCGAAAAAGAGCAATAAAAGCGCAAACGCGTAAGGGTATTCAAAACTAAACATGGGAAACCTCATGAATAAACGCTTGCATACGTGTTATCATCGCTTCATCCAAGGAAGGAACTTCTTTTTTAAATTTGTACGCTTCTAAGTCATGAACGATCGCTTCGTAATGCTTTACATGTAAAGCATTTTCACCTAGAACTAGATAGCCATTGTGGGTAAAACAGTATGCTGCTTCTTTGGCATCGCTAAAGTCCATCTGCTTCAAAACGATCAGCGCTTTTGCTCTTACACTGTGTGCTTTTTTACGCTGCCTAGAACGGTACCAAAGATACGCTCCAAGAGCAAGAAGGCACACCACGACAAGACCGCCGATGATGAGCCAGAGAGTGGGAAAAGGGATCTCAACCAAGCCTTTGATATCACGTAATTGCTCCATCTTAACCCCTAAAAAGTTCAAACAATTTCTCATACGGCTCTTCGTCCGTATAGAGTTTGATGTGTTTGATTTTATGTTTTTTAAAATGCGCGATGGTGTGAGCATCTTGCTCTTCCAACCGTTTGGCGTAGGCTTTGAGTTGAGAACCACTGAGTGAAAAAGAGCTCTGACGCATCGTACTTGGGTCAATGAGCGTGTGTTCGCCTTGCAGTTTAGGAAACTCCTCAAAGTGGTCGCGCACCATAATGGCATAGACTTCGTTGCGTGCCACTATCGCACTCAAATCCACATCGCCGTAAAAATCACCAATGACAAAAATGAGCGATTTGCGTTTGATGCGGTTCATTATGTAATGATTGAGCGCTGTGTAATTCACTATTTTGGAAAGGGGATTGAGCGTTAGTGCCACATCCAAAAGGCGTTCCAACGAGCCCATTTGCTTGGTAGGCGCATGAAAAAACTCCTCTTTGTCACTAAAAAAGAGCGTGCTTAAGTAGTCACTCTGATGCAGTGTTGCATAAGAAAGGGCAGACAACACTTCTGCCATGCTCTCTTGTTTGAGTTTTTGCGTTCCAAAGTAGATGCTTCCACTCATTAAAAAAACGACCAAAACATTTAACGAGCGCTCTTCATTGAAGCGGTTGACATAGGGACTTTGTTCGCGTGCGGTCACTTTCCAGTTGATTTTACGTATTTCATCGCCAAAGGTGTACTCTTTGATCTCTCTAAAATCAATCCCGCGCGATTCAAAGATGGAGGGGTGATTGCCTGAATGAAGTGCGAAAATCTTCCGCTTGGTTTTAACCAAGATGGCTTTTTGAGTCTGCATCATGATACCCTTAAGGTACTTTGATCGTCTGCATGATTTTTTTGATGATGAAATCCACGCTGATATCTTCCGCTTCAGCTTGGTAATTTAAGATAATGCGGTGACGCAATACACCAGAGACAACCTCTGCCACATCATACGGAGAGACATAATCTTTGCCACGAATGAGTGCTAAAGCTTTGGAGGCTTTAAGCAGATCAATGGAGGCTCTTGGACTTGCCCCGAAATGGATGTAGGCTTCTAAGGATTCCAGCCCATACGCTTTAGGGGAACGTGTGGCAAAGATGATTTGCAGCATGTATTTTTGCAACGCTTCATCGATGTGAATGGTGGAGAGTTGCTGTTGAAGACGTAGAATATCTTGTGTATCAGCGACCTTTACAATGCTCTCAAAGCCTCGTTGTACGACACGATTGACCACTTCCATCTCTTCTTCAAAACTATTATACCCTACGATGATTTTCATCAAAAAACGATCCAGTTGCGCTTCGGGTAAGCGGTACGTTCCTTCGTGTTCGAGCGGATTTTGCGTTGCCATAACTAAAAAAGGAAGGGAAATGGCAAAACTCTCATCGCCAATGGTGACTTGCTTTTCTTGCATCGCTTCTAAAAGGGCGGATTGTACTTTAGCAGGGGCGCGGTTAATCTCATCGGCTAAGAGTAGATTGGTAAAAATGGGGCCATGTTTGATTTTAAAATCGCCGTTTTTTTGATCGTAAATTTCTGTGCCTATCACATCGGCTGGCAATAGATCAGGGGTAAATTGTACCCGTTTGAAATCCAGCCCCAAGGCTTTGGAAAGTGCATTAATCGCCGTCGTTTTGGCAAGCCCTGGCACACCCTCGACCAAAATATGCCCACCACTGAGCAAACCTATAAGCATGGCATCTACAAGCTCTTCTTGTCCAACGATAACCTTTTTAACTTCTTGTTTAATAGCTTGAAGTGTGTTTTCCACATTATCACCTTTTTTGATTTTTTTCTTAACCGTAGTCTATAGGATCAAAATTAATATTTTTTAAATACTACCTTAATGAAACCGATAAAAATTTATAAAATCTAATACCTTTGATGTGCGTTACACAGGTCTAAAAGAGTGGCAAGGGCGCAAAAAAAGAGTCTTTATAGAGAATAAAGTTTGCTTCATTTATAATGAAACAAACTTTAGAAAAAGAGGAGGCTTAAAATGTTACGCATGATTGTACTAACCCTTTTTCCTCTTTTTTTATGGGCAGCACAGCCTGCATCAGGCGAAAATATTTGGGTGAAAGTGGGGCAAATTTACGGCATTGAGCCACGTCTTTTGTACTCCATTGCCAAAGTCGAAAGTGACCTTGATCGTTATGTGGTAGCCTTTAGCGCCAATAAAATGACCCCGCAGCAAGCGCAAGAGCTCAGTACCTTTTTAAGACAAAAAGGGATTGAAAGTAAACAGTATTCTCAAGTCATCGCGATTAAGAGCAAAAATAAGTATGAAGCCAGTCATGTGGTGCATTTTCTCTACACCCATAACTATCCACGCTTTGACATGGGCATCATGCAGATCAATTCGATTCATAAGCCACTTTTAGACAAAGCCAATATTTCACTCTACGATCTTTTTGACCCAAAAATTAACATTCAAGTGGGTGCGTACATTTTAGCAACCTGTTTTGCGAGACACAAAAACAACAAAGATGCCATTAACGCGTACAATGGAAAGATTGATGATAATCCTTATTCGGCTAAAGTGTTTAAAGAGTTTCAAAAATTGTATAGCTCATACCAGAAAGACAAAACGAAACTTTATTACCGCGATCCATCATAGTTCACCCAAGCGATACCCCACCTCTTTAATCATCTCTATTGCTCCATCCGGTAATTTTCTACGTAAACGTTTGATGAGGGCTCGCATGTTAAGGATACTCGTCTCTTCTCCTTCCCAAACATACTCTTCCAGTTCATTAAACGTAATGACACGGTGCCTATCTTTGATAAAAAGGTCTAAAAATTTCCCCTCTTTTTTAGCCAATTTTATCTCTTCATTGTTTGGGTCAAACAAGCGATGATTGACATAGTCGTAGGTATACCCAATCCATAGCTGAAGGGTAGAAGAGGGTTTGTGACAGAGTTTTTTCACCTTCTGTACCAATTCGTAGATAAAGAAAGGTTTTTTGAGATAATCATCACAGCCTATTTCATACGAAGCTTGTATTTTCTCCAGATCGTGGTTCGAACTCATGATGATGGCAGGAATCTCTTTATGGTAGATGCGCACCGTCTCTAAGATAGAGAGTCCATCGATGGAAGGGACATTAATATCTAAAATAAAGCAATGGTAGCCATTGTTGAGTGCATCCAGCGCTTTTTCGCCATCCAGAAAAAGATCGACATGATAGCCTTCTTTAATAAGGACACTTTTGATGACATTGGCAAGGCGTTCGTTATCTTCAAGAACCAGTATTTTCATGTTGCATTTCCTAAGGTAATTGTAAAGCAAGCACCATCATCTATGTTACTCGCTTGTATCTTTCCGCCCATTTTATCTTCGATAATGAGCTTTGACATATAAAGTCCGATGCCATGTCCATGATCTTTGGTGGTAAAGTAGGCATCAAAAACATTCGCAATACATTCAATGGGAATACCCCCAGCATTGTCGTGGATTTCAATAATAACATTTTTTGCATGGTTGTAAATGATAATTCGAATAGCACCTCGTTGAATATGTTTGGCATCTCTGCTTTCTTTGATCTGATCTTTGGCATTGTTCACAACATTGAGCAAGGTTTGCATAAACTCATTCTTATAACCACTGACCATGAGATTCGTCGCATGGCTTATGTCGATGCTAACATCAATATAGTTATATTTGATATTGTGATTGATAATTTTGAGCATGGTATCAATAGCTTCACTCACATCAAAGACTGTTTTTGTGGATGAGGGCATAATAAATTTTTGAAAGTCATTAATAGTGTCAGTCATATAGCGTACTTGCACCATAATGTCATGTACATATTGATTATTCTGCTCGTCTCCTACATCTTCATAGTTATAAAAATGCTCTTGCGTAATGGTGGCAATCTCTACCAGTGGATTTTTCCATTGGTGGGCAATGGAAGAAAAAACTTCTCCAATTTCGGCTAATTTAGATTGTTGAATGATGAATTGCTGATGTTTGTTTTTTTGGAGTTCAATGGCTTTGAGCTCTTTTTCACTGCGTACGCGCATGTAAATATTGTGGATAAGACCTAAAATGAGAAAGAGCAGAAAAGGAGAGATTAAAAAAACAGCATCAATAAATTTACGGTGTTTATCAAAAAAGGTCAGTGGTGCATTGACCAGTTCAAAATCTTTGACTGCTGCATTGGGATAGACTTCAAACTGTTTGATTTTTTGGACATCAAATTGATAAATATAATCTACCATCGTCATTACATGTAAAGGAGGAATTTTTTTATCTAAAACATCAATGGACATTTCACCTGTAGCAATACCAACATTTTTAACAGGAACAAGTTTACCGCCCAATGCTCCTTTGCCGATAAAAAGAGTATCGGTAATAAAAACAGGTAAAGCGCTTTTGTTTATCATGGATGCGATTTGGCTGTTTTTATACAGATTGCCATATTTATCATTATAAAAGCGAACAAAAAAGACTGCTTCATCTTTGTTGGGCTTGGAAAAGCGTTCTTCGAGTTCTTCAAGTGTTGATTGACGGATATACTCGATCTCAAATTGATTATGGTGCTCACTCATTGCCTGTTGAATAAACGGCTCAGAGTCATCGCCATTGGCACTCGCATCGTTAATAATGTAAAGTTTTTTAAGATTGGGCATCATGTGTGCGATCATGGGAATGCTCTCAGGAATGGAGCGTTTTTCTAAAATACCGTAGATGCGATCATCAAGTCCTTGTTTTTGGACATCTTCGACAACAAATTGTTCAAGCCCTGTAAAGACGATGGGTTCATTTGTAAAAAGTTCATGGTAGTATTTAATCAAAAAATCATAGGCAAATTTATCAACAGCAACGATGAGGTCATATTTTTGGTTTTTGAGTTGGAGTTTATAAAGCTCTCTTAGTTTTGCGTAGTATTCTTCGGAGCTCACACGCTTAGAGTCCATGTATAAAATATTGATAGTAATCTCAGGATGGTTGTAAAAGACCTCTTCCATGCCAGAGAGGACATCATCGCTCCACTGAAAACCTTTATGATAGGAATTGATAACAAGAATTTTTTTATCGTGTGCAAAGAGAGAAGATTGGCTAAGGAAAAGAAGAACAGAAAAAAATAGTATGAATTTTTTCATCGGTCTATGTTCTCTTTTTTATAGATATTATAACATACATGTAAAGTTCTCCACCCCTCCGCCAAGAGAGATGGAGTAACTTCTTAGTACTCTAAGAACATTTTTTGAAGTGCTTTTTTATCATTGGTTTTAGTTAAACCTAACATCAAAAGAACACGTGCTTTTTGCGCGTTGAGGCTATCAACTGCGATAAAACCTAGTTTTGCATCATCCACTTCGCCTTCAAGGGTGGTACTACCTGTTGGTACACGTGAGCTTCTAGCTACAACAATACCTTTTTTAACGGCTTCAGCAAGGGCAACTTCCGTTGTTGGGAATGGATTTCCATTACCCATACCTGCATGGATAATACCTTTAGCACCAGCAGCAACAGCAGCTTTAACTAAAGTATCTGTATCTTCTGGGTGCGCAAAAAGAATGTCAACACGTGGTAGATCTTCAAGTTTACTAATGTCAAACTCAGAGTTTACAGTGTGTTTACGAGTTGGTTGCATCAAATATTTCACATCGCCATAGTAAACGGTACCAATTTTACCTGCATTTGGAGAGGCAAATGCATTCACAGAACTAGTATTGACTTTGGTTACTTCTCTTGCACTGTGGATTTCATCATTCATAACAACCACAACACCTTTGCCAGTAGTATCTTTATTGGTAGCAACATTCACAGCATTCAAAAGGTTCATAGGACCATCTGCACTCATAGAAGTACCTGAGCGCATTGCACCGACTAAAACAACCGGTTTTTTACTTTTAACCGTTAGGTCTAGGAAGTAAGCAGTCTCTTCCATTGTATCGGTACCATGAGTGATAACAACACCATCAATGTCAGATTGTGCAAGAAGTTCATTCACTCTTTTTGCGAGTTTTAACCAAACTTTGTTGTTCATCTCTTGAGAACCAATGCTTGAGATTTGCTCGCCTTTAACCGTTGCTATATCGTTAATAGCTGGTACTGCTGCAAGCAGTTTATCAACCGTAACGGCACCTGCTGAATAGCTGCTTTTAATCTCAGAGGTACCAGCACCCGCAATGGTACCTCCCGTTGCTAAAATGGCAATAGTGGGTTTTGCCATTAAACATGTTGTTGCGCCAACCAGTGCCAACGCTACGATAGATTTACTCAAAAAATTCATACCATACTCCTTATAAAAGTTGTTTTACATGTAAACATAATCGGCTCTTTAAGAGCCGATAAGAAGGCAAAAATTATAAGATCATACCGCCGATAACAAAGGCAAAAATAACAGAAAGAGCAATAGCAATAACGCCAGGAATAACGAATGGGTGGTTAAAGACATATTTACCAATACGGGTTGATCCTGTATCATCCATCTCAACCGCTGCAATCAGTGTTGGGTAAGTAGGAAGGACGAAAAGCGCGCTAACGGCGGCAAAAGATGCAACAATCGTTAAAGGTGAAACACCGAGTAAGATCGCACTTGGAATCAATGCTTTTGCCGTAGATGCTTGAGAATAAAGAAGGGTACTTGCAAAGAACAGAACCACTGCGAGTAGCCAAGGATAGACGTTAAGTAAATCACCTGCAATTGCTTTAATCTCTTTGATGTGATTCACAACAAAGGTATCACCAAGCCATGCAACACCCAGAACACAAATACAAGCACTCATACCTGATTTAAACGTTGCAGAGTTAAGCACTTGGGCTGCATCAATTTTGGTAAAGAAAGAGATAAACGTTGCTGCTGCAAACATGAAAAGCATAATGGCTTCATTACGTGGTAAAACAGGGTTTTTGATTACGCCTATTTTGTCACTAATTAAGGTTGCATAGGTAACAACGGCTAAAATAGAGACTAAAAAGATAGCTACAGAGAGTTTCGCACCGGGTTTAAGTTCAAGTTTGGTAGCGCCTCTGGTTTTGACTAAGCCTTTTGCAAGTCTGTCTTGATAGATTGGATCATCTTTAAGATCTTTGCCCAAAAAGTTAGCCACAAATGCCGCACACATACAGGCAAGAAATGAAGAAGGAATTAAAATCGCAAGCAATTCTAAATATCCAATACCTTGTTTTTCCATAACACCGCTTAAAAAGACAACGGCAGCAGAAATTGGAGAAGCAGTGATGGCAACTTGAGAAGCAACAACAGCAATGCTCAGTGGACGAGAAGGGCGAATGCCTTGCTCTTTTGCCACTTCGGCAATAACTGGAAGCGTAGAAAATGCTGTATGACCCGTACCTGCAAAAAACGTCATAACATACGTTACGATCGGTGCAAGAATAGTGATTTGTTTAGGGTTTTTACGCAAGATTTTCTCAGCGATACTGACCATATAGTCAAGTCCACCCGCTACTTGCATCGCACCAATGGCTGCAATAACAGACATAATGATCAAAATAACATCGATAGGAATCGATCCTAATTTTAGTCCAAGACCTAGTGTCAAAACTAAAACACCCAATCCTCCCGCATATCCGATACCAATACTACCTAGTCTTGCACCAAAAAAGATGGCGGCAAGAACGACGATAACTTCTAACCATAACATGGTAACTCCTTTTAATATATCTTCTTAGTAAACTTCTTTCATCGCTTTTGTAAAGTAATCAGAGAAATCAGGTGCCACAAGGAAGTGAGTAATGAGTGAAAGGAAGTTGCCTTCCTTGTGGCACGGAAAAACTATTTATGAGAGTTTTTACAAAACTCTCAATACGTTTTCAAAGCAAAGCTCTAAAAACTACGTTAACACTGGGTTTTTCTCGGCGAAAAGCCCGCGCACCGTAGGTGCTTTTATTTTTTATCGTAATTACGAGGTTTAATCATGTTCTCTGGTTTGATGATGTCATCCAGTTCTGCTTTGGCTAAAAGACCACGTGCTAGAACGATGTCATAGACTGAACCACCTGTTTCTAACGCTTCTTTAGCGACAGAGGTTGAGTTTTCATAACCGATAAATGGATTAAGTGCTGTAACAAGTCCAATACTTTTAAGTACAAGTTCTTTACATCTCTCAGGATTTGCTGTAATGCCATCAACACATGTATAAGCCAGTGTCTCAAATGCGTTTTTCATCATGTTGACAGAAGTGAAAAGGTTGTATGCAATAACAGGCTCAAAAACGTTTAGTTGGAGTTGTCCCGCTTCACATGCCATCGTAACAGAAACATCGGTACCAATGACTTGGAAACAGACTTGGTTTACAACTTCAGGGATAACAGGATTGACTTTACCTGGCATGATAGAACTACCTGGTTGCATTGCTGGGAGGTTGATTTCGCCAAATCCAGTTCTAGGACCAGAGCTTAGTAAACGAAGGTCATTACAAATTTTTGACATTTTGGTGGCTACACGTTTAAGAACACCAGAGATTTGTACATAAGCGCCTGTATCTTGGGTTGCTTCAACAAGATCACCCGCAGTTACAAAAGGACGCCCTGTTACTTCTTGAAGTTTGGCTTCGACTATTTTTGAATAGTTAGGATGTGCGTTGATACCTGTACCAATCGCTGTTGCACCAAGGTTCATCTCACGTACTAACTGTTGTGCTTCAATCACACGTTGAATATCTTCACCGATCATAACGGCATAGGTTCGAAACTCTTGCTCTAAGGTCATAGGTACAGCATCTTGAAGTTGAGTACGACCCATTTTAATGACATCTTTAAACTCAAGTGCTTTTTTTGCAAATGAATTTTTGATGATGCTCATAGAAACGGTAAGTTCACCGAGTTTTTCAAAAAGAGCAACACGAAGTGCCGTTGGGTAGGCATCATTTGTAGATTGAGACAAGTTAACATCATTATTTGGATGAAGGTATTTGTATTCACCTTTTTTGTGACCTAGTTTTTCAAGTCCAATATTTGCAATAACTTCGTTTGCATTCATATTTGTTGATGTACCTGCTCCACCTTGGAACATGTCGACAACAAATTGGTTATGGTATTGACCACCAATAATCTCATCACATGCTTCACAAATGACATTCTTTTTGTTTTCCGCAAGAAGTCCAAGCTCATGGTTTGCAAGAGCTGCTGCTTTTTTAACTTTTGCTAGGCATGTAATAAAGGTTGGGAATTTTTCAAGTGTAATTCCTGTAATGTGAAAGTTCTCAGCTGCACGTGCAGTTTGAACGCCATAATAACACTCATTTGATATTTCTTTATCACCGATTAGATCGTGTTCGATTCTAGTTGACATTTTGTCTCCTTAAGATTTAAAGGTAGTGGAAGTTTAAACCTCTAAAGAGACTTGAAAATGACTTTTTGAAAAAAAATTGAAAGAATAATACTAATTGAAATATATAAAGATTAAGTGTATAAAAAGGTTACATGTAAAGAGGGCAAAGTGCCCTCAAACTTAAATTTTATTAAATTTACTTTTTTCGGAAAGCCCGAAATTGTGGGGTTGGATCATATTTTCTGGTTTGATAATTTCATCGAGTTGTTCTTTGTCTAGTAGACCTTTTTCTAAAACGATGTCATAGACAGAACCGCCTGTCTCTAACGCCTCTTTGGCAACGATGGTGGAGTTTTCGTAGCCTAAATAGGGATTGAGTGCAGTGACCAAACCGATGCTATTAAGCACCAACGCTTTGCAGCGCTCCTTGTTTGCGGTAATGCCATCCACACACGTGTATGCAAGTGCTTCAAAGGCATTTTTCATCATATTGACCGAGTTGAAGAGGTTGTAAGCAATCAGTGGCTCAAAGACATTGAGTTGCAGTTGTCCTGCTTCACACGCCATCGTCACGGCAATGTCCGTACCGATGACTTGAAAACAGACTTGGTTGACGACTTCTGGGATGACAGGATTGACTTTACCGGGCATAATGGAGCTTCCTGGTTGCATCGCAGGTAGATTGATCTCGCCAAAACCTGTTCTTGGTCCCGAGCTTAGAAGTCTGAGATCATTGCAGATTTTGGACATTTTGGTTGCTACTCGTTTTAAAACGCCTGAGATTTGCACGTAAGCACCTGTATCTTGCGTCGCTTCGATAAGATCGCCTGCTGTGACAAACGGTCGTCCCGTCACCTCTTGGAGTTTGGCTTCAACTGTCTTGGCATAATCAGGATGCGCATTAATGCCTGTTCCAATCGCCGTTGCGCCCATGTTGATCTCACGTACCAACTGCCGTGCTTCATGCACCCTTTGCATGTCTTCACCGATCATGACAGCGTAGGTTCTAAACTCTTGCTCCAGCGTCATTGGTACGGCATCTTGGAGCTGGGTTCGACCCATCTTGATGACATCTTTGAACTCACTCGCTTTTTTAGCAAACGAGTTTTTGATGATGCCCATGGACTCCGTTAGCTCTCCTAATTTTTCATAGAGTGCGACACGAAGTGCTGTGGGGTAAGCATCATTGGTCGATTGTGAGAGGTTAACATCGTTGTTAGGATGCAGATATTTGTATTCACCTTTTTGGTGCCCTAGAATCTCCAAACCAATGTTGGCGATAACTTCATTGGCATTCATATTGGTCGAAGTTCCAGCGCCTCCTTGGATCATATCGACCACAAATTGGTCGTGGAATTTACCTGCGATGATGGCATCGCACGCCTCAACAATTGCATTTTTTTTAGCTTCACTCAGAAGGTTTAACTCATAATTGGCTAAAGCCGCCGCTTTTTTGACTTTGGCAATGGATTCAAGAAAGGTAGGGAAACTCCCTAGTGTGACCCCTGTGATGTGAAAGTTCTCCATAGCTCGCGCTGTTTGAACACCATAGTAACATTCGTTGGAAATCTCTTTATTGCCGATAAGATCATGTTCGATTCGAGTACGCACGCATTGGCTCCTTGAGTTTAAGTCTCATTTTATAGACTCATTATAGCATTCGCTGGTTGCAATATCTTTACATGTAAAGGTTAATTATTTCGTTCATCTCTTTTAAAGCAAGTGATTAAATTTTATTCATTTTTGTGATATTTTTATAAACAATTAATATGCATTTAACGCATATTTAAGTGATTTTAGAGTTAAATATGCGTTATATATTTTGAAGAATAACGAAAAGGATGGATGAATTTATGAGCAATAAAAGGCTAAATTTAAGCGTCATGGCAGCCATAGTGGTATTCCCATTGGCTTTGCATGCGGATGTGTATAAGCTAGATGCAGTCGAAACGACGGCAATACAAGCCAGTATGGTAAACAACGATGGTATTTCGGATGGTTTCTTAGATAAAAACGTCACTGTTGGACCATTGGGCAAGAAAAAAGCGATTGATACACCGTATCAAATCAATACGATTCCTAAAGAATTGAGTGAAAATGGTCAAGCCATGGGCTTGGAAGATGTGGTGAAGTACATTCCTTCTGCACAAATAGAGTACCGTGGCGGAGCAGATTTAGGTCGTCCCCAAACCAGAGGAATGCGAGGAGAAGTTGTTGCAAATAGCTTTTGGGATGGGTTGCATATCGTTTCTACTACCGCTACGGCTATGGAAATGTTTGATGATGTACAAATTATCAACGGGCTTGCGGGTGCTCTTTACGGTCCAACAGCCCCCTCTGGAATTTATAGTTTTACACGTAAACGTCCTACAGCGGATTATGAAAATACTGTAAAAATGACCTATGGTTATAAAGGATACGGCGAAGCGATGGCAGATGTAGGTGGCATGGCAAATGATGCCATTGGCTACCGAGCCGTTGTTATTGGGGGGGACGGTGAAGGTTATGTCGACAATAGTGCTTTACGAAGAAAGCTTGTCTCTTTAGGACTGGACTTTCATCTAACAGATCGTTTGACATTAGAGACAAACTTTAGTTATTACAACTATATTAAAGAGGGCTATTCAGGCTCATATCTCATGCCTTATACCGCTCTTGGCGTAGCAAAATACACGCTTCCAGATGCCTTTGATGCTACCGATAAAAAGTATGGACCAAACAATGGAGGTCGAGAGATAACGACGACGACCTACAGCACCAAGCTCAAATACGAGATAGCCGATAATTGGCATGCGGAGGCAGGTTATCTGAACCAAAGAGCAGATAGGGATATGTACATTAGTTCAAGTACGTTTAATTCTAATGCAGGTACTTACACGCCAGCCGTAGTTAAGGTATCGCCTATGGCAGCACGATTTGATCTTGATAGTTGGATGGGATATGTGACAACGGAGCAAAACTTTTTGGGTTTAGAACATGACCTTGCCCTAGGTGGTAACGGTTATCGTTGGGATATTTATGGTGCAGATGGCTCTAGACGCTATGTCTCTTCAACAACCGATGTAGAAAGTTTGACATTAGCGGATACGATTAAGCTTAACGATCAGTGGCAGACGGTTCTTTCCACAAGTAAAAGCTGGATTGATAAAGATGCGTATGCTACCACAGGCGCTACAACCAGTGAAATCGATAATGATGGCTACAGTTATGCGGCAAGTTTGATCTACAAACCATTGAAAAATCTTAGTTTTTATGTTACGTATGCCGACAGCTTACAACAGTTTGATCCCGTGACGTATTTAAATAAAACGTTTATTCTTGATCCGTACCGTAGCAAACAGTATGAGATAGGTTCTAAACTCTCTTTAGACCGTGTTGATCTCTCCGCGGCTCTTTTTCAAATCAAACGTCCAACGGCTTATCTAGGGTATGATGGTATTTATGAAATACAAGGCGACCAAACCAACCAAGGTGTTGAGTTTATGGCTTCTGGAAAAGTTGCTGAATCCGTCGCATTATTTGGTGGCGTTACCTATACGGATACCGACATAACGGGGGCGAAAATAGCCAATGTTGATAATAAACAAGCCATTGGTATGCCAGAATGGCAAGCAAATCTTTTGGCAGAATATACTGTGCCAAGTTTTAAAGAGTTAGTATTGAGTAGTAATTTTCACTATACGGGTAAAAGAGCGATTGACCCTGCCAATACACAATGGGCAGATTCATACTTTACAACAGATCTAGGCGCGAGGTATATTACGAAGCAATTATTTGGGGACAAAACCATTTTAAGGCTTTCTGTCAATAATATTACCAATGAAAAATATTGGGCAGGTGTTTACGCTGGTAATGTCGCAGGTTTAGATGGTGACGCAGCAGCAGGTACGACAACACTGTTTTTAGGGGATGGCCGAAATGTTACCGCTTCGATAGAAGTCAAGTTTTAAGTTAAGTAACAATGAAATGATTTAACACTTCGATAGCTTTACATGTAAAGCTATCGAACATCAATAAACTGCGCTGTACTAGAGGATACTTCACAAATTTACCTCATTTACGACATGATACGTTATTTAAGTTTTCGAAGTATGTGTCAAAAAAAGTGATTCACTTTTGGATTACATGTAAAAAACTAATTCACCACTTCAAACCCCGAAAGTGCCGCACCCACAGCACCGATGAGTTGCGGATGTTCAGGCACGAGAATTTTGCGTTCAAGTTTAAGTTCTAACATGTGATGTAAAAAAGGGTTGAGTGCTCCACCACCAGTAAAGACGATGCAGTCATTTTCTTTGACGACAAATTTTTTAGCCATCGAAGCCAAACGTGAGGCGATGGATTCGTGGACGCCGTAGCAGATGTTGGCTAAACTCTCTTTTTTAGCGATGAGTGAGATGACCTCCGACTCGGCAAAAACGGCGCACATACTTGATATAGTCAGCTCTTTGTCGTGCTCAAACCCTGCGTTGGCGAAGGTTTGCATATCAAGCCCTAAACGATTCGCAGCAATTTCGAGAAATTTTCCTGTACCTGCCGCACACTTATCGTTCATGCGAAAGTCAGTAAATCCACCATTATCACCCATTTTGATGACTTTGCTGTCTTGTCCGCCAAGGTCGATGACGGTCTTGACTTCATTGTGAAAGAAGTACGCCCCTTTGGCGTGGGCTTTGATCTCGGAGATGACGGGAGCGCCATGTGAGTCTCCTAGCATATGCCGCCCATAACCCGTGGCGACGAGCATTTTGACCTCTTTGTCAGCCAAATACTCACCTACGATGACGTCTTGGTTAAAAATGGTCGGGATCACCACATGATGGGTGATCTCCTTCTCTCTTCCGATTCCGATGATTTTTGTATAGGTTGAGCCTATATCTACGCCCCAAAACATTATTTGGCTGCGAACGCTTCAGCTTTTTGTTTAAATGTGATGCTCTCCAAAAAGGCTTCCACACGGGTTTTGATCTGCCCTGCATCTTCCGGTGAATAATCCGACTCGATGACGAGACACGGAATACCTTCTTTGGCGAGTGCTTCGGTCACAAGGTGAGACTCGACATTGTATGTGTGGCAGAAAGAGAGCGTGTAGTAGATGACACCATCAGCCTTGCGGTCTTTGTACATTTGGACGATTTTGTCGGTTCTTCCTGTATTTGGCGTGAAACAGGCGCAGTCGATTTTGGAGTAACGCTTCATCAAACGCGCGTAAAGTTCGTCTTCGTCTTTAACGCCTTCAATGTCCACATTGTCTTTAAAGTAACGATGTCCAATGCAGCCTTCTTCATTGATGATGCATGCACCAGAACCCTCAACGGCAGTATGAAGTTTCCAGTTTGGCGGTGCAATAGGCGTGCCTAAAACCATGATACGAGGGGTATTTTCAGGGAAAACGCTCACTCTGTTTTTGATGCGCTCATCGAGTTCATCGCAGAGTTCATTCACTTTTTTCGTAAAGCGTTTAGGGTCATCTAAGAAGCTCATTTGGCTGATAAAAAGCGCGTCTTTACCGCTGATAGGCATGATGTCTGGGTGCATACCACGAAGCGTATCAAGGCGTTTCATCGCGTCGCGTTTGGCATTGATGATTTTTACACCATTCAACATCTCAGCAAGGCTAAGTTTTCGCTCACTGACCTCTTCAATATGTTCTTTAAACTCTTTGATCTCCTCTTGCCACATTTTGAGATCTTTCTCGCGTTTCATGTGAGGAATGTTCATGACATGCACAGGGTGATGTTTTCCCAAAAGCTCCCATGTTTTTTTCTTCGCTTCACAGGTGGTTTCACCGTAGATAAAATCAGCCGATTGCGTATACGCACAGGTGTGTTGGAGTTTAAAGCCATACGCGGATTTGATGAGGGGGCAGATGTTACGAGGAAGTTCGGTTTCGGCATCAGCGATGGGAGGATTGGCTCCGCCACACAGTCCAAAACACGCCCCTCCTGCACCGACAACAATCTCTTCAGGAACGAAGATACAAAAGGTTCCAACCGCAGGTTTTTTTTGCGCTTTGAGTGCATTAATTTCAGCAATGCGCTCTGCTTGGATTTCGCTCATAAACCAGTCAAAATACGTCATCGCTTTCGGACGGTTCGGTTGGCTCATAAAACCTGCTTGATAGCCTGCAAGTCCCATACCCATCATTTTTGCATGACGCTCAACGTCAACACCAATACTGCTCAATAAATCTTTGTGGAGTTCAACACCCATTGTCTTTCCTTGTTGTGAAAATGTAGTGCTGCGTGGTTTACATGTAAAGCGGTAAGCAGGAAAAAAAGAGGTGCTACTTCATGTATGTCTAAGCCTTAGACCAACAGCAATTATGAATGTATTGTAATCGACTCGACATTAAAAAAAGTTTAACCTTTAAAAATTATTTTCATTTAAGTTTATAATACGAGTGAGCCATCCACTAAAAATTTTGAACCCACGCGTCCCACGTTGTCCAGTTTTACATGTAACGATTCATCGATGATTTCATCGGCATAATAAGCATGCTCCACTAGTAGCAAACAAGGTGTTGTTTCGCTTCCTTCAATGGATATTGTTTTGACAAAACGACAGAAAAATGCGGCCTTGGTGCCTTTAACCATTTTGGGGTAGTTGTTAAGCGGTATTTCACTTTTTATCTCAAATGTTTCAAATTCACTTTGCTCGTAAGGAAGGCTGGCGGTACTTTGGCTCATGACATCTTTGAGTTCTTTGGAGACAAAATTGATCGTTGCTCTCGAGCCATTCAAAAAGTTAGCCAGCGTATCCTTGGGGCTACCGTCTTCTTTTTTACCGATGGAGACAATGAGCATCGGAGGCTCGGAAGAGAGGGGAATAAAATAGCTAAAAGGGGCAAGGTTGGTGATGCCATTGTGTTCGGTGCTGATCCATGCAATAGGACGTGGGGTGACGGTGTTGGAGATGAGTTTATAGATGTTGGTGGTGTCAAGTTTTGAGAAATCTAAAAGCATAGGTTTTCCTTTACATGTAAAAAGTTTTAGTGCCTAAAAAAGATTATAACATTGCTTATGTTACAATCTTTTTTTATTTTACATGTAGGATTTTTTGTGGATATTTTGCAATCAATTATTATGGGAATCGTAGAGGGTTTCACTGAGTTTTTGCCTGTTTCTTCAACGGGGCATATGATCGTTACGGCAGATTTTTTAGGCATTAAACAGGACACGGTTACGAAGGCGTATGAGATTATCATTCAGTTTGCGGCCATTATGGCAGTTGTTTTAGCGTACAAAGAGAAGTTTACGCTCAAAAAAATAGAACTTTGGAAGAAACTTGCAGTCGCATTTTTACCGATTGGTATCGTTGGATTTTTATTTGCAAAACAGATTAAAACGCTTTTTAGTGTTGAAATTGTTGCGACGATGTTTATTGTGGGCGGTGTGATTTTCTTAATTGCGGAGAAGTACTATAAACCCAAAGAGCATTTTATCAATGATGTTGAAAAAGTAAGCTATAAACAGGCATTTCTCATTGGTTTAGCACAACTTGCAGGGCTTGTTCCGGGTACAAGCAGGGCTGGTTCAACTATCTTGGGCGCTATGTTTGTAGGATTGACACGCAAAGCCAGTGCGGAGTTTTCCTTTTTACTCGCTTTTCCTGTTATGAGTGCTGCAACAGGGTATAGTATTGTTAAAAATTATAACGAATTTAATGTTGACAATCTCATCGTTTTAGGGGTTGGATTTGTGGTAGCATTTATTACCGCGTATTTTACCATCAAACTCTTTGTTCGATTTTTACAAAATTACACCTTTGTCTCTTTTGGTATCTATCGCATTCTTTTTGGGGTGGCTCTTTTAGCGTATTATGCGTAATAAGAGTCTTTTGTTACTTTTCAGTTACTATTGTTGCTGTAAAATAGTGTAAAAGTTTTATGGCAGTAAAGAGGAGTTTCATATGACAATCGGCAATAGTCTTACGTCATCTTATAGCAGTAATGTTCATAGTCAAAGCAGTGCAAGTAGCATGTCATCATCATCACAAGATTTTGGCAATGTTATGAGCCAGATGGCATCAACACTGATGACATCAATGGATACCAACAATAACAACAGCATTGATAAGTCGGAATTTCAACAAGCTATTGATTCATTGTCGGGTAATTCAAGCAATGCCAGTACAAGTTCTAGCAATGCCGATCAAATCTTTAGTGCTCTTGACACCAACAAAGATGGTACGATCAGCTCGGATGAGCTTTTAAGCGCCTTAAAACAAGCTCAGTCATCGGATGATGCTTCTGCAACACAAACATCCACTCAAAAATCAATTGAAGATTTGCAATCAAGCTTGTTACAAAAGATTTTGGCGGCATACGGTAGCACCGATACAACCACAAGTAGTAACGCAAGCCTTATCGCCTAAAATTTAACACGGTGTATATCGCTCATTTTTCAGCCTTTACAACACCGTGTGAACTTCAATTTGACGTTGCAACCAAAGAAGAGGGAGATCGCATCCTTGCTTCTTTGTTAACAGATGTCAAATACCTGCAAAAACAGTACAGTTTTTTTGATGTTACCTCCGAAATTTATGCGATCAACCACCGTCAAAGCGATACCTTCACTCTTAGTAAAGAGCTTTCGGTCATTTTAGCGTTAGCGTTGTTTTATGCACGTCTAACGCAAGGTGCTTTTGATATTGCTCTTGCTGGAACACTCAAACAAGCGCAAAAAGCAATTTCATTGCACGAATACCAAGCGATAAGTGCTAAATTAACACCTTTTGCTAACTTTACTGCATTGAATCTTGAAGGTGAGAGGCTTTATTTTTCAAATCCTTATACGCAGATTGATTTGGGAGGTATTGTCAAAGAGTATGCGGTAGATCAGACCATCATGCGACTTCAAACGATGGGAATTAGCTCGGCTTTAGTGAATTTTGGAGGCGATATTGCGGCGTATGGAATGTGCCATGATGAGCCTTGGTGTATTGGTATTCAAGACCCCAAAAAGCCTGATGTGAATGTCGCAACGGTAATGTTAAGAGATGCATCACTGTGTACGTCGGGGCATTCTAAACGTTACACGGCGATTGAAGAACACCGCTTTTCGCATATTATCTCACCTCACAGTGAACAGAGGTATGCTCAAATGAGTATTATTGCTCCGACAACGGTGGATGCAGGTGTTTGGAGTACCGCACTTTTAGTCAATCCGACGTTGAGTTTACCCAAACATATGTCTAAAGCGTTTGTACTTTAAGATCCAAACAGAGAATGTGCTCATGGTTATCTAAGACAAATTTTTGAGCAAAAGTACGACACATGCGACCCGATGCACGGGAAATGTACTTTTGACTGAGATAATTGCCCCGTTTTGATTCTTTAGTAATGTAAAAATACTCTTTGAGCGCATGATTGTCACCATCTCGTGCAGGTTGGAAAAACTCGTTGGTATCGGCACTGATAAAGGTGTTACCCTCTTGGATGCCTGTAGTGGCATTAATGCAATAAATGGCTTCAATGATGTCAAATTTTTTCAGAAAATCAAAAAGATTCGTTTGACGGGTTGTTTTAATGGACTCAATAATTGTATGGGTATAGGCTTTAGCACTTTCGATTAAGAATTCTTTGTGTTGCATGGACGTTTTAACATTTTGGGTGTGCTTCTCTCCAATGTAGGTAATTTTTTTATCTAAAAGGGTTTTGTCACAAATCGTGGCACTGGGTCTGGCAAACCAAAAACCTTGAAAGAGGTCGATATCAAGTTTTAAAGAGCGTAAGATCTCCTCTTCTTCTTCAACCCCCTCTGCAAGGACGAGTGCACCGATATTAAAGCACATATTGGCGATGGATTTTAAAATCTCTTTGTGAATGAAATTGTTATGTACATTAAAAACGATGGAACGATCGACTTTGACAATATGGGGGCGAACCGTAGAGATGCGGTCAAAGTTGGCATTACCTGCGCCAAAATCATCAAGAGCAATCAGAAAGCCATGGTCTTTGTAAAAATCACAGAACTGTTTGAGACGTTCACTGTCTTTGATTTGGTACTCTTTGATCTCAATCACAATACGCGAAGGAGGAATGCCAAGATCATTGGCAAGAGTGTAAAAAGCAAAGTCGGCAAAGCTAATATGGCTATCAAGCAGGTGGGATTCAAAATTGAGAAATAAGAGCACTTCGTTATTGGCATCTAAAATGGACTTAAAACGCTCTAATGCTTTAATCCGTGCGTACTTATCAAGTTCAAACGTGAGGTTTTCGCTTTTGGCTTGCTCAAAAACAAAGATAGGGGAGAGGGGTTCATTAGTTTCATCAAAGGCGCGCATCAGTGCTTCATATCCAATGACTTTGGCACTGCGGATAGAGACAATCGGTTGAAAATGGATGTGAATACGGTTGTCTTGTATAAGCTCATAAACCACGCATAATTCCTTCAATAGTATGATTTCTATTATAACACGGGGCTGATTAAAAAAATCAAAGATACTATTTATATTTTGAGAATGCTCCATTCGTGTAAGAGTTTTTCGAACGAAAAGGCAGCATTGGCAGGACTCGTGGATGGAAGTTTAATGATGTTGATGCCTGTGGCGGTTTCACAGTATTTTTGGAAGAGTTTAAACGCGGTAGCTCCATTGGCATAAATGTGGGTTATAGGAGTGTGATGGAGTATGTTCGAAAAATCCATCGGCACCACATTTTTAATACTACTATCGCTTGAGCCTGTGATATCACAACTTTCAATCACATCCCAAAGTGCAATGCCATGATGTAACAGCATTGCTTTTTTTTCTTCAATGCTTATCGGCAGTGGCGTGTGGGTTAATGCGGCAATCACTTTCCAAAAACGGTTTTGTGGATGTCCATAATAAAAGTTTTGTTCACGTGACTTAACGGAAGGAAAAGTACCTAAAATAAGCACTTTCGAGTTGGTATCGTAAATGGGATCAAACGAGTGTTTCATACATTTTTTGCTTTACATGTAAAGATCAAAAAGTATAGCACAAACCTAGTGCAAGATGTCTAGGTTTGGCTTGTACTCGCTTGTTTTGATCTCAAAAAGACCTAAGAGCGTGTGAAAGAAATTGTCTTGTGAAAAGCGTTCATTGGCTTTTACATGTAAAGATTCACGCTTGGCTTTATCGCCGAAATAGAAAAGGGCAGGCACGTGTTTTTGGGTTTCGGGTGCTATCATATAAGGAAGCCCGTGTAGGTAAACACCATTTTCACCGAGTGATTCGCCATGGTCTGAAAAATAGATCAGTGTAATGTCGTACTTGTCTTGATTGGCTTTGAGTAGGTTAATGGTTTCATTGATGATGTAATCGGTATAGAGAATGGTGTTGTTATAGGTGTTGACGATTTGGTCATGGCTACATTTATCAAGTTCTTGCGTGTCACAGGTTGGTGTAAATTTTTTAAAGGAATCGGGGTAGCGTTTAAAGTACGTCGGTCCGTGACTTCCTTCTTGATGAAGCACGATAAACGTGTCTTCATAGCGTGCATCGATATTGGCTTGGAAATCTTTGAGCAACACTTCATCAAAGCCTTGACCACCATATTGAACAACATCGCTCATGCGTTTAGCGATCTCTTTGTCGCCACCAGAGTTATTGTCTCTCCAGATGATACGAACACCGGTTTTTGCTAGTACATCGACAGCATTTTCGAAATATTCTTTGTCATCGCCCCAATCATTTCTTCCAAATTTTGAAAACATGCACGGCACTGAAATAGCAGTTGCCGTACCACATGAGGCGAAGTTTGGTAAGTAGACAATGTCATCTCGTTTCGATAAAAGTGGATTGGTTGGTACGTCATAGCCACCCAGTGAAAAGTTTTGAGCACGCGCTGTTTCGCCTAAAACAAAGACAACCAGTTTCTTCTTCTCTTTATTTTGGCGTGTTGCATCGGTGGCAATAGCCATAAACTGAGGCTTTGGTTTGAATTTAGCATAGACAAATTTTGAAAAAGAGGCGATAGGATAAGCGGGATTGAGGTACATTTTGAGTTCATGGTGATTTCGAAAAAAAGAGCTGTACGACTTACTCACCATCATATAAAGCCCTGCAACCATCAGCAGTGAAAGAACCCCTACAAGGGCTTTTTGTGCAAACTCTTTCGCGTAACTTGAAAATGAGATGGGTGCTTTAAACAGTACCCAAAACGAGAGAGCACTAGCGCAAGTTAAATAGGCGATAAGTTTAGGCGTAAAAAGATCAAGTACTTCAGCACTGTCGGTTTGCATGACATTGATGAACATATTTTTATCGATAACCGTTCCAAATGTATCGATAAAATAACTGGACATCGCTCCTGTAACAATCAGGATGGAAACGACCATTCTAAAAGCTTTTCGATGTGTCAGCAGTAGAAGAAAGTTGAGGATACAAATGAACATAAGCATCAGAATAAAAGGTGCACTGAAAGCAATAAAATAGTTTTTTTCCTCCATCGCAAACGTAAAAATTTTTGAAAAGAAAGTAATGTTGTAGAGCGAAACCATGCCCAAAGAGAGTAGTAAAATGGTTCGTTGACTGTGCGACGCAAAAAATTTAAAAGGCATACGTATTATCCTTACTGATGAAGTTGATGCATTTTAGTATAAATAGATGAATGTAAGATGAATTAGATTGTAATCAATATCTGTGTGCCAACGCCTTCTTGGCTGTGAACGGTAATGCCAAAATTATGTAGGTCGAGAATATTTTTGACAATAGCAAGACCAAGCCCACTTCCTTGGGTACTTTGCTTACTGGTATCGCCTCTGTAAAACTGTTCAAAAATATGTGCTAACTCTTCTTCTTTAATGCCCAACCCTTCATCTTTAATCTGAAGTTCATGTGTAAAAAGAGCGATCTCAATGGTTGCTGGAGCAGTCGTGTATTTGATGGCATTATCGATGAGATTGGCAATGGCAATCTTTAAAAGAGCAGCATTGCCTAAGACGCTGACCGCTTCTAGGGTGTTTACATGTAATGTTAGATTTTTCTGCTCACTTAAAGAACGTTTTTCTTCGATAGCATCCAGCAAAACCTCGTCTAAATAGACTTCACTAAAATGGTTTTTGAGATCGTTTTTAGTGGTACTGGACAAAAAGAGAATTTTTTCAATGACCGCATGAAGGGTACTGACCTCTTTAGCAACTTTGTGCAAAATACGTTGATACTCTTCAATAGTGCGCTCTTTACGAAGTCCTATATCAACTTCACCTTGGATAATTGTAAGAGGAGTTTTAAGCTCATGAGAAGCATTTTGACCAAACTGCTTGACTTGGGCATACGCATTTTGAAGTTCATTAAGCAGTGTGTTAAATGTGGCAATTAAATCATCAATCTCGTAGGCAATATGGGTTTGAGGAATCGTAGAGTGCAAATCCTGCGTACTGATCTCTTTGGCAGTATTTGTCACCTTTTGAACATTTTGGAGTGATTTTGAGATTAAAATAGAGGCCAATACTAAAATGATAATAAGTAATGAAGAAAGTCCCACCCAAAGGGTAGAGGTCATCTCTTTGACTTGTGGCGTATGCTTGTCATAGGGCATAGCACACTGTAAAAAGAGTATTTGGTCTTCATTTTGTGCTAAGAGTAGTGTGCCAATATAGATTTTTTGTTGTGTTAGATTTGAATCGGACATGGTTGAAAAGACAATTTCATTTGGGCGTTCAAAAATTTGTTGAATAATACTAGGTTCTATTTTCAGTGTTCTTTCTTTAAGATCATTTGAGCGTTGAATGACGGTAGGCGTATTGGATAAACTGTCATATGCAACCACTTGTGCGTATAAGATGGGCATATTAAATTCTTGTTTATTGTCATTGAAAATGATCTCTTTGCTAGGATCTAAATTAAAATCATGTTTAATATCTTTAAGCACCGCAAAAAGCGTTGCTTCTGATGTTTGTTGATAAGAGCTTTCAAGCGAATGCACAACAATGTACCCAAAGCCATAAAAAAGTGCAAATAAAACAGTACCAAGCGTTGCAAGAAGTCTGAACTTGAGGTTTTTAAAGCGTTGCATCACTGATCGTGTATCCTTGGTTACGATAGGTTTTAATGAGTTTGAGCTCAAAATTTTTATCAATTTTGGTGCGTAAGCGGTACATGTAAACATTGAGTATATTACTTTGGATACTCTGTTCCATGCTAAAAATTTGTTCTTCTAAAAGGTGTTCTTCAATGATGGCATTTTTATGGCGCATCAGGTATTCTAAAAGGACATACTCTTTAGCCGTCAAAGTAATAGCCTCGCTTCCTCGTGTAACGGTTTTGGTAAGAGGGTTAAGTATAAGATCGCCTACGCTAAGAAGCACTTCTTTGTGATCATGCTTTCGGAGTTGCACATGAATGCGTGCGAGTAGTTCGTCAAAGCTAAAAGGTTTGGTCAGATAATCATCTGCTCCCAAGTTGAGCAGACTGACTTTGTCGCTGATCGTACTTTTAGCACTGAGCATAATGATGGGAATAGCAATTTTTTGCTCTCGTAATTTTTGACAAACTTGATCGCCTTGTAGCCCTTTGATCATAATATCCAAGATGATGACATCGTAGGCATTCATCCCTGATAAATAGATGGCATCTTCGCCGTTATCGCAGATATCAACACAAAAATACTCTTCCTCTAACCCTTTTTTTAAAAAAGCGGCGATTTTAGTATCATCTTCTACGATCAAAACTTTCATTTAGACCTCTTTGGTACGTCTCTTTTTTAGGTATCCATCCATGCTAAAGATAGCAAGTGCAATCCAAATGAGCACAAAACTGGTGAGCTTTTCGGGAACTAAAATCTCATCATAAACAAAAATAGCTAACAAAAAGGAAACGGTAGGGCTAATGTACTGGAAAAAGCCTAAGTGAATGAGAGAGATGCGTGTAGCCGCCGCGTTAAACCATAAAAGCGGAACAACCGTGATAAAACCGGCTAAAAGTAAAAGCCACGAAATTGCATTGGGAGGAAAGACAAACGCATTTTGGTGTGTTGCCACTAAATACCCAAAATAGAGCAGTGCCAAAGGGAGTAAAATCAGTGTTTCGATGTACAGTCCTGTCATAGCAGGAAGGTTAATCTGTTTACGAATCAGTCCATAAAAGCCAAAACTAAATGCTAAGACCAATGAAACGACAGGAATAGACCCAAGGGTGACTGCTTGGTACACAATGGCACTGAAAGCTAAGGCAATAGCAATTTTTTGCCAAAACGTAGGGCGATCTTTAAAAAAGAGGATGCCCAAAGCAAAATTCACCAGCGGATTAATGTAATAGCCAAGACTGGATTCGGCAATCATATTATGACTGACTGCCCAAATGAATACCAACCAATTCAGCGAAACCAAAAGAGCGGAGAGTACGAGGTATTTGATTTTATGAATATCTCGAATCAGAAGGGTAAATGCACCGAATTGACGACTCACAATAATCATACCAAAGAGCAGTACCACAGACCAGATAATACGGTGTGCGAGTATTTCTGCGGCAGATACTGAAGCAATCAGTTTAAAATAAATCGGGATTAAACCCCAGAAAACAAACGCTAAAAGAGCGTAGATGTAGCCTTGTGTCTCTTTCGAGAGATTGTTCATTGTTCCAACTTTGTTATAAAGAGTATTCATTATTATAGGGTAAAGATACTTATAGGTCTAAATTAAAACCATTTCTTGATTTTTATTTGTTACGTATAACTGTTATAATGTTCAAAACGAGAAATATAAGGAAGCGCAGATGCGTATAAAAGGGAAACTATTTATTTTTATGCTAGCGCTGTTTCTTTTTTTCTCTTTGAGTGTTTGGTTTTACACGGAGATATTATTTGATAAGGTCAATGAGAAATGGGCTGAGCGGTTTATTAAAAAACAGATTATTTTTGATAAAAACCGCACCCTTCTTCCTTTATTGCAAGAGCATGAGATTATTCAAGAAATGGCAAATGAGCCTGCTATTCTCGCCATGGCACTGGATGATACGAATGAAAGCAAACGCAAAAATGGTTTAGCCATTTTAGAATCGTATCGACAAAAATTTCAAAGTAAAAGTTATTTTGCTGCTTTTGTTAAAAGTGAAAACTACTATTTTAATGATGCAAAAAATAGTTATGCAGGCAAGGAACTTCAGTATAAACTTTCACCTACTTCAAAAAATGATGCATGGTTTTATAATGTTATCGCCGATAATCAAGCGTATCGCATTAATGTTGATACCGATGAGGTCCTTAAACACACCTATATCTGGCTTAATTATGATGTGATAATCCATAACAAAGTGGTTGGCGTTGTTGGGGCGGGACTGGATTTTACCCGTTTTGTACGAGAGTCTGTTGGCGTTGAACAAGAGGGAATTCAAAACTTTTTTATCAACCGTTATTTGGATATTCAACTGGAACGCAGTACAAAGCTTAGTGATTATCTAAGCCACAAAAACACTACGGGAACATATCAAAAGATTGATGCATTGTTTGTTCGTCAGCAAGATAAAGATGCTATCCGTGAAGCTGTTAGCTATTTAAGTACGCATCCCGATGAAATACGTACTATTTGGGTAGAGTATGGTGATGTCAAAAAGCTTTTAGGATTGACGTATCTTCACGAAATTGATTGGTTTAGCTTAACGTTTATTGACGCAAAAGAGCTTGATGCGGTTAAAGATTTTTCCATCTTTCCCCTGCTCAGTGCACTTTTTTTAATTGCATTGATCGCCGTTGGCTCCCAGCTACGCACTTTGATTCTTAACCCTTTAAATCAGCTAAAGACGAACATGCAAGCCATTGAACATGGTCATTACGAGATTGATCTTCGTCCTGTCGGGAGCGCTGAAATTAAAGACCTTTCTCAACAGTTTAGCACGATGATAGAGTATGTACGCTCCAATAATAGAGCGTTAGAAGAGAAAATCCAAGAACGCACATTAGGATTGATGCAAAGTGAAGCGAAACTCAATACGATTTTAGAGAGCCTTGAAGCGTTTATTTACATTAAAGATACACAGTATCGTTATATTTATGCTAACCGAAAGCATTGTGATTTAATTGAAGTTGTTGGAAAAACCGATGAAGATTTTTTTGATGAGCCAACCATTCAAGCTCTTCGAAAAGCAGATAGGGAAGTCATCGAATACGGGCGCAAAGTGACGATCGAAGAACACCTCACCAGCAAGCATACAGAAAGAGCAATAACCTGTCTTTCAACGAAAATTCCACTTCTACGTGAAGATGGAAGTGTCTACGCATTGTGTGGTATTTCTACGGACATTACAGAGCGTAAAAAAACCGAAGAGCTTATCCGTGAGCTCGCTTATCATGATTCTTTAACGCAGTTACCCAATCGACGATTGTTTCATGAACGCTTTACGATGATGTTATCACACGCAAAGCGAATAAAACAGTATGGGGCTCTTTTGGTACTGGATTTGGATAATTTCAAACCCCTTAACGATGCTTTTGGACATAAAGCGGGAGATGTGCTCCTCATTGACGTAGCTAAACGCTTAAAAACCTGTGTGCGTGATGTGGATGTCGTTGCTCGTTTTGGTGGAGATGAATTCTTAATTGCAGTGGAAAATTTAAGCCTAGAAGAGTATATTGCCCAAGAAGAGGCTATCAAAATTGCTTCTTCTATTCTTTTACATGTAAGCGCACCGTACGTGATTGCATTGCAGGAAGAAGAGGATGAAAAAGTCATTCATCACCGCTGTACAGCAAGTATTGGAATTACGTTATTTAGCGATAAAAAGCAGCACCAAGAAACTATTTTTAGTGAAGCGGATAAAGCAATGTATCAAGCCAAACAAAAAGGGCGAAATTGCATAGAATTTTATAAGGAGAATGTATGATCAAAGTGTATGGTATTACCACGTGTGGAAGTGTGAAAAAAGCGATTGCTTTTTTTAAAACGAAGGTTGTTCCTTATACCTTTGTCGATCTTAAAAGTACACAGATCAGCGAAGCAAAGCTTCAAGAGTGGCTTAGTTGTCAGCCGATGTCGGTGATTTTCAATACCAAAGGGACGAAGTTTAAGACATTGGGACTTAGTAAAGAGATGGACGATGCAGAAAAAAGAGGTTGGCTTTTAAGAGAGCAACTGCTGTTTAAACGCCCCATCGTCGAGTGTGAAGATGGAGCGCTTTTAGTGGGTTTTGATGAAGAAGTGTACGCGAAAAAATTTGCTTAAGCGCGTTTTGCCGTTGAGATAAAAAAGGCAGCAAGGAGTAAAAAAGCTCCTGTAAGGCGGTTTTGAATCTTAATGGCACGAATAGATTTGATGACGTTTTTAAGCTTGGAAGCGAGCGAGCTATAACCTGTCATGACGATGATGTCCACACAAATGAGCGTTGCACAGATAATAGCAAATTGCCCAAGAAGTGGTTTATTGGGGTTCAGAAACTGTGGAATAAACGCGACTAAAAAGACGGTTGCTTTGATGTTGGTCAGGTTAATCAGCGTGGCTTGAATAAACGCTTTTGAAGCCGAAAAAGCTTTGATTTTAGCTGTGTCATCTGGCAAGTGTGGCTTTTCAATAAACTTCATAACTCCCAAAAAGACCAAGTACACCACACCAATCCACTTGATGATATTAAAAAGAAGCAGTGAACTCATGATGAGAGAGCCTAATCCTATGACGACAATAAACGTTTGCACAAAAAGACCCACTTGAAGCCCCATAATAGCTGCATACGAGCGTTTAAGTCCGTATTTAAGTCCATAGTTCATGGAGACAACCGCCCCAGCCCCAGGAGAGACACTAATAAGAATAGAGGCAACGAGCATTGTGAGCCAAATATCGAGTTGCATAAAACGTCCTTAACAGAAGCTTTTTAAAGAGGGTATTGTAATCCAAAATGGCTTAGAGGGTATTGATAAAAGAGCGTTCATGTGGTACAATCTTCGCTTAGGTTAGAGGAGATGCGATGGTCACGCGAGTCACATTTTTAACACTATTTATCACGCTTTGCGTCACGATAATGGCACAGCTATTATACTTCTCCACCGCACAAGGACTTACCCCCTCCATGATTACATGTAAAGAAGAATTTGTGAGCTTGGTAGGCTTACCAGACCTCGCCTTAGTCAGTGAAGCACACTATGTGCGTCACCGAAGTCTGAGTGACGTTTTCTCCTACTTTAATGAGTCCCCTGAACTGTTAGAGTATTTCCCTTCCACCTTTGTTTACCACTATGCTCCTAACGCTCAGCCTTCAAGGATTGAACGTGTCTTTTAAACTCAATTTTTTATTGCTAGATTACGCCATTCGCTCTCTCCTTCGTCGTGCAGGTAAGAGCTTTTTCATCTTTTTTATTTTGAGTCTGCTCATCTTCTTGCTCTCATCGGTGTTGATGATCGCCGATGCCATTAAACTGGAACTGAACACAACACTAAAAACCTTACCACAGATTACGTTGCAACGCTTCGTTGCGGGGAAGCAGAGTGATGTCCCCATCAGTCGTGTGGATGCCCTTTTGGATATTGAAGGTATCAGTTCTGTGACGCCTCGCATTTGGGGATATTACTACTTTAAACCCGCCGGTGTGAATTTCTCGGTGGTTGGGATTGATGCGTATGAAGAGCAATACTCCCAAACACTGTCGAAACTCACACAACAGTTTGATCCCAAACTGCTGGAGAGCGAACATGCGATGATCATCGGGATTGGGGTGAAGAAAGTCTTGGAAGAGAATTACTACACTGACTTTTTTAACTTTGTGACCAGTGAAGGAAAATGGCAACGTGTTTCCATCGCCGGTGTTTTTAATTCAGACCTTTCTTTAGAATCCAATGATCTTATCCTTATTCCTAAAAAGCTTGCGTACGCCATTTTCGGTATGGAGGAGAGCAAAGCTACTGACATTGTCATTAAAGTAGCCAATGTCAAAGAGATTCCCACCATTGTGCAAAAAATCACAGAACGCTTCCCTGATCTACGTGCCATCACCCAAGATGACATCAGGGTGAGTTACCAAAATATTTTTGATTATAAAAGTGGTTTCTTTCTCTCTCTCTTTAGTGTCTGTGCTTTTGCCTTTTTTATCATTATCTACGATAAAACCAGTGGCTTAAGCTCAGAAGAGAAAAAGGAAATCGGCATTTTAAAAGCGATTGGCTGGAGCAGTGATGACATCTTAAAAGAGAAGTTTTACGAGAGCTTCATTCTTGCCCTAGGCGCTTTTTTAGTCGGTATCTCTTTGTCGCTCTTTTACGTCTATGGCATGCAAGCACCCCTGTTACGCAATGTCTTTATGGGTTACTCCGAACTCAAACCTTCGTTTGTACTTCCCTTTAGTGTGGATAGCTCCATGTTTGTTTTACTCTTTTTACTCTCTGTGCCCATTTACATTGCAGCAACCCTTATTCCTGCATGGCGCGCTTCGAGTTTAGATGCCGACGAGGTGATGCGATGATCAATGTTAAAGCGGTGAGTAAAAGCTTTATTCAAGGCGATGAGAGCATTCATGCTCTTAACAATATATCTTTACATGTAAAGCGTGGAGAGTGTGTGGTACTTAAAGGAACAAGCGGTAGTGGGAAGAGCACACTGCTCTCTTTAATCGCAGGACTGATGCAACCAAGCCAAGGTGAAGTGCGTGTGGATGGTAAAGAGATTTCCAAACTGCCTGAGCACTTTAGTGCGCACCTTCGACGAGAGAAAATGGGCTTTATCTTCCAAAAGTACCACCTCATAGCCCATCTCAGTGTTCTTGAAAATATTATGACACCTTTGATCCCTGAGAATCTTCCTTTACCTGTATTAGAGAAGAAAGCTAAAGCCGTGATGGAGCAGTTTGGCATAGCGCATAAAGCACAGATGCGGGTGAACCGTCTCTCAGGAGGTGAGCAACAACGTGTTGCCATCGCACGTGCTTTGATCAACGATCCATTGATCGTCTTAGCCGATGAACCCACCGCCAATCTGGATGAGCGACTCTCACGTGCTCTCATTGATGAGCTTGTCCTCCTGAAAGAAAAAGGAGTGACCTTACTCATTGCAACCCATGATCCGCTCTTTTTTGATCTGGGATTTGTGGATAAGATCATTGAAATACATAATGGCGAGATTGTCGCATGAGTTTAACGCCTGAGATTCTCTCACTACTCCTTCTTGATGCCATTTTTCTCTTCTTTGGGGTAATTGCTTTGGTGATAGGCTTTCGTATAGCCTTCCAATGGGACAATCAAGCAACCACGCCTTTGCAATACACCCTTTCCAAACAGAGTGCTTTGGTTTCAACCATTATCAAATACATTTTTATGCTCAAACTGCCTCTGTTTGCTTTTTTCATCTATACCTGCGATAAGCTCTCCACCATCATTACTGGTGCTATGTGTGCAAGTGGTGTGGTCAATTCAGTGGACTTTGGGTTGTATTTGACGTTGTTTAAACTTTTAAATCTGTATCTCTTTGGCTTTTGGCTATTGCTTCACTCTGCTGATATTCATGATGAGAAACTACCTTTTACCAAGCTCAAATTTATCCTGTTTGTTCTTTTCTCGGCTCCTCTCTTTGCAGAGATTGGGTTGGAGATAGCGTTTTTTGCAGGGCTGAATATCAGTAAGATCGTTAGCTGTTGTGGCACCCTGTTTTCTGCCTCAAGCAGTTCGTACATCTCTTTGTTATTTGCGGTCGATGCTTCCTTATGGGTTTGGCTTTTCTATGGCTTCTTTGGACTGATTGTGTTTGCTTTTTGGTTAAAACATATGCCTTTGATGATTTTTGCCAATGGTATGTTTTTAATTTTTTCGATCATTGCGTTGATCGTCTTTTTTAGTCCGTATGTGTATGAACTTCCCACCCACCGTTGTCCGTTTTGTTTATTGCAAAGGGATTATTACTATGTGGGGTATGTGCTTTACACGCTTTTATTTGCAGGAACGTTTTATGGCATAGGTGGAGGTATTTTAGCGCTACTTACCAAGAAGACTCAACTCTCTTTGATGAAAGCTTCAGTGAATTTAAATATGCTCTACCTCTTAATAATTTCGTCTTATCCTTTAATCTATTACGTCAAAAATGGAGTATGGTTGTGAAAAATAAAGTGATGATGGTTGTGCTTATTTTACTACCTTTGCTAGCATTAGCAGGGCTCTTTTGGTTTTTACATGTAAAGCATCAATTGCCAACCGATAGAGCCAATAGTGCCAAAGTCGCCTTAGAATTTAAGGACAACACGATTCAATGCCCTGAGTGTCATATGTACCTTGTGGGGAAGAAACACACGGCTCAAGTGATCACACAGGATGCTAAGACACACTTCTTTGATGATATTGGGTGTGCTATTTTATGGCTCAAAGAGCAAAAGATTGAACCACAAAGTGTTACGATGTGGGTGTACAGTAATGACACAAACCATTACATTGATGCGTTTAAAGCCTCTTATGCGATCAATGATGAGACACCCATGCATTATGGCTTTGGGGCATATGAGAGTCCAAAAGAAGCCATGATCGACTTTAATGAAATGCGCCTTCGCATGCTCAGAGGCGAAAATATGAGCGACCCTAAAATAAAACACCATCTACAAGGACACTAAATGAAAGTAGCCATCAGCGGAGCGAGCGGTTTTGTTGCGAATGCACTCAAAAAAAGATTTCCCAATTTTGTGGTGATTGAACGCAAAGATGATGTGGAAGCGATTCATCAAAAACTAGAAGGGGTAGACGCGGTTTTTAATCTCTCGGGTGCACCCATTGTTGCAAGATGGAATGAGGCGTATAAAAAAGTGCTTTACTCAAGTCGTATTGATACGACAAAAAAATTGGTCGAGGCAATCAATCAAAGCAAAGTGGAGCATTTTATCTCTACCTCTGCGGTGGGTATTTATCCGAACAATGTACCGTGTGATGAGAGTACACGCATACTTGGAGATGATTTTTTAGGAAAATTGGCGCAGGATTGGGAAGCGGAAGCTTTAAAATGTACGAAATGCACGACCATTTTACGTTTTGGTGTCGTACTAGGCCCCGACGGTGGTGCACTTGCAAAAATGTTACCCGCCTTTAAACTGGGACTGGGAGGTATCATTGGTGATGGATGGATGATGACCAGCTGGATTGATCTTGATGATCTTGTCGCTATTTACGCGTTTGTATTAGAGCAAAAATATGATGGCATCTATAATGCTACTGCTCCGAAGCCACTGAGCAACTACGACTTTACGAAAATTTTGGGCAAAGTGTTGCATCGCCCCACCTTTTTACCCGTGCCTGTTTTTATGATTAAACTGCTTTTTGGCGAGGGCTCAACCGTTTTACTGGATAGCAAAGAGGTTTACCCTAAGTGTTTACTTGAAAAAGGATTTGTGTTTCAATATCCCGATTTAGAGAGCTCACTTCGAAAGATTTTGGTTTAGCGTTTTTCCAAAAAGAGCGTAATACCAAGCGCTATCATAACCGTTCCTGAGATGGCATCTAAGCTTTGACGGACACTTTTTTTCGTGATAAAGCCATTGGCAGAGACAATGGTGTAGACCAAAATTGCCTGCCAGATCGTTCCTACAACAAAGTGTAAAAATGCGAGAAAGAGTGATTGTCCAAGGACGGAGCTCTCATGTGAAATAAATTGTGGTAAAAATGCCATATAAAAAATGATCGCTTTGGGGTTGAGAACATTGGATAAAAAACCCTCTTGTAAAGAGCTCAAAAAACGAAAAGGTTTTGGAGCAATGTGTTTTTGATGAACGCCTTTTGCATTCCAAAATGATTTGAATGAGTTAAATCCCAGCCAAAGCAAGTAGAGCGCTCCCACACTTTTCAAAATAGTAAATGCGGTTGCTGAATAGAGTAAAATCGCTGAAATACCCACCGCTGAAAGTGTTGCATGCACAAAAAGACCTGAACAAATTCCCAAACTTGAAACAAGCCCATCTTTTGCCCCACCACGTACGGTATTGCGAATAACGATCATCGTATCAGCCCCTGGGGTCATTGTAAGCAAGGTAATAGCAATTAAAAATGTCCAAAGATCGAGTGGCATAGCAAGTTCCTTTTTAAAAATTATATTTTACATCGAAAAGAATAAAAAGATATTGACTTATTATTTGAAAACGGTTATCATTATGAAAAATAAAAAGGTAAAAAATGTCTGAAGCATATTCAACTCTAAATGAAATAAGTCGTCGTTTTGATAAAGACGATTTGGCATTGCTAGCAAAACATCCCGATTTGTGTTTCACGATCAATAGTTATGAACTCTTTACGCACCATGTTTTTAATCGTGTCAAACGTCAAAATCCTGATAAAGAAATTCGGCAAGAGGAAAAGTGCATTGTGATTCAAAGTGAAGAGAGTGCTGAGTCATTACACTTATATCCGACATGGAAAACGATTGAGCAACGTGCAGACCTTGAAGCACGTGAAGAGATCAACCATGCGATTGATTTACTCGCCTCATTTGAGTGCAAGCACATTTATCTGCTTTTCCCACGAAGTGAAAATTTCAGGAAACATGTGCCTATTCGTAGTCCAAAGCTTGATGCCTTAGCCATTGAGTACACTTTAAAATTAGTACCTTATACTATCTATTAAATCTTACAAAGGAGAATGAGTTTATGAAAATAGCTATTTTTTATGGAAGCACCAATGGTAATACTGCCGATGTTGCTTTGAAAATTCAAAAACGTTTAAATACAGATATTTACGATGTGGGAAAGCTCAAAAATGGAGATGATCTTGCCAAATATGATCTACTCATTTTAGGCACATCAACATGGTATGATGGTGATTTACAAGATGATTGGGAGAGCTTTATGAGTTCTTTAAAAGCAACCGACATACATGGTAAAACCGTAGCGCTTTTTGGTTTAGGTGATCAAGAAGGTTACGGGAGTGATTATGTCAGTGGTATGCGCTTGATTTACGATGTAGTGGTTGAAAAAGGAGCTAACGTCATTGGTGCATGGGCAGATGAGGGGTACTCGTATGAGAGTTCAGCTTCTGTTATAGATGGAAAATTTGTAGGACTTGCACTGGATGAAGACAATCAAAGTGAACTAACCGATGGGCGCATAGCAACATGGTGCGATCAATTAGAAGTTTCTTTCAAGGTGAGTGCATGAGTATCTTATATCCAAAACCTCAAACGGTTAAACCTATGGAAGAAAAGCATGAAAAAAGTGCGAAAGAGCGCCTGCTTTTTTGCAAATGTACATGCTAAATCAACAAAGGGAAGGGCACTCCTTCTCTTTGTCATTATTCTTGAACCATCACCTTATAGGCGTAGTAAAAATCGGCATCATACCCTTCAATTTTACACTTAACGGGTTCTTTACATGTAAGCCACTCATTTTTTAAAATGAGCGCTACATACATCTCCGCATCGTAAAAACGCAGTTCGTATTTTTTCAGTTTTGGTTTGGGAATGGCGAAGGTATAGATGAGTTTTTTGTTTTCAAAAGAGGCTGTAAATTCGATGATGCGTTTAAGATCAAACTCATCTTTCCCATCGGACATATGGATAAAATAACTGTAAGGCTCTAACGTTCTAAAGTGATCTTTTTCCATAAAAGCAACTTCGTCAGGGTCGAGCTTTTTGTTTTTATTTTTGTCGTAATCGTCCATGAGCATGGCAGAAGTCATCTCATCAAAGCTCCATATGATAATGATCTTTTCAGGCAAAACTTGCACTTGGGTATCAATAAAAATATGCGGATGTGCCACTAAAAAAGTGTTAAGACAACAGATGAAAAAAATGAAGCGAGTAAACACAACCACTCCTTAAGCAATCAATAAAATAAAGCCAAGAATCAGCATAATACTAAGACTGATGCTCTCACTGTAAATGAGAATTTTTGGGCTTTTGGTTTGAAAACGATTTTTGGTAAAGACCGAAGCAATCGCTGTTATAGCGATGACGCTACTCATCCCTAAACTCATGCTAAGAGCGGCTAAAAAACCTAGAAGGTACGCTCCCGTATTGAGTGCAAAAATAAAGATCGTAATCGTTCCCGGGCACGGAATGACTCCAGCGCTTAAAACTACGCCCCAATCGGTACTTTGCGACTTTGGTGAACAGGCGGAGCATTTACATGTAAAAGGGTGTTCGGAAAAAGAGACGATTTTTTGGGTCTGTTTAAAGGCCCTCATTGCTTTGATTTTTTGCCACCCTAAATAACTCGCAATAGCAATAATAATCAGTGCCGAGAGTTTTGTTGCGTAGTAGGTCACGTTGGTAAAAAAGGCGTTAAAAAAGAGATCAAAGAGTCCGTAAATGATGAGTGTGAGTAAAAAGGCGGCAAATGTATGAACAATGCCAATGAGTGCAGCCATGCTCAGTGCTTTGGTGTAGCGATGATCTGAGGCAAAAAGATAAGAGCTGACCAACGCTTTACCGTGTCCTGGACCCGCGGCATGAAGCAGGCCGTATAAAAAAGATGTGCCTAAGAAAAGGGCATAGGCTAAAAGTGTTCCTTTCTCTGTGAGATTGGTGATGGCTTCTTGAATATTCTGCTGCATATGGGTTAATCGTGATTGAAGCCATGACATAGATGTTGGAAGCGGTTGCTCTACCACAGGAGGTATTGACGCTTCTTTAGCAGGCATGATGGGAGCGGTAATGTTTGCCTCCGCTGGCATGCCCGTGGTGATTTTGGTAAAAGCAATATGGTTAAAAATATTGAATTCCATTGCAAAAGGTTTCTCAATGGTATGGGTCACATTGTGGACTAAAAATTTAAAATACTCTTCCTTGTCTTCGGTTACAAAGGAGAGTTCATCGCCTGCTGTCACTGCTTGGTTCACCTCTGTCGTGAAGCGAAAAATAAGCGTGTCACCTTCTAAAAAGAGATTTTTTGTTTTTACATGTAAAGGTATTTTTTTCATATCGTCTTGGTTCGGACGTGCTGCACTGAGGTATTCAATGGTGGTAAGGTAATGACGCTTTGCGATGTAATTTTCCAAAATAATTTTGATGCGTTCTAACTCTTTAGGGTCTAGTTTATTGTTATGATTTTCATCGTAACGCGCTAAGAGTGTGTTGATAAAATCCTGTGTAAATGTCCATTCAAAGGTAATGGTTTCAACTTTTGAAGGCGTTCCATTCATGGTGATGACAACGGTAGCCGATGGCGTGTATAAAGCACACAACGCACAGGCAAAAAGGTTATAAGGAAAGGCGAGCATAAAAAAGGCTAAAAGAAACTTTCGAAGCATCGTTTAAAAAGCTCTTGTTGAGACAGGGTTTGCCAAAAAGAAAAGTCCGAGTCCTATTACAATGAGTACACCCACAAGGCGTAATGCCCAAAACCAACGTGGCTGAGCGATAACAGGTCTTGTTTTTTGCATGACATTCACCAAAAGACCTGCAAGTGAGATGGTAAGGCCCATACCAAGACTCATAAATACCGCAGCGATCATCCCTATGGTGATATGCCCTAAAGTAATAGCAAAAAAGCAGAGGGTGATGACGCCAGGGCAAGGAACAACACCGGCTAACACAACGACACCAAAACGGCTTTTCTGTGGACGAACACTCTCTTTTGTCATTTTTCGTGAACGCCAAACATCATAAAGTAACCAACATCCCATAAGGACAATCAGTGCACCTGAAATTTGAAACAGAGGTGGATTGACTTGACGGAAAAATTTCATCGCACTGATTTGAATCAGATACGTTGCCGCCAGTGTCACTATAAGAGCTGAGAGCGCATGAACGATGGCGATTAAAAAGCCTATTTGAAAAACATGCGCACGTTTGGTTGGGTTGGCTAAAAGATAACCCGCAACAAGTGCTTTACCGTGACCAGGTCCAATGGCATGTACGACACCATACCCAAAAGAGAGCAGAAAAATAAGCAGCATAGGTGCGACATTACCATCGTCAATGGCACGAAAATGTGAAGAGAGTTCAGTGTTGAAATAGCGATTTGCTTCAGCAAAACTGATAGCGAGGGATGAAAGCATGTGAGTCTCCAAAATAAGTAAATGTTATTGTACAGAAGCGTCATTGTTAAAAAGATAAATAAGATTTTTTAGTTCATTATTTGATATTTATTATCAAATTTAAAAGAAATTAAGCAAAAGTACCCTATTATTTCAATAACAATTATCAAAAAGGAGAAAAAGATGTCGGTACTTGTCATAGGTGGAGATAAAATTGATTCGATAGCGTCGGTATTGCAAGATTTCTCTTTTGAAAAAATCACACATTGGGATGCAAGGAACCCATCGGTTGTGAAAAAAGACATTCCGCAAGATGTACATTTGGTCATCATGTTGACGAATTTTCTAAACCACAATGCTATGAATAAATTTAAAAGCGAGGCTAAACGAAAGGCAATTGAATTTATCTGTGCAAAGCGCAGTGAAAGTTCTGTTTTTTGTGAACTTTGTAAAAAATACAGCCCAAATGGTTGTATGTTCGAAAAATAAAAAGGAGTTAATAGATGCAGTTACGCTATTCACATATGATTATGGCGATGGTTTTAGGAAGTAGTTTAAGTATGGCAAGCGATGCTACCAATTTGGAAGAAGTTTTTACGCAAGGTAAAATCGAGGGCTCACTTGGTTGGTTTGGGCAATCCAATAATGCCAAAGGTGCTACTGCGGATAGTGGTTTCTCAAATGGGTATTTAAATGTGGGGTTTGAGACAGCACCATTATATGGCATTAGTTTAGGTATTTCTGGGTGGGGTAGTGTTAAGACTAGTGAAAAAAATGACGGTGATTATAACAATGCTATAGCCGACAAAAGTGTCCTTTCTCAAGCTTATATCAAGATTGAGCATGAAGGTATGGGGAAAGTCGTTCTTGGGCGCCAAGCGGTGGATTTTAACTGGCTAACCGATTATATTGAGGGTGCAACATTTGAATTTAAAGGCGTTGAAAATCTTGTTTTAAATATGGCATGGGCACGTAAATACTCTGTTGTGGACATTGATGAAATTTCTGAAGAGTTTATCAAACTCAATAATAACAATGGTATCTATATGCTCGATGCCAAATATACTCCAATCGAAGCGCTGGAATTTAATCCTTATATCTACTATGGCGACAACCTTTTGAGTGCCTACGGTCTTAAAACGACCCTAACTTTACAGCCAAGTGAGGAGCTTAAAACGATCACCATGGCACACTATGTAACGATCAATAGCGATGTTGAAGGCACTTCGGATGGTTCATTTGCACAAGTAGAACAAGGTGTTGACTTTTTGGGTGCAAAATTAGCGCTTGGGTATATTAAAGTGGATAAAGATGGCATGGCAGGGCTTGGAGCGTTTGGTGATCAATTACCGTTTGAAGAGCACAATCATACGTTTGATAAAGATGCTAAAACACCTTATGCAAGTGCAGCATATGAAATTGAAGGGATTAAGCTGGGAGCAATTTACGGTAAAACGAGCTACTTAGATGAAATCTCAGGAGATAAAATTAGAGAGAAAGAGCTTAACTTGACTATTGGTTATGAGATCATCAAAAACCTTGAAGCTTCGATGATTTATGCCAACATTGACAACGACAACAATGACGAGAGTTATAACGCCATCAAAGCACATATAGCGTATAAGTTTTAAACATGAAAAGATAGAGAGTTTGAGCCTCTCTATCTTATTCTACAAGGAGCTATACGTGTTCAATGTCTGTGCAATAAGCTCTATGCTAGAAGCAATTCCTAATTTACTAGTGTTGATGCAAAGATCGTATTGTGTTGCATCACTCCAAGGTTTACCTGTGAGTAATTGATGGTAGCGAGCGCGTTCATCATCACTTTGTTCAAGCATTTTATGTGCTTCAGTGTTTGAAAGATGGTATAACTCCCTAATGCGTTTTTGACGAAAATCACTCTCTGCATGTAAAAAAATACTGATATGATTTGGATTGTCACGTAAAATATGTGAACCGCATCTTCCAATAATAATGGCGGAACGATCTTTGGCAATACCTTTAATAATTTCAGATTCAACTTTAAAAATCGCCTCTTCCGTGGGAACAAAAACTTGTGGGGGCAGATATACATCAGGACTGCAAATGCTAGATTGTAAGAAGGATTGCCAAAAAGAGGGTACTTTTTCATCACGCGATTCTAGATCTTCTTCAAGCATTGAAAATTCTTTAGCTGCTTGAGAGATAATTTCCCGGTCAACATAACTGAAATTAAGTTTTTTCGCCAATTGTTGTCCAACATAAGCACCACCACTACCTATTTGACGACTGATTGTGATGATTTTATGGGATGTATTTTTCATTTTTATAATCTCCTCAAAAATGAATGCAATGCACTAATTGTTTAAGTATACTCCTCTATAGCCTATAAAAAAAATAAAAAGTTTAGAAGTAAAATTTGCCAAATGAGCTGAATAAAGAAGGATTTAATAACTTGTTTGGAAAGTATAAAGAGGGTACAGTAGAAAAAAATGCTTGAGAAATGGTGGAGTGTAGGGGGATGTGTCCCACTTTTTCCGTCGCTCAAAAGCCCTAAAATACGGGGTTCTCATAACAAGAAAAAAACGCCATGTGTCACACTCTTGTGTTACATATTTTAGTAGAAGAATCCTACATTTTTGAAGCTTAAATTTGAGTGAAGATTGAAAAAAAAGAGTGAGCCCGACACTTTATATCTATATCTATCTATTCTCTTTCTCTATTATTAATATATTCTGTTTTTAGCCACCTTTTTTGTCTCGTATGCCTGCTTTTTGAATCTTTTTTAATGATTTAATTTTTTAATGAAGTGATAACCTATTTTGAGACGGAATATTCATTCTCGAGCAGGCATACTGCCCCCTTTGGCAGGGGGCAGTAGTACAAAACGACATTCCGTCGCCTAGCATTTTTCTATATGAAACTAATAGAAAAACATGAGAATAACTTAGACGGGCGACATCCCTTACCCGCCTTGTTGCATATAAAAGCAACACTCATGACCGCCAAAATGTGGGCATCTCCACGCAGAATCGTCCTTTTTGTTTAAAAAACAAAAACCCATCTCTCACCGCGTGTTTCATGGTCTATTTGTGGCTTACACTTATTTTTCCGTTCTCGTGTTTGAACTCCGAAAGTTATTACTTTTTCTACGGTGGGTTTTCTACCACAAGGTCACTTTCTCTACCTTAATCTATTTGTTTCAACAATGATAAATCAGTTTTTGGGAGTTAAATTTGTAAGAAGACGAGTTCCGCTAAAACTGTCGTCTCTTACAATCCCGAGAAGAAAACTTAAAGCTTTGCTATTTTTAGTAGCAAGCTTGTATAGGACGACAGCTTTAGCGAAGCTTTAAATTTTCTTAAGCGTAATCTTAATACTTTCTTAAACATTTGTCAAGTGATTTTTAAAAATATTTTAAAAAATGATTATTTTTTGATTAGATTTAAAAAAATTTAAGTGATAATTAACTCGAGTTTCATCAAAAATCACATCGTAATCTTGTTAAAAATTTTCAAAATCTTCATCGAATTGTTGCTCAAAGTTGTCAAAATTTGAGTGAAAATTGTCTCGAGTTTTATCAAAAATCACGTGGCAACCTTGCTAAAAATCTTCAAAATCTTGATCGAATTGTTACTCAAAGTTATCAAAAATTGAGCGAGAATTAACTCGGATTTCTTCAAAAATCACGTGGCAACCTTGCTAAAAATCTTCAAATTTTTCATCGAATCGTTGCTAAAAGTTGTCAAAAATTGAGTTGTAGTTGGCTCGAGTTTCATCAAAAATCACACGTTAATTTTGTCGAAAATCTTCAAAAACTTCATTGGATTCTGACAAGGAATTTAAAAAAATTGAGTGAGAATCGTCTCGAATTTCTTCAAAAATCACATTGCAATCTTGCAAAAAATCTTCAAAAACTTCATCGAATTACTGTTAAAAGTTGTCAAAATTTGAATGAGAATTGGCTCGAGTTTTGTCAAAAATCACATCGTAATCTTGCAAAAAATCTTCAAAATTTTCATCGAATCGTTGCTAAAAGTTATCAAAAATTGAGTGAGAATTAGTTATTTGTGCGAGTGGTAAAATAAGATAAATAATGCAAATTTGCTACCTTTTTTGCTACCAAAATTTAACGATAAACACTTAAAAGTAGGTATGTTTGAAGAAAAATGTCGCACCTTTTATGCTACCAAAAATTCACTTTAGTGATTTTTTGCTACCTTTTTGCTACTTTTCTTGCTACCTTTTTTGAAGAGTAAAACTCTATTTTATAGTGGCTTTGCCGAATATGGTAGTAAAAAAGGTGCTACCTTTTTGCTACCCCTTATCCTGCCAAGATAAGTTAAAAATCAAGTTAACCATTCACTTAATTTTTACTCTATTTTGTGCCCTTATTTCCGAAGCTTTTGAAAAAAAATAAGTTAACCAATAAGTTAAGAATTAAGTTAACTTATCATCAATAAGTTGGTTTTCACTTAAAAATAAGTTAAAAGTTAACTTGAAAAAAACATAATTGAATATCGATTTTTCAATGGCTCCGCCTGATGGTTAAGTTAAAAATTACATTATTTTTAACTTAACCTTATCCTGCCATACTGTCTCTTCTATCTTTTTTTTATTTATTCATTTTCATCACATGAAAATATAAGCGAACATCATTTTGAAAAAATGAAAGTGTGAGCGAGTGGAAGCGACGCACGTTGCACTTTTTTATCTCGAGTGGATTAAATTTTTCAAAACGAAAAAAAATGAACTGTTGAAATTTGAGATTGTCACCGTCACCTAAACAGCAATGCTCTTTTTTTTCCTTTGGAAAAAAAGCAGAATGCTTTTTTTTGCTCTTGCTCTTTGAAATATTTTGATGATTCACCAAGTGCAGCGTTAAAATATTTTCTCTCTTGCTCTTAAAAAATAATTACATGAATCAATGCACGATTTTATCGTGCGTATTTTGATTAATATGTAATTATCTATTGGAATATACAACGATTTTTGCGTGTACACATTTTGAGAGCCTATAACTGTACTGTATTTTTTTAAATCATTTTGCCAAGGTGATTACTGGATAACTTAACTTATTTTATTTTTCAATCAATCAATTTTTTTTAATGCGGGCAAAACATATCTTACATGGATAGGGTTTTGCTTATGTTGTCGTCAATGCTCATGCCAAGAGTAAACAGACACATAGGGGAAGCGTGGTGCATAGAAATATGCTTGCCATGATTTTACGCGGGAGCTGTGGGGTGTAAATCCCTGCTTCGACCCAATACAAAAAAAAAGAAAATGGGCGACCTAGAAACCGTATAAAAAGTGGTGAATAAAAAAATCCACACACAACGATATTGTAGCCGTTAAAAAAAGCAATATTAGGGGTGCTTCAAAAGATGAAGATTTAGCACAGTAATGTGCGGTCAAATAGCTATTCTTAAAGCGTAGTGGCACTATGCAATGAAGTAAGTTAGGCACGGGCAAATAACCAACGGATATGCAGTAATTTAACGATAAAAACACTTTTAATAGTGCTACATGGGGGCTTGTATATTCTACCCATTGAGTTAAATTATGAAGAACTCCAACCCTAAACCTAAATAAACTTTTATACGAATAATAGGGGAAGTGGCGAACGGCGTTTTTGACGTGCGAGCCAACGAGATGAAATGATTAGGAATGAAGCACGGGGCGGTGGTGTCGTCTTGTTACGTGTAGAGTGCTTGGCTGTGGCGGTCAAAAAAAGCACGTCCAAAAGTGGAAACCAGCATTAAAAAAATTGAAATTGATTGAATGGGGTGTGGCAACCCTTTAAAGCCTATCAAGATAGGTTTTAAGGGGTTTCTTCATGTGCATAATAGCCTAACGGTTTTTGTGCATGAAATAAGTTTTTGGCGATGTTTTATATTGCACCGACCTTTTAGGCGTTCCCATAAAAAATGGGGGTATCCAATGAAAAAATGTGAAAAGCTGGACGAGTTTTGTAAAAACGTGTTGTATTACGTGGGGCATGGCTACAAATATGCAAAAATAGTGAACGTAAAGCCATCAAAAATCGACAAAATACGGGGAATTGACCCTATACTCGACAAAATCCAAAAGTTCTATAATACGGGGCTTTCACGGGGCAAAAGACAAGGGCTAAAACTAAAAGAAGTTGCAAATTTTGAAGCTGTGAGCTATAAAAATTTAATTGTCATTTTAAAAACAAGTGGTGACGACACAATTACCAAACAAGGGGAGTTCAAAGAGTTTAAAAAACTAGAGCTAATTTTTTCGGAGCATTTATGCCTTATATTATTTAAAGATAACAGAGATAAATGGACGTATAGGCTAGGCAAAGAGACATTCCTAACATTCAAGGCGGATTACCAAAACGCCTTTGTAAAAGGCGATGGAAAGGCGTTCCACAACCTACAAAGAAAGTGGCGTGGATTTCCTAAATACGTCGGAATAGGGCAACAAAGGCTACTTATTAACGAGTTTTTGAAGAACTGCAAAAAAACTTATAAGAAAAATTGGGATATCCGTTTTTAATCAATGGGGGATTATTTCCCCATTGATTAAATTTCGGGATACGTTACTTTAGATAAATCTTCTATCATATCTTCTGGCGGAACGGGGTGCCCATAAGTATTAAAATCCACACTGTCATAATACCGACCCGTTAACGCTTTTCTTTTATTTTCGTCACCGTACAGTTTTTTTAATTTATCAATAAATATATGTCGTGAGCTGTGGAAACTTTTTTCAGTATTCGCCCAATACTGTTTTTTTAACACGGAAAAATAATATTCTACATTTTTTGTATATCCGTTTTTCCCCAAAGTTAGTTGATAAAATAGCCTTTCTTCCTTCATCTTTTCAACTTTTTTATAGTAATCAAGTAACCCTAACTTTATCAAAGTTGGGTGAATGGGAACAATACGAATGGACGGTTTATTTTTGACACTTTTTACTTTTTCGCCTTTTGAATTTGGATTATCGTTTATATCGAAGCACCATAAATTATCTACTTGTTTTATATCTTCTAGGTGTAATTGACAAATCTCGTTTAGCCTAAATCCATTGTAAAAGCCAATAAGCGTGACAAAATATAGATGGGGCTTTTCATTCTTTATTTTTTTAATCTCTCTGAAAATGTTTTTAATATCGTCACTCTCAAACGGGGGTTTTTTATCAATGGCTTTTCTATCGTTATCTTTTACCTTGAGAGATTGTGCATAATTTTCTCGCGTATAATCTCGAATTTTTGCCCATTGAAAAAAAGCCGAGAGAACAACGATATACTCATTTGCAGTAGCTCGTGAAATGGCTTGATATTCCATATGTGAATCAAGAATTTCCCTGATAGATTTATTTCTAAATTGTGGTAATTTATTGACATTTGCTGGTAATCTTAATAGGTTACTACGGAACGTTTCTAACTCTTCTCTGTCGTATTTCGAGAGCGATTTATCACCCATAATTTTAAGTGACACTAAGAGCTTTCGATAATTTGATTCTTTTGTCTTTTGAGCCCATTTTTTATTAACACTTTCAATTTCAATATATTGTTCTATGGCTTCTGATAATAAAATCGATTTTGAAACACTATTGGATAAATTTTTAAAATCGTTTATTACTTCATTAGATAGTTCTCCAAGATGACCTTTGATAGTGTCTATAAAATCTTTTTTAAAGGCAATATTATCTATTTGAATACGTTCTTCTGGCTTCTTAAATTTGGATAGAGTAACTTCTCTATCTTCCTTCAATACGGTGTATTCGCCTTTGATAAGCTCATGGTTAAAGATATGTCGTTCGTGCGAATTTAACGAATCTATGAACTCTTGAGAAATATTAGTGCGGGGTATGATTGATTGCGCTTTTTCTTCTAATCTTTCAATATTATCACTGAATGATAATTCTTGAAGAACTTCAAGCTCTTTATCTATCGCTTGTGGGGTATGACCGCCATACTCTTTACCGTCACGGTCAATGAATTTTAGGGCATTATGACGGATTGTTTCTAGTGGGCTGTACTCTTCCGTTGCTTCTTTCACATAGGCGTTTATCACTGCTTTTATAGTTGCAACATCCATAAAATCACCTTTTAAAAACAAATTATTAAGCCGAAATGATAGCAAATTAGCGCGAAGTTTGGCAATTTTAAGAGATTTTGTTTGTAAAGAAACACGAATATCTTTATTTGGATAAAGAGAAAGAAGATGATTAGGTACTCGTTGGCGGAACTGATAGGTGCTTTCACGTTTTTCAATGTACATTTTTGTGTCCTGTGTCACACTCATGTGTCACACCTTGGATTTTCAAATTTGCATGAAATGCCATAAAGTAGGGGATTTAAACGAATTTTTGGTGGAGTGTAGGGGGATCGAACCCCTGACCTCAACGCTGCCAGCGTTGCGCTCTCCCAGCTGAGCTAACACCCCAAAAAGAGACATGATTGTAACCAAGCAAAGCTTAAGAAAAGCTCTAAGCAGCTATTTTTTTACGCTTTTGTTCTTTAATAGTTTCGTAGGCTTCTTGGATTTGTTGAAACTTCTCAACAGATGAGGTATCTTGGTGATCTGGATGATATATTTTGGCGAGGCAGAGATATTTCTTACGAATGGTTTGTAAACTTTCTGTTTGTGAAACTTCGAGAATTTTATAGTATTTATCCAGAGTATATGGTTGATGTATAATCATTTTCTTTACGACTTTTTTGACGACTTTGATAGGTTTATCGTACATTGCGACAAGTTTTTGTAAAAATACCAAGTTTTGGGATTGTGAGGCACGAGCACATGTGTAGTATAAAGAAGTCAGAAATTCTTTTCTTTTTTTTGCTTCTTTTGGTGTCGAAAAATTAATGAGTGTATCATTGACCCAAAAAGATTTAGTAAATTTTTGGGACAACGTTTGGTTTACATGTAAAAAGTATGGTGAGTATTCAGAGATATTAATCGTGATGCAATCAGAACTCAGATGCAAACGCATATGTTTTCCTTTTTAATAAGCAATCTACGCCACCTTAAGCAAAAGAAGTTCCTTTTTTAATCATTATTTTAAGATTAGATGGTTTCTGTAATGTTTTGATTCTAAATGTTAATTATTTTTTAATTCCCATTCATGTATAGTTAAGTAAATGTCATAGGCAAGGAGATTTTGTGAGTAAACGTGTAATTTTGGTCGATGATTCTAAAACAATTTTGGCGACTGCTGAGATGGCACTTGAAGATATGATAGGAAAGGGGATTATCGAATTTGCAACGTTTCTTAATCCTGCCGAGCTTTTAGAGGCGCTTCTTGGAGGTGCTGAAAATTATGACCTTCTCATTAGTGACATTAATATGGCTCAGATGAGTGGACTTGACCTTTCAGAGCAGTTAAAATCCCATGAAAAATTTAAAAATAGACCTATACTTATTTTAACTACAGAGAGTTCCCCTGAAATGAAGGCAAGAGGTAAATCCATCGGTGTAACAGGCTGGATGGTAAAACCTTTTAGTGATGAAAAGCTTGTGAAAGCTATAACGATGGTATTAGGACTCTAAAATGGAAGAGAACAAGATCAAAGGTGTTGGACGAGTGGCAAATCGATTTCTTACTTTCTATCTTGAAGAGGAGATTTATGGTGTCAAGATCTCCGATGTCAAAGAAATTATTGCGATGATGAAGACAACGCCTGTGCCTAAAACACCCAAGTTTATCAAAGGGGTCATGAATTTACGAGGTAATATCATTCCAGTCGTGGATATGCGTGTTAAGTTTGATATGCCAGAAGTTGAACCACAGATGTATACGGCTATTGTTATCATCACCATTGAGGGTAAAAATATTGGTTTTATTGTCGATAAAGTCGAAGAAGTGGTCAATGTAGATGATGAAAATATCTCTTCTCCCCCAGAATTTGGTTCCAATATAGATACAAGATTCATTGAAAATATGGCTAAACAGAAAAATAAAGTCGTGATGATACTTGATTTAGTGGCACTTTTTGGTGAAGAAGAGTTGAGTTTAGTTCAAAATTTAAGTAAAACAATCAGTGATAAAGGATAGAGAATGGGCAGCAATATGACGTTAGGAAAGAGAATTACGATTGGCTTTAGCATTTTAGTATTTATCACCGTGGTGCTAGGTATTATAGGTGTTGTTAACATGCGTAATGCGGCAAGCGGGGCTGAAAAACTCTCAAATGTTTATGTTCCAGGAGTAGATGTTGCCTCTAACATCTTTAAAACAGCCAATGAAATACGTTACGACATGCGTGCATTTGTTTTAAATGATGATGAAACCGTTCTTGTCAATGTTAAGAAAAATTTTGCAGAACTTAAAAAATACCTTTCTCAAGCAGAAGAACTTGGTAAAAAACATAACCTTAAAGAATTGTTGCAGGAAGCAAAAGCTGCTTCAAAATCATTAGATGAATACCAAACATGGACAGAGCAAAGTGAAAAAACCTTAGCAAAAAAGAAAATATTAGATTTGGCTATGGTTGATAATGCAGCTATTTTTATAAAAAGTACCGTGGCCTATGTTGATTCTCAACAAGAACAACTTAAGCAAGATTTAGAAGATAAAGTAGAAAAGACAAAACTTTGGGATCGATATGAAAAAATAGCTTCAATGAACAATGTGATATCAATTGCTACCGAAGCAAGAATCGCAGGTCAAAGAGCACAAGTTAAACATGATGTTTCTTTGTTGGAGACAGCTGTTGGTAAATTTGAGAGTATCTATAAAAATATTGCACAAATAAGAGCTACAACAGTGCGTCCCGTTAACTTGGAACAACTTAAAAATATTGAAGCTTCTGCGAAAGCCTATGAAAGTGCACTTAAAGGTTTTATCAGCACGATGCAAGAATCATCCAATCAAGGTAAAAATTTAGTCAGAATATCCATTGATGTATTAAATTCTGCCGAAGCTGTTCAAGATTTAGGACTTAAAAATGTAAAAGATATCTCTAATGAGTCAAATAGTTCATTAAGTGTTGCTTCTTGGATCATGATTGTTGGGTTGATTGTGGCATTGATTATAAGTGCTATAGTTGCTTTTTTAATTATCAGAAGTATTGTTAAAGTAGTTACAGATGCAGTGAAATCACTTTCTGAGGGAACTACTCAGGTGGTGAGCGCCAGCGAACAAATTAGTTCTGCTTCGGTTTCGTTAGCGGAAGGAGCGAGTTCTCAGGCGAGTAGTGTAGAAGAAGTGAGCGCCACTATTGAAGAAGCCACTGCTAGTAATAATCAAAATGCTGATAATTCACGAGAAGCTAATATTCTGGCACAACACTCCAATGACGCTGCAAAAGTCGGTAACCATAGGGTGATAGAGCTTATGAGTGCGATGGAGCAAATCACCGCTTCTTCTCAAAAAATAGCCAAAATTATCAAAACAATTGATGAAATAGCTTTCCAAACCAATCTTTTGGCACTCAATGCTGCCGTTGAGGCTGCACGTGCAGGTGAGCATGGACTTGGCTTTGCCGTAGTTGCAGAAGAAGTAAAAAACCTCGCAGAGAGAAGTGCTGGGGCTGCTAAAGAGATTACTGGCATTATTGAAGCGAGTATCGATCAAGTGAAAGCTGGAACCGAAGTTGCCAATAAAACCAAAGAGTCTTTTGAAGATATTTTAAATGGTATTAAAAAGACTTCAGATCTTATTGGAGAGATTGCTATTTCTGCTAAAGAGCAAGCAGAAGGAATGAATCAAATTGCCACGGCAATGGGTTCAGTAGATCAAATCACACAACAAAATGCTTCAGCTTCTGAAGAGACAGCCGCTGCAGCGGAAGAACTCAATGCTCAAGCGCTTTCTATGCTTGATAATGTCTCAGAATTAGCATTGCTCGCAGGGTTTGATATGGGAAAAGAAAATCGCGCTTCTTCGAATATCAAAAGAATTTCAACTCCGAGTATCACTCCTAAACGACTTTCGATGTCGACAACGAGTAAAAAGCCTATAAGTAAGCCGTCATCCACAACTTCACGACGCACTAATGAAGATGTTTTTCCTCTAGAAGAAAGCGATCTCAAGGAATTTTAGAACAAATCTTCACAAGGAGATGAAACAATCTCCTTGTAAAAAGCTTGTAGTAAAGGTTTTGATATGTATATTGATGGTGATATCTTAGAATTAGATATAGAGATGGATTTAGAAGAGGTCAAGGCATTGCAAGCGTTTGTCAAAGATAGGCTTGGTTATATCGAAGAGATTTCACTGCTTCGTTCAGGAACAGGCTTACCTACCACTTCGGCTCTTTTTTCACTTCTTTTTTGTATGAAGAAGGTTAAGCCTTCTCTTAAAATAGATTTTATGAATACCCTCTCTTTAGATTTGGAAAGTTTTGGAATGATGTATTGGAATACGCATGAGTAAAGAAAAATTAAAACAGATATTTATTGAAGAGGCCACTGAGATTATCGAAAAAATGGATATTGATATTCTTAATTTTGAAGAATCTCCGAGTGATAAAGGGCTTTTGAATGAGATATTTAGAGGGGTCCATACGCTCAAGGGAAGTGCCAATGCGTTTAACTTTTCCCGTCTGGGAGAATTTGTTCATCACTTTGAAGATGTATTAGATTTTTTCAGAAGTAGTGATGTAGCTCCTAATGCTAGTCATGTCGACGTTTTTTTAGAGGGCGTTACGGTTATTAAAGAGACGCTTGTTTATGAAGTTGAAGATCAAAGTGGCACCCCTGATGGCTATGAAGCATGTTTAGAAAAGATACGTAATATTATTTTACATGTAAAGAGTCAAGAAGAACCCAAAAGCGTTACATGTAATGATTTAGCTTTAGAATTTGGAAATGATGATTTTGAGATGACTCCTCAAAAAAAAGAGAATGAAGAAGAATTTTTCAGTGCTTTACAAGAAGATGAAAAGCTTTTCAAAATTACACTTAAACTCGATACAGATATTTATTTACGTGGCTTTGACCATTTTTTATTTTTCAAAAACCTTTTACATGTAGGGAGAATCCTCTCCTCTTTTTGGCAGATACCGCAATGCGATGACCTTGAGTCTTTCAATGCTGAAAATAATGAAATCAAAGAAGTGACGGTTTATCTTGCAAGTCTCAAAATGGTTGAAGATATTGCAGATGTATTTGCTTTTTTAGAAACGGAAGAGTTTGAAGTAATGCTCGTTTCTCCTCCCCAAAAAGAGGTGGAAGTTTTCAAAAATGAAGAAAAAGTTGAAGTGAAAGAAGAGATAAAAGAAGAAAAGAGCAAAACCGTTGTAGCACAAAAAAGCTTTTTAAAGATAGATTCCCAAAAACTTGATGAATTGTTTGACTCTATTGGTGAGTTGGTGATTGCCCAAAACTATCTTGGCGAAAACAGTAAAATCAAGGCAGTCAAAGATGCTGAAGTAACGAAAACCATTGAAAATCTCTCAAAAATTACCAAATTAATTCAAAATCGTGTGATGGGGCTGAGGATGATCCCTATTCGCGATACCTTTGAAAAGATGAAAAGAGTGGCGAGAGATTCATCCAAAAAAGTCAATAAACCCATTCATCTTGTACTGGAAGGGGAAGATACCGAAATTGACAAGACAATGGTGGAAGCCCTCTCCGACCCACTCATTCATATTATTCGAAATTCCATTGACCATGGCATTGAAAGTACGCCTGCGGATAGACTAAAAGCAGGTAAAGAGGAAGAAGGTGTTGTAACACTGAGTGCATATCATAAAGGGGGCAATATCATTATCGAGGTACGTGATGATGGCAGGGGCATTAATAAGCAAAAAGTCTATCAAAAAGCTTTAGAGCGAGGTATTATCAGCGCAAGTGATGAACTCAGTGAGGCACAAATTTATGGACTTATTATGCAACCTGGTTTTTCGACTGCTGATGTGATTAGCGATCTTTCGGGGCGAGGTGTAGGTCTTGATGTGGTACGCAATGCTATTGAAGGTGTCCGCGGTAAAGTCGACATTGTTTCAGCTGAGGGGAAAGGCAGTACTTTTTCGATTGTTTTACCTTTAACGTTGGCAATTATTGATGGGATGATCGTACGATGTTCTGATAAAATTTATATTATCCCAACCCTCTCCATTATTGAATCCTTTAGGCCACAACAAGAATCTGTACATATTGCTGGGGGTAAAGAAGAGTTCGTGCAATTGCGTTCTGAGCTATTACCGATTATAAGGTTAGCACGCGCATTAGAACTTGAACACACTTCTCCCAACCCTTGGGAGTCAACTTTGGTATGCATTGAAAATGACAAAGGCAAATTTGCCCTTTTAGTAGATGAACTGGTTGGTCGTCAACAAGTCGTTATTAAGACATTAGGTGAGTTTTTTGCAAAAACTGAGGGTGTGAGTGGCGGAGCCGTTATGGGAAATGGTGAAGTTGCTCTTATTTTAAATGTGGAAGAACTGTACTAATGGAGCGGCTCACTCTCAGTAAAAAAGAGTTTGAGCTATTTAAACATTATATTTATGAACATATTGGTATCTCATTAGGTGAGCAAAAAATTTATTTGGTGCAAGCAAGACTCGCCAAAAGAGTTAAGCAACTGCATCTGAATGATTTTAGCGAATATTACAACATTTTAGTGAACGATAAAACGGGGAATGAACTTGAATACCTTTGCTCTTTAATCTCAACGAATGTAACTTCTTTTTTTCGAGAATCGAAGCAGTGGGAGTTTTGGAAAAGCAACTTGTCAACCATGCTGGAGAAGAAAAATAATAAGCTTCGCATTTGGTCAGCAGCATGTTCTACGGGAGAAGAACCTTACAGTATCGCCATGTTTTTAGAAGAAAATGCCCCTAACCTTGACGTAAAGATTTTGGCAACCGATGTTTCTCCTCGGGTTTTAAAAGAAGCCAATGGAGGCGTTTACAGTGAACAGTCCGCAGGATCACTCGGAAGCATTTACCTTAACAAATATTTTCATAAAGTGTTCCAGAATGAGAAGAGCGTCTACACCATTGATGAAAAAATCAAACGTCGCATTGTTTTTCGAGGATTTAATCTTGTAACGGGAAATTACACCATTTTTAAAGAAAAAAAATTTGACATTATTTTTTGTCGTAATGTTATGATCTATTTTGATAAGCCAACACAAGCAACATTGGTACAAAAGTTTTACACTATGCTAGATCAAGGTGGGTATCTTTTTATTGGAAGTTCCGAAGCACTCACCGATATCAAAACAGGATTTAAATCCAGAAGCGCATCAATTTATCAAAAGGTTTAAAATGACTGAAAATATAAGCGATAAAGCATTATTAGAAGAGATAGAAAGACGGTTTGAGCAAAAAAATACCATGCTCGAAGAGTTAGAATTTACGACTAAAAAGTTGTATGATCTCAATGAAAAGCTTAAAGAAACGGATTCTGTTAAAGGAGAATTTTTATCACTGATAAAAAATGTATTTAACAATCCTGTCAGTTCACTGCTTAATCTCTCTTCTATGATGCAAAAAAATGAAGATTCACCTAAAACTGAAAAAATTAAAGGCTTTTTAAATACAGAACTTCTCAAACTCAATTTTCAACTGACCAATATTTTTATGGCAGCAGAAATTGAAGCAGGAGAGATAGGCAGTTATTTCAGCGAAGTCGATCTCAAAAAACTTTTTGAGGAAGTGGTTAGTTCCTTTGCCTACTTGATAGAAGAAAAATCATTGGTTGTAGAGTCTCATATCGCTTTACAAGAGACCATTATCAGTGATACAAAAAAGCTTCATTGTATTCTCTCTAATATTCTTTCAAATGCCTGTGAATACTCTTTTAAGGGTAAGAAAATTACTGTAAATGTAGGTATAGAAGGCAAAAATCTTGTGATTGCTATTACCAATATCGGCGATATGATTTTAAAAGAGTATAAAAAAGAGGTCTTCAATCGCTTTAAAAAAGTGGATAAAAAAAGTAAAGCAAGAGAATCTGTGGAGGGTCTTGGTTTAGGTCTCAGTGTCGTTAATGCCTTGGTTGATTCATTGGATGGCGAGATTGATTATGAATCCAGTGAAGAGAAAACAACGTTTACTGTAGTGCTTAAGCTTCAAGATAAAAATGCAGCGGAAGCGCTTTTGGGTGAAGGTGGAAATGAATTTATGTTTGATGATTTTGATGATATGAAAGAGTTCTGATGTTATCACGAAAGTTCATCCATGTTGGAGAGATTTTTATTGCCATCAATCCCACTGAAATTGTCACTGTGCTAGGTTCTTGCGTGGGCGTATGTTTGTATGATAAAGTGCAGATGATAGGTGCAATGAATCACTACCTCTTACCACTGTGGAATGGCAATGGATTGGAAAGTCCAAAATTTGGGAATATTTCCATTCCTAAGATGATTGAAAATATGGAAAATATTGGTTGTGCAAGACGCAATATGGAGGCTAAAATCTTTGGAGGCGCCAATATCCATAAAACCAATACAGAAGGGCAAATGATAGGACAAAAAAATATTATGATTGCCAAAGAGATTTTGAGGCAGTACACTATCCCAATTAAAGCCGAAGACACAGGGGGGAATAATGGTAGACGTATTATGATGATCAGTGATGCCAATAGAATTATTCTTAAATATGTACAAAATGAGATTATGGAAAATGATTAGGGTTTTAATCGTGGACGATAGCGCCACGGCGAGGCACATTTTACGAGAAATTTTAGAGAGCGATAAGCGTATTGAGGTCGTTGGACTTGCTGCAGATGCCTTTATCGCACGAGATATGATCATAGAGCTTAAGCCTAATGTGGTCTGTTTAGACGTAGAAATGCCGCGCATGGATGGTGTGACATTTTTACAAAAACTGATGACCTATTTTCCAACGCCTGTTGTCATGGTCTCCTCTTTAACACGCAAAAGTGCACAAGTAACCCTTGATGCATTAGAAGCTGGAGCTATAGACTATGTTGCAAAACCTCACTCCAACATCTATGATGGTAAAGATGAAATTCATGATGAACTCATTCAAAAAGTGGTGGATGCTTCTTACGCAAGAGTTCAAAAGATTATTCCTCATACTGCAATCTTAACCAATCGACTGAGTATCGCGGAGACCACTAACAAAGTGATTGCTATTGGCTCAAGCACAGGGGGAACCGAAGCGCTTAAAGTTGTTCTTCGGGGTATGCCTAAAAATTCGCCTGCTATTGTTATTGTCCAACATATGCCCGATAGCTTTATAGGTTCTTTTGCAGCAAGGTTAGACTCTTTGTGCGAAATAGATGTTAAAGTAGCTAAAAATGGAGATTTTTTAGCCATGGGAACTGCTTATATTGCGCAAGGAGGCTTACATATGGTCTTGAGGCGTTCGGGTGCAAGGTATTTTGTCGAAATAGGGGAGGGGCGCAGAGTCAGTGGTCATTGCCCTAGCGTCGATGTGCTTTTTAATTCGGTTTCAAAAGTGGCAGGAGCAAATGCCTTAGGAATTATCCTCACAGGTATGGGAAGTGACGGTGCTAAAGGAATGTTTAATATGCACCAAGCTGGGGCTAAAACAATTGCGCAGTCCGAAGAGACATGTGTCGTCTTTGGAATGCCTAAAGAAGCGATTAAGTTGGGTGCAGTTGACTCTGTGGTGCCGTTGGGTGAAATTAGCAATGTCGTTGTTTCAAAATTATCACATTAGGAACAAAGATGGTGATGGATTTTTTTTCTAATGAAAATAAGGTATCAATACTTTTTATAGGCGAGATGGCATATGATGAAATTTTGATACGCAATACAAAAAAACTTCCTCACTTTTTATATGTAGCACAATCTATGGAAGAGATTTCAAACGTATGCACTCAAAATAATATTGATTTTATTTTTGGAACAGTTTCTTGCGAAGATAAAGGTTACCTTGAAACATTAAAGGAAATAAAGCTGCTCTATCCTAACATAGAGATGGCTTTCTTTTTGGATTTACGTAATGATGAATGTTTTGGAGTGGTTCGAACGCTTGCTCCTGGGAAGAATTTTTGTATTGAAACACAAAAAAAATACGCTTTTGAGTATTTAAGAAATGGTTTAGAAGTCATTGCTCGGAAAAAAGTCCTTTCTAAAGGGATACAGTATTTTGACTCTCTTATAGACGCTTCTATTGTTTCCCAAACTGATTCCAATGGTAATATCACTTATGTTAATGATAATTTTATAAAGGTGACAGGCTTCAAGCAAGCAGAGGTTCTTGGTAAAACCCATCGTTTCATGAGGCATCCCTCTAATGCACTTGAAATATATACCGCAATGTGGGATACGATCAAACAGGGGCGTATTTGGAGAGAGAGGGTTTTAAATATTAATAAAGACGGAAGTGATTTTTGGGCCGATACGATTATTATCCCCTATAGAAATAGGAGTAATGGAAATATAGAAGAGTATATTGCCATCAGACGTGATATTACACAAATGTTAGAAGAACGTCGTGCTATTCAGGCAAGAGAAATTAAAGTTCATGAGCAGACAAAACTTGCTGAAGCAAAAGATTCTTTTTTAATTTTATTTACCCATGAGCTTAAAACACCACTCAATGCCATCATTAATTTTTCGCAGTATTTGTATAAAAATATGCATCGCATTGAAGAGATTCCAAAAGAAAAGCGAATGCATCTCTTGGGACAAATTTATAAAAGTGCTTCTATGATGCTAGACAATGTTACCCATATTTTAGATTTAAGTAAACTACGAAACCATAAAATAAATTATACATATACACTTTTTAATCTCAAAGAGAGTATCCAAGATGTGATTGATAAACATGAAGCATTGGCGATGGAAAATAAAAAAGAGATCATTTTTCAAGATGATGGCAGTGAATCCTTTATTAGTAGTGATGAGTTTAGGTTTAAACAAATCATTGCTAATGTTCTCTCCAATGCAATCAAATACGGCTCTTCTTTAGTTGAAGTTTTTTTATTATGTGATAAGGAAAAAGTAGAAATTATCGTGGAAGATGATGGCAAAGGTATTCTTGATAAAGAGGGTGTTTTTGAACTTTATGAACAAAATTGGGGTGGCATTACCAATATGGAAAAAAAAGGTACGGGGATAGGGCTCCATTTTGTAAAATTACTCTGTGCAGATTTAGGTTTTAGCTGTATTATTGAAGATTCCCTTTCTTTGGGTGGCGCTAAATTTATTGTAACGAAAAAACTAAAGGACTAATATGCTCAAAGTGCTTATTGTTGATGATAATGATAACAACAGACTGACTCTCAATCTTTTACTTGAAGAGGTAGAGAATGTTGAAGTATATGAAGCGGAAGATGGGCAAATTGCTGTAGAGATGTGTGTTAAACAAAACTTTGATCTTATTTTTATGGATATCATGATGCCTCATATGGATGGTTTTGAGGCTACAAAACTTATTAGACAAGTACAAAAAAAATGCATGATTATTGCCTTGAGTGCGCTTGACGATCAGGCATCCAAAAATAAAATGCTCTCTTTAGGTGCAGAGGATTATCTGACTAAACCAATTGATGCCGAGCTCTTTTGCACTCGTATAAAGCACTATATTCGTATTATTCGCCATCGAAATAAAGAAACAAAAACAGCTTCCAATGTCTTAAATCCTTTCAATACCAAGATTTATAGTCGGAATACGACTTTTAGGGTTGAAAAAGAAGAATCTTTGGGGGAATTTTGGGACTATTGGCTCAACGGTGAAAAGAATATTCTAGATTTGAGTGATTGTGTGCGATTAATCTATGGTTTTGGATTGTGGTTGCTCAAAAATGAGCAGTCTTTTACCATTGTCATGGAAGAAAGCCCTGAGAAAGTCTATATGATGTTACTACACAAAGGCGCTATCAAAAATAGCATTATCAAAAATATTTTACTCAAACATTTTGCCCATGCTAAATATATTTTAACGAAAGAGATGCTCTCCTTTCAACTTGACATAGAAAAGAAGACTCCTCTTAAAGTTCAAAAAGCGACCATCGAAATCAGTGATGAGGCAAAAAAAGTATTGGAAAAAACGCATGATAATGTGTTGTCTGCTACAGAATATATTGACAACAATGTTATCTCTTTTATGGGTAAAATTGATGGACTTGAAATCATTAATGATGAGATAGATAAAGCTATTTTAGATTTTGAGCGTGATCCTAATAAGCGAACCGCTACGATTATTTGTGAGAATTTTCAAGAGTATGCAGATCTTTTAGCCGAGTTAGTCGATTTTACTCATCTAGGTTTTTCAGTGCAAACGCTCATCAATTTTCTATCAACTTTGACAGAAGATCAATTTGAAAAGACAAAAGTTAAAAAACTATCTTCAATGCTTCTCAACCTTTTGCATGATCTTTCCTCGTGGAGAGAAAATGTTTTTATTACTAGAGTTGCTCGCGATATCCATTATCTTGATGCTTCATTGCTCTCTTCGTGTATCCAAATAGAAGCTGTCTTTGAAGAGAAAAGCGCAGATATTAACGGAGATGACGAAATAGAATTTTTTTAATAACTTTAAATTTAACAAGCTCAATTTATCTATATTAAAATATTTTAAAGTTATTTCTTCCTGATTCTTTAGCCAGATAGAGTGCTAGGTCAGCATTTTTAATCAGTTGATTAAAGTCTTTTCCTGAGTCTGGGAAGAGACTAATGCCTATGCTCATGGTAATATGAATATCTAAATGATGTATTCTAATAGGTTGTTGGATTGCATCAATCAGTTTTTGAGCAATATGTTCTAATGCTTTAATTTCTTCTATTTCATCGATAAGAATAATAAATTCATCCCCTCCAAAACGTGCAACTGTATCTGATTTACGTGTAGCGAGAAGGAGTGTTTTTGCCACATGAATGAGGATCATGTCGCCAACATCATGTCCCATTGAGTCATTAACTTCTTTAAAATTATCTAAATCTAAAAAGAGTACTCCAAATTTTTTGCCACTGTATTGATTATTTTCCACCAAAAGTTGAAGTCTTTGATTGAGCAGTGTACGATTCGCCAAAGAGGTTAAGTGATCATAATGCGCTTGTTTATAAATGATATCTTTTTGCTTAATAAGTTTACTTTTTGCGGTTTCGAGTTTTCGAATGGTTGCATTGGCAATTTTAACCGCTTTTGCCAATTCTTCACTTTCTTTATGGCAGCGTGATTTTTCTTCCATTAATCCCGTTTGATCGTAAATCAGTATGGTTACTTGCTTTGTTTCAAGGTTGTAGGGCAGAATGGTGACATCTTGTTGCATAAATTCAAAAATAGACTTTGTTGTCATTGAGTTTTTGACAGGAAAAAGGTAGTTATTAGAATCAGCCGTAAAAAAAGAGGGACTGTTCAGTGTCAAAGCCGCTTTGATGTGGCGTTTAAGTGATTTTAGGCGCTCTGACGTTAAGTCAAATAATGAGAGTAGGTTTTTACCTATAATATGTTCAGCTTCAATATTGTTGTGAACTGCTAACCATTTGTTGATGTAGTAGATATTGAGATCTGCATCAACGGTTAAGATTCCCACATTGATAGAGTCAATTATTTTTTCGCAGTTTATCATTGCTCTAACTTATCCATGGTACTTTTAAGATGTGCTAACATCTCGTTGTTAAGAAGGATAAACATATGCCCTAAGATATTTTCTTTTTCAATATCCAAGGCTGTTTTGATAACAATAACATTGTCATACCCCTCAATCTTGTCATATTTGTCCATTTCTGAGATGTCGCGTTTTTCAATGGATGGAACTTTAAAGATGGTTTCGCCATGAATAATTTCACAGAATTTACCAATGCATGCAGATGTGATAATGTTAGTAAGTTCCATAATAGATGATTTAATATCGCTTTCATCACTGATCTCTTGTTTGAGTAAAAGGCTACAAAATACTTTGGCTGAATAGTTATTGAAAACAAAGAGAACTTCACCATTAAAAGAGCCTAAAAAGCGCTGTTTTGTGAGATAAAATTCAGAGTCATTGTCCAAGACTTCAATAATTTTATCATCTAAGTATTGGATGTCAATGCTAGAAATTTCAGGGATATGAAGTTTAGCACGGTTATCCAACATGTCACCAATCAAAGAGGCAGAAAGTCCAAAAGAGACGTTGATGAGTTCTTTTAAAATATCTTCTTGTTGCGGATTAAAGGACGATTTTGTCATTTAAAATACCAACTTTAGTAATGTTGTGCGAAATTCTTCTTCATCAATCGGTTTAGAAATAATGGCAGAAGCACCTAAGTTCAAAATTCTTTCTTTGGTACTTTTTTGGCGATCTGCTGAGACCATGACCACAAGTGCATCGGCGTTGATCTCCTTGATATGTTTTAACGCTTCAAAACCATCTATTCCGGGCATTGTAATATCTAAAAAAACAATATCGGGTTGGTGCTGCTTATATAGCTCAATAGCCTCTTCTCCATTACATCCTTCGATAATTTCAGCACTTTCTACAATTTTCTTTGGAATCATCTCGATGAGCCATTTCCGTGATATTTTTGAATCGTCCACGACTAAAAAAATCATTTTGTTTGATAAGCCCATCTCATAATCCTCATATTGTAATTCTATAAGGCAATATAGTACAAAAATTATCTTTAAAAAACTATATAAGATATTTTTTGGTATCTTCTTTTGTGTTAAACGGTGATGATTGAAAAAGTTTTTCGCCAATGCAAAGCGCATAGTTTTGATCGTGAAACGCTTTGGTAAAAGTTAAAACAATACGACATGCTAGAGCTTCATCCGCACTGGAAGCGTTTTTTGAGAGTAAGGAAGAAGGGGCATTCATCTCTTCTTTTACATGTAAAAGATTAAATTTAGGGTTATTGAGATTATCAATAATATCATTCTCTTTTTCGTTACGCCCCACAACGAGTTTTGAGCCATCTGGCAATCTAAAATGTCTGCCATTTTTAAGCACTTCGATGTCTTCTTTGTCAAATGTTTCATGCGTTACACAATCACGTAAGCGGATACTAAATTGAACATCGGTCAGTAAACAGCCCCCTGCAGGTGTAGGGTAGTCTTCCCAGCCCCACTCTTTGGCAAGGGAAAGTTGAGCATTTCTCCCTCTGCCATTAAAGCCTAAAAGTTTACTGCGATCAACCCACCCTTCACGTTCCGGCTTTGTCTCTTCCATCACGAGGGCACAGAGTGGACGAAGAATCAAATCTTCATCAATGTCATTAGCGATTTTTTTTACCAACCTCAGAGCATCTTTATTTTGGCTCATAGGGCGTTGTCCAATAACTTCGCCTGTGGCTATAAACGAAGCCCCGTAACGAGGCAGGAGTGCCTTGGCAACTGTAAACATGAACCCATGACAGTCAATGCACGGGTTGAATTGTTTGCCGTAGCCGTATTTCGGGCTAAAAAGAATTTTTTGGAGGTATTCATCGCGTACATCGATGACTTCCAGTGTTGCACCAGCGATGCTAGCACGTCTTTTAAGTGTATCGTAGTTGTCTTCTTTGACGCCAAAACCAATGTTGATATGCAGAGCAATCACTTCAATGCCCTGATTTGTTAAAAGTTTCATTGCGAGCATGCTATCAAGCCCGCCGCTATAGAGTACTAATGCTTTCATACGGAACCAATTCACCTTGTTTTAATTTCATCATTTTTTCTTGTATTTTACGGATTAAAAACTGTTTTTTATCGTAGCTGAGTTCTTTCGCCATTCTGATTTCTTGGAATTTTTCGTTGTAGTAGTGATACAAAAATGCGACCATTGAAGCGATCAGAGATTTTTCATCGTACACCTTGATGTCTTCCCACAACATAATACGTCTTAGTTTCGGATGTTCAAATTGATTGTCCAAAAGTAGTGAAAACTCTTCATGGTGGGTTTTGAACATAGAACTATCGATGGTATCCAGTACCGTGTCAATGAGACTAGGTTCGCTCAAAATGGTTTTGATGATGGTAAGCTCTAACATATCCTCAAAGGCACGCTCTTTTTTATCGAGTCTTTGAGGCTTGTGACTTTGAATTTTCACCAAATTGTGATGAAGCCCCAATTTTTCAGAAAGCATCCCTGTATAGCTCTCTTGAACAGCTTGTGGGAGCGTTTTAAGATAGCTCATCGCTTCGGTTAATGCTTGTTGTTTGGCTAAAGGGTCTTTGAGGTTGTACTTTTTAACCATACGTTCTAATGCAAATTCAATGAAGGGTTGAGGGGTACGGAAAAGATGGTTGAGCGCATCCATTAGGCCATTTTGTACCATATCAGCAGGATCCATACCATTGCCAAAGAGCACAACGCCACCTTTGATACCATGGGCACTTAGCAAAAAAGAGGCTTTGAGTGCTGCGTTAATCCCTGCATCATCACCATCGTACGCCACAATGACTTCGGGATCACCTCGCATAATAAGCGGAATATGTTCGTTTGTAAGTGCCGTTCCAAGCGTAGCAACCGCATGGGTAAAGCCTGCTTGATGCAACATAATGACATCCAGATAACCTTCCGTAATGATGATGGTTTTTTGTTTGTAAATGCTCTCTTTGGCGAGCTGATAGCCATACAGCAGTTGTGACTTATTAAAGTGTTTGGTTTGGGGCGAATTTACATATTTGGCGGGATGGTTTGAAAGGGTGCGTCCTCCAAAACCAACAAGTCTGTTACTGGGTGAATAGATGGGAAAGGTGATTCGCTCGATAAAACGGGCATACGGCTGATTGTTTTCTCCAATGCCTGCTACACCATATTCCATCCCTTCACTCATGGCATACCCTCTTGAACTTAAAAAATCCAACGTAGCAAAAGAAGCGGGTGCATAACCGATTTCAAATTTTTCAAGAGAGGCTTCGGAAATGCCTCTCTTGATGAGATACTCTTTGGCAAAAAGGGTCTTATCTAGCTGTTTGATGTAGAAAAGATTCAAGTTCTCCATGAGTTTGCGATCTTCTTTTTTGATTCCATCTGTTGTGGTATAGGAGAGCGAAAAATTAACCATGTTGGCGAGTTTTTCGATAGTTTCAGGGTAGGAGAGCTTTTCGTATTCCATCACAAATTTGATGCTGTCTCCTCCTGCGCCACAGGCAAAACAGTGGTAAATTTGTTTTGAAGGACTCACGACAAGGCTAGGACTAGTGTCGTTGTGAAAAGGGCAGACGCACTTATAGTTTGCGCCATTTTTCTTCAGCTCCAAGTAGGAGCCTACGACGTCGACAATATCAAGACGTTGTTTGAGATTCTCTATGGATGTTTTATCTATCATGGTTAAATTATAGCAAGTTTGGTATAATAGAATTCTGTTTCAAACTTCACATGCGAAGGTTTACATCTTGGATAATTTTTTTATAGCGTATCGTGATCCGCTTTTTGGTGTCATTATCTTGTTTGCGATTGTGTTTGTGATCTCTTTCTCCAACTATTGGTGGGGTGTTTTTAAGAACAAAGAAGAGAAGCAGAGCATCGATAAATTTGTTAAAAAATTTGAAATTGTCACCGATGAAAACGAGTATAAAAAGCTTTTAGAAGATGCTTCCATTCCTTTGGAATCTTTAGCGTTGCTAGCGCATGCTTATGCCAAAAGTGGCGATTATGAAAAAGCGATCAATATCTATCTTGTGACGTTAAAGCGTGTCAAAGGCAAAGACGAAAAGCAGTACCTTCTTTCAACCCTTGGAAAGACTTATTTTAAAGCAGGCTTTTTGCGACGAAGTTCCGAAGTCTTTTTGGAGTCATTGCGCTTACATCCCCGAAATGCTGAATCCCTCAAATATTTAACCGTAGCCTATGAACAGCTCCAAGAGTATGTTAAAGCCGAAGAGGTTTTGGACTCATTGGAAGAGTTGGGTGCAAAAGTGAGTGTGCAAAGAACGTATCTTAAAGCACTAGAAACGATTAAAGAGAGTCATCTTAAAGAGAGCCAAAAAGTTGAGAAGCTTTTAGAACTTTGCAAGACAGCACCTTTTTTAAAGCGAAGATTGTTTGAATATTTGCAGGAAAATGGCATTAAAATCGAGTCTTCTTTTTTTGAAACACTCTCTTCTTCGGATATGATTGATCTTTTATGGTATGTTGATCCGATGGTGTATGACATTCTTACATGTAAAGATCCATTAGTGCAGCAAATTGCGATGGCACGGGGACTTCGCCCTTATGCAGCGTTAGAAAGCGAAGCACCTTTTGCGATTGATGTTTTAGGAAAACTTCAAAGTATTGGGTATCACAAAGCAAGTCTTGGTTTTGAGTACCTTTGCGCTGAGTGCAAGCAAGTTTTTCCGATCCATTTTTACAGATGCCCTCATTGCCAAAGCATCAATACGGTAACAATTCACACCAGACTTACCAAAGCAGACGATGAAGAAAATATCTCTTTTCTGTGATGGCTCTTCCTTAGGAAATCCTGGGGCTGGGGGCTATTGTGCGATTTTACGTTTTGGTGATGTGGAGCGTGTGGTCAGTGGTGGAATGGCAAATGCCACCAATAATCAGATGGAACTGCTTGCCGTTATTGAAGGCTTAGCAGCCCTTAAAGAACCATGCGATGTAACACTCATTAGCGATTCGAGTTACGTGATTAAAGGCATTAATGAATGGCTTGAAGGCTGGAAACGCAAAGGTTTTGCCAAGGTGAAAAACCCAGAAATGTGGCAGCGTTATGTTGAGGTTTCAAAAATTCATAAAGTGCATGGCATTTGGGTGAGAGGGCATGATGGGCATGCTGAGAACGAGATGTGCGATCGAATCGCTAAAGAAGAAGCAACTAAAATCAAAATAGGTTAAGTAGCTTTTCTGCCTCGCAAGAGGCTAGCTTTAGCGCCCTAGTGGCTAACGTAGCTTTTAGGCTTTGCCTAAATAGCGTTGTAAAAATGACAAAGGAAAGATAATGCAAAAAAAATTAGAGGCGTTACAGAAGCGTTTGGGTTATCAGTTTAAAGATCAAAACCTGATAATCGAGGCACTTACGCATAAAAGTTCTAAACAACCTTACAACAACGAGCGCCTAGAGTTTTTGGGCGACGCAGTGCTTGATCTTATCGTTGGGGAGTATCTTTACCATGAGTTTACACAGGTCGCAGAGGGAGAACTTTCCAAACTTCGCGCTTCCTTGGTGAATGAAAAAAGCTTTGAAAAACTTGCGCGCCTTTTGCATTTAGGAGAATACATCTACATCTCTTTAGCTGAAGAGAACAACAATGGACGTGAAAAACCCTCTTTACTCTCCAATGCGTTTGAAGCCATTCTTGGAGCGCTTTACCTTGAAGCTGGACTTGAAAAAGCCAAAAATTTGGCGATTGCTCTTTTGGAAGAGGCGTACCCTAAAATTGATATGGATGCGATCTTCAGAGATCACAAGACCACCTTGCAAGAACTGACTCAAGCGCATTTTGGGATGACACCAGAGTACCGACTTGTACGCTCTTTTGGACCCGATCATAAAAAAGAGTTTGAGATAGCGGTCAGTGTACGCGGTCGTGATCTTTCCGTTGCGAGTGGCAAAAGTAAAAAAGAGGCGCAACAAAAAGCGGCAATGTTGGCATTAGAAATTTTAAAAAAAGAGATCCGATGAGTAGCAATACATTTGGCAAAAAGTTTAGCTTCACAACCTTCGGCGAGTCGCACGGAAAGGCAATCGGTTGTGTCGTCGATGGTGTACCTGCGGGTTTAGAAATTGATGAAGCATTTATCCAACGTGAGCTAGATAGAAGAAAGCCCGGTCAAAATAAATTTGCTACCGCACGCAAAGAAGGCGATACCATCGAAATTTTAAGCGGTGTGTTTGAAGGCAAAAGCACGGGAACTCCCATTGCCATGGTTATTTTTAACGAAAACCAAAAAAGCGGAGATTATGACAGTGTCAAAGACCTTTTTCGTCCGGGGCATGCAGACTTTACCTATTTTGCCAAGTATGGTCTTCGAGATTATAGAGGTGGCGGACGCAGTAGTGCCAGGGAAACTGCCGCGCGTGTAGCCGCTGGAGCGATTGCAAAACTGCTTTTAAATACTTTACATGTAAAGGTTCAAAGTGGTATTTGCGCGATTGGGGATATTGAAGCAAAAAGCTATGATTTTGAGCGTGTAGCAAAGAGCGAGATTTATGCCCTCGATAAAAACGTTGAAGAGGCACAAAAGGCGGCTATCTTAGAAGCTAAAAATGCGCATGATTCCGTGGGTGGTGCGGCTTTGGTGCATGTTGTAGGCGCGCCCGCTGGACTGGGAGAACCAATTTATTATAAACTTGATGCTCTGTTAGCTGAAGCGATGATGGGTATTAATGGCGTTAAAGGGGTTGAAATTGGCGAGGGTTTTCATGCCTCTTCGCTTAAAGGTTCAGAAAATAATGATGCGATCACCAAAGAGGGTTTTGTAACCAATCACAGTGGTGGAATTTTAGGTGGTATGAGCAATGGCGATACCATTACATGTAAAGTTTATTTCAAACCGACTCCTTCTATTTTTATCGCGCAAGAGACGATTGACACAGAAGGGAACGCACTTACATGTAATCTCAAAGGAAGGCATGATCCGTGCATCGCGGTACGTGGAAGCGTGGTTGCTGAATCGATGGCAGCGTTAGTCATTGCTGATCTGCTTCTTTTGAACCTTGGAGCTAAAATAGAGCATCTTAAACACGTTTACAATCGATAAATAATGAGGTGGCTACCAACGTTGGAAGCCACCTCGTGTCACTTATGCAAGAAGCATTAATCCTTGGTAGGTGATGAAGGCCAACACCCACGCTGTTGCAAAGGTAAAGATGACCAGATAGACGGTATATTTTGTCTCTTCTGCCTCTTTTGCAAAGACTGCGGTTGCTGCAAGGCATGGTAAGTACACCATGACAAAGACGATAAATGCCATTGCCGATTGGAAGCTAATATTGGCGGTAATGATCGCACGAAGAGAACCATCATCTTCTTTGACACCATCACCTAATGAGTAAAGAACACCTAGCGTTGAGACGATGACCTCTTTTGCGGCTAGTCCACTGAACGTTGCGACACTCATTTTCCAGTCAAAGCCCAGTGGTGCAAAAGCAGGCTCAATCGTTCTACCAATCATGCCAAGGTAGGTGTGCTCCATCAATTTCTCACGTTTTTCATTTTCTAAGGCTTTGGTTGCCTCTTCAAGAGAAGTACCTTTATCTTCCTCAACGGTTTTTGTAACCTCTTCAATACTGTTGCTCTGTTCTTCAGTCACGCTTGGTTGTAACGCTTCAATTTTGGTCGTATACTCTTCTTCAATCAGACTATTTTTGGGGTATGAACTGATAAACCAGATAAGCATGGAAGCCATCAAAATAAACGTCCCCGCCTTTTTGATATACATTAGGGATTTTGAATAGACTACAAACCATAAAAGCTTTAGGCTCGGTAAGCGATATTTTGGCATCTCCATAACAAAAGGTTCATCTTCGCCTTTGAACGCACTCACACGAAGAATTTTAGCGGCAATAAGCCCTAAAAGTGCCCCTGTGATGTATATGCCAAACAAGACATTTCCGGCCATATTCTCTTCAAAAAAAGCGCCTGCAAAAAGAACATACACAGGAAGTCGTGCGCCACAACTCATAAACCCAATGATAAACATCGTTAGCAAACGGTCTTTTTTATTTTTCAAAGTACGTGCGGCCATATAGGCGGGAACGGAACATCCAAAGCCCGTTACGAGGGGTACAAAGCTTTTGCCGTGAAGCCCAAATTTGTGGAAGAAGCCATCAAGCAAGAAAGCCGCTCTAGACATATACCCAGTGGTTTCAAGCAGTGCAATGCCTAAAAAGAGAATCATAATATTGGGTAAAAACATCACAACACTGCCCACACCTGCGATAATACCATCGGCAATCAGTGACTTCATCGCTTCATTATCAATGGTATTTCCGACAGTCTCTGCTAGCCAGCCAAAACTTGCCTCAATCCAGTCCATTGGAATTCGCCCTAGCGTGAAGGTGAGTTGAAAGAGTCCCCACATTAAAAAGATAAAGATTGGAAGCCCTAAAAGTTTATGAATCAAAATCGCATCAATCGTCTGTGTGAGATTTTTGCGTATTACTTTGGTGACATGAAGCACTTCGGCACTCAGCCCTGCACTAAACGCTCCATGTTGACGGTTGATGATCTCTTCGATATCTTCACTTTGAGCGTACATGTAAACATGTCCAAGGGCATTATTGAGAATAGGATGTAGCTCAACATACAGAGGTTGTTCATGCATTAGCGCGTAAATTTCTCTTTTTTGCCATAGAAGTCCCACTGCGATTTGACGGTTGCTAAAATGAGGCATTGTAAAATGTTTATCTTCTAAAAAACGTACAATCGTTTGGAGTTGTTCTTCGACTTCATCGCTGTAAACCAATTTGGGTGCAATGAACTCATTTTTGGTTACATGTAAAACCTGATCAATCAACATTTCAATGTTCGTTTTGATTTTTGAAGAGACACGCACGCAAGGAACTGAGAGAATTTTGCTCATAGCCTCCGCATCGATGTCAATTCCTTCTTTAATGGCTTCATCGTCCATATTCAGAGCAATCACCATCTTTTTTTGAAGTTCCATGAGCTCTGTTGTCAGCATGAGATTGCGTTCCAAGTTGGTAGAATCGACAACATTTAATATAAGATCGTATTCCCCTTTTTGTAAAAAGTCTTTGGTGACTTTCTCATCAGCCGAAAAATCTTCAAGTGAATAAAGACCAGGAAGGTCAATAAACTCAATCGCAAAATCTTCTGTTTTTAAACGAGCGGTTGCTTTTTCAACCGTGACACCTGCAAAGTTACCAATTTTGAGGTTTGATCCACTCATCGCGTTGGCAAGATGGCTTTTGCCCACATTGGGTTGACCTACAAGAGCTATGACTATTTTTTTCATTAGGCAACCTCTACTTCGATAAGCTTGGCTTCATCAAAACGCAGAGCAATAGAGCTATAACCCAGTGAAACTTTGATGGTATTTTTTTGTAGGCTTGTTTCGACCACTTCAACCTCTTTGCCAATACCAAACCCAAGTGAGAGAAGGCGCTTTTTGAGGGTATTTTGTGCATGAATACTTTTAATATGTGCTTTTTGATTTTTTGCAATGTGCGATAAATCAATCATAAATTATCTCCTTTTGTTTATCAAAGTCTAAGGTCGCTGGAATGCCTTTTTAGGTTTTGATAATTGTTATTGAAATAATAGAGAAATAAAACTTTGACTTTGCTTTATTTTGATTTCTGTTATCAACTTAACAAGAGATGCTAAAAAAGTGTTGGTTGTAGAAGCGATTTGATTTTGAAGGATTTTCGGTGTAGTTCGCAGTATCCAAAGGCTTTAATTTTTTCGACATGTAAAGCACTTCCATAGCCTTTGTGTTTTTCAAATTCATACTGAGGATAGGTAGAGGCAATTTCATACATATAGCGGTCACGACTCACTTTGGCTAAAATACTTGCCGCACTGACTTCAGGCACTTTGGCATCGGCTTTGATCATGGTGGTAATGCCTTGTACACCAAAATTGCAGTTACCATCCATCAAAATATCATGCCCTTCAAAATGCGCTTTAATTGTCTCTATCGCATATTTTAGGCAGGCACTTAATCCTTTGGTATCAACCATAAGGTTATCGCAAAAGACAATTTTGAATTCTGCTTTACTTTGTAATATCTCAAAAAAAGCTTCACGTTGTTTTTCACTGAGCTGTTTGGAGTCATTGAGTCCTACGACAGGCTCTTTTAAAATAGCTCCCGCCACAACCAAAGGTCCTGCTAAACAGCCACGTCCCGCTTCATCAATTCCACATAGCATTCAAACTCCTTTACATGTAAACGAAGTTTAGTGTAGATTTGCTAAAATGTCCTAAAGGAGTTACGTATGTTCCACGAAAAAGAAGATCTTGAAAAAGCATTTAACAAAGAGCTTTTTGTCATCAAAAACGATCTCTATTATCAACAGATTGATCTCACCAAAAATGGTAAAAAAGAGCTTTTACGCGTGGACATCTCCTATAAACCTCACAGCACGCTCAGCGGCGATACCTACTCTTTACGTAAAACCAATGACGGAAGGCTTGTCGGTTTTATTGCAGATGCAATGGGCAAAGGGCTCTCAGCGGCGATGAGTGCGATGGCAATCACGCGATTTTTAAACTATTTTTTTGATGAGTTGGAAGAAGAAGAGGGGTTTATTTTTGATGTCTGGATTAAAAAGACATTGAAATTTTTGCAAAAAAATCTTTTTGATGAAGAAATTATGAGTATCGTGCTCATCGAGTATGATATTCAAGAGTCTATCATTAAGTATGCATCCTGTGGCATGCCAACTTTTTTTATTTTAAGCGAGAAAAATGAATTTCAAGCGATTCGCAGTAATAATCCACCACTAAGTATTTTTACCGAAAATGTACGCACGATGAGTCTGCCTTCTGTCCCTATTGCCAAAATGCTCTGTTACAGCGATGGGTTGAGTGAGAGTAGTACCTCGGATGGTAAGTTATATGCTTACTACTTAAAGGAGGATTTTATTGATTCGATTTGTGTCAAAGACTTTCGTGATAAAGTGAGCGCACGTATTGGCAAAGGGGATGACGATTTGACATACGTTTACATTCAAAAACTTGCACGGTCCAAAGAGTTTGAAACATTACGTATAGCAAGCACTTATGAAGCCATTGACGAATCCTTAACAACCATTTCTCAGTACTTAAAAGAGCATGATGTGGACAGTAAAACGTTGAGCCAGATTATGCTAACACTCTCAGAGCTGCTACTCAATGCTTTGGAACACGGTAGCTTTGGCGTTGATAAAGCGCATAAAAATTATTTGATAGAACATAATTTATTTGATGATGAGATGGCACGTCTTGAAAAATTATATCAACACAAAAAAATTAAAATAACCTATGGAATTATTCCAAGCGGAAAACGTCAACTTTTTGAGGCAACGATTAGCGATCAAGGAGAAGGGTTTGATACGATGGTGTTGAAAAACATTGTTATTAATGCTGAAAAGTTCAATGGTAGGGGATTTGTGATTATTCGAAAGCTTTTAGATCATTTCTATTTTAATAAAAAAGGTAATGCGATTACGATTCAAAAATTCATCACACCTTTTTTAGAGTTGTAACGCCCATTCCCAAAAAGGAGCAATGGAAAAGCTAAAACCTTCAATGTCTTTGGCACTTTCACTGCTCAGTGTAACCACTTCAATACGCTTTACATGTAAAGCCCAAAAGGTCGGTAAAAGCTTTTGAAGTTTCATCTCAATCGCCTCGGTAGTCGCAAAGCCAACACATAAAATAGCGAGAGACTCATCGGGTAGATAAAAATCAATCCCTTCTTCATAAAAGACTTTTTTACCTCGTTTGATGAGTTCTAAAAAAACCATGTTTTCAAAACGCTTTAAAAAGTCTTTTTTAAAGGTGAGGGCATCTTTGAGTGCAAAGTCAATAGGATAAACTTTTTTGGAGGCGCTGGGTTGATTGTATTTTTCCACCAAAAAAAGAAGATTTTGATCAATGAGTTCAGAGGTTATGGCATAGAGCTTATCTTTAGAAATTTTTGTGAAGACTTTTAGATGGTTGTAAATCTGGAAAAGTGAAATTTTTGAGCCTTGCATTTCACATAAACGTTTGTAGATGAGAAACGTTGTGGCATCCCCTAAAATAAGGTGGAGCATCTCTTGCATCTGTTTTTGGGAGCTTTGCTCACTATTTTGTACGATTTGTGGAAATGTTCCACTATTGGTATAAAAGTTAAAAAGATGTTCAATGTTGGAGTGCTTCTTATCAAAAGAGATAAATTCTTCAAAATCCAGCGGATACAGTATGAGTGAATCGTAATCCTTGAGTGTTTTACATGTAAAGACAGTTGTTAGTAAAATTTCATCGACTTTTGGAAGTTCAAATGAGAAGTCGAAATGCTCTATTACCAGCAGTTTAATACGATTTTTTTGCACAAAAATGGCTAGATTTTCAGCAACTAAATGAGGTTCGATACGGTCATCGGAAAAATCAATATAAAGATAACTTCCTTTTTCGTAATGACTTAAATGATCAATAATCAGATGGCTTTTTCCGCTTTTCCTTGGACCATACAGAATGGTTTTTTTCTGGGTAATGGTTATTTTCCGATCATAAAAAAGCGTGTTTTTTAAATTGGTTTCATAAAGTGTTTGAAGTGTTTGCATGGTTTTCCCCTTTAAAAAAGTTTATTACTTTCCTTGTTAAAAGGAAATAAAATAACTATTATTAGTATAAAAAGCCCTATATTTGTTGACTTTTGATATCTATTGTTGTAAAATCACAGTCCTTTAATTAGGTCATCACACGATGACAAGTTCTTTACAGGGGTACCTAAATGGAAAAAATTAGACTTAAACTCAAGGCGTATGACCATAGAGTTTTAGACAGATCTGTTGCAGCTATCGTCGAAGCTGTCAAACGAACTGGAGCCGAAATTGTCGGACCAATTCCTATGCCTACAAAAATCAAGCGCTATACAGTGCTTAGATCACCGCACGTCAACAAAACTTCAAGAGAGCAATTTGAGATGAGAATCCATGCACGTATGATCGACATCGTGTCTGCGACTACTGATACAGTTGATTCACTCATGAAACTTGACCTCGCTCCAGAAGTCAATGTTGAAGTTAGAGCTATGGGTAAATAAGGGGTAATGATGGAATATATTATTGAAAAAATCGGCATGAGCCGAACAATCGCAGTACCAAGCGTTCCGGTCACTTTACTCAGAGTTTTAGAAGCAAAAGTATGTGAAGTTAACGCTGAAAAACGTGCTTTAGTTTCGTATGTTAGTGGCAAAAAAATGAACAAAGCTATTGTTGGTCAGCAAAAAAAATATAACCTTTCTGCTGCATTCAATCGTTTTGTAACACTTGATGTTGCGAATGCAGAAGCTGGCGACTTAGATACAGCACCTTTGGGCGAAGCAAAAACACTTAAAGTGTCTTTGAATACTAAAGGTAGAGGTTTTGCAGGTGTTATTAAACGCCACAATTTCCAAGGTGGTCCTGGTGGACATGGTAGTCGTTTTCACAGACAACCCGGTTCAATCGGTAACTGTGAATGGCCTGGTCGTGTTCAAAAAGGCAAAAAAATGCCTGGTCACTATGGTAACACTCAAGTTACGGTAAAAAATGAGATCGTTTCATTTGACGCACAAAATGGTATCCTAGCTGTTAAAGGCTCAGTTCCAGGTGCAAATGGATCATTAGGTAAAGCAAGGATTGTTAAATGAGTAGTGCAATCGTATTAAATGAAAAATTAGAAAATGTTGGTGTAATGGCTCTTCCTGCAAGTTTTGAAGAAGTCCATTCACATAACCTATATCTTTATGTCAAATCATACCAAGCTGCACTTCGTTCAAACACTGCGAACACCAAAACAAAAGGTGAAGTAAGCGGTGGTGGTAAAAAACCTTGGGCTCAAAAAGGTCGAGGTGGTGCACGTGCTGGTAGTAGAAGAAGTCCAGTATGGGTTGGTGGTGGTGCTGCATTTGGCCCTAAAGCTAACAAAAATTATGATTTAAAAGTCAACAAAAAACAGAAAAAATTAGCACTTGAATTCGCATTGAATGAAAAAGCGCTTAACAACGCACTTTTTGTTGTTGATTCTTTGACTATTGAATCTGGTAAAACAAAAGATGCATCAAAAATCGTTCAAACACTTGGTACAAGAGACGCATTAATCGTAAAAGAATTGGTCGATGAAAAAACATTGTTAGCGTTTAGAAATCTTCAAAACTGCTACCTTGTCGAAGCGAATGAGCTTAATGCGTATTTAGCAACTGCGTTCTATGCGGTAATCATAGAAAAATCAGTGCTTGAAACAATCACAAAAGAGGGCTAAGAATGGCTGATATTACTGATATTAAGGCAATCCTTTATACTGAAAAGAGCTTGAGCCTTCAAGAGAATGGTACAGTTGTTATCCAAACTTCAGTAAGAATGACAAAAAATGGTTTAAAAGAGGTATTAAAACAATACTTTGGTTTCACTCCATTAAAGATCAATTCTCTTAGAGTTATGGGGAAAGTTAAGAAGTTTAAAGGCATTGAAGGCAAACGTAATGATTTTAAAAAGTTTTATGTTCAGTTGCCAGAGGGCGCTAAACTAGAGAATGTGGAGGCGTAATCATGGCAATAAAATCATTTAAACCCTATACTCCAAGTCGTAGATTTTTAACAAGTCTTGATTCTGGCGACATTACTGCTAAAGCTAGTGTTCCTTCACTTCTAGTGAAAATCGCTGCAACGGCAGGTAGAAATAACAATGGTAGAATCACTTCTCGTCATAAAGAAGCTGGTGCAAAAAAACTTTACAGAATTATTGATTTCAAACGTAGAAAATTTGATATCGAAGGTACAGTTGCTGCTATTGAATATGATCCAAATAGAAATTGTAGAATTGCACTTATTAATTATATTGACGGTGAAAAAGCTTATATTCTTCAACCATCAGGATTAAAAGTAGGTGATAAAATTCAAGCAGCAGAAGCGGGACTTGACATTAAGCCAGGCAACGCAATGAAGCTAAAAAGCATCCCTGTAGGTACTATCTTACACAATGTCGAACTTAAACCGGGTAAAGGCGGACAAATGGCACGTAGTGCTGGTGGTTACGCTCAACTTATGGGTAAAGAGACTCAATATGTTATGGTAAGACTTCCAAGTGGTGAAATGAGACAAATCTTGGCAGAGTGTATGGCTACGGTTGGTGTTGTTGGAAATGAAGACTGGGCAAACGTTGTTATCGGTAAAGCGGGTCGTAACAGACACCGTGGTATTAGACCTCAAACTCGTGGTTCTGCAATGAACCCAGTAGATCACCCACATGGTGGTGGTGAGGGTAAAACCAACTCAGGACGTCATCCAGTAACTCCATGGGGACAACCAACTAAAGGTAGAAAAACTCGTAAGAAAAAAGCGAGCGACAAACTGATTATTTCTAGAAGAAAAGGAAAATAGATGGCTAGATCGCTAAAAAAAGGTCCTTTTGTTGATGCTCATTTGTTGAAAAAAACAGTTGAAGCAAAAGAGACAAAATCAAACAAGCCGATTAAGACATGGTCTCGTAGAAGTACTATTATTCCTGATATGATCGGTTTGACATTTAACGTCCATAACGGTAGAAACTTTGTTCCAGTTTACGTTACAGAGAACCATATCGGTTATAAGATGGGTGAATTCGCACCAACTCGTACGTTCAAGGGTCATAAAGGCTCTGTTCAGAAAAAAATTGGTAAGTAGGTAGACTATGAGTAAAGCAATATTAAAATTTATCAGATTATCTCCTACAAAAGCAAGGTTAATTGCACGTGAAGTTCAAGGAATGAACGCTGAGCTTGCTATGGCAAGTTTAGAATTTATGCCAAACAAAGGTGCAAAAATCATCTCTAAAGTGATCGCTTCTGCTGTTTCTAATGGCGGATTTGAACCACAAGAAGTCATTGTTGCTTCTTGCCGTGTTGACGCAGGTCCGGTACTTAAACGTTTTCTGCCAAGAGCAAGAGGTAGTGCAAGTGGCATTAGAAAACCAACTTCTCATGTATTTGTTGAAGTAGCAAAAGCTGCAAAGAAGGAAGACTAAGATGGGTCAAAAAGTAAATCCGATTGGTTTAAGACTTGGTATTAATAGAAACTGGGATTCACGTTGGTTTCCAGGTAAACAAACCTTAGCGACAAGCATTGGTGAAGATTACAAAATTAGAACATTTTTGAAAAAAGAGCTTTACTATGCAGGTGTAAGTCAAATTTTGATCGAGCGTACTGCTAAAAAGCTTAGAGTTACAGTTGTTGCTGCACGTCCTGGCATCATTATTGGTAAAAAAGGCTCTGATATTGAAAAATTAAGAGTTAAATTGACCAAACTTATTGATAAAGACGTTAATGTCAACATTAAAGAAGAGAGACGTCCTCAAGCTTCAGCACAACTTTGTGCAGAAAACGTTGCAATGCAACTTGAGCGTCGTGTAGCCTTCAGAAGAGCAATGAAAAAAGTGATTCAAGGTGCACAAAAATCAGGTGCTAAAGGTATTAAAATTTCTGTTTCTGGACGTCTTGGTGGTGCTGAGATGGCAAGAACTGAATGGTATCTTGAAGGACGCGTTCCACTTCATACCCTTCGTGCAAAAATCGATTACGGTTTTGCTGAAGCACACACAACATACGGTGTGATTGGTGTTAAAGTATGGATCTTCAAAGGCGAGGTACTTGTTAAAGGTATCGTTCCAGAAAAAGAAGAAGCATCTGAAAAAGAGAATTCACGCAAGCCAAGAGCGCGTAAAGAGAGAGGTAAAAACTAATGTTAATGCCTAAAAGAACGAAATATAAAAAGCAGATGAAAGGCCGCAATCGCGGTGAAGCCCATAGTGGTGCTTCAATCTCTTTTGGTGAAATCGGTCTCAAAGCTGTTGAAGCTGGACGTATTGATTCACGCCAAATTGAGGCTGCGAGGATTGCGTATACAAGACATGTTAAACGTCAAGCAAAGACTTGGATTCGTGTATTCCCAGACAAACCATTAACCGCTAAACCGATTGAAACACGTATGGGTAAAGGTAAAGGTTCTGTTGATAAGTGGGTTATGAATGTTAAGCCTGGTAGAATTATTTTTGAAATGGCAGGTGTACCTGAAGAGTTGGCGCGTGAAGCATTAACTCTTGCAATGCACAAATTGCCTTTTAAAACCAAGATTGTAACTCGAGAGAGCGAAAATGAAGTATATTGATTTAAACGGCAAAAGCGCGTCAGAGCTTTTAGAGTTGTTAAAAGAGAAAAAGGTTCTTTTGTTTACATTAAGACAAAAGTTAAAAACAATGCAACTTACTAATCCAAATGAGATTAAAGAAGTTAGAAGAGATATCGCGCGTATTAATACGGCAATTTCTGCTCAAAACAAGTAGGGGTAACTAATGGCTTTAAAACGAGAGATTCAAGGCGTAGTTGTTCAGAAAACTGGTGATAAAACTATCACCGTTTTGGTAGAGAGACGTGTAATGCACCCAAGATATCGCAAGTTCGTTAAACGTTTCAAAAAATACCTAGTCCATGACGAGAGCAACCAAGTAAAAATCGGCGACACAGTAAGCGCTATCGAGTGCAGACCACTTTCAAAAAGAAAGTCTTTTAGACTAAGCGCAGTTGTTAAAGTGGGAGTTGAATAATGATACAAAGTTTTACAAGATTAGCTGTTGCTGATAACAGTGGTGCTAAAGAAATCATGTGTATTAAAGTTCTTGGTGGTAGTAAACGTCGTTATGCAACGGTAGGTGATGTTATCATCGCTTCTGTCAAAAAAGCTTTACCAAGCGGTAAAGTGAAAAAAGGACAAGTTGTCAAAGCGGTTATCGTAAGAACAAAAAAAGAGATTCAAAGAGAAAATGGTTCATTGATTCGTTTTGATGAAAATGCTGCTGTTATTCTTGATAATAAAAGAGAGCCAATCGGTACAAGGATTTTCGGACCAGTTGGTCGTGAAGTTCGTTATGCTAACTTTATGAAAATCGTATCTTTGGCACCGGAGGTACTATAATGGCAACTAAGATGAAAATTAAAAAAGGCGATACTGTAAAAGTAATCGCAGGCGACGATAAAGGTAAAGAGGCAAAAGTTGTTCAAGTATTGCCAAAAACTTCACAAGTCGTTGTTGAAGGTTGCAAAGTAGTAAAAAAAGCCATTAAGCCAAGTGAGAGCAATCCTAAGGGTGGTTTTTCAAATATTGAGAAACCAATTCATGTCTCTAACGTAGCTAAAGTAGAGGGTAAATAATGAACAGATTGCAAGAGAAATTTAATGCTGAAGTTCAACCAGCATTAGTTAAAGAGTTTAACATTGCTAATCCTATGTTGTCACCTAAAATCGAAAAAATCGTTATTAGCGTTGGTGCTGGTGAAGAAGGTAAAGATACGAAGTTATTGCAAAATATCGTTGATACTATCTCTTTAATCGCTGGACAAAAAGCGGTTGTTGCGAATGCTAAAAAATCAGTTGCTGGTTTTAAAGTACGTGCTGGTTATCCAGTTGGTGTTAAAGTAACACTTCGTAAAGAGAATATGTATGTATTTTTGGACAAACTTATCTCTGTAGCACTTCCTAGAGTAAAAGATTTTAGAGGTCTTCCAAGAGTAGGGTTTGACGGACGTGCAAACTATAACTTTGGTCTTAATGAACAATTGATGTTCCCTGAAGTTGAGTATGATAACATCATGAAAACTCACGGAATGAATATTACAGTCGTAACAACTGCTAGCAATGATAAAGAGGCATTTAAACTTCTTGAACTCATTGGTTTGCCGTTCGCAAAAGGTAAATAATATGGCTAAAAAATCGATGATTGCAAAGGCTGCGAGAAAGCCTAAGTTTCAAGTAAGAGCATACACACGATGTCAAATTTGTGGACGTCCACACTCTGTTTACAGAGATTTTGGTATCTGCAGAATTTGTCTTCGTAAAATGGCAAATGAGGGTCTTATTCCAGGCCTCAAAAAAGCAAGCTGGTAAGGAAATAGACTATGATTAATGATCTAGTAGCAGATTCTTTAACAAGAATCAGAAATGCATCAATGAGAAAACTTGATGTCACAAAGTTAATGCATTCAAAACTGGTTGAAGCGATTTTAGTTATTTTCCAAAACAAAGGTTATATCGAAAGTTTTAACGTTGTTGAAGAAGGTCCTAAAAAATTTATCAATGTTGTTTTGAAGTATGACGCAAGAGGCACCCAAGTTATTAACGAAGTGAAAAAAATCTCAAAACCTGGACGTAGAGTCTATAAAGGTCGCGATGAGATTAAACGCTTCAAAAATGGTTATGGTACGATTGTCGTTAGTACATCAAAAGGTGTTCTCAGTAATGATGACGCTCACAAAGCAGGTCTTGGTGGCGAAGTTATCTGTAGTATTTGGTAATTAGCTGTTCTTTTATGGTATTCGATATCCATTCTAAGATTGTAAGCTTATCGTAGACAAGTAAAAGGAAATAAAATGTCTCGTATTGGTAAAAAACCTGTCAAGATACCTGCTGGCATTGATGTGTCAGTGAATGGTAATCTCGTTGAGTTTAAAAAAGGTAGTGTTCAAAAAGTATTGGATACTAAAGGAAATGTTGACGTAAATGTTCAAGATGGTGAGCTTGTATTTATTTCAAAAGGTGCTGATCGTCAGAGTAGCGCTTTTTGGGGAACATACCGTGCCCTTGGTCAAAATATTGTCACAGGTTTAACTGAAGGTTTTAAAAAGCAACTTGAGATTAACGGCGTTGGTTATAGAGCTGCCGTTAGTGGTAATGTTCTTGAACTTCAACTTGGATTTTCTCATCCAATCAATTATGAATTTCCAAAAGATATTCACATTGTAGTTGAAAAAAACGTGGTAACTATTCAAGGTGATGACAAGCAAGTAGTTGGTCAGATTGCTGCCGAAATTAGAAGTTTTAGAGCTCCAGAGCCTTACAAAGGTAAAGGTGTTAAATATTCTGATGAAACTATTATCCGTAAAGCCGGAAAAACTTCCAAGAAGTAAGGGTAAGAGATGAGAGCAAATATTTTAAAACGAAAGCTTGCATTAAGAGTTAAGCGTAAAAAAAGAGTAAGAGCAGATATTTCTGGCACAGCTGAGAGACCAAGAATCTCTTTCTTTAAATCAAACAGATTTATCTATGCGCAAGCGATTGATGATATAAGTGGTGTTACTTTGGCAAGTGTAGATGGCAAAAAATTAGGTTTCAATGCTAGCAAAGCAAGTGCAACAGAAGTTGCAAAAGCTTTTGCAGAGACGCTCAAGGCTAAGAATTTGACTAAAGTTGTCTATGATAGAAATGGTTATTTGTATCATGGTGTAGTTGCTGCTTTTGCAGATGGCCTTAGAGCAAACGGCATAGTGCTATAAGAAAAAGAAGAGGAAAACTATTCAATGGAAAAATACAACAGAGAAGAGTTTGAAGAAGTCATCGTTAACATTGGCCGCGTAACAAAAGTTGTTAAAGGCGGTAGACGTTTTAGATTTACAGCACTCGTTGTTGTTGGAAATAAAAAAGGTCTTGTTGGCTTTGGTTTTGGTAAAGCTAAAGAGGTTCCTGATGCTATTAGAAAAGCAGTTGATGATGCATTTAAAAACATTGTCAAAGTGAATATCAAAGGTTCAACAATCGCTCATGATGTTGAAGTTAAATTTAATGCAAGTCGTATTATTCTTAAACCAGCAAGTGACGGTACCGGCGTAATCGCTGGTGGTGCAACTCGCCCTGTTGTTGAGCTTGCAGGTATTAAAGATATTTTGACAAAGTCATTAGGTTCAAACAATGCTTCTAACGTGGTAAGAGCGACAATTAAAGCTCTTAGTATGATTAAAAGCTAAGTGGAGAAGGATTCAAAATGGCATTAGATAATCTTACACCAGCAGAAAACTCTACCAAAGAGATCAAACGCGTAGGTCGTGGTCAAGGTAGTGGTATGGGTAAAACTGCGAGCCGTGGTAATAACGGTCAAAAATCTCGTACGGGTTATAAACGTAAAAGAGGTTTTGAAGGTGGTCAGCAACCACTTCAAAGAAGATTACCAAAAGTTGGTTTTACTTCTAAAATTGAAAAACCTTATGTTATTAATATCGATAGAATTAAAGCAGTTGCAGAACTTGCTGAAATTACTGTTGATGCAATTCGTACAGTACATAAAATTGCTAGTACAGTTGTGAAAGTAAAATTGATTGGAGCGAATGCAAAAGAACTTGCTGCTAAAATCAAAGACGAAAATGTCATTTTTACTGGAATGAGTAAATGAGCCAAGATCTTACGAAGAAGATCTTAGTTACATTAGGTTTTATATTAGCATACAGGATACTGGCATATGTGCCAGTGCCTGGTGTTAACCTAGAAGTAATTAAAGAATTCTTCGACTCCAATAGTTCCAACGCACTTGGAATGTTTAATATGTTCAGCGGTAACGCTGCGCAACGCCTTAGTATTATATCGCTAGGTATTATGCCTTATATCACCGCATCCATTATTATGGAACTTCTTGCAGCAACTTTTCCAACACTTGGTAAAATGAAAAAAGAACGCGATGGTATGGTCAAATATATGCAGATCATTCGATATGCATCGATTGTTATTACGGTTGTACAAGCCATTGGTGTTTCCGTTGGTCTTGGAGGGCTTAGTGGTCGAGCGGGCGAGAGTGCTATTATGATCGATATGACTACCTTTACAGCCATTGCGGCTGCAAGTATGCTTACTGGAACCATGCTACTCATGTGGATTGGTGAACAGATTACGCAACGTGGTATTGGTAATGGTATCAGTTTGATTATTTTTGCAGGTATCGTTTCAGGTATCCCTCATGCAATTGGAGGAACCATTAACCTTGTAAATACAGGTGAATTGAATTTTCTTGTTGTTATTGGAATTTTAGCCGTTATTTTAGCGACAGTTGGCTCAATTATTTATGTTGAAATGGGTGAACGACGTGTTCCTATATCATATTCACGCAAAGTAGTGCTTCAAAATCAACATAAACGTATTATGAATTATGTTCCTATTAAAATGAACCTAAGTGGTGTTATTCCTCCTATTTTTGCGAGTGCAATTTTGATGTTTCCATCAACAATTATGCAAGCAAGTACAAATCCTATTATTCAATCGATCCATGATTTTTTGAATCCAAATAGTTATGTATTTAATGTATTAACATTCTTATTTATTATTTTCTTTGCTTATTTTTATGCATCCATTGTTTTTAATGCAAAAGATATCTCAGAAAATCTTAAAAAGCAAGGTGGCTTTATCCCAGGTGTTCGTCCAGGTGAGAGTACGGCACTTTTCTTAAATGAGGTAGCAAGTAGGCTAACTTTTTGGGGCTCTATTTATTTAGGTCTAATTTCAACACTTCCTTGGGTCTTAGTAAAATTCATGGGTGTTCCTTTTTATTTTGGTGGAACAGCAGTTTTGATTGTTGTGCAAGTAGCACTTGATACAATGCGTAAAATTGAGGCACAAATGTACATGAATAAATATGAAACATTGAGTGCAGTAGGACTTTAACGAGTATGGCAATTACTATTAAAAAACCGCAAGAGATCAAAAAGCTCTCGGTTGCAAACCAAATTGTTGCAAAAACATTAGACTATCTTACATGTAATATTCATCCAGGAATCAGTTTGAAAGAACTGAATGCCATGGGTGAGTCTTACATTAAAAGTATGGGAGCTCGTGCTGCCTTTAAAGGCCTTTATGGATTTCCTGCGGGGGTCTGCACGTCTGTTAATGAAGTAATTATTCATGGAATTCCGACAGAGTATCGTCTTCAGGAAGGGGATATCATCGGTCTTGATATTGGCACTGAAATTGATGGCTGGTATGGAGATTCTGCTGTAACAGTAGGAGTCGGTGAAATTTCAAAGAGTGATGAATCTTTAATCGCATGTGCTAAAGATGCGCTTTACTATGCCATTGATATTATTGAGCCGGAAATGCGCTTTAAAGAGTTGAGCTATGCTATTGAGCAATTTATTCTACAAAAAGGATATGTTCCTTTGCGTGGATTTTGTGGACATGGTATTGGTAGAAAAGCGCATGAAGAGCCAGAACTTCCTAATTATTTAGAAGGGATTAATCCTAAGAGTGGCCCTAAAATCAAAAATGGTATGGTATTCTGTATTGAGCCAATGATCTGCTATAAAGATGGTACACCAAAGATTTTAGAAGATAAATGGGGCGTAGTTTCTGCCGATGGGTTAAGAGGAAGCCACTATGAGCACACGGTTGCTATCGTAGATGGTAAAGTAGAAATTTTGTCTCTATCTTGAGATTATAGGAGGTAAAATGGCAAAAGATGATGTGATTGAAATAGACGGTAAAGTGATCGAAGCACTTCCCAATGCAACCTTTAAAGTTGAAGTACAAAATAGCCATGTGATTTTATGTCATATTGCAGGAAAGATGAGAATGCATTATATTAAAATAATGCCAGGAGATACCGTCAAGGTTGAGTTAACACCGTATAGTTTAGATAAAGGGCGTATAACCTACAGGTATAAGTAAATTATTAGCTTAATTTATGTATAATTTACCCCTTTTGTAAAGCTGTGTGAAGAATAATCGAAAAAGAAACCACTGTTTTTTCGATTGTTGGTTTGAGATACATCATCAAACCTGTGACAGTTTAACTCAAAATTCCAGTGGAAATAAAGTTCAGGAGTCACGAATGAAAGTACGACCTTCTGTAAAGAAGATGTGCGATAAGTGCAAAGTGATTAAACGAAAAGGTATCGTTAGAGTCATTTGCGTAAATCCAAAACACAAACAGAGACAAGGATAAGCATGGCAAGGATTGCAGGTGTAGACCTTCCAATGAAAAAGAGAGTAGAGTATGGTTTAACATACATCTACGGTATAGGTTTGACAAGTTCTAGAGCTATTTTAACAGCTACTGGGATTTCGTTTGATAAAAGAGTACATGAGCTAAGTGAAGATGAAGTTGCTGCCATTCGTAAAGAGATCCAAGCAGATTTCCAAGTAGAAGGTGACCTTCGTAAAAAAGTGGCTATGGATATTAAAGCTTTAATGGATATGGGAAGCTATAGAGGTCTTAGACACAGAAAAGGCTTACCAGTTCGTGGTCAGAAAACAAAAACGAATGCGCGTACCCGAAAAGGTAAAAAACGTACCGTTGGCGCAAAAGCTAAATAACGAAGTCTCAAAGGGAAACAGATGGCAAAAAGAAAAGTAGTACGTAAAAAAGTTGTTAAGAAAAATATTGCTAAAGGTATTATTTATATCTCTGCAACATTTAATAACACTGTCGTAACTGTAACTGATGAGATGGGGAATGTTATTGCTTGGAGCAGTGCCGGTAGCTTGGGCTTTAAGGGTAGTAAAAAATCTACTCCTTATGCAGCACAACAAGCCGTAGAAGATGCATTGACTAAAGCAAAAGAGCATGGACTCAAAGAAATCGGTATTAAAGTTCAAGGACCTGGAAGTGGTCGCGAGACAGCGGTAAAAAGTGCTGGTACAACAGAAGGTATTAAAGTGTCTTTCCTAAAAGATATTACGCCTCTTCCACACAATGGCTGTAGACCTCCAAAAAGAAGAAGAGTTTAATTTCTAATCTTTAGAATATAACTTCTTTATAGAGAAACAAAATAATTTTTTCGTTTACGCAATAGATTAGGAGAAAAAATGGCGAGATATAGAGGACCAGTCGAAAAGCTCGAGAGAAGACTCGGTGTTAGCTTAGCCCTTAAAGGTGAGCGCAGACTTGCTGGTAAAAGCGCATTAGATAAGCGACCATATGCACCAGGTCAGCATGGACAAAGAAGATCAAAAATTAGTGAGTATGGACTCCAATTAAGAGAGAAACAAAAAGCTAAATTTATGTATGGAGTTTCTGAAAAACAATTCAGACGTATTTTTGACGAAGCAGCAAGAAGAGAAGGAAATACAGGTATTAACCTTGTACTCCTTATTGAAAGAAGACTTGATAACGTTGTTTACCGTATGGGTTTTGCAACAACAAGAAGATTTGCACGTCAATTAGTCACACATGGACATATTTTGGTAAATGGCAGCAGAGTTGACATTCCTTCATTTGTAGTACGTGCAGGTGACAAAGTAGAAGTTTGTGAGAAATCTAAAAATAACCCACAAGTGAAAAGAGCTCTTGAACTAACACAACAAACTGGTATTGCGCCATGGGTTGATGTTGAGAGAGAAAAAGCAATGGGTATTTTTACACGTATTCCAGAGAGAGAAGAAGTAGTTATTCCGGTTGAAGAAAGATTAATCGTTGAGCTATACTCTAAATAATAAAGTAGGTAGTATATGAAAAAAATCAATACATCAGCTTACATGCCAACTGAAATTGAGGTAGAAAATATTGCTGCAAATAAGGTTCAAATTAGTGCATACCCATTTGAATCTGGTTTTGCGGTAACATTAGCACATCCTTTACGTAGATTGCTTTTAAGTAGCACAGTAGGATCTGCACCAACGGCTGTAAAGATTGAAGGCGTAACCCATGAATTCGATAGCATGCGTGGTATGCTTGAAGATGTTGCTCTTTTCATCATTAATCTTAAAAATATTCGTTTCAAAATCAAAGGTGATGAGAAACGTGTAGAGGTTAACTACTCATTTACTGGACCAAAAGAGATTAAAGGAAGTGACTTAGCAAATGCACAAATTGAGATTGTTACGCCAGACGCATATTTGGCAACAATTAATGAAGATGCAGAATTTAACTTTTCTTTGATTCTCGAAAAAGGAATCGGCTATGTTCCAAGTGAGAACATTAGAGGTTTAGTCGGAGAAGATTATATCGCACTTGATACTTTCTTTACACCCGTAAAAAGAGCAGTTTACGATATTGAGAATGTTTTGGTTGAAGACAATCCTAATTACGAAAAAATTGTTTTCACAATCGAAACAGATGGACTTGTTTCTCCAATCGAAGCTTTTAAAAATTCACTTGAAGCGATGTATGCACAGATGTCAGTATTTAATGGCATTTTAGATATTGCAGTGGCTCCAAAGAGTGAGAGTTCTAATGAGAGTGTAGAGCTCGGAAAGCTATTACAGAGTATTGAAGAGTTAAATCTGAGTGCTCGTAGCTTCAACTGCTTAGATAGAGCAGAGGTTAAATATATTGGTGAGCTTACTCTGATGAGTGAGTTAGAACTCAAAAACCTTAAAAATCTAGGTAAAAAATCGTTAGAAGAGATCAGACAAGTTATGGAAGAGAGTGGTTATCCTGTCGGATATAATTTCTCTGACGATACGGCAAGTTTGCTCAAGAAAAAAATTGAAGATTTAAAATCTGAAGCCAACGAGGGTTAATTTATGAGACATAAGCACGGATACAGAAAGCTTGGTCGTACTTCATCACACAGAGCGGCATTGTTGATGAACTTGGCTATAGCTGTCATTAAATATGAAAAAATCGAGACAACACTTCCAAAAGCAAAAGAGCTTAGAGGATATGTTGAAAAATTGATTACGAAAGCTGGAGTTGGTGGCGATCATGCTCACAAAACAGTTTTTGCTGCACTTCAAGATAAAGAGTGTACAAAAAAATTAGTTAATGAGATCGCACCTAAATATGTTGAGAGAAATGGTGGTTACACCCGTATTGTAAAAACACGTATTAGAAAAGGCGATGCAGCGCCTATGGCGTTTTTAGAACTCGTTTAAATCTCACTTTTTTTGCCTTGGGAGTCGTTTACTCTCAAGGCATATCTTCGTTAAATTTTTTTAACCCAAAACACTTCTCCTCCACTAAAAAATTAAGTCACTTTTAACTCAAACTATTGTTAAATTAGATACTTTTGCTATAGGAGAATCTATGATACCATTTAGTGACGAAGAGTTACTTCCAGTTGTTGAAAAATCACTTGAAAAAATTAAGCCAATGTTGGCATTAGACGGTGGCGGACTAACGTTACTTGGCATTAAAGGTGGGCGTGTTTTTGTTCAATTACAAGGTGCGTGCCAAGGATGTGCGTCCAGTGGGCAAACACTTAAATATGGCGTTGAACGCCAACTTAGAATTGATATTCACCCTGAAATAGAAGTTGTAAATATTTTACCAGGCACGGAGAATGAGTTTGAAGTATTAGGAGAGCAATGAACGCTTACATAAAAAAAGGTATTGAAAAATTTTACGCAAAGAACTTTGCTGAGGCAATGCTACAGTTTGCATTGGCTTTGAGTGAAGACCCAAAATCTAAAGAAGCTCGAATTGGAGCTATTTTATGTGATATGGCAGCTCAAAATGAAGAACAAGCAATGGCTCTTTTTGAGTACTATATTTTAACCAAAGAGAATGGTGCTGAAGATTGTGAAGATGTAATGGAAGAAATTATTAATTCCGTGGAAGAACATAGCGAAAAAATTGCCCATTTATTTACAGAGAATGATCTTGAAGCACGCATAAATGCAGAAAATGGTATCAAGTATGAAGACTTTATGAGTTTAATCAAATCTCGTGGTAGTTTTAAAGAGGCTTTTGAAGATATTATGTTCTCTACCAAAGTCATTATCTCAAAAAAAGAAGATTTTGTTGATTTTTTATCTAAATTGATTGATAATGGATTTATCGAAATGTCTCTTAATTACCTTGAGAGTGCTATCACTCTTTTCCCAAATGATGAGCAGCTATTATCGCTCATTAAAAAAGCACAAAAATAGAGAGTTACCTTGAAAATAGATTTGAAAAACCATGCGCCGTTTTTACATGTAACGGATAATTCAAATGAATGTGATGCTTCAAGCATCTTTGTTTCAACAAAGCTCAATGCCACTTATGAGCAGAGCGCAAGAGATCATGGATGTACTAAAATTATTTCATCCAAAGAGTGTTTAGATGTTCTCGCTATTACCAATGCGATCAAAATTATTGGCATAACGGGTACCAATGGTAAGACAACGACAGCAGCAGCTATCTACTCTATCCTCTTAGATTTGGGTAAAAAAGCAGGATTACAAGGGACTCGTGGCTGTTTTATTAACGATCATCGCATTGAAGATAAAAGTCTTACAACGCCACCCATTTTACAGACTATCCATAATCTCAAATTGGCAGTAGAAGCAGGGTGCGAGTATTTTGTCATGGAAGTGAGTTCTCATGCTATTGTTCAAAATCGCATCGATGGGCTTCCTTTTGCTTTAAAGATTTTAACAAATATCACCCAAGATCATTTGGATTTTCATAAAACGATTGATGAATATATTGCTGTTAAAAGCCGTTTTTTTGAAGATGAAAGTTTGAAGCTCATCAACAAAGATGAGAGTAAAATTCGCTTTAATCGCACCAATGCAATGAGTTATGGCATTGAGCATCCCGCAACCTATAAAATTTTAGCTTATTCACTCAAAGAAGGTATTAGTGCCGCTGTAGCTAAAATCGATAAAGTTTATGACTTTGAATCACCTTTACATGGCTTTTTTAACCTTTACAATATACTTGCAGCGATTAGTGCGGTTGATATGTTAGGTGTTGCACCAATGGAGGCTATTTGTGAAGCGGTAGAGCATTTTGGTGGCGTGGAAGGTCGTATGGAGGTAGTGAGCAATGATCCTCTAGTGATCGTTGATTTTGCGCACACTCCTGATGGTATGGAAAAAGTGCTTGATAGTATGAAAGAGCGCGATCTTGTGGTTGTTTTTGGTGCTGGAGGAGACAGAGATCGAACGAAGCGCCCCAAAATGGGAGCGATGGCTGAGCGCTATGCTAAAAAGATTGTGGTGACCAGCGATAACCCACGTTCGGAAGATCCACAAAGTATTATCACTGAAATTTTAACAGGAATGCATCCTCGTGAGCATTTACATGTAGAAGTAGATCGCCACAAAGCGATTGAAAAAGCACTGAAATTACAAGGTAAAAACGAAGTGCTTCTAATACTTGGTAAAGGGGATGAAACTTACCAAGAGATTCAAGGTCAAAAATATCCTTTTGATGATAGAGAAGTAGTTAGGGAGCTTATCGCTCAATGGGCTAAGCAAAAATAGGATAAAATAAACAAATTTCTTAATCTAAAAGAGGTATAAAAGCGATGACGCTTGAGATGTTATATAGCAAAATTCACAGAGCTACTGTTACAGATGCCAATTTAAACTATGTTGGTTCTATTACAATCGATAAAGAGTTAATAATGGCTTCTAATCTTAGCGTGGGACAAAAAGTAGAAGTGGTGAATATTAACAATGGTGAGCGTTTTACAACTTATGTCATTGAAGGTAAGGCAGGTGGGAAAGATATTTGTCTTAATGGCGCAGCTGCACGAAAAGCACATATTGGTGATAAGATTATTATCATAGCTTATGCGCATATGACGAGAGCTGAAATGGAAGTTTTCAAACCTACGGTTGTTTTAGTTGATGAAACCAACGCGTTGGTAGAAGTACGAGATTACATCTAATGTTTGAAAATTTTGATTTATCAAAAGTGGGTGCAATGCTTGAAGAAGCGCAAAAGCAAGCCCAAAAAATGCAAGAAGACGCAAGAAATAAGCAATTTACTGCTAAAAGCGGTGGTGGCATGGTCAGTGTGAGCATGGACGGTAATGGCGAAGTCGTCGATGTTACGCTTGATGATTCGCTTTTAAGTGATAAAGAATCGTTACAGATTTTACTCATGAGTGCCATTAATGATGTTTCCAAAATGGTAGAAGATAATAAAAAACTAGCAACATCTCAGATGCTCTCAGGCATTGGTGGATTTGGCGCAAAAAATTAAGGAGCGTATGTGAAACGTCTAGGACTTTCTCTTCTTTTAATACTCCAAGCTCTTTTCGCGGCGGATATTCCTATCCCTGCTCCTGCTAGCAAAGCAGAGTTCGTCTACCCTGATTTTTCACAGTGTTTTGAAAAAAATAAGCAATCGGTTGTTTATTTTGGTAAAACGCGTGCAATTGCCATTAGTGAAAAACAAGCAATTGCGTTTTCTAAAGAAAAGCCAAGTGTACCTTTTGCGAGATACGATGCATTCTCTCACCTCTATTTATTTGATTCTCCAAAACCACTGATTCCTGTCAAACTTAAACCCACCGCTGAGCTAAAGCTAGGCGAATGGCTTGTCAGCATGACCGATAACTCTTTGGTGGCGGTTAATGCTTCCAAAATAGGTAAAAGTGGTAATGAGTTGTTTGAATTTGGCGGTATCGGTGAAATCAATAGTCTTGTTGGTGGATTATGTTGTGAAATGTATGGACTTGGAATTGGAGATAAGTTTTTTATTAGTTCAGAAGAGTTAGAACGTTTTATAGCAGGTAAATCAGCCTTTTTCCCAGAATTGGGTGCTCGGATTATAGATGGCAATGAGAGTGTTATCGTTGATTTTATGGATCCTAATTTTAAAGATGCAAAGCTAAAAGCTGGCGATAGTATTACATCGCTTAATGGTAAAAAAGTAAGCACTATAGCCGAATTTGCTGACGCTCTCAAAGCAGGTAAAGATTCTGCCAAAATGATTGCTCACATTCAACGTAATAATGCATGGATAGACGAGACTATTGTAACATCAAAACCAGCCAGTAAAAAAGTCGATCCTAAAAAAGTGCCACTCCCTGAAGCAAAAAAAGAGGCTGTTTTACACAGCAAAGGATTTACGTTCGATAATAATCTTAAGATTGGATATGTAAAGCATGGTTCTTTTGCTGAGCAAAGTGGTTTAAAAGTGGGAGACCGTTTAATGCAAGTAGATGGGGTTCCTGTTTCACAGATCCAAAATGCAGATGCTTATTTGGCAAAGATACATAATCGTGATGTCAGTCTATTATTTGATCGTGATGACTTCCAATTTTTTGTAACATTACCACGCTGAAAGGTTTGTTTTGAGTTCTAAAGAGTTAGTATCAAAATTTGAAGTTTTTTTGAAAGAGAAGCTTCCCGTCATAGAAAGTTTTCATCCTCATTTTAGTCATGCTTTTGGCGAAATGGTTGATGTAGGAGGGAAGCGATTTCGCCCGCTTTTATTGCTCAGTGTTGTCCACTGTTCACGTCCGCTTTTGGTTGAAAATGCTTTACATGTAGCGCTTGGATTGGAGATGATGCATACCTATTCGCTCATCCATGATGATTTACCCTGCATGGATAATGCAGCGCTTAGACGAGGACATCCCACTTTACATGTAAGTTATGATGAGACGACTGCTGTGCTTGTTGGAGATGCTTTAAATACCCATGCTTTTTATCTGTTAGCGAATGCTCCTTTAAGTGCAGAGATTAAAATTAAACTGGTTTCCATTCTTTCAAGTGATGCAGGCATTTATGGTATGGTGCTTGGTCAAGCAATTGATTGTTTTTTTGAAGATAAGCATTTAAATGTGGACGAACTCACTTTTTTACATTTGCACAAAACAGCTAAATTGATCGCAGCTTCACTCTTGATGGGGGCTGTGATTTGTGAGTTGGATAAAGCGACACAAGAAGCACTTTATCAGTTTGGATTGAAACTTGGACTTTTATTTCAAGTCCAAGATGACATTATCGATGCAACACTGACCAGCGAAGAGGCGGGGAAACCCACTCAGAATGATGGGCATAAGAACTCTTTTGTGAACCTATTGGGATTAAAGGGCGCAAAAGAGGAGAAGCACAAACTGTTAAGAGAATTAGATGTTGAACTAGGTAAGCTTGATGCTGCTTTGTCAAAAAGGCTAAAGAGCATTGTAGATGAATATTTTAAAGGATAGTGACCCAATGGAAAATGAAAAAATGTTAAAAAAACAAGCTGATACAATCCGATTTTTAGCGGCAGATATGGTACAACGTGCTAACAGTGGACATCCTGGTGCTCCTATGGGACTTGCCGATATCGTTACAATTTTAGCACGACATATTACGCATAATCCCAAAAATACAAAGTGGCTCAATCGTGATCGTTTAGTGTTTAGTGGTGGGCATGCTTCAGCATTGGTTTACTCTTTTTTACATTTAAGCGGATACGACATTAGTTTAGAGGATCTTAAAAATTTTAGGCAATTGGGCAGTAAAACGCCAGGCCATCCTGAATATGGTGATGTTCCAGGCGTTGAAGTGACGACAGGTCCATTAGGTCAAGGTATTTCAAATGCCGTTGGTTTTGCAATGGCGGCTAAGTATGCAGCTACCCTTTTAAATACGCCAAAAACAGAAGTGATTACTCATAAAGTATACTGTTTGTGTGGTGATGGCGATCTTCAAGAAGGTATCAGTTACGAAGCATGTTCCTTAGCAGGGCATTTGTGTTTAGATAATTTAGTGGTTATTTACGATTGCAATGCTATTACCATTGAAGGTGATACGTCAATTGCTTGGAGTGAAGATGTTAAACATCGTTTTGAAGCTCAAGGTTGGGAAGTTTCACGGATTGATGGTCACGACTATGAAGAAATTAATGATGTTTTAGAGCAATCCAAAGAGCAAACTAAACCGTATTTAATTATTGCTGATACAACGATTGCAAAAGGCGCTTGCGAGATGGAAGGAAGCCATCATGCTCATGGAGCACCTTTGGGGTGTGAAGAGATTAAAAATTCTAAAATCAAAGCAGGATTTGATCCAGAGAAAAACTTTAGTGTAGATGATGATGTTTATGCACGTTTTAACTGTGCACTTGAAAAAGGCGATCTTGCCGAAGCGAAGTGGAATGCGCTGGTTAAAAATGAGTTAAGTAGTGAGAAAAAGGCCCTTTTAGAAGCATTGCTTACGCCTGATTTTTCAAAAATTGAATGGCCAAATTTTGATAGCGATGTGGCAACGCGTGATAGCAACGGTAAAATTTTGAATGCTATTGCACAGGCAATTCCTGGTTTTCTAGGGGGAAGTGCAGATCTCAGTCCTTCCAATAAAAGCGAATTGAAAGATATGGGCGATTTTCCACTAGGCCGCAACATTCACTTTGGTATTCGTGAACATGCAATGGGTGCAATTATCAACGCGTTTGCTTTGTATGGCCTGTTTATTCCTTTTGGTGCAACGTTTTTTATCTTTAGTGACTACATGAAACCAACGGTACGTTTAGCAGCACTCATGAAACTGAAAAATTTTTACATCTGGACACACGATAGCATTGGTGTAGGCGAAGATGGTCCAACGCATCAACCGATTGAACAACTCAGCCAATTTAGAGCACTTCCAAACTTCTATGTGTATCGCCCATGCGATGGCAGAGAAAATGTTAAAGCGTGGAAGAAGGCTCTCAGTATGCAAGCCCCTGCGGCCTTTGTTTGTTCTCGTCAAAAACTTCGAGCGCTCAAAGACGATCGAGCATACGGCGATGTTGAAAATGGCGGTTACCTTCTAAAAAGACGCGAAAATGCACAAGTCACGCTCATGGCAAGTGGCAGTGAAGTTTATCTGGCATTGGAAGTAGCGTGTTACCTTTCCATGTTTGGAATCCCAAGCAACATGGTCAGCGTTCCGTGTTTTGATCTTTTAAACGAGCAAGATGAAACCTATATTCAAACGATTATTGAGCCACAAACCAAAGTCATTGCCATCGAAGCAGGTGCAGGGATGGAATGGTATCGTTATGCCGATAAAGTAATTTCGATGGAGCGTTTTGGTGCAAGTGGTCCAGCAGAGCTTTTATTTGACAAATTTGGCTTTACTGCCCATAAAGCTACCAAGAGTGCCTGTGAGTTTTTAGGTCTTGATTACGATGCACTAAAGGCAGAGTTAGAACGAGATAATGAAAAAAAACATTGTATTTGATCTTGATGGCACGCTTCTTGATACATTAGAAGATATTGCCATTAGTGCTAATTTTGCACTTGTTTCACTTGGATTTCAACCGCAAGAGAGTGCAAAATACCGCTATTTTGTAGGGGAGGGTGTTTTCAAACTATTTGAAAACATTTTCGCCTCTAATGTTCAAACTCCTGAGCTTATCCAACAAGCTGTTACTCTTTTTGAAACACATTATACAAAGCAGTTTAACCAAAATACCAAGCTGTATGAGGGTGTGAGTAAAATGCTTAGTTTCCTTCAAAAACGAAATTTTAAAATGGCAATCCTCTCCAATAAACCAGATTCCTTTACCAAAATGTGTGCTATGAAATATTTGCGCCAATGGAAGTTTGATGTGGTGTATGGTGTACGTGAAGGAGTCCCTAGAAAGCCCCATCCAAGAGGAGCTTTAGAGATAAGCGAGCTTTTACATGTAAAGCCAAACGACTGTTATTATCTTGGTGATACGATGATTGATATGCAAACAGCCAATAGTGCTGGCATGATAGCCATAGGGGCATTGTGGGGATTTCGAGAAGAAAATGAACTCAAAGAGCATGGGGCAAAATATTTAGCCAAAACACCCAGCGAGGTGATTAAACTGCTCGCTGAGGTTTAATCCTTAGGATTTAAATTTCCCTAATTCATTGTTAAGATTTTCGGTCATCGCATGAAGATGCTCAGAGGCTTGTGAAACATTGTCGATGCTCGTGACATTCTCTTTAGAGATGACATTAATCTTTTCAATCTCTTCAACCATTCCTTTGATCTGCGTTGCGGTATTTACAAAATTATTAACAGTTTCATGTGCACCTTCGATAGTTTTCTGAATGGTTGCATCGATGCTATGCATACCATTTTGCAATTCGATTGAGATAGAAGCAAGAGCATTTACCTCACCGGCATTTTGAGCAATATCGGTGTTGGCATCCATGATAGATTGAACGACCACATTGATTGTTGCATCAATTTCAACAAGGCTCTTTTGCGTACGTTCAGCCAGCTTCCTCACTTCATCGGCAACTACGGCAAACCCACGCCCATGTTCTCCTGCACGTGCCGCTTCAATGGCAGCATTGAGGGCTAAAAGGTTCGTTTGATCGGCAATATCACGAATAATACCAAGAACATCTTTCACTTCATTGGCATTTTGACTAACGGTATTAAGGCGTTCTGCCAAGTTTTGTTCTTTGGCTGCTGTGGCCTGCATCGTATATTCGAGCTGTTCGACTTTGGTTTTTACATCTGAAATATCTTTTTGCGTATTAGAGAGGGCTTGTTGAGAATTTTTTGCTTTAAGAACAGAACTTTCAATGCTTTTAACTAAAGCGATCCCTTCTTCTTTGGTGTTTTCAACTATTTTAGATTCGGTATCGACATTGCGTACCACTTCGGATGCAGTACGTGAAAGCTCTTCTGAGATAGAAGCATTTTCATTACTAATTGTTTTAGATTTTTTCACGATCTCATGCAGTTTTTCAATAAATTTATTGATGTTTTGTGATACATGTGCAAATTCATCATTGGCAGATGATTCAAGTCTTTGCCTAAGATCGCCCTCACTGCTTGAGAGTTCTTGTACAACATCATTAAGATGATCAAGTGGACGAAGCAGTGTTTTAATGAGTATAATCATGATGCCTATGGAGAGGACTAACATCACAAAACCTGCCATCATCAGGCTTTGAACTTGCACCTTTAAAAAGGCATACGCAGTCTCTTTATCAAATGTAATTCCAGGAGTCCAGCCTGTTTGTTCTGAAATTTTAAAAGCAAATATCTTGTTTTCACCATTAAAGGTATACTCAATAAATCCCTCTTTTTTATCTTTAAACTCTTGGCTCAATGTTGACTCGGTTCCAAGGAGTTCTTTTTTAGGATGGGCTAGAATCATCTTTTTTGTATCTAAAAGCATCCCATATCCGCCATTAAAATTAACATCTCCAACCGCTTTCGTGAGTGTTTCCAAAGGAAGATCTATACCAAAAACACCAATGATCGTATTGTTTTTCACAATCGGTGACATCACCGTTACCATCAATACTTTCGCCGTAGCACCGACATAAGCATCCGTAATACCTTCTTTACCTTCTGCTTTTGCCTGCTTATACCAGCCTCTTGCTTTGGGATCGTATCCTTCTGCTTTTTTCTTTCCACTACCGTAAAACATTCGACCATCTTCAAATCCTGCATATGCATCTAATGCATCAAATGTTTTTGCCATGTCTTTTAGTTTTGCTTGAAGTTCTACTTCATCCATCGTAGCACTGTTACTTAAAGATCTTGCATAACCCGCAACGCCTTTTTTCTTCGATTCAACCCAAAGATCAATGTAGTCTGTTAAGGCACGTGATGCCATTTTTAGGCTTGATTCAACTTGAACAACGCTATTTTTCTTCGTATCAATATAGCTTATGGCACAAAAGATACTGAGGCTTAAAAACATTAACGCAGAAATTGTCAGGATGATTTTGGCTTTAAATGACATGACTCTACTCCTTGGGGTATTTTTATACAAATGGTAAAACGTACGAATGAGACACTAAAATTCTTCATAATTACATTAATTATGTAAGTTTAAAATAGAAAAGCGATTCGTAAAAGACTTTTTACATGTAAAGGTAAAGCTAGTAAATATGGGAGGTGCTAAAGAAACAACAAGCAATATTTTGTTACAATCGCTTCTAAAACTACACGATGAGGATCTCTTATGTTACTTTTGACACCAGGACCAACTCCTGTTCCTGAAGCGGTTCGTATGGCGATGGGTACACCTACCATTCACCATAGAACACCTGAATTTGAGGCTATTTTTGAAAAAGCAAGAGGCTATTTAAAACAACTGTTTGATATGGAAGAAGTTTTGATGCTTGCAAGCAGTGGAACTGGCGCCATGGAAGCGTGTGTGCTTCATTTGTGCCAAAGTAAAGCGATTGTCGTCAATTCGGGCAAATTTGGCGAGCGTTTTGGCAAGATTTGTGCCGCCTACAACAAGCCATTTGTCGAAATTAAAAATGAATGGGATACTTCTGTGAGTGTGGATGCCATTGTTGAGCTTGTTAAAAATGATGAAAGTATTGATGCTGTCTGTATGCAAGTGTGTGAAAGTGCAGGTGGCCTTCGTCATCCTGTTGAAGCAGTAGCCAAAGCAGTGAAAGCGATTCGCCCTAACATCATGGTGATTGCCGATGGCATTACGGCTGTGGGTGTTGAAAAAGTCGATACAACGAACATTGATGCGCTTATTTCTGGTAGTCAAAAAGCATTGATGCTTCCTCCAGGGCTTGCGTTTATTGGTTTAAATGCTAAAGCGTTAGAGATCATTGAAAATGGCGGCGTGGGTTATTATTTCAACCTCAAAACGGAACTTAAAAATCAACGAAAAAACACAACGGCATGGACAGCAGCAACGACACTGGTTATTGGGCTTGTCGCTATGTTTGAACTCATAGACTCTAAGGGCGGTTTGGATGCACTTTATGCTGATACGGCAAAAAGAGCCCTTGCAACCAATAAAGCTTTACAAGCATTGGGATTGCACATCTATCCAAAAGTACCTGCTAAAGCGATGAGTGCCGTTTTACATGACGATGCGAGCAAAATCCGTAAAATTTTGAAAAGTAAATATGGTGTCAATATGGCAGGTGGACAAGATCACATTAAAGAGACACTGTTTAGAATCAATCACATGGGTCTTGTCAATGTGTATGAGACTGCGTGGACACTCAATGCTGTCGAGCTTGCCCTTTCCGAACTAGGCAAGCGAGCATACGATGGTACTGCCAATAGGGTCTTTACCCAAGAATTTTACCAAGGTTAATAATGATTTATGAGCACGAGATACCCACGGGGAGTAAGCTTTATTTTGGAGAGAGTGCCAAGTTAAAGCGAAAGATTGAAAATGTGGCAAGCGAACTTTTTTACGATGCAGGGTTTGAAGAGATTGTAACACCTTTCTTTTCATACCATCAGCACAAAAGTATTGATGAAAAAGAGTTGTTACGTTTTTCAGACGAACAAAACCATATTGTCTCTCTAAGAGCTGATAGTACGATGGACGTGGTCCGTTTAATCACAAAAAGAGTCGATAGAACGACCAATCACTCCAAATGGTTTTATATCCAGCCGGTGTTTCGTTATCCTAGCCATGAAATACACCAAATTGGTGCGGAGTTGATTGGTGAAGAAAATTTGGCTTTGAGTATTGCTACAAGCGCGTCTATTTTTGAAAAATTTTCAATCAAACCACTTTTACATGTAAGCAATATTAACATTCCCAAAATGCTGTCTCAGATGCTCAATTTGGATCTGAAAATCTTTGAAAAAGGAGAGCTTCAAAAGCTCTTAGCCCTTGATATTCCGTGGCTGACAAAATTAACCTGTCTGCAAACATTGGAAGAATTAGAAGCGGTTATTGATGAGGTTCCAAATGAGTTAAGAGCTGAACTTGAAAAACTGAAAGTTCTCTCAGCGCATATTTCATGTGAGAATATTGTTTTTTCACCGCTTTACTATGTGAAAATGCGCTATTATAATGCGCTATTTTTTAGATTTATCTACAAAAATTTTACACTAGGTTCAGGTGGAAGTTATGATTGTGAGGGTATTGGCTCAAGCGGTTTTGGACTTTACACGGATGATTTGATCGAAATATTAATTAAAAGAGATGGACAATAAGATGAAAGCTGATATGATCGTAGGAATTCAATGGGGTGATGAAGGAAAGGGTAAGATCGTTGACCTTATGGCACAACACTATGATGTCGTGTGCCGTTATCAAGGCGGTCACAATGCAGGTCACACGATCTGGGTAGATGGTGTACGTTATGCACTTCACTTGATTCCTTCTGGTATTTTAAATCCAAAAGCACTCAATGTCATTGGCAATGGAGTCGTTGTTTGTCCTGATGCACTCATTAAAGAGATGGCACAATTTGAAAAACTTGCAGGTCGTTTGTTTGTCAGTGACAAAGCACATATGATTCTTAATCATCATATTTTAATTGACCAAGCCAAAGAAAAACTTCGTGGCGCTAAAGCGATTGGTACAACAGGACGAGGCATTGGACCTAGTTACGGTAGTAAAATTGAGCGTAGCGGACACCGTTTAGGAGAACTAAGAGACACGAACAAACTTGCACGTGCCTTGGTTGAATTTTACGATGAAAACAGAGCGCTCTTTAATGCCCTCGGTATTGTAACGCCTGATTTTGAGACACTTAAAAGTGAGTTAGACGGCTATGCTAAAGCCCTTTTACCTTTCTTAACAGATACGACACATATGGTTTGGAAATGTCTGGATGAAAATAAAAAAGTATTACTAGAGGGTGCTCAAGGTACAATGCTCGATGTGGATCATGGAACCTATCCTTTCGTAACAAGCTCCAACACAATCAGTGCGGGCGCATGTGTTGGCTTGGGACTCAATCCTAAAGATATTGGCAAAGTGACAGGTATTGTCAAAGCGTACTGCACCCGTGTAGGAAATGGACCATTCCCTACAGAAGACTTTGGAGCAGAGGGCGATGAATTACGTGAAAAAGGGCATGAATACGGTACTTCCACAGGACGTGCACGCCGTTGTGGTTGGTTCGATGCCGTTGCCTGCCGATATGCCAGTCGCATCAATGGCTGTGATGATCTTGCCATCATGAAGCTCGATGTATTAGATGGTTTTGAAACCGTTAAAGTCTGCGTTGCTTATGAAGTAAACGGCCAAAGAGTTGAAACGTTGCCACAAGATTTGGATAACGTTAAACCAATTTATGAAGAGTTACCAGGTTGGAAGAGTGTTGTGGGATGTCGTAAATTTGAAGATCTCCCTGAAGCTGCTAAAACGTATCTTAAACGCCTTGAAGTCTTGACAGGCACAAAAATTGGACTTATCTCAACAAGTCCTGATAGAAACGACACAATTATATTGTAAGACAAAGCTATAGTGTTCATTGATATAGGCGATGAATGCTATAGTTTCCCTCTTCGGGGCAAAATATTTTGCCGTTTTGCAAGAAGATCTTTCATCTTTACATGTAAAGGTAATTTATGAAAAGCCAGTTCTCCAAGATTGCTAAAATTCGAAAACAAAAACGTGATGCAATCGAGCGTGAACTATTAAAAAGCCAAAATAAAGAGCGGATGTTAAACCATAAAATAGCGGCTCTTTACGATGAAATTTCGGCGGTTCAAATACCTAAAGAGGGTATGATTTCACTCCTTCTCATGGTTGGTGAGCAAAAAAGCATCTTAAGTCGTGATAAAAAACGTTGTGAGCAAGAACTTATTGCTGTTCAGCGGAATACAAAACAGCTACAATCAGAGTATAAAAAAGCACATATTGAATATGAAAAATTTAAGTATCTTGAAGAACAAGAGCTTCAAACGATGATGGAGAAGATCAAACGTGAAGAACAGCTCTATTTGGACGAAATATCAACAATGTTGTTCGCGGGTGAAATAAGTAAAAAAGGTCGAGAATGAAGTGTATTTGGATCTTATTGATAAGCTCTTTAGTGTATGCAGAAACGATTGATTGTACGCAAGTCTTTGAAACGCGCAAAGGGGAACTTTTGCATGAAGTTGAAAAAATCGATGAAGCGCGACAATCCTTTGAAGCTTTGCAAGCGGCAACGAATGCACTTTTTGAAAAACAAAAAAATGCACTTAAAGAGAAAGAAAATGCACTGGCTAAAACTAAAGCTGAGATCGAAGCCAAAGAGCAACAGATTGCTGCAATGCTGGCTGAAAATAAAAAGCTTTTAGAGCAAGTGGAATCGAAGAAAAATGATAAGCTAGATGAGACCTATATTAAAATGAAAGATGCGGCAGCGGCAGCTATTGTTGAAAAGCTCCCTATTCATGAGGGTGCAGCTATTATTTTCGGATTGCCGCCTAAAAAAATATCGCAAATCTTAGCAAAGATGAATCCTCAAATTGCTTCTGATATTACACAACGCCTTAAAAAAGGTCCTCCTTTTGTAGAAGATAATCAAACAAAAGAGTGACGAAACCTTCCTCTTTCTTTCTCTAAACAGATATTTACCTTACTTTTGATAGAATGTGGAAAATTCAGAAGTAAGGTTTATGGATGAAAATCAGATTGCCTCATGCCCCTTATATTGCCAATAAAATAGCGATCGATATTTTAAATTGTGGATTTGTTACCATGCTTAAGGGCTTAGAGCCTATTGTAAAAGTCGCTGAGGATTTGATTGTTGCGGATATTAAACAAGAGACGGCGCTTGAAGAGCGGGTTACAGAGATTTTGGATCAAAATGAAGATGAGATGGAGTTTCAGCGAGTTGACCGAAGAAGTATGTTTTGGTTAATTAAGAAAAAACTTGCACGCGAATTTGGTGTTACTCTGTCCTATGAAGATAGGTATAACGATATTGCACACCAAATATTAGAGATCTGTTGGAAAAGTGGTTTGATTGACTATAATGTCACAGAAAATCGTGTCAAGAATGTTGTTTATACAGCGATTGAAACCTATATTGCAAATTTTCAAGCGATTGAAGATGATGTTGCTGAAAAAATTTCGAATTACAAGCGAACCTTAGTTCCTGGTTCTGAAGAGTATGATTTGATTTTTGAAAAGCTCTATGAAGAAGAGCTTAGAAAAAGAGGAATGTTAGTATGATGTTAAAACCTGTATGGATTTATCTTGAAAATGGTGTTTTTTTAGAAGCAAAAAGTTTTGGTTTTGATGGTTCAAAAACTGGAGAGATTGTTTTTAATACCTCTATGAGTGGCTACCAAGAAATCATGAGTGATCCGAGCTATGCAGGACAATTCGTTGTATTTACAATGCCTGAAATTGGTATTGTGGGATGCAATGAGAATGATATGGAAAGTTCTACGATTTATGCGAGCGGTATGTTTGTACGCAGTCTCAATGAGACACCTTCCAATTTTAGATCGACGGAAAGTTTACCCGAGTTTTTGAAAAAATATGAGAGTATGGGTATTTGTGACATTGATACACGCTATCTCACCAAAATGATTCGAGATTCGGGTCCTAAAATGATGATCGCTTCAACAGAGGTGAGCGATCCCACAAAACTCAAATCGATGTTAGAAGCAAGCCCTCGCATTGAAGATGTCAATTATATTGAAAAAGTAAGCACACCTCAATCGTATGTCCATGTCAACGGTGTTTGGGACGCGGAAGCTCAAGCGTACAATGCTACACCTAAACGTTTAGGTAAGAAAATTCTTGCCGTAGATTTAGGTATTAAACGCAATATCTTAAATGAACTTTGTGAAGTTGGACTCGATGTTGAGGTTATTCCTCATAATTTTAGTGCCGATGATGTCATCGCTCGCTACAAAAAAGGTGAAATCCACGGACTCTTTTTATCCAATGGACCAGGTGACCCACTCATTTTGAAAGATGAAGCGGTACAAATTCAAAAATTAATTGAAGCAAAAGTACCTATGTTTGCTATCTGTTTAGGACATCAATTGCTTTCCATTGCCCATGGATATCCAACCTATAAGTTGAAATTTGGGCAACATGGTGGTAATCACCCTGTCAAAAATATAAAAAGTAATATTGTCGAGATTACAACGCAAAACCATAATTACAACGTTCCTGATGATATTTGTAAGGTTGCTCGCATTACGCATGTGAACCTTTTTGATAATACGATTGAGGGGCTTGAATACAATGAATCGCCCATTTTTTCTGTACAGCATCATCCTGAAGCGAGTGCAGGTCCGCAAGAGAGCCGATACATTTTCCAAGAGTTTGCCAATAGACTTTAAATAACGGAGCAATGCCATTAACGTCATCGATATTACAGCAATCATTAGTGTTGCGTTTCTAGGAAGTTTAGGGCATTGCATCGGTATGTGTGGAGGATTTGTCATGGCATATAGTAGTGCTAAGATTGATTCTTCCACTTCTTCGTTAAGACAATTTCTCGCACATCTTACTTATAATTTAGGACGGATTAGTGCCTATACGTTTCTTGGTATGTTTTTTGGTGCATTGGGAAGTATTTTTACCTTTTCTGCCCAAATAAATGGTTATTTCTATTTTGTCATCGGTATTCTTATGGTTTTAATGGGATTATCGATGATGGGAAAAATAAAATTCTTAACTTCATTAGAGGCGACTATCGCTTTTAATCCTTTGATTAAAACACTTTTTTCACACCTTATTCACTCGAAATCTATGGGAAGCTTTTATGGGCTAGGTCTTTTAAATGGTTTCTTGCCCTGTGGTTTGGTCTATTTCTTTTTAGCTGCCGCAACAACTTCGGGTTCTTTTCTTTTAGGTGGCTTTACGATGGCCATTTTTGGACTTTCGACTATGCCTGCAATGTTAGGGCTTGGGTTTATTGTGGGATTTTTAAAAGGGAGTGAATTTAGAGAAGTTATGATTAAAATAGCTTCATTTATTATTATTGGATATGGAATTTATATGGCATATCTTGGTTACAGTGCAGCAATTCTATGAAATTAGAACAATATCAGAGTGCTATCGAAAGCAGTAATATTATCTCAAAAACCGATATTTTCGGTATTATCACCTTTGTTAATGATGAGTTTTGCAAAATCTCGGGTTATACTAAAGAAGAGCTAGTAGGGAAAAACCATAATATCGTAAGACATCCTGATGTCCCTGCCTCGACGTTTAAGCAACTTTGGCAAACCATACTTCAAAAAAAAACGTATAAATCAACGGTTAAAAATTTAGCCAAAGATGGCAGTACATTTTATGTTAATACAACGGTTTTTCCTATCCTCGATGAAAATGGTGATATTGAAGAGTTTATTGCTATTCGTTATGATGTGACAGAAAGTGTTCGCTTAAGCGAGGCGTTGATAGCCAAAGATGAAGAGCTTGAAGAACTCAATACGACCCTTGAAGAGAGAGTTAAAGAGCAGACGAAAGCCTTAACAATCCTCAATCAAACGTTAGAAGAACGTGTGCGGGAAGAAGTTGAAAAGAATCGTGAAAAAGATCGTATTTTATTTCAGCAATCACGTCTTGCTTCGATGGGTGAAATGATCGCCAATATTGCACACCAATGGAGACAACCCCTTTCTGAGCTTAATATCACGCTTTATAAAATGAATAAGCTCTACCGACTTCAAAATGAAGGTAAAGGGATAGAGTTTGAAGACAGCTACGCGCATGCCAAAAAGATTGTCTCCAAAATGTCCGAAACGATTGAAGATTTCCGTCATTTTTTCAGTCCTGATCGTCAAAGTGAAGTTTTTGCGCTAAGTCATGTAGCTAACGAAGCAATAGATATTATGCGAGGTACTTTAGAAAAAAATGAAGTTACAATCGAGCTTAATATAAAAAAAGATGCCAATATCAGAGGTTATTTTAATGAATTTTCTCAGGTCTTAATTAATTTAATCAATAATACGATTGACGCATTTTGCAACAACAAAATAAAAAATAGATTAATTTATATTGAAATTGACACATTAGGGCTTGGAGATGCTATAATTAAAGTCTGTGATAATGCTGGTGGGATTGAGTCAACTATTTTAGATAAGATTTTCGAGCCTTATTTTACAACAAAACATGCGAGTGCTGGCACTGGTTTGGGGCTTTATATGAGTAAGATGATTATCAATAATAGTATGCAAGGATTTATCGTTGCAGAGAATTGCAATGATGGAGTCTGTTTCACTATCACTATTCCTTCAGTCAAAGAGTAAAAAGGAAGAGCTATGAGTGGATTGTCAAAATTGACGGTTTTGTTTGTTGAGGATGAAGAAGATCTCAGAAATGCCTTAGAGAGTGCAATTGGGGATGAGTTTGCTAAGTTTATTGTCGCACGCGATGGTGACGATGGGTTAAAAAAGTTCAAAAAGTATAAACCTGACATTGTTGTCACAGATATTATGATGCCTGTTATGGACGGTTTAATGATGGCAAAAGAGATTAAACATATATCAAAACAAACCCCCATCATTATTTTAAGTGCATTTAGTGAAAAAGAGCGACTTCTAGAAGCGATAGACGTTGGTATTGACAAGTATTTAATTAAACCGATTGATCCAGATGAGCTCTTAACAACGCTCAAATTTGTTTCTAAAGAGATGCTAGATCAAAGTGATATTGTTGAACTTGGGTTTGGCTATCAATTTGATAAAAGTAGACGCGTTTTAGTCAAAGAGGGTAAAACAATTTTCTTAACTAAAAAAGAGTTACTTTTTATCTCAGTCCTCGTCAAAAATTTAGGTGTATTTGTTCTTCATGAGGAGATTAAGAAGTATGTTTGGACAAACAAAAAAGTAACAGATTCAGCCATACGTACCTTTATTAAGCGTGTTCGTGAAAAAACAGACAAAGAGTTTATCAAGAATATCCCCGGGCTTGGCTACAAAATCAATACGCAAGAACGATAATTCCATCGTTCTTGTACTGCTAATTATAAATTTTTTCTTAACTTTTTTTATTTAACACAAATTTAATCTTCTTAAGCTTCGTTGTAGATTTGGTGCACTATAATTCCTACATTATGTGATATTTTTGTGACATAAAAACACAAGTAGGAGGAATTGATGCAGGCTAGAGATGCATTGAACTATGACTATTCAGTAGCCAAATGTTTTACCTACGCAGCGATCCTTTTTGGAATCGTTGGTATGTTAATAGGCGTGGTTATCGCTTATCAAATGGCTTTCCCTGAGTTGAATTACTTGGCCGGTGAATATGGTACTTTCAGTCGTTTAAGACCATTACATACGTCAGGAGTAATTTTTGGATTCTTACTAAGCGGAATCTTTGCAGCGTGGTACTACATTGGGCAAAGAGTACTCAAGGTTTCGATTGCAGAATCAAAATTTTTGATGTTCATATCAAAGCTTCATTTTTGGCTTTATATGATCTTAATGGTATGTGCTGTTATTTCCCTTTTTATGGGTATTTCTACTTCTAAAGAGTATGCAGAACTTGAATGGCCATTGGATATTCTTGTTGTCGTGGTATGGGTACTCTGGGGATTAAATATTTTTGGTCTTATTGGTATTAGGCGTGAAAAGACGCTTTATATTTCTATGTGGTATTTTATCGCAACATTTCTTGGTGTTGCAATGTTGTATCTTTTCAATAACATGGAAGTTCCAACCTATTTTGTTGCAGGTACAGGAAAATGGTATCACTCTGTTTCAATGTATGCAGGCTCAAATGATGCAATGGTTCAATGGTGGTATGGTCACAATGCGGTAGCATTTATTTTCACCGTGCCAATTATTGCAATGATCTACTATTTCTTACCAAAAGAGTCTGGACAACCTGTTTTCTCTTATAAACTATCACTTCTTTCTTTTTGGGGATTGATGTTCGTATACCTTTGGGCAGGTGGACACCACTTACTATACTCAACTGTTCCAGATTGGGTACAAACCATGGGTTCAATTTTTTCAATTATTTTGATTCTTCCATCTTGGGGTAGTGCGATTAATATTCTCCTTACGATGAAAGGACAATGGGGTCAACTCAAAGAGAATCCATTGGTTAAATTGATGATTTTTGCTTCAACATTCTATATGTTTAGTACACTTGAAGGTCCAATCTTAGCAATTAAATCTGTTAATGCCCTTGCGCACTTTACAGACTGGATTCCTGGACACGTTCATGATGGTACATTGGGCTGGGTTGGTTTTATGATCATGGCAGCACTGTATCATATGGCTCCTCGTATGTTTCAACGTGAAATTTTCAGTAAAAAATTGATCGAGGCACAATTTTGGATTCAAACAACCGGTATCGTCTTGTACTTCTCAAGTATGTGGATTGCAGGTATTACTCAAGGTATGATGTGGAGAGCAACAGACCAATTCGGTAACCTTGCGTATTCATTTATCGATACAGTAACGGTACTTATTCCTTACTATGCTATTCGTGCAACAGGTGGTTTACTATACCTTATCGGTTTCTTCATATTCACTTACAATATGTATAAAACAATGACTGTAAGTAAAGCAATTGAGGCTGAACCTCAAAATGCTTCACCTATGGCAGCGTAAAAGGAGGATAGGATTATGTTTCATTGGTTAGAAAGAAACCCATTCTTTTTTGCGGTAGGTGTATTTTTGGTGATTGCATATGCAGGTGTTGTAACAATTTTACCTGACTTTATGGAAACAGCTCGTCCTGTGGTAGGTACAAAACCTTACACGGTACTTCAATTAGCAGGCCGTCAAGTCTACATTAAAGATGACTGTAATGCTTGTCATTCACAACTCGTTCGTCCATTTAAATCAGAGACAGACCGTTATGGTATGTACTCACTTAGTGGTGAGTATGCCTATGATAGACCATTCTTATGGGGTTCAAAAAGAACTGGACCAGATTTGATGAGGGTTGGAAACTATCGAACAAGCGACTGGCATGAGTATCATATGTCTGATCCTATCAGCGTAGTGCCAGGTTCTATTATGCCAGCGTACAGACATATGTTTAAAAACAGTGCTGATATTGATACCGCATACGCAGAAGCATTGACCGTAAAAAAAGTTTTCAACACACCTTACGATCAACCTGATATGCCTAAACTTGGTACCCATGAAGAGGCTAAAAAAGCTGTCATGGAAGAAGCTGCACTGATTGTTGCAGATATGAAAAGCCAAGAGGTTAAAGAGGCATTTAAACGCGGTGAGATCAAAGAGATTGTGGCCCTCATTGCCTATCTCAATAGCTTAAAATAAGGTGTTCACAGTGAGTATGGAAACAATTAGAGAAATTCAAGCATATGCTTACGTTGTAGCTACAGTTTTTTTGGTCGTAATGATGTATAGTTATTTGTATCACCTTTACAAGGCTGAAAAAAAAGGTACACGAAATTATGAGCAATATGGCGATCTCGCATTGCATGACAATATTGATGATACTCCAATTGAAACCCGTACTCCATCAAACAAAGAGAAAGAATAAAGAGGAGCAATAAATGAATTGGCTGAATGACAATGTAAACGTATTATCATTGCTTGGTGCAGCAGCAATTTTAATTCTCACTATTTTTGTTGTTGGTAAATATATAAGACAGATGAAAACCGATAAAAGTAGCGGAGAATTAGCAAAAGAGAATTGGGATGGTATTGGAGAATACAAAAATGTACCTCCTATTGGTTGGGCACTCTCCTTTGTAGGAGTTATTGTATGGGGATTGTGGTATTTCCTTGCTGGATACCCCCTTGCAAGTTATTCACAAATAGGTGAATATAACGAAGAAGTAAAAAGCTACAACACTCATTTTGAAAGTAAATTCGCAAATCCTGACAATGCAACATTGATGGGAATGGGCGAAGGCGTTTTTTTGGTACAATGCGCGCCATGCCATGGTGTAACGGGTGATGGCATGAATGGAAAAGCAATGAACTTGACCAAATTTGGAAATGAAGCAGCGATTGTTGCAACTATTCTTGGCGGTGCTAAAGGTTCAAATTATCCTCTTGGCGAGATGCCAGCAGGACTTTTGGATGCTGAAAGTGCCAAAGCGGTTGCAGCGTACGTGATGCAAGAAGTTTCAGTCGTTAAAAAAAGCAGCAATCCAGCACTGGTTGAGAGTGGCAAAGCACTTTGGGCAACATGTGCGGCATGTCACGGTGATGATGGTAAGGGAATGGCTGGAAGTGCGCCAGATCTTAGTGTATATGGTAGTGCTAAATTTGTTGTCAATGTCCTTGGTTTGGGTAAAAAAGGAACGATTGGTAATATGCCACAGTTCAATGATGGACGCTTAACCAATGTTCAAAAAACAGCGGTTGGCACTTATGTCAGCTCTTTAGCAAAATAAGGACTCATCAATGGAAAATACAAATCGAAACGTCTTTGGACTTAATGGTATTACAGGAATGTTGATAGCAACAGTATTGTTGCTCTCCATTCTTGGGGTATTAACATTCTTTGGATTAAAGGCACAACAAGCAGTTGCTGATAAACCTTATAAGATTACGGATCCGCAAGCACTTCAAATGAGAGATGCTGCGAATGCAAATCAAAAAGTTATAGCAAAATAAGGAGTATAACATGGCTGAAATTATGGATAAAGTGATTGTTTTAGGTTTAGTTATACTAGCAGCAGTGTCGGTATGGGCTGTATTAACACCACACCATTTATTCATCGGTTAATGAAGAATTTATTACATGTAAAGGCAAAGAAGCTATGGCTTCTTTGCTTTCTTGCCTTTTTCCCAGTGTTGATTTTTGCCAAGGAATTTGTCATTTATGATGATAGCTTAGAAGAGAGAACCGCTCAGAAAATTGAAGAGATGGGCAGTGAACTTTTCGCAAAAAGTGGTATAAAAGTTATTTTGATTGCTAAAAAAAGTGGCGAGGGAGAGAATATTCTCGCATATGAGCAAAACTTTGCCAAAAATTTAACCACACCGTATGTTCTTTTAACGCTCTTTCAAGCAGAAAAAAAAGTAGATGTGTACCAATCAGCAGGGCTTGAGAAAGAGTTTGATCGTGAAGCACTCCTCTCACCTTTGCCATGGAATGGTACGATTATTCCACTCTTAACTTCTAAAAAAAATGAAGTGAGTGTTGGACCTGCATTGCTCAATGGTTATGCAGAATTGGTTGAAGAGATTGCAGCATACCGTAAAATAGAGTTAGAGAGTGCCATTGGCAGTGCCAATAAAGTCACTATCAATATTGTGAGACTTCTGATTTATGGATTTATGGCGATTGTTGTAATACTCATCATTTATAAAAGGATAAAAAGCCGTGGACAAAGTGAAAAGTGAGCGTACCTACTATCCTCATGTAGTTGTTGGTATGATTATTGGATGTGTGATTGCATGTGCTATTACCGTTAAAATTGCTATGGACCATCCTGTTGAGATGGATACATTTTATATGGAAAAGTATCAAAAAGTTGAAAATAATATTAATGAAATTATAGAATTACAGGGAAAATTTGATACTCAATTCAACCTTGCATATTCCACAGAAAAATTTGAAATGGGACAAAATAGCATTACGCTAAAGCTCACCGATAAAAGTGGAGTGGCTGTGAATAATGCAAATATCACCATGATGCTCTCTCGTCCAGATAGCAATAAGGATAATAAGCAGTTATTACCGTCTAAGGTAGAAAATGGCAATTATACCTTTGGCCCTTTTGAAATCAACAAGCCAGGACGATGGCAGATTTTGAGTAAAATAAACGTAGGCGAATTTAAAGGCTATCATAAAAATGAGGCCTATGCAGCACAGTAGTTTCCCCTTTCTCCCTTAATAACCTGCGGTAAGATCGGTTGTGTGATCTTACCGTTTCCTTTCATTTTGACATAAAAATCCATCTTAAATCTTTGCTTTGTTATAATAGACCATTACATTAAAGTGAGGGAAGATGTTAGAAGTTTTTGCAACAAGTCGTGCGGTACGCTCTTTTTATGACACATTTTTGGATGCGAACACCCTTCTTCCCAAAGCCATCACGATTGCTGAATTAGAGCAAAAAGCCGTTCTTGTGCCACATCACGCTTTGGTTGATGACGATATGCGTGTGCTTCTCATGCAAGAAGCCTCTCGCTTTACCAAATTTGAACTTCTCTATATTGAGCGTGAGTTTTTTACCTTTTTGAAAAACTCCACCTATCTGTTTCGTTTTTTTGAAGAGCTTAGTCATGAAAAGGTGGCACTTGACGCGTTGTTGAGTGCAGATACGTATGAGCATTACGCAGAGCATTTAGAAGTATTGCAAACGCTTCTTAAACACTATAAAGCGCTTTTGTCTAAACAAGCCTTGTATGACCGCATCACACTTCCTGAATGCTATGAGCTTAATATCTCGTACATTCGCTCTTTAGGGGCTGTACGTGTTCATTTAGAGGGTTTTTTGAGCCGTTTTGAAGTGGAACTTCTTACCCAAATAGCAGTGCTGATTCCTTTACATGTAAACGTTACCATCAGTGCTTACAATCAAAAAATGGTTTCACTTTTTGCCGAACTTGGCATCATTTTAGAACAAAACAACACCTATGAGATCAATCTCTCCACGAAAGAGATTTTACATGTAAAGCCGCAAAACCCTTTCAAACAAGATACACACGTTTATGGCTTTTCATCGCGTCTTGCACAAATGGGCTATGTTCAAAGTGCCATAGCTCAGTTTGTGGAAGAGGGTTTAAACCCCGAAGAGATTGTGGTCATTTTACCCGATGAGCGTTTCGCTGAAGTGCTGCGCCCCTTTGATACATGGCACAATCTCAACTTTGCAATGGGCATAAGCTTGAAGCAGAGTTCGTTTTATCAAAAACTGAGCGCCATTGAAAAAGCAATGCGCAATGATGAGATCGAAGATCATCTCCGCATTGCGCGATTAAAAATAGAACCCGAAATCATGGTTACATGTAAAGAGATTTGGCACCAAAAAGTCTCTCCTGAGACGGCAATGAACTTCTTTGAAAAGCTCCTCGCCTTTGATCTCAAAGAGCATCAACATCCTCTGTTTCAAGAAGCTTTTTTTGCCTTTACCCACTTTTTAAAACATGCACCTGCTCTTCGTTTTGAGCAAGTCACCAAACTGCTGTTAAACCGCCTTGCCGTCCTTACGCAAGATGATGTTAGAGGTGGAAAGGTCACCGTACTCGGTGTCCTTGAAACCAGAGGTGTCTCCTATAAAGGCGTTATTGTTCTTGATTTTAACGATGAATTTGTGCCCAAACGCAGTCAAAAAGACCTTTTTCTCTCCTCGGCTGTAAGAGCACATGCAGGGCTTCCCACTAAGAGAGATCGTGAGAATTTACAACGCTATTACTACCATCAGCTTTTCTCGCGTGCGCAGAAAATTGCCATAGCTTATGTGAAAAATGAGACAAGTATGCCTTCACGCTTTTTGGATGAGCTTGGCTTTAATACAACCGTTATGGCGGATGAAAAAGCCCTTCAGCCGCTTCTCTTTGAGCTCAATGCTTCTAAAACGCTTTACGATCAGCCGTTTATCGATGCACCTTACGATCTTAAAGCGTTTCCCCTTTCGGCAACAAAGCTCAAAACACTGCTTACATGTAAACGTCAGTTTTACTTTCGTTACATCGCAAGGCTCAAAGAGGCGAAAATGCCGAGCACTAAAATAGACGAGCAAGTGATCGGCTTGACACTTCATAAAGTGCTTGAAGATGCGATATGCAATGAAGTATTATTGGATGAAAAGAGCCTTTATGCCAAACTTGAAACGCTTTTAAAAGAGAACAACCACCATGAAGTTTGGGGTTACTTTGTCGATGTGTGGCTTCAAAAACTTCGCCCGTTTATGCACAATGAGATCCGTCGCTTTGATGAGGGCTTTCGCGTTTTCAAAAAAGAGTTTGTGCATGCCGTGCCGTATGCGGGTTTTATATTAGAAGGGCAGATTGACCGCATAGACCAAAAAGATGATGAGCTGTTTGTCATCGACTATAAAAGTGGCAAAGTGCCAACGACGAGTGAGCGAACACTAGAAAGTACTACCGATTTTCAGCTGGTCTTTTACGCGTACATTGCAAGCTCACTTGGTACTGTTGGAGGCGTTTATTATTACGATCTCAAAGAGGGCGTTTTAGTCCCTGAAAACTTCCTCGAAGAGAAGAAAGCCCTTTTACATGTAAAACTACAAGAGCTATCCAAACCGATCAATGGCTACGAGTTATGCGAGGAGATCAAACATTGCAGGCTTTGTCCTTACGTGCAGTTTTGCGGACGGGAGGAGCAGATATGAATCTAAGTCCTTATTTAGCACTCGAAGCCAGTGCTGGAAGTGGAAAAACCTTTGCGCTGAGTGTGCGTTACCTCTCACTTCTCTTTATGGGTGCGAATCCACAAAAGATCGTAGCACTCACCTTTACCAACAAGTCTGCGGCAGAGATGAAAACGCGCATCTTTGAGACGCTGAAACATTTAGAAGAGAAAGACGAGTTAGAAGCGATTTGCGTGCAAACGGGCAAGTCAAAAGAGACGTTACTCCTTGAGAAAGAGCGTGTCATGCAAACCTTGCTACAAGCCGATATCAAGATCTCGACGCTGGACTCTTTTTTCTCTTTGATTTTGCGCCATTTTGCATTACATGTAGGCTTACAACCCGACTTTAAAGTGGGACAAAATGGGCTCGATGAGGAGTTGGTGGAGCGTTTCATCAAAGGATGCAAAAGCAAAAATCTTTACAATGCTCTGATAGCTTTTAGCATCAACGAAGATAAGAAGCTAAATGATCTTTTTAGCCTGCTGGATATGCTGTACCAGAAAAAATCAGAGCTTGACATTAGCACCTTAGATGAAGGACATTACCCATCCTTAAAACCGTGCTTGGATATTTTAGAGCGCATTAGAGACTACTTTGAGCAAAGCGGACTCTCCGCGCGTGGACTGGCAACACTCAAAGCGGACACACTTAGCGATCTGCTTTCCAAGAAGTATTTGGAGCGAGAAGACTTTGGGTATTGGGACTATAAAAAGTATGCCAATGAGACAGTGGATGCGCTTTTGCGTGAGCTCAAACAGGCGCTAAACGAACATGTCAATGCCAAAGAGGCGTACTTTTTAGGGCAACTGGGCAAACTGTTTGCCATTTACGATGAGAGCCTCAGAGCTTTGATGGGTGAGTATGGTGAACTTCGTTTTGATGACGTTACCAATCTGCTTTATACCCTTTTGCGCCAAGAGATCAGCAAAGATTTTCTCTATTTTCGCCTTGATGGGGTGATAGAGCATCTGCTGATCGATGAGTTTCAGGACACGAGCATCGTGCAGTACCAGATTCTTCTGCCACTTATTGAAGAAATACGTGCAGGGCAGGGTGTGAAAGATTTTAAAACACTCTTTTTCGTGGGCGATGTGAAGCAGTCGATCTACCGATTTCGCGGTGGGGCTAAAGAGCTGTTTGGGTATGCTAAAAAGAGTTTGCATTTAAACGTGAATGCGCTTGATACCAACTATCGAAGCACCGAGCAGGTCGTGAATTTTGTCAATGAAATCTTTACATGTAAAATCAAAGGGTATGAGCCACAAAAGGTTGCCAAAGCCACGGGTGAGGGGTACATCAATGTGCGCATTGAAGAGATGATTGAGCCTTCTGTTTTAGAGGCGATTTCTTTGCTTCTTAAAGAGGGTGTTAAGCCCAAAGACATTGCCCTTTTGGTGCATACGAACAAAGATGCCAAAGTCTTTAAAGCGCTGGTGCAAGAACAGTTTCCCTCTTTACATGTAAGACTTGAGGCGACCTTGAAACTCATTGAAGTGCGTTCTATCAAAGCCATTATTGCTTTGCTTAAATACCTCTATTTTGGCGATGAGCTCTACAAAGCAACGTTTCTTGCACAGTGCGGCAAGACGTGGGATACACCGCTTTCCAAACAAGGTTGGGATTTAGATGCGACGCCACTCGTTTTGGTTGAAAAGATCATCAAAAATTACGGTCTGTTTGATGGCAGTGTGGATCTGCTCAGTTTCTTAGAGGTTGTGAGTCGTTACGAAGAGATCGAGAGCTTTTTATTTGCGTTGGATGAGCTGAGCGATGAAGCCAAAAGCGAAGATGTAGATGGCCTGCGTGTCTTAACTGTGCATAAATCCAAAGGCTTGGAGTTTGAGCATGTCATTGTGTGTGATCGTTTGAGCCGCGATAACAATCGAAGCGATACGATTTTATTTAGCTACGATGAAGTGGACATCAAAGGGCTTTACCTCACTATGGGTGGCAGAGAATCGGTCGATGTCATCTATGCCAAAGCCAAAGAGCAAGAGAGTGTCTTGATGTACGAAGATCGGCTCAATGCGCTTTACGTGGCATTTACCCGAGCGAAGCGTTCACTGTTTGTCTGCGCTAAAGCACAAAACAGTGCGTTTGAGATGCTGGAACTGAGCACCACAGAGCGAGGTATGATTGGTGTTTCAACCAAAGAGACACCGCTTATTCCAAGCACGATGCATGTCCATCAGCCTAAACGCTATGGTGCGCAAGAGGTAGCAAATACACCAGACGTTGAGAGCGAGAGTGCAGAGATTGCCTCCATAACCTTTGGAATTGCACAGCACTATCTGTTGGAGATGTTAGACAGTTTTGATGCATCTTCGCTCAAGAGGGCTTACATCGCACTGCAAAACCGTTTTGCACCGCTTTTGGATGAGCCAACCTTGCAAGCGATCTATCAACGGGGCGAAAAATTGATTACATGTAAAGCTTTCTTGGAGTTGATAGAGGGGGCAAAAGTCTATAAAGAACAACCGCTTATTTATCAAAAAGAGCGCAAGCAGATCGATCTTTTGCTAGAATTTCCCGATCGCATTGTTGTCATTGATTATAAAAGCTCGAAAAAGCAGAGTGACAAACACCAAACACAAGTGAAGCTCTATCAAGATGCACTTTCTACGATTTATAATTTGCCGGTGGAGGCGTATATTTGCTATTTGCAAAACGATGGCGTTGAACTTGTCAAAAGCTTATAGTACACTTAATTTAAGCTGTATATAAGTATATTTTGATTACACTTGCACTTCGTTAAATAAATACGTCAAAGGTTATGACAGATGAAAGCTACACAAGCGATTAAGCCAAGCGAAGTCAAACGCGACTGGATCGTAGTGGATGCTGCTGGTAAGAGATTTGGTAAAGTCCTTACAGAAGTAGCAACACTGCTCAGAGGCAAACATAAACCTTATTTTACTCCAAATGTTGATTGTGGCGATTTCGTTATCATCATCAATGCGGAAAAAGTAGAGTTTAGTGGAACAAAATTAGACACAAAATTGTATCACAGACACACAGGCTATTTCGGTGGCGTTAAAACTGAAAAATTGGGTGATCTTTTGAACAACAACCCAGCGAAATTGTACAGACTTGCGGTAAGAGGCATGTTACCTAAAACAAATCTTGCTAAAGAGATGATCAAAAAGCTAAAAGTATATGCCGGTAGTGAGCATCCACATACAGCGCAAGTTAAAGCAGAGGTAAAGTAATATGGCAAAAGTATACGCAACTGGTAAAAGAAAAACAGCTATCGCTAAAGTATGGGTAAGCGCACCGGGTAAAGGTACGATTACAGTTAATGGCGTTGATTTTGAAGCGTGGCTTGGTGGTCATGAGACCATTAAAAAACGTGTTCGTCAACCTCTTGCTCTTACCAAACAAGAAGCAAGTTTTGATATCGTAGCTTCTACGCAAGGTGGCGGTTATTCAGCTCAAGCGGATGCCGTTCGTCATGGTATCTCTAAAGCACTTGCAGCAATGGACGCTGACTTTAGAGCAATCCTTAAACCATATGGTTTATTGACTCGTGACTCAAGAATCGTTGAGCGTAAAAAATACGGTCGCAAAAAAGCACGTCGTAGCCCACAATTCTCAAAACGTTAATGATTTCCTTCAGGGAATCATTCAACGTTTCCTTGAAAACGTTAATGATTTCTTTGCAAAAGTCGCTCAGACTTTTGTACTTTATGCAAGGGATTTTCCCTTGCATTTCTCCTCTTTAAAACTTCCTCACTTAAAATCGTTATAATACTTCTTTCGTTACATTAGGAGTAAAATGATGAACACTTTTTGCCTAATAACCACAACATACCCTGATGAACAAAGTGCAAAAACCATCATTCATCTTTTGCTAGAGCAAAAACTTGCCGCATGCGTTCAGATGATGCCCGTTCAGAGTTTTTATCGTTGGGAAGGCAAACTATGTGAATCAAATGAACAATTACTTCTGATTAAGACGAGGAGTTCATTGTTTAAAACGATCGAAGCGTTAATTTTAAAGCATCATCCCTACACAACACCACAATTGATTCAAATTCCCATAGAACAAGGATTTGAGGCGTACTTAAATTGGATTGCAGACGAAACGGCACTTCGTTAATAACTCGCCAATTCTTGAATCAACACTTTAACTTCGTCTTTATCAAAGAAAAGGTTAAACTCCAACTCTTTCGCAAAGGCTTTAAGTAAAACCAGTTTTTGCTTTTGGCGTGTATCGGCATTTTCAATGTGTGATAGTTCTGTTTTCAATTTCTGTCGGTAGAATTCTCGTATTTCCTCTTGTTTTTGTGCTTTTGTTTTTGCCTGTTTTTTGGGGCTGAGTACAAAAAATAGTAAGCCAAGAAGTATGATGATAGCGATAATGCTCAAAAAATTTTCCACAAAAAACCTTTACATGTAAAAAGAGTCAGCTGTACTGGAATCTAAAATAATTTATGTTGAAGATTTTATCTCCGTTTGGCTTAGAGCGATATTTGCGGGGCTAAATGGACGATTAATCTCTCTTCTTCTATAATGTTACCACTATATTGAGGGAGTTTGAGATGCAATCAGTATTAGATGCCCAGCAAAATCACTGGGAAACGATGTTTGGTAAAAATAGTGAAATGTTTGGCTTAGAAGCTAGTTATCCTGCATATTACGCAACGGCTTTGTTTCACGAAAAAGGTGTTTCCTCACTTCTTGAGTTGGGCGCTGGGCAAGGGCGCGACACGCTTTTTTTCGCGCATAATGGTTTACATGTAAGCGCGCTTGATTACACACAAAAAGGGCTAGATGCCATTGCAAACAGGGCTAAAAATCTGAACCTTTCTCTCTCGTTGTGCCAACACGATGTACGAAAACCCCTTCCGTTTGAAGATGCGAGCTTTGATGCCTGCTTTTCGCATATGCTCTACTGTATGCCTTTATCAACGGCCGATTTGGAGTTTCTCAATGGCGAGATCTGTCGCATTTTGAAACCGGGCGGCTATAACATCTACACGGTGCGCCATATGGAGGATTCTCACTACAAACAAGGCATTCACCGAGGCGAAGAGATGTATGAAATGGGTGGTTTTATCGTTCATTTTTTCTCTTCCGAAAAAGTACAATCCCTCACCAAAGGCTTTGAATTGATTCACGTGGAAAAATTTGAAGAGGGCGGATTGCCTCGCAAGCTTTTTTGCGTGACATTGAAAAAGATGTGATGGACTCTTAAACCAAAGCGCCTGCGTACTTGGTTGCCAATAAAAGCTATGTCATCAAAATGAAAAACAAAGTTGATTTGCTTGAGGTGATTCGCCGTTTTTTTTTGAGGGCTTGGCTTTTGTTTTGTGCGTGGTTTAAGCCAAAAAATCCATCACGCACCTTTACATGTAAAATGAATTTTCCGTATACCAATCATGAATGACAAGCGTTAGACTTTTTCGAGCACTTTTGTGTAGAATGACGGTTAAAATCAGCTTGGAGCGTTTTTATGGTACTTCTAACACGTTTAACTCCTCCCATACGAGTCATTTGATGCACACATCAGCACACCATCGCTCATCCAAACTGGCACTGTTGGCGGCATGCGGTGCAGGAATGTTGTGGGGAACAGGCGCACTTGTTGTAAATGTGCTGGTTGTGGAACACGGCTTCCGCCCTGAAAATATCTCTTTTTGGCGTTTTGTCATCGGCGCGGTGATCTTAACTATCGTGTTTGGTCGTCGTATGGTGTGGCAGAGGTTAAAGGCTCTGTGGTTAACGGTCTTGCTCAGTGGCATCGCGATGGCAGGTTATGTCTTGTTGTGGTTCTTCGGAATCGAAAAAATAGGCGCTTCCATTCCGACGTTGATTGCGCTGTGTTTGCCGCCTGTGATCGTGACCATAGTTGCGATTGTTCGGGGGCATGAAAAAGCAAATGCCTCTCTTCTTTGGGTGCTTTTTGGCGCTATTGTTGGATCGGTTTTGATCATTACGAGTCATGGCGGGAGTGCAAAAAATGTCGATGCGTATAATACGCTATTGGGCATCGCTTTTTCTATTGGTTCGGCATTTTTGTATGCGGGATTTTCTATGATTAGCGGGCGCCTCTCCATTGCATTGGGTGCGGGCGTCTCCACCGCTTATTTAAGCATCGTCGCCGCACTGGTCATGGGTTTGTTCGCGTTTACGCAGCCTTTGATTTGGCCTAGCGCTATACCGCCACAAGTATGGTTTTTGTACTTAGGCGTGGTCACTGCCGCACTTGCTTTGCTCGCCTTTAGTTGGGGTGCGGCACGGCTTAAACCCACCGCACTTACCATCGCAACGCTGCTTGAACCGCTCACTGCGGTCGTTCTCTCGGCGATATTGTTAGAGGAACGCTTAAGCGCATTGCAATGGCTAGGAGGTGGTTTGTTGCTGCTTAGTATTTGGTTGCTTGGCAAGAAAAATATGCATCAACCATGATTTCTTAAACCGTTTTTGTGTAAAATCATTGAAACTAACACAAAGAGGACATCATGCACTTTACAACTCCCCTTAAAAGCAATAGCACGAAAATTATGTTGATCGGAAGCGGTGAACTGGGCAAAGAGGTCGTTATCGAAGCCTCTCGCTTGGGCATTGAAACCGTTGCGGTGGATTCGTACCCACAAGCACCTGCGCACTTGGTCGCCAATCGAAGTTATGTCATCAATATGAAAAACAAAGAGGAACTTTTAGAGGTTATTCGTCGTGAAAAGCCAACGTTCATCTTGCCCGAAGTCGAAGCTTTGAGCATCGAAGCGCTGATAGAGGCAGAGAAAGAGGGCTTTTGCGTCATTCCTAACGCGGATGCGGTCAAAAAGACGATGAACCGCAAAAACATTCGTGAGTTTGCCGCAGAAACATTAGGACTTAAAACCAGCGGTTATGTCTTTGTAAAAACACTTGAAGCATTGCAAGAAGCGACTCAAAAGCTTGGGATTCCTTGCGTGGTTAAACCTGTTATGAGCTCCTCAGGGCATGGACAAAGCGTCATCAAAAGTGAGGCGGACATCCAAAAAGCGTGGGAGATCGCCAAAGAGGCACGCGGTGATGCGAGTGAACTCATCGTTGAAGCGTTTGTGCCATTTGACTATGAGATCACGCTTTTAACCGTTCGTAATGGCAAAGAAACCGTCTTTTGTGAACCGATCGGGCATATCCAAGAAAACGGTGACTATGTGCTTAGTTGGCAGCCTGTGCCGATGAAACCCGAAGTCTTAGCCAAAGCGCAAGTGATGGCCAAAGCAGTGACCGATGGCTTGGGTGGTCGTGGTCTTTTTGGCGTAGAATTTTTTGTCAAAGACGATGAGGTCTATTTTAGTGAACTGAGCCCCCGTCCACACGATACGGGAATGGTCACGATGATCACGCAATCTCAGAGCGAATTTGCGTTACATGTAAGAGCGGTTCTTGGCTTACCGCTTGATTTTACCTTTTACGGTTCGGGTGCGAGTGGCGCGTTTAAAAGCTCAAATGAAGAGCATGTGCCAACACTCACGATTCCTGAAACGGCTTTTTCTAAAAATTCCTATGTGCGCATTTTTGGTAAACCCGTGAGCCATGTGGGTCGTCGTATGGCTGTTGCATTGGTCTTGGATGAAGTGGAAGCAGCAAAGAAGCGCGCTAAGGAGATTATTGCGTCGATCGTTGGTTAATTTCACCTCTAAAATAATTTTAAAATAAATATTTATAAAAAATTTATAAAAGCGGGCTATAATGAAATAAGCCCAAACTTAAAGAGATTTTATGAATAAACATGTTGTTGAACAGACGGTGATTTTCTTTAGCGTTTCCAAATGGCTCTTCCTCTCCTCAGCCGTTGGTATTATGATAGGCGGACTGATGTCCGTCTTTATTAAAATTCTCACAACTGCTGAGCAGACGAGAAGCCTTCTTCCTTTTCCCTTTTATTTCACCCTTCCATTTGCTTTGATGCTGACGACATGGATCGTACGAACGTTTGACCAAAATGCCACAGGACATGGGACGGAAAAAGTTATTGAAGCGGTGCATAAACGCGACGGTTACATCAATGCTAAAGTCATTCCTGTCAAACTCGTTGCCACAGTACTAACAATCTTTTCAGGTGGCTCTGTGGGTAAAGAAGGTCCTGGTGCACAAATTGGTGCAGGAGCGGCATCCTTTGTGGCAACATTACTCAAATTTTCAAAGTCTGATCGTAAAAAACTGGTCATCTGCGGTATTAGCGCAGGCTTTGCTTCGGTGTTTGGAACACCGATTGCGGGTGCTATTTTTGGAATTGAAGTGCTTATTATTGGTGTGATTATGTACGATGTTCTGCTACCTTCGTTTATTGCAGGATTTGCCGCGTTTACCACCGCGCAATTTTTGGGTGTGACGTATCAATATTATGACATCAATATGTATCGTGCATTTAGCCTTGATCTGGGACTGATTGGACAAGTCGTTGTCGCTGGTGTCTTTTTTGGAATTGTCTCAGACCTTTTTATTACCGCAGTCAATAAAATAGAAACAGCGATTAAAAGGGTTCCTTACAATCGCTATTTAAAAGCGTTTGTCGCGGGTTTAGTCATGGTCGTGATCTCTTATTTTCTCTCTGAGAGTTACCTTGGGCTTGGGCTTGCAACGATTCGTGATGCACTCAGCCCTAATGCGTTAATTTCAAATAATGTACATTGGTACGATTTTATTTTAAAAACCATTTTTACGGCGATGACATTAGGCTCAGGGGGAAGTGGGGGTATTATTACGCCTGTTTTTTACGTGGGTGCGACCAGTGGTGTTGTCTTTGGACATATTACAGGGGGACATATAGCTCTTTTTGCTGCACTTGGGTTTGTCAGTGTTTTGGCAGGTACAACGAACTCGCCCATAGCGTCCATTATTATGGCGGTGGAGCTTTTTGGTGTACATATGGCAAACTATGCGGCACTCAGTGTCGTCATTGCTTTTTTGATTACAGGGCATCGTAGCGTCTTTCAGTCACAAAAACTTGCTCTTAAAAAGGCGGATAATATCACGATTGGAAAGGGTAATGATCTTGAAGATACCTCCATTAGCATTGACATGCGAGATATTGATAAAGTCAAACGCCTTCGAAATCGCCTGCGTTATAAACGGTTGCGCTGGCAAGTTAAAAATGCAAAGGATGATTTTGAATAGAGAACGAAAAATCCTCATCAGTGCGTGTTTGATGGGTGAAAATGTCAAATATGATGGTGGCAATAATGCTTTACATGTAAAGATGCTCGAAGCGTGGAAAGAGCAGGGTGTTTTGGTTCCGTTGTGCCCTGAAGTGCTTGGAGGGCTCAGTGTTCCTAGACCTCCGTGTGAAGTGCTCGAAGGAACAAATACAGTTGTGTGCAAGAGCGGTGAAGATGTTAGTGAGGCATTTGCTAAAGGAGCACGTGAGAGTTTGAAAATAGCTCAAGAAGAGGGCGTGTGCATGGCGATTTTAAAAGCCAGAAGCCCCTCATGCGGCAAAGACGTTATCTACGATGGCACCTTTACAAGCACACGCGTAAATGATTCTGGCATTACATGTAAACTGTTGCGAGAAAATGGCATTGCAGTATTTAGTGAAGAAGAATTGGCTTTAGCCGAAGCGTTTTGGAGGCAAAAAGGGTAAATCCCTTTTTGCTTTTGGTGATTATGCGTTATGTAAAATCGTTTCGATGACTTTTGGAGTGTAAACTTTCTGTACGCCTTGTCTCTCAGCGGCTAAGAACACATTGGCTGCAATATCAGGAATAGAATCGGCACCGATACCCGCTTCTTTTAAACTCACCGGTGCGCCAATTTTGGCAAACCAACTTTTAAGCGCTTCAATACCTTCTTCCGCACTGCTTTTCCCAAAAATCTTCTCTGCAAAACGTTTAAATTGTGCGGGATTTTGAGTATGAAACCATGTCATCCACGCAGGAATCACAATCGCTAAACCCGCACCGTGAGCAATGTTGAACAGTGCTGAGAGTGAGTGTTCGATCATGTGATTTGGAAAAACAGATGGGTTTGTGCCCGCTGTTGTCACACCGTTAAGTGCTTGAGTTGCTGCCCAAGTAAACTCAGCCCTTGCATTGTAATCCTCAGGATTTTGAAGCAAAATTTCGGTGGTTTCCATGACAGTTTGAATGATGCCTTCCACCATGCGTGATTGAAAATGAGGTTGAACATTTGCCGTTAAGTAGCCCTCAATCACATGCGCGATGATGTCAACCGCGGAGTAGGCGAGGTAATTTTTAGGCACGCTTTTTGTGAGTTCAGGATTGAGAATCGAGAGCCTTGGATAGACATGAAGGGAGGCGATATTGTATTTTTGCTGTATCGTATCGTTCGTGATCACAGCAAAACCGTTCATCTCACTTCCCGTTGCCGCTAAGGTCATGATGGCATAAACAGGCAGCGCTTTTTCAATGACGGATTTGCCAATAAAAAAGTCCCAAACATCGCTATGGTATAAAGCACCTGCTGCGATACTCTTAGCACTGTCCAAAACAGAACCACCCCCAATGGCAAGGACGGCTTCAACCTTTTCTGCTTTGGCGATGGTGATGCCTTCGTGTACTTTGGAAAGAATGGGGTTGCTGATGATGCCAGAGAGTTCCACCCAAGCGATGCCTTTTTCTTTTAAACGGGTAGTCACTTTTTCGTAGAGTCCATCACTTTTAATGCGCTCACTACCGTAGCAAAGTAGCACTTTTGTGATGTTGTCTTCCGCGATAGCTGTACCGATGAGTTCTTCTTTGCCTTTTCCAAATTCGATTTTTGTGGGGTTTTGATAGGTAAAATTAACCATGTGTTTTCCTTTGATTTGTAGTATTTATTATAGAGCGAAAGAGAGAAAATGCAATAGAACATTTTCGTAGAATTCTTGCCTAATCCTGCACAAAATCTTTACATGTAACGGCTAAAGTCGCGTTATTTCTGTGCAATCGGGTAAATGCTTCAAAGACTCTTCAAAGCTTGTATACGTTTGCAAGGCGGTGATGACGATGCTTAAAGGCTCACTCAGGATCTCTTGAAAGTCGATTTCATGCGACGCCTTAACTTTAAAGGCAAGTTGTTCGAGCGGTGGAGAAAACTCTGCATTGACCCCTTCTTTATTGCCTCTGGCATCCACGCGGTACCAGCCAAAGTCTTTCAGATAAATGGCATTGAGTCCATGTAGTGTATAAGGTTCGTCACCATTGCCCAAAAGGCTGAGTCGTTGGTAACAAAAGCCTGTAGGAATGCTATTGGCACGACACAAAGCTGCCAAGAGGTGGCTTTTGGCATAGCACCATCCTGTTTGCAAGGCTAAGACATCACTGGCTTTACATGTAATGATGGCATCTCTATGATCTCCCGTATGACGAATATGATCGCGCACAAAGGTAAAACAGTTTTTGGCAATGTCAACATCCTTCTGGGTATCTCCTCTTAATTCTTTTGCTTTCTCTAAAATCGAAGGGTGTTCAAAATCAATGACGAAGGAGCTTTGAAGGTAAGCGTTCAGTGTCTCTGTCATGAAATTCCTTTAGCGATTGGCTAAAAAAGCCAGTTCAGGAGAAGTCATCGAGGGTGTGAATTCGGTGATCTCATAAGTTGCAACATCGTGAATGTAAAAAGGATCAAGCGCGATGACCGCTTCAATTTCAGCTTTAGAGGGTGCAAGGGCTAAGATAATACCGCCATTGCGAGGATTTTTACGTCCTGAGGCTAAGAAGATGCCTTTCGCGTAGTGCTCTTTGAGAAATGCTACGTGAGCGCTTAAGTGAGCATCGACCTCTTCAAGGGATTTGTGATAGGTTAAAGCGATAATAAACATGAAAACTCCTGTTAAGAATTGCGGATAAAAATTTGTAATTTTTTAGGCAATGAATTAAAGACAAGGTCATATGAGTCGTCGATCCACTCAAAAATTAAAGTCTCGTCTATTTCGTCTTCACAAATGACTGTATTCCAATGTCTTTTGTTCATATGATAGCCTGCAATGACGTTTTCGTACATTTCCCTGAGTTCTCTTGCATAGTATGGGTCACATTTGAGATTGATGCGTGGAGTATTGCTCGCTTCATCAATTAATGCAAAAATCTTATCGCCGACTTTATAAACGGCAGTTGTGTTATCGAAGGGGTACTCTTTGATTGCACCTATGTGGCTGAGGCAGTAGTTATTGAGGATTTCAAACGTCATTTTATTTGCACCTACAACTGTTTTCATGGTCATTTACCATACCACACGCTTGCATAAACGCATAAATCGTGGTGGATCCGACAAATTTGAAGCCTCGTTTTTTAAGATCTTTGGTTAAAGTATCGGAAATGGTCGAAGTGCATGCGGCAGTTTTGTAATCGCTCACATCGTTGACAATTGTTTTGCCACCTACATAATTCCAAAAGTAGGTATCCAGTGAACCGAATTCTTGAGCAATGGCTTGAAAAAGTTTGGCATTATGAAGGATGGCTTCGATTTTAGGGCGACTTTTGATGACTTCGCCTTCACTTAAAATGCGTTCAACATCCATCTCCCCCATATGAGCCACTTTCTCAAGAACAAAACTAGCAAAAGCATTGCGGTAGCCATCACGTTTTTTTAAAATTGTAAGCCAGCTAAGCCCAGCTGATTGAGTTTCTAAGCAAAAAAGTTCAAAGAGGGCTCGATCATCATGCAGAGGTTTTCCCCACTCTTCATCGTGGTATGCCACGTAAGTAGCATCACTCAGTTTTACCCAGCCACAACGTGAAATGTTTTGTGTCATTTTTCTTCTCCTCAAAGAGGTATGTGCTAAAATTGTAACGCAATAGAGTTAACGAACAGGAAATGCCAATGTCTATCCACGTACTTGAATACATTAAAAAAAATTATAAAGAGCATGCGATCGAAGCCAATGGCGTGGTAATAGCGCGTTATTTTGTGGTAGAAGATCATTACAGAGCCGAAGCGTATATGGAGCAAAATCTTCTTAATATTATTTTGGAAGGCAAAAAAATGCTTCATACGAAAAAAGGTGATGTTGAGGTCAAAGCGGGTGAGGCATTTTTCCTCTCGAGGGGTGAATATGTGATGAGCGAAGTATGTGAAGGTGGAAACTATACCTGTTTGCTCATCTTTTTTGATGAGAAGATCATTGGGAATTGGTTATCGCCTATTTTAGAAAAAATACCTTTACATGTAAAGATGCTCAAGCATACTTCTGAGCCTTTTTGCAAGATAGAATTGACTCCAATCATGAAAAGTACAGCGCTTTCCCTTTTGCCTTTTATCGAACAAAAACCAGCATTTGTTGACACGATTTTGATCTTAAAATTGCAAGAGCTATTACTCTTACTTTTGGGCTCTTCTGAGGGAGCAAAACTTATCTCATACTTTCAAACATTACTTCCACGTGGTATTGATCTTAAGGTTTTTATGGAGGAGCATTTTACGCAAGATTGGAGTATTGCTGAGTTTGCAAGGCGCAGTGGACGAAGCTTGAGTGCATTTAAAGCAGAATTTGCCTCCCAGTTTCAGACCTCGCCTATGAAATGGATACTTCAAAAGAGAGTCGAGCGTGCACGTTTTTTAATCGAAAAAGGTAGCCTTGGTATTGGCGAAGCGGCATTTAAGGCAGGCTTTAAAAGCCAGTCTCATTTCACGCGTCTCTTTAAAGCACAACATGAACACTCTCCAAAAAACCTTATAGGCAAAATGTCAAACCTTAGAGACTAACACCAAGACGCTGTTTACATGTAAAATAATCTTTAAAATTTCGATAAAAGGATTAGAGATGAAAATCATACAGTGGATTGTTGCCTTCATATTATCAGGAAGCACACTTTTAGCAGGAGGCTTTACCCTTTACAGCAATGACCTCTCTGGGCAACTTTCTAAAACAGAGGAGGCTTCAAGTTTTGGATGCGATGGCGCCAATATTTCCCCCGAACTGCATTGGAGTAATGCCCCTAAAGGTACGAAGAGTTTTGCCGTGACGGTCTATGACCCCGATGCTCCAACGGGAAGTGGCTGGTGGCATTGGGTTGTTTTTAATATTTCTTCATCCATCAATGCTTTGCCGACTGATTTTGGCAATGTAAATAAACCCGCGACTATTGTTGCCATTCAAAGCATCACTGATTATGGTAAGACAGGATTTGGTGGAGCATGTCCGCCTAAAGGCGATAAAGCGCATCGGTATATTTTTACCGTGCATGCTCTGAGTGTGGATAAACTAGACCTTGATGAAAAAGCGTCACCTGCACTCGTTGGTTTTATGCTCAATACCAATACTATTGCGAAAGCAACACTGGTTTCATACTATCAACGTTAAAAGTGAAAAAAAAACAGTATAAAAGAGAGAGAAAAACTCCTATTAACTTTTTATTTACGAAAGATTAACAGAGCGTTTAAATAACTCCCCTATACTTTCACTACCAAGACAATTACCTCCTTTTTGTGTATCACTTAACAACTTTAAAAATCAGCTTCCAGATTGCCCGGTCTGGAAGCTTTTTTTATTTTAACACGCAAAAAATGCAAAACTCTTTTTACTACGTTCGCCACTGAATCGCAAAACAAGGGCAATGCCTGATGTCTCTCTTAAAAGCTTGACGACCATGTCATCAGAATTATTTTTCTTCACTATGTTATAATCATTCCATGAAAACACTTTTACTCTTTCTTCTTTTCTTTACATGTAATGTCTTAGCCAGTACGCTACATCTTTCTATTTCAGCAAATCCGAGTCGTCTCAATCCTATTGTTTCAACTGATAAAACCAGCGCTGATGTTGCACAGTGGATTTTTAATGGACTCATCAAATACGATAAAGATGCGAATATTATTCCAGACCTTGCACAAAGTTACCATTTTGTGGATGATACAACACTCATTTTTAAACTTAAAAAAGACGTTACATGGAGCGATGGAGTCCCTTTTACGGCTAAAGATGTGCTATTTACTTACGAGACGATTATCTCTCCTAAAATCTTTACACCATACTCTTCTGGCTTTATGCACATTTTACATGTAAAGATGCTGGATGAGTTTACGGTAGAAGTAAAATACAAATATCCCTATTTTAAAGCATTAGAAGTCTGGATGATGGAGATATTGCCAGAACATCTGCTCAAAAATGAAGCGGATTTGATGACCAGTAAATTTAATCAAGCGCCCATTGGTACAGGCCCTTATACGTTGAGTCAGTTTAACATCTCAAAAGACATCGTTTTAATGGCAAATCCAAGCTATTTTATTCATAAACCTAACCTTGATACGATGGTATTTCACTATCTACCTGATCCTTCTTCTGAATTTCTGATGCTCAAATCCTATCAACTTGATGTTGGTACGCTCACACCTTTGCAATTAGAGCGTCAAATTGATGAGGATTTTCGAAAACATTACAGCGTTAATGAAGACATTGCCCATATTTTTTCGTATATGGGATTTAATTTAAAATCTGAGAAATTTAAAGACCCTAGAGTGCGTGAAGCGCTCTCATTAGCCATTGATCGTCAAGAGCTCGTCGATATTCTCTATTTTGGTCATGGAAAAGTGTGTACAGGACCTTTTTTACCAGGAACGGGAGCTTTTAATGAAGCAGTCGATGCACCAAAACCTGATATTGCAAAAGCAAAAGCGCTTCTCAAAGAGGCAGGGTATGATGAGACACATCCCTTTGAGTTTGAACTGAGCACGAGTGCCAATGGCAGTGGTAGTTACTCCGCACAAATTCTTCAGCATCAGCTCAAAAAAGCAGGTGTGGTGATGAAGCTTCGCATCATGGAGTGGCAAGCGTTTTTAAATACTGTGATTACGCCGCGTCATTTTGAAGCCGTTTTGATGGGGTGGTCATTAGGGCTAAAACCCGACGCCTACAGCATTTGGCACAGTGAATCTATGCGCAAAGGCGGATTCAATTTCATAGGCTATGAAAATGCCGAGGTCGATCAGCTTATTAAACAAGCAGAACAGATCGTTGATCAAGAAAAATTCGATGCCATTTATCGAGAAATTTTTGCCAAAATTGTTGCAGAGAATCCTTACCTTTTTTTAGTGATTCCCAATTCTATTACAGTGGTCAATAAAGAGATCACACCTGTCTCAACCTCTATAATTGGGGTTATGCACAATACCATTGATTGGATTAAACCGTAAATTTAAGACTTAATTGCCAAAACTTGTGTTATAATTCGGGTCTTCACACATGAAATCTTAGAAATATTAGTTTAAAGGAATAAAAATGAAAAAAACTTTATTTTCATTAGCGGCACTAGCATCTTTGGCATTTGCAGCACCAACTGCATACAATTACGAGGTAACACCAACCATTGGTGGTGTTTTACCAGAGGGCAATCTTGATCTTAAAAGTCAATTGACTTATGGTTTAAGATTTGGTATCAACCTTGACAATACTATTATCAATCAAGTTGAACTTGGTTACGATAGATCTGATAATGTTGATTATAAAGCGGGTAGAACAGACAGTACAGATTTTAACCGTTACTACGCTAACTTGGTTAAAGAGTATAAAATTACTCCAGAAGCTGCATTGTATGCTTTAGTCGGTCTTGGTTATGAAGATGTAACAAATGCGCAACTTGAAAACAGAGATAGCATGTTTGCACAATACGGTGGTGGTGTAAAATATTGGGTAACTGATAATTTTGCGCTTAAAGCTGAAGTTCGTCATGCTATTAAATTCCAAGGTGGCGATAACAACATGTTCTACAGCCTTGGCTTTACGATTCCTTTTGGTGCAAAATCTGCTCCAGTTGCAGCGGCTAAACCTGAGCCAAAACCAGCTCCAGTTGTAGTAAAAGCTCCAGTTGATAGTGATAATGATGGTGTATACGATGATAAAGATAAATGTCCAAATACTCCAAAAGGTACCGTTGTTGATGCAGATGGTTGTCCAAAAATCATCCGTTTACATGTACAATTTGATTTTGACAAATCAACTGTAAAACCAGCGTTTATGCCTGAGATTCAAAAAGTAGCTGATTTTATGAAACAAAACCCAGGTTACAGTGTTGTTCTTGAAGGTCACACAGACTCTAAAGGTAGCGATGCTTACAACATGAAACTTTCTGATCAACGTGCAAAAGCAGTTGCAAAAGCACTTGAAAGTCTAGGTGTTTCAGCAGCTAAAGTGACAACAGAAGCATTTGGTGAGAGTAAACCTGTTGCTACAAACGACACAGACGCTGGACGTGCTGAAAACAGAAGAGTTGACGCCGTTTTCAAAAAATAATTTAGGATCATAGTGTGCATATGGATTTGAGCTGGACCGTTGTTGTCAATTTTGTTACGCTTTATGGTGTAAAAGTACTTGCTTCTTTACTGATCTTTTTTATCGGTAAAAAAATAGCTTCTCTTCTAACAACCGTTGTTGTTAAAGGGATGCGCAAGTCAAAGATTGATGAGACGATTACCAGCTTCTTTTCCAATGTGATCTATTTTGGTCTTTTGGTGGTGATAATCCTAGCAGCGCTAAGCAACCTAGGCATTAACACCACCTCTTTTCTTGCTGTTCTTGGTACCGCAGGGCTTGCGATTGGTTTAGCACTGCAAGGTACACTTTCTAATGTGGGTGCTGGTATCTTACTGGTATTCTTCCGTCCTTTCAAAATCGGACATTCTGTACAAATCGCTGGTGAAAATGGCACAGTTGAAGAGTTGAACCTCTTTAGCGTCATTCTTAAAACAGCGGATAATAAACAGATTATCATTCCTAACTCTGCTGTGATTGGTAAAAATATAACCAACTTTTCTGCTAAAGCAACCAGACGTATTGATATGACCTTTAATATTGGTTACGAAGATGATCTTCGCCTTGCTAAGGTGACATTGCAGGAGATTGTTGATCATGAGCCAAGAGTCCTTCATGAACCTTCCCCATTCGTTGCTGTTGGTGAATTAGCGCAAAACAGTGTGAAACTCATTGTGCGTGTATGGGTTAAAACGGAAGACTATTCTGTGGTAAGTTTCGATATTTTTGAAAAAGTAAAATTGGCGTTTGATGAAAAGAGGATAAGTATTCCTCACCCTCTCTTACCCGAAGCATAACTATTTTCCAAATACTTGTTGAATGATTGAACTTCCACTTGCGAGTGGATTGCTACGAAGTGCTTTTTCTTTCTCCGCAATCATATAAAAAAGACCATCCAGTGTTTTACGACCAATATAATCTTCAATACTCTCATCGCCACTAGGCACTGCATCGCCCATACCAAATCCTTTTGCAATAGATGAAGCTTGTCCCATTAAAGCATTATTTGAAGCGCCTGCTACTGGGTTACTACCTCCTGCAAAACCTTTAAGACTTTGATAAGAGCTCATCACTTGACTCTCATTCATACTCTCTTTGATGATCGGCATAATGGCACTGAGAAGTTTTGTCCCCGCTTTAGTTTTAAAGTAATCGGTTGCCGCTGTGTTATTACCCTTAACGATGGCGTTCGCATCTTCAATACTCATGGATGAAATCGTATCGCTAAAGATAGAAGCTGTTTTTGGAACTGATTTTGATGCAGCACTGTTCATCGTTTTGACAAAGTCGTCTACATAGCTCTTACCACCTAGTTTTTCCGCCGCAGTCGCAACGGGTTTTATGGATGCAGGCAGTGGAATTTTGACAGCACTGTTGTTTAAAAATCCTCCCTCTTTTCCCAAAAGCGAAACGGCTTGTTGTGCTCCAAGACTGAGTGCTTCTTTCACACCAGAAGTCGCACTGCTTTGAGTGGATGTAGGGCTATTGGTTGTGGCTGGTTTTTGGGTAGAAGTAGCGCTAACTGCCGTGTTGACCGCATCTTGCCAGTTGGCAGCACACAGCATAAGCGGTGCTAAAAGAATGAGTTTTTTAGGTAACATGTATCTCCTTTTTAATGGTCTAAAAGTCTATTATTTTTAAAACAACAAAAATCTACCAACGCGTATAAAAATTTTGTGGTTGGTAGATTTTTTAGATTTTTGTAATAATTTTAAAAACTATCTCTTGTCTATCAAACAAGTCCAATCCATTTCCAATACGTTGCAGCGAGCAACAAGATCAAGCCATAAGCTATAATCGTAAGTGGAATACCCGTCTTAATAAATTCTTTGACCGTAAATGTATCGGTTCCATAGGCGATCATATTTTGTGGAGCATTGACAGGTAAAATAAAACCAAAACTAATAACATATTGTAAAATCATGGTCATACCAATGATATTGAGTCCTGGTGTTTTAACTTCTTGTAGCATGGATATAACAATAGGAATCATGGCAGCTGCCAAAGCGGTTGCTGATGCAAAACCTAAATGAATAATGATCAAAAAAAGTGCCAAAATAGCAAGTATCATAAATGCAGAAGAGTATGAAAGTCCAAAAAATGGAACGATGGACTTTGCTAACCAAACACCCGCTTTTGTTGATATGATAGCACTTCCTAAACTGATACCAACGCCAAACAAGAAAAGCGTTCCCCAAGCCATCTTTTTACTGGTATCTTCCCACGTTAAAATATCAATTTTAGGTAAAAACATCAATGTCACAGCGACAACAGTAATGGATGAAGTGTCAAAAGGATGAATTAAAGTCTTTGCTAAATCACCTTTTATACCAAAATCACCAAACGTTTTCTTTTCCAACACCCAAAAGAGCAATAAGAATACAGAAATGATAACAAGTTTGATCTCTTGAGTTGTAATTTTTCCTAACCCTTCCAGCGCTTTTTGAATAACTGCTTTTCCTCCTTCAATCTCTTTGACTTCAGGTGGCATGATTTTTAGAAGAACAAAATAAAGTGCAATAGACATCAAAACGGCAAAAGGTAGAGCTGCAATAAACCATTCACCCCAACTAATGTCATGTCCTAAAATCTGTTTAATGAAGTTCGTTGCAATCATGTTTTGTGCAGCGGCAGTTTTGATGCCCACATTCCAAATACTATCCGCTTGCGCAATCGCTATCATTAAAATAGCTGCAAATTTAGTACGTTTTTCGATACCAAACGCTGAAATGACACCCATAACAATCGGTACCATACACGCAACTCTCGCTGTTGTTGAGGGGACAAAAAAACTAAGGATACACCCTGTCAAAATGATGCCAATTAAAATGCGGTTTGTTTTAGCACCCACTAAAGAAAGGATATTAAGAGCAATTCTTTTATCAAGTCCTGTTTTCATCATGGCGATAGAAATAACAAGGGCTGCTCCAACCAATGCCCAAGCCGTATTTGAAAATCCTCCTAATGACATTGTCAATGCCTTAGATGTGCCGATATATTTTTCTGGTTGTGCCATGTCTGGCGCAAAACCAAGAAGCAATACCATTAATGTTATGATGATCGCTGCACTCACTGGATAAGAAGTACATTCAGTCATCCAAAGAATAACGGAGAACACTAAAAGACCTAGCATTCTATGCCCTGCTATGGTTAGTCCTTCTGGTGTTGGCAATGCAATGATAAGACATAAAATTATCAAAGATACAAACAAGCCATACTGTTTTAGAAAAGTGCCCATCTTAAACCTCCATAATTTAAAATAAATCTTACTTACTTAATTATATATCGTATTTCAAAAAAACGATATGAATTGGATAATAATTTTACTCATAAGTATTGAAAGTTTTGAAATGAACTCAAACTGCGAGTAAAACAAAAAGCTTTAGTGTTTTACTCGCAGTTTGGGTTATAATCACACTTTACATGTAAAAGAAGGATTAAGGAAAAAATGAAAACGATTTTATTTGATTTAGATGGCACATTGATTGATTCAACAGACGCTATTTTGGAAAGCTTTGGGGTAGCATATGAGACATTTGGACGTGTCATTCCTGAGGATGAACAGATCAAGAAATTGATTGGGCATCCTTTAGATTTGATGTTTACGATGTTGGGAATTGACTCCTTGGAGGCAAATGATTATGTGATGGCGTACAAAGAGCATTATAGGCTCATTTCTCGTAAAAAAACAACACTGTTGCCCCTTGCCAACGAAGCAATTAGGCATGCTTCTAAAATTGCAACTCTGGGTATTGTGACGACAAAAACGGCACGTTATTCCGAAGAGATTTTAGAGCATTTAGGCGTTATGCATCATTTCAAGGTATTAATTGGACGCGAAAGCGTCACACATCCAAAACCACATCCTGAACCCATTCAAAAAGCACTCATTGCACTCAACGCTAATTTGGAACAAACATGGATGATAGGCGATACTCCAATGGATCTGATTTGCGCCAAAGAAGCAGGAGTTAAAGGTATTGGTGTGTTGTGTGGTTACAGTACAAAATACGAACTTGAAAAGCATACTTCGTTTGTTGTTCGTGATGCACTTGATGCCGTTAAAATTATTGCTGAACAGTAATGATTTTGCTAGAGAATTGGTATTTTTTTGAGTAATAACGTTCCGAAAATAGTAGTAAATGTAACGGTTCTTAACTTTTTTCATTTATGAGTTATTAAGAGAATGCTAAGTAGAATGAGAAATCATCACAGATGAGTATAGGAATGATAATATAAATTAAGGGGCATTTAATGGCTAAAGTCATGAAAACTATGGATGGTAACGAAGCTGCTGCATACGCATCTTACGCTTTTACCGAAGTTGCTGGTATTTACCCAATTACACCTTCTTCCCCAATGGCGGACTTTACCGACATTTGGGCAAGTCAAGGCAAAAAAAACTTATTTGGTATGCCTGTAAAAGTTGTGGAGATGCAAAGCGAAGGTGGTGCTGCCGGAACGGTACATGGTTCTCTTCAAGCTGGTGCACTTACGACAACGTATACAGCCTCTCAAGGACTGTTACTTAAAATCCCAAATATGTATAAAATGGCAGGTGGATTATTGCCAAGCGTTATCCATGTTGCTGCTCGAACACTTGCTACCCATGCACTTTCTATTTTTGGCGATCATCAGGATGTTTATGCTGCACGCCAAACAGGTTATGCAATGCTTTCATCAGGTTCTGTTCAACAAGTTATGGATTTAGCCGGTGTTGCTCACTTATCAGCGATTCAAGGACGTGTTCCTTTTATGCATTTCTTTGATGGTTTCAGAACTTCACACGAGATTCAAAAAATTGAAGTGATGGACTATGCCGTTTTTGATAGATTACTCGATAAAAAAGCAGTACAACGTTTCCGTGACGAAGCGCTCAATCCTGAGTCTCCAAAAACGAGAGGAACAGCACAAAACGATGATATTTATTTCCAAGGCAGAGAAGCACAAAATAAATTTTATGACGCATTGCCTGACATCGTAGCACACTATATGGCGGAAATCTCAAAAGAGACAGGACGTGAGTACAAACCTTTCACTTATTATGGTGCCAAAGATGCAGATCGTATTATTGTTGCAATGGGATCTGTAACAGAGTGTTTGAAAGAGACGATTGATTATTTAATGAGTAAAGGTGAAAAAGTTGGTTTGATTACACCCCATCTTTACCGTCCATTCAGTATCAAATATTTGATGGATGTTATGCCAGAATCCGTTAAAAAAATTGCTGTATTGGATAGAACAAAAGAGTCAGGATCTATTGGTGAGCCATTGTTCCTTGATATGAGAGCAGCTTTCTATGGTCATAAAAATGCTCCTATTATTGTCGGTGGACGTTATGGTCTCTCTTCTAAAGACGTTGATCCTGCACAAATGCTAGCTGTTTATGAAAACCTCAAACTCGAAAACCCTAAAAATGACTTTACCATTGGTATCGTTGATGACGTTACCTTTAAATCACTTGACGTCAAAGAAAAAATTAGTTTGGGCGACGCTGAAACGAAAGAGTGTTTATTCTATGGACTTGGTGCTGATGGTACGGTAGGTGCAAATAAAAGTTCTATTAAAATCATCGGTGATGAGACAGATATGTATGCTCAAGCATACTTTGCGTATGACTCTAAAAAATCAGGTGGTTTTACACGTTCTCACTTACGTTTTGGTAAAAAACCAATTCGCTCAACCTATCTTGTTTCAAATCCACATTTCGTAGCCTGTTCTGTTGCTGCATACCTTGAGTTGTATGAGGTTGTGGATGGAATTAGAGAGCATGGAACATTCCTGCTAAACTCAATTTGGGATGCAGAAGAGACCGTCAAAAGAATTCCAAATCGTGTTAAAAAAATCTTAGCAAATAAAAAAGCTAAGTTTTACATTATCAATGCAACCAAACTTGCACATGATATTGGTTTGGGTAACAGAAGTAATACGATTATGCAATCAGCGTTCTTTAAACTTGCTGAAATCATTGATTTTGAACAAGCTCAAACCTTTATGAAAAAACAAGCGTATAAGTCTTATCACAAAAAAGGTGAACAGATTGTTGAGCTTAACTACAAAGCAATTGATGTAGGGGCTAATGGTTTGATTCAGGTTGAAGTTGACCCTTCATGGGCGAACCTTCCTGATGATGTGAAAAAAGAAGACAGCAAATATGTCGGAACAGAATTTGTTGAAAAAATTGTAAAACCAATCAATGCCGCTCGAGGGGATAGCTTACCTGTTTCTACTTTCAAAGGCTACGAAGATGGTACCTTTGAGCATGGAACCACAGAGTATGAAAAACGTGGTGTTGGTGTTATGGTTCCAAAATGGATTGAAGAGAACTGTATCCAATGTAATCAATGTGCCTTTGTTTGTCCACATGCCGTTATTCGTCCATTCCTGATCAATGATGCAGAGTTTGCAAATGCTCCTGAAGGCGTTAAAACACATGCTCTTGAAGCCAAAGGTAAAGAGCTTAAAGGCTTAAAATATAAAATCCAAGTCTCTTCACTGGATTGTACAGGCTGTGACTTATGTGCAGAAGCATGTCCAACCAAAGAAAAATCACTTGTGATGGTTCCACTCGGTGAGAGTCTTGAAGCAGGTGAGCAAGTCAATGCGGATTACCTCTTCAAAAAAGTAACGTACAAAGATGATATTCTCTCTAAAAGCACGGTTAAGGGTGCACAATTTGCTCAACCACTCTTTGAGTTCCATGGGGCATGTCCAGGTTGTGGTGAAACTCCATATATCACATTAGCCACAAGACTTTTTGGTGACAGTATGATGATCGCTAACGCAACAGGGTGTTCATCCATCTATGGTGGTTCAGCTCCTTCAACACCTTACCGCAAAAATTCCGAAGGACATGGTCCAGCATGGGGTAATTCACTCTTTGAGGACAATGCAGAGTTTGGTTTAGGTATGCATGTAGCTACGGAGACAATGCGCCATAGAATTCATTCTGTGATGGAAGCTTCTCTTGAAAAAGCTCCAAATGCCATTGCCGCACTCTATAAAGACTGGATTGAATTCAGAGACGATCGCGTTAAAAGCACTGAAATTCGTAATCTTCTTGTTCCATTATTGGAAGCAAATCCAGCAGCAGCGGGCGCAGATGTGATCTTAAGCCTTAAACAGTACATTGCCAAAAAATCACAATGGATTTTTGGTGGAGATGGTTGGGCATACGACATCGGTTACGGCGGATTGGATCATGTTATCGCCAGTGGTGAAGATGTAAATATTTTGGTTCTTGATACGGAGGTTTACTCCAATACCGGCGGTCAAAGTTCAAAATCTTCTCGTGCAGGTTCTATCGCGCAGTTTACAGCAGCAGGAAAACCTAGCCAGAAAAAAGACCTTGGTTATATCGCTATGACGTATGGTAATGTTTTTGTGGCACAGATCAACTCTAACGCTTCTGCGGCACAAACAATCAAAGCATTTGAAGCGGCTGAAGCGTATCCTGGTGTTTCTCTTATCATCGCGTATTCTCCATGTATCGCACATGGTATCAAAGGCGGCCTTGGCAAATCAGGTAACCAAGGTGAACTCGCAACGAAATGCGGTTACTGGCCAATCTATACCTATGATCCTCGCCTTGAACAAGAGGGTAAAAACCCTGTTAAGATTACAGGAAAAGAACCTGATTGGTCATTGTACGATGATTTCTTGATGAACGAAGTACGTTATGCGTCACTTAAAAAGTCAAATCCAGAGCATGCACAAGCACTCTTTGAACACAATAAAAAAGATGCACAACGCAGATGGAGACAGTTAAATCGTCTTGCAAGTGCTGATTTTTCAAATGAATTAGTTGAGGTAAAAGAGGGCGAATAAGCCCCTTTTACATGTAAAGGCAAGAAAGTAATTTCTTGCCTTTTTTAGTTTTTAATCTCTGCTGCCACCTGTGCGTTTGATTTGACAACTTCACCACTTCCATGAATGATATGTGGAATACAGCTGGTACACACATGGATCTCTTCACCATTTTTCATTGCTTTAATAAAAACAGCACCTGCACTTTCCTCACTGGTTCTTAGGCAGACATTGCACACTTGAATATTGTTGATTTCCATAAAAAGCTCCTTGTTAAATTTGGCGTATTATAGTTAAAAAAAGACCAGAAAAGATTGAGCGAGATCAAGGTTTACATGTAAGCTTTTGTCAAACAATCAAAGCATCTTTTTGCCAACAACATTGACAAGCTTGCGTAACCTCATACACCGTAGTTAAAAGAGTTTTTGTTGGCGTAAAAGCGTTTGTAAAAATGCTTATAAAAACAGAACCACACTGATCATCGCATCAATGCCAATGTCTACGGGCTCTTTCCCAATGAGTCTGGCACTATTTTTGACTTGAAAGATCATTTGACTGAGTAATGATTCAAAATTAAAGTTGGAAGGATCTAGAATACTCTCTTTGTGATTTTTGATAGATGCAAGATTTTGGATCATTTCCCAAGAAGGCTGTTCTCCTGTATGCAGCCTATTTTGGAGCTCAACTTGCCAATTGTTTTGCCATGTTAAGAAGAGAAAGTTATCGTTTTTATCTTTGGCTGTTTTAACTTTCCATTTAACAACTTCAAGGTAGTAGTAGAGTTTTTTAAAAGCTTCTTGATCATACGTGAGTGTGGTGATGTGGTGACCTTCTCCAATTTTATAAGTTTCCCAGATTACTTTATAGAGTCCAATAATGAGAAAATCATTTCGATCGGGGATATTACTATTTTTATCAAACGCTATACGCAAATAGTCATCATAGGATTTAAGATATACACCATTGTATTTCATCCGAATACTATTTTGTGAGGTGCGCATTTCGTTAGTGATGAAGCTTTGGCTCTCTTTACTGTAACTTTTTGGATTGCGAAGGTCGAGTTTTTCTTTATAGATGATAAGATTTTCAATGATCTTGCTGTAGTCATAATGTAACGATGTAGCGCCATGAGATTGGAACACTTCGCCTATTTTTTCTTGGGGGTTTGTGGTGGTTGTAGCGCAACCATAAAAAAAGAAAACCAAGAAAAAGCAGAGTTTACTCATCCAATATTTCCTTTCCCTTTTTAATCTGTTTTTTGATGATTTTAATGCTATCGTGGATGGCTTCACGTTTGATGAGATCACTCTCGTCTTTGAGCTCTTGCTTCAGTGTAATGCGTCTGAGTTTGAGCTTTTGAAGAAGTTCTTTAATCGTCTGTTTTTTTGTTCCCTCTTCATTGGGGGTAGATATGCCAAATAACGCTTTGACTGAATGGATAAATTTCAAACCGTTCATGAAGTGCTCCTTTGCTCGGTTGAATGTGTTAAATCCGTGATTTCGGATTCATTTAAGATCAACGCTTCTCGTCCTTCGCTTGATTGGGTATCAGCATGGATGAAAAGGGTATGTGCGACTTTTGTCAATTCTGACACAATGGTATAAGCGTATGTCGTATCGTTCATCAGTGACGTTGCCATAGTATAGGTAATTTTATTGGTACGAATGAGATTATCGAGCGATTTATTGGCAGCAATGTCGTATTTTTGGGCATCAAATTGAAGTTTACTGAGGAGTAAAATAGCAACATCTTCTTCGGTAGTGTTGATAATAAGCTGCATATTGCGTAGGTGTTTGATGAGGTTTTTACGGATATGGTTATACTCCTGCCTGATGTATTCATTATCGGATTCAAGATAAAAAAGCATATTTTTTTGCATATGTTTCGAGGCTTTAAAGGCTTCAACCATGCCAAGTGTTGCATTTTTTATGGGAATAAGCCGTCGGTTACTTTCATCTGAAAACTTGCCTTGTGCCAAAATAGCGAAGTTGATAATCTTCCCATATATCTCTTTAATGCGAAGTTCATAATACTCATCCATATTGACATGCATGGCTTTATTACGTCTTATTAATATATCATCCACTTCCATACCTGAGGCAATATCTTCTTTGGTAACACTAATTCCTTGAGCAATAATGTCAAAAATATTGTTGTAGAGATGCTTCGTCTCTTTCAGCAGAATTGCTTGTGCCGTATCGGGGAAATCAAGCGCTACATCGTTAATAAACAGAACATCATCTCTCTCTTTTTCTGCCACTTCTTTAGGCTTAAACACACGGTTTAAAAGGGTCACAAGCCCATGTACCATAGGGGCAAACAAAAGAACACAGATCAGGTTGAAGTAGGTATGGTACAGTGCGAGTTTGAGGGTATAGTCATTCTCAGCAATACCCAAAAAAGGTGCGGTAAGGTCAATGAAATGGATAAATTGTGGTACAAATCCGATGAGCAAAAAGCCTGTAAGGCTGTTGATAAGAAAATGTGCACCTGCTAGTTTTTTACCTTCGAAGCTCGCTCCCAATGCTCCAATGATGGCAGTAATGGGCGTTCCTAGATTGGCACCAATGGTGAGGGCGATAGCATTTTCATACGTAATTTGGGAAGCGGAAAGGGCTGTGAGAATAAGTACCAGTGAGGCATGGGAAGATTGAGAGATCATCGTCACAATCATACCGATCAATGCAAAAAGCAAAATTCCTTTCAGCCCATCGGCAGAGTATTGCGTAAGGTCAATAGTCTCTTTAAATGCGTCAAATCCCTCTTTCATGTAAGCGATACCCAAAAAAGAAAAACCCAAGCCAACCAAAGCGTAACCAATGCCTTTAAGACGCTTATTTTCTTGAAAAACAAACAAAGTTCCAAAGACCAGCATAGGGAGGGCATACGTGGCAATATTGATTTTTAATCCTAATCCTGCAATCAGCCAAGCGCCAGTCGTCGTGCCAATATTGCCACCCAAAATAATACCAATACCTTGCGCCACGCTGATCAGACCTGCGCTGATAAAAGAGATGGCAATGACAGCCGCTAATCCACTGGATTGCATGAGTGTGGTAATCACCGTACCAAAAAGAATACTTCGGTAAAGGTTATGCGTAATTTTTTTGAGAAATTGATCGAGAAGTCCACCGACAAAGAAGCGAAATCCCTCTTCTAGGTTTCGCATACCAAACAAAAAGATAGCCACTCCAGCGGTAATATGAAGAATATTGGTGCTTTGAAAAAATGCATAGGAGAGTAATAAAATGACGACAATCAGGAGTAGTCGTTTCAAGGTATTCCTTTACATGTAAAGAATTTGAATGGCAAATTATTGTACACTTTTTTATAAAAAAAAAGAAAAAAAAGGACTTTAAATGCCACTATTGGACAGTTTTTGTGTAGATCATGTCAAAATGCCAGCCCCTGCAGTCAGAGTTGCCAAAACGATGAAAACTCCTCACGGTGATGAGATTACTGTGTTTGATCTTCGTTTTTGTAAACCGAACCACGCCATTTTGCCAGAACGCGGTATTCATACACTGGAGCATCTCTTTGCAGGCTTTATGCGCAATCACCTCAATGGAAATGGCGTTGAGATTATTGATATTTCACCGATGGGATGTCGCACCGGTTTTTACATGAGTTTGATCGGTACACCAGAGCCTATGCGAGTCGTCAATGCTTGGAAAGCATCGATGAATGACATTTTACATGTAAAGAGTGAGAACGATATTCCCGAGCTCAACGTCTATCAGTGTGGAACTTATAAAATGCACTCGTTGGATGAAGCGCATAACATTGCTTCAAATATTTTAAGTGCAGAGATTGGTGTTATGAATAATGAAGCGTTAAAGCTTGATACTTCAAAAATTTAATGCTCTAGGTGCATAATTTTAACACGTAAATAAGAACCTTTTTTATATGATTAGTGTGTTTTTTTAAAGAAAATATTAGTTTTGGTACACACATTTGAAGTAAGGAAGGTTTTTATGGAGCGTTTAGTCGCAAAGTACAAAGAGGGCAATCTGATTGTGCTTATTTTGATTGGTATGGTGGTGGGCGTTGTGATCGCTCTTATTTCTCCAACAGCTGCAATGGCTGTTTCAATTTTAGGAAAACTATTTGTTGGTGCACTGAAAGCCGTTGCACCTGTATTGGTTTTGGTACTCGTCGCAACAGCGATTGCAACCAAGCCTGTTGGTGTTCAAACCAACATCAAACCGATTGTTCAACTTTATGCCATCGGTACTTTTTTAGCAGCACTTGCTGCTGTTATCGTCAGTTTTGCATTCCCTGTAACCTTAGTGCTTGCGAGTGGCGCGGATGCAGGGTTGACACCTCCTCAAAGTATCATCATGGTTGTTAAAGGTTTTTTGGTGAGTATGGTAGACAATCCTATTAATGCACTAGCAAAGGGCAATTATATCGGTGTGTTAACATGGGCAATCGCTGCAGGTCTAGCTCTTCATCATAGTAGTCAAGCAACAAAGCAAGTGATGAAAGATACCAGTGAGGCGATGACTAAAATCGTTCAAGGTGTTATTCGTTTAGCACCATTTGGTATTTTGGGTTTAGTGGCAGAAACATTTTCAGAAACAGGTTTTTCAGCACTGCTTGGATACGGAAAATTACTTATTATTTTAGTAGGAACAATGCTTTTTGTCGCGCTTGTCCTTAATCCAATTATTGTTTACATCAAAATGCGTAAAAACCCATATCCATTGATTTTTACATGTTTAAGAGAGAGTGGCGTGACAGCATTTTTTACTCGTAGTTCAGCTGCCAATATTCCTGTTAATATGGCATTGTGTAAGCGACTTGGCTTGCATGAAGACACCTACTCCATCTCCATTCCTTTAGGGGCAACCGCCAATATGGCAGGCGCAGCTGTGACCATTACGGTCTTAACGCTTGCAACAGTCAATACACTTGGCATTTCTGTAGATATACCAACAGCACTGCTGTTAAGTGTGGTTTCAAGTATTGCAGCAGCAGGTGTTTCAGGTGTTGCGGGTGGATCGTTGTTATTGATCCCCTTGGCATGTGGACTTTTTGGTATTAGTGATGAAATCGCGATGCAAGTGGTTGCGATTGGTTTTCTGATTGGGGTAGTTCAAGACTCTACAGAGACAGCGCTTAACAGCTCGACAGACGTTGTCTTCACAGCAGCTTGTTCGAACGAACCACTGAATCTCTAAGCGTTACATGTAAAAAGATTTGGCACTTAATTGGAAGCAAAAAACTCCAATTTTTTGCCAAATCCCAGTGTATTGTCCGTAAATTTGAGATACGTAATCTCAATACTCCATAAATGCGGATTCATTGCAATGGCATAAGGAAAGCGTTTTAAATAAGCTTTTTTTTCTGCTTCGTTTGCAGCTCTAAATCGTCCCGTAAATTGTACCCCTTGAATTTTTCCTACTAATTTTGTCTCAAGTGCAACACTGCCTGCCACATGCGTATTTTCTAACGCTTCACGTCCGTGCCTTGTCTTCTCATCGGTGGCAATGACAAAGGTGGCATTTTGTTCCATAAACGCATAGAAACAGGTCGCGCAGTAAGGGAGGTTATCTTTACATGTAGCCAAGTTTAGTAGGTGATGTTTTTTTAAAAAAGTGGTAATGGCGAGCTCTAACATAGGTATCCTTTGGAAAAAAGTATAACATATTTTCTTTCTCTCTTTTAAATTTTAGATGGGTTAACATAAGCGAATTTACTCCAAGGAGCAATTGATGCGTTTTATTCTTGTATTATCTTTTTGGGTAGGCGCCCTTTTGGCTGAAAATCTTTCAACGTTGCAATATACGGGTGTTCAAACAACACATGTGATGAGTGATGGCAGTACGAAAGAAGTTTTGATTGAGCGTACTATTTCTCCATCATGCAACAGCGTTGGAATTAACACAGAAGCTGTTTTTAGCGGGAACTATGCAGGTAAAGATGTACCCGCGGAGTGTCAGAAAAGTTTTGTAACCACTGTTGGTAAAATTCAGCCGATGATCTTTGCCCCAGGTATCATGACGGTGGGTGAGCTTGAGGTATTGGATTTTATTAAAAACAAAGTCAATGTCTCTCCCAATGCTTATATTTTAGTCGATGCGCGTAAACGTGATTGGTATGAACAGATGACCATACCGGGTAGTGTAAATATCCCTTTTGATGAGATCGAGTATGATGCTTCTATTCCCGAAGATTTTGATCGGATTCAAAAACTATTAGGGTTTAAAAAAGTGGGTGAAAAGTATGATTTCACACATGCAAAAACAGCACTTTTGTTCTGCAATGGTCCGTGGTGCGCACAGTCTGGTTTAGCAATGACACAACTGCTCAAACTGGGTTATCCTAAGGAAAAATTGTTGTGGTACCGAGGCGGTTTGCAAGATTGGTTGCTGTTTGGTCTAAGTGTTGTTAAACCACATTCATAAGCTTTACATGTAAAGCTTATGAAAGAGGCGCTTGAAAATCATCTTCGTCGACGGTGATGCTTTTGCGCCACTTCTCAATTTTAAGATCATTTTCCAAAATATGTTCTACAAGCCATTTTTGAGCAATCATTTTCATACTTTTTTGAAGTTCTACGATTCCTTTTTTTTCTTTGAGAATTTTTGTCATCCCAAAAATAATACTCTCATGGAATTTCTTATGTTGTCCCAAAAGAGGATAATCAAGGCTTTGCATATATGCTTCTTCTTCTTTAAAATGTTTTGCCATATAGTCAAAAAATTCTTTAAAAAGCTTTGAAAGTTCTGCCTTATCGGCACTATCGGGATCGAGTCTTTGCACGGTGTTCGCCAGATCGAAAAGTTCTTGATGCTGTTGATCTAAGAGTTCATGATGCAGGCTAAATTTTTCACTCCATTCTATCAACACGAATATTCCTCATAACTTTTTTGAGGGTATTTTAGCATGCTTTGAGAGGATTTGAGCAAGATTGATTAACATAAAAACGGTAGAATGGAGCTTATCATTTATAAGGAATTTGCATGATCGTGAAAATACTTCAATCATTTTTAATAACACTCCCTCTTCTTTGGCTTGGATGTTCCAAAGATGAGACACAAAACAGACCTAAACCGCAAGTAGAAGTAGGCACGTACACCCTAAGTGCGCAACATGTAACCCTTACGCGTGAACTTCCTGGTCGTACCAAAGCGACACTGAGTTCTGAAATTCGCCCTCAAGTGGGCGGTATTATTCAAGCACGACTGTTTGAAGAGGGTTCTTTGGTGAAAAAAGATGCTGTGCTCTATCAAATTGATCCTTCCAGTTATCAAGCGGCATTTGACGAAGCGAAAGCTGCCCTGAAAAACGCGGAAGCAACGCTTGAATCATCACGGCTAAAAAGTGAACGTTATGCTGACCTTGTCAAAATGGAGGGTGTCTCTAAACAAGAAGTTGAAGATGCCAAAGCAGCTTATTTACAAGCTGTGGCAAATGTGGAAGAAAAAACAGCAGCACTGCAAAGTGCGCGCATTAATCTTGAATACACGAAGATCAAAGCACCGATTAGTGGGCGTATTGGAACTTCGAGTGTGAGTGTGGGCGCCCTTGTAAGTGCGAGCCAAACAACAGCACTTGCTACGATTCGTACCCTTGATCCGATCTATCTCGATCTCACCCAATCCAGTACGCAGCTTTTAAAACTCAGAGCTCTTTTAACGCAACAGGGTTTGAAAAAAGGTGGCACAACCGTGGCATTGAACCTTGAAGATGGCTCACGTTATGCCCACAATGGCACGCTTCAATTTCAAGAAGTTGCGGTAGATGAAAGTACTGGCTCAGTCACGCTTCGTGCAACGTTTCCCAATCCTGATGGTGTATTGCTTCCAGGGATGTATGTCCGTGCTTTATTAGATGAAGCAATCAATGAAGGTGCCCTTTTGGTTCCACAGCAAGGGGTTCAACGTGACCCTAAAGGGAATGCAACAGCGCTAGTTGTAACAGCTGAGAATAAAGTTGAAACGCGCGAGTTAAAAACAGAGCGTGCTATAGGTGATATGTGGTTGGTTCATAGTGGATTGAGTGCGGGTGATCATGTGATTGTTGAAGGCTCTAGTAAAGTTCAAACAGGCGATAGTGTCAAAATTGTGGATGTCACAACAACGTTAGGTAAAGCGCAATGATCGCACACTTTTTTATCCATAGACCCATTTTTGCATGGGTTATCTCGATTGTCATTATGTTAGCAGGTGTTGGTTCCATTTTTTCCCTTCCTGTTGCCCAATATCCCGATGTTGCACCACCTACAATTCGTATTGAGACGACTTATACGGGTGCTTCTGCTCAAACCGTTGAGAATAGCGTTGTGCAGATTATTGAGCAACAGCTTACAGGGTTGGATGGTCTTTTATACTTTTCCTCTAGCAGTAGTTCTTCAGGTTCTGCTCAAATTGAAGTAACCTTTCAAAAAGGCACCAATGCTGACACTGCACAAATGCAAGTACAAAATAAGGTAGCCCAAGTTACCACGCGTCTTCCCAAGTCGGTTCAAAATGAGGGTGTACGTGTCAGCAAAGCACAAAATGACTTTTTGATGATTGTTGCTCTTTTTGATACTTCTGATACGAAAATGTCTGATGATATTTCTGATTATTTGCTTAGTAACCTGCAAGACCCGATTGCACGCCTTGAAGGTGTGGGTACGGTACAAGTCTTTGGTGGTCAGTATGCGATGCGCATCTGGTTAGACCCCAATAAACTAGCTTCTTACAGTTTAATGCCTTCCGATGTGAGCAACGCTATTATGGCGCAAAATGTGCAGGTGTCTGCGGGTAGTATTGGTGCTTTGCCGAGCTCTTCTGAGCAACAGCTCAATGCCACAGTAACGGCTAAATCACAATTGCAAACAGCGGAAGAGTTTGCCAATATCATTGTTAAAAGTGATGCAACGGGAGCTATTGTTCGTTTAAGTGATGTTGCACGCGTAGAGCTCGGCAGCGAGAGTTATGACAATGTAACACGGCTCAATGGTCATCCAGCCTCTGGACTTGCGGTGATGCTAGCCCCTGGCGCAAATGCACTTTCTACAGCAAGTCGTGTTAAAGAGGGCATCGCAAAACTTGAACCTTTGATGCCAACAGGGTATAAGATAGCCTATCCTCTGGATAGTACCAAGTTTATTCGAATCTCCATCGAAGAGGTGGTTAAAACACTTTTTGAGGCGATTTTACTGGTTATTGTAGTTATGTTTGTCTTTTTGCAAAACTGGCGTGCAACCCTCATTCCTGCCATTGCTGTTCCGGTTGTTCTTTTAGGAACTTTTGGGGTTTTAGCTATTTTTGGTTATTCCATCAATACCCTTACCATGTTTGGCATGGTGCTCTCCATCGGTCTTTTGGTGGATGATGCGATTGTTGTGGTGGAAAATGTTGAGCGTATTATGCGTGAAGAGAAGCTCTCCGCGGTGGAAGCGACAGAAAAGTCGATGAAAGAGATTACCAGTGCATTAATTGGTATTGCCACGGTTCTTTCGGCTGTTTTCTTGCCGATGGCCTTTTTTGGAGGTTCAACGGGGGTTATTTACCGTCAATTTTCCATTACGATTGTCTCTTCCATGATCCTCTCCGTTATTGTGGCGCTCACCTTAACGCCAGCACTCTGCGCTTCATTGCTCAAACCGCATGAAGAAATAATGAGCCATGGTTTTTTTGGGTGGTTCAATAAAACTTTTGATAGGTTGATTGAGCGTTACAAAGGTCATGTGAGTTCTGTCATTGCTACCCCACTGCGATGGATGCTGATGTATGCCATTATCGCTTCAATCATGGCACTTTTGTTGGTGCGTTTACCGACAGGCTTTTTACCCAGTGAGGATCAAGGCGAAAGTATGGTTCAGTTTAGCTTGCCTGAGGGGGCTTCGTTTAAACGCAGTGATGCCGTTGCTCGTGAAATTGAACATTACTTTTTAAATGAAGAGGGAAATAATACCGAAGCGATTTTTACCATCTCAGGGTTTAGTTTTAGTGGAAGTGGTCAAAATGCAGGTATGGCATTTGTCGCACTCAAAGATTGGGATGAGCGCAAAGGGATTGAAAATAGATCTGACACCATTTCAGATCGTGCTACCATGAAGCTCGCGCGCATAAGGGATGCTCAAATTTTTTCACTTAATCCTCCTGCTATTGAAGGGTTAGGACAAAGCAGTGGCTTTGATTTTCAGCTTCAAGCGCTCAGCAATATTGATCGTGAAAAACTAAAATCATTAAGAGATATGTTGTTAGAAAATGTGCGCCAAGATTCTCTCTTTAGCGCTGTTCGTCTAGGTAGCATGGAAGATACACCCCAATTACATGTAAACATTGATGAAGCCAAGGCTGTAGCGCTAGGTCTTTCTCTAACAGACATTGATAGTATGCTCAATTATGCGTGGGCGGGTGCTTATGTGAATGATTTTGTGGATCGTGGGCGGATTAAAAAAGTGTATTTGCAAGGCGATGCACCTTTTCGCTCCAAGCCAGAAGATTTAGATCAGTGGTATGTGAAAAGCAGTAGTAGTGTGATGACGCCTTTTTCTGCTTTTGCAACAACAAGTTGGAGCTATGGTGCGCAAAGTTTGACACGTCATAATGGGTTAGCATCGTATGAGATTCAAGGCTCTGCCGCTTCTGGAATTAGCTCTGGGGTTGCGATGGATAAAATGGAAGCTTTACAAGCGTCTCTGCCAACAGGCACAAGCTTTGCGTGGAGTGGACTCTCGTATCAAGAGCGTTTATCCAGTGGGCAAACGGTTAAATTATATACCATCTCTATTTTAGTTGTCTTTTTATGTTTGGCCGCTCTTTATGAGAGTTGGGCAGTACCGTTTTCAGTATTGCTTGTCATTCCTTTGGGCATCTTTGGTTCTGTCCTTGCGGCATCCCTTCGAGGCTTGGAAAACGATGTCTATTTCCAAGTTGCGCTTTTAACGACTATCGGTCTCTCCTCTAAAAATGCCATTTTGATTGTTGAGTTTGCGGAGGCTGCGTACAATCGGGGAAGCACGCTTGTGGAGGCTGCTGTGGAGGGTGCAAAACTAAGACTTCGCCCCATCTTGATGACGTCGCTTGCGTTTATCGCTGGAGTTCTTCCTCTCGCACTCTCAAGTGGAGCCGGTGCCAATAGCCGTATTTCGATTGGTACGGGGATTATAGGTGGGACACTGAGTGCGACCTTCTTGGCCATCTTTTTAGTGCCACTCTTTTTTGTGTTAGTTCGGGGATTTTTTCCGAAACGAAGTCACCATGCAACCATGGTTGGGGAGGTATAAAATGATGAGGTTTCACAGACGCACACTCAGCGTTGTTGTATTGCCCTTGTTGGTAGGAGGATGTGTCTCTATGGCTCCTGAGTATGAACGACCAAGTGCTCCTGTTCCTGAACAGTTACGTTATAGTGATGCACTTTCTTCTCAGAGTGCTCAAGCGCTTCCATGGCAAACCTTGATTCATGAGCCAAGGTTATCGGCGGTTATTGAAAAAGCGTTGGATCAAAGTCGTGATTTGCGTAAGGCGGTTGCAAATATAGAAGTGGCACGGGCAACGTACCGCATTGCTCAAAGCAGTGAGTTTCCAACGCTTGAAGCCAGTGCAACAGGTAGTAGAGAGAGAACACTCAACTCTCCAACCAATAAAACTGCCATCACGCAGAGCTCTTCTGCCACCGTGGGAATTAACAGTTATGAGCTTGATTTTTTTGGAAAAATCAAATCACAAACCGATATGCAGTGGGAGAGTTACCAAGGGGTTGAAGAGGCGGCACGTACGGTTAGAATTAGTCTGATCGCTGAGGTTTCAACCGCTTGGCTCAGCCTTGCATCGGATCAGAGTTTATTACAGCTTGCACGCAAGACAGAAGAGAGTGCGAAACGTTCTCTTGTGATTGTTGAGGCACGCATTCAAAGAGGTATTGACTCTAATGTGGCGTTGTATGAAGCGCAGAGTGTGGTGCATCAAGCCAGAGCGGATAGTGCCAGTTATGCTGCCAAAGTGGGGCAAGACCGTGCTGCTTTAGAGCTTTTAGTCGGAGCTTCGCTAGACGATTCCCTTCTGCCTCAAACACTTGATGCCAATGCAGAAGGTTGGGTAGGGGATGTGCCCGTGGGACTCTCTTCACAAATTCTTTTAAGTCGTCCCGATATATTAGAAGCAGAGCATAATCTTAAATCTGCGAACGCCAACATTGGTGTGGCACGTGCGGCCTATTTCCCGTCAATTACTTTAACAGGCACAGGAGGCGTCGGCTCCAATTCGCTTCGAGGCTTGTTTGATGGTGGAACATCGACCATTTGGTCATTTATCCCTAATGTGAAGTTGCCACTTTTTGATGCAGGATCGCGTGATGCAACGTTGGATTATGCCAAAGCAAATCGCGATCTGTACGTTGCACGTTATGAACTTGCGATTCAAACGGCGTTTAAAGAGGTGAATTCAGCCCTTGCCAGACGTGTAACCATCAACGACCAGCTCCAAGCACAAAACGCGCTGGTTGAAGCAACCACAAAGCGTTATGCAACGTATGATGCACGGTATCAAAAAGGAATCGATACGTTCTTAAATACGCTGATATCCCAGCGTTCGATGTATGCTAGTGAGCAAAATTTGATCGGTGTGCGATTAGAAGCGCTGCTTAATCGTGTTAGTTTGTACCAAGTCTTGGGTGGTGGTTTAGCCCAAAAAAGCGAATAATCTTTTTTACATGTAACGTAAACGCCGCTGGCTCTTACGTGTTTTTGGGCAAGAGCCAAATGGCTAAGAGACCACTCATCACAGAGATAAGGCAGCCAAATATCATGGTGTGGTGGACTCCCTCAATAAAGGCTTGATCCACAAGATGAAGAAGATTGCCTTCAAGCGCATTATCATTGAGCGAAGCGATGGCTGTATGGGCAGCTTGGATCGAAGTTTTAAGCGCTTTTAAAAGCGTGAAATCTACATCAATCTCTTTTACATGTAAAAGATAAATGCGGTTAACGTAACTTCCCAAAATCGCAATGCTCATGGCCGCTGAAAGCTCAATGGTCGTGTCATTGAGCGCACTTCCCACCCCCGCTTTTTCTTTGGGAATGGAGCCCATAATCGAATCGGTTGAAGGTGGCATGGAAAATCCCATCCCCAAACCTTGAATTAAAAATCCACCTAAAATCGCCCACAGAGGCATATGCACATCAATCGTAAAGACAAAAATCGCCATCCCAAGTGCCGAAATGATCATACCACCACCAATGCTGAGCGGTGCGCCATACATTTTGACAACATCCGGTGCATACTTTGAGCCCACCGCAACGCCCAATGTCATCGGCATGAGCAGTAAACCCGCTTCCAAAGCGCTGTAGCCTTCAACCGTTTGAAAGAGTTGAGAGAAGAAAAACATAGAACCCACCATTCCAAAGACAATGAGCGCGATCGCAAAAGAGGGAATCGTGAAGGTACGCTTTTCAAACAGCTCAAAGGGAATCATCGCATGAGAACAACGCCTCTCCCAAAGGATAAAAAAAGCGCAAAAGATGAGCCCAATGATAAGGCTGATGCGAACGCTGCTATCGCTCCAACTGCTCACCCCTGCTTCAATAATGCCATACGTCAGTGCAAATAAAAACAGCACGCACAGTACCATACCCAGTATGTCTGCTTTAGCGCTTTTGTTATGCGATTCGGGCAAAATCCACGAAGCATAAAGGAAGGCGACCAAGCCAATAGGAAGGTTGATAAAAAAGACCCAATGCCAGGAGGTGTACTCAAGGATGAAACCGCCGATAAGTGGTCCTAAGCCTTGACTGAGCCCAAAGATCATCGACCAAAGTCCAATGGCTTTCATACGCTCATCGGAGTCTGTAAACATATGCGTGATAATGGAGAGTGTGGAGGGCATAATGAATGCTGCGCCAACACCACTGAGACTGCGAAAAAAGATCAGTTCTAACGTTGAGGTTGAAAGTCCTGCACCCAAAGAGGCGAGCACAAAAAGTACAATACCAATTTTAAGAAACCGCTTTCGTCCAAATTGATCGCCGAGTGCTCCGATCGTAATTAAAATAGAAGCAAAAAAAAGAATGTAAATATCGACAATCCATTGAAGTTCACTCATACTCGCTTTTAAATCAGTTGAAATGGAGGGGAGGGCGACATCAAGGACGGTATTGTCTAGTGTAATGATGGACATGGCAAGGCAGAGTGCGCCAAGACCTGCCCACCTTTTTTCATAGGTATAAGGCATAAAGGTATTCCTAAAATCATAAAGTGTAATGAGTGTTACAAAGTAGAATCATACCAAAGATCAGCTTAGCCATGAATCTTTGGTATGAGACGTGAGGATTTAGGGTTTTACCTGTAAAAGAGGTTAGGCCGCGTTGCTCTGTTTTGTAGACAACGCAGCGTAGATAATAATGGCTAAAGAGACAACACTTAAGCTTAGGAGTTGCACGGTGACAAGCTCCCAACCACCATGCTCCCAACAATACACCCCAATAAATGTTCCAAGCGCACCACCGACAAACATGGAGCTCATGTAGGCAGTATTAATTCTGCTGTGCGCACTCTCATCAAGCGTGTAGATTTGCGCTAAGTTATTGATTTGCACCGCTTGAAAGCCGATGTCAAGGAGTAACGTTGCTACGATAAATGCGGCTAGGCTTGTATCAAACCACTTCATCAAGAGAATACTGACCACAATCATTCCTACGGAGAGCATTTTGGTGAACGTCGGGTTGATTTTATCGGCAACTTTTCCAATGTAAGGTGCAAGCAAGGCTCCGGCAACGGCAAGCACACCAAAAAGACCGATGATGTCGCTGTCAAAATTAAAGGGCGCAAGGGAGAGCTTAAATGTCAGCGTTGTCCAAAAAGAGCAAAAAACACCAAATAAAACAGTAATCAACAGCGCATTACTTCGTAAAAGCGCAAAGCGTTTGAGTTGATAGATCGAAGAGTAGAGCAAAGAGGCATAACTTTTAGAGAAGTTTGGCTCAATGCATGGAAGCGTTTTAGCCACCATCACCATACAACCAAACACAAGCAGGGCTGAAAGGGCAAAAATAACATGCCAGTTGCCAAACCAATCGGTGATGTACCCACTGAGTGTTCGAGCCAATAAGATACCTGTGAGCAAACCGCTAAAGATGGAGCCGACGACTTTGCCTTTGTCTTTTCCGCTCATCGCTGCCGCCATTGGAATGACGATTTGCGCGGAGACGGCGAAAAGTCCTGCTAAAAGGCTCAGTGCATAGAGCACATAGATATTCTCCACAAAGGCAAGACCAAGCAGAGAAAGTCCCAATAAAAAATGCGAAAGCAAAAGAAGCTTCTTTCGATCCATCTTATCACCTAGTGGGCTTACAAAAAAGAGCCCTAAACCGTAGCCAATTTGCGCAAAGGTGGGTAGATTGCCAACGGCTAAAGCGCTTACATGTAAATCTTGCGCGATGATATTTAAAATGGGTTGATTGTAGTAAATATTCGCTACATTGATGCCCGCAACGGCTGACATCACGTAGATTTGTTTTTGTGAGATCATTTTTTTTCCTTATGGATGAAATGTAGTGAAATCATACACGATAAGGGAGATTTCTTTCATGCCTCATTCAAGCGAATCATTGCGCAAATCAAACAATAGACTTTTTTCATAGCCCATTAAAAAAAGAGTATCGCTTATAGCACATCACTTTTCAAAACTAAAAACATCGCCATAGCTTTGGCTATGACTCAATTTTGAGTTTCAAAAATTAACGCACTCTAAGCAATCTCTTTATCTTTTTAAAGGCTATGAAAAAAGTCTGGTTTGCCCAATGCGGTAATTTTGCGGTGTTTGATTGAGCTTTTTTTTGAAAAAGTTGATGAAGTGAGCGGACTCTTCGTAGCCTAAGGCATAAGCGATGTCACCCACACTCCACGAAGAGTGTTTGAGTAAAATCTTAGCTTCTTCCAAAACACGCTGTGCGATGCGCTCGGTGGTTGTTTTTTCGCTCACCTCTTTGAGGGTTCGGTTGAGGTGATTGGGGTGAATATTAAGAAGTCTGGCAAAATCACTGGGGTTTTTAAGCTCAAGTCGCTCATAGGGCGATGTGATCGGGAATTGCCTTTCAAGGAGTTCATTAAACAAGGAGTCAATTTTACGTTTTTTATCGCTTTGCACATCAGGAATTATGCTTGCAGGCTCCATTTTAAGGGCGATATGAATGAGCTCCATCGTCCAGTTACGCAACAAATCATCCCTGTAAGCGTACGTAGAGTCAATTTCTCCTAGCATCTTTTCAAAAAGAGCTTCCACCTCTTTGGCGGTTGCTTCATTGAGCAAAAACAGTTTGGGGTGCTCAGGTTTGTAGATGGGGTAGCTTCGGAGTGCTCCGTGGTTGTAAAAAAAAGCTTCGGTGAAAATGCAAAAATAACCGCATTTTTTGCCATCGAGTGACTCCCAACTGTACGGCACTAACGGGTCTGAAAACATAAGGGCGTACTGGTTACTTTGCAGGGTTTTATCGGCGTAATGCACCTTATGTTTGCCCTTTAAAAAGGTGATTTTAAAGTAATCCTTGCGACTGTAAGGAATTTCAGCGCACTCTTGCCTCGTGAAGACATTGAAGTGCCCGATGCCATTATGTAAGTCTTGGGGCAGTGGATGGGTAATTCGTTTGTAAAATGCTTCAAGTGTTTCCATAAAATAATTATACATAAATTGTTTTACATGTAAAAATTTTTGCTCAATAAAACAACACCCCTTTTGTTACCAAGTTGATATAATGTTTTCATAGAATTATCGCATGAAAGGGAGTCAGATGTCAGTCAACAAAGTTTATGTGCTCGATACCAACATTATCTTGCACAATACCAATTTTATTAAAGAGTTGTGTGATGGCGGCAACAACATCATTGTGATCCCAGAAACGGTGCTTATAGAGCTGGAAGATTTTAAAAAGAACTTCACGGAACTAGGCTACCAAGCCCGAAGTTTTGCCAGAATGCTCGCTTCGTGTAAAGTGGTGGAAGTGGACAGTGGAGAGCCTTACCGCGTCGTTAAGATGCAGTATGAAGAGGATATTGCCATTCATCTTTTCTCCAAAACGATCTATACCTCGGATATTGACTCGCAATTTATCAACGAATCCAATGACAAACGTATCCTTGAAGTCGCTGCGGGTGCGCAAGAGTATTATCCTGATTATAAAGTTATTTTTCTCTCATTAGACGTTTATGCGCGTATGTTTGGACTTTTTTACAATGTGACCGTAGAGTCCTTGCGAGAAGATCGAAGTGATGTGCCAGAGTTTGAGTTTGTCAAACAGCTTCCCATCGACTCCGCACTTTTTAATACGTTAGATAAAAAACTCATCATGGAATACGACCCAGAGTATCATAATGGAAATTACTGTTATGAGTTTGTAAGCCCTGATGGTAATTCGGAACATGCGATTATCTCTCCAGGTGGCATTATTCATATGCTTAATGAAGAGTTGGACTTTAGAGGTTTAGAGATTAAACCGATCAATCTCAAACAGAAATTCTTTATGAAAGCCCTTTTGTCGAATATGTATGACATTCATGTCATCGATGCACGTGCGGGTAGCGGTAAAACCTTGATGGCGTTTGTGGCAGCGATGCGCTTAGTTACCAAAGGAAGCTACGAAAAAATCGTTTATGTGCGCAACTCCATTGAAAGTGTTGACAAGGGTGCAGATGTTGGTTATCTCTCTGGCAATGATGAGAAGTTTCGCATTTACAATATGGCACTCTATGATACGTTAGAGTTTATTGCCAAAAAGAAAATGAAAAAGCGTGACAACTCACAAGAGCCTCAAGTAGCGATTGAGAAAAAAGTACAAGAGATGATTACCAAGTACAACATCGAAAAACTCTGGCCGGGTGAAGCGCGTGGTCGTACACTGAGCAACGCTATTGTGATCTTGGATGAGTGGCAAAACAGCTCAAACAATACCACACAGCTTATCTTGTCACGTCTGGATAACAACTGTAAAGCGATCGTCATTGGTTCGAACCGTCAAATTGATAACATGTACTTAAACCGCTTTAACAACGGTTTGACCTCACTTCTCAAACAGACCAAAAAAGAGCAGACACACATCTCGCTCTTTGCGATTGAGCTGGATAAATCGGTACGTGGTAAGTTCTCACACTTTGCCGATGATATTTTTGGGGATGGCGACAAACACAAATGACCAAATACGAATTTTCAGGGGATGAAGACCCGATAGCCTTTCGCTCGATCTTTATCTCCGACCTGCACTTGGGAACGCGTTTTTCCCAAGCGGAGGAGCTTTTGGACTTTTTAAAATTTACGAACAGTGAAAACCTCTATTTAGTGGGCGATGTCATTGATGGTTGGGCGATTAAACGCAAGATAAAATGGGCACAGTCGCACTCCGATGTGATTCAAAAGATTTTACGAAAAGCCCGAAAAGGGACGAATGTTTTTTACATCACTGGCAATCACGATGACTTTTTGCGCTCCTTTTTACCTTTAGGGTTGGGCGATCGTATTGCGGTTGTCGATGAAGTGGATTATACAAGCCTCAACAATGAGCGATTTTTCATTACGCACGGTGATTTTTTTGACTCGGTCACGATGACTAAACGGTGGCTCGCTATCTTGGGTGATTTAGGGTACGACCTTTTGCTCAATATTAACCAACTCATTGGCTGGTTTCGCAAGAAAATGCGTTATCACAGCCACTGGTCACTCTCCAAATACGTCAAAGACAATGTTAAAAGTTCCATCTCCTTTATCACCGATTTTGAACATATTCTCAGTGAGCATGCCAAGCGCAATAACTACGATGGCGTGATTTGCGGGCATATTCATAAGGCGGAGATTCGCGATATTGAAGGTATTAAGTACCTAAATTGCGGCGATTGGGTCGAGTCCTGCACGGCAATAGTCGAAACCTTAGAGGGTGAATTTAGGATTATACGATGGCTGGGACATTGAAAATATCCTTAGCTCTCTCTGGCGGTGCGGCAAGGGGGGCATTTCATCTGGGTGTCATTGCAGCAATGGAGCGAAACAATGTGGAAATAGCCGCTGTCTCAGGCGCCAGTATTGGTGCGGTGATTGCTGCTGGTGTGGGCTCTGGTGTCAGTGCTTTTGATCTGTTACGCATCGTTAAAAGTCGAGCCTTTCGTAAAGTATTTCATTTTAACTATTTTCGCAAGGGACTTCTTCGCATCAATGAAAAAGCAGCTATTCTGAAAGAGATCGCCCCTATTGAGCGTTTAGAGCAGATGAGCATTCCTACTTTTATGACATGTGTTGATCTCCCTCATGGCGAAATCGTCCGCTTTAGCCATGGCAATACAATTAACCTTGCCATCGCAAGCTCCGCGCTCATTCCTATCTTTCGCCCCATCACTTATGATAATTACACGCTTATTGATGGTGGTTTTATGGATAACCTGCCTGTAGCACCACTTTTAGAGCTTCCTTATCCTGTGGTGAGTGTTAATTTGTTTCCTTTACATGTAAAGCAAAAAAGTAACTTTTTTTCCAGTTTTGAGCGCGCTATTTATCTCTCCATTTTGGCTTCATCGAAACAGCAGATAGAGCAGAGTGATCTGTGCATTAGCGATCCCACACTCAATGATTTTGGATTGTTTACTTTTAGACAAATAGATGCTTGTTTTGAGCTTGGATATCGCAAAGGCAGTGAATCCATTTTGACTTTTATGGCGCAAAAAAGTATAATGAAACCCTTTTAAGATCGAAGGAATAGAATGACAAGTAAAGATTATTTAACGCAAATGTTTGCGTTACAGCAAAAACTGAACGACGAAACCAATGGTATTGGCTGGGAAAATGGCTATACCAAACATAACCGCATGATTAACTGGAAGCGATGTATTTATATGGAGTGTGCGGAACTCATTGATAGTTTTAGTTGGAAACATTGGAAAAACATTAATAAACCGACCGATTGGGACAATGTCACCGTTGAAATCGTTGATATTTGGCATTTTATTATGAGCCTGTTATTGGAAGATTATAAAACGAACAACAGAGGCGATATTGAACAACTTGTTTTAGATGTGTTGGATGTTCAGGGATTTGAAGCATTTACCAAAGAACCACTCTCTATCGGTATGGCTGTACCAATGGAACTGGTCAATGACATCGAGAGCATCATTCACGATACGACAGGTTTTGAAATGGATCTTTTTGATGGACTGTTGAAAGAGTATTTTACACTTTCAAGAAAATGTGGCATCAACCTTAAAGTGCTGTACAAATTCTATGTGGCTAAAAACGTGCTTAACCAATTCCGCCAAGATCATGGCTACAAAGAGGGACATTACATCAAAGTGTGGAATGGTAAAGAAGATAACGAAGTGATGCTTTCATTGCTTCATGGCGAGTCTGCTCCCACTGTGGATGCGCTCTATAAAAAACTCGAAAAGGTCTATCCAAAGGCTTAAAAGCACTGAAAGTGCGCGGGCTTGACTTCAAAGAAAACCCAGTGTTAACGTAGTCTTTAGAGCTTTGCTCTAGAGGCTACGTTCAGCGTTCGGGTAGAACGCTAATGGTTGTAAACGATACTTCGGCTTTTTGGGGTTTCTAAAAATTCTACATGCGAGACTTCCACTCCCAAGCGACTCATCTTTTTCGCAATGATTTGAAGCAGCCACGTTGAGATGTTCTCACTGGTTGGCACAAAATCAACGATAATATACCCCTCATACATTTCTACAAGATAATTTGGCTCATGCGCTATAAAAGAGAGATCGGGTGTTTTATAACCACTTTCATGGGAAAGTAAATTCTGTTTGTCAGCAAAATGAGGCAATAAGGTCGCAAAGAGTGGGTCGTGAATGTCAATGATGAATTTATGATCTAAGGTATTGTCTAAAAAGAGTTTAAACCAGTTCAGATGATGAAAGTCTGTCACCATACCATTTTTGAGTTCATTACTTTGTAAAAAAACGATAATTTTGCCTTGATGTCCATGCAAGTGACGGCACGCTAAGCACCCACTGAGGGAAAATTCAGCATCCAGCTCTTGTGACCAAACGCGGTGCCCATAACAAAAATCGAATTCTTTACTGATTTGCCATAACATTGGTTATACCCTTTTACATCGAAAAATATCTTAGGAATGATACCAAAATATAGCTGTCAAAAAAAGTAAACCTTTTTTAAACCTTAAATAACTTCGGATTTGTAATAGTACAATTTTATTTTATCTTTTCTTGTTATACAATCAAAAAGTTTTACATTTTTTATAAGGATAATTGATGGCTAAAGTTGTTATTTTGGGTGGTGGTGTTGCAGGGCATACCGCCGCACAGTTTGCGCGAAAATGGCTCAATCGAACTCATGAAGTTGTGGTTGTAACCCCTAATAGCAAGTGGAATTGGATTCCATCGAACATTTGGGTAGGTGTTGGTCAAATGGAACAAGAGGAAGTTCTTTTTGATTTAGCACCCATTTATGCAAAAGCGGGCATTACCTATATTCAAGCAAAAGCACTTACTATTCACCCTGAGGGCACAGTGGATAATAGTAAAAATTTTGTTACTATAGAACACACTGGTGCAAATAAAGAGGGCGAAAAAGAGGAAATCACGTATGATTATCTCATCAATGCCACAGGTCCAAGACTCAATTTTACAGCAACAGAGGGTTTAGGGCCGGACAATGGCTTCACTGTTTCCGTTTGTACCGCATCACATGCAAAACATGCCGCAGATGAGCTTGAAAAGATTATCGAAGCATTAAAAAAAGGTGAAGAGAAAAAGATTCTGATTGGTACAGGTCATGGAATGTGTACCTGTCAAGGTGCAGCGTTTGAGTACACGTTTAACGTCGATCATCGCTTGCGTGCTGAGGGTGTTCGTGACAAAGCGACCATCACTTATATCTCTAATGAATATGAACTCGGTGACTTTGGTGTAGGCGGTATGCACCTTAAAATGGGTGGTTACATCACGAGTGGCAAAGTCTTCGCAGAATCCTTATACGCCGAGCGTGATGTCAAATGGATCACGAGAGCGCATGTCAATAAAGTTGAAAAAGACAAAGTCCATTACGAAAATCTTGCAGACGAAATGAAAGAAGAGACGTATGACTTTTCTATGCTCATTCCTCCATTTGCAGGGGCTGGTATGAAAGCATACGATAAAAATGGAGAAGACATTACCTCTTCTATGTTCAATGCGGGTGGTTTTATGTTTGTTGATGGGGATTACTCAAAAGCAACAGCTCCGTATGAAACATGGGATGCGTCTGATTGGCCAAAAACATGTCAAAATCCTAAATATAAAAATATTTTTGCGGCAGGTATTGCCTTTGCACCACCGCATATCATCTCTAAACCGATGAAATCTCCTAATGGCACACCGATCAATCCAACACCTCCACGAACAGGAATGCCTAGTGCGATGATGGGAAAAGCGGTTGCTGCAAGCATCGTTGATATGATAGGGGGTGCGAGTGCACCAACCCATACCGCGTGTATGGCGGAAATGGGTGCAGCGTGTGTTGCGAGTGCTGGTAAAGGGTTGTTCTCAGGAACCGCTGTTGCGATGACCATGTATCCGATTATTCCGAATTATAAAAAATATCCTGATTATGGTAGAGATTTTGGCGGTACTTTTGGTGAAATTGGTCTTGCTGCCCATTGGGTTAAGCATCTTTTACACCATGCATTTATCTGGAAAGCCAAAATGAAACCTTTTTGGTCCATTATCCCAGAATAAAGTGCGTTAGCGTAGCATGAGAAGCTTTGCTTTGAGTGCGAGACAAAGTTCCATAAGAACTTAAAAGCATCGAAGATGCACGGGCATTGCGCCAAGCAAAACTCAGTGTTAACGTAGTCTTTAGAGCTTTGCTCTAAAGGCGTGACAAAAAATGAAAACAAAGGAGAATAGTATGAAATTAACACCGTATTCACAAAATGCTTTTACACCGATTCCTTCAAAGTTTACACTTTTTAGAAGAACCTGTGTGATTTGGCAAGTGATAAAATTTATTATGATCAACATCCGAATGACCATTCTAATTATCAAATCACATCACTAAAAAGCTTACATGTAAACCTACACGCCTCTTGTTAATCTTAAAACAAGAGGCACTTTTTCAAATAATCTTCTAATCCATTTCATATTATAATGTTACACAATAGATAATAATGTTTTGAAACATTATTAAGGAAAAGGGTGGTATGTTAAAAGTTGTCGATATATTTTATTCTATTCAAGGAGAAGGTGCGCATGTTGGTGTTCCTTCTATTTTTATTCGACTGTATGGGTGCAATCTCACCTGTTCCTTTTGTGATGAGTTCTTGCACAAAGGAGAATATGAAAGTCTTAGTTTTGATGAGGTGTTAACACGTATTAAGCCTTATCCTGCCATGAATGTCATCATTACAGGTGGCGAGCCGAGTATTTATAATCTTAATGGTTTTATTGATTATTTGCAAGCGTATATGTATGCTGTTTCTGTCGAAACGAATGGCTATAATTTTTCCAACATTGCGAGTGCTAACTGGGTGACCTATAGCCCAAAAGATTGGGATAAAATTGAAAAATATGGCTACGATGAGATTAAATTTGTGGTGAGCAAAGAGTCTGCAGTTGAAAAAATACTTGAATTTTCAAGCTACAAACCCATCTTCATTCAGCCTCAAAATGAGATGGATCGACCCAACAAAGAAAATGTTGCTTTTTGTGTGGAGTTTGTCAAAGAACATCCACAATTTATCTTGAGTGTGCAGTTGCACAAGTTTTTAGGAGTGGAATAATGGGAAAAATTGCTTCCAAAGCATTAGTGGTCTTTAGTGGTGGACAAGACAGTACGACTTGTCTGGGTTGGGCAAAGAATCGTTTTGATAGTGTTGAAAGCATTACGTTTGATTATGGCCAAAAGCATCGCGTGGAAATTGCGCAAGCTGAGAAGATCGCCAAAGCGTTACATGTAAAAAATACACTACTCAGTTTAGATGCCTTTTTACAACTGAATGATTCGGCTTTGATTGATGGTACGCAAGATATTGGCGCACATCACAGAACGCATACCAATCTTCCTGCTTCGTTTGTTCCCAATCGCAACGCGATCTTTTTTACACTTGCGCACGCATTTGCGCAAAAACAAGGTATTGAGCATATCATCATTGGAGTCAATCAGACCGATTATTCAGGGTATCCTGATTGTAGAGAGCCTTTTGTAAAGGCGCTTGAACTTGCCCTTAATCTTGGAAGCGAAGCCAACATCACTTTTCATTACCCACTCATGCACCTCACAAAAGCTGAAACCTTTGAACTTTCACACCAAGAGGGTGTCTTAGAACTCGTCATCGATGAGTCACATACATGCTATAATGGTGTCCACGATAAAAAGCATGCATGGGGCTATGGTTGTGGCGAATGTCCTGCATGTGTGCTACGAAAAGCAGGATGGGAGACCTACGCGAACGGTAGGTGACGCCCTTTACATGTAAAGCATGTTATGCATTATTTGCATATTAAAAAGGAGTGCCGCGATGAGTGTGAAGTCCTCTTTTTTCTTCTTGACAATGTTAACTTTTTTAGTGGCTATTGGTGTTGAAGCTTTCATTTGGGTGAATGAACGCGACAATGTCAATGTGATGGCTAAGCAGAATGCCCAAGAGATCGTTCAAGGGTTCAAACAACTTTTAATTTTAAAATCAGACTCTTTTAAAAAACAAGCACTTGATTATGCTGCGTGGAACGACCTTGCCAATTTTACCGATACGAAAGATCCGCAATGGGCTGAAGATAACCTTAGAGCAAGCATTGTACAATTTGGTATCGATGGAATGTATATCTTGGATCAGAATAAAAAAATCCTCTTTTCCGAATCCAATAAACCTTTTTTAGAGGCGATTGAAGCACTTGTCCCTTTTGCGGTATTTGATACTGCCAATGCGGGGCTCTTACACTTCTATGCCAAAGTACCGCAGCAAGGAATTATAGAATGCTATGTTGCGCCGATTCATCGTATTGATGAGACTATTGCTCAAAACTCTTTAGCGAAAGGGTTTGTTCTGATTGTAAAGCATTGGGATGAAGCATTTTTGGAAGAGCTTAGTGGCTATGGAATTGCAGAGGCACGTTTAAGTGCAATTCAAAATGACGATGACTATAACACCGTCCATGAAATTCCTCTAAGTGGAATTCAAGGCGAGAAAGTAGGCACACTCTATTTACATATTCATAATCGAATGAGTGAAGTGTTGGATCGCTATGGTAAAAAAGAGTTGAAGCTGACCATTGTGCATACGGTTATTTTGATGATCGTTTTTGCCCTTTTGATTGCAAAATTTATCTCTTTTCCTTTGCGAGACATTACAGTTGCGCTCAATGCTAAAAATAAAGAGCCTTTACGTAAATATTTGCTCAAAGAGAATGAATATGGTGCTATTTCAACAGCACTGTGCGAGTCCTTTGATACAAAAGAAGAGCTAGAATATCTCAATAAAAACTTGGAAAAAAAGATCGATGAAGAAGTTGCGAACAGCAGACTTAAAGATCGAATGCTCTTTCAACAAGCTAAACTGGCAGCCTTAGGAGAGATGTTGGGCAATATCGCGCATCAATGGAGACAGCCGCTTAATACGATTAGTGTGGTTATTAGCAAGATTTATCTTGATAGCCAAATGAAAAAACTCACACCTCAAACCCTTGAAGACGAGATTGTAAAACTAAGAAGTTTAATTCAAAGTATGTCATCAACGATTGATGATTTTAAAGATTTCTTTTTAGCCGACACGGGAAAAGTTCTGTTTTCAGTATCGAAATGTATTGAAGAGAGTATTCGGATGAACGATGGTGGCATTGCCAATCGAGATATTTTATTTTGTGTGGATTGTCCGCAAGAGATTGAGCTGAATACTTTTAAGAAAGAGCTGGGGCATGTCCTTTTAGTGCTGATTCACAATGCAAAAGAGGCGCTTATTGAGCGGCAGATTGCTCATGGTGAAATTACCATTAAGGGGTATGAGCAAGAGCACTATGTCATTATTGAAGTTTCAGACAATGGAGGTGGTGTGACGGATGAACAACTTCCTCATGTTTTTGATCCATTTTTTACCACAAAAGATCCGACACGTGGCAATGGTGGAGGGCTTTATATGTCCAAACAGATTATTGAACAGACGATGCAAGGCTCCATCAATGCAACCAATGAGCGAGGTGGGCTGTTTATCACAATTGTATTGCCCAAAGATGAGGCATAAAAGGGGTATGCCCCTTTTGGTTTACTCTGCTAAAAATTTGAAAAGGGAAGTGCTCCAGTCATCTGTATGCAAGATGGTTTGGTAGGTTTTAACATCCTTTGCAAGCGCTTCTGCGGTGAGTTTCATCGCCCCATAAGATGCGAAAATCCCTTTGAATTCCATCCCTGTAAAGACAATGGTTGAGTAAAGCGGTCTTAAGTATTCACTGAGCGTAAAGTTATTGTACGCACCTGCTTGGTAAGCGTACTCAGGTGAACCCACACTGACAACAATTTTGCTCTCTTTTCCTGCCAGTTTACTACCCTCTGGGCCATATGCAAAACCATATCCCAAAACTTTATCTTGCCACTCTTTTAACATAGCAGGAGTGCTATACCAGTAGAGTGGAAATTGGAAAATGATGCGATCATATTGAACTAATAGGGCTTGCTCTTTAGCAACATCAATAGCCTCTACAGTTTTATATGTTGCATAAAGATCATGTACGGTGATATTTGGCTCATTTTTGATGCTCTCAAGAAGTGCTTTGTTGACTTTGGACTCCGCGATGTTAGGGTGCGCAAAAATAATCAATGTTTTTTTCATAGTATCTCTCCTAAAAATTTAGAAAAATATACCTCTTAACACCTTAAAGTTTATTATAGAATAAAAAGTAAGTAAAGAACAAAAATGGTGATTATGGTATAATACAAATTAAGAGGTGACAACAATGATAACAACAGACGTAAAAGAGTTGCAATGCCCTGTAGCATTGACATTGGACATTATAAACGACAAAAGTAAAATATTTATCGTTTATATATTATTAGGCGGACAAAAAAGATTTAAAGACATTTGTGAAGCTTTTTCACAAGTGACACAAAAAACGGTGACACAAAAACTTAAAGAGTTAGAAGCCGATCATATTATTGAGCGAACAGTTTTTGCTGAAGTGCCTCCTCGTGTGGAGTATGCGCTTAGCCCTATCGGTTTAGAGCTTAAAAAAGTGCTTGACTCTATGCACGCATTTGGCGAAGTTTATGCCGCAAAATATGGCTGTAAAAGAGATGTAAAGTGAATATGACCAACATCCCTTTTGGCACAACCGATTGGGAAAATGTTGAAAAAGTGGAACACAAAGGAGAGAGTGGAAGTGCCTTTTGGCGTACGAAACAGTGCGGAAGTATTCGCGTGCGTATGGTTGAATACACCGCAGGGTATAAAGCCGATCACTGGTGTCAAAAAGGGCATATTCTTTTGTGTTTAGAGGGTGAACTTTATACGGAGCTTAAAAATGGAGAAGTTCACGTTCTTCAAGCGGGTATGAGTTACGAAGTGGCAGATGAGACGATGGCACATCGTTCGTATACACCAAGTGGAGCTAAGCTTTTTATCGTTGATTGATCTTTACATGTAAAGGTATTTATGAGCAAAGAAACTTACCAATGGCTTGAGAAAGAGCTGCCTTCTTGGGTTCAAGAGGGTATTGTTACCGATGAAGGCGCACAGGTACTTTTGCGTCGTTATGTGGGTGAAAAAACGTCTTCTCGCTCTTCAGGTATCGCGTTTAGTCTGCTAGGATTTGCGCTTGTAGGATTGGGCATTATCTCCCTTTTAGCCTACAATTGGGATGCGTTGGGACATCTGGAGCGTACACTGTTCGCCATTGTTCTTTTAGTGGGAGCACAAACGTTTAGTTTTTTTGTGAAGCGCTACAAGCCAAACAACACAGCGTTACTAGAAGGGAGTGGCATTTTTTGGTTTTTGATGATGGGCGCATCGTTGGCGATCATTGGACAGACATACCATTTGGGCGGTACGGTGTTTGATTTTCTGAGTATTTGGCTCTTACTCTCCTTTGGTATTGCATGGTTGCTTCCTTCTTCGGGTGCCGCTTTTTTACAGATCTTTTTGTGGACAGTTGTGTGGATCAGTCATCGAAGTGACTTAAGCACATTGCTGGAAATGAATACAGACTCTTTCCTTAGTACATGGGCGCTTTTAGGCATTGTGCTTTGTTGGCTTGGCTACTATGTGTGGCAACTGAGAACAGCAAAAAATACCAATGGCACCTTACTCCTTAGTTGGGAACTTGCGATCTCACTTTTTCTTGTCTTTCTCGTTGAAATCTTAACGCAAACGCGTCTTATGCCTCATTTACGCAGTATGGTTAACTATTTTGCACTTTTCTTTGCACTGTATTACATGGCAGGAATGCTGTATCTTTCGCATGGTGAAAAAACATGGCAACGTCCTTTTGAACGCATCGGAAAATTTGGAGCTTTGTTCTTGGTGCTGACTCAGGTTTCGTTTCGGGCACGCATTTGGCTGGATGGATCAGATTCAATGATAGATGAATCTAGCCAGATAGGTTGGCTGGCGATCAGTCTGATCGTACTTTTTGTAGCACTTCTCGTGCTATTTTTACAAAAGCTTAAGCAGGTTCCCGCTGAAGTGCTTATTATCCTGGCTCCTATCATTTTCTTGATATACACACTGCTTCAAAGCCATCACGAAATATCTGCTTTGGCTCCAATGCTCTTTATCAATGTATCTTTACTCTTGGGGGCTTCGTGGATGATTGTATGCGGTGCCAAAGAGGGGCGTTTAGGACTGATCAATCAAGGGATGATTTTAATCGCATTAACGGTTTGGATTCATTTCATGGATGCTAAGTTTGATCTGGTAGCTAAAGGTGTGGCATTTATCGTTACAGGCATATTATTTTTAGTGATCAATGCTTTTGTACGACGAAAATTGAGGGCTAACGCATGAAAAATATGAAACTCCTCTCGTGGATTTTTTTTGGGCTTCTGTGTGCCGTACAACTTGGCGTCATTGCGTTTCAAATACTCAGTTATGAGCGCATTCTCAAAGAAGGTGAAGTCTTTTATTTGAAAGTATCGCCACTTGATCCGTATGATCCATTTCGGGGACGCTATGTTACACTTCGTTTTGATACGGCTACAAAAGCACCTCTAGCTGAGGATGAGACTATGAGAGAACATTCTAAAGCGTATGCCATTTTTGAACACAGTGATCAAAAGGATAGCATCAAAGAGATACGCTTTACAAAGCCACTGAGTGGAAATTTTTTGGAAGTGAATGTTCATCCTCTCTATCAAGGTATGACTCAAAAAGAAGATCTCTCAAGACTTGTCTCTTTTTCATTACCATTTGATCGTTTTTACATGCGTGAGGAATTAGCACCAAAAGCTGAAAAAGTTTTAAGACAAAATAGCGGAATAACGGTGAGAGCAAAGCTTAGAATTTTAGAGGGTAAAGGGGTAATCGAGGATTTAATGGTCGCAGATACCCCACTGAGTCAATTTGTTCTTGAGAAGTAAACGCATTATGCGTTTACTTCAATACCGAGCGCTATGAGTTCGTTATCGGTATAAGGAATGGGCATTTTTTTACCATCCGACGAAACGTTGACATAGGTAATCACGGCACTCGTTACATGTAAACAACGGTGTGCCCCTTCAATGGAGCGTTCGGCATTGACTTCAATACGCACGGTAAGGGATGTTTTCCCCACCTTCATGATCTTAGCATAGCAACTCAGAACGTCACCTACTTTAACGGCTTCTCTAAACTCCATAGATTGTACGGCAACCGTTACTACGCGTCCAACGTTGAGATCGCGTACAGCAAGGCTTCCTGCAATGTCCATTTGCGACATAATCCAGCCTCCAAAGATATTACCAGAGGGGTTAGTATCTTTTGGCATCGCAACAATTTTGATGCGCGGTTCACCCATATTGTACATGTTGAGCCCTTTTTTATTTTGATACACGTTGTAGGCAAAGCCTGCAACGCTACGTTTGCCATTGGGACGCTAAAGCTTGCCAGATACCTGGCCAAAACTTTAACAAAAGTGACGAAATTGATGGGTTTATCTTATAATAAATCAGTTTGAAGGTAATTTAAACGAAAAATCAGATCCTACACCTAAGCTACTTTGTATCTCTAGTGTAGTGTTGTGAAGTTTAAGAATGTAGTTCACAAGAGCAAGTCCAAGTCCCATGGAGTTATCCCATGAGTGTGAATTCGAGCGGTAGAATTTTTGAGTCACTTTTTCGATCTCTTCGCTTTTGATACCCATGCCTTGATCTTTTACATGTAAAGCGTCATTCTCAAGAACAAGGGTAATGCTTTCTTCAGAATATTTGAGGGCATTGTCGATGAGGTTAGTGATGACAAGCTCTATCATCGTACGATCTGCCGATACCATATACATTGCAGGAAGTTCTGTATGAATGGTTCGGGTAGGCTGTTTTTCTCTAAAACTCTGTGCAATTTCTTGAGTCAGCTTCACTAGGTCAAATGTGGTGTTTTGGGTTGTAAAATCACCATTTTCAAATTTGGTTGTTAGCGCTAAACGGTCGATCATATTGGAAATTTTCTGCCCATTTTGAACAATTTTCCCTAAAAAGCGCTCTCTAATTTGTGCATTGGTATTGGGATCATCCAAAAGCGTTTGCGCGTATCCCATGATGGAAGCGATAGGGTTTTTAAACTCATGGCTAATGGCAGAGATAACATCGCTACGTTGTTGACTAATCAGCTTGATCTTAGCGGTGTATTTTCGTTTTTGTTTGGCTCTTTTTTCCAGTTTGGAGGCTAGCTTTTTGAGATAATTGGAAATTTCTAAAAACTCCATACTAAAATGTGAAGAGAGTTTAATTCTGTAATCTTTGTCAGCAATTTGTTGAAGGTTCTCGACAATGTTATCGATCTCTTGTCGAATTTTTTGACTAAAACTATACGCCCCATACAATCCCATTAGAATTGTCACAGTAAAGATAATGGCGATTTTAAACCATAAAGCATAGAAATTATGCATAATAGTATCGATATTTTTTGCCAATCGTAAAAAGTAAATATGATCGTTCATGCTAAAGCGGTGTGCCACGTATAGAAAATTACTTTTGATGGTATCAGAAAAACGGATAGAGTAACCAAAAGAGGCTTTGCCCGCTTTGATCATCTCCTCACGATGTGAGTGGTTATCCATTGTTTCGCTGTCATGGTCACTGTCGGTAACGACCATACCCTCTTCGTTAATGAGGGTAAAGCGAATATCGGTACTCTCACGAAAGCGTTTTGCAAAACTATCAAGGTCGTTCATTTGTGGTAATTCACGCACTAAAATCTTGATATGGGATTCGAGATTGTTTCGATAGTGATCAATGTTGTCACTTTTGATGGCGAAGTAGCTGACTGCGCCTGAGAGAAAGAGTGTCGTTAAAAAAAGTGCAAGGAGTGCTCGTGTGATGTGTTGGTGGAGCATTAGCATAAAGTGTATCCTACTCCCCAAATAGACTTGATGTACTCTTTTTCTTTGGTGGGATCTATCTTCTGTTTGAGGCGATTGATAGCGACATTGACCGTTTTATCTTGAAAAAATTCATCGTTTTTCCAAACGTGTTCCAGTAAAAATTCACGACTTAGCACAGAGCTTTTGTTTTCAATCAGGGTGCGTAAAAGGTCAAACTCAAGCTTGGTGAGTTCGACCTCTTTGGTGTTTACATGTAAACGGTGTGCTTCAAGATCGAGACTGAGGTCACGGTAAGAGAGTAATGATTTTTCATTTTTGGGTGCAGTACGAGAGAGAATCGCTTTGATGCGTAAAAGAAGCTCTTTCATATTGTACGGTTTAGTAACGTAGTCGTCTCCTCCTCGCACAAAACCTTCTTCAATGTTTGTATCACTGTCTTTGGCTGTGACAAAAATAACGGCTTGTGTGAACCCTTTTTTGCGTAGGCTCTCAACAAACTCACTGCCTTCAACCCCTGGTAAATTTCGATCAACGATGAGGAGGTCGATGGGCTCTTCTTGAAGGCATTTTTCAACATTTTTACTGCTTAAAAAACCTAACGTTTCATAGCCCTCTTTTTGCAAATGGTACTCCAAAAGTTCTAAGAGATCTTCTTCATCTTCAATAATCAAAATAGTCTGTTTCATTTTCCCTCTGATCTTTAACACGCGCGTTGGGCAAAGCTCAACACGCTACGCTAGCCGCTAAGGCACTAAAGCTTGCCACGTACGTGGCAGAAATTTACATTTTTATACGCATGTTAGGAAAGCTCAACACGCTACGCTGGCCGCTAAGGCACTCAAGCTTGCCACATGCGTGGCAGAATTTTAATAGGTTTTCATCTCTCCACCCACACGTGAAAAAATCATCAGTTGGACGATATTGACACTGCGATCTGCCATACGTTCTAACTTGCGCATGGTACTTAAAATCTGAATAAAATCAGCGGATTGATCGATGGTTTTTGTAATGTCACTTAAGATATTTTTTTCCAAAATAGAGTAAAGATCGTCACTTTTGCTCTCTTCCACTTTGACTTTTCGATACGTGTCTTCAAGCGTATCTTTATCGCCAATATCAATCGTGCCAAGGGCTAACGTAACGGCTTGAACAGAGGTTTTGCAAAGGTGTGTTGAGTATTCGTGTAGTGAGATCAATGGTACATCGCCTTGAAGATGGAGTGCCATACGCTTACTGAAACTGCGGATATTTTCAGCAATTTTGACAAGTTCATTGGTGATTTTAAGGTAAGCAACCATTTTACGAAGGTCTTTTGCTTCAGGTCCAAAAAGCGCTAATGTCACAACAATTTCATTATCAATCGCATTAGCTTGAGTCTCCACATTTTTGAGTAAAGTGCGAGCAGATTCAAAACGAGTCACATCTAAACTTTCCATGCCACTCAGTGCTTTTTCACTTGCCATGATAATATCTGATCCTAAACCCAAGAGCATTTTTTTGATTTCACTGAGTCTTTCTTCATACTTTTGAAGCATTTGTATTCCTTATAATATTTGCTCCCATTCTAATAGGAAATCATTACAATATGGTAACATAAAAACCTCTCCTTCGTTACCGTATCGTAATGAGCTCCTTTTATACTATGCGAAAAAGTAAAGGAGTATTCATGGTTGATGTTGAAAAAGCATTACACCTCAAGTATCCTAGTATTGTCTATTATCCAACAATTGTGAAAAATTGTCTGATTTATCTGCTGAAAAAACTTTTGCATCAAGATGAGATTAACACTTTTCTCATTCATGGGGAAGCATATCGTGGGTTTGATTTTGTGGAAGCGGTTTTGGAGTATTTTAATTTTGGATATACCGTTTCAAACAAAGATAAAGCCAATATTCCTTCCTCTGGTCGTGTCATTATCGTTGCCAATCATCCCTTAGGTGCATTGGATGCGCTTTCTCTCATTGCACTCATCAAAGAGATACGTAGCGATGTCAAAGTCATTGCCAACGATGTTTTAATGCAGATAGAACCTTTGCAAAGTTTACTGATTCCCATTGACAATATATCTGGTGCTACGGCAAAAGAGTCGATCAAGAAAGTCTACGATGCGCTTGAAAATGATGAAGCGCTCATCGTTTTTCCCTCAGGTGAAGTGTCACGCGCACATCCCACTGGCATTAAAGATACGAAATGGAAAAAAGGGTTTCTTAAATTTGCACAAAAGAGCAATTCGCCTATTTTGCCTATTTATATAGATGCTAAAAATTCACCGCTATTTTATACGATTTCGATGATTAACAAAAAGCTTTCGATGATTTTGCTTGCCAGTGAGATGTTTAAAAAACGCTCTAAAGTGATCAACTTTAAAGTGGGTGAAATGATTGCCTATAAAACACTTCAAAAGTCAGAACTCGGCGAAAGTACATTGATTAATTTGCTCAAAAAACATCTCTATAAAATCAGTAAAGGTAAAAAAGGAATCTTTGCAACACAAACCGCTATTGCGCATCCAGAAGAGCGCAAAGCAATTCGCTCTGAGCTTAAAAAGTCAACACTTTTGGGTCAAACGAGTGATGGCAAAAAGATCTATCTGTATGAATACGAAAGTGGTTCCGTTTTGATGCGCGAAATTGGACGACTCAGAGAGTTTACGTTCCGAAAAGTGGAAGAGGGAACGGGTGGAAAACGCGATGTAGACCTTTTCGATAAACACTATAAACACATTGTATTATGGGATGATGAAGAGCTTGAGGTGGTAGGTGCGTACCGCATTGGAGAGGCAAATTTTATTAGCGAATATTTTAGTGTTGATGGCTTTTATTCACAAACTTTGTTTGAGTTTACCCCAGAGTTTGAGCCCTACTTGCATAACTCCATCGAACTAGGGCGCAGTTTTGTGCAACCCCGTTATTGGGGAAGTAGGGCGCTGGATTACCTCTGGCAAGGCATTGGGGCGTATCTGTTTCAAAACCCGCATATTCGCTATATGTACGGTCCTGTAAGTTTGAGTGATGTTTATCCTAAGATCGCCAAAAATCTTATTGTGACTTTTTATGCGCTCTATTTTTCAACGCCCAAAGAGTTGGTGAGTGCTCGTAATCGTTTTTTTATGAGCAAAGCGGAAAAAGAAGAAGCGCAAGCTTTTTTTAAAGGCAATGACTATAAAGAGGATTTTACGGTTCTTAAAGAACAACTCTCCTCGATGGATCTCAGTGTGCCAACTCTTTACAAGCAATACACCGAATTGTGCGAAGAGGGTGGCATTTTATTTTTAGATTTTAACATCGACAAAGAGTTTGCCAACTGCGTGGACAGCTTTATTTTGGTGGATATTACCAAGATAAAAGAAGCTAAAAAGACGCGTTATATCAAAGGTGCATAAAAACTCCTAAGGCCCTAATAGGGACTTGGGAGTTTTTTTAGCTTAGGCTGTTTTAAAGGCGGAGAGTGCGTGGCTGAGATTGGTGGAAAGTTTGGCGAGGTGTTCTGCTGCACTTGCGATCTCTTCGACGCTTCTGGCATTGGTAGAGGTGAGTTTATGAATGGTTGCAACACGCTCTAACATAACAGCAGCTTCACTGCTTCCCTGTTTGGCTTCGTGTGCAGAACCTTCTGCAATGCTTGCGGTTGCATTCATGCTACTGACGGTTTTAAGCATCAATTGTTGGGTGTTTTCTGCTCGGTGTCCAAGAGACTGAATCTCTTTCGCATTCTTTTTCATAAGATCGGATGTTGTATTGACGGATTGGGTAATAACTGCAACGGTAGAGTTACTCTCTACAAGGCTTTTTTGAGTACGTTCAGCGAGTTTTCGCACTTCGTCAGCGACAACGGCAAATCCACGCCCTTGTTCCCCTGCACGTGCTGCTTCAATGGCGGCATTGAGTGCCAAAAGATTGGTTTGCTCTGCAATATCGGAGATCACCAAAAGGACTTGTTGGACTTGGGAAACCTCTTGATCAAGTTGTTCTAAACGTGCGGATAGATCGGTTTGATTGACAACAACGGTTTGAAGGTCATTTGAGACAGCAAGGACTTCTTCTGAAGCATTATTGAGTTCATGGGCAACATTTTGCATCACTACGCCCGCATGTTGAGCATTTTCTTCGCTGGTATGTAAAATACTTGCAACTTTCTTGGTGGTATTGACCGCATGATCGACTTCTTGGTCTGTCTCTTCGGTACGTTTTCCGATTTGAAGGGAGGTGGAAGAGAGCTCTTCTGCCACAGCGGCATTTTCCATCGCGGTGCGTTTAGCATCATCAATCGCCATGCGTAAGTGATCAAAAAGAGCATTGATTGTGCGCATAATGTCAGCAATTTCATCATTTCCCATAATCTCAATCGAATGGCTCAAATCTTTCGTACGCCCAATGTACTCACACTCCTGCGCTGCTTTGGTGAGGGATTTTTTAATTTTAAGGGCGATGTATCTGAACAGAAATGTAGTGAACCCTAAAATGAGAAGTGCCATGACAATTCCCATATGTTGTGCCTTGTTGAGCGTGGTGCCTGCATCGCGTTCGATGAGTTTAGAGAGTTCATCGGAATTTTTTGAGATCGAAATGAAAGCAGTTCTGCCGATGTTGGTCAGCTCTGTAAATTTTTTGCCCTCTGCAGTAGCCAGAAATTCAGGCGAGTTTGTTGTCTCTTTGTATTTTTTTAGCATTTCAAAGCGCGGTGTGCTAGAGGCTTTAAACTCCTCGACGCCTTTATGAATGACATCCAAAAGTTCAATTTCTTTGGCTGAGGTGAGCAAAGGTCTGAGGTCATCAATGGCTTGAATGAGGTTAGTTTGGGCTTGATAGGAATCGTCCATAAATTTTTGATTGTATGAAATTTGATAGCCTCTAGAGTACATCAAAAGCTCTGCTGTATAGCGTGGAAGTTTACCGATGGTCTGCACTTTTGCCACAGCTGTTTGCGCATGATTTCCATTGGACATCAGCAAATAACTAAGCCCTAAAGTACCTATGAGAATAATCGCCAGTAAAAAAAGCAGTTTTGCTTGGACGGTCTGAAACATAAAATATTCCTTACATATAAAATTTAATTTATTATCGTTCTAATTGTAGTTGTTCTATGTGAGATTTAGCGTGATATTGAGGTTACATGTAAAGAGATTTCACCCTTGGTAAACACTTACGCACCAAGGGTTTGTGAACAAAAGCGGTGTTAATGGAGCATGAAACCTCGCATGGAGAGGCTAGCGTTTTGGAAAAAGGGTGTAATGACGTTGATTTCATCTTCTTCTTTGCGTGTCCCTGCGATGTAAAGCAGTGGTAAATAGTGATCGATGGCTGGGTGTGCCGTTTTAAAATCAGGGCACAACGACTCAATTCTGATCAGTGCATCCGTATCGTTACATGTAAATGCTTTGTCGACAAAAGTATCAACATTTTTGGCCCATTCTACGGCGGGAGCATTGATATTGTAAAAATCAACCAGCCCTAAATTGTGCGTGATGTTCCCACTGCCAATGATCATAATGCCCTCTTCACGGAGCACTTTAAGTTGCTCTCCCATCTTTACATGTAAAGCGAGTGGAAGGTTTTTATTGAGGCTGAGTTGTATGATCGGAATGTTGGCTTTGGGGAAGAGAAAGTGCAAGGGCATCCATGCGCCATGATCTAATCCTCGCTCTACTAAAGGCACATCCAAAAGATCAGCGATGCGTTTGGAGAGGGTATTATTTGTGGGTGATGGATAACTCAGCTCATAAAGAGAAGGAGGGAAGCCGTAAAAATCGTACAACGTCTCATACGCAATACCTGAACTGATGCTCACTGCCGTTTGTGTGGTGTACCAGTGCGCGGAGATAACCAGAATGGCTTTGGGTGCAGGAAGCTCTTTGGAAAGGGCTTCTAAGGCTTCTGTGAAGCTATTTTCCAAAATCAAATTCATGGGTGATCCATGTCCCAAAAAGAGGCTAGGCATAATTTCTGACATTACCGCTCCTTAGGCAGTTTTAAACACTGAAAGTGCATGACTTAAGTCGTTGGAGAGTTTAGAGAGGTGCTCAGCGGCACTGGCAATTTCTTCAACACTACGAGCATTGGTGGTAGAGAGTTGGTGAATATTGTTAATACGAACTAATACTTCATTCGCTTTTGAGCTTCCCGCTTTCGCATCTTTAGCCGTTCCTAGGGCAAGTGCTTTTGCTTCATTCATATTGTCCACGGTTTTGAGCATTAAGGATTGTGTTGTTTCAGCGCGAAGCCCAAGCGCTTGAATTTCTTCTGCACTTTTTTTCATCATTTCGGTTGAGGTGTTCACAGATTGAACGATGACGGCAACGGTTGCATTACTCTCCACAAGGCTTTTTTGAGTGCGTTCAGCAAGTTTGCGCACTTCATCGGCAACGACGGCAAAACCACGTCCATGTTCCCCTGCGCGCGCTGCTTCAATGGCGGCATTAAGAGCCAAAAGATTGGTCTGTTCGGCAATATCGGAGATAACAGAGAGCACTTGTCTGACTTGTGAAACCTCTTGATCCAGATGTTCGAGTCTACTGGAAAGATCGGTTTGACTGACCACAATGGTTTGAAGATCGGAAGAGACAGCTAAAACCTCTTTTGAGGCATCGCCTAACTCATCGGCAACACTGGCAATCATATCACCTGAATGCGTAGAACTCTCTTCACTGGTTTTTAAGATAGAAGCGACTGCTTGTGTGGCTATGACGGTTTCATCAACCTCTTTAGCCGCATCTTCCGTACGTTTGCCGATCTCCAATGAGGTCGAAGAGAGCTCTTCAGCAACGGCAGCATTTTCTAAAGCCGTACGCTTAGCACCATCAATCGCTGTACTTAGTTGAGAAAGGAGAGTATCGACGGTTGTCATCATTTGGGAGATTTCATCGTTTCCAAGGGTTTGAATCGTATGACTTAGGTCTTTGTTTTGACCAATATAATTACACTCATCGGAAGATTTTCGGATGGAGCGTTTAATTTGACTTGCAATAAACCAGAAGAGAAAAGAGACCAAACCTGAAATAACAAGTGCCATCATAATGCCAATGATTCTAAATTTTTCAAGTTGTGCATCTTCATAAGCCATAATGGCATTCGAAAATTTTGTCACTTGCTCTTCAAGAGAAATATTTTCAGTATGAAGTTGTGCTGTTAATTGCGTAAATTTTTTACCATCAGCCGATGCAAGAAATTCAGGTGAAGTGATCTGTGTGGTGTATTTTTTCATAATTTCGATACGTGCTGCATTGGTGGCATAATGTTTGTGAAGATCTGCTTGAATTTGACTTAAACGATCAAGGTTCTCTTTAAACTGAAGTCTTTTTTGCAATGTATCAAGATTTTCAGATAGATTTTTATAAGAGAGGTTATAGGAGTCTAATGATTCTTGATCAAAAAAGAGTTGATAGCCTCGTGCATACATCAAAAGTTGCGCCGTATATTTTGAAATTTCCCCCGTTGTTTGAATTTGGCTTGATGCCTTCTCTGCACCATTTGTGTTAGAAATGAGTAAATAGCTAAGACTCACAGTGCCCAAAAGAACAACAAAAAGTAAGAAGAAGAGTTTAGCTCGAATAGTGGTTAACATAAAAATCCTTGTTGACATAAATTAAAAATTAGCATGCAATTATACATCGGTATACTAAACAATACAATAATAGTAAGATGTAATGGGCTGTAAAATAAGTAATTGAGATTTATTATGAAGGAATTATGAGTTTTACATGTAAAAAGGATGATGGAAGATTGGAATCATCCAAATCTTCCTGTGATGTACTCTTCTGTGAGGCGTTCTTGTGGATTAACAAACATATCTTTGGTGGCTCCTAGTTCAATAAGCTCGCCTAAATACATAAAGGCGGTATAGTCTGAAAGACGTGCGGCTTGTTGCAGGTTGTGTGTGACAATGATAACGGTTAATTGCTCTTTAAGCTCGATGATCAACTGCTCAATGGCTAAGGTTGAGATAGGATCAAGTGCACTGGTAGGCTCATCAAACAACAAAACATCCGGTTCAACCGCAACAGCACGTGCGATACAAAGGCGTTGTTGTTGTCCCCCTGAAAGGGCAGAAGCACCATCTTTTAAGCGGTCCTTCACTTCATCCCACAATGCCGCACCACGAAGCGCTTTTTCCACTTTTTCTGCCAGTATTTTTTTATCTTTTAGCCCTTGAAGTCGCAAGCCATACGCTACATTGTCAAAAATGCTCATTGGAAAGGGGGTTGGTTTTTGAAAAATCATTCCTATCTTCATGCGAAGTGCAATCAAATCAATCTCTTTATCTAAGAGGTTTTGGTTGTCATTGTGAAAGCGAATTTCTCCTTCGTAGCGATTTCCTGGGTAGAGGTCATGCATACGGTTGAACGATCGAAGCAGTGTTGTTTTGCCGCAACCACTCGGTCCAATAAGCGCCGTAACCTTTTTCTTTGCAATAGGCATATCGACGGACTTGAGATTGGGCTCATTTTTTCCTGCATAAAAGAAATTAAAATTTTTAACTTCAAGCTCAAGAGGATCGTTCATGGTAATAATCGTAGACATAAAATTCCTTTATTTATTTCTTTTCTTAATGAGAAGGCGACCACCAATGTTGATGGCAAGAATGGCAAACGCTAAGATCGCCGCACTGGCCCACCCTATTGCTTGCCAATCTTCATAAGGGCTCATGGTATAGTTGAACATCGTTACGGTGAGCGATGCCATGGATTCGGACATGTCGAGTGAAAAAAAGTTGTTATTAAAGGCGGTAAAGAGCAGTGGAGCTGTCTCTCCCGCAACCCTAGCAACTCCTAAAAGAATACCAGTGGTAATGCCTGTAATCGCCCCTTTATACACCACTTGAATGATGACTTTCCATTTAGGCGCACCTAGTGCGTAAGCAGCTTCTCTTAGTTCAATAGGAACGAGAGCGAGCATATCATCGGTGGTGCGAATAATGACAGGAATCATAATAATCGCTAGTGCTACACTACCTGCCCATCCTGAAAAGTGCCCAATCGGCATGACCAAGATACCATACACAAAGACACCCACAATGATCGAAGGAGCGGACATCATAATGTCTGAAATATCACGTGTAAAGTTAGCAAAACGTGAATTTCTACCGTATTCACTGAGGTAGGTTCCTGCTAAAAGTCCCATCGGTACGCCAATAATGGTAGATGAGAGAGTAAGCATTAAATGTCCCACTAAAGCATGACGAAGACCGCTAGGTGCAATACCTGGAGGTGCACCATCTTTCATAAAAAGATCAAGAGATATATGTGAAAGTCCATTCACCAAAAGTACCCCTAAAATCCAAAAGAGAAAAAAGATACCAATCGCAGTTGCGAAGAAGGCAAGAGACAGAGCAATGATATTGGTGATTTTTCGTTTTTTATAAGAAGTATTAACCATTTTTTCTCACTTTTCGTAAAAAGGCAAATTTAGCAACGGCGATGACAGAAAAACTAACCACAAACAAAATTAGTGCCAAATAGAAGAGGCTGGAGTAGTATAAATCGCCATCAGCTTCACTAAATTCATTGGCCAAGATCACAGGAATGCTGGTAGCTGGCTGGAGGATGGAGGAAGGCATGTTGGTGCTATTTCCCATGACAAAGGTAACTGCCATCGTCTCTCCAAGAGCGCGCCCCAAAGAGAGGATGATCGAACCGATAACACCGACTTTAGCAAAGGGGATGATGACATCTTTGATGACGTCCCATTTGGTAGCGCCTAGGGCATAGGCTGATTCTTTCAAAATGTCTGGTGTTGTATCCATAGCATCACGCGAAACAGCGGCGGTAAAAGGAATAATCATAATAGCTAAGATAACACTCGCAGTCAATGTGCCGATACCTGAACTATGCGTCAATTTTTGAATGATAGGTACAAAGAAAAAGAGACCCCACATACCATAAACAATGGATGGAATTGCAGCAAGAAGTTCTATCATAGTTCCAATCAATGCTTTGAAACGTCCTCTTGCAATTTCAGAGAGAAAAATAGCAATACCAAGGGCAATGGGTGTTGCTAAAACCATCGCAATGGTTGTACTGGAGAGTGTTCCATAAATGGCTGGAAATGCTCCAAATTTTTCAAGGTTAGGCGCCCAATCGGTGTCAAAAATAAATTTGAGTCCAAGGACATCAATGGCAAGTTTAGCGTGGTCATACAAGACATAAAAAATACTCACAAGAATTAAAAGTACAGAGAGTGACATCACTCGTGAGAGATTTTCAAATATAAAATCGCCAACATTAAAGTTTTTCATTGGTTCAATGGTTCCTTGTCCTATAAAGATAAAAAAGTACGCTAAGCAAGGGAAAAACCCTTGCTTAATAGTTTAGTATTATTTAGCGCCGTTTGCTTTCCAATAAGCAACAATAGCGGTAATTGTCTCTTTTGGAAGGGGAATATAACCCAATTTTTGTGCTTCTTCCGCACCTTTTTCAAATGAGTAGTCAAAGAATGTTGCTACTTTTTTGTTTTCTGCTACTTTTTCAGTTGGCAATAAGATAAAGGTTGCCGCTACGATTGGATAGGTCTCTTTACCTGGTTGGTTGGCTAGGATTTGATAAAATCCTTCTTCTGCTTTCCATTTAGCATTGGCTGCTGCTGCTTTAATCGTTGCAGTGGTTGGTTTTACCCAAGTTTTTTCAGCACTTTGAATGGTTGCCATTGGAAGGCTGTTTTTCTCAGCATAGGAAGTTTCAACATAACCAATTGAACCTGGAGTTTGTTTGATCATGTTTGTAACACCCTCGTTACCTTTTCCACCGATACCAATTGGCCATTGAACGGTTTTACCCAAACCTACTTTTTCATGCCATGCTGGACTGATTTTGTCTAACCAGTAGGTAAAGTTCCATGTTGTACCACTACCATCTGAACGGTGAGCGATCGTTACTGCTAAATCAGGGAGTGTAACGCCAGCATTGTCTGCTGCGATTTTTGGATCATTCCATTTGGTAATCGTACCCATGAAAATTCCCTCGACAACCGAGTTAGAAAGTTTAACTTCTTTGCCTTCAAGTGTTGGAATATTGTATGCTAAGCCGATTGCACCGACAACGGCTGGAAATTGTAATAGTTTATCTGCGGCCAATTTTGCAGGTTCCAATGGCTCATCAGATGCACCAAAGTCTACCGTACGTGCTTGGATTTGTTTGATTCCACCGCCACTACCGATGGATTGATAATTGACTTGAATACCTGTCGCTGCCTCATAGGTGTGAGCCCATTGGTAATAAATAGGAGCTGGGAAACTAGCACCTGCACCACTAATTTTATCTGCTGCAATAAGGCTAACCGCTGCTAATGCAGAGAGAAGAAGCATTTTTTTCATAGAAATCCTTTTTGTCAAGTTTGGTTTTGTGACACTCAAATTTTAGTGGGATTTAATTACGATTTGATTACAACAGGTAAAGGGTTTTATGACTCAATGGAGGTGGATTTTCCAAAGAAAATAGTTAAAAATCTTCTTTAAAGACTAATTCCCCAAACGCTTTATACACAACAATCTCTTGGGTTTTAGGTGATAAACTTTTTTAGTTAGATTTTACATGTAAAGCATTATAATCCAAAAAGGAGAATACTCAAGAATGACATACCCTTTTGAATCTTCCTTCATAAAACAAGGAATGGATAATGCTTTTCTATGCGTCAAGTAAGATCTTGTTTTACATGTAAAGAGACACAATAACGTTGATAGCAAAGTGGGTTTTATGGAAAGTATAGGAAGTTTTGTCAATATCAAAAGTCACGATTTTCATTTTCACGGTTGTTCAACCTGTGAAGGTCACTGTTGTAATGGGGCTAAGGGTTTTGCTGCGTCTCCTCTTATCTTAGAGGATTTTGAAGAGGTTTATAAAAATTTTCCGATTCTTTTTAGTGTCAAAGAACAAAAACTAGTAGCGTATGTCCTCTTAAATGATGGGAAGAATTATTGTAAATATTATGTCAATCAACAATGTAGCATCTACTTGCAAAGACCACCTGCGTGTAAGCTTTATCCCGTAAGTCCTTATTTTGAGCACATATTTATCGACACTGCTTGTCCTTCTGTCAATCAAGACTCTGGATACTCTTTATGCCATGATGGGCAATTAAACAGTGCCTTTGCTACCCACAGATTGGACAATTTCGTTGAAAAACTTGAAGCAACCCATACTTTTCTTGAAAGTATTCAAAATTTAGACCATTTTGAATATGTGGGTGATTTATTGGGAATATCACTTCTCAAATACACCCAACCCAGTGATAATCAATACATCAAAATGCACTTAGAGTCTTTAAAACATTTCTGGCTTTATACGCAAACGAAAGATCAAGAATTAGAGGTTTCCTAGAACGCTAGTGTAAAGAAATGCTCATGATTTCACCCAGAAAAGGGTTGAGTATAAGGAATTCTGCTCTGGCATCATGTGGGTATTAATCCAGCGTTTATCATACTGACCATTTTTCACAAACGCCACAGCAAAATTCCCCATTTTATCACATAGCGTGTCTCTTGGTCTTTGAAAAACTGGATACTCTGTTTAACTAAATGATCATGTGAAATAACGATACCATCGATATTGAGCAGAACCGTAGAGTGTCCAAACCAGATGCATTTGAGCCTATTTCTGGCTTTTTCAAATGCTCAAGATCGTGTTTGATTTGTGGTATCTTGCTCGTAGGGATTTCCTGAGACGATTTGTAAAGAATTTTTTGTGTGGCGTGAAGGTTTTGTTTTAAGGTCATTTTGGGTGTTTTAATAGGATAGAGATTCTGAAAGCGCTGTGTTTTAGGATCAAAATTTAATGTGTTCATAGGGTATCTTTGTTTGAATATAAAGGTGATTGAATTATCAAGTGTAGAACAATTCTCTCTAAACGTTGCATATTTCAATAAAACGTTTACATGTAACGCGTTACATGTAAAAATTAGGCAATATTTTCCGCATCGTGATGAATCGTTTTTGCATATGTTTTAGGAGGAAGTCCGAACATACGCACGTATTCTCTGCTAAATTGCGATGGACTTTCATATCCGACAGCAAAAGCAACTTCGCTTGCATCAAGACCTTGCGTTAAAAGCATACGTCTGGCTTCTTCCAGTCTCAGTGTTTTTTGAAACTGCAACGGACTCATGAGCGTGACTTTTTTGAAGTTATGGTAAAGCGAAGACTCACTCATTGCAAACGTTTTGGCGAGCTCTTTTATATTGATATTTTCGGCAAAATCATTTTTAATTTTTGAAATAACTTTCACAACTTGTTGGGTACTACTGCCATCCATCAAATATTTTCGCAAGAATTCACCACCTTTATCGCTCATCACGATGTACAAAAGTTCTTTCATAATCAGAGGAGCCATAAATTTGATATTTTGAGGCGTATCCAGCAGACGCACTAAGCGCATGAGTGGATCCAGTAACGGTGTGTTACTCTCTCCAAAACAGAGCCCACGTTCGGGTGTTCGCATAGCCATACACATTGCTTTAGGTTCCGTCTCTTTCATCACTTCAAAAATATCTTCCATCGTAAAGGTAAGTTTCAATGAGATAAAAGGATGCTCTGTTGAAGCTTCTGTAATGCGGACACGTGTGGGCATGTGCGTGGAGGCAAGTACGTAACCTAAAGCATCATACCGGTAGTACGTTCCTCCCAAGAGTAAGATTTTAGCTCCTTGCAACACAAGACACAATGAAGGTTCATAAATGGCAGGGATGCACTCAGTATTTGTCGTTGTAGTGTAAAAACTTAATGAGGGAATAGCCGTTTTCATCACGCCTTCTTCAGCACATTTTGCCAAAATAATTTGAATGAGTTCTTCTTTGTAGCGTTGAGGGGATGTGTTCATCAAAAACTCCTTGTGAGAAAATTATAACACGTTCACAGGTATAAAGAATTTTCAATGCCATTTTCGCGAAAAGAGTAACAAAAAGAGCGCTACCAACACAAAAAAAATGGCGATACCATACAGAGAATGAATCGGTAAATGGGCAATGCTGATGCCTCCCAGTGCTGCACCAGTGGCAAAGCCAAATTGGACAAACGAAATATTTAGGCTCAGCAGTATTCCCGAAGCTTCAGGCGCAATAAAGGCTAAATGAATACTCTGTGCGGGTCCGAATGTCCATGCAGCACTTATCCAAATAAGAAGTAAGAGCGATGTTAAGATCAGCGAATGTGACGCCAAAAGAAGCAGCACAAGCATGACGCAAGAAAGCGACATACTGCCTATAAGTGTGGGTGTAATGCCGACGTGATCGGCTAAAAAACCTGCAAGTTTTGTTCCAATAAAACTCGTAATTCCCAGCGCTAATAAAATCATACTAATTTCGTGTTCACTGATCGTACGGATGGAAAACAGAAGTGGCATGATGTAGGTATTAATCACGGCATAACTGATAAAAAAGAGAAACGTCACCCCAAGGGCCGATAAAATTTTGGGTTGTTTTAGATAGGACAGTTGCACCCTTAAAGCAATAGGCGTCTGCGAAAGTGTTTTTGGAATACTTTTATGTATCACCACCAAACAGAGCAGACTCAAAATGCCAATCATCCAAAAAATGGTTTGCCAATTCGCCACAGCCGTAATCATACGCCCTAGAGGAATTCCCAAAACCAAAGCGAGGCTAAAGCCCATGGCGATATTTGCCATGGCAACTCCTTGTTTACCTTTTTCGGCAAGTTGCGCACTGATACCATACGCGATGACGATAAACACACCCGCACCCGCACCTACAATCATACGAGAGATGACGATAAGAAGGTAGCTTTGAAACAACAGCATCGCAAAGATACCAATAATGAAGATAATCAAAGAGAGAATGAGCTGTGCCTTTTGACTCATTTTTGCCGTTACCATAATAATCAAAGGAGCACCAATAGCGCTGGCAAGGGCATAAACACTGACCAATTGCCCCACCTTGGAAAGCGAAATATTTAAGGAAGTAGCGATTTGGTCTAGCACCCCTACAATAATATATTGTGAAGTGCCGACCAAAAAACTCATAAAAGTGAGTAAGTAGATTTTTTGTTGGTTGCTCATAGGTTACTTTTTGACAAATTTGGTTTCGCGTTCACTGTAACGAGGTCCTACATTGGGATAGCGTTGAACGATAGCCTCGATGGCTTTCAAATCGGAAGTGCTTAAGCTCACATCAACCGCTCCTGCGTTGTCTTCCAAATATTTTCTTCGTTTTGTCCCAGGAATAGGGATGATATTATCGCCTTGGGCGATGACCCAAGCAATGGCTAGTTGCGCAGGGGTACAGTGTTTTTCAGCAGCGAATTTTGCAAAGGCAGTAGCGAGTTTTTGATTGTTTTCTAAATGCTCGCCATTGTAACGAGGTAGTGTCTTTCTAAAATCGCCCTCTTTAAGCGTGTTTACATCCAAAGCATTGCTCATTAGCCCACGACTGAGCGGTGAAAAAGGGATAAAACTAATGCCAAGCGCTTTGGTTAACGGTAAAATCTCGGCTTCCACGCCACGTGTTAAAAGAGAATACTCACTTTGCACTGCACTGATGGGGTGAATAGCATGCGCTTTTTTTAAATCTTCAGGTGTGCATTCACTGAGTCCCAAGTAACGCACTTTTCCCTCTTTGACTAGGTCACTCATCGCGCCAACGGTTTCTTCAACGGGAATGTTTGGATCAACACGATGTGAATAATAAAGGTCAATCGTCTCAATCCCCAGTCGTTTTAGGCTCTTCTCAACCGCCTCTTTGGCGTGTTAGGGTGAACCATCAAGGTACATCTCAAAGGCATCGCCATGTGTTCTTCGTGTTCGAAAGCCAAATTTAGTCGCGATAAAAATTTTGTCACGATTGGGGACGAGGACTTTGGAAATAAGTTCTTCATTCACGCCATTGTCATAAATGTCCGCCGTATCCCAAAAATTAATGCCAAGTTCTAGAGCACGGTGGAGTGTAGCAAGGCTTTCATTGTCATCTTTTTGCCCATAGGCAAAGCTCATACCCATACATCCAAGACCGATGCTTGAGATTTTACTATCCGTTTTTCCAAGTATTTTGGTGTTCATTGACGTCATCTCCATGTAATCATATTGGTGATGAAAGTATAAAACGAAAAGGTTCTGGGAGGGTAGAACGATTGTGTAATATCATTGCCTAATTCTGCAAAGTATTGGATTGAGAAAAATGAGATAAGAACTTTACATGTAAAGATTTTGCGCTTTACATGTAAAACTATTTGCGCTTTTGTAAGAGCGCATTGAGCGCATCGGCGAAGGCTCGCTTTTGTTTTTCACCAATGGCACTAGGACCTCCGGTGATTTCGCCCGCATCTCGGAGTTCTTGCATTAAATTGCGCATGGCAAGGATGCTTTTGATATTACTCTCATCGTAAATCGTACCTCTTGGATCGAGGGCAAGAACGCCTTTGCTCACCAGTCTATCCGCTAACGGAATGTCTGCGGTAATCACCAAGTCACACTCAACGGCATGTTCGACGATGTAGTGATCGGCTTCATCCGCGCCTTGGGAGACAATAATCATTGTGAGTAGAGGCGAGTCTTGAAGCGGTATTTTTTTATTCGCAACAAAATGGGTGGTAATGTTACGCTTAAAGACGGCTCGAAGCAGAATCTCTTTAAGCGTGTTAGGAAAGGCATCGGCATCAACGTAGATCATATCTCTTACCTATTTCTTCTTTTTTCAACGTATTCGCGAGGGGCATTGTCCCTGCGACGCGGTTGACCTTGTGGTTTACTACCACGACCTTGCTGAATAGGCTCTGCTTTAATCTCAGGATTTGGTTCAAATCCCTCAACAATTTCGCGTTCAAATTTTTTGTTGACGAGTTTTTCAATACCTCGTAAATACTCATGTTCATCCACGCACACTAAAGAGATGGCTTCACCATTGTTTCCAGCACGCCCTGTCCTTCCAATGCGGTGAACATAGTCTTCCGCAATGTTTGGAAGTTCAAGGTTGACAACATAAGGGAGTTGGTCGATGTCCAGTCCCCGTGCAGCAATGTCGGTTGCCACAAGCACTTTAACGGTGCCATTTTTAAAATCAGCGAGCGCTTTGGTTCTGGCACCTTGACTTTTATTGCCATGAATAGCAGCAGAGTTGATGCCAATTTTAGCTAAGTACTCAGAAACTTTGTTGGCATGGTGTTTGGTGCGTGTAAAGACCAAAATTTGCTCCCACTTGTTTTCCTGAATCAGCTTAGCGAGTAGGGCAGTTTTGCGCTTACAATCGACCATAATAACACGTTGTTTGACCAATTCACTGGAAGTATTGCGACGAGCCACTTCGACGATGACGGGATTTTTTAAGATGGATTCACAGAGTTTTTTAATGTCATCGGAGTAGGTGGCTGAAAAAAGAAGGTTTTGGCGTTTGGTTGGAAGCAGGGCAATAACACGGCGAATATCTTTCACAAAGCCCATGTCTAACATACGATCAGCTTCATCGAGTACAAACGTTTCAATATGTTTGAGATCGATAGTCCCTTGAGATACATGGTCTAACAAACGACCCGGTGTTGCGACAAGAATATCAATACCAGCGCGTAGGATCTGAATTTGAGGGTTAATACCTACTCCTCCAAAGATAACCGCACTTTTGAACGGAAGGTATTTACCATACGCTTTAACGCTCTCTTGTACTTGTGCTGCAAGCTCTCTCGTTGGTGTTAAGATAAGCACGCGAAGAACGGGTTTCACTTTGTTGCGTGGTTTTTGAGACAGAAGCTCTAAAATTGGAAGGGTAAAACCAGCCGTTTTTCCTGTTCCTGTTTGCGCACCTGCAAGCATATCGCGACCTTCTAAAATAGGAGGAATCGCTTTTTCTTGAACGGGTGTTGGGGTTGTGTAGCCTTCATCTTGAACGGCTTTTAAAAGAGGGGCACTAAGATTGAGTTGTGAAAATAACATAAATTGGGGTTTCCTTTTGGATTGTCATAAAGAGACGTTGTGTCACAGTGGTTTATCGACTCGAAAGAGTGTTACATGTAGACGCTCCCTTACCTTCTACAGTGAGGGAAATATATAAATAAGGCTTGATGTATCACGCAAGACCTTAAAAAACTAGAGGAGTATTCCTCGTATGGATAGCATATCATAGCTTTTTCTTCATTAATCTTACGCATTTGATGTCCTAAAGGCGCCAAGCAAAGCGTTTGGATCTTTTTAGCTGAGATGCTTTAGTTGCTGTTTCAAATCGACTAAGAGCCCATTTTGACGCAAGGCAACATACTGTCTTATCTTGGTTTTCATGAACGTATTGGGTTGAATGTTGAGCACAATGGTTTCGTTAATAATGCTAAAAATCGTTGCTTTTGCCGAGATCATGGTTAAAAAACCTTTAACCGTAGGAATCTGAAAAGAGACATCAAACTCTTTGTCAACAAGCTCTTTATGGATGAGTTTTTCAATGTCGACAAGCTTTACATGTAAAACAACAGAACTCTCTGAGAGGGTGTCTACATTGCCATCAATACATTTGATTTTATTGAGCAAAAGCGTTGCATTAATAGGCTTTTGAGGTTGGACTCTGGTGTAACTTCGATCGAGTGGGGACGCATCTAGAAATTCTAAATTCGCAAGCACGAGGAGTGATTTAGCAGGATCAACTTTAATAATTTTGGCTTTGATGATATTGGGGATTCTGTCATGTTGAATAAAGGTAAAACTCTCTTTGGTGTAATAAAAAATCTTAGGTGCATTGACGGTCAGTTGTGCGATGCCTTCATCAAACTTGGCGATATTTGCCTCTTCTTTGATGGAGATACCATTGTAAAGGTTGTACAACGTGACTGCTTTTTCTTTGTGCAAAATAGAGGTGAGAACATCATTTTTATTTTGGGTCTCGTAAAAATCAAAATCAAGGGTTCCGTAAAAGATTTTTTTGCGGGTGGAGAGGCGTGACATGATGTAGTATTTATCCAAACGGTCGAGTAAACTTTTGTAGGAATCACTTGCATCAAAAAGGGTCATACCGATGTTCTTGATCTCAATTTTGAAGTTTTGTTTGATGTTGTGTTCTAATTTTTTGAGCATTTTTTTGGCATAGTGGATTTTAAAATCACGCAAAATAATCAAAAAAGTGTCATTTCCTTGTTGTAATAGTGTTTGAAATCCAAGCTCAGTATGGATAAACGCTATGAGGTCTTTAAAAAAAAAGCCATCTTCTAAATCGACTTCAAATCCAAATTTAGCGATACAAAAAGAGGTTTGATGGGCTTTTGCAAAGGTAATATTCGCTTCAACAATGCCTCGATTGAGGTAGGTGTTAATGGATTCATAGTGACTACTCATCATCTATCCTTCTTCGTAGTATAATCCCATTGTGATAATGTACATGAAAAGCAAACTTAAAATTTTTAAGTATTAAGGTGATAGTTAATCTCTTCATGATATAAGGGGAGATAAAATTATACTTAAAAAAATACAAAAAATGTGAGAATGATGATGACTCCGAAATTTGAAAATGATCTAAAGCGGTTTTATGAACTTCTAGGGGAGCGCCAAAGGGCTCTTGGAAGTTATTTTAGTATTGTAGAATCTGAAGATTGCGACAAGCGTATCGAAACATTGATCGATACTTTTCTAACAAGTATTGAATTAAGTTTAATTCGTGAAAATAGGGTAGCAGCACTCACTCGTCTGATTAATCTTCGTGATGAACAGATGGTTCAAGCGTTAGAAAAAGAGGCCAAAGATGAGGTTTTTATCACTCAAGCGAAAGAAAAAGCGTATGTGTGGGTGAAAGATTTTTATCTTAAATGTCACAATGAACTGATTATGCAAGTACAAAAAGAGTGGCTATTTTCACCCTTTTATCGTCGACTTTTAAGAGGAGTCCATGAAGTAGGCGTTGTGATGAGTGCGTGGCAATCGCACTGGAATGAACACATTATTAACACCATCAACCCCCTTCTCGAACTGGAATACAATAAAGACGCTCAAGCGATTGCTGAAATGTTACATGTAAAAGGGTTGATGGATCCAGATCCTTCAGGAAACGATGGTGATAGGTCGTATTCTGTTTTGGAAAAAGTAGAAGGCGGTTATATTGCCAGAGCTTATGCAACAGCCTTTCCTAAAGAGGTTTCACAGGTACGAAATACCCTTCAAGATTTATGTGATGATCTCTCGGAAATGGATGATCCAGACTTGGATCAAAAAGAGGCGTATATTAGCTATCTTAAAGCACTCAATGATGCTTTTGGTGAAGAAGAACGCAGTGAACTGATTGCAAAATGGGCAGAAGTGGATCGTAAATGGATGAAGATTACCTCTCCAATTCAAATTGGACATCCTTTGGAATACTACGAAGATCACTATAAAAAAGCGGTTGCATTAGAGTGGGATGTCAGGGTTTCTAACCCTGAAGACAAAGGTGCTTACGTAACGTATGAGCGGATTTTGAAAATGATCATTCGTCTGTTTGATCAAAATAATCTTGATGCAACACAGATCAAAGAGATGATGCTGTTTAATTTGAAACGTGTTCAGCTATACATCGGAAGACCAGCTCTTTTTTATGCGGCAGAGTTTAATGGACTTTTTTCAGCGCAAGTTGTGCCCAATGATGAAACTGTCAGTCGTGAACTTGGCAAAAAGATCTTTGCCTTTTCCGATAACATCTTGGACTCTTTACGTGATAAACCCTTTTTGAAAATTAATCAAGAAGTCTTAGGTAAAGCTTTTATGGATAAAGAGCGAGAACTCATTTATCATGATGCAAAAACATGGCATCAAGTGTATGAGGTTACAACCATAGGGCATGAATTTGGGCATATTTTGTGGATGGATCATGACACGGAAGCTAAAATGAATCAAAGCGGTGTCTTTAAAAATATTGAAGAGTTTAAAGCAACGACAGGTGGCTTAGTTGCGTTTTTTATGCAAGAAGATGAGAGTCTCAAAGAGGCCATTTTACGAGATACCATTAAGCGTTCTATTGGTTTAATTGGATGGATGAAAACAGGTGAAGTAGAGCCGTATTATTGTGAAGGGTTAATTCACTTGACAGGACTTTTTCAAAGCGGTGTTCTGACCTTTGATCAAACATTGCAGATTGACCTTTCACCCAATGCCTATGAAATGCTTAAAGAGTGGTATCTTAAAACCTACACAGAACTTTTAGAACATTATCTTGCCAAAGCAGATGCTAAACTCTTTTTAGAGCGCTATGCACGTAAAGAAGAGGGTGTATATTTCCCCAATGAGCTTCGTGTGCGTTCCTTTGTGGATTACTATTGGGCATTGCATCAACGCATAGGACGCGATATAGACGAGAGTGTCAAACGTTCGGATTGGCTTTAAAGGTTATGTCAAAATTATGTCTTACTTGTAGGGGTTAGTTTAATATTTAAGTGATATAATTTGTTCTCTATTTTTTAGTAGGAGTTGACGAGTGTATGCACGAAAAATCACAAAGGTATTGATTGCCAATCGCGGTGAAATCGCGCTTAGGATCATTAGGGCATGTAAAGAGTTGGAGATCAAAAGTGTTTGTGTTTTTTCAACAATTGATGCGAATGGTGTTTGGGTCCGAAAAGCAGATGAAAGTTATCTGCTCAAAGGCGATCCTATTCAAGTCTATCTGGATTACAAAAGTATCGTAGCTCTTGCCAAAGAGGTCGGTGCAGATGCCATTCATCCAGGTTATGGCTTTTTGTCTGAAAATGCTGATTTTGCACAGTATTGTATTGACCATGACATCGCTTTTATTGGTCCGAAACCTGACCATATAGCACTTTTTGGTGATAAGATGGCATCAAAAATTGCAATGAAAGCAGTGGGAGTACCTGTTCTTGAAGGAACAGAGCAACCGATTATTGATATAAGCGCTGCTATTCAAGTTGCGCGTGAAATTGGTTTCCCTGTGATTATCAAAGCTGCCTTTGGTGGTGGTGGTAAGGGTATGCGTATCGTCAAAAAAGAGGAAGAGTTTATTCCGATGTTTGAAGCAGCAACCCAAGAAGCTGAGCGCTTTTTTGGGCGAGGTGATGCATTTATTGAAAAATATGTTCAAAACCCTCGTCATATTGAAGTGCAAATTATGGCAGATAAATTTGGTAATGTCATTCACTTAGGTGAGCGCGACTGCTCCATTCAAAGACGTCACCAAAAAGTGGTTGAGATCGCACCAAGTCCAAGATTGAACAATGCTGTACGTCAAGAACTGCTTCGTGCTTCTAAAAAAGCAATGTTCAAACTAGGGTATGAGAGTGTTGGAACGATGGAATATCTTGTTGATGAAGAAGATAACTTCTATTTCATCGAGATGAATACCAGAGTCCAAGTGGAACACACGATCACTGAAGCAATTACGGGCATTGATATTGTTCAGAGCATGATTCATATTGCAGAGGGAAGACCCCTTCCAACATTGCAAGAAGATATCAAGTTTAGAGGCTATGCGATTGAGTGTCGTATTAACGCAGAAGATCCTAAAAACGGGTTTATTCCTTCTTCTGGACGTATTACCACCTATCTCTCTCCAGGAGGTCCTGGCGTAAGACTCGATGCTATTGGTTTCAAAGATTACGTTGTTCCAACAAATTATGACTCAATGATTGGAAAAATGATCGTTGTTGGCATTGATTGGGAAGGCGCTGTGCGTAAAGCGAGACGTGCTTTGGATGAATTTATTATCTCGGGCATTCCTACTAATATTCCACTTCATCGTCAAATTGTACGTGATGAAGATTTTAAACAAGGTATCTTCGATACGACTTATCTTGATAAAAAACTTCCTACCTTTACGCTTGATGCAATTCATGATATTGAGGAAGATGAAATCAAACATGAGCACATTGCAGCCATTGTTGCAGCGCTCAAAAATAAAGGGATCTAATCTCTCTTCTTTTCTTCAGAGATATGCTTGCATATCTCTGATTTTTCCTAAGGACCATCATGCAATCCATCCCGCTTCTCAACCTCCTCTATATGCTTTTACCACTGTGTGTGGTTGCTTTTTTTTACTATATTTGGGTTGGTAAAAAAACAGAGATCGCCTTTGCTACTGCTAGAATGAGTATTCAGTTGATTGTTATTGGCTATGTATTAACGTCACTTTTTACAACCAATGCACTATGGCTTTTAGCACTGTTAGTCGCAGTGATGATCACCACAGCCTCTTTAATTGTCAGACGCAATATCCGTCATCAAGATTTTCAAACGTACTTGGCCATTTTAATCTCCATCGCATTGGGTGGAACTTTGAATTTAGCGCTTGTTTTATGGTGTGTTTTAAATCTTGAAAATCCACTCGAACCTCGTTTTGTGATTCCTTTAGCGGGGATGATTTATGCCAATTCAATGAATGCTATCTCTTTGTGTGCTGAGCGATATGAAAAAGAGAGAGAACATTATGATATTGAAAAAGCGAGAGCCATTGCTTTTAAAGCATCCATGATCCCTCAAATCAACTCCTTTTTGGCAGTTGGTTTTGTCTCACTGCCTGGAATGATGACAGGACAGATTTTATCAGGTGTTGATCCGCTTATTGCGGTACGGTATCAAATTGTTGTGATGGGAATGATCTTAAGTAGTGGGGCAATGAGCAATATTCTTTATTTAACGTATGTTGTTTTTAAAGAGGCAAAAAATTAACGACTTTTATTTTTTCGTCACTCTCGTCAAATTTTGAGTTCCACCTAAGTCTGCATGTGTTACAATTTTAGATATTCTTTTAAATATGTTTTTAAGTTTTATGACTGTAAGCCTTTTTTGATAGACGCAGATAATGAATTTGTAAGGACAAAAAATGCATTTTCAGGCTCATTTAGCATGTGGAATTGTTTCTATACTCTTAGGTATCACTTCTCTTATTGGTGGAGATATTGCACTCTATGCTGTTCCTAACCCTCCTTTTAGTTTTCGAGATAAAGGCGCTATTAAAGGCTTAAGTATTGACCTTTTAGAAGCCAGTATGGCAACGTTAAGACCACGTTTTGCTCAAGAAGAGATTGAACTTGAAGCATTAAACAAAATGTATGATGAAGCGTTACGACATCCCAAAGCTTTTTTAGTGACGATAGTTAAGCTTAAAGAGAGAGAACAACAGTTTAATTGGCTTGGACCTATTGCCACCGTACGATTAGGGCTGATTACCAAGAGAACAACCGAACTTCCAAAAGGGCAAAATACTTTAGAAATTTTACGTCCTCTCAGAATTGCAACGATTAAAGAAACTTCATCCGAAAAATTACTTTTTAAAGAAATCGGTGAAAAAAGTGGACTTAATATTACCCGCGTTTCAACACCCATTCAAGGTTACAAAATGTTAGAGTATGGCAGAATTGATGCGCTTGTTTATACGGATGTTCCTTTTGTCTATCATTTGATTACCGAAGGGCAAGATGTCTCACAATACCGCATGGCCTATGTTATTCTCAATACTGATTATTATATTTGTGTCGGTAAAGACGTACCCAAAGAGCAGTTTAATATTATGCAAGCACAGCTGAATCATCTCAAAGAGCCTGATGGTAAAGGAAGTAGCATGTACGATCGTATGGTGGCTAATTACCTCAATGGTGCGGTCCTTAAGCCTTAATATTCCACCCAAAATTGACAATTTTACTCTATAATACGCCAAAATGTTTGAAAGAGGTTGTATGATTCGCTTAATCTTAGTCGGTATTATCTTTTTTTTAGCAGGGTGTGGACCCCGTTATGTCATTAAAAACGAATATATTCCTCCCGCTTCTGCACTATCACAAACGTGTCTCAATAACTGCTCCCATATACGACAAGGGTGTCAAAATCAGTGTCAACAAAATTATCAATATTGCCTTGATGATGCGTATGCTAAAGCCAAAGCTGTCGAGGTGAATGAACAGCGTGCGTATGAAATGGCATACAATCGTTATCAAATGGACTACACACAGTATCAGTTTGCGCTTCAGCGTTGGCAGAGAGATTATTATGATTATAGTCGTGATCTCAGCCATTATCAAAGTCAATGTGAACGAGACAAAGACCCCTATGCCTGCAAAAAACGTGATGAATTAAATCATTATCTCAACCGCTTGAGTCATGATCGACCACGCGAACCTTGGGTTCCTGCGCGTCCAACGTTTGAGCAGATTTTAGTCAATCAACAAAGTTTCTGTACCACAAACTGTGGATGTGAGCTAAGCTATGATAACTGTTTTGTAGGGTGCGGCGGTCAAGTGATTCCGCATAAAATTTGTGTGGAAAACTGTGACTAAGAGACGTTGGTTATTATAAACATTGTGCACTTGTTTTGAGGAACGAACGCTTTACATGTAATGGTTTAGTAATCGCTTGAGAGTATGATTTCTGTATCTTCCATAGAGGAATCATACGCAATGTTAAACGAAAAATGGCTAAAGCTCATTGAAGTGGCTGACTTTGCTTTTCAACCTATTGTCAATATTTACACAGGTAAACTCTACGCAGTAGAAGCGTTGATTCGCAACTATGAGCCAGCTGGTTTTACCACAATTGACTGCGTTTTTGATAGTGCTTATAGTGAAAAAACACTTTACAGCATTGATGTAAAGCTTCGCGAAAAAGCAATTCACAAATTTTCATTACTCCCTTTTTCAAAACATATAAAACTCTTTTACAATCTCGATAATCGCATTACAATGATGCCTGATTTTAAGTCTGGTTATACCTGCGAACTGCTTTCTACCTATGAAATGGACACCTCTAATATCTGCTTTGAACTCTCCGAAAAACATCAAGTGGGCATGTACGCTGGTGTTGATAAGCTTGTGCTCAACCTTTACAAACAGCAAGGCTATAAAATGGCTATAGATGATTTTGGTGTCGGTTTCTCAGGGCTACAAATGCTCTTTAATGCTGATCCCAATTTCATTAAGATTGATCGTTTTTTTATCTGTGATATTCACCTCAGTAAAAAGAAAAAGCTCTTTGTGAGCTCTATCGTTCAAATTGCGCAGGCGATGGGTATTTTTACAATTGCTGAAGGCGTTGAGTGCGAAGAGGAATATAACGAATGTAAAAAACTTGGCTGCAACATGGTTCAAGGTTATTTTGTGCAAAAACCTACCCTTGATGTTACCCAAATAGTGATGAGTTATGAGCATCTCAAACTGGTCGATCAAAGTGATAAACGCAAAAATGGCAAAATAGCGAACATAGAAAAATACCTTCAAAAAAGTTCTACGGTATTTATGGATTCGCCGATTAATGATGTTTATGAAGTGCTGAAAGGGGATAAAAAAAATCATTTTGTTCCGGTACTCGCACGTGATCAAACTCCTCTTGGTATTATTAGAGATGCTGATATTAAGGCGTATCTCTACTCCAATTATGGTAAAGCCTTATTGTACAATCTGACACAAGGAAGTTTAAAAAAGATCATCGCACATTGTGGGCGAGCGGACATTAATGATCCGATTGAAAAGATTTTAAAAATTTATGCCTTTGATGATGATAACGATGCCATTTTGATCACGGAAAATGAAAAATATTTGGGTTATTTAAGCTCGAAGGTGCTTTTAGATATTGTCAATGAAAAAAATATTGTCGATGCCAAAGATCAAAACCCGCTTACAGGTCTTTCAGGAAACCGTATTATCAATGAATTTGTTGCCAATGCAATGGATAGCAAAGAAAAAGTGATGATGGCGTATTTTGACTTTGATAACTTCAAACCCTTTAATGACTACTATGGCTTTCGTAAAGGGGATCGTGCGATTACGCTGTTTGCGGACATTTTAAAAAGTTCGGTAGGTTTTGATGAGTGTTTGGTTGGACACGTCGGTGGCGATGATTTTTTCCTCGGTTGGAGTCTTAAAGAGGAAGATAGTTTTGAAAAAGTCTATGCCATTGTCTTAGAAATTGTCACGAAATTTTCTGAAGATATTAAGAGTTTTTACTGTGAACAAGGATTGAGTTCGGGGTATATCATGGCAAAAAATCGCGATGGTGTGATTCAGCAGTTTCCTCTAATGACCGTCAGTGCCGCAGTCATTTGCCATGGTTTTGGGTATCAGCATGATTTTGATGACAATGAACTCAATGAAATTTTTGGTGTCCTCAAAAAAAGCGCCAAAGCCTCACCAACACACATTGCATGTGTTGATTTGGGCGTCATTAAAGATGCGATATAAGTTCAATCTTCCTAAGAAATACGTACTCTTTTATCGTATATTTTTTTAAAGATATAGATGATGATACTAAGTGCAAACATCATCAAAAGTGTGATAAAAATAATTTTTCCACCACTGCTTAGATTTTGTCCAAAATAGCTATACACCAGCGTTGCTGGCAGTTGCCCAATACCCGTTGCAACCCAGAAACTCCAAAAACGAATCGACGTCAGACCTGCAGCATAGCTGATAAGATCAAACGAGATAAAAGGAAGCAGGCGACAAACGATAATCGTATGTTTTCCATAACGCTCAAAAAAGGCATCGGTGGTATCTAAAGCTTTTTTGCTGGTCAATTTTTCAACCACATCACGCCCTAAAATACGCGCAATAAAAAAGCAAAGGGCAGCTCCAACCATGGCGCTACTCCACGATAAAAGCGCACCCAATGCCCAACCAAAAATGGCTGCATTGGAGAGCGTAATCAAAAAAGCAGGAATGGGAGCGATGATGGATTGTAAAATCATCAACAAAAAGGAGATTAAGGCTGCATACGCACCAAATTCTCGTAAATAGGCAATCACGCTCTCTAGGTTGAGGGAACTTAAAACAAAAATGGCACGATTGAGATGTGTTTGAATGCTGGGGATGGTGAAATAAAGCCCCAAGCATACTGCCGTAAGCAGGAGTAAAATGATTTGTGATCGTTTCATATGAGGTCTCTTTTTAGGAAAATTTGGAAAAGCCCGTGAGCTTTTTATCCAGAAGATGATAGACAATCAAAAGATTGATCAGGGTTAAAAAGGTTAGAAAAACGATCTTAATGGTGCTAATCGAGATACCATCTAAGTAGAAATTACGAAGGCTATAGTAGATCAAATCCATCTTAGAGAGCCAAAAGCAGATCAAAAACATTGTACTTTGGAGCACCAAAAAAAGTGCAACGGAGGCACTGTTTCTAAAAAAAGAGAAAACAATGCCAAGTCCAATACACACTTCGAGTACAAGCCTTTCATGAATACGCATCTCTAGCCAGACATTCGTTGAAATGATAAGGTTAACACTTATGGCTAAAAGCAATCCACAAAAGGCGTAAAAGAGTCCTAAAAAGAGTTTATTCATTGATCAATTTATAAGTTACAGCAACCAGTGTGCCATCTTTTGGAAGAATGGCAGCATTACCATGGAAAATGACTTCGCCACGTTTTTCAACTGCACCATACGTATAGGCGTGATTGGAAATAATGCCAACGGAACAGCTGTCTAAACAGGTAATACATCCCGTATTAAGCTCTTTAGCATTTTTTTCATTACCACCAAAGCGTAAATCGATTAGTTTATTATTGCTGTCACTGATGACTTCATTGATGTCATAGCTTTTAGGCGCACCGTTCCATGTTACGCTTAGTGCGATTTTTTGACCTTCAACGTAGGTCGTTTCGCCATTGGCTTTAGTCATGTTATTGCCTGCAACGCCACCAATTTCAAGCATCGCTTGAAGAAAGTCATTTTGATTTTGAAAGGCTCTAAAAACAGGTTTATCACCAAACTTACCATCTTTAAACACAACAGCATGGCGTGTGTTTTCAGTCAAATATTTACCATTAACAGCCGCTAAAATAGTGATTGTTTTATTCTCTTTATCCACTTTCATTGGAGCGCTAAGGGAAACACCATTAACGGAGACATTTTGAGTCGTAGAGGTCGTATCTTTTTTTTGGCAAGCACTAAAAAGAAGTGCAACAATAGCTAAGAAGGCGAGGGTTTTTTTCATCATCATTCTTTTGATATGTTTATTTTCAACGAAAATCTATGCGGTATTCTAGTGTGTCAAAACTTTGTATTAAATTAGTCATAATTTTTTAACTTTAATTTAGTTTGATAAAGCGGACATGTGCCAAAATCTTTACATGTAAAGTGTGTTGACAATTGCTTATATGTGCGTTAGAATAGGGTTTTTGATAAGGATATACTATGGCAAATCCACTTTCTTTGTTTGAACACTTGAGCATTTTATACGCTGAAGACGAAGAGAGTCTGCGCAAAAGTGTCGTTCAAACCTTGGAACTTTTCTTTGATAAAGTCGTCGAAGCGCGTGATGGTGAAGAGGCATTAGAACTTTTTTTTGAACACACGCCAGACATCTTATTGCTTGATATTTGTATGCCAAAGTGTGATGGCTTAAAACTCCTTAAAGAGATTCGCCAATCGCACAAACGCGTTCCCGTGATTATTATGAGTGCACACGCAGAACCTGCCTATTTTCAACAATCCATTGAGCTCAATATTTGCAAATACCTTCTCAAACCTTTTTCCAAAGAGAGTTTTTTAGATGCCCTCCATACGTGTGCGACATGGATGTACGAATGGGGCGATGGCGGTATGATCAAAGCGGGAAGCGATCTTTTTTATGACCCCGAAACAGGCACCTTGGTGAATGAAGGCGTATCGTTTGTTCTTACCAAAAAAGAACGACTTTTATTTGAGTATCTGCTGCGCCAGAAAAATCGTGTGATCTCATTTGATGAGCTCGAAGACGCAATCTGGGCAGGAGAGGGTGGAAGTAAAGAGGCGCTTAAAGCCCTCGTGAAAGAACTTCGCAAAAAACTGACCAAAGAGAGCATCGAAAATGTCTTTGGTATAGGATACAAACTTGTCTTACATTAGAGCCCTTTCGACTCCTTCTACGAAGACGAAAACGATGATTTTCGTCCTAATGCTGTTTCTTGCAATGGCGACGATTTTTGGCTGGATGCGTTATATTGATGTCAGGGAAGGAATTGAAAAATCCCGTAAAGATTATTCGCTTCAAATTCACAGTATTTATGAGATGACACTGAAGCGTACCAGTGCTTTTTACCTCAATCGCGCCTACGCCAATCTTGATTCATATGGCATTAAGGAGGCGTTAGAGCACAAAAATATAGAACAACTGACAGGACTTTCAAGTTTTCGCTGGAACGTCCTTAAACAAGAAAATCCTTATTTACTGGGAATTCGTTTTTACGATGAAAAACTCTCTCTTTTGGCGTATCTGGGTAAAGAACCTAAAAAGGAAGAGATTGAGCAGAGTGGAGAAGTGCCCAAGGAGCCCGAAGTTGGCTTTTTCTTCTCCAAACATTACGCAGCCTATCATATTATGGTGCCAGTCATCGTGCAGGAAAAAATTATTGGTATGTTGGAGTTTGCAATTGCCCCTGAGTTTTTTCTTAATGAGGTAGAAGAGTTTTCAAACCTCAAAGGCTATATTCTTTTTAAAGGTGAGGAATTTGTCCCTTCGGATGATGCCCTTTTAGGAATTAGCCTCAAAGATGGCGAAATTTCTCAAAATAAGAAAAGTACCTACATTACTCATGTCATTCCTCTTAAGGGAATCATTAGAGATGATTTAGCGGAGCTACTCTTCTTTCAAGATATCAGTGATCAACAGCAAAAACTTTTAGATGCAGTGTATGAAGCTTTTTTTGTGGCGCTGAGTATGATGGCCGTCATTCTTGTTATTCTTAATTACGGTTTTAATGTCTTGATTTTAAGGCTCGAAGAGAGCGAAGCAAGCCTTAAAGAGCTCAACCATACACTCGAAGATCGCGTCAATGAAGAGATAACAAGGCGCATGGAAAATGAGCAAATTTTGATGCACCAAAGTAGGCTTGCCAGTATGGGTGAGATGATTGGCAATATCGCGCATCAATGGCGTCAGCCTCTCAGCGAATTGGGAGCAACGCTTATGAATCTGCAAATCCTTTGGGAGAAACAAAAACTCACAACTGCGGTTTTTGATGACCGCATTCAGCGCTCAGAAGGGTTGATCGCTTATATGTCCAAAACCATTGATGATTTTCGTAACTTCTTCGCCAGTGACAATCAAAAAGAGCGTTACTGTGTCAATGAGGCGATTCATAAATCACTCGGTCTCATTGAATCTGCTTTGAAAAACCATCACATCGCACTTGAGTTTCAAGAAGTTGATCACTGCGAAGTGGAGGGGTATCCTAGCCAATTTGCCCAAGCCATTTTAAACATTATTAGCAATGCCAAAGACATTCTGTTAGAGCGCTCCATCAGTGATCCAACGATTTGGATAACCCTTACATGTAAAGAGGGGAAAGTGCTGATTCTCATTGCCGATAATGGCGGAGGCATTGCCTTAGAACCGATCGAAAAAATCTTTGAGCCTTATGTGAGTACCAAACACGCCAAGAGTGGGACTGGCATTGGGCTTTACATGAGCAAGACGATCATCGAAAAAAATGCCAATGGCATTTTACGCGCGTACAACAGCGATAAAGGCGCTGTATTTGAGATCATCCTCTAAGGCGTTCTCCCTACTTTCTCTCTTGTGATTGTTATGATTGCTTTTGGAATAGACCAAAAGGAGTTATGATGGATGAGAAAGAGCCTCAACAAAGCCGAAGGGGATTTGTCAAAAAGACAACCATCCTTTTAGGTGCTGCAGTCCTTGCTGCCCCCAATGCTAAAGCCATAAGCCTGACAAACCCTGGACGCGAAAGTGGCGATGCACGCTACATCGGACAAGAGGGTAAGCGTTTTGGCATGGTGATAGATCTGCGCAAATGCGTTGGGTGTCAAGCCTGTACGAGTGCCTGCAAAAGCGAAAACAAAGTTCCCAAAGAGAAATTTAGAACCTATGTGCCTGAGTATGAACTGGGAAGTTACCCCAATGTTCACAAAGCATTTTTACCCCAACTCTGTAACCATTGCGCGGAACCTTCGTGTGTGAGTGTTTGCCCAACGGGTGCGACGTTTGCACGAAAAGATGGCATTGTCGTTGTGGACAGTGAAGTGTGCTGGGGCTGTGGATACTGCATCAACGCCTGCCCTTACGATAAACGCTACTTTAACCCGATCACCAATGTTGCTGATAAATGCACGCTGTGCGCACACAGAGTTGATCACGGCTTATTGCCCGCGTGTGTGGAGAGCTGTGTAGGAGGAGCGCGCGTTTTTGGTGATTTTAATGACCCTCACTCTGCTGTTTCCAAACTCCTTTCAAGCTTCCCAACGACGGTTTTAAAGCCTGCTAGTGGAACCAAACCGCGTGTCTTTTACATAGCCCTTAGTGGGGAAATTCAAGGTTTGCCGTATTCCCCAAAAGTGTTGGATGATATGGCACGAAAAATTGATGGGATGCCGACTACTCGCGAGTGGTCAACAAAAGGAGAATAAGATGGATTTTGGAACACTACTGCATACGATTAGCTCAATAACGCCTGATCGCCCTTGGGGCATTGATATTCCCAACTATTTTTGGTTTACGGGAAGCTCGGCGGCGGCGTTTATTATCTCCAGTTTTGCCCATGTTTTTGGCATGAAAGAGTACAAACCCATTGCGGGCTTTTCGCTTCTTTTAGCCTTTGTGTTGCTTGTGGCTGCACCCATGAACTTGATCGATGATCTTCGCCAACCCGGCCGCATCATCAACTTCTTTTTCTATGGCTGGGAGAATTTTCCAACCTCTCCAATGAAGTGGGGCGTGTTGTTATTGATCGCCTATCCGCTACTTATTTTAGTCGAAGCGTTGGTGCTCTACCGTCCTTACTTTTGGTTTTCAAAAGGGATGGTGAGAAGTCAAGAACAAATCGAAAAAGACCACCATTTAGGCGTTATTTTGGGTGCGATTGGTATACCATTGGCTCTGAGTGTGCATGGATATACCGGCTATATTTTAGGGGCTGTGCATGCCATTCCACTGTTTCACACACCTCTGATGCCTATTTTATTCTTAGCATCGGCGATGGTTTCTGGAACGGGCTTACTCATCATTTTACTGCCAATTTTCCAAAAATTCTTTACGGATTTTAAACAAGTCGACATGGAGATGATGCAACGACTCGCACGCCTTTTGTCATGGTTTATTGTGATCGATCTTGTGATTCGCTTCTTTTGGCTGACCTTTGCCATTACGTTTAACGGTGAAGAAAAATACGCGCTCAAACTCTTCTTTGGTGAAAATTTTTGGGAAGTGTTGATCGTGGATTACGTCATCTGTCTTTTGGTTCCGATGATTATCGGGTTTACGAACTATTTTGCACGCTCGTTCAAATGGGTTTTGTTTGGAGGCATTCTCTCCGCCATTGGTGTGTGGATTTTTCGTTGGAATACGGTTATTGGTGGTCAAAGCATTGGCAAAACCACACCTTTTTTACTCGAATACCATCCGCATCTCATAGGGTTTGACAGCATCGTATCGGTACTTTCTAACTGGAGTTTATTGATCGCTTTGATCGCTTTGGTGATGGTGCTTTTTCCTTGGGATAAAGAGATGGCAAATTATTACGTTAAACAAGAGGAGCGATAATCATGGAAACATCACGCAGAAATTTTTTAATCGGAACCAGCATCGTAGCAGGAAGTGCCGCGGTGGGTGGGTATCATGAGACACTTGGAAAAGCGATCACGATGCAACGAAGAGGTGAAAAAGCCAAAGATGCGATTTATGGCAATGCACCGCTTACGGAAATCATGCAAAAAGAGGGTGTCATCACCCATTCAAATGATTTTGTAGTCAAACCTAGTGTCTGCAACGGCTGCACAACCTTCTGTTCGGTGCGCGTCAAAATCGATGTAAAAAGCGGCGAAGTGGTACGTGTTTTTGGAAATCCCTACAGTTTGCTCTCCAGTGACCCGTGGCTTCCTTATAAAACACCACTTCAAGAGAGTTTTAAAGCAACGTCAGGCTGGAAAGAGAGCGGGCTAGAGATGCGCTCAACGGCATGCTCACGCGGTAATCTCGTCTATGAAAAACTGAAAGATCCTTTCCGTGTCACGACACCACTCAAACGTGTAGGCAAACGAGGCGAAGATAAATGGGTGAGCATCTCCATCGAACAGCTCATTAAAGAGATCAGCGAAGGGGGCAACCTCTTTGGCGAAGGTGATGTGCAAGGACTTAAAGCTTTAGCGGATACCAAAACCCTGATCGATGCGCAAAATCCAGATTACGGTTCTATCGCCAATAAACTCTGTGTTCTAGGAACGGCGGATGAAGGACGTCAAAACTACATGGTTCACCGTTTTGTGCAAAGCTTTGGCACGGTCAATTTTATGGGGCATACCTCTATCTGTGGGCTTTCGATGCGTGCGGGGGAAGCGGCGTATTTAGATGATTTTGCTGCCTCTCCTCACATGAAGCCTGATTTTGAGCACTGTGAATTTTTACTCAGCATTGGAACCGCTCCTGCGCAAGCAGGCAATCCCTTTAAGCGTCAAGCCAAACTGCTTGCGAAAGGACGCACAAGCGGAGCGCTTCGTTATGTGATTGTTACCCCTATTTTGACCAACAGTGACTCGATTGCGGTAGGGGATCGCTCACGTTGGTTGCCGATCAAACCCAGTGGCGATTTGGCGTTGGTGATGGGGATGATTCGTGTGATTATTGAAGAAGAGCGTTATTTAAAATCCTACCTTGCGATTCCGAGTGATGTGGCTCAAAAAGCAGTCAATGAGGTCAGTTTTACAAATGCGTCGCATCTTGTCATTATGGATGGTGCGAAAAAAGGGGAAATTTTAGTCGATGCAAACAAAGCGGTACATGTCATTGACAAAGCCGATGGATTACTTAAAAATGCCGCTAATGTTTTGGAAGCTGACATTTTTTATGAAGGTGAAGTAAGCCTCGAAGGCGTTAAATACACAGTAAAAAGCTCTTTTGTTCTCCTTAAAGAGGCGGCGTTTGAGCACTCATTGGACTTTTATGCGAAAGAGAGTGGCGTGGATGAAAAAACGATTGTAGAACTTGCCCGTGAATTTACCTCTTATGGCAGAAGTGTTGGAGTGGATTGTCACGGTGGGACGATGCACTCGACAGGATTTTACACGACCTATGCCATTATGATGCTAGGAGCCCTCGTGGGCAATCTCAACCACAAAGGCGGTATGAGTGTAGGCGGAGGAAAATTTAAAGATTTCAATGGCGCATGTTACAACCTTTTAGCCTATGCTGGTAAGCAAAAACCTTTTGGTGTCCGCATCGATAGAGCCAGAATGGCGTATGAAAAAAGTAGCGAATATAAACGTAAGATCGAGCAAGGAGTCAATCCTTACCCTGCCAAAGATGCATGGTTCCCTTTTAGCCCTGCCATTGAATCAGAGGTCATTAACAGCAGTGCCAACGCGTATCCTTATAAACTAGGGGCACTGATTAGTTGGAATGCAAATTTTGTCTATGGTCAAAGTGGGAGTGAGCATCTTTTACCACTGCTGAAAGACCCTGCCAAAGCGATTCCTCTTTTTGTTGCGATTGATCCATTTATCAATGAAACAAGTCGCTATGCGGATTATATCGTGCCTGATTCGGTGCTGTATGAGACATGGGGCGTGCTAGCACCTTGGGCGGGGCATCTCACCAAAACAACGCATGTGCGCTATCCCATTTTAAAATCGCCCAATGCAACATTTGCCAATGGTGAGCCTATCAGCATGGACAGCTTTATGATCGAGCTTGGAAAAGCATTAGGATTGGCTGGCTTTGGCAAAAATGCGATTAATGGCACGAATGCTAAGTTTGATTTTGATAAACCCGAAGATTTTTATCTACGCGCTTTTGAAAACATTGCGATGGATGGCGCTAACCCAGCTCCAGAAGCAAGTGATGATGAGATCGCTCTTGCAGGACTTGGTGAGTACGTTCCTTTGTTGCAGCGTATTTGCACGGATAACTGGCGAAGAGTGGCGTATGTGATGATCAGGGGCGGACGCTTTGCCGATAAAGCGAGCGCTTATGAGGGTAATAAAATGAGCAATGCTTACAAAAAACCGATTGCCATTTACAACCAAAGTGTGGGAACCGCGTTTAATTCCTTAAGTGGTGAGCCTTACAGTGGCGTGCCACGTTATTATGCACCTCGATTTTACACAGGATCGAAGATCGATATGGACTCCAAAGAGTTCAATCTTTTAGCCTTTAGCTATAAATCCAATGTGCTTTCTTCTGCTTCAGCTTCCGTGGAGAGTTTACGCGATACACGCTATACCACGTTTATTGATCTGAGCACGACAACTGCAAAAAACTATGGCATCGCCCATGGAGACCGCGTGGTAGTACACTCAATGGAGGGAAAAGTACAAGGCATTTGTCGCATTCGCGAAGGGTTACATCCTCGCTCCATCGGCATTGAGCATGGTGGTGGTAGAGAGGGTGAAGGAGGCAGTAGCGTGCACATTGATGGTGTCAAAAAAGAGGGCAGAATCGCCAGACGAAGTGGGGTAAATATCAACAAATTGGGTCTTAGCGACGTATCACGCCTGAACATCGCCACGTTGAGTGATTTTGTGGTCGGTTCTAATGCCAGACAAGCTATTCCTGTACGTATTGAGAAGATTTAAATATGTTTGCATGTAAGGATTTTTCCTTACATGTAACGTGAAAAAGATAGGGCGATGTACGGGAAAATGATATTATCAAAACTAATTAACAAAATATTAAGTGGAAGCTTGTTACAATTCATTTACAATAATAACAAAAATGTGCATTTGTAATAAAACCTAGAATTTTTTAGGTCAGGAAAGTAAACACTATGAAAGTTTTGGTAACGGGTGGAGCGGGATATATAGGCTCCCATACCTGCGTAGAGCTACTAAACGCAGGATTTGATGTTACTGTTTATGATAATTTTTCCAATAGTTCACTTGAATCTTTAAAACGTGTAATGCAAATTACAGGCAAACGACTTTCTTTTATATCGGGCGATGTTCGTGATGAAAAATCCCTTGAAAAAGCACTTATTAGCTGTGATGCCGTTATTCACTTTGCAGGGCTTAAAGCTGTGGGGGAATCGGTCGAAAAACCACTAGAGTATTACGATAACAATGTTTATGGAACCCTTTGTCTCCTTCAAGTGATGCAAAAATTACAGATTAAAAAATTAGTTTTTAGCTCTTCAGCTACCGTATATGGTAATCCTGAGTTTTTACCTTTCACCGAAAATCATCCCTTGCGAACTATAAATCCTTACGGTCAAACGAAACTGGTCATTGAAGAGATGCTTAGAGCTTTATATGCAAGTGATTCTTCGTGGCAGATCATGATTCTTAGGTACTTTAATCCAGTCGGTGCTCATGAAAGTGGTCTTATAGGTGAAGACCCTCAAGGTATTCCCAATAACCTTATGCCTTACATTGCTCAAGTTGCTATTGGTAGACGTGATCATGTAAATGTTTTTGGTGATGACTATGAAACATATGATGGTACGGGAGTGAGAGACTACATTCATGTGCAGGATCTCGCCCTTGGACATGTCAAAGCACTTCAAAAGCTAAGTATGCCTCAATGTATCGCCATCAATCTTGGCGCAGGAAAAGGGTATAGTGTATTCGATGTTATAAAAGCTTTTAGCAAAGTATGTGGTAACGAAATACCTTTTGAAGTGATGCCAAGGCGTGCTGGAGATATTGCAGAATTTTATTCTGATTCCACATTGGCGAAAAAGCTGTTGGGGTGGGAAGTAGAGTATGATTTAGATAAAATATGTGAAGATATGTGGCGATTTCAGATGAAAAATCCTAAAGGATATGTGTTATGAAAGGTATTATTTTAGCAGGTGGCAGTGGCACAAGGCTTTACCCTATCACAAAAGGGGTTAGTAAGCAGCTTGTACCAGTTTATGATAAACCGATGATTTATTATCCACTTTCAGTATTGATGTTAGCAGGTATTCGTGAAGTACTTATCATATCTACAGCTCAAGATTTACCGCGTTTCCAAGAGCTTTTAGGTGATGGGAAAGAGATTGGTATGGCATTTACTTATATTGTCCAGCCAAGCCCCGATGGATTAGCACAAGCGTTTATTTTAGGTGAAGAATTTATAGGAAATGATAGTGTTTGTTTGGTGCTTGGTGATAATATTTTTTACGGGCAAGGACTGACGGGGCTCTTAGAAAAATCGGTTGAGAATGCAAAAAAAGAGTCTAAAGCAACTGTTTTTGGTTACTATGTAAGTGATCCTGAGCGTTACGGTGTTGTTGCGTTTGATGAAGAGGATAATGTGCTTAGCTTAGAAGAAAAGCCAAAAGATCCCAAATCAAATTATGCGGTTGTAGGGCTTTACTTTTATCCCAATTCGGTGATTAAAATAGCGAAGGGAGTGAAGCCAAGTGAAAGAGGTGAACTTGAAATTACCTCGGTCAATCAAACATATCTTGCGATGGGCGATCTTAAAGTGGAACTGATGGGACGAGGCTACGCATGGCTCGATACAGGAACCCATGAAAGCCTGCTTGATGCAGGTCAGTTTATACAAACCATAGAGCATCGACAAAGTCTTAAAGTAGCCTGTTTAGAAGAGATAGCGTATGAAAAAGGGTATATTACCAAAGAGCAACTTCTCGTTTTGGCAGAACCACTGAAAAAAAATCAATACGGGCAATATCTTATACGAAGAGCGAATCAAGGAAAACGAAGATGACATTTACAAGAGCTGCTATACCAGACGTAATTATTATAGAACCTAAAGTACATGGTGATGAGCGCGGGTATTTTGTAGAAACATTTAGACACGATAAATTTGAAAATTTTTTAGGCTATAAAGTCAATTTTTGCCAAGACAATGAATCCAGAAGTCATCATGGTGTTTTAAGAGGGTTACACTATCAACTTGCTCCTTTTGCCCAATCAAAATTGGTGCGTGTTATTGATGGAAGAGTGCTTGATGTCGCAGTGGATATACGTGTAGGAAGCCCCACTTTTGGCAAGTATGTGAGTGTAGAGCTTAATGGTAAAAATAAAAAGCAGATGTTTATCCCAAGAGGTTTTGCGCATGGCTTTGTTGTCCTTAGTGAAACCTGTACATTTACCTACAAAGTTGATAATTATTATGCTCCTGAGTGTGATCGAGGTATTTTGTTTAAGGATTCCAACCTTGGAATTGATTGGCAAATTACTCCAGAACTTTTACATCTCTCTGCAAAAGACACAACGCAACCGAAGCTTGAAGATACCCTCGATCTTTTTGAGTATAAAGTAAATTACTATGCTTAATATCTTAGTGACAGGATCACATGGACAATTAGGAAGTGAGATACATGAACTTTCTTGCGAGTATCCAAATACCTATTTTTTTACGGATAAAGAAGAACTTGATATTACGAATGAAAAAGCGCTTAGTCAGTATATAGAGCATCATTCTATCGATGTTATTATCAATTGTGCCGCTTATACGGCAGTTGATAAAGCGCAAAGCGATGAAATTTTAGCCGATAGGATTAACCATCTAGCGGTTAAATACTTAGCGACAATTGCAAAAGAACACAACATTAAGCTCATTCATATCTCAACCGATTACGTTTTTGATGGAATGAGCCACAAACCTTATCTTGAAACAGACACAACAAACCCTCAATCGATTTATGGCAAAACCAAGCTTTTAGGTGAAAATGCACTCTTACATGTAAAGCTTCCAAACAGCATTATCATCCGCACTTCTTGGGTTTACAGCAGCTATGGTGCTAACTTTGTAAAAACGATGCTCCGTTTAGGTAAAGAAAAAGAATCTTTAGGAGTCATTTTTGATCAAGTTGGAACGCCAACTTACGCAAAAGATTTAGCCAAAGCCATCTTGGAGATATTTCCAAAAATCAACAATACTCAAACAGAAATCTATAACTATTCCAATGAAGGTGTTGCCAGTTGGTACGATTTTGCGCAAGAAATTATGAAGATGGCAAAGCTTACATGTAAAGTAAATCCTATTGAAACATCTCAGTATCCAACACCTGCCAAACGTCCTCCTTATTCGCTTTTAAATAAATCAAAAATCAAAAATGAGTACACGATAGAAATTCCTTACTGGAAAGATAGTTTAGAGGCGTGTTTGTGTAAAATGGGAGGAAGACAATAATGCGAAATATATTATTAACAGGAACAGCAGGATTTATCGGTTCCAATTTTGTACCGTATTTTTTAGAAAAATATCCAGAGTACACTCTTATAAATTTAGATTTATTGACCTATGCAGGCAATCTTGAAAACCTCAAAGAGTGCGAAGGTAACTCAAGATATAAGTTTATCAAAGGCGATATCTGTAACCGTGAGCTAATCGAATTTATCTTTAACGAGTATGACATACAAGGTGTTATTCATTTTGCAGCAGAGTCTCATGTCGATAATTCCATCAAAAATCCTGGTGTGTTTGTCCAAACCAATATCAACGGCACATTCACACTGCTTGATGTAGCATACAAATACTGGATGGATAAACCCTTTACATGTAAAGCCAAATATAAAGATGCAAGGTTCCACCATATCTCAACCGATGAAGTGTATGGAACGCTTGGGGAGAGTGGCTTTTTTACAGAAAGCACCCCCTATGCACCAAATTCACCTTATAGTGCTAGTAAAGCCAGTAGCGATATGATAGTAAGAAGCTACCAAGAGACTTATGGACTTAACTCTGTGATAACAAACTGTTCAAACAACTATGGGCCTAAACAGCATGATGAAAAGCTTATCCCCACCATCATACGAAAAGCTCTTTCCAACCAAGCTATCCCCATTTATGGAGATGGCAAAAATATACGCGATTGGCTTTATGTGTTAGATCATTGTAAGGGCATCGACCTTGTGTATCACAATGGAAAATCAGGACAAACCTATAACATCGGTGGAAGAAATGAGCGAACAAATTTACAAATAGTAGACCGCATCTGCACCATTCTTGATGAAAAAGTTCCAACAACAAAAAGCTATAAAGAACTTATCACTTTTGTGGAAGATAGATCAGGACATGATAGACGCTATGCTATCGATGCCACAAAACTTGAAAATGAACTAGGCTGGAAAGCCGATGAAAATTTTGATAGTGGCATCGTGAAAACCATTGAATGGTATTTGAGGAAGTATAATTGAGATATATTAAAGCATTTTATAGATTTATGAGAGATATTCATCAAAATAGAAGATTGCTCAAAGACCTAGTCAAAAATGATTTCAAATCACGCTATTTGAACAATTACCTTGGTATTTTATGGGCATTTATACAACCAACTATCTCAGTTTTGATATTTTGGTTTGTGTTTCAAGTGGGTTTTAAAGCCGCACCTGTGCAAGATGTACCTTTTATCCTTTGGCTTGTCGCTGGGATGATCCCATGGTTTTTTCTCTCAGAAGCTCTTGCCTCCGCTACAAATGCTATTTTAGACAATACATTTTTGGTCAAAAAAATTGTGTTTCGGGTAAGTCTACTCCCTATCGTTAAAATTACTTCAGCAGTTATCGTTCATCTCTTTTTTATGGCATTTATGATGTCAATGTATATTATTTACGGGTATGAACCAAGTCTTTATTGGCTTCAGATGTTTTACTATCTTTTTTCAGCCATTATGCTTTTATTGGGTATCTCGTGGATAACCAGTAGTGTGGTTATCTTTTTTCGCGATCTAGGACAACTGGTCAGTATGTCTATACAGTTTGGCTTTTGGTTAACTCCTATCTTTTGGTCATTGTCGATGGTGCCAAAAGAATACCGTTGGCTGTTTGAACTCAATCCTGCCCATTACATCACTCAAGGGTATCGTGACGCACTGATAAATCATGTATGGTTTTGGGAAAAGTCTATGGAAGCTTTGCAGTTTTGGGGAATTACATTAGTTTTCTTTGCACTTGGAGCCATTGTATTTAGAAAACTCAGACCTCACTTTGCGGATGTGTTGTGATGCATACTATAATACCCGTTGAATCCCAATCTATTCAAAATAAAATCTATACAATCAGAGATACACAGGTAATGCTTGATGAGGATTTAGCAGTTTTGTATGGTGTAGAAGCTAAAAGATTGAATGAACAAGTTAAAAGAAATATTGAAAGATTTCCTGAAAAATTTAGATTTCAACTTACAGAAAATGAGTATGAAAACTTAAGGTCGCAAATTGCGACCTTAAGTTTTGAAAAAGGCTGGGGGAAACACAGAAAATACTTGCCATATGTCTTCACAGAGCAAGGTGTATCTATGCTTTCAGCGGTACTTAAAAGCCAAACGGCTATTGAAGTAAGTATAAAAATAATAGACACTTTTGTAGAAATGAGAAAATTTATATCTTTGAATGCAAATATATTTCAAAGATTTGAAAGGGTCGAACAAAGACTTTCTTTGCACGATGAACAATTTAATAAAATATTTGAAGCGATTGAAAACAATGAAGTCCAACAAAAACAACATATTTTTTATGATGGTCAAATCTTTGATGCCTATCTTTTTGTAAGTGATATTATAAAAAGTGCAAAAACATCTATTAAACTTTTGGACAATTATATAGACGAGAGTACTTTAGTATTATTTACCAAAAGAAACATAAAAGTCAATATGAAAATATATACAAAGGCAATTTCAAAGCAACTTCAACTTGATATACAAAAGCACAATGCTCAATATCCGAGTATAGAGGTGGAAGCATTTGACCTATCTCATGATAGATTTTTAATCATAGACGATATGGATGTTTATCATTTTGGCGCAAGTCTCAAAGATCTTGGAAAAAAATGGTTTGCAGTATCAAAGATAGATATTGATTCGTTCGAAATGTTAAGGAAGCTAAAATGAACACAGCCATAAAAGTAAGTCACTTAACAAAGATCTACAAACCCGTAGACAGACTAAAAGAGTCACTACACCCACTAAAAAAACAATACCACAAAGAGTTTTATGCTCTAAACGATGTCATCTTTGAGATCAAAAAAGGATACCTATAGATGAGCATCATTAAATTTGAAACAATAGAAAATAAACTTATCAAATACAAAGAACAGTTTGTGATAGTTGATAGCGATCTAGCACAACTGTATGGTGTAGAAACGAGAGAGATAAATCAAGCAGTAGGAAATAATCCTGATAAATTTCCTGATGAATATATCATAGAGCTTACAAAAGAGGAAAAAGCTGAACTAATCAAAAATTTTGATCGGTTCAATAATCTAAAGCATTCAACAGTTACCCCAAAGGTTTTCACTGAAAAAGGTTTATATATGTTAGCTACGATTATAAAAAGTAAAATAGCTACAGAAACCACACTGAACATCATAGAAACATTTTCAAAAGTGAAAGAGTTATCTCGAAACATAAATGCTATCATGAAAACGGAAGAGGAAGCAAGACAAAAAGAACTAGCAAATAAATCAAATAAAATACTAGAAGAGATTATCGAGATAGAACCAGACATCTTAGCGGATGATGAAGATGGTGAGATTGTCGAAACGACAACAAAGTTTGAATTCAATCTAGGCTTTGCAAAAGTAAGCAGAAGTATAAAGAAGATAAAAAAATGAATAGCACAGCCATAAAAGTAAGTCACTTAACAAAGATCTATAAACTCTACGACAAACCCGTAGACAGACTAAAAGAGTCACTACACCCACTAAAAAAACAATACCATAAAGAGTTTTATGCTCTAAACGATATCAACTTTGAGATCAAAAAAGGTGAAACTGTAGGTATCATCGGTAAAAATGGTGCAGGTAAAAGTACACTTCTTAAAATCATCACAGGCGTACTTACTCCGACCAGTGGAAGCGTACATGTAAACGGTCGCATCGCATCGCTTCTAGAGCTTGGTGCTGGATTTAACCCTGAGTATACAGGTGTTGAAAATATCTACTTTCAAGGCTCTTTGATGGGCTATACGAGAGAAGAAGTAGCGAAAAAAGTAGATGAGATCATCGCTTTTGCAGACATCGGGGATTTTGTGTATCAGCCTGTTAAAATGTACAGTAGCGGTATGTATGCGAGACTTGCTTTTGCTGTGGCTATCAATGTTGATCCTGATATTTTAATCGTAGATGAGGCTTTGAGTGTCGGGGATTTTGCTTTTCAATTCAAGTGTTTTCAAAAATTTCAAGCATTTCAAAAAGCAGGGAAAACCATACTTTTTGTAAGCCACAGTACACAACAAATCATTCAGTACTGCAATAAAGCCATGCTTATTCATGGTGGAAAATTAATTAAATATTCGGATGATGTGAAGCAAACTACTTATGATTATGAAGTATTAATAAGAAAGCATGATGGTTTTAATATTGATGAATTAAAAGAAGCAGAAAAAACACAAGCGCAGAATATAGAATTGGATTTTGATGTTACTTCTAACAAAGAAGTGAATGAACATCGTTTTGGAACGCATGAAGCTATATTTGCAAAAGTAACGCTATCTCATGATGAAAAAGCGAATTCTACTGATGCAGTATTGACAGCTGGGGAAAAAGTATATTTACGCTTTTATATCTTAGCGAAACGAGATTTTCCTTCTATTGTCATTGGAACAAGCATTAAAAATCGTGATGGTGTAACGATCTGGGGAGATAATACGATAGATACTCTAATCGCTTTAACACAAGGTTTAAATAAAATTTCAATGGAGTTTGATTTAAATATTGTAGCTGGAGAGTATTTTTTATTTTGTGGGATTGCAGATATAGAATGTGAACCAAGGATTGAATTAGATCAAAGATGGCCAAATCAAAAAATATCAATCACTAGCTTTTCCAAAGCAGTTGAAGGATATATTTTTGCACCAGCAATCATAAAAAAAGGTTAATAAAATGAAAATAGTAGCATTTTTACCAGCCAAAGGAACAAGTAGTAGAATTGAAAATAAAAATACGAAGTTACTTGATGGAAAACCACTTTTTTTACATACCTTGGAAAAATTGGCAACTTGTGATTTTATCGATGAAGTTTATTTAGATTCTGAATCAGATGAAATTTTTGAATTAGCTGATAATGTAGATTGTCGTTTTCTCAAAAGGGACTCTTCTTTAGCTACGAATGCTACGGATGGGCATTCATTGTTTTATAATGAAGCCATTAAAGCAGAAGCAGATATTTATATTCAAATCTTAGGAACTAGTCCCTTTATAAAGCCTGAGACTATTAAAAAAGGCATTGACATTCTTTTAAAAGATTTTCAATATGATTCTGTTGTGCTAGTTAAAAAAGATAAACAATATTTATGGGAAAATGGTCAACCTTTATATAGTAAAGATAAAATCCCAAACAGTATTGATTTGCCAGATACAATTATTGAAACGATGGGGCTTTATATTGTTCGTAGAGAAGTTGTTTTGGAGCAAAAAAAACGCTTTGGAAACAATACATTTTTTTTAGAGGCAAGTGCAATTGAAGCTATAGATGTAAACTATCCAGATGAATTTGAATTGGCAAATTTTATAGCAGCAGGTATGCGTGAAAAAGAAAGGCAATTGTTTAAAAACTTAGCCAATAAATTAACCAGTTCAATGTTATCTGATATTTTAGATGACTTAAATCTTGATACTACCATTACCTCTTTGTCTCTTAATTTAAGGCATAAAAAGATGCTTGGTCGAGCAAAGACTTTAAAAATAAGAGCACTAAAAAAAGGTGAGGATTTTAAAGGCATATATGATGCCTTGTCCTCTTATGAAACCATTGTACCCAATGATATTATTATAGTAGAAAATGAGTGCTCAGACTTTGCTTATTTTGGTGAGATGAATGCAAATTTAGCAATTCGCTCAGGTGCGATTGGTGCGATTATTGGAGGAAAGACTAGAGATACAAAAGAAGTAGCAGATTTGGATTTTCCAGTATTTTCAACAGGTGCTAAATGTAAAGATGTAAGAAAACGAGCCACTCTCGAAAGTGTAAATAAAAAAATAACTCTTTTTGGGGTCGTGATTCATCCTAATGACTTAGTGTTTGCTGACAATGATGGAATTATTGTAATACCAAAGAAGTATGAAGCAACAGTATTACAAAAAGCTTTTGAAACAATTTCAAAAGAAAAAAATATTTTGACAGATATTAGCAAAGGAATTAGCTCCAATCAAATAATTCAAAATAATGGCGAGTTTTAGTGAACTATCCCTCAACTTTAAAACTAAATAGAAACATTGGTCTTGACCTTATCCGTGCGAGTGCAATTCTAATGGTACTTATCAGTCATGGGAGAACTTTTTTACCTGAATTCCCATATCGTGACTACCTAGGAATATTTGGTTTTTTAGGAGTGGAATTATTTTTTGTCCTATCGGGCTTTTTGTTAGGTAGTATTTTATTTAAAGAGTTTGCATTAAAATCTTTTTCATTTGCTACTTTAAAACATTTCTGGATACGCCGATGGTTTCGTACTTTGCCACTTTATTTTATATTTTTGTTTCTTAATATTTTTGTATTGCAATATTTCTTTGGTCAGCAAGAGTGGAATTGGAATTATTTTTTATTTTTACAAAACTTTGTAACGCCCCATCCTGCACTTATGGGTGAGGCTTGGAGTTTGTCCGTTGAAGAGTGGTTTTATATCTCTTTTCCTCTCGTATTGTTTGGATTGCTAATACTCTTTAAAGATAAAAAGCAAGGATTTCTTTTTATAACGGTAAGTTATGTGCTAATTTTTACAGTCTTTAGAATCTATGTGTCACTTGAGCCAACTCTTGATTGGGATGCTGGAGTCCGCAAAATAGTAACTTTGAGGCTTGACTCAATAGGTTATGGTGTGTTGATTGCTTATTTTAATTTAACATATAAAGAAGCGACTAAAAAATATCATAACAAGATTTTCCTTTTTGGTTTCATTAGTATCATCATTACAATTATTTTATTTTTTTATTTCAAAAGTACTTCATTAAACACATTTTTTGCCAGAGCTTTTTTATTTTCTATGGCTTCATTTGGATTTGCTTTGATAATTTTAAAAGCAACAAATTTTCATACTCAACATAAACTTTTAATAAATATTTTGACTAAGATGTCACTTTACTCATACTCTGCATATCTTTTGCATTTATCAGTTATAATTCCACTTTTTAAATCTTTCGCAATCCACAAAGAGATACCTATTCTAACTTTTATTGTGTATATTTTGACTGTATTTTCTATCTCATCTTATATATATATATATATATTGAAAAGCCTATTATGGATTTAAGGGACAAATTTTAATGAACATTCTTTTTTACATAGAACCATTAATAGAACAAGATAAGCCTTATTGGAAAGAAGGTTGGGCGAATTATGTTAGTTGGAATATTATTAAAACACTAAGGGAAACGAAAGAAAATTATGAATTTAGCCTTATAACCAATGAAGCTATAGCTCAGACGATAGATAGTGACAAAAATATTGTGGTTCATGCTTTAGCTCAACAAGAACTTTTAAAACCGTTTGATACAAATTATCTTACAGCAACAACCGCTTGGCATACTAATAGCTACACACAAGAGCAACTAACATATTACAAAGAATTAATGAGCCATAAATTAGAGGCGTATATTCCCGATGTGATTATCACTTTCTCGCCAGTTCCTTTCTTGGCTTCACTTTATCCTAATGCCTTGGTACTGCACCATGAATTTAGCATTTTTTCAAGGTTGCCATATCCAATGTCTTGGTTTTTAGATCCTATCGGTATGCATAGCTCTTCTTATTTTGATAAATTTAAAGCAGAGATTGAAAAGCTTCACTTATCTTCTGAGCAAATTCAACTCTTGGAGAACTTTAAACAATTATGCCAACAAACACTAAAGAAAAAAAGTCCTTTTGAAGCGATATTTATCCAAAAAAGAGAGCAGTTTGATCATCTTGTTTTGCTTCCTTTACAGTTTTCAAGATATTATCTTTTTGATGATTTAGTACCATTTAAAAGTCAATATGAATACTGCGTTTATGTCTTAGATAATGTTCCAACCAATATCGGTGTAGTTGTTAATATGCACCCTGAGTATCCAGTGCTTTCAGAGGATGCGATTAAATTTTTGCAATGGAAATATCCACATTTTATCTGTCTTCAAGAGTTCAATACTATCTATGCCTCTGGTCAATTTATATTGCCTTTTGTTGATGGGGTAATTACGGTTTCATCTTCGTTGGCTTTGCAGGCACTTTTATTTGATAAAAAAGTCATCACACTTGGAAAAAAATGTTTTCACTATCTTGCAGATAGTATAAACTTGGACAATATAGAAAAAACATTATCATTGCCAGTAAAAAACAAAGATGCAATTTTATACTACATACTCACACGGTATGCCATCACACCCAAATACCTACATGATCCTATTTGGTTAAGTAAATTTTTAAATAAATCTCTTGATAAATTTAGAGATAATGGCATAGATTTTGGCTTTTATGATGCTATGGATACTGATGAAAATATTTTTGAGCATCTTTCCTCCGTTGTAAATGAACAATCCAAAGTCGTACCACAATATGTCTTTGGTCATTTTACCCAACTCTTCATAGACCAAGGAGATGGCATATCAGAAGAAAATTCCATCAAACTACCAGTCGCTCAAAACACGGAAAACCAAGAATTTACTTTTGACCTCACAGACAAACAAACGATAAAAACCCTACGCCTTGACGCACTGAATGAATGTTGTGTCATCGAGATAGAAAGCTTACATGTAAAGAAAAATATAGACGCAATAGACCTTTTACCGTATGTGCATTCAAATGCTGAGATACATCATGGCAAAAGTTATTTTTTCACTACCGACGACTCGCAGATGTATTTTAGTGGTCTCGATGAAAGTACCTTTGAAAATGCTCAATCATTGGTGATGGTTTTGCGATATGTGCATATCGCAAAAGATGCTTTACATGTAAGTGTAAAGCAAAAAAATCAAGAACTAGCATCCAAAGAATCTAACATTAAAACATTAAATCAAGAACTAGCATCCAAAGAATCTAACATTAAAACATTAAATCAAGAACTAGCATCCAAAGAATCTAACATTAAAACATTAAATCAAGAACTAGCATCCAAAGAATCTAACATTAAAACATTA